>WLWD01000779.1_pt1 | contig 232649 bp, 136 predicted proteins | sample 6712731 | NCBI WGS metagenome assembly WLWD01 (sample SAMN12718690, study PRJNA576275) | sponge metagenome | isolation source: marine sponge | host: Mycale hentscheli | place: New Zealand: South Island, Marlborough, Capsize Point | collected 2014-11-01
CGGGGACTCTTTACTGCGCTTGGTGGTAAGTTACGTGAATGGGGCAGGGGGTTATTCAGCGCTGTAGACGTGATTGTTTTACCTATACACTCTATGGTGGTGGTACGTCATGTCAATAATAATGATAGTAATATTGTTACTAACAAATAATAATAATAAAAATAATAACAATAAAAAAATAGAAAGTAATAGCTGTTTGAATTTTGATACAGGGTTGACAGTAGTGGGAGTAGGAACAGCTAATATAGGTAGTTGGAGACAATCCAACAGATGTTTAATTAAATTCATAGGCACCTTAAGCATCCTCATTATAATATTCATTGAGAGTGAATTTAGTAACTGAATGGGTGACGCCCACTTTTTTTTTGTGATTGCACGAGAAGCAACATGGCTGTTTGGAGAAAGAGTGTCATCACTATTTTATTGACGACTCTAGTTTTGAGGACTCTATCGGACGAGTTTTTGGTTCATCCTATTCCATGTCACGAAGGAATACCATGTAAGACCCTAGAGGACTATACCAGCAATGTAGACTTCTATTTCAGGTCTAACACGACCTTTGTATTTCTCGAGAATATACACTATCTTACAGTGCGAATAGATCTGTCTAATGTCACAAATATAACGTTGAGAGGAAATGGGGGAACTAAACTAATGGTGTCACCATTGGCTGGGTTCTACTTTACGCATTCAAGTGACATTAGGTTCGAATCTATTCAGATCACCAATACAGGCCAGGAAAATGACATTGTGAATCTTGCCTTCAGCTTTTATCGTTCCAGATCTATATTGCTGTCTGGTGTAATATTTGAGCATTTAAATAGTGGAAATGGCCGATCACATGCAATTGAAGCTTCTTCCAGCTCTATCAATATAGCCAATTGTAGCTTTAGCAATGGGTTCCTTATAAATGGCGGTGCCATATCAGCCTTTGATAGTGACCTCTCTTTCTTTGGAGAAACTCGTTTTGAAAACAATACGGCTGATTTTTCAGGTGGTGCTATTTATGCTAACAACAGTGCTCTGAGTTTCAATGGGGACATATATTTTAGTAGGAATCGTGCAGGAGCGCGCTATTTCCCATCAGATTACGACGTCGGTGGAGGTGGAATTTATGCATGGCAGACGACGATATCTTTGAACGGCCATTCTGAATTCATTGATAATGGACCTATACATTATTACAACAATGTTTTGATAGGGGCAGCCATTTTGGCAATCCAAGAGTCTAACTTGACGATTAAAGGAAGTTCGGTTTTTCGCAATAATTCTGGGTACACTGGAGGGGCAATTTTTTTAGTGAAAACATTTTGCCATATCTCTGGAGAATCTACCTTTTTAAATAACAATGCCACAATTCATTCTGGAGGAGCCATATTTGTATACAGGTCAGCACTTTGCATTAATGGATTGAGTCAATTTTCCAGTAATTACGCAAAGGAAAGAGGAGGTGGCATTTATTTAGAACACTCCTCGCTTATATTTGAACAAGACAATAATTTTGTTCAAAATATCGTGAACGTTCATGGTGGAGGAGCTATTGGATTACTTCATAGTGTCATGGAGATCTCAGGAATCCTGAACTTCGTTGAAAATCAGGGACGTTATGGTGGAGCGTTGGAATTACAGGGTCCGTCTCAAATAGAACTGAGTGATCCAGTATCAGTCAATTTTTTACGCAACCGAGCAAGAACTGGGGGTGCTATTTTAATTTCTGACTCATTGTCTACGTATGCCACACAGTGTCAGAATTTGTCTATAGAGCAAGAGAACTGTTTTTACAAAGTCAAGTCACCAAATCCAACACTTGAAGGCATTCACTTGAATTTCACAGAGAACTTTGTCAACTATTCTGGTGCTTCCATTTATGGTGGTACTCTGGAACTTTGCAGGGTTCAAGTAAATGGAACCCAGTCTGCGATGAATGGTTACGAATTTTATCAGAATGTTTCATTTGTGAGACAACTTTTGAACAATGCTTCAGAAATTTCTTCGAAACCGTTGAAAGTTTGCCCATGTGAGAATGGAGTTCCAGTATGCTCTAACAAAGACTTGTTTCTGAGCAGAAGAACAGTGCCTGGAAGAACATTGAATATAGAAGTTATAGCAGTCGGACAATTAAAGATGACTGAATCTGCAAACATCGTTGATATTTTTAGCTCCGCCAATGGTTCTACAATCCAACCTCAGCCATACAACTCTAACTTAGCCCCCAAATGTCATAATGTTGGATACAAAATTTTCACTAGAAACTCGGTAGAAAGCCTGCAGATATATCCTGAAGGCTGTAACAGCTACAATGCCAGTTTGTTCATAACTATTAAAGTGGATCAGTGCCCCCCAGGGTTCCAATTGATTGAAAGCAGCTGCCAATGTGAGGAGAGATTGAAATTGATTGTACAAGATGAAACGTCATGTGACATAGAAACTGGACTGGTAAAGCGTCCCCAGGGGTACTGGATACAACCTGACTTTCAGAATGGGAGCTACACTGGCTTCTACTGGAGTGAAAACTGCGGCTTACCATATTGTCTGAAACATTCTTATAATAATTCCATCCTGCTGAATTTTTCTTCGCAAGAGGCCGATGTCTTGTGCCAGCCAAACCGTATGGGTGTAGTGTGTGGTTCGTGCGTTGGTCAGTACAGTCTTGTCATGCACCAGCTAAACTGTGAAAAATGTGAAGACAAGTTTCTGGGTTTAATTATTTTCTTCATCTTTGCAGGCATTGGTCTTATCTGCATTCTCCTGCTGTTGCAAATAACAGTAGCCAAAGGGACTATTTACGGTTTGATCCTGTACTGCAACTTTGTCAATATTTGCTACACTTTCTTCTTCCCTCTCGACCAAACATCTGTGAATCCTCTCTCTCTATTTATTGCCTGGGCAAACTTAGATTTTGGGGTTCCCACGTGTTTATACAACGGCATGGATGCCTACTCATACACTTGGCTTCAGTTTGTGTTCCCTTTTTATTTGTGGCTTTTGATTGGTGCAATAATCATAGTTTGTCAGCTGTCTTCACGAGTCGGCAAGTTGTTTGGAAACAACCCGGTAGCTGTATTGGCCACGGTAGTGCTGCTGTCCTTTACTAAGCTCTTGGACACGGTAGTGTATGCTCTTTCATATCGCGTTGTGCATCTGTCAGATGGAACTGAAGAATTGAGGTGGTGGTCGGATGCAAATATCGTATTTTTCGGCAGAAAGCATATCTCTCTTGCCGTGTTTTCAATTATAGTAATTGCCGTCATTTTGATTCCATATATCTTTGTGGGCCAGCCCACATAAGAAGGCAGAGAAGAACAGAGAAAGATAGAACTTATGAACAGTTGTGTGTGTGTTGTATGTATGCATGGTAGTTAGAGTTTGGACATCAAGTGCTTGCGCATGTGTATCATTATGTGTGTAGTCAGTCGTAGTCATTTTGTGCGCAGGCCACCTGCAGTAAAGTTGTGTGTCACCGTGATTGGTCACTTTTGCGAGAGGTCTCATCTCATAAGCCCTCTCGCCACGTGTTATACTTTAGTCAGGTTTACCGAAGAGTTTTATTAAGACCCTCAAAGTGAGGCTAGTCCTCTTGCCTGATTCTAGTGGCAGCGATACCTAGCTGTCCCCAGAGACTGTGGAGCATTCGCGAACTGTGCGCAGTCCTCGAACACCCGCCCCACAGAAACTGGTGGCAGCGGTGGGATCTCTGGAGAAGATATTCTACTGGAGACTACCTAAACGAACTCGCAGCAAGTTAGCTTGTGAGGAAGAAAGACCAAACGCAATCCAAGACAGGGCGGAACGAGTTCCAGTCTAGTCGACCTACATCCCGAAGGAAGACATTCCGAAGAGGGCACGCGGTTCTCAGCTTAGGCGGAGGGAACTAACACTCTTGTTGGGCGGCAGCGGCGACGAGAAGGAGAAATCCGAATTTGAGATCGCGGTGGTGATCAGACGCTTCTACTGGGCTTAGGCGGCAGTGGATCAACTTACCGGCAGGATCCCGACTTAGGTTGCGGAGACTACCTTCCTACACGCTTCGGCCGTGCAAGGAAGCACCCAGACTGAGCTGGAAGACATTCCCGAACAGTGTGGGACCTTTGTGTGTCATTCACCTCGTGTATAATTTGTGTCGCATTTTTTTTTGTTGTAAACGTAATTCCCTTTGTTAATTTTTGTAATCCATTGTATTATTTTTTTGTTGTACAGCTATCCAGTAGGGCAGCGAGGACACTCACTTCCCTATGCCTGAGGTCAGAGCCGTCGGTCACAAGAAGAAGTCCGTGAAGAAGGCGACGCTCTTGGATAGCGACTACAGGCCTACGTACGTACCCAGTGACTCGAAGAGATCACCCTATCCTTGGAGAGGCACGGAGGGCAGGTCGGGAGAGCAGGACGCTAGTGGTAGTGAGTCTGTAGAGGTGGGGCTGGAGGTAGAATCAGAACAGGTAGTAGAGGGAGGAGAAGAGACAGGGGAAGAGAGTATGGCTAGGAGGGAAGAGAGCGAGCTCAGTGTGTTATTGAGGTATATGATTGAGAAGGACGAGAGACAAAAGGAGGAAGAAAGGGAACGTAGAAGGGAAGAAGAAGAGAGACGCAAGGCAGAAGAGAGAGTTAGACGGGAGGAGTTGGAGAGATATAGAGCTGAGGAGACTGAGCGTAGGAGACGCGAAGAAGAGAGGAGGGGGGAGGCCGAGGAGGCCAGGAAAAGAGATTGGGAAAGAAAGAAGGAGGAAGAAATTGTGAGAAGGAGGGAAGAGGATAACAGGAGAGACAAGAGAGATTTAATGCAGGAAAAGCTGAAGGCTATGGGGTCGTACAGGGAAGGTACAGAGTTGGTGGACTATTTGGGCAAGTTCGAACGGGTTATGAAGGAGTCAGAGGTTGGAGAAGCAGGGTGGACAGAGAGGCTGTTCCCCAGATTGCCTGAGGGGTTGTGTGCAAGGATTAGCAGCGTGCGAGAAGGGGGTGCTGGTTATGAGGAGGTGAAGGGAATCTTGCTGAAGTCAGTGGGTGAGACTCCACTCACTTACGGACACCAGTTGTTCGAGCTGTCAGGGGAAGGCATGAAGCAGAAGTCCGCAGGTGAGATTTGTGAGCAGATCCTGCGAGTCTGTAGGGGAGTGCTAGAAGGTTGTGATACGAAGGAGCGGTGTGTGGTGGCACTGGCTATGGCTTTGACGAGGAAGGTCATGCCACAGGCGGGGCGAGTATATTTGGAGGGGAGAGAAATCAAGAGTGCTGAAGGGTTGAGAGACGTGTGGGAAACGTGGATGTCGGGGAGACAGAAGGGGAATTTTTATAGACCATGGATGGGAGATTTTGCGGGAGAAAGGAGTGGGATTAAGACCGAGAGAAGAGAGGGATTTGTAAGTAGAGAGCTTACGTGCTTTACGTGTGGCGCGAAGGGCCACAGAGCAGTGGATTGCCATAAGGGCAAGAGTTCTGAATCTAGCAGCGGGGGTGCTGGGTTTAGAGTCGTGACCTGTTACAGTTGTGGGAAGCAGGGTCACAGGAGTACAGATTGTACGGTGAAGAAGGTAGGAGTGCCTGTAAAGAAGGAAGGTGGTAGAGTTGCTAAGTTAGTGGTAGAGGGAAAGAAGGACAATATTGCTTGGGGTCTGGTGAATGGGGTGAGATGTAAAGTTTTAGTAGACTCTGGGGCTAGTGTGGGAGTCATACCCAGAGAGTTGCTAACTGACAGTCATGAGGACTGCGGGGACGTGCATGTGGAGAGTTTCCATGGCACCAAGAAGACACACAGGAGTACTGTGGTGACTTATGAAGTAGGGGGAGTGAAGAGGTCGAAATTAGCCATGATAGATGAGAGAGAGGGGGTTACTAGTATTGTTCCTGTTAGTTTGAGGGATGAGGAAGCTGTCAAGGCCTATGCACTGGCAGTTGCCGACTTCCAACGAGAGAGTGAAGCAGAAGCTAGGAGGGAAGCCGAAGTCAAGGTCTTGACGAGAAGTCAGGCCAAGGCGGAGGCAGAGTTAGATATGTGTGAGGGCGATGCAGAAGTGGAGGATTTGTGGTGCACAGTGGAGGAGTTTAATCAGGAGAGCTTGGGAGAAGAGTTGGAAACTTCGGTTGAAAAGGGGGAGGCAGAAGCAATGCAAGAGAGCTTGAGGGAGAGTGTAGCTGGGGAAGAGGAAGAAGAAGAAGAGGAAGAAGGGGTGGCAAAAGAGTTAAGTTCAGTAGCTGTGAGCAGCTCCGAACGAGAGTTAAACGATTTAGCGAGGGGAATAGGGCCTATGGGGAAGGGCTCTGATGGGACGAGATTTAGAGAGTGCTTGTTAGCTGATGAGAGTTTAAAGACGTGGAGAGAGTTGGGGAAGAGAGGAGAGAGAGGATTCAAGTGGGATCAAGAGTTGTTGTTGAGAGGTATGTATGTGTCGTGGGAAGAATTTGTCGACGTGATAGTGGTACCTAAGGAGTTTAGAGGAAAGATTATGAAGTTGGGACATGAGAAGTGTGGACACTTGGGAGGAGAGAAGGTTGTGAGATTAGTGGGGAAACACTTTCTTTGGCCAGGAATGGGCAGGGAGATACTAGAATATTGCTCGAGTTGTGAGGTGTGCCAGATCAAGGGTAAGGGAAGACCCAGGAAGGCTCCAGTCGTTGACAGGCCTGCGCTGTCAGAGCCTTTTGAGAGCATAGCGGTAGACTTGGTTGGTCCGTTGCCTAAAGGGAAGGGCGGATGCAGGTTTCTGCTCACGTACATCTGTCTGGCAACCAGATGGCCAGAAGCCGTAGCTCTCAGGAGTGTAACTGCCAAGGCTGTTGCAGAGGGACTCTGGTGCATCTTCTCCAGGACTGCCATTCCGGAATTGATGCTGTCGGACCAAGGGTCGCAGTTCTGTGGGAGAGTGGTCAAGCAGTTGTGCCAGCTGTTGGGGGTTCAGAAGGTGAGGACGTCGCCGTATCATCCACAAACTAATGGGACAGTGGAACGGATGCACGGGACCCTCAAGAGTGTGCTTGGTAGGTGTGTGGATGAGAAAGTGGATTGGGTAGGACAGGTACCCTTAGCACTCTATGTGCTGAGGCAGATGCCTCACTCGGATAGTGGGTTCAGTCCCTTTGATCTTGTGTTCGGGTTTAGGGTCAGGACACCGTTGGATGCCCTGTACCACGGGATTTATGAGACTGAAGGGAAGGAGAGAAATGTGTGTGAATGGGTTGCTGGATTAATGGATAGACTGGAGAGAATGAGGGATTGTGCTGCGTTAAAGATGTGTAAGGGGAAGGAAGGCAGGTTGAGGTACTGCAACAAGGGTAGCAAGTTGAGGGAGTTTGTAGAGGGAGAGCTGGTCTTGTACAGGATTCCTGGGATGTCGTGCAAGTTAGCAGACTCCTGGGAAGGTCCGTACAAGGTTCTGAAGAGGATGGGAGAGGTAAATTATAAGATTGGGAAGGTTGGGAAGGAGTTGCATGCAAAGGTGGTGCATGTGAACTGCCTGAAGAAGTTCAGGGAGAGGGAAGGAGTTAATAGGTTGGACTTAGTGCTGGAGGAAGATAATCAAGAGAGGAATGTGTTGAGGGAGGATTGTGAAGGGTTGGTAGTAGAAGAGTTAGAGGAGATTGTTAGTGAGTTTGGTGATGTATTTTCGGATGTGCCAGGGAATACGGCTAGAGTACGGATGCGTATCGATACTGGAGACAGTCCACCCATCAGGCAGTCTCCGTATTCGGTTCCTATGGGTATTAGAGACGCTGTGAGGGAGGAGATAGACAATCTATTGGAATGTGGGGTGATAGAGCGGAGCAAGAGTTGTTGGGCTTCGCCGTTGGTACCGGTAAAGAAGCCAGGAGGTGGTATTAGGCTTTGTGTTGACTTCAGGAGGCTCAATGAAGTAACGGTGAAGGAGCCATATTACATTCCGGGGTTAGACGAGTTGTTAGAAAGAGTGGGAAGTGGGTCTGTGTTGTCCAAGGTCGATTTGGCCAAGGGATTTCATCAAGTTGAGGTAGAGGAGCAGGACAGAGAAAAGACGTGTTTCATTTGTCCCTTCGGCAAATACCAATACAGGCGTATGCCGTTTGGACTCTGTAATGCTCCTTCGGTCTTTCAAAGACTAATGGACGAGGTTTTAGTTGGATGTGCAGAGTTTGCGAAAGTGTATATTGACGACATTTTGATAGTTTCGGGGAATTGGGAGGTGCATGTTAGGCACTTGAGGACGTTGTTTGGGGTATTGCGAGAGGCTGGGTTGACGTGCAAGAAGAGTAAGTGTGTGTTTGGGAAGAAGAGGTTGGAGTTTTTAGGACATGTCGTAGGTGAGGGGGTCATGATGGTACCAAGAGCTAGAGTGAAGGCGTTGGAGGAACACCCAGTTCCTAAGACACGAAAGCAACTGAGAGCTTTCTTAGGACTCATAGGGTACTACCGTAGGTTTGTTCGTGACTTCCATGAGTGGTCGTCTCTTCTGACTCCTCACACGGCAAAGACCTCACCAGGGGAAGTGAAGTGGACAAGCTCCATGCTGGATGCTTTTAGTAAGTTGTGTGTTTCGTTGTGTAACCATGTGTGTTTGTGTGTGCCATGCAAGGAAGACGTATTTTGTCTGGAATGTGACGCCAGTGCTTCAGGAGTGGGTGCAGTTTTGTCGGTCAGACGCGAGGGAGAGTGGAAGCCCGTTGCCTTCTACTCCAGGCAGTTAAAGGATGCTCAGAAGAGGTACAGCGCTCAGGAACTAGAAGGGTTGGCACTGTATCAATCTGTTATTCATTTTGCTTTTTATCTGTATGGGAAGCAATTCACTGTACTTACAGATCATAAGAGCTTAGTGTGGTTGATGTGTGGACGACAGAAGAACCGTCGGGTCTACGGTTGGGCATTGAAGCTGGCAGAGTTCCAGTTTCGTGTGGAATATAGAACTGGAAGCAGTAATGTTGTTGCGGACGATCTTAGCAGATGTCACGGTGGAGACAGCGACCGTGACACCAGTCTCAAAGAGGAGGGGGGAGATGTGGGCCAGCCCACATAAGAAGGCAGAGAAGAACAGAGAAAGATAGAACTTATGAACAGTTGTGTGTGTGTTGTATGTATGCATGGTAGTTAGAGTTTGGACATCAAGTGCTTGCGCATGTGTATCATTATGTGTGTAGTCAGTCGTAGTCATTTTGTGCGCAGGCCACCTGCAGTAAAGTTGTGTGTCACCGTGATTGGTCACTTTTGCGAGAGGTCTCATCTCATAAGCCCTCTCGCCACGTGTTATACTTTAGTCAGGTTTACCGAAGAGTTTTATTAAGACCCTCAAAGTGAGGCTAGTCCTCTTGCCTGATTCTGGTGGCAGCGATACCTAGCTGTCCCCAGAGACTGTGGAGCATTCGCGAACTGTGCGCAGTCCTCGAACACCCGCCCCACAATCTTCTTCATCACATTTGGCTATCGCCTGCTCAGATTCTCAGGAAAAAAAGGATTTCGCTGGTTCAACAACTTCAAGCCCTTACTAGATGCATATTACGCTCCTTTTACTCACAGGGGTAGGTTCTGGTTAGGATTTACTCTTTTCCTTCGATCGTCTTTATTTATCAGTTTTATAATACCTGCATTCACAAATACCAATGGAACTCTGGTAGTAGCGACCTCTCTATTTTCTTTCGTGGCGGCGTTAGGTTGGATTAGTGGCCCCATATATGAAAGCAGATACGTGGAAGCCTTAGAAGCCTCATTTATACTAAACATTTGTGTTCTATCCGTGGCATCCTATCATGTAACTAACCTCGAGGCCAATGAGTTGCATGTGACGTATGTATCAGTGTCTATAGCATTTGCCGAATTTGTGGGAATTTTGATTTTTCATATGTTCCAGCGCATAGCTAACACGAACTGCTTTGATAAAATTCGATCGCAACACCTCAAGAGTCTTGAACGACATTTCAGGATCATGATGAAAAGGGACAAGAGGAGCCTTTCTAAGAATAACCAAACAACAGTAGTAGCAATCGAGCGTGAAGAACAAGTAATGATGGCGATTCGTGAACCGCTTTTGGAGGACTGAAACATTTTATGATTAATTCATTTATTTCTTGTTTTAATTTATGTGTAGTTTAAAGTACTTTATATATGTTTGCTCACATAATGGTATTCAATAGGATATGAATATAAGTATGAAATGTATTCATAGAGTCTAGACTGCTCTATGGGGTTTAGAGGAAATTGGGGCCAGTCATGCTTTGACGTAGCTTCTCTAGTCCAATGTTTTTATATTAAACAGAAACACCTCTTTTGAATGATGGCTCCATTTGTCAAAGCTACTTGCTTGTCAAAAATTTCTGCTTGTTCAGAAAATTTATTATCATTTGGTTCACTTTATTGCAGTGTGTTATTATAGTTGGCATTGTGCTGGTAGTTGGGGTGATATTTACACTGTGCATTCTGACTAATGTTACCAGTTCTGATGACTAATTACTTTATGTGAAACAATTTTTTGGTAGTATTATTAAAAGAATACGGTTCTAATTGCACACTGATGCACCAATTACTCAAACATAAGTTATTGGTTTGTAGCAGCATATTGGGTTTAATGAGGTTATAAATGTTTATAGCCCACACTTGTCTGGTCTTGACATTGTCTAGATGTGATTCATTTAGATCTGGTCTCGTCATGATGACCTCTTACCTCGTGTGCTAAGAATTTTGTTTATGCTATATACTATTTTGTGGGTTGTCACTTCAATATGACTATGAGGCTAGGACAGAAAATTGGATTTTTTTTTAGAAATTATTTGCTAGGGTCAGGCATTTCCGTGGGATGTGTTACAAGTGCAAACTTGGGATATCATGAATATGTTTGCATTATTCATATGAAATGAGAATTAGTGTGCACACATGCACATGGAATACTGGAATGAGACTCACTGAATTCATATGGAATGCTAATTTATATACACACATGCACATGGAATATTGGAATGAGACTCACTGAATTAAAAAAAAGCATTTAACATGGAAAACAAACATCTTTCTTTTTTCATGAATTTTTTTTATACAGCTCATGATAGCAGAGAATGCTAAAACTAGTTTTTTTCCTTGATATTTATTTTCCTTTGTATATTTGTACAATGTTGTTATTAAGAAGTTAGCTATTATCATGAAGGATTTGATATTATTTGTAATCGGTTCAATGGGTAGCTATTTGTCATGCAATATGTCAATTAAATAAAATTCCATCACTTGATTACTTGCACACTAAGTCCAGTGACAAAATCTGCTCTTGTTTGTAGAAAAATTTAAGATGTGTTACAAACACTAATAGACCTTTTACTAGTACAGCAAGTGGTAACAATATTGAGAGCAGGTTTTAGTTCAGTATTTGTGGCTTTCACTACAAATCATATTTATTGAAATAACTGTGTTTTGTAATTCATTGTTCTGATTATTAAATATGAATTTCTTTCTATGTTAATACTTACTATTGTGGCATTTGTTAAAAAATAATACAATAATATCGGCAAGATAATTATACTATGTATTCTAATATTGTGACAAAAACACTTAAAATATTCAAAAACACTCAAACATCATCCAAGAGTGGCTCTCTGAGAGGTATCAGCATTATATTAGTGTTCGTTGTCTGAATATTGTTATTACTTTTATCTTTTTGTTTTGATGCTCGGCAGGTCTTGAGTAATTTCAACAGATATTTTGAATTAAACTTTTCTGAGTCTTTGATAAACACTTTCTTTACACAAAGGAAGATGTGGAACAGAACTATCATGATGAATTCTCCGAATGCAATACCTGCAGATATGTTGTTGATGAGCATTTGGTTGTGGTTGGCGATGTCAACATAATAGGAGGCAATTCCCAGCACACAAATGTTCAATATGAATGATGCTTCTAGCACCTCCATGTAAAACGATTTATATATGCGACTATTTAGCCAGGCTATAGCTAGCACAGCCACAAAAATAATGGACATTGTAATGGGAATGTATCGGGTGCCCCTGAGGAAGCACAGGCTGAGGAACAATGTGGAACGAATGAGTAGCAAAAATCCGATCCAAAATCGACTGTTTTTGTTGTATGGGGCATAATAAGCATCCAAAAAAGGCATGAGGTAATTGAACCAGCGAAATCCTCTCCTGGAAGAATATTTTTGAAGTTTGTAGCCAAACAATAGCAAGATAATGTAAGGAACCAGAAGAAGAAGTATCATTAAAATTGCGGCTATGAACAGAAAAGCGTGGTTTGTTTCCCAGTATTTTATATTTGGGTCCATTCTCCATCGATACTCTGTCATATTATCAGCTGGACTAGGTCTCTGCCATGCGAGAGCTTGTTCAGCAGTTTGGATGAGCTTTGTGAAGGACATCAGAATTACAGTGGCTAGTACAGCTGTTGGGTTGGATCCAAGAAGAGATCCAAACTTAGATGACAGCTGGCAGCCAACGATGATTAGTGCAATGAGTAGCCACAAATATAACGGAAATAGAAACTGGAGCCACGTATATGTGTAATGGTCCAACCCGGAGTAAAAGCAAGTCGGAAATCCAAAATCAAAGTTGGCCCATGCAATGAAGACTTGAAGAAATATCTTGACATCTTTGTGGTCTTCAAAAACAAAATAGCTGTATATGCTGAAGACATTTGTATATAAAATCAACCCATTAATTACACCTTGGGCCACGGTCATTCGTACTATAAGCAGAAAAGCTATGAATGCTATTCCAGCTAAGGCAAAAAATAGCAATAGACTTATATAGCGGTCATCACATACTCGACAGTCAAAATTGAATAGGGTCAGACTGTAGTTGTCCTTACAGGCAGTGCAGAATGTCTCATCCTTGTTCTCACAATGAACATCCATCTGTGAGACAGTCATCTTGGTCGATGGGAGTGCGACAAAGGCAAAGTTCGATCTGCAACGATGCCTCTTTAACACACACTCTAAACTTTAACTGCTTCCACTAATAGTGTATTGGTATATTTTTTATTGCCTTTTTATTGAAGTTCACTAATAATTGTAGAATATTCATGATTCTAGTTCAGCAGCTTTGTCACCATCTTCTCAGAATTGTGTAGACTTGCGCTTATCTTAATGATATTCATTAGTCTATAAACCACTGGGAGGAATACCCAGTAGCTTCCAGGAGGATGTTTTTGAAACTTTCAGTGAACTTTGGATTTTGACTCTGGATTCTGGATTCATAATATGATTGAGTGTTGGGATCATTCTAGTATTATTAATTTTTTTTATTTTTAAAATTAGGAGATTTAGACTTGTCAGCATACACACGCAAACATCATACACAATTGTAGCATGGATATTATATGTACCACATATACACATTCACACACATACATTTGCTAGACACACACACATACATATACAAACAACTTGCTGCTGCTAGGCGGTCATGAACACCTGGCAGAGCCAAGATGCTGTGCACTAAGAGGCACTGTGAGCTGTGCAAGCAAAGCTCCTAGAGCCAGGATACACACACACACACACACATGCACACACATACGCACATGCATGCACACACACACACACGTTCATGCACACACAATTATTTCCCATGATAGAATTGTTAGGTATAGAATTGATGCATGCATACACATTTTAACTTACTTGAATATTATATGTATAATATCATAGTTGCTACGGTAACAGTCAAGTCCTTCAAGATGAAAATTGATGCGACATTGAAACAGGACTTATTAAAAGTCCAACATCACACTGGATACTGATAAATGGAAATTATAAGGGATTTTACTCTAGTCAAAGTTGTCGACCACCATATTGTCAGAGTTTTAATTCCAGTAGTCCTGTTTGGATGAGTTTTTCCTCTCCAGACTCTGGCATTTTGTGCCTATTAAATTGTTGCAAGAAGCCATACAGCCTTGTCATGCTCAAACTAAGTTGTGAATTATGTGACGACAAGTGTTTGAGTCTCATGGCATTATTTGCGTATGCTGGAATCACTATTATTTGCATCCTCCTTGTCTTACAAATGACAGTTCACAAGGGGACAATAATAGATTAATTCTATACTGCAACTTTGTCAATATTTGCAGCAATTTCTTTTTCCCAGGAAATGTAGCCACTATAACACCCGTGTCTTTATTTATAGCTTGAATTGACTACAGTGGTTCTGCTATCTTTCACCAAGTTGTTGGAAACTGAGGTCTATGCCCTATTCTATCGCACCATATACAAATCAGATGGAATTGCAGATACACGTTGGCAGCTAGATCCAAGCCTTTCTTTTTTTGGTAAGAAGCATATTTTTCTTGCTATTATTTCTATTGCAGTTATCGTCTTCTTCTTGATCCCATATATTCTTTTGCTAGCATTTGGGTATCACCTTTTCAAATTTCAGGAAAGAAAGGATTTCAATGGTTCAACATGTTGAAGCCTCTGCTGGACGCTTTCCATCCACAAGCACTGGACATTCTTGTTGGGTCTTTCCTTATTCATTCGATCGTCATTATTCATTAGTTTTATAATACTGGTCTTCAGTGTAAGCAATGGAACTCTGATTGTAGCCATTTCTCTCTTCGCTGCAGTGATCACTTTAGGTTGGATGAGTGCCCCCCACATTATATGAAAACATTTACATTGAAACATTAAATGCCTCCGTCATACTGAATATCTGCATTGTTTTAGTCGTATCATACCACATGCAATCTCTCACGGGTAGTGTGTTGTACGTAACATACGGGTCTGTGTACATAGCATTTGTGGAATTTATAGGAATTTTAATCTTTCACATTCTCTGGCGCGTAAGTGCTATAAAGTGCTTCAAAAACTTTCGATCTCAGCATCTTAAGAGACTTGATAAGAAGAAGGAGGTCATAAGCAGTGGTACAAGGAGCCATATTGAAATTAACCAAGCTGTCGTGATAATGCAACAGCAAAATGGAAAGATAACTTTATTGCTATTTGTGAACTTCTTTTGGATGATACAGGCATATTGTAAAGTGTGTACAAAACTGTACCATTTATCTCTAGCAGTGTGAAACATACAATGTTCATTAAACACTGTCACTATGTGGTCTTTAATTATTTTTTAATTTAACCCACTAATTATTATAACAGAAAAGTGTTCATATTGGTATTAGCCAGCTACATGCAGACTACATCAGCCAAAATCATGCATTTATGGCACCCGTCCTATATTTAGTGGTAATCATTACTGTGCATTAAAAGTTGTGGGCTAAACCAGTACAGTGTATGTTCCCTTCATCCCAAATATGGCTGCTGGACTGTACCATAATAGCCTTGTTGTACAACTCTGAGTGTAATATAGTCTAGTAACTCTGCAATATTTCAACTTTTCTGGCTGTTGTGGCAATGTACATAAGTAATTGTATTCATGAACAACAAGTAGTTTTGCAAGCCTGGCACTTCACCCTCTCTTTGCACACACTCCTCGGCACAAGTGGTGGATAGAAGATCTGGATTTGCAATTCTGCAAGCACTAGTTTTTCTTATTCATACAACACACATAAGATACTGGCCCCAGCTAACCATCAGCCCTTACCAGGTCATATGTAATGAAGTTAGCCTTGGTGTATTAATGTAGATATTCATGGTCCATATTTCATAACATTCATTGAATAAACAAGTCTAGTAACACAGATGCTTGCTACACATGTGAAGTTAATGAGTGCATATAATAAATAAAAAGAACACTGTATTGTGACTTTCAGGGTACAGAGAAAATTGAGTTTAACTTGATTGATTAAACGGTTGTTGCATCTTCTAGAAGAGGCTCCCTTATGGGCATAGGATCCATGTCTTCTAAGCTTGAATTTTCTTTTTTGGAGGGAACTTTCATCTTAAAAGGAGGAAATACTTTTTTGTATATCATACTAAGTTGTGATCGAATCACTACAACAAATTTGTGATCCTTAATGCGAAAAATCACATGAAAAATTATAATACCCACAAATTGTGTAAATGCAATTCCGACAGATGTATACGATACGATTAGCTGATCCTTCCCCACTTGTCTGATGTGATATGAAGCAACTGCCAAGATGCAGATGTTAAGGATAAATGATGCCTCTAAAATTTCGAGATACACGGTTTGATAGACACGTCCAGTCATCCAACCAATAACGACAACTCCCAGAAAGAGGGAGACTGCCGTGACTAGAGTAGCATTCGTATTGTTTAGTATAGTGACTGTGAAACTAAGGAATAAGGTCGACCGGAGTAGTAGGAGAAAGCCAGTCCAGTATCGGCCATGCTTAGTGTAAGGAGCATAGTAAGCATCTAGAAGTGGCTTGAAGTTGTTAAACCATCGAAAGCCTTTCCTTCCCGAATATTTCTGAAGATGGAATCCAAATAGCAGTAGAAAGATGTATGGGACTATTAGAATTATGATGACTAATATTGCGAATGTAGCCAGAATAATGTGCTTTCCTTGCAAGTAGTCTACACTTGGATCCATACGCCAGACACGAGTGTGTGTCCCATCTGGATTCAGTAGCATGTCATACGAAAGAGAACGCTCTGATGATTGGAGAAGCTTTGTGAAAGATAAAAGTATCACAGTAGCCAGGACTGCTATTGGGTTCGATCCGAATAGTTGACCAATCCGAGAAGACATTTTACTTGTTACGATAATTAGTGCAATTAACAGCCACAAATAAAAAGGAAATAAAAATTGCAGCCATGCGTATGAATATGCGTCAAGTCCGTTGAAGAAGCATGTAGGTATTCCTAAGTCCAGGTTCATCCAGGCAATGAATATTGACAAAGGAGAGAGTTGAGCCTCGTCCTGGGGGAATATTATGTCTCGACAAATGCTGACCACATTGCAGTAGAGAATTAAGCCATGGGTTGTCCCCTTGGCTACAGTCAGTTGAAGCAAGAATATGACTACTATTAATGCTATTCCTGCTAGTGCAAATATCAAAATGAGACTCAATGATTTGTTATCACAAAGGTCACAGTCCATGCTACTGAGCACCAAGCTGTGAGAAGCTTTGCAAGAACCACAGAGTGTCCCTGTGTGATTACTTCGGCATTGTTCATCTACAAAATTGGAAAAATTCAGCCATATTGGGTTATCTGTATCACTTGTCTTGCAATGCACAGATTGACAGCCAGAACTCCACTGAAACCCCTCGTAAGTATCATTTTCATACACTGGTCTAAGCCATGCATTTCCTGGTCGCTTAATAAGTCCAGTTTCAATATCGCAAATGTCGTCAGTGCCAGTTAAGTTTGAAAGCCTCTCTTCACATTTGCATGTATTGTCCAGCAACTGAAATCCTGGCGGGCAATCTCCCACATTTAGATTTACCATCAAGCTGGCATTAAGGCTGTTACAACCTTTTGGATAGATGATAATGCTCTTATATTTGAGGCTGGTAAAGAGTTGATATTCGACGTCACGGCAGGTGTTTGTGAGATTGTTACTAAGTGTACGAAGTGTTGATCCATCACTTGCATCAAATATTGTCACCACGGTGGAAGAGCTAGGCATATTGAACTGCCCTACTGGGATAACTGACAGCTTGAATGTTCTTCCTGGAAGCACTGTGACATTCAATATCTGATTACTTGATGAGCAGTTTAATAGTTCATTTTTGTCGCACTTGCAAAGCTTAAGAGGCCGTGATGAAATGTAGGAACTTTCCCCGACCAAATGATTAAATTCCGATATGTTGCTAATGACATCATAGCCCCTTAAGTTGGTGATATTCTCATTAATCCGAACTTTGCAGATATCTAAGGCACCTCCGTATACGGCAGCACCAGAATCTGCATAATTATCAGTGAAATTCAACTGAATGTTTTCAAAATGGCTGTTTTCCATTGATATTTCAAAAGGGCAGATAATGTTTTCCACAGTAATTTTCTGACATTGAGTGGCATATGTTGATGATGTGTCCACAAAGTATATTGCACCACCTTTTTCTGCTTTGTTATCAAAGAAATGATTTTCTCCTGTTTTGAACACTAACCTGCTGTTAGAATTGACTTCTAATGCTCCTCCATAGCGACCTTGATTCATAGCAAAGGTTGTTGCTCCAGATAAGACAACAGTACTGTTGTATAAATATATCGCCCCTCCCCCATAGTCTATGACAGAGTTATTAATGAAAAATAATTCTCCATTGTTGCGGAAAATAGAATTTTCAACGTATATTCCTCCACCCCGTTCTTTGGCTTGGTTTTTCATGAAGGAAGTGGAGTTGTTGAAGTACAACTTCGATGCGTACACAAATATAGCCCCACCTGACCGCATGGTTGCTCTGTTGTTCCGGAAAGATACTGGACTCAAGATAGAGCATTCAGAATTGACCAAAAATATGGCTCCTCCTGTGTAGCCTGAATTGTTATAAAATGTTGAATCTCCATTAATGGTCAAATTTGAGCCTTCTGCTGCCAGAATGGCTGCACCAATCAAGACATAATCAAAGAAGTGAACTGGTGCATTATCTGCAAAGACAGAATTGCCATTGAATGTAATAGTGGATTGCCATGCAAAAATAGCTCCTCCCCCAATATTGTAGTTGGTTGGGTAGTAATCGCTTCCTGCAATATTCTTGCTAAATCTTGCATCACCATTAAATATTAAAGCTGTTTTATTGGCATAAATAGCACCTCCAGAAAAATCTGCGGTATTTTGCTGAAAGAGTGTTTTTCCACTGAAAGTGAGATGACTGGAGTGAGCAGAGATTGCTCCTCCATTCTTAATGTGTCCATTAGCAAAGCTGCAGTTTATTAATTCTGCTGAGCTATTAGTGAATTGTAGTGCTCTCGATCGTCCTTTATCTAAATTATCTTGAACAAACATTATATTGTGCATTGTAACAAAATTTGTACTTTGTAGACTGAGTGCAGCTGAATTCAAGGTATCATTGTCTTTTCCTTGTTTAATTATCTTAATTGAGTTGATAATAATATTGCTACTGTTAGCAACAGATATAGTAGCGGTTGGTGACATGACAATTTCAGTGGCTTCTCTACCTCCTCCTCGGAAAGTAACATTTTTCACAAACTTTAGTTCCAGTTCTGTATTCAGGTAGTGCGAACCTTCCAGAAACAAGAAGCTGGCACTTGAATTGATATACTCCGCCATGTCATTAGCATAATCTTGTAGGGTCAGGCAAGGAGCTCCAGGATGACATGGAAAGGGATGCACGATGTATTCAGGAGTTGTACTGGCTTGTAGTACACTAGAGAAGAACAGCACAAGAATTACCACCACCATGCTTCTGCTCATTCAGCTACTAAAGTCACGAATGAACTTGTTTATTATGTGGGTGGGGTTGATAAAATTCATATAGTATGAATATGGAATATCCATATATAGGTCTGTGAAGTATGCAATGTACACATGAATATAATACCTATGAAGGTTCATACTGAGTGTATTTTAGCTAGCTAATATTAGTTTTGCTCTGTTTTAATGAATGTTTGCAAATTTATTATATATCAACAACAATAAAAAATAAGATCAAACAAAAAGAAGGAATCATCTTTTAACTTATCTGCCTTACTCAACAATATCTTGCATTTTTGCATATGCAATTTTAGTTGTAGTGGCTTCAGCCAAAAGTTTACAGTGGCACAATTCCTTTTTGTGTTGTTTATACCAAAACACATGTATTCCAAGATTGTAAACACTATAGGCAGATCAAAGATCACATGTTATAATTCCTGACATAAACAGCTTTTAACTACCTTTTGAAAGTTAGTGGCTGAGGGGGCAGGAGAAAAAAGTGGGGGGGGGGGGGGGGGGGGGGGGGGGGGGGGGGTGGGATGGGGGTGGGGAAAGGCTTTGTAGTGGGTTTGGCCTCCCCCCTTCAATGAGATTAAGGAAGTGTTAGAATACTGGTTTCTTTCTCTATATATCATTTGAGTGTAAAAAAACAGAAACAAAATATTTATAGATATTTTTGATATAGTATGCTCAACAAAAAAGGCCTGAGAGTTAGGAGATAGTAAAGTGGCATATTTTTTACTTCCATCTAGCAACATCAAGGTGTTTGTGGGGATTTTGCTGGGGCCGAGAGAGGTAGAGCTGGTAAAGGGTCGCCAAACTCTTTGGCTGACTGTGTCCCAGGTAGATTCGCTGCCACTAGGTTCTTCCCCGCTCTAGGGTTGTTTGTTATTAGTGTCTTACTATTAAAACGTCCCTCCCTGAAGTAAATAGGCGCCCGCTCCCGCCCCAACTTTTTGTACGCTGTTGCTTTAGGATGAAGACCGACACAAAAAAAGTAAAATACTATTTCCAAGTGTGCATGAATTCTTGTTTAGCCAGAGTTAATCCTCACCCGAGTAGCTATACCAGAGACCAGACCTTTAGGTTTTACAATAAAATCTGATTGAGGAAAGAGAACTGACGTACGCATGCGTGGCCAGATAGTTTATAAGAAGGCCGACGCATGCGCAAACACAATGATGCACACATCCGGACAAACCCAAGGGCACAACTCGTAAGACAGAAATAATGCACTCCTTACTAAACTAACTAGCTATGATAAACCATAAATGACTGATATATGCATACACACATTCATACATTCATGCATCTAATTTAAAGAAACTGACTATCTATCAGTTCAGAGGTGTCTAGATCTTCTTCTCTTCTGTGGAGATCCAGCCAAACAGTGTCATAACAAAGCAACAACATCTATGACTGATTCCTATTTTCTGAAGTTAACTTCTAGCAATAGCTGTTATGACAGAAAGGATACATACTTTTGAAAATATGAATTATTCCTCTGTGATTTTGTAATTTCGCATTTTTTCATAAAATTTCAGATTTGGTAATGTGTTTTGTAGAGTGCTAATCTTGTTAATATATACAATACTTTGGCAATAACAAAAAATAATAATAAAGATATAATAATAATAATAATAATAATAACAATAATAATAATCATCATCATCATCATAATCTTCATAATAATAATAATAATAATAATAATAATAATAATAATAATAATAATAATAATAATAATAATAATAATAATAAAAATAAAAATAATGATAATTGATGATAATAGATAATAACAATAATTATTTATGATTCAGTCATTCTCGGTTAAGTTTTAATTAACAATCTTATTGGCTGTAAAAAACGAGAAAATTTGCTATTATCACTGTCTGAAAGAGTCCATTGACAACCAAAACAAAATCATAAATTAAAGTATAATGTGTTGGGAACTTGTTTGTTAACCTGTACAGTCTTGACAATTTTTTTTTGTCAGCTCTAATTATCAACTCAGTTTACAAAATTAGTTATGGTTGTCAATGGACCATTTTCAGGCAGTGTATAATAATTATTTAATCTAACATTTTGACTTCCTGCAGTAGTCAAGATGAGGACTGCAATTATATGTGCTATAATGTTTATACTTTACTGTAAATGCTTGGTTTTGTTTTCTTTACACACAATTTGTGAGTCATTGTAATTGTTTTTGTAGTAGAGATTTAGGATCTGGTTAGATTGTATAATACTAGGAAATCCTACCATACAGTCACACTTTACTCAGGCAAATAAAAAATGTTATTAGCATAAAGTATTTTTTACTATTATCATCTACAGTAAAACCTCCGAACAACAACCGGTCTTGGGGACAGATTGTTTGACCTTTGTTGAGAGAGTTGCCTCTCTTCGGGGGTTCTTAGAGTATTATGCCAAGCAACAATGATTATCCATAATATAATAGAAATAGACCAATGAATGATTTATTGAGGTGACAAATAGTCAAATAATGATCTCTGTGTTAGTGATTTTCTTGCAGATTTTGCTTGCCAAACCTGAACCTTCCAATGTCAGAGACAAGAGTGCTGTAGCAGTCTTCAAAGACGGATCAATTGTTGGACATCATGTCCCCATTAACATGACTTCAATTCTCTATCAAGCTGTGAATGTGAACGTTCCATCAGCATGCTCAAATTGATCAAGACTTCACTGAGGAGTAGTATGGGACAAGACCGTCTTAATGGATTGGCAATGCTATATTACCACCGTGACATTGAAATTACTTCAGAGGAAGTGGTGGATGATTCTCATCCAAGACGGGATGGTATTATGACTATATAACTTGCTTCAATAAATTCTTGACTAATTCTTTATTGTTGTCAGTGAGTGTAATTTTTTTCATGTATGTAACAAATTGAAATATTCAGAAAGAAACCAAAAAAATTTAATTAGTGGGTGTGATAAAATGGGTGTGGTCAAGTTTCCACTTAACTTTCGGCCCCCCCCCCCTCTATAATGCTGCATCCGCCCCTGGAGGTGATGAGAAAAACATGCTTGGCAGCAGTATCACCCCATTAAATGGGAGCGGTAAGAGTTGTTGACAGAGCCAGTAAGAATCATGAGTTAAAGATCATTGAAGCTCTACACATACAGATGACACCTGACAACAACAAGTTTAACAGAGACATAGGTTTCGAGTTTCCAGGATGCTGGCTGTCTATGTGCTGGGTGCAAATCACCCTTCTGGATATAGCTAATAATCAGTAAGCTACCCTCATGTAATGTTGCTGGACTTGGCAAGAAGTCAAACGTGGGGTTAAGTTTTAATTAATATAATATTGACTATTAGGACGAGAATATTTACTGTTATTGAATTATTGATGTCTAGGCTGTAGAAGAGCTCGACTAGTAATATTTTACAATTATTTTTACTCGAAGTGAAAGAGAAAAATGAAAAAGTGAGTGTGGCTTGCCTTCCCTCAGAGTAGTTCAGCATCAACATTTCTAGCATGAAATTTATATATTTGCTGCCCCCCCTCCCTCTTTTCATAGCAGGTTTAATTGTTAGACTTCGGGAAATTCTTAAAATATTAATTCCACGTTTCTGGTATTTGATTCCGTGACTTGTAACTGCCTTATACTGAATGTGATGACACTGTACCCATTCAGTATGTAGCGATGCTTTACCAACCCAGCGATGCTTTACCAACCCAGCGATGCTTTACCAATCCAGCTTAGCGAATTAAAAAATACACACAGCGCACCCAATAGTCGTCGTCCTCGACAGGTCTCTCGTCTCAAAAGTTGGTGTCACACCTGGTTTATTGTTATCGTAGCTGAGAGCTTGTTCAAGAGTTACTGGTGATTGAGATTATCAGGATGGTAGATGTTTGATACTACAAAAGTTACCATTAATCAGGTAAGAGAGTGATTTTGTATTTGTTTGCTGAAATGAATGGTCATAACCGCTATTATAGTGTTTGCATGAACTAAGCTAAAACATAGTAACAAAACTTAGTTGTAACCTAACTATCAGGCTCGCTCGCCATTTGTGCTCAAGCACACCACTAGTATATGTATGTATGTGGGATGGTACGTATGCCCTTTAAACGCGCTCGTGTGGAACTTTTTTCTCCAAAAAACACGGCTTTTTAGGCTTGACCCCAGTTTATTCTGAAACTACAGCATTAAGCAAGCCTTACTTTGTACTTAAGCTCCAAAGTGTGAGAAAATTCCTGCGAAAATGCTTGCTTTTCAAGAAACAAAAAGTTGATTCGACCGGTTACCATGGCATTGAAGACCCTTTTCCAGACTTAATTTCAAAACTTCGCCGTTTTATGGGGGGATACGGAGTGCCGGTTGTTGGTTGTTAAGAACCGTTGGTAGTCACAATGCGGTAGTATTAATGCTAAGGAAGCTACTACTTCTCGAGGGAAGCTGAGGTAAGTACGTAATTCCATATTCGTTAACTAAATATGCAAAATTAACTCTGGCCTTTCTTTTTTGTAGCTAAGAGCTTGTCAACAGTGACTGGTAAATTCAAATAGTCAGATTGGCTCAAATTTGGTACTACAAAAGTTACCACTGCTCAAGAAAATGAGGTAAGAAAGTAATTTTGTATTTGTGACCGTCTACAGGAAAACCGGGCACAACGCGGCGTGCGTAAATATCGAGAAAAGATCGATCGATTTCTTAAAAATGTATAGTTTCAAGCCTACGGCAGGGAACGGTTAGGTCTATTATAGTGGGAACGACTTAAGCTACGACGATAAAACTTGGAGAGCTCAATATCTGGACGCCGACAACTCTGTAAGTGCAAAAAAATTTTTTTCGAAGGGTGCCGCGTTGTGCCTGGTTTTCCTGTAGACGGTCACATTTGTGTGCTAAAATTGATTGTCTTTTGTTTTTTGTAGGTGAGAGCTTGTTGTCAAGAATTCAAGGTAATTCAGATGGCCAAAGTAACTTCAATTTGATACTACAGAAGTTATCAATACTCAAGAATGATGTAAGTAGTAATTCCATAATTGTTGGCTAAAATTACAAATAATAATACTGGTTTATTTTTTATCGTAGCTGAGAGCTTGTTCAAGAGTTACTGGTGATTGAGATTATTAGAATGGTTGATGTTTGATACTACAAAAGTTACCATTAATCAGGTAAGAGAGTGATTTTGTATTTGTTTGCTGAAATCAAATGTCATAACTGCTATTATAGTGTTTGCATGAAGTAAGCTAAATATAGTAACATTTTATGTTACCTAACTATCAGGCTCGCTCGCCATTTGTGCTCAAGCACACCACTAGTTTGTATATATTATGTTTGGACGTACGTATGTCTATTTGTACTTTGACCCTCGCGCTTTTGTGTTAGTTATGTGGTCGACCCCGTCCCAAATTGCACTAAACAGAATCCTCTGGTTTATCGATCAGTACCCGTATCACCCTAGAAATTGAATTGTTTACCGTTTTGAATTCTTTTGCGGGTGCAGTTAAAACTTGAAAACTTAAGGGACTTCCATTTCTATTCGAGTTAAAGGCGGTGGTAAGTCAATGTGCTCTTTGTCATGGTTATAAGCCGTGCGCAACAGTATTTACCTGAAAATACATTGTCCACTAGACTACCGCGAAGGTAAGTCTGTGTAGGTGCATGTCCAGTTGTGTTATGGCACTGAAATCCCTTTACCGTGTATGCGAAATTTAAAACTGGACCTTATTTTCAGTAGCTTCAGTGTTAGAAGTCAAAATCATTCATTTAACAATAGTATAGTCTTTAGGATCGCTTGCCATTTGTGCTCAAGCACATCACTAGTAACGTAACTGGGCGTTGCCGTCGTCAAATATCACACTCACGCGAAAGTATTACAGGGATTCCTATGTTTCAAGATGGCTCTGAGGTACTGCTTTTGCTGTGGAAAATCTGTTACTATACTCTTATTTTCCACATTCTTCAACTTATCATATATGGGAGGAAGCAGTGAGTAGCACAGTGACTTGTAGGTAAAGGAATAAAGACATCCTGATTATGTAAAAATGCAAGAATTGCTTCTCCCTGTTTGCTACGAAGTATGTATCCATGTTTCAACGCAACCGCACGCACTAATGCGTTATAATCTACCATAAGCTATACATGTTTTTCTACTCCCTCCAGAATCTGGGGGAATGGAACGAGTTGAGGGCAATTGACCAGAACCTTACGAGCGGAGCGATTAGGTAAAGGGTCTGGCCTGTTAGAGTAGTTGTATATCTGGTTCCAAACAAAATTTGATGGTTTTTCTATCTTGATTCAATAAGGTCAGCTGTCACAAGTTTCCTTACTCTCTTTCCTTGCTGATTAATTTCAGACCTTTATGCAAGACCCATACTTTCCGTGTATTGCTTGCGTAGAGGTGTGGCTTTCCGTGACGTAGAATTAAATACGCGTATAAAAACTGAGTTATCATCACTTTGAATACTTTTGAGGGCGTGGTTTAATTAAAAGCGGGTGGGTAGATTACTTTGCGAGTACTGCGGTACTGCTTTCTATCATTCCAGACCAGACCCTTCCGAGCATAGCAATAGGTAAAGGGTCTCGCTTGCGAGACTAATAAACAACTAGCTACTGGTGTATACATAATGAATTAATAAAGATCAATTCTTACTAGCAAATTCTAAGCTAGCTACTAAATAAATTTTTAACGTTTATAGTATCAATAATAAATAATTTTCAAAGTTAAAACAATAATGTTTAGTAGCTAGCTATACATAACAAGTTAGTACATCTAAATTAACATATCGTTTGCCCTGATTCTTTCCACTCTGGTGACTCCTGGCCTTACTAGCTAAATATTATATTCATTTGTTTAGACCTTACCAGCTGCACAAAGTTTATTCATTACAATAACATTTTTTTAGAAAGAGATTATTGAGAGCATCACATGCACTGTAATATGCTTTGCTAAATATACAGCTAGATTAAAGACATAGAAGGAACAATCTCTGCTTATGTTGAAAAGTAGAGCAGAAGGTGAAGGTTAAATACACAAAATATAAATTATATCCCTCTAGGAGTTTTATCTCAGCAGCTATGTTATTTGCTGAAGGGGATAGGTATGAAATAGAATTAGTTTGGCAGTCATAGCTATGCACATCATACACACAATAATAGCTTTTGAAAGTAGAGTGAATGCTTCGTAATTCTGTTCATATTTATTATATTACATAAGAAATTAGTACACATAAATTCAGTATATCAGCAGCTGCAGAGTGTAATCAGGATTTAACTAAGTGTAATCAGGATTTAACTAAGTATAAATGTCAGCAATTTTTCTTTGACTCATTATTAAAAAAGTAGTATTGAAGTATTTGTGTTGAATTAAAAATACGTATCTGATACCTTTATCACAAGGCCAAAAATGAATTTTCCTACATGTCTTACTTATTATGAAATATACCTATCTACCTGTCCTATACCTATCCTACATAGAATAGAGCTGAATCTTATCAGTTAGGAAATTCATCTCTATCCATTAGGATAGGTACATTTTCTGCAGTGTGGGTCTTGTAGGAAGTACCATTGTTTTTAGCCTATGTAGTGTATTTTATTGATATGGAATCATAATTTTGGAACAGAATATTGACTCTGTGTTTACAATAATTTCAGTCTTTGAATGGGTCATTCAAATACAATCATCAGTCATACTACAAGTCTAAAGGTTGGGAGAATACCAGGATTAGGCTAGTAAATCTTGTGTAAATATCGTGATGTCACCTTTGTATTTGGGGATTCCAGTATTTTGAAAAGTTTATCATTCAGAGATGATACTGGTTTTTGTATACCATCCTCAGAAAGCATGTCAGCCCCCAAGACTGAGTTTGTAAATTATTTGTTGTCCTAGTATATAAAAGCAGCAACATTTACCGAGTCTTGAAGCTTAGTTGGATGGATATGGCCACTAAATTATTCTTACTATTGTTTTTATCAGTAATTCTAGATTCTACAGTACAGAAGACATACCAGATTCATCCAGATCCATGTAAAAGTGGAAATTGTTTTACATTTGCTGACTATGCAAATGATAGTGAAAAGTATTTCATATCAAACTCTATTTTTCAATTCTTAAGTGGAACTCACACATTAACATCGGAACTACTAATTAAGGACGCTTACAATATATCTTTAATAGGGAATGACTCGAGTTCATTAATATTGACAAGTAATAATTCTCTGCAGTGGAGTGGATGCACTAATGTCACTCTGAAATTCTTAGAATTTTATGGCAAAATATCCATGTCGTCTACCTTAAAATTCAGTAACTGCCACCTGGTTTTCTTAATTAATGCTACAGTTCATAAGCTTAATGGAATCATAGTGTCTAATAGCACTGTAGACATATTTAATTGTAAGATATATAATGGAAGCAGTTTTGAAGGGGGAGCAGTTTCAGTAGATTCAAGCAACCTCGTCTTTCATGGACACAATGTATTTGATTCAAATAATGCTGGATTCGGTGGAGCATTATTTATTAATAATTCTATGATACTTTTAGGGGACAATAATACTTTCAAGAACAATGTTGCTGTAACTGAAACGATGTCTGAAACTATATATGGAGGTGGAGGTGCAGTGTATGCTGAAAACAGTAATATCACTTTACTTGGGTATAATTTGTTCTTTAACGAAATTGCAAATTTTCATACTTTTATAATCTATGGAGGAGCTATTGCTGCTCGGAATAGTGAAATAGTTATAAAAAATGAAGCAGCTTTTGTAAATAACACAGCATTGAATGGGGGTGCTATGTACTTAAACAATTGTCTATGTAAGTTAAATGACAGTGTTAAGTTTTTAAACAATTCAGCAATTTATTCTGGAGGAGCAATATACATGTGGAAATCCATTAGTTTTGTGTATGATGGAGTTGTAATTCAGAATAATTCAGCTAGAGATGGAGGAGGAGTTTATTGTCAGCATTCATCCTTTTATTTTTATATGATGACAATGATCATTAGCAATGCTGCTGGATATCGAGGAGGTGGACTATTTGTGCATGAAAGTAACATATCAATGTATAACAGTATTCAAATAATGAACAATAGAGCAAATAGAGGTGGAGGAATATTCTTCGGATGTACTACTACTGTTGATCAATTTAAATTCTACTACATTGTTCTGAACCCCCCAGTTAATGTCAGTATCATCAATAATAATGCAACTAATCAAGGAGGAGGTATTTTTATTCGTGATGAACTGTATGACTTAAGTATGTGCAGTGAGGACTTCGATGTAGCAACCAAGTGCCCATTTATAATAGACAATATTCTTATGGACATTGATTGGATTTTATTAAACAACACTGCTTTAAATGCTGGTTCAGATATTTTTGGTGGAAATTTGAGTAAATGTCCTAATAACTTCAAATTCATATCTTTCACAAAAGAACTCAAAGGTTTATATACTAGAATATCCTCACATCCTTTTAGGGTTCGCTTATGTCAGCAATTTAATTCCATTTGTACAAACTATTGTTATCAAAGTGCATACAGAGGTCAAAAAATCAGAATTAATACTGTAATAGCTGGAGAACTAAATTTTCCAGTTAAGTCAAAATTAGACTATGAATTAACAGATAAGAATACTTCATTAAAAATATTTGGTCAAAATGAAGAAAAACTAGGCTGCCACTCTATTGACATTCAATTGTCAACAAACCAAAAATGTGCAGAAATTTGGTTATTCCCTAAGAATTGTAACTCCGAAACATCTAGATTATTACTTACAATCACAATGAACGACTGTCCTGCAGGATTTGTACTGAACAAGACTACATGTGTTTGTGATGAAATGTTAGCTAGAATTACTGGTGAGAGTGGATTATGTGAAGTTGAAACTGGACATATTCGGAGGCCAGGAAGTGGCTGGATTCATTCTCTTATAATAAATAACACCTATTCTGGCTTTATATGGAGTCCATATTGTCCACCATTATTATGCATAGAAACAAATAAGACCAAAGATCAATGGCTAAATTTCTCATCTACCGTAAATAGTGAAAAGTTATGCGTTAAGAACCGTACAGGATTAATGTGCGGAGCTTGTCTAACCAACTACAGCTTGACTTTGAATTCTCTGACCTGTTCTAACTGTGTCAATAATAACCATATTAGCTTGATGATAGTATTCATTGTTGCTGGTATTGCAGGAATTGCTCTACTTACTCTGTTACAAATGACAGTAGCTACGGGAACTATCAATGGCCTTATTTTCTACGCCAATGTAGTTAACATTTTTTACAAAGATTTATTTCAGCCTTCTACATTGTCGTGGAATGTTGTGATGGTTATTATATCTTGGTTGAATCTTGACTTTGGAATATCTATGTGCTTTTATAAGGGTCTCAATACCTATTTATATACTTGGCTTCAGTTTGTATTTCCCTTTTACCTGTGGTTTCTGGTAGGAATTATAATTATCATGTGCAAATTTTCCAAAAAGGTAGTGAAGTTGTTTGGTTCCAACCCAGTAGCTGTATTAGCTACAGTCATTCTCATGTCTTACACTAAACTACTCCACACCTCACAGCAAGCACTAGCCTTTGTCCCACTGACGTATTCTGAGAACTACAGAATAGAGTATGCCTGGAGGGCAGATCCAAATATACGATATTTTAAGGATAAGCATTTAATACTTGCATTAGCGGCTCTTTGTGTTATAATTTTTCTACTCATTCCGTTTATACTTTTGCTAACCTTTGGGTATCAGCTTCAAGCATTTTCTGACAGAAGAATGCTTCACTGGTTGAACAAGTGGAAACCATTTCTGGATGCCTACTATGCTCCGTATACTCCACATATGCGATATTGGACAGGACTATTACTAGTAATTAGGACAGGGCTAAGCATCTGCCATAGTTTAATGAGGGACAATGAAGACAGTATTATCTTCATAATACTTCCTTCTGTATTGATAATTATTGTGTTTATCCCATGGTCAGGATACAAGATTTATGAGAATAAATATTTAAGTTTATTAGAAGCTACTTTTCTCCTGAATTTGGTTTTGCTTGCAGTTACAACTCATCAACTAAAAAAGGAACCAAAGGAATCATTAAGTTACGCTTCTGCTGGAATAGCCTTTGCAGAATTTTTGATCATAATTTTGTATCATAATCATATCTCCTTGATGAGGCTGACTGTTTACAGAAAGAACTTGGAAAGAGTTATAAAGAAATTGTCAATATTTATATTATCGCCCAAGCCTAAGGCTGTACAGTCACAGGAATTACAAAACAAGAATGAGATACAAACTACTTTTGTAGATATGAGAGAGCCTTTACTGGAAGAACCACTGACTTAACTTATGGCTAGATCTTGATACACTTATCAGCTTCAAATGATATAAAGATAGCTTTATACTTGCTTTTATTGTTATTTTTTTTACGTAAACTCAGTTTTTAATATTGTGTGCAGTACTATCACTACAAGAGAGAATGCTAATCATTATATTGATTGTGTCTTCACTTTTTTGTTTTCATACATGTGTCTATTTATCCCTTTTTACAATGATTGTTGCATTTTGCAAGATTTTTGTTCTCATTTTTTGAATATATAAAACTTTATATTAGCTAATAACAGTTTGTGGCTTGATGAGATCTTAAATCACTCTGATAAATTTCATGCCTTGCAATATCCAACAGCAACCCTGTCAAGTACAATAAATGCCTTTTTGGTTTAAGCACCCCTTTTGGTAAGAGTTCTCTTTTTGTTAAACCCCCTCTGTGTTAAGTGCCCCTTTTTGTTAAATGCCCCTTGTTTTTTCTTTGTTAAGTGCCCATTTTCCTCTGAGCTTTTAGCATTTTCTATTAAGCACTAGTAATTGGAATGGGTACATGCCCTATCAAGGTAGAAGACAATAACTTAGGGACAACTTTGTAACAATCAGCATATTATAATATATAGTTGTGAAAACTTAGATTAATGGCAATTGGTGATATCATCAACTTGATGATGTCATAGCATTAATCAACAATGGAGAACAATATTTAGGAGAATCGTAGAGAAAATAGCGTATCAGCTTTGGATAACACTACCAGCCAATTATATCTGTAATCTTTATGCACCAGAAATTATGATGCTGAAAGATCATCACTTGCAGCTTTTGTGGGTACACAAGTGATTCAAAAGTACAACTTACACAATATACCAATACCTGAGTTTCATGGAGATTCTCTTGACTTGGCAACATTCTGGGAGCAATTCATTACAGTGGTAGACTCAATGTCTATAGAACAGCATCTGAAGTTGAGGTATACCAACAATGATCTTCATATCCATGGAGTACAAGATATCTCAACTGGATGAAGCAGTATAGTAACCTCATGCAAGGTCTCACCCAAGTGTGCATATCCTACACTATACAAGCCTTGACAGCTGTAGTTTATAAAGTCACTGCTAACTTTCCTCATGAAGTGGTACAAGAGGCTGTAAGGCTTCCTAAAAGCAAATTGTAGCTCACTATGTAGTGTAAAGGATGGAGGTGGGATAGAGGTGTGGGTTTAATATGCTCTCATAGGTTTACCCTTTAAGTATATAATTTATTTATTCCACTCTAGATATCTTCACAATGGTATCTTTAGGATTGTATAGATTATTACCCTTGTAGTTATATTTTTTTTTGTTTTTACAGCTACCTTCCTCTGGTGTAGCCTATTAAACCCAGTTAGAGCAGCTGCTAAAATATCTGCTGAAGGTGTGGGTAGCCCCTAACCAACTTTAGGCTGTGAGTTACCCTTCCTCCAGTACTAACTGCTAACTACAGCATCTAGTATGGAATAAACCACTTATTATACTTGTTATAGTGATATGGCAAGATATTTCACTCTCATGCTTTATTTTTACTCCGCCTCTGGTTCTGTGGCTTGTCAAAATAGATTAGCTTGCTTTTGAAATAGTTCACCAACTCACACTCTAACACATGTAATAAGTACTATATATACTATATTAGAGGCAATATTCTGCACACATTAATATCGTTTAGGTTAACAGCTCTAGAGTGCAGTGGAGTAGGAAGTGGGCAGGGGGCAAGGGGGGCCAATAGGCACTCTCCAATAATTCTCAAGAGGTGGCCTGGCCCCCCAAATAATTCCCCATGACATCAGATGTTTTACACTTATGACGAGTGATCTGTATGTTTTGATTACATATCCAATATAATAACAGCTCTAGCGTGAAAACTATGAGTTTCTAATTCAGCTGCCAATACGATAGTTCAATGCATTACTTTCATTTTATTCAACCTCTACAAAGCTTGGCCGATATGAGACAAAAAGAAAACTTAGCCAAGCATTTTTTCACCTTTCGATTAGAAAGCTATGACTTGAAGACTAAATACTCAGGCACACTTATCTCAGTTGCAACATATTAATATAGTATACTTTGTATAATAAAAGCTGATCATCTAAAGTGATGTCTGAATTCTTTAAGTGAAGAAGTGGAGTATTAACATATCACCTTAGTGGTTATACTTTTCTTTTTCTATTTACAGTTTTCTCTTTTTACTGCTTTCAATACTTCCTCTTTACAACAATATTTATGCATGGTATTTTTTAGAACCAAACTTGAGAGAAGTCAAATCAACACTGTTGAATGTGTGGAAGAATTTCTCATTTCCATTAAACTGATGTTAATTTTGTGGCAAATGTAACCATCATAATAATTTTAAGGGGAGCAAAGTTAGTTTCAGGGGGGACTAATACTCAGGGGGAACTAGTGCATTTCAACAATATGATATTAACATCGCCCCCCTCCCCCCAATATTTTTCATCTTCTTACTCCACTCACTCAGTGTGATTATGATATTACCTAAATGCTAATTTGAACAATCTTTCCTTGACCATTTAATAAAATTGTGATTCATTTATATTATCCGTATCCAATAATTTTGATATTGAATCGTAATTTGGGAAAAGAATTACTGATTGAATGTTTGAAATAACTGATATCCTTGTAATGGTTATTTAACATAAGCACATCCATAGTACAGAAGTTGGGAATATTCTGGGGTTCATTGAAACTTTTTAGTGTCATGTGAAATACTCTTCTTGCTGTTATTTATCCATTTGGTACTACGTGTTCCCATGTTTTGTAAATTTATCCCGTTGGTGTTCAATTAGCTACAAGGTGTTCTAAGTGAGTCCTATTTTGAATAATTTATCATATGGAGATACTTTTTTCTATAGACGTATTTTCTTGAAATACACTTGATAATAGTTTCTATCAATGCCATCATGCAGGATTGAGATTTGTAAACTAACGTCCATTATATAAAAGCAGTAGCATTTACCAAGTTTTGAAGCTGTAAGATTGAAATGGCAACTACACTTTTCTTACTGGTTTTTCTATCTATACTTCTAGACTCTCTAACCTTTAGAACTTATGTGGTTCACCCTGATTCTTGTAATAGAGATGATTGTTTTACATTTACTGATTATGCAAATGAAAATCAAAAGTACTTTATGTCTAACTCTATTTTTCAGTTTTTAAGTGGAAATCATACTTTGACATCAGAACTGATCACTGAGGATGCTCACAATACAGTAAACCCTCACACTGCAAGTTTAATTTAGCATTGTAGCTGCCAGCTGTTATCTCCAGATCTAACTCTATCTTGGGCTGCTCCGCTGTAAGCAGTTAAGCAGCTAGCTATTGTAAATTCCTGAGCTTGAATGTAATGTGTGTTTAGCTATTACTAAAAGACATGCAAGCCTGAAGCAAATGACATTGAAATCATTCATAACTCAACAATAGTTAACTCTGTCATTTACTTTAATCATTAAAAAATCATTTAAACCAATTTTTTTTAAATGGCTTCACATATCCAGAAAATTCACTTATCCGAACTAGGGCTGGTCCCATATTATAGGTTCGGATATGAGAGGGTCTACTGTATATCTTTTCTTGGTAATCACTCTAGTACTTTATTATTGTCCAACAATGGTTCTGTGAAGTAGAACAGATGCAATTTTATTACTTTGAAATCGATAAAGTTTAGTGGAAAATGTCACCAAGGTCAGTTACCTTAATTTTCAGTAACTGCTAGCTACTTAGCCTCCTTAACAGATATCACAACTGACAGGCTTAATGGAATCAGAATATTTAATGGCACTGTTGATTTACTTAACTGTGAATTGTATAATGGAAAGAGTAGTGCAGGGGGAGCAGTTTCAATACATTTAAGCAAACTCTCCATCCAAGGACACATGTTTTTGATTCTAATGAGGCTTTCCTGGGTGGAGCGTTATTTACTTATAATTCCACAATAATATTGGGGGACAATAATACTTTCAAGAATAATGTTGCTCATAGAAGAGGTGGTTCAGTGTATGCTGAGAACAGCATCATCACCTTAATTGGATTTAACATATTTTCTAATAAGGATAGTACAATTTTTGCTCTCTCTGGAGGAGGTATTGCTACCAGCAATTGCACAATAATTATAACAAATGAGACATCATTTTTAAATAATGCTGCATATTTTGGTGGAGCTATATATATGATTAATAGTCAGTGTGAGTTAAATGGCTTCACAAAGTTTTTAAATAATTCAGCAACTTTTCTGGCGGAGCAATATATATATGCATGATACAGTTTATCACGTATATTATGGTAAAGTAATAATTGTAAATAATTCTGCAAGAAGTGGAGGTGGAGTTTTTTTCTTTACATTCTGCAATGTATTTTTATAATATGACAATGATTATAAATAACACTGCTAACAATGGAGGAGGTGGAGTATTTGTACAAAGAAGTAACTCTACAGTGATATTCAAGTAATGAATAACACAGCAAACAGAGGTAGAGGAATATTTTTATTAAGTACCATTACTGATCAGTTAAACCTACACTCTATAACCCTGTATTCAACAGTTAATGTTATAATTATCAAAAATTTAAGGAAATGCCATGAAATCTTTGGTTTTACTCCTTGTGGGCGGCATGATGAAGGGTGTGCAGAGAGAGATAAAGAAAGAGATGAAGAGAAAGATGAAGAAGAAAGAAGAAGATGAATGAACTGTGTGTGCGTCATGAAAGTCAATTATATATGTGTTTATTGGCGAGCGAGCGTAGCGAGCGAGACACTTACAGGGGTAAAAATGAAAAAATCGGGGATGTTTATTTATTTGTATATATGTTTGGACGTACGTATGTCATTTTGTACTTTGACCCTCGTGTTTTTGTGTTAGTTAGGTGGTCGACCCCGTCCCAAATTGCACTAAACAGAATCCTCTGGTTTATCGATCAGTACCCGTATCACCCTAGAAATTTAATTGTTTACCGTTTTGAATTCTTTTGCGGGTGCAGTTAAAACTTGAAAACTTAAGGGACTTCCATTTCTATTCGAGTTTGTGGCGGTGGTAAGTCAATGCGCTCTTTGTCATGGTTATAAGCCGTGCGCAACAGTATTTACTTGAAAATACATTGTCCACTAGGCTACCGCTAAGGTAAGTCTGTGTAGGTGCATGTCCAGTTAAAACTTTGTGTGTTACAACCACTACTTAGCTAAAGAATATCACAAAGAAAACTTTTAAATAACGTGTATTGTTTTGTTGTTGTTTTTTTCCCTTCAATTCAAGCAGTTGCAGAGAGTTGTTACTATGGCACTGAAATCCCTTTACCGTGTATGCGAAATTTAAAAACTGGACCTTATTTTCAGTAGCTTCAGTGTTAGAAGTCAAGATCATTCATATAAAAATAGTATAGTCTTTAGGCTCGCTCGCCATTTGTGCTCAAGCACATCACTAGTTATTAGCAGTGTGTCATTATTATTGTATGTATTCTAAAGTGTATGTATGCGCATGTCATGATTGTGTGTGTTAGTTTTGTCCGGATGTTCCGTGACCACTCCCTCATTTTGTGTGCGTGTGCGTGTCCTCGGCTACATAACCTTAGACACGCATTAGTCTTAACTCCAAACTGATCGAGAGCTCAGGGAAGGGCGGACGTAGTTACAAGGAACTCTGGTGGCAGCGAGTTACCAGAGTGTATGAGTAAGCTGAGTGACGACTTTACCGTTTCTTGTCGTTGGTGACTGTGCTGAGCTGGGCTGTGTCGAGCTGCAACCCACAACTGGCGACGGTGGTACCTACCTTCCCCACACTCTATAGCTAGCAATATGCTTACAGAAATGAAAAAAACTAAAATATCTTCTATTCCTATTAAAGTTAGTTTGTGTAAAAATCACATCATGTGCTTTTTCATGTGCTAGCAATAATAGCAGCCATCCAGGTCACTTCCAGGAACAAGCACAACAGCAAGTTCACTATCTCCACCAAGTAGCAACAACTCTTGGCATTGGTTCAAGGAGAATATTCTCTGCCTCACATTTTTTCACAGCACACCACTGAATCATCCAAAGATTTGCGTTGGAAAAAACAATGGATTTTCAATGATTCTATAAGTGGGCGTGCCCCCGCGTATCTCATTATTGGGGGCGTGGGGAAGGGAACGTTCTGGGGTCATGATGGCGGTACTAAATTTTTTCTAAAGAAATGTGGAAGTGGTCAGTACCCCACATCCCTTATACCTGAATTTCTACCGCAATAGATGGAGATAGATTCTCCGACTATCTTCTTTACTCTAGCCTTGAAAGTGTGCGTGGTTTGACAGTATAAGAATTTCACCTCCCCAATAATAGAGGGTAAAGGTCGGCTACGCTAGACTATGTGATGTAATCATTACTTTGCGCGGCAACACTTCGCGCCGCTTCAATTAACTGGGCGAAACCCCAGCGTAGACACTGCTTTGCTGAACTGCTGTTTGTCTTTATCTTGGACTGTTAGCTAAGACAGCCGGAGTGGTTGCTCTGGAGTTTCACATTTGCCTGCAGGCAAAGAAGGTTACCCTATATCGCTATCGCTAACTGGTGAGTTACTAAGCCTGCCTGTGGTGTGTTAGTGGAAGGTAGGCTTTGCCCAGTGGAAAATATGAAATCCAGCTTCTATTCACTTCACTGTAAGGCAAGCTTGTTCTCCAATTCATTCCCATTTGTTAGATTGGTATTATAACAATTCATCAGCTAGCGATGTGTATTAGATATTGCTAAGATGTCTTGTCAGATCATAAGCCAAAGTACTGGGTATACAGGACTCCATACATATACTTCAGAATGTCCATATCACTTTATAGGTACTATCAACCACAGAAATCTCGCCTCAAACCTTGCTCCTAACTCAGCACACAAGCTTAATTGAGCATTGTAATACTAGTGCGCGGTGGTTGTGTGCAAGTACTGAGTAGCTCAGTAATCAATTTACCAATTGCGGTAGAATTTATCAGGGACATTTAACCTAAAAATATTAGTTAGGTGGCTATGTGAAATTATTGTTACAGAGCTGATAAATACACCAAATTTTGATCAAAGATTGATTTTAACCTAACAATTAAAATTGGCTGAGGAGCAGCATAATAATTATTTAAAGAAAGAATACTTTGAAACAGTAGACTATGAGTTATATCTTAATCAAACCCCAAATCAAATTTAAGAACATAGAAGTAAACCAAATTACTTAACTATACCCCTTAATTTTGCAATAAAATCTCCTACATAGTCAAAGATGAATAATTCACTAATTCAACATTGATTTCAAAGTGTAATTCTTACAGCTAACTACAGTTGTGATTTTGCTTTAACAATCTTCAGAGGGTGGTTGCTATGGTTATAGGTGGTCTGCTTTCACCAGGGTTATTCTGAGTTGGCAACTGAAAAACACTAATTTCAGTTCCATGGAAGGAGCTTGAAGAAGTTGTTGAACTAGTAAATATTTCCTTTCAGAGACCAGCAGGTGCAACTACCCCATCATCTCTAAATCGTTCATACACCTCAATCAAAGCTCCAGCTAACCATTAGACCACATGGTATGAATTTTATATAGTGCTCACCTCATTGAGGTATTTTATTTATGTCCATAATAATATTCACAAAAATGCATTAGAAACTAGTTATGAAGCAACAAATTCTAATTAGTACCCTAACCGGAGGGATGTGTGGCCATGCAAAACAATTATAAATAATAACAAAAAAATTTTGAAGGGGAATTTAGGCCTTCCTGCCCCCTACTCCCCTCAGTTATGCCAACGATTCTAAGTATTATTGTAATAGCTGTATTAAATTAAAATTAGCAGCCATTTTGTTGTACTAGCAAATTTAGTGAGGGTTCTTCAGCCAAAATTGTTTATTATGACCTTAAAAAGATACATGCACCAAATTTGGTACTTTTATTCGCTCTGTAACACTAATGCTAAAAAATGAAGTTAAGCCACCCGACTTATATAGCTAAAGAAGCTTTTTATTCTTATTTTTCAATGACTTAACTATAATAATCACATGGAATGTATGAAATCAAGATTATTCTGATGAAGGATGAAAGGAGGTTATCATTCTCTACTTCAGGTCCTGCAAACTGCATGTAGAATGGAGAAGTCGCAACTCTTGGTGTTACTTGGATTAGTCCTACTTACAAAAATTAAAGCAATATTTAGTTTATAAAGCATGCCTACAAATATAGACCTTGTTCTAAACTAACTGAGATTATGAGGTTAAGCTAATATCCATACCAAAGACAAAAAACTCGGAGTTCCTTAGCTTATTTTTATATAGGAAGCACCAAACTTGAACAGTATCAAACTCGAAGCCAACCTAAGCAGCCAAATAGCTGTTATTGGTCTTATTCACAATTTAGCAGTGATTCCTGCAATCTTCTGTTAACTATTTACCAGTGAAAAGATAAACCAACCTTTCTATCGGACAAGAAATTCAATTTGTACAAAAATGCTGAGCTGTCAAAAATTCAGAACAAAAGGCTGGGGCTGGTTGCGCGCCTATTTATTCCGGGAGGGCGTTTTTAGTTTCACTCTTGCACTTATTGAGTAGTTCTTCATAGAAATTTGTATAATGTCATGTTGAAGTTATCTATTGTTGATTGTTTAAGAGTTGATCCTTGATCTGTTTGCCCTTTTCTCAACATGGGGAAAAAACCCTCTCACGTTAGCATTTGAAGCTGGAATTGACATCAAACCTGATACCATAGTGCTACGAATAACTTAATAGTGCAGCTGACCTTGCACATGTCCAACAGAGCATAATTACATAAACACACACAATAAAGATGACAAGACACTTCAAGGACAAACAATAGGGCAGTACCAAACCCTTCAAGGACGAAGGACACAGTCCAAATATTAAGGACTAATCTTCGGATTCAAGGACAGTTGGAACCTATGTTCACGGGAGAAAAATAGCTGTAAAAACAAAGAAAACCTGGATAGCTAGGCTGGTTGCTATTAGAGTATGTTGAGGTTAATGAGCTTGGGCAATACAGCAATACAGCTTTCAATAACATAAGGTGAGTCACAGGTCACTACCTAAACAATAACATTGTGAAGATATCTAGGTCACAATGTTATTTTTAGGTATAGTAACCTGTGATCTCATGTTCCATATGGTGTTTTTTCAAGCTGTATTGCTATATAGTCCAAGCTTATTACCATCCAAATGTGCAAATAGTTATACAACCAGCCTAGCTAACCAGGTTTCTGTGTTTTTACTGCTACCTTTCTATCAAATGAGGATTATAGTAGCTGATAAATTATCTTCTTGGGGTGTGGGGATCCCCTAGAGAGTTTTACCTGGTAAACTTTAAACCTGGAGTCACCACCTCAAAACTAGTTGAAACTAGCAGCTAAAATATCAGCTGGGAAGGTGGGTTGGCAGTGGGTGGGGGAGCCCCTTCAATTATTACAGCCAACTTTATAAACTGAGTTATCAACACTAACTAGCACAGAAAACACTTAGTACACTCATCAGAGATGATATAGTATAAGACTATTAACTTTCAAGCTTTATTTTCACAATGTAAAAATCTCAGCCATATCACACTTGACGCATGTAATTAGTATTAAGTAGTTTAAGTACTTTATAAGGAATAGGACTTGTCCAAACTTAGGGGTGTGTGTAATATTTATAGCACTCTATTGAAACTGAACCATAATACTTCATATTTTTGGGGCTATTTTTAATGATAAAATGATTCAATTAATACAAGCAATCAAGCTTTTTTGTTCTAATTAAACATTTTACTGTAAAATTGACAATTATGAATTTTACTTAATCATTTTGAACTTGTATAGCATTAGACAAAAATGGATAAAAGCAAGGAAGTTGTCACATTACGCATGACAAGATCTCCTCTTCGCATTGGCTTCAAGAAGGACATGGTCACTCTAGCTACATCCTTCAACAATGCTACTCTGATTAGCGATACCGTGTACAATACTGTGACCACATCAAAGACTAAAGATGAGCCGGAAAAAGCTGAAGAAATGGTCAGAGGTGTCATAGATTCTGTGAAACTCGATGTGGAGTACTATCATAAGATGATGGAGATTTTGAACGAAAAAAGTGACTACAACTCCTTGGTGGAAATTTTGAACAAGGAGTACAAGAAGCAAGGTGAGCTTGTTGCATAGGATTACAATGATGATAGAGATGATGAAAATTAATGATTACAATAAAATGATTTCAATTAATAAATCGGTTTATCACTATTTATCCCAATCAACACCTATCTCATTAATTATTGTAAAGGCAATAATAATTAAAATCTTAATAAAGATGAATATGATTACTATTTTTGATTGGTACAATGTTATGTAACACAATTTTATATATTGTAGGAGGAGCTAAGGTTTATACACCGTGCAAAGCAGTACAGATACGAGTGCTAAAAAGTAAGTTTATCTGTAAAAAATAAAGACAGTATTCTTTGGAATAATATGGTGTTGATGATAAAAATAATAATACATAAGTGTAATCCATAATAATTGTTAATGTTATGTATTTGTTGCAGAAATTTCAGTTTGGGATCAGAAAATTAAACTAATGAATCTGTTACAACTCATTCGGTACTACGACAGCGAAACACAGCAGCATTTGAAGATCAGAATCATTGAAGAAGTGGCGAGCGATTGGGAAGAAGTAGCTGGACAGTTAGGCTTTACACCAGCAGTGATTGTGGCTGTGAAGAATCCAGGATGTGGGAAGACTCCTGACGCCTGTTTCAAGGAAATCTTACGCAAATGGATGGCAAATGCCTCTGGGATGCCCAATGCAAATAGATATCCATGCACATGGAAGGGTATACACACTCTTCTGATTGATACAACACATACTACTGTTGCAAATGATCTAAAGGAAGCCATTGAAGCTACGTACACAGATTTTAAAAAGACTTATGATGAAGGTATATTACATTTGAGATCTACATAATAGAGTTAAACCCTCAGCGTGCATGCGTGAGAGTATTATAATTGTCATTTGGTCTGTCTATTTGTCTGTCTGTTTGTCACAGTCTGATTTTGGAGATTACTGAAAATTAACTGTTAATTTAAGTATGAACTTACTCAGAAAAATTATTTAAGATCTTTTATAGTGCTACTTTTCTAAGCTATGGGCTGGTTTTTTGAGAAAAATGCGAAAGCTATCAGCTCCACATAGGTACTACCTTTGTGGGTAATGCCCCCCTATCACCACGTTGTATTCACATGAGCAATTAATGAGCAATTAATTTCTTGCTATCCGGTCTTTTGTTTATGCAAGGAAAGTTAACAGAGTGCTGGAAGCTGAATCACGTGTTGATAATGTATACCGGTGAGTGTCTCTGGCCTGTTTTATTCATCTATTTTATATCAGCCATTTTCATTTCTTGAGCTATATTGGTACCTGATAAGAAAAGCCAATAATTTATTCTTTTAATAATTATATTATGTACTATGTTTAAATGCCTAATTTGGCATTGCAGCTCCTCAGGAAGGTGAAGCTCAGAGGGTTTCTTCAGTCGATGATAGATCTGACTCAAATGGTGCATCTTCACATGAGCCAGAGCCTGCTGTACAGCCTGGCACAGCACCAGCTGTGGGTAAGTGTTAATGTCATGTAGTTGTGTTAGTAGTAATAGTAGTAGTAGTAATAGTAGTGGTGGTGGTGATAGTAGTAGTAATAGTAGTAGTAGTAATAGTAGATAATTTGTGACTGGTTTTGAGAAAATCGGCCTAAATGCGGCAAATGTAGCTAACTAATTCACTTACTATTCTACATAATTCACGTACTCAACACAATTCTCGCCATCATAGTTTCTTAACCCTTTCGTTCCCAATCCCGCTTAAAAGCGGGTGAAGACCGGTTGGCTTTTATGAATTTTTAAAAATAGTTACTTTGTAGCTAGAACCTTCAGATTGCATACACAGGTGCCCAATGCATTGGAGAAGCATGTAAAATAGCTTTCAGCCAGGACTGCTGTGTGGGCTCCAGGGGAATGGTTTTGTGGTTTTCTGGTATTAATGTTAGAAATCATATTTTTATTTTGTGCCAAAAAAATTATGGGGAGCTGCAGCCCCCGGAGCCTCCCCCCCCCCCCCCCCCCCCCCCCCACTTCTATGGCACTATTATTTCATGGAACTGGATTACTGGACTATACCCAAATATTGCACACAAGCTGCACATACCTCTTAGAATAAAGTTACGAAAAGATTTATTTGAATATTTTATAGTATTCTACCCTTGTAACTGATTTTGATTTTCTGGTACTCATGTAAATCTTCCATTGCATGCTTATAAAGAGCTATTAGTTTTTTACAAGACATGATTTCAAGGGCACTAATTTGTGAAATGCAGCCGTGCCTCACTCACCACTACGCGCGTACTGATAGGGCGGGGAGGAGTCAACTTACAATAAAAATTCTCGTGCTCTAAATTAATGGATCCAGAATCTTATCTTGCGTACTGCTCAGGAATGGACTAACTGCTATGGTTCAAATTTTGCCAGGGTTTAGGGCCACACGGGGTCGACCCTATAACGTTGAGATATTTTTAATGTACGGAATTTCACAAAATTAATCGACAATAGTTCACGTGGTAAGGTGAGTAAATAGAAAAGTAAAATAAAATTCAACAAAAACTCAACGTTATGGCATGCACGCACGGGTAAGAAAATAATATACAAAAAATTGGCTTCTAAACTACGGCGGTAGCCGTGCAGTACTGCCAGGAAGTCCAAAATGGTGACGGGGGTATTTCTTGAGATGTGATCGACATCAAGTCTTCATTCTTGGTAGGTGCTTTCTCCTAGCAGTACTTGCTAGTCTGCATAAATAAAATAATTCGGGGAAAAGCAGAAGTTTGACAGGCCCTAGCAATGGTGGCCTACTTGGCAGGTTTTTCGTGTGCCAGCACCCTTAAAGTTATTTGAGCACCTAACCTCATGATGTCATTGACTGACAGAATTATATTGATGACCAAAGTTTCTCGACAGCTAGCTCTAGCTTCTTTATCAGATAATATGGATTATTGTTAGCATGAGTGGTCACATTTGTGGATCGCTTAGACTTTAACAGAAATATAAAATTTTTGGTGAATAAGAAGAGCACAGTGCTTCCAGTTTAAGGGTGGCCGCACACCGCCTACGCAATTTTTTGTTGATGGTTGCTATGCATGATTACTACTATTTTATACTTACAGGGGCTTCTCCACTACAACACAAGGACAAAGTACCTGCCGAAGGAGCCGCTCACTAATTTTAGAGCGAATCTGGAGGAATTATCGGGGTCTGGTTATAAAACTTTGTAGCACTTTTTTTTCGACAGTCAATTCTGGAGTCAGGTGATCCAGACTCTGATTCTTCTGGTGGCTGTTTGACACAAGCCACAACTGCAAGATGTGGTCAAGGAGGAAGATATATAGGAAGAGGAAGAAGAGGAAAAGGAAGAGGAAGGAAGAGAGGAAGTGAAAGTAAGTGTAGTAATCGTGGAGGGTTAGTTCAAGCAAGTTATGTGGCTGTTTCCAGGTCAGGTAGTAGTTCTAGACCAACTGGTACTCCTTTTATTGGCCCTTGTACTTATGTGGATTTTATTTTTTCTCATGGATGGAAGAAGCAAAACAATACAAATATTGTTTCCCCGTTTAGTGGTCCCACTTCTGGTCCAAGTAGTCCAGTAGCTGATGGTGCTAAAGCTAGTGATTTGTTAAAAATAATTTTTTTTTGATGTGTGCTTCTCCTACTCCCCATGCCTGGCATGATATTACTGAGAATGAGTTGAAAGCATTCATTGGCATGGTGATATGTATGGGAATTGTAAGATTACCTCAACTTGAGCTATATTGGTCAAGTAAACATGACTTGATTAGGCAGAATATATCTGAAGTAATGACAATAATTAGATTTCAACAAATACTTGGATTTTTTCATTTGAGTAATAGCAGCGAGCAAGTTAGTGTTGGCCAACCAGGTTATGACCCTTTATTCAAAGTGCGTAAGCTTTTAGTTATAGTGACATCTAATTTTGAGCAAGAATATAATTTAGGTGAATCTATTACTGTGGATGAGGCAATGATTCCATTCAAGGGCACGCTGTCTTTCAAGCAGTATATGAAAGACAAACATGGAATAAAGGTTTTTGTGCTAGCTGATGGAAAGTATGCATATATAAAGCAAATTCAGATATAAACTGGAAAAAATTCTTGTCTTAGCCAAAATGAGCTTGGTTTAGAAAATATATTTCATTAATTGTACCTAGATAGTTATTATACTTCCCCTATATTATTTGTCAAATAATATCAAAAGCATATATGTGCTTGTGGTTCTGCCCGAACACACAGGAAGAATTATCCAGTGGAGCTGCTAGCACTCAAGGGGTCTGAGGCTACTAAGCTGGATTAAGGTTTATGCGATTACAGAACATGTGGTCCACTGACATCTTTTGTGTGGAAGGACAACAAAGTAATACATTTTTTGTCCACCATTCATGTTGATACTAGTAGTCTATCAGTAAGCCGAACACTAGGGATGACAGTAGGCAACTAGTCAATTGCCCACCATGCTTGCCTGGTTATCAGGAGTTTATGGGAGGTGTTGATTTGAGTGATCAACGAATGTCCTATTATTATGTAGGACGAAGGTAAAAAAAATGGTGGAAGAGAGTTTTTTCCCTGTGTTCTTGTCAGAACGCATATGTTTTGAAAATGTATGGTCAAGCAAATAAGAAAAGAAAGGACCCATCCTATTTAGAATTTAGATTAGAATTGGTGCAACAACTAATTGGTACTTTTTGTAGTAAGGTAGTGCATCTCCTGTGGACATTAGATTAGATGCATCAAAGCAGCACTTTCCCGTTGTAGCTGAGCGTCACATAGTGTGTTGTGTGTAACAAAGTGCGTAAGACAAGTGGTGCTACGAGGTCCACTCTTCATCATGAGAGTCAGTTCCGCTGCTCAACTTGCAGTGTGTCCTTGTGCCTAAGCAAAAATAGAAATTGTTTTTCAAATATCATATGGAACCAGTTTATTGGTTGTACTGAAATGTGGTAAATTCTTTCAATTTTATTGTCAAAAATACTTTGTCACTCTTTTAGTTTTTGTTTGTCATGCTATCAATAGTGACACTTAGGTTCACAATCATTTCTAGATTGTTTCCCCCGTCCTTTATTGTTGTTTATTCATGCTTTTGCAATCTTTCAATTTTTTTGTCGTCAAAATAATAATGATTACTTTTTTTCGTTTTCTTTGTCCTTCATCAATAGCTCTTAGTAAGTAATGTCCTTATGTACCAATTCTTTATATTTATATAATTAAATCACCAAAAAAGTATGATTTCCCCCAAAACTGCTTAATTAAATTCAGTGGTTTTGTTGCTAAGCAACCAAATTAATGTGGTTACTTGTAAACATTACCAACGATTACAAAAATATATGGTTCCTAGGGACTTCAGGACTCTTAATTATAGCATCCTTTATGGCAGGTAAAGTATCGTCACATTCAGTAGAACATGCTGGTTACTTCTAAAAAGCAGGTGCAATAGACGATGGAAGGCGGCTTAGATTTCAAGATAGGAAAGTGAAAGTACGGAAGGGAAGGTAAAAGGCGAGTAATCGTAACTGAAAAGCAATTATTCGTAACTAAAAAGCAAATGGAACCGGCGAGGTAAGGCAGTGTAAGTTTAAAATGGAAGGGAAGAGAAGGCAAAGAGGCGAGCGATTAATTATAAGTATAAAGCGTGTGGAATCGATGAGTACAGGCGGGGGTTAGTTTTCAAAAGAAAGGCTACAGTAGAAAGTAGAAGACAAAAGCTTCTCAAAGTGGGACAGAAAATCAGAAGTAGTAGAGATAGACAAAGTGAAAGGGGGCTCCAAGACTCAAGAAGAAGAGCTGAAGTCAGGAGAGGTGGGGTAGACGAAAAGCTCAGATAGCTCAGAAAAAAGAGGAAAACTTGTGTAACCTTAACCAATGGTAGAGAATGATAACTGAGTAAGATAACTTGTGCTACAGCATTCTTACTTTGCAATATGTCAAGCGCAACTATGTGGCAGGGTACTTGCTAGTAAAAACATAATACGAGAAGGTTAAAATATAAAAGAATCAAAGTAATAGCTTTTAACACATTTACAGCTGACATTTATTTATTGCTTAATATTATCATTTTTTTCAGCTCTTACTCCAAAGGAATTCTCAATGAAATTTTCTCCAGTAGAATTTTCTGTATGGATGAAGACTGAAAATCACTTATCCGATGATAATTGTGATGTTATTGTAGGTAAGGTGTTCATTGCAAGTATCTGGATTATGTAGTTTTAATTCAAACTAACTTACTTTGAGTCATTGTTTAGCAACACAAATATATATTCTATACAGGCAAAAACATTAGTGGGAGGGTTTTTGCTGATCTGACAAAAGCAGAACTGAAGGAATTTGGATTTGTGGGAGCTGGATTCTTTGCCATGAGAAGCGTTTTGAGAGAGGTACTATATTCATACACATCACACAAAATCCAAACCATTTAATGCTATTATTTTCACCATTAATAGTATTATATCTATATAAATTTATTACATTTATTATTGTTGTTGTTGTCGCTGCTTCAATACAGGTAGCAAAAAAAGCTGATCCAGGTATGTGATACTTGTCATCTTGTCGATGTATTCAAGTGCTAGAACTCAATTCAATTATATTTTATTTAGCTAACCAGGACTCTATAGATGAGAAGGAAAGAGAGGAAGGTAATTAAAAATCCAATAGTAAATCTCATTAATTTTACAAATTAAAATATAGTCTATGCTATAAAATCCTTAATTATGTTTGCATATTCAGAAAGTGATAGCCGCCACAAGAAACGAGACAATTGGGATAGATTTCCAGCTAAAGATCGTGGTACAGTTACACCTTTGCTCCAGCTCCAGTCCTCGCCAGATGAGGTGGAACCATTGAATATTGTGCCAGCAGTAAACATTCCTAAGCTTGATTTAGGATACTACGACATGTCCAATAAGAAGCACGGAGTTTGCCTGATCATTAACAACGAAAATTTTGAAGGCGGCTTAGGTAAAAGAGCTGGAACTGAACGTGATGAGTACAATCTCATTCAGACTTGGCAGTATCTGGGTTACCATGTTGAAGTTCGCAGAGATTTGACCTTTGCCAATATTCAAGACATATTTATGGACATCGATGCTTTCCTGTACTCTGCCAAGAAAAATTCTCCAGATTTGGCTAACGATTCATTTGTATGCTGCATTTTATCCCACGGCAATAAAACTGTTATCTATGGAACGGACCATGAACCAGTCACGATCGATTACATGGAGATGGGTCTAGGAGCAAGCAAAAAGCTGAGGGGCCATCCTAAAATGTTTTTCATTCAAGCCTGTCAAGGTGTGAAGTCTGGTACAATTCCAGTCAATACCAAACTCCATGTTCGCACAGACATACAGTCTGACGGTGAAATCCAGACGAGTCGACGAGCAGACACTTATATATCGTATGCTACAGCATCCGGTGACAAAGCATACAGAAGTGTCGATCGAGGATCATGGTATGTTCGCACTCTCTGTAAGACACTCTGTGAGAAAAGCAAGAGTTATCCTTTGGATCAGATGCAAATGATCGTCAACAGGGTAGTATCTGAGGAATTTGAGTTTGTCACCGAATCAGGAGCAAAGTACAAGCAGCAGCCCAGTGGCCATAACCAGCTAAATTTTAATGTCCACTTCTTTTCCTAAACTGTAGATTTTTTTCAAAAACTGAACTTGTAGAGTTTTTAGTTGAGTTGTACAAAACATTTTTTATGAACTCTTTCTTCATGTCTAGTGGTATTATAGTAGAATTTTTTACTTTTATATGTAGTAATTTTGAAAGATAACTGACGAAAATATGGCTTATTCCTGCATACGCATCAGCACAGTAGACTAAAAGTATCACGTTCACTGTGTGTGTGTCACGTAGTGGATACAAACTTTGGCAAAACTCAATTCTTATGACGTTATAAACACTATAATATGTAACTACATTCAAAATCCGCACTTACTCACTAGGTTACTCTCAATCCTGGCTTCTGTAAGTGTATTTGGCGATCTGTACAAATTTAAATGGCCATTGTGGAATTCACTTAGATTGACTGTACTGATCCAGGCTGATCCAAGGGGGTGAATATGATGGCATGTCATGCCCACCCAATAAGATATTCAGTTATTGGAAATTAATTCTTGTAAATTTGCTGATACTCACAAGTATTGCATAATGTAATATCGAGATCAATAATTACATAGCTAGAAGGTCAGCCATGTTCAGTGAAGCCTGTGAAAAAAGTTGGGTCTGATCGCAACAACTTGTGGATTGTGGCACAATGAAAATTAAAGATCATTCCCCCTTAATATTTTCTAGATCAGCAATTGAATTTTGCCTTATACTTGCTTAATGACCAAGCAGATTTGTGCCACTTTGCTCCAGGAATTGAGTTGAAACATTTCATATAAGTCACACCGTACCATTTCCAAGTAATCTGTGAGTGTATAATGATGATTATCAAATCTTTCCCAATCAGCCAGTCAGTCAGTTGAAGTCATAATATTTACTTTACATTAAACAGAGAAAAAACTAAGACCTTTGATATAATATCCTATATAAAGTTGATGGACGGAATGTTAGGAATCCCTTTATAACTGTTGCACGCTGGTTGTGGAGAAAGAGTGGAAAAAGGAGAGTGTTTCACACCTCAACATGTCTGACAAAATATCCATAACAAATTACATTGTAATTGTACTACATCTGTTTTGCCATTCTAATTATATTTGTTATTTAAATTGGTGAGATTAATTCCAACTGTATTCAATAGTTTAATTTTTTTCTAGTTGCTTCGGTTAGTCTTTTTCAGAAAATTTAGCTATAATAACCACATCTAGATATAATTTCTGGCTGATGTAAATGTGGAACTTTTAGCTTGTGACATCTTTGAAAACAAAATAATTGCAAGTCAGTGTACTTTTTTGAGGATGCAAGTATGCTCACAATACTCCCTTAGCTTTAACACTTTATGTCAGCAGTTTCTTCAACTTCAATACCTTGAACTAACATCTCAATGACACAACAGCAGATTTTATCCCAATGAAGAAATAACAGTAACACCTTTCACTATTGCATAACTCTACTCAATCTGTGGAAATGATTTGTTAGCTATAATTCCAATTTCTGTATTTCACTACCATCAAGAATTAGCAGCTTTGGGTGCCATTAGCTAAATTTCCTTGTCACCATATTAATTAAAAGGTTACCCTAGATATACAATGGGAGTTCCCCTCTATTTATAATTTTTTTCCACAAATATTCATGTAAATAAAGAATTATTAATTCGTGTACATGATTAATGACATTCGAATGATAAGATGAGCAATTTTCTTTCTTGTAATTTTCAATGAAAATTACAAGAAAGTTCCTCCCCATGTGTCAATGGAAATATGTAAATTGCGTCCAGGCCCCCTATGTGTGCAAGATAACATGTCATCCAATAATGCATAAACTTTGAACTTATTAATTGTTTTGTTTGTGTAGCTATTGATTGTTTGGCCCTGCCCAGTCTCCTCACTGTCTGAGTTCTGTATGCAGGCACCACTCACTAAACCCAGTGATATATATCACTCTTTTTTCTCTGTTTTGTATTCATTCCCTTTTTCTTGAAAAATATGAAACCTTTCTGCTGTAAGCTCACTATCTATACTTAATCTATCTATTTAGCTTTGCCTTCATAGTAGACATAGTTTATCTGTTTTATCTATCAGTAGTCACTCTAGCTTGTATTTAGCCTGCTGATCGAACTGCTCGATCCAAATAAGTAGATAGAACTGGTCCTTCACATTGCTCATCACCAGCTTTGGTGCCTTACAACCACCCCACACAAATTGTGACTGGCTTCAGGAAGTAATACAAATTGAAAATTGCCCAGTCCAGCTAGAAAGAACAATTTAGATATTCACTTTTAAAAATAGACACATTAGATCTGTATATAATAGATAGAGCCCCTTCTGAGGCCGTGGCATAGGGGGGACTTAAAGGTGAAGGAGGGGGGCTCCACCCCCCCCCCCCCCCCAGGCTGAGTTTCACTCATCCATCCCCAACTTATAGAGAAACTATGTATTGGCTGGCAAATAATAATAATAAAAATTAGAACAAAATGTCCTCCACCCCCACATTATTATATTAATTAAGGAACAGAGTAAGCCCCCCCCCTCCCCCCACTTTTTGATCAACTATGTATTGGCTGGAAAAAAGTAATATAAATATTAGAGCAAATGTCCTGGCTTGCAAATTACATTCAGTCAAACTTGTTAATCACTAGCTTGTCCAGTTGACGAATTTTCAATCAATGTAACACTTTTCAATTCTATAGCAGCAAAGTGGCACAGTAACCAGACACATCATATTAAGTCAACTTAGTGCATACATTTCTATGTTTACATTTGATAATAATTCCTATAGCAGTCCACACAGTGACATGCTTGACGTAACAACCTTTGAAAATAATAAAGTAGTAGGGCTAGGGCTAGGGCTAGGGCTAGGGCTTAGTTACATCAGTTTCCCCCTCCTGCTCCCATTCCTGAGTTATCTCAGCTCTTTTTAACTATTCCCATATTCAGCTCTTTCTTCTTGAGTCATTGATTACCTTCTCTCTTTGTCTATGTTTCCTGTACGCGTATTTCAGGCTCTTCTGCCATTCTATTTTGTGAAGTGTCAGGATGAGGGCCAGAGAGCTAAGTCTAGACCCGGCCGATTTGATAGTTATTTGCTGCCACCTGATCCTTCTCAATCTCTTTCTCCGTCTCGGTAGTGTGGTACTAGCTACCCTCTATGTCTCCTCTCCCCAGCATCCACGATAATTAAGTGTTCTAATACTTAATAACTTGTAAACAATAGAGAACACAAAGATATACTGACAGAAAGTAAATGACTAAGACGACTTTCAACTCATGCGTGTACCGGCCTTTTATATGAAAGGCTGGGACACACCAACATTATGATACAATTCTAAATCACACAAATCAAAATGACCTAATAATTCACAACATGCGGTATCTATGTCATACGCACACACATGCACACACATACACTACAGTTTTCAGTTCAGGGCTGCTATGCGGGCACACCCGCTCTATCCGGCATGCCTGCCTGTCTTTATCCAGGAGCAGGGTGGGGTCCCACATGAATCTATTACCTTCTCTATCTCTTCTTCATAATATACCAGCTTTTACCTACAATTACTCTATTTGCCTTAGTTTCCTTTAATCACTTTATACAGAGTATGATGATGCTTTACCCATTAAGTTTGAGGCAATGCTATACAACTATACTAACCAGGCTCAGTTCATGAACTGTTCCTGAGTGCACACTAATAATCGGTGGTTGTCATCATCACTGACACACAAGCCTTGTAATGTGGCTTACAATTCTCTGTTCCATATGGAGAAAACATTAATAAATGGGTAGTTCTGAGGATACTGTGGCAAAGGGGTACTGGGACAAGACGTAGTTTGGAGGTCATGATATCCAAGCAACTGGGCTAAAAACAAGTTTATAGCCAAGTTAGTTGAATTTCAACTGTAGGGAAAACAAATGACTCCTCTTCTTAACAGCTTTCACTAGGAGTGTAGCTATCTGATTTCCCTGTGTTGATGTGTCTGCTGTCAGTGACAGTTTGGAGCTTGCCAAACAGCTGGCATTAAGTCTTGGCAGCTGACATTGAGCCAAACTAGTTATTTATCTTGCCCTCCCAACTTTAGGGAGGGGCAGGCTTTGTTGGGGAGCAATGATGACTAGCAATGTTAGCTAGCTACTACTTGGATAATAAAACTTATTAAACTTAGCTTCTGACTTTTTATCAGAGATAATAAGTTCAGTGTATAGTCAAAGAGAATATATTCACCCTTCAGTGTGCTTCTAAATAATTTAAGACAACTAGGAGAGAAAACTATAGAATTTAAGCTGTAAACTGTAGCTCATACCTACCACTCTATATTTTTAGCTCGATCACGCCATTAATAAATTGTTGTTCAAAGAAATTGAAATTAGTAAATTATTTATGTTCAATGGCTATATAAGTTGACTAGCTTGTTGTTAGTGCTGAAACACACCACCAGCTTCTTATCCAATAGTAGAAATTTCCTGCTTATAGCTATATAATTCCTCTACTCTGAGACGCAATATTTAAGTAGTAGTAAGATTGTAAAGTCCTGGCTTAGGTTCGAATTGTAGCGCCTGCATGTTAGCATTGCTTTTTATTGTTGGCGGCTTAAGTTAATTAAATCAGTGTTGTGCAGACTCGCCTACTTTATTGATCGTACTCTTCTGCAGTGCAGCAATATTAATTGCCAACTGCTTGTTTGTGCAGTGCAGGTTTGTGCGGTGCTGGTTTGTGCCGTGCTGGTTTGTGCCGTGCTGGTTTGTGCCGTGCTGGTTTGTGCCGTGCTGGTCTGTGCCGAGCTGGTCTGTGCCGTGCTGGTCTGTGCCGTGCTGATTTGTGCCGCGCTGGTCATGACCGGGAACGTATTCGAGATTATTTGTATTCCAGACAACGAAAGGGTAATAAAAGCCAGTACAATTTATTTACTTTACCTTGTGTTGTTCGCTTGCTTTGTACTAGCACCTTTAGAGGGTGTAATAGAGGCAAGGGGGGGGGGGCCTTTCGTAGAGAATTCAATGTTTTATAAAGGTTTTTCTGCAATTTAGTAAGGAATAAAGCATGAGCCCAAATACCATGAATATCATTAATAATTAGTTTTGTGGTGTCAGGTTTAAGTGGCTTGGTATTCCCAGCTTGTATTAGGTTACTTGAAAAGATTGCCAGCAAGAGGATAATGTTCCTTCATAAGTATGATGTTCAATGAGATGTGAAAACAACAACAACAACAACAACAATTGTTGTTGTTTTTTGTTTCAAAAAAGATGTATTTGAATGCAGAATAATAGCAAGATTGATATTGTAAGTGTTTAAATAAAATTTGTGTGATTTTAAGTGATAGGTAATGAATTATGAATTGCATGTTGTGTATTCTATGGCTCTCAAATGCCTCCCGACCTGAATCTGACGAAATGCTAGTTCCGGGAGTAATGCTTCAAATAAAACTTCCTTAACGTCACTAGTTTGTTTACCCACCACTTCCTATCTCGATATACGCTTTCAATATGTATATCCTTTCTCGTACATACAACAAAATCACAACAATTCTTTTCAGTGCAGTATAACTGGCACTGCACTTGAAAATAGTAGTCATGTCTTCATTTCAGTATTCTTTCTGGTGATACTCTATCCACTTCCATGTAAAAGGAGGAACTATTGCATGCTTCATCTAAATATTTCTCCTTAAAAGAAAACAGATTTTTTTCAAATTTCTAATAGTCCTAATTGGAGTAGTTTTGTTGCTCGAGTCATGGACCATATCATCTGGAGAGGTAGCTAGCCAGTTATTGCTTTAAGAAATGAACAGCCCACACTTTTCAACTCGAAAATTGTGATCTTGCTGCTGATTGTGTGATATATTTTGGTGGATAGATACAGCTTCCATTGATGTGCCATAGCGAGTCGCCTGGTTTCCTTTAAATGTACTGTATAGTAGTGCTTGTACTTTCTTGCTTTTATTGTTTATTTCCTTTCTTTTTTCAATTCCCCCAGCCACGGAAGCTGTCAGCCATTTTTTTCATTGTTGTTCTACTGATCACTGTTGTCCAGATCTCGTGCTCATTCTTCAATGTGTATTCTTGCTTCCTATGTGACAAACTCTCTCGTATGATAGAAACTAGATTTTAATTCTTGTAGATGCTCTGAAGATATGTCTTCTGTAACAACTTGGTCAGGCAAAATACCTCCACCATGTCAACTACAAGCACTGCAAGCTGGTGTGCCACATTTTTTAGCATACTTACTTTTCATCTTTGCTCCCTTACTGCTCCGTAGCCTTTCTTTTCTTATCTTTTGCTAAGATTTTAGTTGAACGTTTTGCTGTATTGATAAACACTTCATTTGGGGAAGATTTAGTCAAATTTTTCCATGCAAATTTTTTTTACATGGGTTTACCATTAACAGCCAACTGGTAACACAGGCTTATAAATTTAATGAATAATTTAGCTAGAGCCATGATCAAGATCAAATTAATTTTAGGAATAAAAGCTAGAGCATGTAATGTTTGTGTGCTGTATGGCTCAGATTTCTTCAAAAGGATAGAAAACTCCCTTGTTGCTGCAGATTCACCCTAACAGCACAAAAATAATAAATGACACCTGTTAGCCTCAATTGTTAAACTTGAAATGGTCCCCATTTACTTACGTGATGAGAAAGACAGCGAGTAAGCATCAACAATTGTGAGACACTTTCACATATGAAAACTTTATTTTCTTTGCTAGTGTATTTTTTGGCTCCGTAAGGAGGCTGAGTAGCAGTTACTGAAAATTAAGGTAACTGACCTTGGTGACATTTTTCCACAAAACTTTATCGATTTCAAAGTAATAAAATTGCATCTGTTCCACTTCACAGAACCATTGTTGGACAATAATAAAGTACTAGAGTGATTACCAAGAAAAGATATATTGTGAGCATCCTCAATAATCAGTTCTGATGTAAAGTATGAATTCCACTTAAAAACTGAAAAATAGAGTTAGACATAAAGTACTTTTGATTTTCATTTGCATAATCAGTAAACGTAAAACAATCTTCTCTATTACAAGGATCAGGGTGAACCACATAAGTTCTAAATGTTAGAGAGTCTAGAAGCATTGATAGAAAAACCAGTAAGAAAAGTGTAGTGGCCATTTCAATCGTACTGTTTCAAAACTCGGTAAATGCTACTGCTTTTATATAATGGACATTAGTTTACAAATCTCAATCCTGCATGATGGCATGTGATAGAAACTATTATCAAGTGTATTTCAAGAAAATAAGAAAAAAAGTATCTCCATTATTATGATAAATTATTCAAAATAGGACTCACTTAGAACACCTTGTAATTGAACACCAACAGGATAAATTTACAAAACATGGGCACACATAGTACCAAATGGATTAATAACAGCAAAAAGAGTATTTCACATGACACACCCCAGAATACTCCCAACTTCTGTACTATGGATGTGCTTATGTTAAATAACCATTACAAAGATATCAGTTATTGCAAACATTCAATCAGTAATTCTTTTCCCAAATTACGATTCAATATCAATAAAAATAAAATTATTGGATGCGCTATCCTTGGGACAATATTAATGAATCACAATTATATTAAATGGTCAAGGAAAGATTGTTCACATAAGCATTCAGGTCATATCATAATCACACTGAGTGAGTGGAGTAAGAAGATGAAAAATATTGGGGGGAGGGGGGCGATGTTAATATCATATTGTGTTGAAATGCACTAGTCACCCCAGAGCATTAGTCCCCCACAGAAACTGACTTTGCTTCCCTTAAAGTGATTATGATGGTTACATTTGCCACAAAATTAACATCAATTTTATGGAAATGAGAAATTGTTCTACACATTCAATAGTGTTGATTTGACTTCTCTGAAGTTTGGTTCTAAAAAATACCATGCATAAATATTGTTGTAAAGAGGAAGTATTGAAAGCAGTAATAAGAAGAAAACTGTAAATAGAAAAAGAAAAGTATAACCACTAAGGAGAGAATTCAGACATTACTTTAGATGATCAGCTTTTATTATACAAAGTATACTATATTAATATGTTGCAACTGAGGTAAGTGTGCCTGAGTATTTAGTCTTGAAGTCCTAGCTTTCTAATCGAAAGGGAAAAACATACTTGGTTAAGTTTTCTTTTTGTCACATATCGGCCACGCTTTGTAGAGGTTGATTAAAATGAAAGTAATGCATTGAACTATCTTATTGGCAGCTGAATTAGAAACTCATAGTTTTCACACTAGAGCTGTTATTATATTGGATATGTAATCAAAACATAGAGATCACTCGTCATAAGTGTAAAACATCTGATGTAGTGAGCATGGAGAATTATTTGGGGGGCCAGGCCACCTCTTGAGAATTATTGGAGGGTGCCCATTGGCCCCCCTTGCCCCCCTTGCCCCCCCTGCCCACTACCTACTCCACTGCACTCCGGTGCTGTTAACCTAAGTTATATTAATGTGTGCAGAATATTTGCCTCTAATATAGTATATATAGTTCTTATTACATGTGTTAGAGTGAGAGTTGGTGAACTATTTCAAGAGCAAGCTAATCTATTTTGACAAGCCAGAGAGCCAGAGTCGAGTGAAAAAAAAGCATGAGAGTGAAGTATCTTGCCATATCACTATGATAAGTGTAATAAGTGGTTTATTCCATACTAGTTCCTTCACTACTCTAGTTAGTAGTTAGTAACTACAGCTGCTAAGACTTGTATATTGTAGGAGATGCACACTTAAGTGAGACCTTGCATGAGGTTACTATACTGCTTCATCCAGTTGAGATATCTTGTACTCCATGGATATGAAGATCATTGTTGGTATACCTCAACTTCAGATTCTGTTCTATAGACATTTAGTCTACCACTGTAATGAATTGCTCCCAGAATGGTGCCAAGTCCAGAGAATCTACATGAAACTCAGGTATTAGTATATTGTGTAAGTTGTACTTCTGAATCCCTTGTGTACTCACAAATGCTGCATGTGATGAGCTTTCAGCATCATAATTTCTGGTGCATAAAGATTACAGATATAATTGGCTGGTAGGGCTATCCAAAGATGATACGTCGTTATCTCTATGATTCTCCTAGATATTGTTCTCCATTGTTGATTATTGCTATGACATCATCAAGTTGATGATACCAATTGCCATAAATCAAAGTTGGTACACCTATATAACATATGCTGATTGTTACAAAGTTCCAAAGTATTTGTCTTCTATCTTGATAGGGCATGTACCCATTCCAAATTACTAGTGCTTAATAGAAAATGCTAAAAGCTCAGAGGAAAATGGGCACTTAACAAAGAAAGGATGTTTAACAAACTAGGGGTATTTAACAAAAAGGGGCACTTAACACAGAGGGGGTTTAACAAAAAGATAACTCTTACCAAAAAAGGCAATTATTGTAATTGACAGGGTTGTTGTTGGATATTGCACCAAAAAAGGCATCTATTGTACTTGACAGGGTTGCTGTTGGATATTGCAAGGCATGAAATTTGTTTGAGTGATTTAAGATCTCATCAAGCCTTAAACTGTTATTAGCTAATATACATATTCAAAAAATGAGAACAAAAATCGTGTAAAATGCAACAATCATTGTAAAAACGGATTAACAGACACATGTATGAAAACAAAAAAGTGAAGACACAATTAATATAATGATTAACATTCCCTTGTAGTGATAGTTCCGCACACAATATTAAAAACTGAGTTTAATCCACAAACCACATCGAACAATTTTGAGAGATTGAGCCTTATTAGCACTATGCAAAATATTAGAGAACCAAGTATTTCCATTGTGTAGAAGAAGAAATCAAAGTAATGGACATGGTAGCCCATTTTTTCTAGAAAGCGGCTTGTTGGTTCTTTTCCAAATTCCATCTAAGTAGTCCTCTACCTGTATGTTATTGATTGTCTTTGGTTTTATAAAACTTTTTTTTAATTAAATGGGTGAGCATGGGGGGACTGTCCAGCACCCTAAAGCAAACACATGTATCAAAGTAGTTGTAGGTTATAAGAATGGGTGCGGTTAAGCACACTCGGAGTCTCCCCACCTATAAGCCAATAATAAATTCTCGATATGAAATAGCTGGCCAGCCACATTCAAACTGAGTTGCTGTGGCCATTTCTTTTATGAATTTGAAATACTTAAAGTTATGATATTTTGCAATGATGCTAGTATTGTTTTGTTTTATTTTTTGTATTTTCAAATAAGGGTTTGTGGATTAACAATATATTTAGTCGTGTAATTAAAGAATACAATGTAGTTCGATTGTACCGAAAGTTTATTCATCTGTCCACAAGTCTGCTGTAGTTCACTGTCTTGAACAGTGTATGTAAAAAAAAAAATCCGTTTTGAGAATTGCATTTTTTAAAACTGTTGTGTGTAATTGTGCATACAAATTATCCAATTCACTTGTGTTTGTAATATAACAGAGAGGCAAATTGATGGACAGGCATTTGTGGAGCTGAAAGGGGAAGATTGTTCTATGATTTTTTCCATAAATGACAAGTTTCTTCTAGGATCAAGGCTATTATTAGATTGCAAAAAATGCCAGCAAGTCCAGCGAAAAATTCTGTTTACAAGACACAAATGATTTATTACAATAATTAGATGATGTTTTGGAACTTGATTGGGTTCTGTCATAGGAGTAACTTCTACAGCCTCCACTCCAGTTTCAAGATCGTTACCATCATGCAGTCGAGGTTCTACTCCAGTCTCGGTTGGTAGGCATTCTATATCGACACGAGCTTCTTCACTTGGTTGTAGAACACCCTCAAGTGAAGTTGAGCCATGTAGTAAACGACGGGGCACTGAAGAATTTAAGCTGCCTATTTTCTCACCAGATATTCGAAAATGTTTAGATTATTATATAACACATGTACCTAATATTCTATGGTTATCACAATATTGTGTTTAAATGTACTGGAAAAATTGAAACCTAAATCTGGAAAAAGTGGACTGGATTCGCTTATCTGCTTTGCACCTGTAAGTAGTAATTCAAGCAATTCAACTATTACAATTTACTACTAATTTAACTATTAAAATCTATTAACTGATTAATACAATTCTTTGTTTGTTTATTTATTGTTTTGCATGGGGCTGGGAGAGGAGTTGGGGTCAGCAGCATCACTATTATTATTATTATTATTATTATTATTATTATTATTATTATTATTATTATTATTATTATTATAAAATAAGACTGAGTAAAGGAATTATATTGATGTTTTTGAGTAGGAGCAATAAGTGCTGGCACTATCAGTTAGTATGATCCACCAAGCAAGGGTTTGGGCCAGGGCAATAACGGGTATTAAATATTGAGTGCTTCTATTAACTATATGTGTTCGCTAGACCGAGGTTTAACCTAAAAATGCATCACCTATGCCATTTTTATTGGCAGACCATAATTATTAGGATTCAGAATGCACAAAATGTGTGATCGTTTACAAGAAAATCTGGCACCTTACGGGCTCCATCTAAAAAAAAAATGTTTTGCACTTACAGAGTTGTTGGTATCCACATATTGAGCTCTGCAAGTTTTATCACTGTAATATATTTGACCTAACTCTTTCCTTTTTTAGGCTTGTTTACTACATTCTAAAGTATTTGATTGATGTTTTCCTGATGTTTAGTCACGCTGCATTGTGTCTAATTTTCCCGTAGACGGTCACATATTACAAGAAATCCTAAAAATCTGTTTAACACATGCCCATTAATTATGTAATGTGATTCCTGATTATGATATAATCAGGAATATAATATTGCTTTGCATGCAATATTATGAAAGTATATTCTCTGCACCCTCTGTTTGTATTGGCCTTGCCCATTTGCCTTTTTTGAAGAAAATACTGAAATAAATCCTGCAGTTATAAGAGTTTCTTATGTTGAAAAATTCCATGCAATGTTATCGTACAAAAATATAGCATACTTATATACATATTCATAATGGGTTTGCAATTTAAAGATTTTTCAGACATTAGATGAAGCATTGAAGACAAACAGTACGAACACTTATCCTTATGTCATTGTTGTGGGTGATCCTACTTCAGCCTCATCTTCTGTGGCAGTCTGTGACCAGCGTGTAATCACATCTGAAAGTGGGAATTTTACATTTTCAGCTGTTCTCACGCTACTAGCAATTCATTATGCCTACAACCTGCAATATAATCCTATTATTCTACAAGTCATGGAATTTCTACAGGAAGAAATTGTTTGTGATTGCCTTCCATCTAACAAGTGACTTAGTGTCGCATTCACAAATCTCTCGCTTGCAATAGGATGTATAGAACAAAAACTGTGTGAAAATTATGGAAATTCTGAAGAAGAATCTGAAGACCTAAGTGTTGATGCAACTCAGGCATATTATTGTGACTTTGAATAAACTTTTTCTTCGGCAATTCAATTCTAACTAAAACTTTTTTCTTTCAATTCTTTTTTCTGCAGCATTGAAGTCAGTATTTTATACAAAATTTCCATACTTGAAATTAGTATATTTGGAGTCATTATAATTATGCTAGTAGAAATACTAGTTTTAGTGGCTATATACAACTAATACTTAAAATAAGTACTTTAGGGGGTCCGAGGTACTCATTATTAGTTTAATAAATTTTACACCTTAGTATATGAATATACTTAATGTAGTGAAAGTCACTACATTATTAACCCTCAGCGCGCATGCGCCCAAAGGGTTACAGTAGTCCTAGTGTCATTCATTCGTTCGTTCTGTCACTCTGTCTGTCAACAGGCCACTTCTGGAAGGTAGGAACCAGTCAGGCTCTGAAAGCGGCATCAAACAGCAGTATTTCACGAAGTAAGTTCCTTTAATATGCCAGAATTTTTATTTTGGACTTCATTTTCCAGAAAAAAGCGAGTCTTTCCTCCAGAGCCGTGCGATTGTAGGGCTTACAGCGGGAACCGCCCCTTAAAAAACGTGCTTGTCACGTGAGCCAGCTTGCAGGTTGCAAATCACTTTTAACTAGCTAACAATTACATGCACTGAGCGTGAGGGTGTTGCATTGCGTAGTGGTTGATTGAGCAAGTACCAAACCTAATAGTCTCTGGTTCGAATCCTTGTCGACGGTATTTTTTTTTTCATCCTTTTTTTTCATCCTGTTTTTTTTTCTTTTTCCATTTGTCTTCTTGCCTTATTTTTCTTTATTTTCCTCTTTCTTCCTACTGTTTTTATTTATTTCTACCTTTTCCTTTCTTTTCCTCTTTCTTTTGTCCCTTCATTGTCTTTTTCTCTTTCCTGCCTCTCTTCATGCCACTTCTCTTTTTTTTTCTTTTTTTCTACACTTTTCCTTTGTTATTATTTTCTTTATCATACTAGCTAACTAGCGCTGAGGGTTTGCACTTCAGTGCTCTAGTTAGAACTTGAACTATTACACTGTGCTATAATATTATTATTATTTCTAATTAGGTTTACCTGTTAATATTTTACATTATGGTTTTGTTTATCTGTGTATTTTCCCATGTTTATTTTATGTTTAACCACTCTTATCCTATTTCTAATTATGTACATTCAAACTTAATGTTCATTAACATTTGTGTCCATTTATTCAAATATCGTCTTCCCATCTTGTATTACATTCCCTCATCCTTACCTCTAGTTATATACACCAGTTTTTCCTCATACCATTTTATTTGTTGTATTTTCTGCCTTGTTTAAAGATTAAACTCTTTACACACCTTAAGAGTTAACCTTCCAGGTGATTCGGCAGCCCCAGCTACTCTGATGGCAGCCTACTCTCAAGTTTTCAGTTAACCCTGAATAGCTTCGATCCTGTAGCCTTCAGTTAACCCTGACTAACCCAGTTCCCTCACACTTAAAATCAAATCCAGATGTTAAATATTAGGCTACATTTTAGTGTATTTACCTGCTTAAAAGTAGTATTTGAGTATGTTAAACCGCTTAAAATCTGTGCTTGAAGTTAGTATTTAATCATTTTGAAAATTAGCATTTTTATAATTAGTAGCATAACTTAAATTTAGTTCTCACAATTGCTCGTCACAGTTAGTATCATTTTTTCTTATTATAAGTATTTTTCTACTTTAATCAAGTACATCGTTTTTTACAGTGTTACTTTCCGTAAGAAATAAAAAAATACTTTCAGATCCAGCACTGTTGCCCATCAAGATGCAGATCAAACACTCCAACTATAAACAGTGGCCATACCAGGATTCAGATTAGTCATGTGTACAAGGATTCGTATAGTTGTGAATGTATTTTAGGTGACCATTTGAACTCTGTATATTAATTACTAAAATGATTTCATTACTAGCACAGCATATAAAAAGGCACATAATTTGCCAACCCCTACTATTCTTTCTTTATTTTGGACATAAATACTTTTGTAAATTGGTATTGCTCTTAGTTTTAATTTTATCCTTCCTGATTTCAGCAGTTCATTCATTTCAGTTCTGAATGGTCACATTATAATGCTAATTATTGTATGAATGAACATTAGAATATATAATTAGTCTCATAGGAAATACAATATAGCCAACATTTTTCCATTAGTAATTATAGCTATTTCACCCCTTGAAAAGAGCCCCCTCTAAATCCGCCCCTGTTACAGTCTTTAAAATCTTAAAAGTTACTTAACTTATACTGTTTCCTAGCTAAGGTGAACTGAGTAGTAGTATTTATTCGTATAATTAAAGAATAAGTAGTCCAGTATAATAATTGGCTTATTTTAAATAGTGAAAGAATATTCATCAAATAAGTCTACGCTTAAACTAATAGTTCAGAGGCAGTTAATAGTGTACAACAAATTATTACAGCATTATAAATTTGCTAGATGCTAATTCTACATGCTGACAAACATGTATAGACATGGCTTACAGCACATGTGAAAAAATACCATATTATTGTACTTGGAATGGGATATGTATATAAAACTTCAGTAATGTCGCAATGTGTGAAGCCCATACATCATACATGCTTTGATGGGCTTAACTGTAGTGACGATTCATAAGTGTCAATTGGCTAATAGTTATGTAGAAAAAAATTCAAATAATTCGTGTTCTTTGATGAGATAAAAAAAAAACAATCACAGATATCACAACTGTTAGGCTTAATTGAATTGGTATATTTAATGGCACTATTGATTTACTAAACTGTAAATTGTATAATGGAAAGAGTAGAAGGGGGAGCTGTTTCAATACATTTAAGCAAACTCTCCATCAAAGGACACAATGTTTTTGATTCTAATGAGGCTTCCCTGGGTGGAGTGTTATTTATTTATAATTCCACAATAATATTGGGTGACAATAATACTTTCAAGAATAATGTTGCTCATAGAAGAGGTGGTTCAGTGTATGCTGAGAACAGCATCATCACTTTAATTGGATATAACACATTTTCTAATGAGGATAGTACAATTTTTGCTTTCTCTGGAGGAGGAGGTCTTGCTGCCATCAATTGCACATTAATTGTAAAAAATGAGACATCACTTTTAAATAATGCTGCATATTTCGGTGGAGCTATATATATGATTATAATAGTCATTGTGAGTTAAATGGCTTCACAAAGTTTTTAAATAATTCAGCAACTTTTTCTGGCGGAGCAATATATAATTATGTATAATACAGTTTATCATGTATATGGTAAAGTAATAATTGCAAATAATTCTGCAAGAGATGGAGGTGGAGTTTTTTCTCTACATTCTACAATGTATTTTTATAATTATGACAATGATTATAAATAACACTGCTAACAATCCAGGAGTTGGAGTATTTGCACAAAGAAGTAATATATTACTCTACAACGATATTCAAATAATGAATAAAGATCAAGGAGGAGGCATGTTTATTCGTGATGAATTGTATGACATAAGTGCCTGTAATGACGTTAATGTAGTAACTAACTGTCCCTTTAAAATTAACAATACAGATATTAAAATGGGTTTTACAAGACAACATTGCTTCTCACACCGGTTCAGACATTTTTGGTGGAGATTAAAGGAAATGCCATGAAATCTTTGGTTTTACTCCTCTAGCTAGCAATATGCTTATAGAAATGAAAAATACTAAAATATCATGTATTCCTATTAAAGTTTGCTTGTGTAAAAATCACATCATGTGCTTTTTCATGTGCTAGCAATAATAGCAGCCATCCAGGTCACTTCCAGGAACAAGCACAACAGCAAGTTCACTATCTCCACCAAGTAGCAACAACTCTTGGCATTGGTTCCAAGGAGACCACTGACTCATCCAAAGTTTTTGTAAGAGTGCGTTGGAAAAAACAATGGATTTTCAATTATTCTATTAGTGGGCGTGCCCCCGCGTATCTCGTCTGGCTTAGGCTACCCTTTACCTTATATTATTGGGGGCGTGGGGAAGGGAACGTTCTGGGGACATGGCCGTACTAAATTTTTTTGTGGAAGTGACCACCCACCTCCCTTATACCTGAATTTCTACCGCAATAGATGGAGATTGATTCTCCGACTATCTTCTTTTTATTTCTTTACTCTAGCCTTGAAAGGGTGGGTGGTTGACGGTATAAGAATTTCACCTCCCCCCAAAATAGAGGGTAAACGGTCGGCTACGCTGTGATGTAATCATTACTTTGCGCGGCAACACTTCGTGCCGCTTCAATTAACTGGGCGAAACCCCAGCGTAGACACTGCTTTGCGGAACTGCTGTTTGTCTTTATCTTGGACTGTTAGTTAAGACAGCCGGAGTGGTTGCTCTGGAGTTTCACATTTGCCTGCAGGCAAAGAAGGTTACCCGCTATCGCAGCAGGTCGTTAACGGTGAGTTACTAAGCCTGCCTGTGATGTGTTAGTGGGAGATAGGCTTTGCCCAGTGGAAAATATGAAATCCAGCTTCTGTTCACTTCACTGTAAGGAAAGCGTGTTCTCCGATTTATTCCCATTTGTTAGATTGGTATTATAACAATTCATCAGCTAGCGATGTATTAGATATAACTAGTGCTAAGATGTCTTGTCAGATCATAAGCCAAAGTACTGGGTATATAGGACTCCATACATATACTTCAGAATGTGAGAGGAGGGATTCTGCCTATGATTTTTAGAATTCTGTTTGATGACTCTAATATTTTGAAACTGTAGATTATGAGTTATATCTTAATGAAACCCCAAATCCAATAGAAGTAAACCAAATTACTTGACCACACCCCTTAATTTGCAATAAAATCTCCTACATAGTCAAAGTTGACCTAATTCAAACACTCATTGATTTCAAAGTGTAATTTTTATAGCTAACTAAATTTAAAAAAATTTCTGCCAGCAAATATCTGCATCCTTACATACTAAACAGGTTGCTACAGCAGTTGTGATTTATCTCCAGAGGGTGGTGTGGTTATAGGTGGTCTGCTTTCACCAGGGTTATTCTGAGTTGGCAACTGAAAAACACTAATTTCAGTTCCATGGAAGGAGCTTGAAGAAGTTGTTGAACTAGGATTGTGATCCAGATTGTCCAAAGAACTAGGATTGTGATCCAGATTGTCCAAGCACCAATAATAAATATTCTCTTCCAGAGACCAGCAGGTGCAACTACCCCATTATCTCTAAATCGCTCCTACACCACAATCAAAACTCAGAAAGTGCAGTTTAACTTCAGGATTGCTATAGGAAAGGTGTGTGAACAATAGTTGCTTTGTGTAGGAAGGTGCATGAACAGTGCAGTTTTGAGTTCAGGAAATCTAAAGGAAAGCTGCACATTGTTGCACAGGCATCTACCTAGAATGTACAGGAATAGTTCAGTTTTAATTCAGGAAATTATGAAGGAAATGTGATATGATATATGCAGTACAAACCATATGGCATGTAAAGGAAATAGTGCAGTTTATGTCCGGATATGTTCAGGAAATAGTGAAGGAAAGTATGCCCTATACATACCAGGAATGGTTACCACCAACTCATCTGTCCTGAAGTGGGAAATGTGAAGGACATGTGATCTGTGAGATAGCTGTACTTAACCTTTCCTATAGCAGGAAAATCCACTTTTCTTCCAGTGTATAGTGTGCGAATTCAGGAAGGGATAGTTTTTAAGATCACAGACTATTAGCTGCATTTCCACTGCCTTTACGACTAAAGTAGCTAGCTAGCTAGCTACTGTGTAAACATAAAGGCTGAACTACCATAAAATCTTCAGTAATAATGAAATAATCCTTGTGTTGGATTCACACACTATGGCCTTGGCAAGTTTAGAAGTTGTTTAGTAAGAGATGCCACACCTCCAGCAAATAATAAGTTGATTAATGAGGGATGCCACACCTCCAAAAAAAATTGTGATCTGCAATTTGTACCCTATATAAAGGCCTATGCTGATTTTTCTTACCGTACCACCATTACTGACTGTATTAACACCCATACAAATTATAATAAGCCAGACAAGCGGTAAGAAGCATGACGTCATTTGGAGGGATGACGGTTTGCTGAGTCAGCACATCACACACCCATAGGTGCTCTGGCTCCTGGTGGGAGAAAAGAAGTCTCGCAAACTTACTGCCTGAGACGGGAGAGGAGACGGTGGGATAATTAAATCTAGCGAGCAAGAATTAGTACACCCGACTAAGGTGATCCAGCTCGTCCTGAGCGGACAAGTAAAGGTATACACAAACTCTTTATAGGCAGGCTAATTGTGGAAGTATGTAGTTGCTCTTGTAACAAGGTTATTATTTCTAGCTAAGCCCAACAACATACGGTGGAAGTGTGCAGGTTTCAGTCAACTCGGAGTACCTCTCAGAAACGTTGAAGCTTTGCTGCTGCTAAGTTGTGTGAGTGACATTGGTAAGCTTTAAAAACCATTTTTAAGGATTGAATGCAGTTGCCTGTGGTTGGGCTGTAGGGCTTGGTTTTTAGCTTATTGGGATTAGAAAAGCCAGCAATACTCTATTAGCTACCTTGTAGGCTTTACAAAAGAAAGAAAAACTCTGCTACAATAAATTTCAAATAGGAATACATTGGTAGAGGGTAACTGTGTATGGAAATTTCAGTGATGCTGTTAAAAATTTAGTTTTACAAATTCAGGAAATTATCCTGGAATCTTGGTTAGTTGTCCCGAAATTGTTTTATTGGATGTAACGTCACACAAATAATTAATGGCCCTACTCAATAATTTTAGTCTGACTGCTTTGCCCAACATCCTATGAATAGCGATACAAAAAGGGCAAGCTATCTAGTAATAAATTTGGTCTATACCGTAACTTTTTATGTCTTTTTAACAAGTTGTGTTTTCAAGGCAAAATTGAGCGAATTGTTGAGGACTTGCACAATATAAAATATAAAAAAATGTGGTTATATTCATGAATATTCATAAATATAACCACATTTTTTTCCAATTCGGTTTATGTTGTTGCAATGTTAGCTGGTGGTAATTAATATTTAATAGCATATAGGAACAATTGTAATATAACTTGCCTCTGTTTGTTATTATTTAGATTCTGTAGGACACTGCATAAGCCATGAGCGACTCTATAGAACTTAAGACTATTGGTCGTTGCCATGACCAAATTCTGTCAACCTTTCGCAACAATCTTGAAGACATAGCTCTGTTTATGAGAAACGAAGGCATCATCAACAAGAAAATTTATCATGAAGTGACAGATACAATCAGACAGTCTGATGACGATCGAGCCAGATATCTGCTCAGGAAGTGGGAAGACAAAGTGGAGGAGGATACAAAGCATTATCATAAAGTGGTGGAATATTTTAAGTCGAGACCTGGAAATTTTGAAGCTGTCCTGACAAAACTAAACACCGAGTATACATCTCTTGATCCAAGTTCTGCTGCTATAGCTCCCAGTAAGTCTTAATGCATCTAATTGAAGCACACTTGTACTAATCTGCATAATTGTTTATGACATGATAATATCTGTCACATCATGAAATGCTCCGAAAGTGTGTTTACAAGGTACCCCTGATTGAACATAATATTATTTATCATGTTATTGTATCAATGCAGCTAATTAAGACTTCCTTGTGCTCACGCTAGTGTACACCTTAATTAACTAGTTTTAATTTGTGTATTTGTTTCTTTGTTCAACTTTTTTTTATTCAATGATCATTACCATTTTGACTAAACTTGAGCTAAAAAGAACCTAACTTGCTTGTAAGTATTATTGTATCATATTCAACTAAAAAAGAAATTTCATTTACTATGAGCCTAGCATAAAGCTGCATATCTTTAGTAGAGTTTGTGTTGATTTTACCTTTTTACCACGCACTGCTGTGACTATTTTAAACTTTAAAATAGCTCACAAGAGAATTTTTGAATATAGAAAGGTTATAGAAAATACTGGTATATTTTTCAGTTGTTCAAAAGACATTTAAATATTTCAGCTGTGTGGAAACTCATGTTGACCTTATTAGAATTTTTCTTCAATTTGCATTCACTGAATAAATGAGTGTATATTGTATGACAGGCATGTAGTATGTTCAGAAAAGCTAATTAGTAAATTTTTATGACCTTTACAAAAAATGTTAAGAAAATTAAGTTCTTGAGTTGCTCTAAGAGATAAAATTTTCAGTAGCTATCTAATTCTCAAAAATAGTCTCTACAGATATTATTGGTGAATATTCTTAATTAATACATCCCTAATTTAATGCCTATATCATGAGAATAATTTTACTATTGTTTGTAATATTTGTGATCTCATGAAAATACATCACATGTATTGTTATTAACTTTCAGCGCACACGTGCAAGAGGTTTATAGTAGTCGTTTTGTCAATCTGTCTGTCTGTCTGCTTGTCCGTCTGTCACGTTATGATTTTGTATTTACTAACAATTAAATGTTGATTTAAGTATGAACTTCCTTAGAATGATGATTTTAAGACCTTCTATTGTGCTACTTTTTTTAATTTCGGACTTTTTTTGAGAAAATGCGAAGCTATCAGTAGGTTCTAGAGTATGTAGCTAACACCCCTAAAGTCACGTCGTAATCACATGAGAAATTAATTTCTTGCTGCCTGCGGTATTTTGTTTATGTAAGGAAAGTTAATGGAGTGATGGAAGAGGAGTTGCGCGTTGAAAATATATATTGGGGTCTCTGGTCTGTTTTCTATTATTCTTTACATCTGCCTTTTTCATTGCTCGAGCTATACTGGTACCTGATAAGAATAGCCAATAATTATGATTTAGCAATAGCTAGATAGTAGCACTTAAGGTTCACACTTTTGGTGTTTCATTTAGTATAATACTTATTACTGTAGCGATTGAAGAATTGAGAAGCATATCTGATTCTACTCAGATTGAACCTCCACAGAATATACGTTTAACATCTAAAGGTGTGAAATATTTCTTAGGTTAGGGTTCGCACCTTTGGTGCTTCATTAAGTATTTTATTTAATATTGATTACTTTAGCAATGGAAGAATCGAGAAGCATATCTGACTCTACTCAGATTAAACCTCCACAGAATAGACAACGTTTAACATCTAAAGGTGTGAAATATTTATTATACTAATAATAATTTAATGTTGATATGTTTTCCCTTTTAAAGATATACCCATTTTTTCTAAGTTATTCTCTGTACAAGAATTTGCTGAATGGATGAGCCAGTATCATGGGTTGTCAGAAGACGACTGTGACAAGTTAAAGAGTAAGGAATATTATGTGCACAGGGCAAATAAGTGGAATTTTCTATTGTCAAGAGGATATTTTATATTTTCTCCACTTTTCTGGTATAGGATAGGGTTAAATGTCCTATGTGCAGATCGTTTAGCCTCATACTCTATTGGGAAAGTGTAGAAAACATGAAATTTCACTAATACACAATAATAGAAGATTCCATATATTATAGTCCTGTGGATAAAGCAGAAACTAATGACATTTGATATGTAATTAACACTCTTGTTATAATGGATAAACTCAAATGTTTCTTGCCTATGTCATGATTCAAGAAGAACTCATTCTTTTTTCTTTTTTTTTGTGCCAACACAACTTGGACAGACTACAGGAATATTAAGCCTAGTTAAAAATATGTATATTTATTTTACAAAAAAATTATTGGCTGATTATCAAGGGGGAAAAACTAAGAAATTCTGGCTGTCTATGCTTTATGCTAACATTCAAAATAAACTCACCCGGTGACTTAACTGAAACAGGAACAGTTCATTTATTCATTCATTCAACTGTTCATTTATTTGCATACTATAAGATGTCTAACAAGTGAAACCTGGAAGACTTTTAAGAGTTTAAATTATATAAAAGCACTGAACGTGGTACACTGAATACATTTTGTGATTTAACACTTGCTTTAAGCAAACCAACCAGTGTTTTATGAATATATATAATTATATATAATGTCTTTTTTATTTTTTCAGAAAATAAAATCTCTGGGAAGGCATTTTCTGTGCTGACAGAAGCTAATATAGATGACTTGGTACAAGAGCTTGGTTCCAGAATAACTTTAAAATCAGTGCTTAAGGAGGTAAACCAGCCATGCCAATTTTAATGTTCTGTGTAATGTAACTAGTTCTTGAAATAACTAGTCATTTTTGTGCATTATTGTGTTATACTTCTGAAACTAATTTAAATAGAAATATGTATAACTAATTAAAAGTAATTTAAAAGTTCATTTTGTTATGCATCATCGCCAACTTCTTTATCTAATTGCTTTAGAGTTTACAAAAATGCACATGTATAATTATATATAACATATAAGTGCAATATTACACTCTTGTACCGATATTTTTGATGTTATTTTTTCAGATTAAAGTCAGTTCACAGACAGGTGAGCTTGATTAGTTATTAAAACATTATAATGATATATGGCTAGCTTTGACCTGGTTATGAAAGCACACTAAAACATCATATTTGAAAGTTCAATATGATAACTGTATCATCAATATCCTGAGTTCTATTATCTATCCAATAGTTTCGTGATCCTTTTTGAACCTGGAATAAAAGAGTATATAATCATTATAATTGATCTAATATTAATTATGGGAGATTAAAAGTATGAATTTTATTTCATAAAATCAGAATAGGAACAACACGCAGCTGATTTTAGAATTTACTTTCTATACTTAGCAAATTGTTTTTATTTTAGCAGGCATTAGAATAATACTCTTGTCTTCTTAAACATATTTTATATGATAAAGTGATTATTTTAGAGACTGATTCCTTAAGAATGTATTATAAATTTTGTGTCAGTTGATTGTTTTGCTATTTCAGCCATAATCTAAGTCACAGCATTGTTTTGGTAATTTTCTTTTTGTGAAACATCACTGAAGCTTGCTATTTAGAAGTAGTCAGCTACTTTTTTCTTTGGATTTTTTTATTTCAGGTGGTTTAATGTAATTAAATTTGTTAAAAATTTGCAGATAAAGCAAGTGGTAACAATGAAGAGTCTGCTTCATTTAGAGGTGTGTTTAAGTATATGTTTTATGTAATGAAAATTTGACTGATTACTGTGTTGAAAGTTTAGCAGGTAACTCACACTATAGTTAAGTTAAAACTGCAATTTGTGAGGTGTTTGTACATTTTCTTGCCCACATAATGGTGACTGCACCATTTTGTGTTAGAGTTAATGCATAATCATGCATATAGTACAATTTTTATCTACAGATCAGTATTTAGATTAGATATTAACCTACTTGTCATGTTCACCTGATAATATTTGGTTAGACCTGTAAGGCCTCTTGCTCACGAGGAATTTAGTAAGCCACATTTAATTGTGAAGATTGTTGTAATTAGGATTGGTTTTATGTAAGGATATTCATTAATGTATGAACTTTTAAATTGTAAAATGCGCTTTGAATTTTATTAAACTTAACTATGTATTTTTAAAGATTCTTTGAATGAAAATGTCCTGGAAGATCAATGTCAGAGTAAGTCAAATTTAATGTATTTACACTTTGAGGAAAGAATTGTGTATTTTTTGGGAAAAGTGATTTGTATTTACGTAACAGACAGGCAATAGTTGATCTTGCACAAGGTCAGCCAGATTGGTGTCATGGCCATGTCTTTTCTGAAGAAGACTACACCCACACTTTTAATTTGCTAAGCATAATGTTGATGTTGATATGATTGATATGCTTATATTTAATTATAAGTAGGCTACTTTGCTAACACTACAAAGCTACAAAGTAGTACAGGCAGCCCTGCTACAGTTTTCTGCAGTGCCAGTTCAAGATACTGTAACGTCTACTGCTTCTTTTTAAGCGTGGTAAAATTTGAAGCATTAACCCTTTCACCTCCACAAGTTCCATAAGACACTCAGTGTTTGGTGGCGATTCTTCGTATTAAAAAAAATTGAATCAATATAACATTCTCTTTTTTTGTTTATACGTTTGTACTTCCTGTAATAAAAAAAAATCAAAATGATAGTACAGGTATTTAGATTTTACGATTCAAAAGATATGGCTGCTTGAAATCTATCTGTTGAGTTGTCTGTCAACAATTTTTTTTATCATAGTACGAGGTTCACAACCTCAGAATCCGTCAAGTACAAGATGAATAAGCTGTGTACTTTTCCTGAAACTTGAAGCAGCTCCTGAAATCGAGTTTCAGTTAGTACCGTTGGTAATGGTAAGTCTAAATTTTAGCTATTATTTGTGGAGATAATAAACTATTTTTTTGCATCATTGTAAATACTTTGGTTTCAACATTCTTTTAAAATAAATCTCTTGCTGAATATCTGTGCAAAAATATAAAAGAAAAACTCAAATATATTTTTACTTTTTCATATTACCGAACTGGTCATCATAAACTGGTCATCATAATCTTGGCGGTGAAAACAGCTAAGTGCGGTAAGAGAGTCGATTACTGTCATTGTGTCAATAAATTCAATCTTGTTTAATGCAAAAATGAATAAAGTATTATTATAAAATCGTATGGATAATTTCATTTAATAAAAATTTGAGTAAGTATCTAAAATTGGCAAAAATTATATGAATTCAATTTTAAGGATACTTGAAGATCTTATAAGCTATAAACTTAACATAAAAGTGAAAATAAACATGATGGGGTATGTATTGGACCCATCAGCTAGAGTGCTTGGCTAAGAAAGTAGAGTTAACCAAGAGTTTACCAAAATATCTCTTAACCAAGAATGCTATGGCATTTAAGTTGGAGAACACCTCATTCATCCATTACAATAAACTAGGTCTGAGATGATACATCAATATAAGTGGAATATATGTTGGCAAATGCCAGCTACATAGCAACCCACGACTTGTCCCATATCTAGTGGGACGGCTCCATGCTGTCTCACATGTAACTAATTACAACTCATTTCCTCGAAATTTTACATGGTAATTTATCTTCTATATTCATTTCTGAGATTAATTTTTGCACAAATGCCTTAGCAGTTTGCAAGGTAGTTGTACAGGTTTTTAGCTATGGCTACAGTAGACCCTCTTATATGTGAATGTAAATGGGAATGACCCTGGTTTGGATAATATGTGAAGCCACTTTAAAAGTATAATGGTAAGCTATTTCATTGTGAAAGTGGAATGACAGTGATAAATATCTATTATTGTTGAATAATGAATACTTTGGTTCAAGCTTGCATATCTCTTAGTAGCATCTGATCTTTAATTTGCTCTAATAGTAATACATACTCTTTTGTAGTAGCTTATAGCTCTTAGCCTGAAGCAACACATACAGAAAAATTGACATAGGCTAGGATGACCAATCTACTCAGTTCAACTCATCATACCTGTTGAGAGCTAGCTTAGAGGAATGCAACATCAAATTGGCTGTAAAGGAAGTTTAATATAGCTAGGTAGCCAGTATGTTTGGCCTCAAAAGAGCTGATCAGCCTGAAAAAAAAGAGATAAGTATGACACTGCAACTACATAAACTGGAGGTGAACTTTAATTGAATTTGCTGTTGTCAGGCCGGATTATAGCAGGAAGCCTGATATGTGAGGCCCGGATATGCAAGGGTGTATTGTAGTTTGTATGATCTACAGATTCAGAACGATAAGTCTCATTTCCTTAGAATACATGGCCCCTTTAATAACTATTTACTATGAAAAGAAACTTTCACATATTTTTAGCTAAATAATTTTATATATAGTTATATTTATTATGTTTTATTAATTAGCATAGTTTTCCTTGAAAAAAAAAAACTTCAGCAAGTAGGAAGTTATTCTAATAATATAATTTTTAATCCTCTAAAGTGAAACATAGTTAACACAATATTTTATAATATAAATATTATAATTTGATTCTTCTGTAGCTAGTTAGAACAAAAAATTACTCTCATTGAGTTACTAGGCACTCTAAACTGTACCAAAAATGTTCAGAAATTACAAGTAAATATACAAATATAGATATCATATGTCTTCTAAAACAGGCATGTAAATAAAGTCTATAATAAATTAAAGTTCACTAGCAAGTACCCCGCCATGCAGTGTCACCTGACATATTAACTTGTGCAAATTAGGAGTGAAGTAGTGCAACATATTTTTGTCTATGGTTTTCCCTCACCTGCTCTCTTTTTTCCTGAGCCATCCCTGTTTTTCTTATTCCTATTTTCATCTCATGGATTACCTTCCTTCTATTAAGTATCTCTGTCCTTACTGTGCATTTTTTCACTTCTTCATTTTCAGTTTTTTCTCAACTAAGCCTTGCATTATTCTGCTTTTCTTTCTCTCTTATACCCAACATGGTTGCTACTGTAGATGAACACTCTTTCCCACCTCAGTTAATCCAGTGTTTAGTTTTGTAGGATACAATCAATTAATAAGGGACTTTAAGATACTGTGTAGGCATATGTACAAGGATGTCACAAAACCTGATTTACCACAAGCAGATCTTAAAATAGCTATAAAAATGTATGAGTAGTTAGGTTGAAGAGTATAAAGTGCAATAAATTTACAAAAGGGCCTTTGTATAAGTAATTTTTACATTCTGTAATCCCAAGATTTTTTCTGAAAAATAAATTTAGACAAAGCAAAAAAGGAAAGTCAGAGAACTCAAAGGTATAATGTTTCAATGAAAAAACACCAAGTTAAGATTGTATTTCATAAGGATCAATTTTAAATGCATTTATTTTGACATTGCAGCTCCTAAGGAGGGTGAAGCTCAGATAGAATCTTCAGCTGATGATAGATCTGACTCAAATAGTGCATCTTCACATGAGCCAGAGACTGAACAACCTGCCACAGCACCACCTGGTAAGTGTTAATGCAGTGTAGTAGTAGTAGTAGTAGCAGTAGTATACAATTTCTTATGACGTACTGCATAAAAAAAAAACACTAATTAAATCACTTTAGACTCAGGAGTAAAAGAGAAAAGATAAATCGTATTATACCGAACAACTCCGCATTTATGAATCTCAAAATTTTGGGGTGGAGAGAAATTTCATATCAATTGTCAGTTTGTAATACAATATTCTGTGGTACAGGATGATTTATTGGTATGGGTGGGCTCCAAGGGAATTTGTTTTGTGGTTTCCTGGTATTAATGTTAGAAATCATATTTTTAAGTTGTGCCAAAAACATTATGGGGAGCTGCAGCCCCCGGAGCCTCCCCCCCCCCCCCCCCCCCACACACTTCTATGCCACTATTATTTCATGGAACTGGATTACTGGACTATACCCAAATATTGCACACAAGCTGAACATAAGGCTTCAAGATAATTAGAGGTTGTACTAAATAGAGGGGCATTAAAAGACGAGTACGCTTCAACTTCAGCTGGTTAAAGAGGCATATGCTTCAACTTCAGCATACCAAGTCATTCAAATGAAATAATACATTAATTTACTTAAGTTTCAAGAGAACTAGGTAAAAAAACTGAGGCGTTTTACTCATTAATGAAAGTCATTTTTCATCATGTCATTTCTCATTAGCACTAATAGTTAAATATGCAAAAGTAGTTTGCTATTGGTCAATTTTATAACTACGTACTTAGAGGAAATCTCAATGACCTATGTACTTTTGGCTACTAATGTCAATTTATTACAATTAAATATACTTATATTATTTTAAAAAGGAGTATAAGTACACTATAAGAGGTCTCATATAGTATTAATTATTAATAATTAATACTTTTGTTTACAGATATTGAATTCCAGACAGATTATGATGGTAGTTTAACAGAAATGAATGATAAACAAAGAAAAAAGTTTACAGTAAAACAAATGGGCTTACTGGATGATTTTAATTTAAAAGATATAAAAGGAAGAGGAACAAGCATTGCTATAATTGATATGATTGGCAAGAGAGGAACCAAGGGCTTTCATACTTTACATGAGGCTTTTAGAGGCAAAATATTTTCCGGAGACATTAAGTGTTTTAAGCGGAAGAATTACGAGGACACCGCTAATCATGCTACAGTGTGTGCAGGAATAGCTGTGGGACAGCCGTTCAAAGGATATTGTATAAAAAGTGGCAAAACTGTTTCCATCAACTACAAAGGAGGTGTAGCTCCAGAAGCCAAGGCCAAGATTTTTTTGATAGAGAAAAATTATGGTTTTCTTGAAGCATTGAGTGAAATACAGAAAGAAAATTTTGACGTAGTATCCATATCATTGGGATCTGAGATCAGTAATGCAAGAAGTGATATTACTAAAAAATTACAAGATCTCAGTAAATCAGCACTTGTCGTTGTTTCTGCTGGAAACAATGGTACTGTTGAAGATGTTCTATATCCAGCAAATTTAGATGAAGTTATCAGCGTGGGTTCCTATACTGAATTTGGCAAGGAAGCACAATATTCGCCTGACGATGCAGACATATGCTGTTATGGTGATGTCAATGCTCCAGCATCAGATGATAAGCATGGCTTGTTACAATGGGCTACTGGAACATCCATGGCAGCACCTGCCATTGCTGGTCTCATCTGCCTGTTTATTCAGTGTGCTAAGGAAGGTAAATATTCACCACAAGATAGCAAAGAAGATGTTATACAACAAATGAAACAAAAGAAATATATGATGGATATTCTAAATGAAACGCTGGTAAAAAAAAAAAAAGTCAAGCCAGCAAAATTGTTGGATGAAGCACTCAGGACAGAAAACTTTAAGCGATGGTTTGATGACACTATTAAAGGTATAAATCACGATAATAATTGGTTTATTTTTTTGGGTTTATGTTGTACTTATTCAGTAGTAATTAGCTGATCTGTTTTTATACTCTAGATTATATTTCAGACATTCACATTTATAAAATTATATAAATATGATGTATCAATGTGATCTAAGTATTTAAAAGAACATTGCAATTTTGCAAGTGTGATACATGAAGGATTAAAATGGGATAATGGATAAATACTTACCATTTTCTTTATGCAGTGATGTCATGTAATGTTGTGGTGGTGTTATTCTATGTCTTTTTCATTAGCTGCAGAAGCTAAAAAGAAGCCACCACAATTGCATGCTGCTATGCATCCACATGAATGTCTGTCACCAGGTAAGTAACATAATATTTATGTGAATGAATATTACTTGGACTATGCACCATTTTACGGTAATTGAGTAATCATTGACTAAATCACAACTTGTTCGTATTTCTAACCTATTTTAAAGCATGAAAACTTACTTGTAACCAATTTGCTACACTTAAAAAATTTGAACAGGTTTTTGAGAAAAAGCGATGCTATCAGCTCCTTGTAGGTACTAGACTTCGTACATAACGCTCCCTAAAGTCACATCGTCATTATATGAGCAATAAATTACTTGCTTCCTGCAGTATTTTGTTCATGTAAAAAAAGCTAATGGAGTGCTTGAAGTGGAAAGGGGGGTTGAACATTGAAAGTAAAAACTGGTGAGTATCTCTGGTCTGTTTTGTATTTTTCTTTACATCTACCATTTTCATTGCTTGAGCTATAATGCAACCTGTTAAGAACAGTCAATAAATTATTGTTTTGGTCTGAGATGATTTTGCACTAGCTAGATATTATTGATTAGGGTTCGCACCTTTGGTGCTTCATTAAGTGTTTTATTTAATATTTATTACTTTAGCAATGGAAGAATCGAGAAGCATATCTGACTCTACTCAGATTAAACCTCCACAGAATAGACAACGTTTAACATCTAAAGGTGTGAAATATTTATTATACTAATAATAATTTAATGTTGATATGTTTTCCCTTTTAAAGATATACCCATTTTTTCTAAGTTATTATCTGTACAAGAATTTGCTGAATGGATGAGCCAGTATCATGGGTTGTCAGAAGACGACTGTGACAAGTTAAAGAGTAAGGAATATTATGTGCACAGGGCAAATAAGTGGAATTTTCTATTGTCAAGAGGATATTTTATATTTTCTCCACTTTTCTGGTATAGGATAGGGTTAAATGTCCTATGTGCAGATCGGTTAGCCTCATACTCTATTGGGAAAGTGTAGAAAACATGAAATTTCACTAATACACAATAATAGAAGATTCCATATTAGTCCTGTGGATAAAGCAGAAACTAATGACATTTGATATGTAATTAACACTCTTGTTATAATGGATAAACTCAAATGTTTCTTGCCTATGTCATGATTCAAGAAGAACTCATTCTTTTTTCTTTTTTTTTGTGCCAACACAACTTGGACAGACTACAGGAATATTAAGCCTAGTTAAAAATATGTATATTTATTTTACAAAAAAATTATTGGCTGATTATCAAGGGGGAAAAACTAAGAAATTCTGGCTGTCTATGCTTTATGCTAACAATCAAAATAAACTCACCCGGTGACTTAACTGAAACAGGAACAGTTCATTTATTCATTCATTCAACTGTTCATTTATTTGCATACTATAAGATGTCTAACAAGTGAAACCTGGAGGACTTAATTAAGAGTTTAAATTATATAAAAGCACTGAACGTGGTACACTGAATACATTTTGTGATTTAACACTTGCTTTAAGCAAACCAACCAGTGTTTTATGAATATATATATATAATGTCTTCTTTATTTTTTCAGAAAATAAAATCTCTGGGAAGGCATTTTCTGTGCTGACAGAAGCTAATATAGATGACTTGGTACAAGAGCTTGGTTCCAGAATAACTTTAAAATCAGTGCTTAAGGAGGTAAACCAGCCATGCCAATTTTAATGTTCTGTGTAATGTAACTAGTTCTTGAAATAACTAGTCATTTTTGTGCATTATTGTGTTATACTTCTGAAACTAATTTAAATAGAAATATGTATAACTAATTAAAAGTAATTTAAAAGTTCATTTTGTTATGCATCATCGCCAACTTCTTTATCTAATTGCTTTAGAGTTTACAAAAATGCACATGTATAATTATATATAACATATAAGTGCAATATTACACTCTTGTACCGATATTTTTGATGTTATTTTTTCAGATTAAAGTCAGTTCACAGACAGGTGAGCTTGATTAGTTATTAAAACATTATAATGATATATGGCTAGCTTTGACCTGGTTATGAAAGCACACTAAAACATCATATTTGAAAGTTCAATATGATAACTGTATCATCAATATCCTGAGTTCTATTATCTATCCAATAGTTTCGTGATCCTTTTTGAACCTGGAATAAAAGAGTATATAATCATTATAATTGATCTAATATTAATTATGGGAGATTAAAAGTATGAATTTTATTTCATAAAATCAGAATAGGAACAACACGCAGCTGATTTTAGAATTTACTTTCTATACTTAGCAAATTGTTTTTATTTTAGCAGGCATTAGAATAATACTCTTGTCTTCTTAAACATATTTTATATGATAAAGTGATTATTTTAGAGACTGATTCCTTAAGAATGTATTATAAATTTTGTGTCAGTTGATTGTTTTGCTATTTCAGCCATAATCTAAGTCACAGCATTGTTTTGGTAATTTTCTTTTTGTGAAATATCACTGAAGCTTGCTATATCGAAGTAGTCAGAAAAGACATGGCCATGACACCAATCAACTTTTTGTTTCTTGAAAAGCAAGCGTTTTCGCAGGAATTTTCTCACACTTTGGAGCTTAAGTATAAAGTAAGGCTTGCTTAATGCTGTAGTTTCAGAATAAACTGGGGTCAAGCCTAAAAGGCCGTGTTTTTTTAAGAAAAAAGTTCACCACGCGCGCGTAAAAAGGGCATACGTACAATCCATGCATACATACATTGCTAGTGATGTGCTTGAGCACAAATGGCGAGCGAGCCTAAAGACTATACTATTTTTATATGAATGATTTTGACTTCTAACACTGAAGCTACTGAAAATAAGGTTCAGTTTTTAAATTTCGCATACGCGGTAAAGTGATTTCAGTGCCATAGTAACAAACTCTCTGCAACTGCTTGAATTGAATGAAAACAACAACAACAAAACAATACACGTTATTTAAAAGTTTTCTTTGTGATATTCTTTAGCTAAGTAGTACACACAATGCTTTGACACAACTGTACATGCACCTACACAAACTTACCTTCGCAGTAGTCTAGTGGACAATGTATTTTCAAGTAAATACTGTTGCGCACGGCTTATAACCAATACAAAGAGCGCATTGACTTACCACTGCCACTAACTCGAATAGAAATGGAAGTTTCTTAAGTTTTAAAGTTTTAACTGCACCCGCAAAAGAATTCAAAACGGTAAACAATTCAATTTCTAGGGTGATACGGGTACTGATCGATAAACCAGAGGATTCTGTTTAGTGCAATTTGGGACGGGGTCGACCACATAACTAACACAGAAACGCTAGGGTCAAAGTACAAAATGACATACGTACGTCCAAACATATATACAAATAAATAAATAAATAAACATCCCCGATTTTCGATTGTGTTACCCATGTAAGTGTCTCGCTCGCTACGTTCGCTCGCCAATGAATATTGTGCTTCAGGCTTGCATATTTCTTAGTAGCATCTGATCTTTAATTTGCTCTAATAGTAGTACATACTCTTTTGTAGTAGCTTGTAGCTCTTATCCTGATGCAACACACACAGACAAAATGACATAGGCTAGGATAGCCAATCTACTCAGTTGAACTCATCATAACTGCTGAGAGCTTGCTTAGAGGAATGTAGCATCAAATTGGCTGTAAAGGAAGTTTATCATAGCTAGGTAGCCAGTATATTTGGCCTCAAAAGAGCTGATCAGCCTGAAAAGAAAGAGATAAGTATGGCGCTGCAAATACATAAACTGGAAGTGAGCTTTAATTGAATTTGCTGTTGTCAGGCCAGATTATAGCAGGGAGCCTGATATGTGAGGCCAGGATATGCGAGGGTGTCTTGTAGTTTGTATGATCTACAGATTCAAGAATACATGGCCCCTTTAATAGCTATTTACTATGAAAAGAAACTTTCACATATATAGTTATATTTATTGTTTTATCAATTAATGTAGTTTTCCTTGAAAAAAAACAAACTTCAGCAAGTAGGAACTTATTCTAATAATATGATTTTTAATCCTCTATAGTGAAACATATTATAGCCTAAGTTAACACAATGTTTTATAATATAAATATTATAATTTGAATCTTCTCTAGCTAATTAGAACAAATAATTACCCTCATAGAGTTGCTAGGCACACTAGACTGTACCAAAATGTTCAGAAATTACAACTAAATATACGAATATTGATAAGTCTTTTAAAACAGGCATGTAAATAAAGTTTAACCAAGTATATTAAATTAAGGGTGCAGTACAACGGAACCTGCAGTAATTAAGTGATTCAGTAAAATACCACAAAACCCGCCCGTAACTCAATCCAATTTACTCTCCGCGAACTGATTATTGTACGTGACTCGCGCACAATTTGAACACGTACCAATTAACTGTACCAGACAATTTACCACAAAGAGCTTTCACCTCAAAGGACTACCAGTACTGTAGGGCAGAAGCAGCAGTGTAGATAATTAATATTTGTTCACTTTCTAAAAAATATTACTAAACAATATTATAAAATCATAACTCCATAGTAGCAGGGCCATAATCAAATACAATATGAAATGAACAAAATCAAAGGTTCTGAAGTATGCAATACTATCAAGGGGATCCAAGGAGCTGTGCCTTCTCATTGACCTCTCTACTGGAGTGCCATGTCCTCTCTTCTAAACAACCAGGATGTAGCATTCTTCCCTTCAGGAGGCATGACTTCTTAGGAGAGCCGAAGGTCTACTATTCTCTCCTCTGGAAAACAAGGAAGTCATGTCTTCTGCTCTGCACTATTGTTGTGAACCTGCCAGTTGTACCCTAGAACCAAGGAGTTGTGCCTTCTCAAAATGGGAGCTCATCTATTACTATGAAGAGCATGCCAGCACCTTTCTCTCCTGTTGAGGTAGATTAGACAAAGACTATGATCCAAAATTTGATTCAGGTCTTATTTTAAATAAATAAATAAATTAATAATTGATAATAAACAGCCTAATTGATAAATATATATTATTGTAGAAAGAAAATAACATTAGTAAATAAAAGTAATAATTCACATTTTCTTTTAATGGTGTGCAAATATCATATATAATATATATTATTCATCCTCACAACAGTAACAGGGATAGAAAAAAAATAGCACCAAAAATTCCTGAGAAGTTGAAGTTAACACACTGAAACTGCTTCTAACTTCTACCCGCTTCACCAACCTTCTATCAAGCTCTTCAAAGACACCAAAGCAGATTCTTCCTTCAAGTCGCAGCTGTGAGCCGTGATATACCGTATTTTTTCTAATTACAGCACCAAAAAAAATTAATTCTAATTTGGAAATGGTCGATTATTAGAGCAAAAAAAATATTGTTGGACTCGATCGGTTCTTAAAATAGGGCGGAGCTTAGGAATTAGGACGAAGTCAGACACGTTTGAGACTAAACCATACAAGTGCATAATGGCGTATTACGGTGGAGAAGCTTTTGAGTACTCTATAGACAGTGCCATACGAGGCTACCACGTTTATAAGAATATTTGGATTCCAGAGATAGGTGAAGGACTGCAGTTATCACAAGAAAATGGAAATGAGGCAGACCAATTTGCTGGTGCTACATACAAGGAAGAAGCTGTTGTGGGACATGTTCCTAGGGAAATATCCAGGATATGCTGGTATTTTCTTGAACATGATGGTGAAATATTGTGCGAGGTGAATGGCAACAAACAAAGATCCCCTTTAGCTCAGGGTGGGCTAGAAATCCCATGCAAATTAACATTTATTGGAAAGCCAAAGCTAATCAAGAAATTAAAAAAATTGCTGAAATAATGTCAACAATTTAGCTAAATAAACCAATTTACATCAACAATTTCATTCTTCTATTTCATTAGATGATTGTACAATATATTTAAATATACATTGATATGAGGAATAATAATGAATATTAGTGATTTAATTAATGTTTGCTTTTAAAATTGCGTTAATTATCAGCTTGACTCTGTGCTATACATTCATCATTTGAATTCATATCACTGATATCTGAATAATCAAGTTCTGAATAATCAGAGACAATATCTTGTAATTGATCACCTTCCAATTCTTCACTGCTTGACTCTGAAACGGCAAATGGGTCATCAGTTGGCTCGACATAGCCCATATGATCTGGACCAAACACATCCTTCATTAGGAGTTCAATGTCAACTTGCAGAGCATCATTTCTAGTGCAGTCAGGCTTCTTCAGAATCCCTGTGACTTGGAATGACTTCACAACACCTTGTGAATTCGATTCCACGATGTCAGTAGCATTTGCAATCCATTCCATAAGTGTGCTTTTAGATGCAGGAGTTATTTTTGCTGCACCAATTTCAGCTTCACTGACCATTCGCTCACACCACTGTCGTCTAATGTATGATTTGAATGGTTTATTGAGGCTAACATCCAAAGGCTGTAAAACTGATGTACAGCCTCCAGGTTCCAATTCTTGCAAATTCCTCTCTAACTGCTTCAGTTAAATGGGCCGAGAATGTGTCCAAGCAATGAAGTGCTCTATTTTTTCCTACATAAGGTATCCAAACCTTAGTGATCCACTCGAACATTACTTCTCATCCATCCATGCTTTTGGCTGAACTGTGCACACAACACCCTTTGGAATTGTCACTTTTTTTATACTCCTTGTAGTTTTTCCTTTGAAAATAATGAATGAGGGCAGCAACTTACCAGAAGCACAGCATAAGGTAACTGTAACTCGATTTTTTTCAGAAGCAGTGGTGCGAATTTTAATACTTTTTCGACCTTTCTTAGACACAACTTTTCCTGGCAAGAGATCAAGATAAACAGGTGTCTCATCCATATTACAAATAAATTGAAGAGGAAAATCACTGTTGTCAAAAATAGCAGAGACTTCTGCATGAAAAGTTTTTATCTTATTCTCCAGATCCTGTGGAAGATTCTGACTGATGTGAGTTCTGCATCGCAATACTAAATTATTCCTTTTCATAAATCTCCGCACCCACTCATCAGATGCTTTAAAATTTTTGTTCACTGGGCTTATTAGTGAACTGGCTTTACACCTAACAATTCTTGTTGATACTGGCGCACATTCACTTTCACGCTTTTCAAGGATCCAAGCTACAAGCTTATTTTCTAACTCTGGTGGGTAACTTAACTTTCGACCTTGACCACGCCTGTGATGTCGTTTGTTAGGGTTTTTAAGGGCAGTGACACGCTCTTTTTTCCACCTAATGACATTACTATGGCTAACTTTAAAATACCTAGCAGCCTTACGAATACCATGGTACCTTCAATTTTTTTTTCTGGCTAGCAGAATACATTTTTCTCAGTTGTATTTTTTCCACCTCTTCAATCTTGTCTTCTTCACTGCTGCTGGAATAATCAACCAACCTACTAGCAGAATTATGAGGCCCCTTGTTAACTTTTCTTGGTCTTCCAACTGGTCTTTTTACTTCTTCACCAATATTCAGTACAATTGGAGTGGATAGGTACTGCTGGATACTTCCTTTTTTGCTCCTTTCTTACAAAATGGTATCAAAGAAAGTTGCCTGAGTCCAGTGGTGGTAGAAGCCATACCAGTACCACAATGCACGACTATGAGATCCAATGTCCACGTGGCCGTTCTATTTAGCTAAGTACCACAAAAAATTAATTACAAAATTGGATTGGTGTTTAATTAGGACCAAGAAAAAAATGGTGTTACCGGATGGTTCTATTATTAGAGCGGTGCTGTAATTGGAATGAATACGGTATCTATTATAAACGAGTGACTCCAGGCGCCATTAATACGCCGCCGCTTCTTCATCGTCTAGGACCCTCCAGTACATTCCAGAAGTCTTGTACTCTTCCCCGCGGGGCTCACTCGCACAGTAACTCTTCTTTTGTGTTTGCTTACCAGTTCTAATTAGAGCTGCCACCACCCGGAATTTTGCCCACAATAAATTGCGCGCTCAGAGTTGGGGGGCGGAGTTGAAGAATCAAATGAATACGAATCAATAGTTAGCTTCGTACCTAAAAATCGATATTCAGAAATACTGGATAGCCTGAATGAACTCATATTTTGTAGACCGGGTACACGCCACATCTAAAAAAACATTACAACGAGTTTTTTCTTTTAAATAGGATACAAAAAATTAATATAAAAATATTTAAAAAAATGGAAAACAAATACTAATATAAAAAATACGGCGTTGTTATGTTGTGGGGAAGCCCCTAGGCTACCGCGGGAAAAAAAAAATTGACTTCGTAACTGCAACGGTCGCCCCTGAATATCGCTGAATAGCCTTAAGGTTGTACCATTGTTTCTCCTTCTTGGTCGGTCTTTTTTCTTGAAACTTGGTTTATAAGAGCTGTCTGTTGGAGTCTGTTTCAACTGCAACAACAAAGTAAGCGTACATTTAACAGACAACGAGAAATAAATACATAGCAGCATAACTCCTCCATCTGGGGTTTAGCCTGTGGTTTCAAGTGGTACTGCACCCTTAAAGTTCACTAGCAAGCACCCCGCCATGCAGTGTCACCTGACATACTAACTTGTGCAAATTAGGAGTGAAGTAGCGTAACATATTTTTGTCTATGGTTTTCCTTAACCTACTCTCGTTTTTCCTGAGCCATCCCTTTTTTTCTTATTCCTCTTTTTGAACTCATGGATTCCCCACTTTCTACTCAGTATCTCTGTCCTTACTTTGCATTATTCACTTCTTCATTTTCAGCTTTTTCTCACGTGACCCTTGCATTCTTCTTTCTCTCTTATACCCAATATGGTTGCTACTGTAGATGAACACTCTTTCCCAACTCAGTTCATTAATCCAGTGTTCAGTTTTATAGGATACAATCGGTTAATACGGCACTTTAAGATACTGTGTAGACATACAAGGAAGTCACAGACACAAGCATATCTTAAAATAGCTATAATAATGTATGATAGTTAGGCTGAAGAGTGTAAAGTGCAACACATTTACAAGATTGTCTTTGTATATGTAAGTGATCACATTTTATTTTCTGAAAAATGAATTTAGTCAAAGTTAAAAGGGAAAGTCAGAAAATTCAAAGGGATAATGTTTCAATGCAACAACACCAAGTTAAGATTGTATTTCATAAGGATCAATTTTAAATGTATTTATTTTGACATTGCAGCTCCTAAGGAGGGTGAAGCTCAGATAGAATCTTCAGGTGATGATAGATCTGACTTAAATGGTGCATCTTCACATGAGCCAGAGATTGAACAGCCTGCCACAGCACCACCTCTTGGTAAGTGTTAATGTAGTGTAGTAGTAGTAGTAGTAGCAGTAATATACAATTTCTTATGACATAGTACATAAAAAAACACTAATTAAATAACTTTAGACTCTGGAGTAAAAAAGAAAAGATAAATCTTATATACCGAACAACTCCGCATTTATGAATCTCAAAATTTTGGGGAGTGGAGAAATTTCAAATCCATTGTCTGTTTGCAATACAATATTCTGTGGTACAGGACGATTTATCGGTATGGGTGGGCTCCAGGGGAATTTGTTTTGTGGTTTCCTGATATTAATGTTAGAAATCATATTTTTAAGTTGTGCCAAAAAAATTATGGGGAGCTGCAGCCCCCGGAGCCTCCCCCCCCTCCCCCCCACTTCTATGCCACTGTTATTTCATGGAACTGGATTACTGGACTATACCCAAATATTGCACACAAGCTGCACATACCTCTTAGAATAAAGTTACAAAAAGATTTATTTGAATTTTTATAGTATTCTACCCTTGTAACTGTTTTTGATTTTCTGGTACTTATGTAGATCTTCCTTTGCATGCTTATAAAGAGCTATGAGTTTTTTACAAGACACGATTAAAAAATGAAGAAAATGGCATTTTGACCATATATATTGTTAAACTTCGTACTTAATTTTTTTAAAAAGTGCATTTTCGTAAGGAGAAATTATTTTTCTAATAGACAGAATTTCAATAATTATTCTTTTTGTACATGTAGCCCTTACCACTATTGATTAGGTTAAAGTTAATTGAGCTCCTAACCTCATGAGGTCATTGACTGACAGAATTATATTGATGACCAAAGTTTCTCGACAGCTAGCTCTAGCTTCTTTGTCAGATAATATGGATTATTGTTAGCATGAGTTGTCACATTTGCGGATCGCTTAGACTCTAACAGAAATATAAATTTTTTGGTGAATAAGAAGAGTATAGTGCTTCCAGATTAAGGAGTAAATATTTTGAAAATTCTACTGTTATTGTTTCTGTTCCACTATAGGGAAACTAAAATGTCTACAAAGTTTATTTTTTGTATGTATATATATATTAAAGCTGTGTTAATAGGTTATCAAATTAGTTTGTGGTTTTGTGATTTTACGTGTGTGACAGTTTGTGGTAGAAATTCTACCACATCAGAAAATTCCCTTAATCACACCCCAAAGACACACCCCTTCTGGTTCAGCATGAACACTGACCTCTGTTACAGAACCCTTTAGATTATTAGCATGCACCTTAATATTACATCATTTCTTTCTAGCTAATTATATGCATTCTATTTATCCTTCACTTCCAGTATCACCTGATCTTCATTGCACATGCCCAGTGGGTTTGATATATATGGCCTGCTAAGCATGTTCGACTGCAGTTGTACTGTTGTACTGTTCTCTTAGTCATCTATCTGAGTTGCACTTGTTAAAGGGTGGGCTTGGGTATTTGAGGCCTTTATAAGCTTGAAAGAGGTCTGTGCAACTCTGGTAGCAGCATACTCTGTCTCCTACCTCTGTAGTCACACCACAAAGTGACAGTTTTAAGGGGCTGGATTTTATCATTTTCAAAATTTGATGTGTTTAGGCCGGGAAAAACACAATTTTATACTTGGACCTTTCTCACACATATGAAATATGGCCTGTGAAGCCTATTAAAAATACTTTGGTGCACCAATTTTATTTCGTTGCTCAAAATTTTCAAAAATTGTGGCCAAAAATGTAACATAAAATCACGAAAATGTTTAGGCCAGTATTCTTAAGTTTTTATACTTGGACCTTTCTAGACTTGTCAGAACGTAGAGTAATAATTTATGTTTCATATATGTGACCGGATTTGTGAAAACCCGGCTAAACGCGGCATCTAAAGTTTTCTAATTTATTCTACCAGTAGGCTGCACGGGGCCTTGGGATGCCTTCCTACTAATTCGGAAGCTGTAGCAGCACAAGCCGTCTTCGCCCTAGGCACTATAACACCTCAGTATTTTTGCTAAACTTATTATTGCTGATTTCGAAAAAACGCCCGGTAAAGGTGTTGCTAAGGTCAGGGGGCGTGCCTTGTGTCCGTATACTATTACTGCGTGTCTCTGGGACACTATGGAATAAATCGGTTACAGGCGGATTGAAAGAAGTCTAAAAGACTTAATGCAGGGCTCCTTAAGAAACTATGATGACTAGAATTGCGTGAGTACGTGAATTATGTGGAATAGCAATTGAATTAGTTAGCTACAGTTTTTTGCCGGCTGTTAGTGAAAAGCCCGCCAATAATTTCTTAGCAAATCTCCGTACACGAGTCCAACCGGCTAGTGTTTCTAGCCTCCTAGTGTGAGTTCTAGAGCACGCCAGAGCTTACATCTGCGTCATAAGCTAGAACTAACTGGTGTCTATCCATTTCTGCCATAAAAATTTTTTCGAAAAAAATCGACCCATAAGGCTTTACCCAGTGATACTGAAAAAAATTGTTTGCCGCGTTTAGGCGGATTTTCCCAAATCCGGTCACATATATAACTATATATTTGTGAATTGAAATATAATACTTTATAAAAAATTGGATAATATTAGCTGACTATCAGCTTTGGCGGTAGAGATCACCATTTGATGACTTTCGATGACGTTTATTCAGATTTTAGCAGTATGTCTGCAATGTATTAGCTGTGTAAAAATTTGGCACAGGCACACTCAAGTCAATTAGTGCCAGGTGGCAAAAAAGTGGGTAACACTTCTTACTGTATTTCTTTCTCTGGAGTGTCGGCTAATTTGTAGCTAGTTTCTGTGCCACAGCAAGGGAATCAAGTGTCATGTCGTCCACCTAGAAGACGTACTAAGAATTGATTTTGGAATAGTACTTCCTCTCTTAGTTTTGGAGTTTACTAAGGGAATAATATTAACCACTTCGGCATGAGCTTTCCAATGGTGCAAACCCCGGATGCGTAGCTGCTTCTGTTCTAAAAATTATTTAAGTTTTTCTTGTGGCCAACTCAACTTGGACATACTATAGCAAATATCAAACAGTAATTTGTAGCTATGCTGTTATTGCAGTTGAATAAAGCCTTAATTCAGCATGCTGTAATTGTGTAATAAGGGAAGTACCTACATGCGTGGAAAATTTAATAGGGAAAGTACTATTTGGCCCACATCATAGTGACAAATTCAACGAGGGCAGTGATTGAATGATGATCCCCACGGAAGAAAATAATGATGACAAAATAAAATGGCGATAATGTATTAGAGTCTATGGGAGAAGTCTTGTTTGCAGTTTCTGAGGAACTTAGTGGTGTTTTGATTGCATTAACCTATATCATTAGTGAGGCTTTCATACTTCACATAATGACTTTTGTGGTAACATAATGCCCGAAGATATTACATGCTATGTAATTAGTGGTAAAAAGGATTCCACAAATCATGCAACAAACTGTGCTGGAATAGCAGTTGGAAAACCTTTCAAAGGATATTACAAAATACATCACGAAAATGTTCCAATGAACTATAGGGGTGGTGTGGCTCACGAGGCTAAAGCAAAGATTTTCTTGATAGACCATAATGATGGAGTTCTTCAAGCATTGAGTAAAATCGATGAGGAAGAAATTGATGTAGTATTGATGTCTTTAGGATGGCATCCACGTGATCTAGTAAATGATTTGATTACTCAAGAATTAATTGAGCTTAGTAAGTCAAAGCTAGTCGTTGTTTCAACTGGAAACTATAGTCCTGTTGAAGGTGTTATGTCCCATGCCGATCTAAATGAAGTAACTAGTGCGGGTTGCTTAGATTAGTTTGGTAACCGTAGTTATTATGCACCCAACTGTGCCGATTTCCGTTGTTACGTTGAAGTCAACACTCCAGCTTCTGATGATAAGAATGGCTTTTTGCAATGGGTAACTGGTACATCCATGGCAGCACCTGCCATGGCTGGTCTCATCTGCCTTTTTATTCAGTGTGCTAAGGAAGGAAAATACGTTTCGGACGAGGACAAAGAAGATGTTTTACGTCGTATAAAGCAAAAGAAAAACATGATGTGTATTTTAAAGAAAACAATCAATGAAAAAAATCAAGTGAAGCCAGCAGCCTTGTTAAAAAAAGCTTTAAAGGCTGAAAATTTCAAGCAATGGTTTGATCACATAGTCGAAGGTACAAATGTTTACATTTAATATTATATATAACTAGGTATTGTTAATGAAAGTTTGTAATTCTCAATATGCTTTTGTTGATGTGAATTGAATAAAGCTGGCTCAATTCATCTGTTTTATTGAATCAAATTATTGTGCAAAGTTGTTAATTTGGAAATTGTGGATTTGTTGCCAATTGTAATTAATTTGGGGTGACGGTCACTATAATATATATTTAGTTCACTATGTCACCCTGTCATTCCTACATTGTTGTTTTTCATAATTTTCTCTTTACCATCGTTCAGTGGCCACTGTGTATAAAATACCTAAACTAAACTGCTATAGGCTCTTAACCTGTAAAGGTTAACTCTTTCACCGCCGAGTCTATGATGACCATTTTGGTAACATTTTTTTGTTCACAGACATTCAGCAAGAGTTATATTAAAAGCAAGTACTGACAAAACTGTTTACTATGATGCAAAAAAATAAAGTTTATTAGTTTACACAAAAAAATGTGGACTTAACGTTACCAATGGTACTAACTCAAATGCAATTTATGACGATCTCAGAGCTGCTATGGGGTTGAGACAGTACACGGCTTATTCATCTTTTATTTCATGGATTCTGAGCTTCTGACCTCGTACCATAAAAATCTTTCATGCAGATAGACAACTCAATGGTTAGCGTTCCAGCAATTGTAAAATTGTAAAAAAATAAATACTTGTACTATCATTTCAATATTTTTATTACAGGAAGTACTACATCAGAGCAACTTATAAACAAAAAAATTGGAATGTTATATTGGATAATCAATTTTTTTTTAATGTTAAGAATCGTCTACCAAAAGCAGAACGCCATATTATGTGTACAGTGGTGATAGGGTTAATAGCTCAGCAATTATTTTTACAATGCCAATCAGTATTATTTTCATTTAATGTTTATTGGCGTAGCAATTGAAGAATCGAGGAGCATATCTGATTCTACTCAAATTAATCCAACACAGAATATAACACGTACAACATCTGAAGGTTTGAAATCTTTATTTTACTAATAATTATTTGTTAGCTGTTGATAATTTCTTCTCTTTATAGATATACCTATTTTCTCTAAGTTATTCTCTGTACAAAGACTTGCTGAACCAGGTATGTGATACTTGTCATCTTAGCAATGTGTTCAAGTGCTAGAAAACTCAATTCAATTATAGTTTATTTAGCTAACCAGTACTCTGCAGTACAAATAATCCCAGTTCCAGTATATGTGGAGGAAAGAGAGGAAGGTAATTAAAATTTTATTAGTGAATCTCATTAATTTTACAAATTAAAATGTAGTCTATGCTATAAATTCCATAATTATGTTTGCATATTCAGAAAGTGATGACCGCCACAGGAAACGAGACAATTGGGATAGATTTCCAGCTAAAGATCGTGGTACAGTTACACCTTTGCTCAAGCTCCAGTTCTCGCCAGATGAGGTGGAACCATTGAATATCGTGCCTGCAGTGAACATTCCTAAGCTTGATTTGGGATACTACGACATGTCCAATAAGAAGCACGGAGTTTGCCTGATCATTAACAACGAAAATTTTGAAGTCGGCTTAGGTAAAAGAGCTGGAACTGAACGTGACGAGTACAATCTCATTCAGACCTGGCAGTATCTGGGTTACCACGTTGAAGTTCGCAGAGATTTGACCTTTGGCGATATTCAAGACATATTTATGGACATCGATGCTTTTCTATACTCTGCCGAGAAAAATTCTCCAGATTTAGCTAATGACTCATTCGTATGCTGCGTTTTATCTCACGGCGATAAAACTGTTATCTATGGAACGGACATTGAGCCAGTCACAATTGAGTGCATGGAGGCGGGTCTAGGAGCAAGCAAAAAGCTGAGGGGCCGTCCTAAAATGTTTTTCATTCAAGCCTGTCAAGGTGGGAAGTTTGATACAATTCCAGTCGATACCAAACTCCATGTCCGTACAGACATACAGTCTGACGGTGGAATCCAGACCAGTCGACGAGACGACACTTATATATCTTATGCTGCAGCACCGGGTAACAGCGCATACAGAAGTGTAAAGCGAGGATCGTTGTATGTGCGCACTCTCTGCAAGACACTCTGTGAGAAAAGCAAGAGTAATCCTTTGGATCAGATGCAAATGATCGTCAACAGGGTAGTTTCTGAGGAATTTGAGTTTGTCACCGAATCAGGAGCAATATTCAAGCAGCAGCCTGGTGGCCATAACCAGCTAAATTTCAATGTCCACTTCTTTTCCTAAACTGTAGAATTTTTCAAAAACTGAACTTGTAGACTTTTTTAGTTGAGTTTTATAAAAAAAATTTACGAACTCTTTTTTCATGTCTGGTGGTTTTATAGTAGAAATTTTATTTAGTAATTTTGAAAGATAACTAAGGAAAATATGGCTTATACCTGCATATGCATCAGCGCAGTAGAGTAAAAGTATCACGTTCATTGTGTGTGTGTCACATAGTGGACACAAACTTTGGCAAAACTCAATTCTTATGAATCTAACTTACATTATATACACTATACGTAACTACATTCAAAATCGGCGCTTACTCACTAGGTTACTCTCAATCCTGGCTTCTGTAAGTGTATTTGGCGATCTGTACCAATTTAAATGGCCATTGTGGAATTCGTTTAGATTGACTGTACTGATCCAGGGGCTGATCCAAGGGGGTGAATATGATGGCATGTCACGCCCACCACATAAGATATTCAGTTATTGGAAATTAATTCTTGTAAATTTGCTGATATTCACAAGTATTGCATAATGTAATATCAAAATCAATAATTACATAGCTAGCTGGTCAGCCATGTTCAGTGAAGGCTGTGCAAAAAGTTGGGTTTGGTCGCAACAACTTGTGGATTGTGGCACAGTGAAAATTAAAGATCACTCCCCCTAAATATTTTCTAGATCAGCAATTGAATTTTGCCTTATACAGTACTTGCTTAATGACCAAGCAGATCTGTGCCACTTTGCTCCAGGAATAATGGAGTTGAAACATTTCATATAAGCCACACCGTACCATTTCCAAGTAATCTGTGAATGTATAATGATGATTACCAAATCTTTCCCAACCAGCTAGTCAGTGAGTTGAAGCCATATTTACTTTACATTAAGATAGACAAAAAACTAAGACCTATGATATAATATCCTATATAAAGTTGATGGACGGAATGTTAGGAATCCCTTTATACCTGTTGCACGAGGTTGTGGAGAAAGAGTGAAAAAAGGAGAGAGTGTTTCACACTTCAACATGTCTGACAAAATATCCATAACAAATTACATTGAAATTGTACTATATCTCTTTTGCCATTCAAATTATATTTTTTATTTTAATTGGTGAGATTAATTCCAAGTGTATTCAATAGTTTCATTTTTTCTAGTTGCTTCGGTTAGGCTTCTTCAGAAATTTTAGCTACAATAAGTCATTTCTAGATATAATTTCTGGCTGATGTAAATGTGGAACTTTTAGCTTGTGACATCTTTGAAAACAAAATAATTGCAAGTCAGTGTACTTTTTTGAGCATGCGAGTATGCTCACAATACTCCCTTAGCTTCAACACTTTATGTCAGCAGTTTCTTCAACTTCAATGCCTTGAACTAACATCTCAATGACACAACAGCAGATATTATCCCAATGAAGAAATAACAGTAACAACTTTCACTATTGCATAACTCTACTCAATCTATGGAAATGATTTGTTAGCTATAATTCCATTTTCTGTATTTCACTATCATCAAGAATTAGCAGCTTTGGGTGCCATTAGCGAAATCTCCTTGTTACCATATTAATTAACAGGTTCCCCTAGATATACAATGGGAGTTCCCCTCTATTTATAATTTTTTCCACAAATATTCATGTAATAAAGAATTGTTAATTCGTGTACATGATTAATGACATTCGAATGATAAGATGAGCAACTATGGGTTTCAAGGAAAATTACAAGAAAGTTCTTTCCCATTTGTCAATGGAAATATGTAAATTGTGTCCAGGCCTACCCGGACCCTATGTGTGCAAGATAACATGTCATCTAATAATGCATGAACTTTGAACTTGTTAATTTGTTTGTTTGTGTAGCTATTGATTGTTTGCCCTGCCCAGTCTCCTCACTGTCTGAGTTCTGTATGCAGGCTCCACCCACTAAACCCAATGATATATAATATTACTCTTTTTTTTCTGTTTTATATTCATTCCCTTTTTGTTGAAAAATATGAAACCTAGCTGCTGTAAGCTCAGTATCTATACTTAATCTATCTATCTAGCTTTGCCTTCATAGTAGGCATAGTTTATCTGTTTTATCTATCAGTAGTCACTCTAGCTTATATTTAGCCTGCTAATCGTACTGCTCGATCTAAATAAGTAGATAGAGCTGGTCCTTCACATTGCTCATCACCAGCTGTGGTGCCTTACAACCACCCCACACAAATTGTGACAGGCTTCAGGAAGTAGTACAAAATAAAAATAGCCCAGGCTAGCTAGAACAAACAAATTAGATATTCACTTTTTAAAATAGACACATTAGATCTGTATGTAATAGATAGAGCCCCTTCTGAGGCCGTGGCATAGCCACAGGGGGGGAATTGAGAGAGGGGGGCTCCACCCTCCACAGGCTGAGTTTCACTCATCCACCCCCAACTTATAGATAAACTATGTAATGGCTGGCAAATAATAATAAAAATTAGAACAAAATGTCCTCTACCCCCACATTATTATATAATTAAGGAACGGAGTAAGCCTCCCCCCACTTTTTGATCATCTATGTATTGGCTGGAAAAAAGTAATAAAAATATTATAGCAAATGTCCTTGCTTGCAAATTACATTCAGTCAAACTTGTTAATCGCATGCTTGTCCAGCTGACGAATTTTCAATCAATGTAACACTTTTCAATTTTATAGCAGCAGAGTGGCACAGTAACCAGACACATCATATTAAGTCAACTTAGTGCATACATTTCTATGTTCAACTTTGATAATAATATTCCTATATAGCAGTCCACACAGTGACATGCTTGACGTAACAACCTTTGAAAATAATAAATGCAGTAGCATAATGCTTTTTTATCCATTTGTAATATACTGTACTAGTTACATCAGTTTCCCCCTCCTGTTCCCTTCTTTCCTGAGTTATCTCAGCTCTTTTTAACTATTCCCATATTCAGCTCTTTCTTCTTGAGTCATTGATTACCTTCTCTCTTTGTCTACCTTTCCTGTACACATATTTTAGGCTCTTCTGCCATTCTATTTTGTGAAGTGTCAGGATCAGGGCCAGAGAGCTAAGTCTAGACCGGCCGATTTGATAGTTATTTGCTGCCACCTGGTCCTTCTCAATATCTTTCTCCGTCTCGGTAGTGTGGTACTAGCTACTGACAGGGGGGGGGGGGGGGGGGGGCTTTTGTAGAGAATTCAATGTTTTATAAAGGTTTTTCTGCAATTTAGTAAGGAATAAAGCATGAGCCCAAATACCATGAATATCATTAATAATTAGTTTTGTGGTGTCAGGTTTAAGTGGCTTGGTATTCCCAGCTTGTATTAGGTTACTTGAAAAGATTGCCAGCAAGAGGATAATGTTCCTTCATAAGTATGTTGTTCGTTGTGATGTGAAAACAACAACAACAACAACAACAATTGTTGTTGTTTTTTGTTTCAATAATTATAAGATGTATTTGAATGCAGAATAATAGCAAGATTGATATTGTAAGTGTTTAAATAAAATTTGTGTGATTTTAAGTGATAAGTAATGAATTATGAATTGCATGTTGTGTATTCTATGGCTCTCAAATGCCTCCTTACCTGAATCTGACGCAATGCTAGTTCCGGGAGTAATGCTTCAAATAAAACTTCCTTAACGTCACTAGTTTGTTTCCCCACCACTTCCTATCTCGATATATGCTTTTAATATGTATATCCTTTCTCGTACATACAACAAAATCACAACAATTCTTGTCAGTACAGTATAACTTGCACTGCACTTGAAAATAGTAGTCATATCTTCATTTCAGTATTCTTTCTTGTGATACTTTGTCCACTTCCATGTAAAAGGAGGAACTATTGCATGCTTCATCTAAATATTTCTCCTTAAAAGAAAACGGATTTTTTTTCAAATTTCTACTAGTCCTAATTGGGCTAGTTGCAGGGGCGGATCCAGGGGGGGGGTTATGGGGGTTGCAACCCCCCCTTTTGGTTTAGGTCCTGACCATTTTATTAGCTCTGCTGCTGCAAGCATAGCTAAAGATAAAAGCTGTTAGTTAACACATAAAGTTGTAGATTATGATGTATGATGCAATCTGCCTGCCTAGCAAATTAGTAGCCCAGTGACAGTGCACTTTTTAGCTAGAAAGAGTGATTTGAAAACATGTCTAGAAAGAAAGATTCAAGTGGTTGTATGAAGATAACTTCGATGTTTAAGAGGTAACCAATCAAGGTATTATATACTGGCTTCTCATTAGTTAATGCTGCTCTAACCTACGTAGGTCTGACTCTCTAAGTCTTGACTCTGATTCTCCTGTGGAAAGACCATCATCACCAAAAAGAACATGCCTAGCTGATGGGGAATCTGGTGCAACAGGTGTAAGTGCCTGCGGGAGTGATACTACCTTGCCTAGTGACAGTCTTGATTTGGGGTACATGATTGCGTCAGCTTGTGGTTCTTTTGAAGACTTAAGACAGCTAGGAGGTAGCATGGATGACACCCAGAGATTTAAATACCTCACTTCGCACTCCACACCACTTATTTCTGATGTACTTCACTCTCATCAAGTCACTAAGCAGGGAAAGTCTTGGAAAGTGTCTTTCCAGTTGCAATGGCTTCAAACATTTCCATGGTTATCCTACAGTAATGTGCTTGAAGGAGGAATTTGCCGACATTGTGTCCTTTTTCCAGAGAAACCAAATAGAGGCGGTAGCCAGGGGGCCAAACCTGGAGTGCTAGTATTATCAGCATACCAAAGACCATACACCAAGGCCCTAGGAAAAGATGGTATTCTTGTTTGTCATGAAAGAAGTTTGATGCATAGCCATGCTACAGAGAGCGCAGATCTTTTCAGACTATCCTATGACAATCCTTCAACTAGAGTAGATAGCAGGCTCTTGAAACAGCAAGAACAGCAAGCAGAAAAAAATAGAGAAATTCTTCGCCAAATAGTTTATGGAGTTGAGTATTTAGCTAAGCAAGGCTTGCCTTTTAGAGGTCATAGAGAAGACAAAATAGACTTTTCTGTCTCTTCTGTTAATAGGGGTAACTTTATAGCCTTGATGCAACTCCTAGGGAAAAGTAACACTACTCTACAAGAGCATATTCTTCACTGCCCCAAAAATGCGAAGTATACGAGCAAAACTATACAGAATGAAATTATCCATATCTATGCTTGTAAATTGCGAGAAAAGTTAACCAGTAAACTCAAAGAAAATGACTTACCTTTCACCATCATAGCAGATGAAGTTACTGACCATCATGCAAATCAAGAAGTCCTTTCTGTGTGTTTGAGGTTTGTTGATCTAACTTCTCCACAAGATCCCCATATCAAGGAGTGCCTAATAAATCTTATCAATGTTGAGAGAGCAAATGCCTCCACTATTGCAACTAAAATATTAGAATCAATTTCACACCCTTCAATCTCTCTGAACCCCCGTAACATTCGTGGACAGGCTTATGATGGAGCTTCTGTGATGTCTTCAGAAAAAGCTGGCGTCCAAGCAAAGATCAAGGAAATTTCTCCTCTAGCATTGTACACTCATTGCTATGCTCACACTCTCAACCTCTCAATTGCTGCTTCGTGCAAAGTTCAAGAAGTGAGGAATCTCATTGACACAATTAATGAGTCATATTTATTTTTGAATCATAGCCCAAAGCGACAAAGGTTTTTTGAGAGAGCATTAAATGAATACTTGCCAGCTTGTCGCCACTCTAAGCTTCCTGGACTGTGTAAAACACGTTGGGTGGAACGTCATACATGTTATGAGGTCTTCTTGGAGATGTATGAATGCTTCGTTACCTTTTTAGATGCTATTATTTCACCTGGTGAGTATCAAAATTTGCTTTTGGATGATGATGAAAACTGGAATTGGGACAGAGAAACAAAAATTAAAGCACAAGGACTAAAATCTTCCCTTTCTTCCTTTCAGTGTGTTGCTGTATTTATAATCACAAAAAATATTCTGGATGAAGTCAAGCCACTGGCTTCCAAATTTCAAAAGCAAGACTGTGATATAGGTGATGCTTACAAGCTGGTAGACTCAAGTATTGAAAATATCCGAAGTATCAGAGAAAAAATTGATGAAACCTTCAGTTCTTGGTACAATTCTGAGATCATTCCATTGGCTGACAACATTGGTGTGTCTGAATGTGTTCCTAGGAAGACGAGCCTTCAGATGAACCGCTCCAATGTGCCAAGCAATACTCCAATGGAACACTATAAAAGAGCAATTGCCATCCCACTCTTAGATTCTCTTCTGGGTCAAATGAAAGAAAGGTTTTCAGAAGATCAGCGTCATGCTCAAGGATTGCTTCGTCTATTACCATCTGTTATAATATCAGAAAATGAGCCTGTTGACAGAATGCTGGAGAGTTTGCAATTTTATGAAGGTGACCTTCCTTTTCCAAGGTCACTGGGAAACGAACTCAGACGGTGGAATGCCCTTTGGCACAAGAAAGGAACTGAAAATGTCTCCGGCTCTGGATTGGTGCCAAGTAATCTGCTGCTAACTCTAGGTGCTTGTGATAGGGATTCCTTTCCCAACATTCACCGCCTTTTGATAATAGCATGCACACTCCCAATTTCCAGTGCAGAGGCAGAAAGGTCATTTTCTCTAGTGAGAAGATTAAAGACTTATTTGAGGTCTACTATGGCTGAAGAACGCTTATCAGACCTGTCCATTATTGCCATGCACTATGGGGAAAGGATACCTATCGATGAAGTTTGTCATACATTTGTACAAGCACATCCCAGGAAACTATTCCAAGTTTCATTGTTTGACAATTATTGATTATGCTTATTATTTTTTGAAAAGTCACACTGTGGTACGTGTACATATCTGCTGCGCAAGCGCATGCCCGGGGGGGAGGGGGGGGGGGGCTAATTATAACTAGTGTGATCACACAACCCCTACTTTGAAAAATTGCTGGATCTGCCCCTGAGTTGTGTTGCTCGAGTCATGGACCATACCATCTGGAGATGTAGCTAGCCAGTTATTGCCTTCAGAAATGAACAGCCCACACTTTCAACTCGAAAATTGTGATCTTGCCGATGGTTGTGTGATATATTCTGGTTGATAGATACAGCTTCCATTAATGTGCCTTAGCGAGTCGCCTGGTTTCCTTTAAATGTACTGTATAGTAGTGCTTGTACTTTCTTGCTTTTATTGTTTATTTCCTTCATTTTTTCAATTCCCCCAGCCACGGAAGCTGTCAGCCATTTTTTTCATTGTTGTTCTACTGATCACTGTTGTCCAGATCTCGTGCTCATTCTTCAATGTGTATTCTTGCTTCCTGTGTGACAAACTCTCTCGTATGATAGAAACTAGATTTTAATTCTTGTAGATGCTCTGAAGATATGTCTTCTGTAACAACTTGGTCAGGCAAAATACCTCCACCATGTCAACTACAAGCACTGCAAGCTGGTGTGCCACATTTTTTAGCATACTTACTTTTCATCTTTGCTCCCTTACTGCTCCGTAGCCTTTCTATTCTTATCTTTTGCTAAGATTTTAGTTGAACGTTTTGCTGTATTGATAAACACTTCATTTGGGGAAGATTTAGTCAAATTTTTCCATGCAAATTTTTTTATTATATGGGTTTACCATTAACAGCCAACTGGTAACACAGGCTTATAAATTTAATGAATAATTTAGCTAGAGCCATGATCAAGATCAAATTAATTTTAGGAATAAAAGCTAGAGCATGTAATGTTTGTGTGCTGTATGGCTCAGATTTCTTCAAAAGGAGAGAAAACTCCCTTGTTGCTGCAGATTCACCCTAACAGCACAAAAATAATAAATGACACCTGTTAGCCTCAATTGTTAAACTTGAAATGGTCCCCATTTACTTACGTGATGAGAAAGACAGCGAGTAAGCATCAACAATTGTGAGACACTTTCACATATGAAAACTTTATTTTCTTTGCTAGCGTATTTTTTGGCTCCGTAAGGAGGCTGAGTAGCAGTTACTGAAAATTAAGGTAACTGACCTTGGTGACATTTTTCCACAAAACTTTATCGATTTCAAAGTAATAAAATTGCATCTGTTCCACTTCACAGAACCATTGTTGGACAATAATAAAGTACTGGAGTGATTACCAAGAAAAGATATATTGTGAGCATCCTCAATAATCAGTTCTGATGTAAAGTATGAATTCCACTTAAAAACTGAAAAATAGAGTTAGACATAAAGTACTTTTGATTTTCATTTGCATAATCAGTAAACGTAAAACAATCTTCTCTATTACAAGGATCAGGGTGAACCACATAAGTTCTAAATGTTAGAGAGTCTAGAAGCATTGATAGAAAAACCAGTAAGAAAAGTGTAGTGGCCATTTCAATCGTACTGTTTCAAAACTCGGTAAATGCTACTGCTTTTATATAATGGACATTAGTTTACAAATCTCAATCCTGCATGATGGCATGTGATAGAAACTATTATCAAGTGTATTTCAAGAAAATAAGAAAAAAAGTATCTCCATATTATGATAAATTATTCAAAATAGGACTCACTTAGAACACCTTGTAATTGAACACCAACAGGATAAATTTACAAAACATGGGCACACATAGTACCAAATGGATTAATAACAGCAAAAAGAGTATTTCACATGACACACCCCAGAATACTCCCAACTTCTGTACTATGGATGTGCTTATGTTAAATAACCATTACAAAGATATCAGTTATTGCAAACATTCAATCAGTAATTCTTTTCCCAAATTACGATTCAATATCAATAAAAATAAAATTATTGGATGCGCTATCCTTGGGACAATATTAATGAATCACAATTATATTAAATGGTCAAGGAAAGATTGTTCACATTAGCATTCAGGTCATATCATAATCACACTGAGTGAGTGGAGTAAGAAGATGAAAAATATTGGGGGGAGGGGGGCGATGTTAATATCGTATTGTGTTGAAATGCACTAGTCACCCCAGAGCATTAGTCCCCCACAGAAACTGACTTTGCTTCCCTTAAAGTGATTATGATGGTTACATTTGCCACAAAATTAACATCAATTTTATGGAAATGAGAAATTGTTCTACACATTCAATAGAGTTGATTTGACTTCTCTGAAGTTTGGTTCTAAAAAATACCATGCATAAATATTGTTGTAAAGAGGAAGTATTGAAAGCAGTAATAAGAGAAAACTGTAAATAGAAAAAGAAAAGTATAACCACTAAGGAGAGAATTCAGACATTACTTTAGATGATCAGCTTTTATTATACAAAGTATACTATATTAATATGTTGCAACTGAGGTAAGTGTGCCTGAGTATTTAGTCTTGAAGTCCTAGCTTTCTAATCGAAAGGGAAAAGCATACTTGGTTAAGTTTTCTTTTTGTCACATATCGGCCACGCTTTGTAGAGGTTGATTAAAATGAAAGTAATGCATTGAACTATCTTATTGGCAGCTGAATTAGAAACTCATAGTTTTCACACTAGAGCTGTTATTATATTGGATATGTAATCAAAACATAGAGATCACTCGTCATAAGTGTAAAACATCTGATGTAGTGAGCATGGGGAATTATTTGGGGGGCCAGGCCACCTCTTGAGAATTATTGGAGGGTGCCCATTGGCCCCCCTTGCCCCCCTTGCCCCCCCTGCCCACTACCTACTCCACTGCACTCCGGTGCTGTTAACCTAAGTTATATTAATGTGTGCAGAATATTTGCCTCTAATATAGTATATATAGTTCTTATTACATGTGTTAGAGTGAGAGTTGGTGAACTATTTCAAGAGCAAGCTAATCTATTTTGACAAGCCAGAGAGCCAGAGTCGAGTGAAAAAAAAGCATGAGAGTGAAGTATCTTGCCATATCACTATGATAAGTGTAATAAGTGGTTTATTCCATACTAGTTCCTTCACTACTCTAGTTAGTAGTTAGTAACTACAGCTGCTAAGACTTGTATATTGTAGGAGATGCACACTTAAGTGAGACCTTGCATGAGGTTACTATACTGCTTCATCCAGTTGAGATATCTTGTACTCCATGGATATGAAGATCATTGTTGGTATACCTCAACTTCAGATTCTGTTCTATAGACATTTAGTCTACCACTGTAATGAATTGCTCCCAGAATGGTGCCAAGTCCAGAGAATCTACATGAAACTCAGGTATTAGTATATTGTGTAAGTTGTACTTCTGAATCCCTTGTGTACTCACAAATGCTGCATGTGATGAGCTTTCAGCATCATAAATTCTGGTGCATAAAGATTACAGATATAATTGGCTGGTAGGGCTATCCAAAGATGATACGTCGTTATCTCTATGATTCTCCTAGATATTGTTCTCCATTGTTGATTATTGCTATGACATCATCAAGTTGATGATACCAATTGCCATAATCAAAGTTGGTACACCTATATAACATATGCTGATTGTTACAAAGTTCCAAAGTATTTGTCTTCTATCTTGATAGGGCATGTACCCATTCCAAATTACTAGTGCTTAATAGAAAATGCTAAAAGCTCAGAGGAAAATGGGCACTTAACAAAGAAAGGATGTTTAACAAACAAGGGGTATTTAACAAAAAGGGGCACTTAACACAGAGGGGGTTTAACAAAAAGATAACTCTTACCAAAAAAGGCAATTATTGTAATTGACAGGGTTGTTGTTGGATATTGCACCAAAAAAGGCATCTATTGTACTTGACAGGGTTGCTGTTGGATATTGCAAGGCATGAAATTTGTTTGAGTGATTTAAGATCTCATCAAGCCTTAAACTGTTATTAGCTAATATACATATTCAAAAAATGAGAACAAAAATCGTGTAAAATGCAACAATCATTGTAAAAACGGATTAACAGACACATGTATGAAAACAAAAAAGTGAAGACACAATTAATAATAATATAATGATTAACATTCCCTTGTAGTGATAGTTCCGCATACAATATTAAAAACTGAGTTTAATCCACAAACCACATCGAACAATTTTGAGAGATTGAGCCTTATTAGCACTATGCAAAATAAATTAGAGAACCAAGTATTTCCATTGTGTAGAAGAAGAAATCAAAGTAATGGACATGGTAGCCCATTTTTTCTAGAAAGCGGCTTGTTGGTTCTTTTCCAAATTCCATCTAAATAGTCCTCTACCTGTATGTTATTGATTGTCTTTGGTTTTATAAAACTTTTTTTTAATTAAATGGGTGAGCATGGGGGGACTGTCCAGCACCCTAAAGCAAACACATGTATCAAAGTAGTTGTAGGTTATAAGAATGGGTGCGGTTAAGCACACTCGGAGTCTCCCCACCTATAAGCCAATAATAAATTCTCGATATGAAATAGCTGGCCAGCCACATTCAAACTGAGTTGCTGTGGCCATTTCTTTTATGAATTTGAAATACTTAAAGTTAAGATATTTTGCAATGATGCTAGTATTGTTTTGTTTTATTTTTTGTATTTTCAAATAAGGGTTTGTGGATTAACAATATATTTAGTCGTGTAATTAAAGAATACAATGTAGTTCGATTGTACCGAAAGTTTATTCATCTGTCCACAAGTCTGCTGTAGTTCACTGTCTTGAACAGTGTATGTAAAAAAAAAAATCCGTTTTGAGAATTGCATTTTTTTAAACTGTTGTGTGTAATTGTGCATACAAATTATCCAATTCACTTGTGTTTGTAATATAACAGAGAGGCAAATTGATGGACAGGCATTTGTGGAGCTGAAAGGGGAAGATTGTTCTATGATTTTTTCCATAAATGACAAGTTTCTTCTAGGATCAAGGCTATTATTAGATTGCAAAAAATGCCAGCAAGTCCAGCGAAAAATTCTGTTTACAAGACACAAATGATTTATTACAATAATTAGATGATGTTTTGGAACTTGATTGGGTTCTGTCATAGGAGTAACTTCTACAGCCTCCACTCCAGTTTCAAGATCGTTACCATCATGCAGTCGAGGTTCTACTCCAGTCTCGGTTGGTAGGCATTCTATATCGACACGAGCTTCTTCACTTGGTTGTAGAACACCCTCAAGTGAAGTTGAGCCATGTAGTAAACGACGGGGCACTGAAGAATTTAAGCTGCCTATTTTCTCACCAGATATTCGAAAATGTTTAGATTATTATATAACACATGTACCTAATATTCTATGGTTATCACAATATTGTGTTTAAATGTACTGGAAAAATTGAAACCTAAATCTGGAAAAAGTGGACTGGATTCGCTTATCTGCTTTGCACCTGTAAGTAGTAATTCAAGCAATTCAACTATTACAATTTACTACTAATTTAACTATTAAAATCTATTAACTGATTAATACAATTCTTTGTTTGTTTATTTATTGTTTTGCATGGGGCTGGGAGAGGAGTTGGGGTCAGCAGCATCACTATTATTATTATTATTATTATTATTATTATTATTATTATTATTATTATTATTATTATTATTATAAAATAAGACTGAGTAAAGGAATTATATTGATGTTTTTGAGTAGGAGCAATAAGTGCTGGCACTATCAGTTAGTATGATCCACCAAGCAAGGGTTTGGGCCAGGGCAATAACGGGTATTAAATATTGAGTGCTTCTATTAACTATATGTGTTCGCTAGACCGAGGTTTAACCTAAAAATGCATCACCTATGCCATTTTTATTGGCGGACCATAATTATTAGGATTCAGAATGCACAAAATGTGTGATCGTTTACAAGAAAATCTGGCACCTTACGGGCTCCATCTAAAAAAAAAATGTTTTGCACTTACAGAGTTGTTGGTATCCACATATTGAGCTCTGCAAGTTTTATCACTGTAATATATTTGACCTAACTCTTTCCATTTTTAGGCTTGTTTACTACATTCTAAAGTATTTGATTGATGTTTTCCTGATGTTTAGTCACGCTGCATTGTGTCTAATTTTCCCGTAGACGGTCACATATTACAAGAAATCCTAAAAATCTGTTTACACATGCCCATTAATTATGTAATGTGATTCCTGATTATGATATAATCAGGAATATAATATTGCTTTGCATGCAATATTATGAAAGTATATTCTCTGCACCCTCTGTTTGTATTGGCCTTGCCCATTTGCCTTTTTTGAAGAAAATACTGAAATAAATCCTGCAGTTATAAGAGTTTTTTATGTTGAAAAATTCCATGCAATGTTATCGTACAAAAATATAGCATACTTATATACATATTCATAATGGGTTTGCAATTTAAAGATTTTTCAGACATTAGATGAAGCATTGAAGACAAACAGTACGAACACTTATCCTTATGTCATTGTTGTGGGTGATCCTACTTCAGCCTCATCTTCTGCGGCAGTCTGTGACAAGCGTGTAATCACATCTGAAAGTGGGAATTTTACATTTTCAGCTGTTCTCACGCTACTAGCAAAATTCATTATGCCTACAACCTGCAATATAATCCTATTATTCTACAAGTCATGGAATTTCTACAGGAAAAAATTGTTTGTGATTGCCTTCCATCTAACAAGTGACTTAGTGTCGCATTCACAAATCTCTAGCTTGCAATAGGATGTATAGAACAAAAACTGTGTGAAAATTATGGAAACTCTGAAGAAGAATCTGAAGACCTAAGTGTTGATGCAACTCAGGCATATTATTGTGACTTTGAATAAACTTTTTCTTCGGCAATTCAATTCTAACTAAAACTTTTTTCTTTCAATTCTTTTTTCTGCAGCATTGAAATCAGTATTTTATACAAAATTTCCATACTTGAAATTAGTATATTTGGAGTCATTATAATATGCTAGTAGAAATACTAGTTTTAGTGGCTATATACAACTAATACTTAAAATAAGTACTTTAGGGGGTCCGAGGTACTCATTATTAGTTTAATAAATTTTACACCTTAGTATTATGAGTATACTTAATGTAGTGAAAGTCACTACATTATTAACCCTCAGCGCGCATGCGCCCAAAGGGTTACAGTAGTCCTAGTGTCATTAACCCTCAGCGCGCATGCGCCCAGTGTCATTCATTCATTCATTAACCCTCAGCGCGCATGCGCCCAGAGGGTTACAGTAGTCCTAGTGTCATTCGTTCGTTCTGTCACTCTGTCTGTCAACAGGCACTTCTGGAAGATAGAAACCAGCCAGGCTCTGAAAGCGGCATCAAACAGCAGTATTTCACGAAGTAAGTTCCTTTAATGTGCCAGAATTTTGATTTTGGACTTCATTTTCCAGAAAACAGCGAGTCTTTCCAGAGCCGTGCGATCGTAGGCTTACAGCGGGAACCGCCCCTTAAAAAACGTGCTTGTCACGTGAGCCAGCTTGCAGATTGCAAATCACTTTTAAATAGCTAACAATTACCTGCGTTCAGCGTGAGGTGTTGCGTTGCGTAGTTGTTGAGTGAGCAAGTACCTAACCTAGAAGTTGCTGGTTCAAATCCTAGTCGACGCTAATTTTTTTCTTTTTTCTTTTTTTTAATCTTGTTTTCTTTTTTTTTTTCCTTTTGTCTTCTTGCCTTATTTTTCTTTATTTTCCTCTTTCTTCCTACTGTTTTTATTTCTTTCCTACCTTTTCCTTTCTTTTCCTCTTTCTTTCGTGTACTGTTTTTCTTTCTTTCTTCTTCCTTTTTTTTTCTTCCTACCTTTTTTTCATTCATTCTTCTTTCTTTTCATACTAGCTAACTAGCGCTGAGGGTTTGCACTTCAGTGCTCTAGTTCATTCATTCATTAACCCTCAGCGCGCATGCGCCCAGAGGGTTACAGTAGTCCTAGTGTCATTCGTTCTGTCACTCTGTCTGTCAACAGGCACTTCTGGAAGGTAGGAACCAGCCAGGCTCTGAAAACGGCATCAAACAGCAGTATTTCACGAAGTAAGTTCCTTTAATATGCCAGAATTTTGATTTTGGACTTCATATTCCAGAAAAAAGCGAGACTTTCCAAAGCCGTGCGATCGTAGGCTTACAGCGGGAACCGCCCCTTAAAAACGTGCTTGTCACGTGAGCCAGCTTGCAGGTTGCAAATCACTTTTAAATAGCTAACAATTACATGCGTTCAGCGTGAGGTGTTGCGTTGCGTAGTCGTTGAGTGAGCAAGTACCTAACCAAATAGTTGCTGGTTCGAATCCGCGTCGAGGATATTTTTTTTTTTTCATCCTGTTTTTTTCTTTTTTTCTTTTGTCTTCTTGCCTTATTTTCCTCTTTCTTCCTACTGTTATTATTTCTTTCCTACCTTTTCCTTTCTTTTTTTCTAACTAGCGCTGAGGGTTTGCACTTCAGTGCTCTAGTTCATTCTGTCACTCTGTCTGTCAACAGGCCACTTCTGGACGGTAGGAACCAGCCAGGCTTTGAAAGCGGCATCAAACAGCAGTATTTCACGAAGTAAGTTCCTTTAATATGCCAGAATTTTGATTTTGGACTTCATTTTCCAGAAAAAAGCGAGTCTTTCCAGAGCCGTGCGATCGTAGGCTTACAGCGGGAACCGCCCCTTAAAAAACGTGCTTGTCACGTGAGCCAGCTTGCAGGTTGTAAATCACTTTTAAATACCTAACAATTACATGCGTTCAGCGTGAGGTGTTGCGTTGCGTAGTCGTTGAGTGAGCAAGTACCTAACCTAATAGTCTCTGGTTCGAATCCTTGTCGACGGTATTTTTTTTTTTTTCATTTTTTTTCTCATCCTTTTTTTTCATCTTTATCCTTTTGTCTTCTTGTCTTATTTTCCTCTTCCTTACTGTTTTTATTTCTTTCCTACCTTTTCCTTTCATTTCCTCTTTTTCCTGTACTGTTTTTTTTTTTCTTTCTTCTTCCTTTTTCTTTTCTTCCTACCTATTTTCATTCATTCCTCTTCTTTATCATACTAGCTAACTAGCGCTGAGGGTTTGCACTTCAGTGCTCTAGTTCATTCGTTCGTTCTGTCACTCTGTCTGTCAACAGGCCACTTCTGGAAGGCTCTGAAAGCGGCATCAAACAGCAGTATTTCACGAAGTAAGTTCCTTTAATATGCCAGAATTTTTATTTTGGACTTCATTTTCCAGAAAAAAGCGTGTCTTTCCAGAGCCGTGCGATTGTAGGCTTACAGCGGGAACCGCCCCTTAAAAAACGTGCTTGTCACGTGAGCCAGCTTGCAGGTTGCAAATCACTTTTAACTAGCTAACAATTACATGCACTGAGCGTGAGGGTGTTACACTGTGCTATAATATTATTATTAGGTTTACCTGTTAATATTTTACATTATGGTTTTGTTTATCTGTGTATTTTCCCATGTTTATTTTATGTTTAACCACTCTTATCCTATTTCTAATTATGTACATTCAAACTTAATGTTCATTAACATTTGTGTCCTTTTATTCAAATATCTTCTTCCCATCTTGTATTACATTCCCTCATCCTTACCTCTAGTTATATACACCAGTTTTTCCTCATACCATTTTATTTGTTGTATTTTCTGCCTTGTTTAAAGATTAAACTCTTTACACACCTTAAGAGTTAACCTTCCAGGTGATTCGGCAGCCCCAGCTACTCTGATGGCAGCCTACTCTCAAGTTTTCAGTTAACCCTGAATAGCTTCGATCCTGTAGCCTTCAGTTAACCCTGACTAACCCAGTTCCCTCACACTTAAAATCAAATCCAGATGTTAAATATTAGGCTACATTTTAGTGTATTTACCTGCTTAAAAGTAGTATTTGAGTATGTTAAACCGCTTAAAATCTGTGCTTGAAGTTAGTATTTAATCATTTTGAAAATTAGCATTTTTATAATTAGTAGCATAACTTAAATTTAGTTCTCACAATTGCTCGTCACAGTTAGTATCATTTTTTCTTATTATAAGTATTTTTCTACTTTAATCAAGTACATCGTTTTTTACAGTGTTACTTTCCGTAAGAAATAAAAAAATACTTTCAGATCCAGCACTGTTGCCCATCAAGATGCAGATCAAACACTCCAACTATAAACAGTGGCCATACCAGGATTCAGATTAGTCATGTGTACAAGGATTCGTATAGTTGTGAATGTATTTTAGGTGACCATTTGAACTCTGTATATTAATTACTAAAATGATTTCATTACTAGCACAGCATATAAAAAGGCACATAATTTGCCAACCCCTACTATTCTTCTTTTATTTGGACATAAATACTTTTGTAAATTGGTATTGCTCTTAGTTTTAATTTTATCCTTCCTGATTTCAGCAGTTCATTCATTTCAGTTCTGAATGGTCACATTATAATGCTAATTATTGTATGAATGAACATTAGAATATATAATTAGTCTCATAGGAAATACAATATAGCCAACATTTTTCCATTAGTAATTATAGCTATTTCACCCCTTGAAAAGAGCCCCCTCTAAATCCGCCCCTGTTACAGTCTTTAAAATCTTAAAAGTTACTTAACTTATACTGTTTCCTAGCTAAGGTGAACTGAGTAGTAGTATTTATTCGTATAATTAGAGAATAAGTAGTCCAGTATAATAATTGGCTTATTTTAAATAGTGAAAGAATATTCATCAAATAAGTCTACGCTTAAACTAATAGTTCAGAGGCAGTTAATAGTGTACAACAATATTACAGCATTATAAATTTGCTAGATGCTAATTCTACATGCTGACAAACATGTATAGACATGGCTTACAGCACATGTGAAAAAATACCATATTATTGTACTTGGAATGGGATATGTAAATAAAACTTCAGTAATGTCGCAATGTGTGAAGCCCATACATCATACATGCTTTGATGGGCTTAACTGTAGTGACGATTCATAAGTGTCAATTGGCTAATAGTTATGTAGAAAAAAATTCAAATAATTCGTGTTCTTTGATGAGATTAAAAAAAAACAATCACAGATATCACAACTGATAGGCTTAATTGAATTGGTATATTTAATGGCACTATTGATTTACTAAACTGTAAATTGTATAATGGAAAGAGTAGAAGGGGGAGCTGTTTCAATACATTTAAGCAAACTCTCCATCAAAGGACACAATGTTTTTGATTCTAATGAGGAGGCATGTTTACTCGTGATGAATTGTATGACATAAGTGCCTGTAATGACGTTAATGTAGTAACTAACTGTCCCTTTAAAATTAACAATACAGATATTAAAATGGGTTTTACAAGACAACATAGCTTCTCACACCGGTTCAGATAGCTTTGGTGGAGATTTAAGGAAATGCCATGAAATCTTTGGTTTTACTCCTCTAGCTAGCAATATGCTTATAGAAATGAAAAATACTAAAATATCATGTATTCCTATTAAAGTTTGCTTGTGTAAAAATCACATCATGTGCTTTTTCATGTGCTAGCAATAATAGCAGCCATCCTGGTCACTTCCAGGAACAAGCACAACAGCAAGTTCACTATCTCCAATAAATATCTGCATCCTTACATACTAAACAGGCTGCTACTGCAGTTGTGATTTATCTCCAGAGAGGTCTGCTTTCACCAGGGTTATTCTGAGTTGGCAACTGAAAAACTCTAATTTCAGTTCAGGAAATAGTGAAGGAAAGTACGCCCTATACAGTACCAGGAATGGTTACCATCAACTCATCTGTCCTGAAGTTGGAAATGTGAAGGACATGTGATCTGTGAGATAGCTATACTTAACCTTTCCTATAGCAGGAAATTCCACTTTTCTTCCAGTGTATAGTATGCGAATTCAGGAAGGGATAGTTTTTAAGATCACAGACTATTAGCTGCATTTCCACTACCTTTACGACTAAAGTAGCTAGCTAGCTACTGTGTAAACATAAAGGCTGAACTACCATAAAATCATCAGTAATAATGAAATAATCCTTGTGTTGGATTCACACACTATGGCCTTGGCAAGTTTAGAAGTTGTTTAGTAAGAGATGCCACACCTCCAGCAAATAATAAGTTGATTAATGAGGGATGCCACACCTCCAAAAAAATTGTGATCTGCAACTATATAATAGCCTATGCTGATCTTTCTTACCATACCACCATTACTGACTGTATTAACACCCATACAAATGATAATAAGCCAGACACGCAGTAAGAAGTATGACGTCATTTGGAGGGATGACGGTTTGCTGAGTCAGCACATCACACACCCACTGGTGCTCTGGCTCCTGGTGGGAGAAAAGAAGTCTCGCAAACTTACTGCCTGAGACGGGAGAGGAGACGGTGGGATAATTAAATCTAGCTAGCAAGAATTAGTACACCCGACTAAGGTGACCCTGCTCGTCCTGAGCGGACAAGTAAAGGTATATACGAACTCTTTACAGGCAAGCTAATTGTGGAAGTATGTAGTTGCTCTTGTAACAAGGTTATTATTTCTAGCTAAGCCCAACAACATACGATGGAAGTGTGCAGGTTTTAGTCAACTCGGAGTACCTCTCAGAAAACGTTGAAGCTTTGCTGCTGCTAAAGTGTGTGAGTGACATTGGCCAGCTTTAAAAACCATTTTAAGGATTGAATGCAGTTGTCTGTGGTTGGGCTGTAGGGCTTGGTTTTTAGCTTATTGGGATTAGAAAAGCCATCAATACTCTATTAGCTACCTTGTAGGCTTTACAAATACTCTGGTAAAAAAATAAACTTCGCTACGATAAATTTCAAATAGGAATACATTGGTAGAGGGTAATTGTGTATGGAAACTTCAGTGATGCTGTTAAAAATGTAGCTTTACAATTTCAGGAAATTATCCTGGAATCTTGGTTAGTTGTCCCGAAATTGTTTTATTGGATGTAACGTCACACAAATAATTAATGGCCCTACTCAATAATTTTAGTCTGACTGCTTTGCCAAACATCCTACGAATAGCGATACAAAGAGGGCAAGGCTGTCTAGTAATAAATTTGGTCTATACCGCAACTTTTTATGTCTTTTTAACAAGTTGTGTTTTCAAGGCAAAATTGAGCCAATTGTTGAGGACTTGCACAATATAAAAAATATAAAAAATGTGGTTATATTCATGATTATTCATAAATATAACCACATTTTTTTTATCCAATTTGGTTTATGTTGTTGCAATGTTAGCTGGTGGTAATTAATATTTAATAGCAAATTGGAACAATTGTAATATAACTTGTCTCTGTTTGTTTATTATTTAGATTCTGTAGGTAACTGCTTAAGCCATGAGCGACTCTATAGAACTTACGACTATTGGTCGTTGCCATGACCAAATTCTGTCAACCTTTCGCAACAATCTTGAAGACATAGCTTTGTTTATGAGAAACGAAGGCATCATCAACAAGAAAATTTATCATGAAGTGACAGATACAACTAGACTGTCTGATGATGATCGAGCCAAGATTCTGCTCAGGAAGTGGGAAGACAAAGTGGAGGAGGATACAAAGGATTATCATAAAGTGGTGGAATATTTTAAGTCGAGACCTGGAAATTTTGAAGCTGTCCTGACAAAACTAAACACCAAGTATACTTCTCTTGATCCAAGTTCTGCTGCTATAGCTCCTAGTAAGTCTTAATGCATTTCATCAAAGAACACTTGTACTAGTCTGCATAATTGTTTATGTCATATGATAATATCTCTCACATCATGAAATGATCAGGAAGTGTGTTTACAAGGTACCCCTGATTGAACATAATATTATTTATTGTATCTATGCAGCTAATTAATTCTTCTTGTGCTCACACTAGTGTATACCTTAATTAACTAGTTTTAATTTGTGTATTTGTTTCTTTGTTCAACTTTTTTTTTATTACAATGATCCTTACCATTTTGACTAAACTTGAGCTAAAAAGAACCTAACGTGCTTGTAAGATGCTCAATAATTGTATCATATTCAACTAAAAAAGAAATTTCATTTACTATGAGCTTAGCAAGTAGAGTTTGTGTTGATTTTTACATTTTTACCATATTTAAACTTTAAAATAGCTCACAAGAGAATTTTTGAATATAGAAAGGTTAATATAGAAAAGACTGGTATATTTTTCAGTTGTTCACAAGACGTTTAAATATTTCAGCTGTGTGGAAACTCATGTTGACCTTATTAGTATTTTTCTTCAATTTGCACTCACTGAATAAATGAGTGTATATTGTATGACAGGCATGTAGTATGTTCAGACAAGCTAATTAGTAAATTTTTATGACCTTTACAAAAAATGTTAAGAAAATTAATTTCTTGAGTTGCTCTAAAAGATAACATTTTCAGTAGCTATCTAATTCTCAAAAATAGTCTCTACAGATATTATAGGTGAACATTCTTAATACATCCCTAATTTAATGCCTATATCATGAGAATAATTTTACTACTGTTTGTAATATTTATGATCTCATCAAAATACATCACATGTATTGTCATTAACTTTCAGCGCACACGTGCAAGAGGTTTATAGTAGTCGTTTTGTCTGTCTGTCTGTCTGTCACGTTATGATTTTGTAGATTACTAACAATTAAATGTTGATTTAAGTATGAACTTACTTAGACTGACGATTTAAGGCTTCCTATTGTGCTACCTTTTTAATTTCGGACTTTTTTTGAGAAAAAGCGAAGCTATCAGCTGTGCGTACGTTTTAGAGTTTGTAGGTAACACCCCCTAAAGTCACGTCGTAATCACATGAGAAATTAATTTCTTGCTGCCTGCGGTATTTTGTTTATGTAAGGAAAGCTAATGGAGTGCTGGAAGAGGAGTTGAGCGTTGAAAAGATATATTGGTGTCTCTGGTCTGTTTTCTATTCTTTACATCTGCCATTTTCATTGCTCAAGCTATACTGGTACCTGATAAGAATAGCCAATACTTATGATTTTGCAATAGCTAGATAGTAGCACTTAAGGTTCACACTTTTGGTGTTTCATTTAGTATAATATACTTATTACTGTAGCGATTGAAGAATTGAGAAGCATATCTGATTCTGCTCAGATTGAACCTCCACAGAATATACAACGTTTAACATCTAAAGGTGTGAAATATTTCTTATACTAATAATTATTTTATGTTGATATGTTTTCCCTTTTAAAGATATATCCATCAAGCTATTCTCTGTACAACAATTTGCTGAATGGATGAGCCAGTGTCATGGGTTGTCAGAAGACGACTGTGACAAGTTAAAGAGTAAGGATCATAATGTAGACAGGGCAAACAGTGTAATTTCCTATTGTCACGAGGATATTTTATATTTTTTCCACTTTTCTGGTATAGGATAGGGTTAAATGTCCTTGGCGCAGACTGTTTAGCCCAATCGTCTATTGGGAAAGTGTAGAAAACATGAAATTTCACTAATAATAGAAAATTCCACTTATTGTCCTGTGTTAGTATACCCATAGTCTGTCCAAGTTGAGTTGGCGTGAAAAAATGAAAAAAAGAATTAATTCTTCTTGAATCATGACCAAGCCAAGAAACACTGTGTTATCAATTTAACATGAGTGTTAATTACATATTTTAGCAATTGCCAGTAGTTTCTGCCTTATATTGACTTAAGGCTAGTTTTGCTCTAAAACAATTATTGGCTGATTATCAAGAGAGAAGATTAGGAAATTCAGGCTGTCTATGCTTTATTCTAGCAATTACATTTGCACAGATCAGAGTGAACTCACCTTGCAGACATAACTGAAACAGTAACTGTTCATTTATATAGTCATTCAATTGTCTATTTGCATACTGTAAGTGTCTAACTAGTGACACCGAAGGACTTAATTAAGAATTTAACTATTATAATAGCACTAAACATGATTCACTGAATATATTGGCCTAAGCAAGTGTTAAATCACAAAATGTATCAATTAAATATATATAATGATATCAAAATATTATCTATGAAAAGATTAAATTTCTATTTAATTATGATATGGTTGTGTAGCTTTGTCATTTTTTTTTGTTTTTCAGAAAATAAAATCTCTGGGAAGGCGTTTTCTATGTTGACAGAAACTAATATAGATGACCTAGTACCAGAGCTTGGTTCCAGAATAACTTCTGTTTGTCTGTTTGATTGTCTGTGTGTCTGTGTGTCTGTGTGTCTGTCTGTCTGTCTGTCTGTCTGTCACGTTCTGATTTTGGAGATTACTAACAATTAACCGTTGATTTTCGTATGAACTTACTCAGAACAAAGATTTAGGAACTTTCATTGTGCTACTTTTTGAATTTTGGGCTAATTGTTGAGAAAACGCGTATCTTTCAGTTTCGTGCAGGTATTAGCTCATGTCATAATCACTTGAGCAAATAATTTCTTGCAGCCGGCGGTGTAGTTTGCTTTATGCTCAGGGAAGTTAACGGAGTTGAAAGGAGTGAAGATTCGTGTTTAAATTGTATACCGGTGAGTGTTTCTTTCCTGTTTTAGCCTCTTCTCTTACAAAGACAGGGTTTCCATGTTCATTGCTCAAGCTATGTTGATGCCTGATTATAATAGCTAACAGATTGTTTGTTCTTTTGGTCTGAGATTATATTGTAATAGCTAGGTAGTGTTTAGTAGTGCTGAGGTTTCACACTTTGGTGCTTTAATTTTCTTTATAATGCAACTAATTCTTGAAATATCTAGTCAATATTGGTGCGTTATTGTGTATAATACTTCTGAAGCTAATTTAAAATAATATATAAAAAATTCATTTTTTTAATGCATCACTGACAACTTCATTATCTAGTTGTTTTAGAGTTTATAAAAATGTACATGTATAATTATATATAGCTTATAATTACAATAATTATTACATTCTTCTACTGTTATTTTTGATATTATTTTTTCAGATTAAAGTCAATTCTCAGACAGGTGAGCTTGAAGATTTATTAAAACATTAACCATAGGAAAGCACACTAAAAATGATGAAACATTAATTTATTTATTGTATTTTGACTGTACACTTTTGACATCTATTATTTGTGTGAAACTCAAGTATAATGTATAAACCTAATTTTTGAGAGTTCAATGTGATAACTGTATCATCAATATCCTGAATTGTATTGTCTATCCCATAGTTTTGTGATCCTTTTTATACCTGGAATGTAAGAGTATATGACCATTTCATTGTTTTGGATGATTTATTGAATTTTAACAGTATAAATTTTATTTGATGAATTCAGAATAGGAACAACACATAGCTGATTTTGGAGATTTATTTTCTATATTGTACTTAGTAAATTGTTTTAATTTAACAGGCATTAGAATAATATTATCTTCTTGAACATACTTTATTTGATAAAGTGATGACTTTAGAGTACTGATTCCTTATGACTATTATATTAATATGCATCAGTCGATTGTTTTGCTATTTCAGCCATAATCCAAGTCACAGCATTGCTTTGGTATTTTCCATTTTGTGAATTACTACTGAAGATTGCTATTTAGAAGTAGTCAACTACTTTGCTCTTTGGATTGTTTTGTTTTTAGGTTGTTTATGTTAATCCTGAAAGGCCTCTTGCTCACTAATTTAGTAAGCCACATTTAATTGTGAAGATTGTTGTAATTAGGATTAGTTTTATGAAAGGAAATTCATTAATGTATGAAACTTTTAAATTATAAAATATGCTTTGAATTTTATTAAACTTAACTATGTATTCTTAAAGATGTTTTGAATGAAAATGTCCTGGAAGATCAATGTCAGAGTAAGTCAAATTTAATGTATTTACACTTTGAAGAAAGAATTGTGTATTTTTTGGGAAAAGTGATTCTTAATGTTGAATATATGTACCAAACTTGATCTAAACTGCAGTAAGCAAATGGCAGAGCTTAATCTTGTACTCATGGCTTAATTGCTAGACATTCTAGGGATTAAATATCTGATTACTTCAATTTTCAGCTTGATCCAGTTAAAATGGAATACCATGCATTCATTTAAGTCATTAACTATGAAATAACTAGTGCTTACAATATTCATTCATTGAGGCTAAATGATTTTTGTATTTTTTTAATTTCATTCTAAATTTAATATTTGTTTAGACTTAGCAAATGTTTTGATGATTAAAGATGAATTTAAAGGTATGTAAACCTATATATATTATATATATATAATATTATATTTATTAACAGTGTGTGCTCTACTATGTTCTAAATTACAGAATTTCTTGTATCATATAACTAACAGATTGGCTTTATTTTGGGTTAGTTGCAAATCTTGTAAAGAGAGTCTGACTGAACTGTGAAAATTGAGATGAACTTTTATCCTCTATTGTGGCCATTCAGACATTTAAAAATGCAATTTGCAGCTGTAATATGGCTACTTCTGGAACAAAAATACAATTATATCAGCATGGTCCATAATAAATAATAATATAATAGATTATATTGTATGTGTACAATAAAAACAAAATATGTAAATATCACAAGCAACTACCATGCCATTAGTGTATTATATAATAATATGTCATTTTAAAGGAAAAAATAGCTATTAAAAGTTATTGGTAGCACTTACTTTAGTTGATACAAATGAAATTTTGAACCAGTTTTCTGTTCAACAATGCAGAGAAGACAATGAATATCAATTGAAGCCAATATATTCGAGGAACTTCAACACTTACACAATCTCTGACTTTGAGTGACAGAACTTTCATATTTTTTTTGCTTTTAATGATGATACATTCTGCATTTCATTGGTAATGTCCATATGTTTCTTCACAAACTTTCAGGAGTTTAGTGTAGGTACAAAGGGTTGAATTGTGCTTGTGAGTGAGACAGATATTGGTATACTCAATCTGAAGAAATTACTTTTATATCTTGTTCATGATAAGAGGACTTCTGGCCATTACCGTCTGATGAAGTTAATTAATGTATATATGTATTTCTCTTACTGCAATTCTTCTCGATTTTGACAGTAGTGTAGGATTATTTGTGTTCTATTCAGAAATATACAGCAAATGAATGCTAATATTAACACATGAAATTAAATTTTAGAACAAGCTCAATTTCACTGTACAGTAGCAAGTTTTCTAGTCACTGAGCTACCATCGTCATTGTATTGTATTAATTTTACTGGCCTAATTTATCCTGTTTTATTAAACTTCTATCTGACTATGAAATTATATTTGCTTAGACCGATACTTTTTTTTCACTGGTTAGCTATCTACATGAGTATAAAAAGTATTTAATTAAATAATGCAAATTGTTTTAAACTTATATTTTATATTTGCTCAATGTCTGTGTTGATATGATTAGGAAAAAAATTAAATTTGCTGAATGTCCTCAAAGCTCTCAGTACAGTTCCTATTGACAATCGTGAGGATGTTGCCTTAGCTCTAGGAGTGGAATTAGAGCAGATTAAAGTGTTTGAGGCCAATTATCCGAGAAATATAGACCGAGTTTGGAAGGAGGTCCTTTCCTGTTGGTTGAAATCTTCATCCACCCACACATGGACTACATTAGCTCAAGTCCTGATAGACAATGGTCTGTCACATTTCGTCAAGAACTTTGCCAGTTTATAAAATAAAATTTTGTCACTATGAAACAATGTATTTTATTCTGTGTTTTTGTTAGAAATTTGTAAATATATTAAAATGTTACAATAAACTAAGTTTGTTTAACATTGGTAAATGATATGAACAGACACAAGTAATATATACAATGAGCAAGTTCAAATGACATTGTTGTGAAGACACTTAATTTTTTGGCATTAGTATGGAGTGACGCAATGCTTTGGTTTGTAAGTTATGCTCTTACTATTGAAGAATGTGCAGTATAATTATATAATTCAGTTTTCTTAATAATTCCAGTCAGTCAAAATAAAATTAGAGACTAGCTTCATAGCAATAGGAAGTAGTAATAGGCCTAATCACATTGCACCTATCACAAACTGAAACTGACGATATATCGAAATGGTAGGCATTGTGAGTCCAAATTGATGATGGCCAAATTTACAGGCAAAAAAACAAACAAAAAAAAATAAATAAAAATTAATATACACCACTTTTAGTTCACTTTGTACCAAAAAGTGCTAATCAGCCACACCTTTCTACGAACCTATCCATTTCACCCATGTAGTGAAATCCTTTTGTTTGGGAAGATTTACCCTTTACCAAGCATGGATGGCTGCAATAACTGTGATTGTTGTAGGGCTTCCAACTTCAGTGGCCAGGTCGACATTATGAAGAGGGGGAAAGCATTTTGTGTTGCTCAGACTTCCCATTATTATGTCCTCTATTCATAGCTGGAATGGCTGGTGTTTCAGTGAAGCATATAGACATGTGTTTGAAGATGCTGCTGATGATACTGACATAAATGTGCAACAAGTAGTAGTAAATGTGACCGTCTACGGGAAAATCGGGCACAACGCGGCATGCGTAAACGTCGCAAAAAGATCGATTTAGTTCTTAAAATTGTATTAAATAAGCCTAATGAAGGGAACGGTTAGGCGATATATAGCGGGAATGGCTAAGGCTACGGCGATAAAACTTGGAGAGCTTAATATCTGCTTGCCAAGGAGTCTGTAAGTGCAAAAAAAATATTTTTCGTCGGGGCCGCGTTGTGCCCGATTTTCCTGTAGACGGTCACAAATTATGAAGATAAACCTTAGTATAGAATAGCTATTATTTATTTGGTCTAGAATTGGATGAAGAAGAAATGCTACAAGATAAAGTATGCCAAAATCAGGGAAGAGTTTTGAAGAAACCTTTGATGTCCTGGCAGAATTTGCAACAGTTATAGGCAAAATGAAAATGGTAAGTTCAATCTAAGTTTTTTTTTGCTATTGTGGAAGAAGGGGGCAGGGTGGGGTGATCCAGAGCTCCTCCAGCATGTATTGCAGAAATTTGTGCCCATTAAAACAACAATATTCAGTCACCTTTTCAGGGTGCTGTCACATAGTAACCGCCTGAGTGCCCACAGTAGCACACTCCAGCTGAATAGTCACAGCATTATCTACCCACAAAGTAATGCCACACTGATAAGAAATTAGTACCTGTTTAATGCAGCTGTGCCTCACTTTCCATTACACAAGTATTGTTGAGGTAGGGCAGAGTCAACTTACAATAAAAAAATGCTCTGCACAAAAGTAATGGATCAAGATTCTACTTTTGTGTACTACTCAGTGGAACGGAAGAATGGCTATGGTTCAAACTTTGCCAAGGCTTTGGGTCACAATGGGTTGACCTTCACAGGGCAAAAACTTCCTGTAGTAACAACGTACTTAAGCCATTTCATGCTTTCACCATCTTTCCTGTAGTGGATAGGGCTAAATGCCCTATAGTGCAGGGCATTTAACCCTATCCTGTAGCTACAGGAAAGGTAGTGAAGGCATGAAATGTCCCAAATATGTTACTACAGGAAATTCAAGTTTTTGCCCTGTGCTTGTAATGATGAGATAATTTTAATATACAAAATTTTACAGAAATAATTGGCAATAATTCATGTGGTAAGTTGAGTATATAGAAAACTAAAATAGAATTCAACAAAAACTCATTGTTATGGCATACACATAAGGGTAAGAATATGATTTAACATGCTCTTGCAACAATGGCCTATTCCACAGGTTTTTCACTCTCAAAGAGTGTGATGGCACCCTTGAACTGTTTGTAATGGTAACTTTTGTATATAATACGTAAACCAGGCAACTTTTGGAATTTTCACTAGATAACAACCCTCTACCTTGGGCTTCTCTGTCTGGATCATTCTGGTTATCAGTAATAGTTCGTCAAACTCATTGTTTACTATTGCATATATATTTAATTTTTGGTTTGAGTAATTCTCGCTCTAGCATGGAAAGAGCGACGATAATTCCGAATTGCTAATTTATAGCATGGATTACAATTTCATACAGTGTAAACGACAACATAATTGCAGGTTTTCAGGAAAAAACATATACACACAGACACATACGTGTATGACCATATAAATGCCACAAGGGGACATGTGATTGTTTTAATAAAACACTGCTACTAGTGACAAAGCTGTGTATGAGCGAGATAGCCCAACTATTTTTTAAGAATTTATATAGTAATATTACATTCTCAAAAATATTTCCTTTTATCTATAGATTAATAGGCTGAATAGCATAAATTATTAGTTTCTCAGATCTAATTTCTTGAGTCTAACTGTAGTATTTAGCATCACTTCGAAATTAAAAGTTAGCAGCCCTTTGAGGTCAGAGTGGACTTGCTATTTAATAGTAGTAATTTTTAGGGGTTCTTATAGTCTGGTATGCTTTGTTAAACAGTAGAAGTCGTAGTGTACAAACTGTACTTACTGTGTAATAATGCTTAGATTGTATTACAATCTTTTGGAAAGTCTCATGTCAACAAACTGCTATTGTACTAGAGATGCACTTCTAGAGATGCACCAATACACTTTTTAAGGGTTTTTTCCTCACTGTTTTTGGCAGCTGCCTTTCTTCTGTGGCAGACCTCAATGCTGTACCATAACCCCCAGGTCACCTTCACACCAGGACAGTATGCTTCCCAGTGCCAATGGTATTGGTTGTTGACCAGTTACTGCCTGTGGTAGAATGACTTCTCCCACATGAAGCTAACTTATTCATGCTACCCTAGAATTGTTCATGTAACCCTACCCTAATGCATTTTCATTCATTCACCATAATCTTATTCGTGCAATTACATTCACACGTAACTTGAACTTATTCAATCCATACCTATGCACACACGTTCATCCATGTTATTTCCCACCTCACATTTTGGCAGGTTTGTTATATATTGGCCAGCCTCACTTTATTGTGCAGATTTCATTCTATCTAATACACTAGCCGAAGGCTAACATTAATAGAAAATTAATGAAATAACTTTAGCTGTAATTTAAAGCTTGAATGTAGTTGATAGCTTTTGCAATTTAGTCTTTATGATTTTTTTTGTGACTGAGGGTATTGTTACTGCCATATGGCTGATACACACCAGTGAAAGGCTTAAAGGCTTTTTAGCCCCATGGAATGACTAGCATCTTTGTGGACTTAACCTAGAGGATGTAATGATAATGAGAGTGAAATATCTAGCCATATTACTCTGATAGAGTGTAATAAGTGGTTTATTCCATGCTAGAGTTTGGTAACTCTTGGTGTAAAATTGGCTATAAAACTCTCTAGCCCCCCTCCCCCCACCCCCAGCTGATACTTTAGCAGCTGCTCCTGGTCAGTGGCTCCACTAGAGTAAGGTAGCAGTTAAAAACCCTGAAATCTGGTAAGCCAGGCCTGGTTGCTATAACTACTAGGGTAATGAGCTTGGTAATACAGCCATGAGATAGCACTATATAAAAGAACTCTGAACTACATATTTTCGCATTAAATTTGAGCTTCTTATCTTTGGTGTATTTGAAGCCCAAGTGTTTAAACCATACTGAAGCCAATCTTAACCGTACTTTGTTGAAGTCAATCTCCACTTGCAATTAATGATGCTAATGTAGTTTTTCAGAATCCACTACGCGGAATAAGTTGATATAGTCAAACTGTACTCATAACGGGGCTAGACAAGTATGGAGAGTGACTCTCGATGCATTGTTAGCTGACAAATTAAACAAAAATTCAACATTAGGTCTACTCTAAGAATGGTCTTGATTTCAGGGCACAAAAGTCGTTACCAAATAGTCAACAATGCTAATACTCAGTTGATTAAATTTAAGACTCTTTACTAACTTACGATCTGAATGAGAGGGAGCCCTGCCCCCTGTCTTAAACATGGGAGGGCTCTGGCCCTCCCTCCATCCTATGACTGTGGATACTAAGGGGCAACGCCATACTGGAACCTCAACTTGTTAACCCTCAGTACGCATGTGTGAGAGGGTTATACAGTATTCAGTTTGACAGTCAGTAATTCTGTCACACAACAAAAAGAGGATCTTGAAGATGGCAGTCTTCTGAAGATTGAAATAAGGATCATAATGTTGCACTGGACAATTTAGGCTCATTTAATGTGCCGAGACAGAAAATACTATTTTTTTTTAGTTTTGTTTTGGTTGTACAATCGTATGCTATTGTTGGTAATGACCCTAGTGTCACACCATACTTGCAGGAGTAAACCATTTGCTGCTGCCTGCAATAGATTGGCTTCATCATCTTTGTGGTTTCTCAGTTGGAGTTCCAGTTGAAACTACCTGGTAGATTAGTGTCTTTAGCATGTTTTCTTATGAAGACAGTGTTTACATCTACCGTTTCATTGTGGGAGCTACATATCTCCTTGAACGAGCCACATATTGATTTGCATGAGCTACATACCGACATATGGATATTACACCAAATAAATATTCATGGGGTTTTTGTAATAGCTAGCTAGATAGTTTATATTAATGCTGAGGATTCCAACCTTTGTTGCCTCATTTTGTATGGCAGTTTTTACTAAGGACATTTAATTTATGGCCGGTGTTAACCTGTATCTTTGGAATTCTGAATTCCATGTACTTCTAAAGTCCTACGAAATGCTAACGATAGCAGCAGACATTCTCCTAGATTCATCACTTGATATGTTAATTTAGTGATCAAGCATATCGAAGCAAGAGAGCACGAAAAGTCAAGTACAAGTCAATTCTAGTTTACTATTGAACATAGAACATACTTCAACACTAATTTGATGTCAGCGGTGCACTCTAAGGCTTCAAGACAACTCGAGGCTAGACTTTGTAGAGGAGCATTAAATAACAGATAGACAATGGGATCTACAGCACACAGAACCTTTCAGTTTCGTGAAATGGAATTAATATGATCGTATACTTTAACTTACTGGGTTAGACCACTTAACCCACACATTACTGCCCCTCTATCTATTACCAGCCCAATTAGCAGGGGGAAGCTGCACAACTTGATGTCAGTTGTCCTGTCACACGATAATTGGTCCCCCCTCCGTGGTCCCCCCCCCCCCCCCCGAACCAAATATGGCAGAATTATTTGCCGCGGATGGTCCCCCGGACCATCCACGGCAAAATATAATGCCGTGGACTGTCCCCCTAGGACTGTGCGTTGCACGTATCATGCTGTACACAGTCCCATCATGCTGTAAAGTGTCCCCCATCTAACCGAGCTTTATTTGTTGTAGTAGTTCGTTGTGTTGGTTGTAAGTGTGAGTAATTGGTTTGGAAGAGTTAGCTATACATAGTAAAAGAACGTAGAATTGCTACCTGAAAAAACAACAACAACAACAGCAACAATAATTTATTTTGCTCTTATGGCAGCTTTATTCAATAAAATCTAAATTTATAGGTAAAAGTCCTCTCAGTATTCCCTACTGGAACCATTACTTCTGTAGTAATTCTTAAATCATGAAGTTTTAACTAATTCATGATGATGGTTTTCTAAGTACCATAGTATTTGAATGTGAGTATACCTCACTAATCCACTAGTAAAGACCTTTCAATTTTATTTGATCTTAGCTATAGCTAATGCTATTAAATAAAAATTATATATGAAATTATAATGAACATAATAGCTACTGCCCAATAAGTGTAGCTTTATTGAACTATAATACTATTATGAATATTTCTTCTGATTGGTCAAAAAGGAAGAGAGAGGGAGCTAAATATCAGTCTTTATTGGATTGAAAATATCCATTGACTAATTGCTAGTTTGTACTTTCAAGTTTTGCACATATTGCCAGAATAGCGGTTATACTGCCTCCCCTATTTATCTTCCTCCTGCCTCATCCACTCCCCTACCCTTCTGCTAGATTAAGCTTCTCGTCCTTCAATCAAAACTGTTATGGGGCCCTGCACCATTTCATCAGTGAAATCCCACATATCTGCAAAGATCAACTACATCTATGACAGCAAACTGGATGCATGAAAATATTATAACAATACTTAGCCTCAAATAGTACCCACTAGCTGTGTGGTTTTCATGTTCTATTAGGAGTTGTCAACCATTATTGCAGTTGGACTGTCATTCGGTTGTATTTGTGAAAACGAAAATTACATTCAGATAGTTTATTTTCTTTAAACTCAATTTGAAATGATCATCCTCTGTGTGTAAGATAACTCAGGATTCAAGCTTATTTTTGCAGCCGAGAATCCCAACGACCCCACACTGGTCTTGAAACCTATAGTGTAAACATTTCTGCCTAGAAACTAAAGAGACTCCAAGATTGAACTAGTCATATAGCTTGTGCTATAGGGAATTGCTATGAATAACTTTTAATATGAGCACAACTAATGCTATTTCAAGGCGATTTAAGCTTCCTGTGTCTTTATTAAATTCATCATTCTAAATTCCTTGTCAATAATTCCTACTTTAAGGTTATTGAAGTCTGGTTGGTTGTATTGAAGAAACACTTTCCCATAAAACGAGTACACAGCAAACTAGATCCCAAATGAGTTGGTCCAAACATTTTTACCAAGTATTTCTTCCCTTTAATTTCTTCCAGTCTCTTTATATATTTTAGTACCTTTAGTATCTTCTAGTCTCTTCGAGTCTCTTTAGTCTATTCTAGTCTCTTTAGTCTATTCTAGTCTCTTCTTATACTCTCTTTAGTTTCTTAACTCTCTTTAGTCTCTTAACTCTCTTTAGTCTCTTATAGTCCGTTCTAGTCTCTTCTTGTCTCTTCCATTCTCTTTATAGTCTCTTTAGTCTTTAGTCTCTCATAGTCACTTTAATCTCTTCCAGCCTTTTTAGTCTCTTCTAGTTCGGTTATACCCTTTTCTAGTTTCTTTAGACTTTTCTATGATCTGTTTAGTCTCTTCTTGTCGCTTTAGTCTCTTCTAGTTTCTTTAGTCTCTTCAAGTCTCCTTATTCTCTTCTAGTCTTTTTAGTTTCATTAGTCTCACAAGTATTTTTGGTTCATACTGATTTCTTTAGTCCTTTTAGACTTCAACTTCTAGTATCTTTTAGCCTCTTCAGTCTCTTTAGTCTGTTTAGTCTCTGTAGTCACTTCACTCTCTTCAGTTGTTTCAGTCTCTTCTGTGCCTTTAGTCTCTTAGGTAGTTTATTTGCTTCATCTTTTTAGTGTCTTGTGCTATAGTTTTGTTTCTTATGATGTTTTTTGAGTAAACTCTCTTGCATTATCTAATCCTTTGCAGTCTTTTTGTATTTTCTAGTTTATTACAGCTGTTGCAGTCACTTGTATACTGTTCCACAGTAATTCTATTGCTAGTGTCTACACAAATTCATGTGTAGCTATGTAACTGTTCACATGAAACTGGGTAGTTTTATATTGTTAAGATAACTATGATGCTTCAAAAGTTGTTGTTATATTATTGTTATAGATTATGAGGTAATGCTTGAATATCATAATGAGCAGACCTATTCTGACATGGAGTCATCATGACACATTGCAATGATTCAAGTTGTACCATACATATCTTTGCCTTCTTATGACTTTCATGTATAAAAATGTTAGATGTTCATTATTATACTGATTTATTTAAACCTTTAATTTATTCAATACCTGACGTACAATAATAATGTAAGTTGTTAAAAAATTCTTTTATTCATTTCATCAAAATTTTACACCAAATGTCTATGATAATGCAGCTAAATGAAACAGTCTAGCAACTGAATTTAAAAAAAAATAGTGCGGTATACATAGTTACCCACTTATATACCACCTACAGATGAGGGATATTGCCAAAAAACATTAACTCAGCAAGAAATATTAGTATTTTGGATCATAATGTAGTAATGTTAAAAAATTGCCTTTGATGTTTCAATTATTAATTGGTTTGTAGCTATCCATTTTTTTTAGTACTTATTCTATGTAGTAGATTTTTTTTTCACTTTGACAAAACAGGAGTTACAGAAGTTTTTCAAAGTATATAGCATTAATATAAGAAAAGGCAACAACTATTCTATATAGCATAATATGTTAAAAATTATGTAAAAGTTTAATTTTGAGATTTTAATTTTTTTGTTTATATATTTATTCTATGAATTACTTAGCAATGCCTGCAAGTTGAATATTGTTCGTTTTATATCTCAACAAGGAATCATATGCTGTACTTTTGTCAGGATAATCAAATGTCCATTCCCACCCCCACCCCAAGATGTCAAGGCAACTGTAAGTACTGAGATCTGTGGTTTGTGCTGCTCTTTGTGATAAGCTTCTTATTACTAATTAGGCAGATTGAGTTAATGGAATTCATGAGCCAATCAATATTATTGTGACATTAAATGTATACAATTAACTTGAAGATGTAATAAATGTGCATACAGTGCATCCCTGTAGCCTGCACAACAATAAATCTGGGTGGCCCTGTGACTCCCCTAGCCTACCCACTTACATCATCTCTGGAAGCTATGCGCTTACTTTAAGATAATTAAATTCCTCTCTAACTTACTTATGGGGCCATTTTTTCTCATGGACTTTGGGATCTTTTTAAATGTAAAGAAAAATGAAATTTAATACAATTAACTGGATAAAACAAATTAATTAAAAGGTAAGACACCTTGCAATATTGCATCTCATAATTATATATCTATTGGATGTTTTTATGTATTATGTACCCTTATCATAATTATACTTTCTGATGATAGATTGAATAATATCCATTGAAAATAGATTTAATGGCGTGTTCTTCTTTAATCTATATTTTTAAGTACAAATTTTTTACAAATGAATTCAATGATCATTATTAACAACTACAATATTAGGTGTTTAGGTGTTCTTGTCTGGACCCATGATACAAACAGCAAAATTTGATTAACAGAAATAGTGGATCGACTTTTTGGTCACCTTTTGTTAAGCCATTCCACCTTATCTTGAAGATACAATACCTTAAATGGTCTGGATAAGAGAAATTCTATGTGCATATAGATAATAATTCAGCAAATAATTAATCATTAGATATTCTTAATTCACATTAAGCTTAATTCCCTGATAATAATAGTGAAATTAGGGTGAGTTTCGAGGTCAAGTATTTACTGTATTTTAAATGGAATGTAATGATTTGATTATGGAATATATTTTTACACAATATTTATCGCTGTCATTAATATTGAGCTAAACTAATTTGTCATTTATGTGTAATATTCCAAATATCTAATAGAATTTTCTTCATGCCCTCAGACAATACAAAAACATAAAGTAAGATGATTATCCTTCTAACCAACCAATGGGTGCAGGCTTTGTATGTAGCTAGTTGGCACATTCAGTGGAAAATGAAAATGAATTTAGGATAGTGAGATAGAGATATTTTAAATCTTAAAATTGCACAACAATTGGAGAACTTTTTGTATTAATCTTGACCTCATTCATACTTTATATTACAACTAACTTTACTTAGCAAGGCTTTTGAGAGTCGAACAAATGCTATACAAAGTCTGTTTTTCTTACTAGCTACAAAAAATAATATTATATATCTAATAATTTAATGACTTCTGTGAGCAGCTACAGAGTGTAAGCATGATAAACTAAGTGTACTTCAACCAATATTCATTGACCCATTAAATTAAATAGATGTAATGTCAAAATGTTCGTGTTGTTTTTCATCATTTTGTCCTCAGGATATTTAATGTTGTTCATAGTAATAAGTCGTTTTTTTTAGCATAAGCATTGTCCAAAGTATATAATTGGGGTTAAGTGGTGTTGTTTAAAGTAAGTCTCATGTGAATACTTTTCTAGTCATTTTGGTACAATTTTTGCCCGTGTTTTTGAAAACTCACGTCATGGCCTTCAATAAACAGTCTATAGCTATACTGTGACCTATTTTGAATAATTTAGCATTTAGAGATGATCTTGGTTTTCATAAGAACGTTATTTCCATCATTTTATCAAAAGATGTTTTCTGTATCACATGGTGGCATCCAGACTTAAGCTTTGTAAACTATTTGTGGTTTTAAGAATGTCCATAGCTGTATAAAAGCAATAGTATTTTTTAGTAGTCTCGCAGCATAGCTTGATTGACATGGCAAGTAAGCTATTTTTACTGGTTTTTCTATCTGTTCTTTTAAATTCTAAAACCCAAAGAACATATTTGGTGCATCCTGATTCATGTTATAGTGGAGATTGTTTTACCTTTGCTGATTATGCCAACTACTATAAAAAATACTTCACATCAAATACTATTTTTCATTTTTTAAGTGGAATTCACACCTTATCGTCAGAGTTGATCATTGAGGATGTTTACAATATATCTTTTATTGGGAACGACTCTAGTTCACTATTATTGTCAAATTATAGTTCTCTGCAGTGGAGTAGATGCAATTGCATCATTTTGGAATCAATACTATTTCATGGCCAAATGTCACCATGTTCATCACTCATATTGGGGGACAATAATACTTTCAAGAATAATGATGCTCATGAAAGAGGAGGTTCAGTGTATGCTGAAAACAGCACCATCACTTTAATGGGATATAACAGATTTTCTAGTAAGGATAGTACAATTTTTGCTTTCTTTGGAGGAGGTATTGCTGCCATCAATTGCACAATAATTGTAAAAAATGAGACATCATTTTTAAATAATGCTGCATATTTCGGTGGAGCTATACATATGATTAATAGTCGGTGTGAGTTAAATGGCTTCACAAAGTTTTTACATAATTCAGCAACTTCTTCTGGCGGAGCAATATGTATAATACAGTTTATCACGTATATGGTAAAGTAATAATTGCAAATAATTCCGCAAGACATGGAGGTGGAGTTTTTTCTGTACATTCTACATTGTATTTTTATAATAATATGACAATGATTATATATAACACTGCTAACAATCGAGGAGGTGGAGTATTTGCACAAAGAAGTAATATATTACTCTACAATGATATTTAAATAATGAATAACACAGCAAACAGAGGTGGAGATATTTTTAAAACGTATCACTACTGATCAGTTAAACCTACACTCTATAACCCTGTATTCACCAGTTAATGTCACTATTATCTACTAGTATCTACAATACTGCTGAAGACCAAGGAGGAGGCATGTTTATTCGTGATGAACTGTATGACATAAGTTTCTGTAGTGTAGTAACTAACTATCTCTTTAAAATTAACAATGCAGATATAGACTTAAATGGATTCTACAAAACAACATTGCTTCACACACTGGTTCAGATATTTTTGGCCACCAAAAATTTCATTTTACTCCATTACCTAACAAAATGCTTATTGGAGATTTGGAAATGGGAAATACTAGAATATCATCAGGTCCTGTTAAGGTTTGCTTGTGCAAAAATATGATACCAGATTCTGTAACTCTTAGTGCATATAGAGGCCAAACAATTAGTTTATCCACAATAGTATTAGGACAGTTAAATTATCCTGTAAGGTCACAATTAGATATCTTACCACCTTTGATGTTAGATGTCAGATGAGCAACTCAATAGGTTGTCGTTCTGTACAATTTCAGTTTATATCAGACATAGAATTACATACAGTGAGGTTAATTCCAATAAAATGTCAACTATAACAACTTCAGCTTATCTTTGAATTCTTTGACATGTTCAAATTGTTTCAATGACAATTATTTCAGCTTTTGCTGGCATTGCAGGCATTGCTTTACTAACTCTGTTACAAATGACAGTAGCTAAAAGAACAATCAATGGACTACGCCAATGTAGTTAACACTTTTAATGATGCTTTATTTCCATCTAATACATTGTCTTGGATTATTGTGAAGGTATTTATATCTTGGTTGAATCTTGACTTTGGAATATCTACGTGCTTTTATGAGGGTCTCGATGCCTATTCATATACTTGGCTTCAGTTTGTATTTCCCTTTTACCTGTGGTTTCTGGTAGGATTATATAAGGCTGTACAGTCACAGGAATTACAAAACAAGGATGAGATACAAACTACTTTTGTAGATATGAGAGAGCCTTTACTGGAAGAACCACTGACTTAACTTATGGCTAGATCTTGATACACTTATCAGCTTCAAATTAAAATAAGAGCTTTTCTTGCTATCTTTTATTATTTTTTTACTTACTTTAGTTTTAACCTTGTGTCCAGAATTATGACTACAAAAGATTATTTGATATTATTATTATAATAATGATTTATGTCTGCATTTATTTGTTTTCATACATGTTTGCGATGTATTTTTTATAATGATTTTTGTAAGCTGTTTTCTCATTTTTTTTGAATATATATGCAAACTTTTTATTAGGTAGTAAAATGTTTGTGATTTGGTGTGTTATTATATATCACTCTTATAGATTTCATGCCTTGCTATATCTTACAGCAACCCTCTCAAGTACAATAAGTATTTTTGTTTGATTTCTCTCTGTACAAATGCCATTAGATATGCACACCCCTCAATTTGTTATGAGCCCTTGCTTTGTTTCAGTGCCCTTATTTGTTAAGCCCACTTAGTGCCGGTTTTCCTCTGAGCTTTAAACACCTTTTATTAAGCTCTAGTAATTGGAAGGGGTAAACTCACTATCAAGGTCAGAGACAATAACTTAGAGACTCTATGACAATCAGCATATAATGTTAGCATGAAAAATTGGATTAATACTCATTTGGGATGTCATCAACTGGGTGATGTCATTCAGATATGTAGCATTAATCAATATCAAGAGTATTATAGAAAAAATGGTGTATTAAGTAGGAAACACTATAGCTACCATTTTTTTAGCCCACAGCACAAAATATTCTCATAGACAATGCAGTATTCGCTCATCAATTCCATGTGAAGTTAACTATCATGTTCTTTATTGTTCAATTAAGTGCAGAATGGATTGATACATACAAGAGTAGCAAAGGAAGACTGAGATTGTAGATCGTGAGAATTTCTGCTTAACAAAATATGAACTTCATTTAAGGCTAAATCTTGACACCTTTATCTGCTTTTATAGAGTGCAAAGTTTTAGCCAATTTGACCATATCTTTTTAAAAACATTATAATATTGTCCACAAGTTAGTATGGTTTTCATACCAGATAATCTGTTTCAGACTTTAGCCATTTTTCAGTGAGATTCCGTTGACATGAGAATACCGATATTAAAACAATATTAAAAGTGTGCCTGATCATTTCCTGTTGCTTACAGAGTTTCCTGAGCTAGTTGCTTTGAAAATTTTCAATTGGTGACGAATATTAATCGTGCTTAATTCAGTATTTTTGTGTATATTTATATGCATTAAGAAATTGCCTGTGATATTTCAATTATTAATTAGTTTGTAACTATCAGTTTTTTCTTTAGTACTTATTCGAGTAGAATTGTTTTTTCACTTTGACAAAACGGTAGTTACAGAAGGTTTTCAAAGCATATAGCATTAATATATTAAGAAAAGGCAACAAAACTATAATCAACTATAGCAATATGTTAAAATATGAAAAAGTTTAATTTTGAGATTTCAATTACTTTTTTTATTTCATATAGTATTTCATTTATTCCATGACTTACTTAGCAATGCCTGTAAGTTGAATATTGTTTGTTTTATAATTCTAAATATATACCAAGAAGGCATCATATGCTGTACTTTTATCAGGATAATCAATTCTCCATTTCCCCCCCCCCCCCCCCCCCCCCCCCCCCCCCCCCCAAGATGTCAAGGCAAGTTAGTTGACAATCTCTTCAGGGACAAATGGGGGTACCTTCTAGGACCTGGGACAAGGGTACAAAATCTAGGAGTGTCCCGAGAGTTGGGGTCTCTTATCTGCCGTGCAACCAGAAGATCACACTCAGGCTATGAATATCATTTTCAATGCTACAGGCTTGGCACCAGACTTTTTCTTGCGTAAAGGTCTGAAATTAATCAGCAAGGAAAGAGAGTAAGGAAGCGTGTGACAGTTGACCTTATTGAATTAAGATAGAATAACCATCAAATTTTGTTTGGAACCAGATAAACAATTACTCTCACAGGCCAGACCCTTTACCTAATCGCTCAGCTAGGAAGGTTCTGGTCAATTGCCCACACTTAACTCGTTCCATTCCCCCAGATTCTGGAGGAAGTAGTAAAACATGTATAGCTTATGGGAAGGGCGTTGTTTTAATTCAAAGCGGGTGGGTAGATTTTTTTTTGCGAGTACTTCGGTACTGCTTTCTATTCGTGTGTGGCAGGTAAAACTTTATTCATGCATGCAAATGTTAGTGGTGAACCCGCGTTAAAGATTACATTCCAGACTAGACCCTTCTGAGTGTAGCGATAGGTAAAGGGTCTCACTTGTGAGACTAATAAACAACTAGCTACTGGTATGAAGATCAATTCTTACTATCCAAATTCACGTTCATAGTGTCAATAACAAATAATTTTCAAAGTTAAAAAAATAATGTTTAGTAGCTAGCTTATACATAATAAGTTAGTACATCTAAATTAACATAATTATTTGCCCTACTTCTTTCCACTCTGGTGACTCCTGGCCTTACTAGCTAAATATTATATTCATTGGTTTAGATCTTACCAGCTGCACAAAGTTTAGTTGGTTATAGATCGACTCTGGTGGCAGTCTACCATTAACCCCCCCCACCCCACAAAGATTATTGAAGCATCACATGCAATGCAATATGCTTTGCTAAATATACAGCTAGATTAAAGACATAGAAGGAACAATCTCTGCTTATGTTGAAAAGTAGAGTAGCAGGTGAAGTTTAAATACACAAAATTAAAATTATATCCCTCTAGGAGTTTTATATCAACAGCTATGTTATTTGCTGAAAGGAATAGGTATGAAATAGAATTAGTTTGACAGTCATAGCTATGCACATCATATACACCATAATAGCTCTTGAAAGTAGAGTAAGTGCTTCGTAATTCTGTTCATATTATATTACATAAGAAATAAGTACACATAAATTCAATATATCAACAGCTGCAGAGTGTAATCAGGATTTAACCAAGTGTAAATGTCAGCAATTTTTTTGACTCATTATTAAAAAAGTAGTATCAAAGTATTTGTGTTGAAATAAAAATACATGTCTGATACCTTATCACAAGGTCAAAAATGAATTTTCCTACATGTCTCACTTATGAAATATACCTATCTACATGTCCTATACCTATCCTACATAGAATAGAGCTGAATCTTAAAAGTTAGGAAATTCATCTCTATATGTAGGATAAGTACATTTTCTGCAGTGTGGGTCATGTAGGAAGTACCATCGTTTTTAGCCTATGTAGTGTATTTTATTGATATAGAATCATAATTTTGGAACAGAATATTGACTCTGTGTTTACAATAATTTCAGTCTTTGAATGGGTCATTCAAATACAATCATCAGTCATACTACAAGTCTAAAGGTTGGGAGAATACCAGGATTAGGCTAGTAAATCTTGTGTAAATATCGTGATGTCACCTTTGTATTTGGGGATTCCAGTATTTTGAAAAGTTTATCATTCAGAGATGATACTGGTTTTTGTATACCATCCTCAGAAAGCATGTCAGCCCCCAAGACTGAGTTTGTAAAATATTTGTTGTCCTAGTATATAAAAGCAGCAACATTTATCGAGTCTTGAAGCTTAGTTGGATGGATATGGCCACTAAATTATTCTTACTATTGTTTTTATCAGTAATTCTAGATTCTACAGTACAGAAGACATACCAGATTCATCCAGGTCCATGTAAAAGTGGAAATTGTTTTACATTTGCTGACTATGCAAATGATAGTAAAAAGTATTTCATATCAAACTCTATTTTTCAATTCTTCAGTGGAATTCACACGTTAAAATCGAAACTACTAATTAAGGATGCTTACAATATATCTTTTGTAGGGGATGACTCAAGTTCATTAATATTGTCAAGTAATAATTCTCTGCAGTGGAGTGGATGCACTAATGTCACTCTGAAATTCTTAGAATTTCGTGGCAATATATCTGTGTCATCTACCTTAAAATTCAGTGACTGCCACCAGGTTTCCTTAATTAATATTACAGTTCATAAGCTTAATGGAATTATAGTGTTTAATAGCACTGTAGACATTTTTAATTGTAAGATTTATAATGGAAGCAGTTTTGTAGGGGGAGCAATTTCAGTACATTATAGCAACCTATCCTTCTATGGACAAAATGTGTTTGATTCCAACAAGGCTGAATCTGGTGGAGCAATATATATCAATAATTCCATTTTATTATTGGGAGACAATAATATGTTCAAGAATAATTTAGCTGGACCTGGAAGCGGAGGTTCAGTGTATGCTAAACACAGTAACATCACTTTACTCGGAGATAACTCATTTTCCAACCAATATGTAAATATGAATTCTTTAAATTTTGTTGCAAAATTGGGAGGAGCTATTGCAGTTGTTAATGGCACACTAATTTTAAAAACTAACGTATCGTTTTTGAATAATGCAGCACGATATGGTGGAGCTATGTATTTGAAGAATTGCCAATGTGAGGTAAGTGGTAGTGCTGCATTTTTATGCAATTCAGCATATTTTGGAGGAGCAATGTTCATGAGGAAAACGAATTGTTACCTACATGGTAAAGTGATAATAAAGAATAATTCAGCTAGAAATGGAGGAGGTGTTTATATTATACGCTCCTCATTGTATTTTTATGAAATGACAACAATTCAGAATAACAATGCTGCAGATAGAGGAGGAGGACTTGTTGTAGAAGGAAGTAGTGTATCAATTTACAACAATATTCAAATAAAGAAGAACACAGCAAGCAGAGGTGGAGGAATATTTTTAAAGGAATATTACTGATGATCAGATGCACTCAAATTCTTTTACTCTTAACCCCCCAGTTAGTGTCAGTATTATCAATAATAATGCAACTAATCAAGGAGGAGGTATTTTTATTTGTGATGAATTGTGTCATTATATTGTCTGTAATGACCAAATAGTAGATACTATGTGCCCTTTTAGAATCAATAATGCAGAATTGGACTTACAATGGGTTCTACAAAACAACATTGCTTCAGACACTGGTTCAGATATTTTTGGCGGAAATTTAAGTAGATGCCACAAAAATTTTCATTTTACTCCTTTACCTAACAAAATGCTTATTGGAGATTTGGAAATGGGAAATACTAGAATATCATCAGGTCCTGTTAAGGTTTGCTTGTGCAAAAATATGATACCAGATTGTGGTCAACATTCTGTAACTCTTAGTGCATATCGAGGCCAAACAATTAGTTTATCCACAATAGTATTAGGACAGTTAAATTATCCTGTAAAGTCACAATTAGATATCTTGGATAATCACATGCAACCTTTGATGTTTGATAAGAATAGCAACTCAATAGGTTGTCGTTCTATACAATTTCAGTTTATATCGGACATAGAAGTGAGTTTAATTCCGAAAAATTGTCAATTGAGTGGATTGTTAGTAACATTTGATGTGAAAAACTGTCCAGCAGGTTTTGTACCAGGCAAGTATATGTGTGAATGTAATGAAAGTTTAGCTAGAATTACAGGTGATAAGGAATTATGTGAAGTTACAACTGGATTAATAAGGAGGCCACGAAACAGTTGGATTCAGTCCATTATAATAAATAACACTTATTTTGGATTTTTATGGAGTTCATATTGTCCACCGTCATTTTGTAAGGAAGAAAATAATTCATGTGTTGTATGGTTAAATTTCTCTTCTATCCAGAACAGGGACCAATTGTGTCTTTTAAACCGCACAGGAATAATGTGTGGTGCTTGCTACAACAACTTCAGCTTAACTTTGAATTCTTTGACATGTTCAAATTGTTTCAATGACAATTATTTCAGCTTGCTTATTGTATTTGTTTTAGCTGGTATTGCAGGCATTGCTTTACTTACTCTGTTACAGATGACAGTGGCTAAAGGAACAATCAATGGCCTTATTTTCTACGCCAATGTAGTTAACACTTTTAACAATGCTGTATTTCCACCTAATGCATTGTCGTGGAATATTGGGAAGGTATTTATATCTTGGTTGAATCTAGACTTTGGAATATCTACGTGCTTTTATAAGGGTCTCAATGCCTATTCATATACTTGGCTTCAGTTTGTATTTCCCTTTTACCTGTTGTTTCTGGTAGGAATTATAATTGTTATGTGTAAAGTTTCCAAAAGGGCAGTGAAGTTGTTTGGTTCCAACCCAGTAGCTGTATTTGCTACAGTCATTCTCATGTCTTACACTAAACTACTCCACACATCACAGCAAGCACTAGCCTTTGTCCCGCTGACGTATTCTGAGAACAACAGAACAGAGTATGCCTGGAGGGCAGATCCAAATATACAATATTTTAAGGATAAGCATTTAATACTTGCATTAGCGGCTCTATGTGTTATATTTTGTCTACTCATTCCATTTATACTTTTGCTAACCTTCGGGTATCGGCTTCTAGCATTTTCTGACAGAAGAATATTTCACTGGTTGAACAAGTTAAAACCATTTCTGGATGCCTACTATGCACCTTATACTCCATATATGCGATATTGGACAGGACTATTACTAGCAACTAGGACAGGGCTAAGTATTTACTATAGCATAGTGAAGGACAGTGAAGACAGCATCACGTTAATAATAATTTCTTCTGCATTGGTAATTCTTGTATTCATCCCTTGTTCAGGATACAAGATTTATGAGAATAAATATTTAAACTTATTAGAAGCTACTTTTATCCTGAATTTGATTTTTCTGGCAGGTGCTGCTTATATGGTAAAGCAAACACAAAGAAACTCTGTAAGCTATATTTCTGCAGGAGTAGCATTTGCCGAATTTTTATTTATAATTTTCTATCATTTTCATATCTCATTAATGAGGCTGAAAGTTTACAAAGTGAGCTTGGAAATAATTTTAAAGAAATCAGTATTATTACTGACACGCAAACCAAAGGCAGTATATTCACAAGAGTTGCAAAGCACACCTGAGGTACAATCTACTTTTGTAGATATGAGAGAGCCTCTACTGGAAGAAACAATACCTTAACTCTTAACTTCATAATGACACTATAATCAGCTCTTACAAATTGTCAAGGAATTAGTTTTTTGTGTATTATTATTGAAGTCTTGCCTAATTTGATCATTATCATTGTGTGCAACACTGTGATTACAATAGAATATTAAATATTATTATAATGGTTTATGTTTTCACTGATGTAGTGTATCATTATGTTTGTTTGTATGTTAACATTAAAAAAATATAGCTATATCTCAAGAATTTTCCCATTTTTTATGTTCTAAATATTTAGATTTTCCCATTTTTTTGGTGAAAAATTTAGTATTAGTAAAGACAAGATCTTCTCATTACTCTTAAATTTTGTCTTGTTAAAGTATAGTGTAATCTTTATTGTTAGCTTCACTAGCCACAAATATATTTATAATAGACATTTTGGCACACAATGCAGTGGCTCCCATCAGTGTACAATGATTAAAATTACATGGAGACTGCAGAGGGTGTCAAAAATAAATAACAATTGCATCGTGCAAATCAACAATGAAAAAAACCTTAGGATGAAATAAGCCTCAGGATACAGAGTTGTTTTTATGGATGAAGTAGTTGTAAACTGTGGGTAGTAATCCTTCATCTCTAGTCACAGAAACTATTCTATTTCTGATGTGCCAATACGCTGAATAGCATCTTTGGTAGTGATTGCATTGCGATTCTATGACTTCAGCAGTGTCCCAAGGAGATGTGTTGATAAAATCTTGACTGCACTGCCTTAAAATCTAGTGCCTTAATTTTTTTGTTAGAGAAATAGGTATGAATTTTGTGGTACTTACTGCAAGGTAATAGTAAACTACTGCAAAGTATCAAATTTTTAAATTAAATAGTGTTTCCTTGCAAGGAAGCAATGAAAAATAGATGGAATAGTAGCAGACATACCACACTTTAATCTACCATTAAATGTTTTGAATAAAAGTAATGGCTATCAGAAGGAATGAATTCCTTTCTTTCAAAAGCATTTGTCCAATAAACCTTTCAATACTTTGTATTTGGAAACTTACTGAAAGACAACTTCTTATATATAATTTTTGGTTTATTGTTACAACATCCTAGAACATAACAGGTGTAAATAGAATTTAATGATTACTACATTAAATGGAGTTAATAGAAGAGGTTGGAGGCGTTGCTAGTGAAGGTAATAATTGCTACCTCCCTTGCCCATGATTATAAGGTATATACATGCCTGCATCCTTACCATTGTCCATCTCATCGGTGTGACATAGGCCTGGGTGGTTGGCTCAGTGCAATGAGCCTAAACCCTACGCTGTAATTAGCACTAAATTTAGTACCTTTTAGCCAGGCCTACACCTCTAACCGCAGGTAATGGAATATTTTGTCTAGGTGAACTTTTGCTTGATTTTCAGGTGCCCCTGTGAATAACCACTGACTTTTATATAACTGTACAAGCTGTGGTTAGAGCAGAGTAGTTCCAGAATAACCAGAAACTTTATATGCTAGCAATAATATCAGCCCTCCAGGTCACTTCCAGGAACCACCACAACTGCATGCAAGTTCACTATCTCCACCAAGTAGAAACAACTCTTGGCATTGGTTCTGAGAAGAATATTCTCACCTTCCATTTTTCCATAAAGTGCTCTGAAATATCCCAAATTTTGGTATGAGTATGTTGGAAATTTCATGATCTATCCATTTCTGTAATTTTCTGCTATAAATTTTTGAGAAATAGAGGCAGCGGTAGGATAATTCTATGGTACAGTTAGGTAGGTCAGCAATACCGTAAGTGGGCGTGGTCCAGATATACGTGATGATTAAATAGTCTCGCAAGCCGTACCCTTTACCTAGCCGCTCTTTCCCCGCGTAGCGGTTAGGTAAAGGGAAGGCTCGCAAGACTAACTTCTGCTTCAACTGGGCGTAACCCCAGAGTCGACGTAGCTTTGCGTAACTGTGGCTTGTCTTTATTTGGCTATGACGGCTGGAGTGGTTACTCGGAGTTTCCCACTAACCAGATATAATCTTCAGGCCGTATTTTTTCTTCTCACTCTACCTTGATTAGACGCTGCAGGTCGTAACAGGTGAGTCACTAACTGAGGTGTGAGTTAGTGTGAGGGGTAGACTTTGCCTGTGGAAAACCTGCAATCTAGCTCCTATTCACTTTAGCTGTAAGGCAAGCTGGTTCTCCAATTCATGCCCATTCATTAGATTGGTAATATAATAATTCATCAGCTGGCCATGTATGTGCTAATTAGATATAGCTAGTACACTGAGGTAGCTTGTCAGATCATAAGCCAAAGTACTGAGTATACAGGACTCCATAGATATACTTAAGAATGTGAGAGGAGGGATTCTGCATATGATATTTTTCCCTTTTAGAACTCTGTTCGTCGATGTATCCACTCCATGTCACTTAAAGATTGTCATTTTTATGTGTAGTGTTTTCTCGTGGGTTTACCATCATAAGTGCATGCTTATCAGGTTTGTTTTCTTAGATTTTTTTTTGCTCAGTAAAATGACCTTACTAAGTTAGTGGAAAGGTTATGTTGTTCCTCCTCTATTTCTATAAAGTGAACAAAAAAATGTGCATTTATGTGTGATTTCATGCCCTTCATTGTGAGTGTAAGAAAACAATGGATTTATGTTTCTTTTGACATACTTTTATGGTAAGAATTTAAATATACCTATCTCCTTTAAGTTAAGGTTAGCAATTGAGAGGAATTGAATTAAATAATGCCTCAAAATTGGTAAAATACAGCAACAAATGACCACAGCTTATAGCAGATAATATATAAGCATAAGTAATCTTCATGATAAAGATATCTTTTATTGTTCATATAGTACTACTATCATTCATTACTCTCTGTTAGTGTCAAAAGGCAAAATTTATTAGATATAAACTTCGGTTAAAATTTATGTAGTCTTTTTTTTTTTCTAGATGTTAGGTCATTCACTTGTTTATGTTCTATATATTTTGCCTTGTTTTATTTTGGAAACTTACGTTTAACTTATGACAGAGTGCCGATAATGGAGGAGACTTATACTATAGAATATCTTACAATGCGCAACATGAGGCCAAAACTGATCACTGGGCTTCAGTTTGATATGAATGATTTGGCCAGTTCCCTCAATATCCAGGGGCTAATCGATGATAAGTGCTATGAAATTGTCACTCAGTTTGCTTCTCCACGTACAGAAGTTGATAAGGCTGAAGAAATGGCTAAAGCACTTCTGAAATGTGTGAAGAATTCAAGAGAAAGATTTCATCAAATATTAGAAATTATCTCAAAACGTAGAAGTCACCATGACTTGGAGCAGATATTGAAGAATGAGTACAGTCGACTTGGTAAGGTTTTTTTTTATGTATATATCTTCATAAAGTTATATTTGATGTTATCTTTTTTTGGTAGTGAAATAACCTGAGTTATATAAAAGTGTTATTTCAAGCTGTATTGTGCAAGATCATTATCCTAGTTGTTATGGCAATGTGCCTAGTTACCAGTTTTCCTGGTTTTTACAGCTACCTCCTTCTGGTGTAGCCTACCCAACCAGAGCAGTTGCTGAAATATCAGCTGGGGGTGTGAGGAGCTGCTAGAGCCAACTCTACACCTACAGTGTATTATATATATATATATAGTTACCAGTCCTAGTAGATCAAACAACAGCAGTGAATATATCTAGCTTAGAATAAGCAACTTATTACATTCTTCATAGTGATATGACAAGATTTTCTCTCTCTGTCAAATTAGCCTGCTTGTAAAATATCTTGCCATATTACACTCTGACTCATGTAATAAGATTATATATATATAGTACTTATTACATGAGTCAGAGTGTGATATGACGAAATATTTCATGAGCAAGCTAATTTATTTTCAAGAGCCAGAGATGAGTGAAAATAAAGCCTGAGAGTGAAATATCTAGCCGTATCACTCTGACAAGTGTAATAAGTGGTTTATTCCATGCTAGATATCTTCACTGAAGTAGTTTGTTGGTAACCTTGATGTAAAGTTTGTAGTAAATCTCTGTAGTGGCTCCCCATACCCACAGCTGATGTTTTAGCAGTCGCTGCTCTAACCTTGTTGGGTAGGCTCCACTAGAGTAAGGTAGCAGTAAAACCCTTAAAACTGATAAGCCAGGCTGTTTGCTATAGGGTAATGAGCTTGGCAATACACAACTTATAACCCTCATTTGTAAAGTGTTGACAATATTTGTATATACTTGTACATAAAAAAAGTAAACACCTGACAAAAATGTATTATTACTAATATATATCATTACAATGATATAGATTGTAAATCTTCTGTTCTATCATAGGTGAGATGAAACTTGGGCACAGGGGTGACTGTCATCTCAGTAGTGTTGTTTTGGTTAAAACTAAAACTAAAATTAGTTTTAGTTACACTTAAGGGTGCCCGCACACCGCCTACGCAATTTTTTGTTGATGGTTGCTATGCACGATTACTACTATTTGTATACTTACAGGGGCTTCTCCACTACAACACAAGGACAAAGTACCTACCGAAGGAGTCGCTCACTAATTTTAGAGCGAATCTGCGTCAAATGTCAAGTTGGAAAAGATCAACAAGAATTTCCTAGAAGAATATATACATTTTTGATGACAGTTACAGAAGCCCAACACTGTATATATAATAAGGACACTCAAAAAAAATTTTTTGTAAAGAAAACACCAAATTTTAGTGTAATACACGAAATTATCTACAATCACAATAATAGTGTTGTTTATGCGTAAATTTGGTAACATACACATACTATTACATACACAAATGCATGTCAAATGTGAATGTTCAAAGTGAAAATGTACTCAAAAGGCTATAAAGAGACCTAGTACAAACCCACCCTAGGTTGGTAAAGATCACCATAAAGGTTGTACGAATGCGTTGCTCTAAAACAATATAAACAATGGAATGTTTTTGTTTATTATTAGTGTATTTTACCACTGTCATGCACACATGGCCTTCCAAGACATACACATGTACAAATGATACTCAACTTACCCTGACTGTAACAATATGAGGTATGTCCAACCCCAGTACGTCTACGCCAAATTGGAACAGATCATCAGGGATACTCAGTCAGTACACACCCCTAAAACACTCCAACACACAACAAATTTGTTGTTAGCTGTTGTGAAATATATAACCTAATATCTACTACACACATCCTAAAAAGCTAGTATCCCGTCCCCACTGCTACAAGTATATAAACAAATTTGAATTTTTTTTATATATTTGAGTGGTCAAAAAAACCAACAACAGTAAAAGGTGTATAATAAAAAAACAACTCAACAATAACATAACTAACATATCATAGTGAAGTTAATGCCTTTCTTTTGCTAGCTACGCTAACAAGAAGGCTGTTTTTGTGATAAAAATACCTAAAATATGAGCTTACCAAGGTCAGAAATGTTTCCGTCTAACTTTGGAGTCAGAGCTGCTGTATTCTGAATCATCGGCACTGAAACTAGGTCTACTGTAAGGGTAGACCTCACCTCCCTCCACTTCACTTGAAACTGAATCAGGAAACTCAGAATATTCTTACCCAAGCAACTGTAAAATGTCCTCAGTGTTGTAACTCGTTGAAGCTATATTAAATATGATGGTGCAAAAACATTTTCCCCCCGAAGTTGCCAAGGTCTCACAATGCTCACACTTTTTTCCTATAAAGTTACATCTTCAAATGACGTATGTATTGTGAAATTACAGGCCCACATATAGCGATGGCTAATTTATAAAAATCGGAGAAGACTGTTCATTCAACTGGGGAGTGTTTGACCGTAAACAAACAGTTAGTCTGATACACTACCAGGTTCTCACGGGCTCAAAAACATTTTTACTGCTTTTTCAATGCTTCTAAAGAAAGTTTAGCCATATAAAAAGCTGCTGTGCTGTCTGTCTGTCTGACACGCTCTGATTTTGGAGAATATTGACGATTAACAGTTGATTTAGGTATTAAGAAGATATAAGACCTTTTATTGTGCTACTTTTTTTAATTTCGGGTTAATCGTTGAGAAAACCCAAAGCTTTCAGTTCTGCTGTAGGTACCAGCTTTTATGGACACACCCCCTAGCGTCATGTCATAATCACATGAGCAAATAATTTCTTGCTGCCAGCGTTGCAGTTTGATTTATGCTCAGGGAAGTTAAAGGAGTCAAAAGAAGTGAATTTGCGTTGAAAATGCACATGGTGAGTGTTTCTGGCTAGTTTAGCTTCTTCTCTTATGAAGACGGCGTTTCCATGTACCATTTTCATTGGTAGAGCTATTTTGAAGCCTCATTAAAATAACTAACAGATTACTCGATCTTTTGGAAGGAGATTGTTGTAATAGCTAGGAAGTGTTTATTACTCGCACCTTTGTGCTTTATTCATTGAAGTAGTTATATCAGTCAGTTTTTTCTCACCTGCTTCTACTTGTACTGACCCTTGCATTCTTTTACTTTTCTGCCTTTCTTATACCCATTAGTGGTTAGCCACTGTAGATGAACATGCTTTCCTAAATCAGTTCAGTAACCCAGTATTCAGTTTTTATAGGATAAAATTGGTCAAAAATACACTTCTAGGTACTCCAAACTGTTAGGTTGCAATGGTTTAATGGTTTGTGTGTTCATTCTAAAATTGCTGGTTGCTGGTTGGAACCCGAGATGATAGCTGTTTAATTTTTTCCATTTTCCTCCTTGCCAAACATTTTTTCCCTATTGAGGTAATGATGATGCTTTACCAACTCTGATGCGCTTATTGAATTATTCATAAATACACACACTATTGTCTGTCGTTATCATGTCGTAGCATATTAATATATATATTTTGACTAATAACGGTCGAGTTTTTAAATTACATACATATGATAAAGGGTTTTATTGCCATAGTAACCACTCACTGCAACTGTTTGACTAAAAACAAAACAAAACAAGAACAACAGGCATTTCTGAGGAGTTACCGCACAAGTTTAAACCTAACCTATTAAGGGTGCTGGCACATAGCAACGCTCGCGTGCGGCTTAATTGAGCAATAAACCACGAAACCACCGAGTAGTAGAGGTAGAGGGCGGACCTTAAATACCCGCGCATAGATAAGAGCTTCCTGGCAGACCGTGGTAAGTATAGTTAACTCGGCTTACGGAGGGCGGGGCTAGAAAATTGCACAGTGGAAAAAAAGTGCGAGACAATTGGAATCTATTTTGTACTCCAAGTACAGTACAGAAAGGCGGATGATTAGTGTTTCAATTTTGGTACAGCGGCATACCTTAACAAGGTAATAAAAGTAGTCGTTTTTGTTTTTCAATACAGTATACATTTGTGACGCAACAAGAAAAAAATCACGTAAAATTATGAATAAATATAAAGTAAATTAGAATTGAACAAAACAAAAACGACAATAATTGTAAACAATGAGCTGAAGAAGCGGTGGGCGAAATTCTGGCTTCTGTGCGTCCTCCACTATCTCCAATAAGTTTAGTTTATTTTGGGACTTTGAGGCTTCATAACTTCTTTGGTTCAGTGTGTGTGTCAGTCATTCTTGGTAAGTCCACATTTTGCCAGCATGTCTCGTAGATCCGCTTGGCTGCGTGAACCTGCGAGGTATAGAATCGGAGTTATTTTCCATAGCAACAGCCAATTAACCTTAATTGATTTGTGTGGGTGGAGTGCGTATCCGGTGTGCCAGCACCCTTAAGACATGCTTACTGCCTTAGTAGCCAAAAGAGCTGTGTAAAAGTAGCTATGTTTTTATTTGCTTCTAAAACGTTTTATGCTGTGCTATTGTTAGTTAAGCAGTAGCTACAGCGCACAACGCTATCACACATACATGTTTACTAAACATACCAATACAAGCTTTACCTTCGTTCTTACACTATTGGACAATGGATTTTCAGGTAAGGAACAACAATGTAGCGTAGGACATAAGCATTGTTAATATAGGAAATATTGGGATGATTTTCATTTGTTCAAAAGAAAAATTGGTATATTTCAGCTGTTTGTGGAAACCCATGTTGACATTGTTAGAATTTTTCTTCAATTTCTTTCATTGATTAGATGAGTGTGTATTATATGCCAGACAGGTGGTATATATAGACAAGCTAATTAGCAATTTTTGTGACCTTGGCAATAAAAAAAAAATGTTAAGAAAATTAAGATATTGAGTTGCTCAAAAAGATAATTTTTCCAGTAGCTAGTTAATTAAAAAAAAAAGTTTCTTAAGATGTTATTGGTGAACATTCTTAATATATCCCTAATTTATTTATATATCATGAGAACAATTTACTATTATTTATACCCAGGAAATGAAAGTCGCTCAAGTTGTGATCTCGCCAAAATACATCACATGCATTCTGCTTGTGGGTGGTGACCATGAATTAACATTTCAACTGAATTTTGGTGTACTGTATTGTAGTTCCAATTTGGGGGGGGGGGGTGGGCACACCAATGTATTATGGCTCCAATTTGGGGGGACACAGCATCTGAGTGTCCTTATTCTTTCCTCAGCCTATGCTTTTGTAGGGCAAAGAAATATACTCAGAAAGTAGTGCAAAATGTATTGATACTTATAGCAGATATACTGAAAATGAAATATACTGTATGTTGTCTTGCTTTATCGGCTAAATCACTCGATAAATCTGTGTCTGATATGACATGTCTCACTAGTTCAGTTTACTCTTAATGTTTGCACTTCTGCGTATGGATTAATTGTTGCAATCTGATATAGTCTTGCAGCATTATTTTTACAATGACATAATGTATTGTATTTAATACTTATTGTTTTAGCAATTGAAGAATCGAGAAGCATACCTGATTCTTCTCAGATTAATCCTCCACAGAATATACGACGTTTAACATCTGAAGGTTTGAAATATTCATTTTACTAATAATTATTTAATGTTGTACTTTTCCCTTTTAAAGATATACCCATTTTTTCGAAGTTATTCTCTGTACAACAACTTGCTGAATGGATGAGCCAGTATCATGGTTTATCAGAAGACGACTGTGACAAGTTAAAGAGTAAGGATTTTTATTTACACTGGGAAAAAAGTGGAATTCCTATTGTCATGTATTTAGGAAATTTCATATTTTCTCCCTTGATACAGCCAATTTTTGTTGTAGAGTAATGTATTATTAATTAACTTTAATATACATGTAGTCTGTCCAAGTGGAGTTGGCTAGAAAAAAAAAAGAAAAAAAAGAAGAGCAATGAGCTCGTCTTAAATACATGACCAAGCCAAGAAACATTTTGTATTGATATAATGAAAGTATTAATTACACACTTACCAAATGCCAGTAGTTCTGCCTTATGTTAACTCAACACAGGACAATAAGTGGAATTTTCTATCATCATTTATTTGTGAAATTTCATGTTTTCTCCACTTTCCCAATAGAGGATAGGGTTTACCCCTATCTGCTACCAGAATTCTTGCTACCTATGCTTTATGCAAGCAAGCATATTTTTAGATCAAAATGATTAAACTAATCCTACAGACTTAACTGAAGCAGTAACATACTGTTTATTGTTGTTTGTATACTGTAAAGTGTCTAATTGTAGTGACACCTGAAGACTAGGCAAGCAATAATAAAATTACTTATGAGTTTAAGTAATAATACTAAATGTGATACACTGGATGTATTTTTAATCAGGCCTACCAGAGTGTCAAATTGATATATAATGATGTAATCAAATTGTCTATGAAAATTTTAAGTATTTATTTAATTATGATGTGGTTGTATAGCTTTGTCATTTTATTTTTGTTTTTCAGAAAATAAAATCTCTGGGAAGGTGTTTTCTATGCTGACAGAAGCTAATATAGATGACTTGGTAACAGAGTTTGGTTCCAGAATAACTTTAAAATCAGTGCTTAATGAGGTAATCCAGCTATGTAAATTTTACTTTTTTCTTGGATATAAAATTTAATGTCTAGTTATTATTGGTGTAGTATTGTGTATAATACTTTGTAAGCTCATTTAAAATAGAATTATAAAGAATTAATAATGCCCAAAACATGTTTTTCTTATGTATCATTGGCATTTTTATTGTCTAATGGTTTTAAAGTTTTTATAATATATAATATTTTATTTACACGTCTCTACTGACTTTTTTTGCAATATTTTTTTCCAGATTAAAGTCGATTCACGGCCAGGTGAGCTTGAAAATTGTTACAAAACAGTGTAATGCTGTAGGTAGCTTAATCTCATCATACCTGTGGAGAGCTAGCTTAGAGGAATGTAACTTCAAATTGGCTGTAAAGGAAGTTTAATATAGCTAGGTAGCCAGTATAATTGGCTTCAAAATAGCTGATCAGCCTGAAAAGGAAGAGATAAGTATGGCACTGCAAATACATAAACTATAGGTGAGCTTTAATTGAATTTGCTGTTGTCAGGCCTGATCTACAATTTCAGAACGATGAGCCGCAATTGCTTAGAATACATGGCCCCTTTAATAACTATTTACTATAAAATGAAACTTTCACATATTTAGCTAAATAAAATTATATACAGTTATATTTATTATGTTTCATCAAATTGCGTAGTTTTCATTGAAAAAAAAACTTCAGCAAGTAGGAACTTATTCTAACAATATGATTTTTAATCCTCTATAGTGAAACATAATAGCCTAAGTTAACACAATACTTTATAATCTAAATTTTATAATTTGAATCTTCTGTAGCTAATTAGAACAAAAATTACCCTCATAGTGTTGAGGCACGCTAGACTGTACCAAAATGTTCAGAAATTACACAGTAAATATATGAATATTGATATCAACCAGGTATAATAAATTAAAGTTCACTAGCAAGTACCCCGCCATGCAATGTCACCTGACATACTAACTTGTGCAAATTAGGAGTGAAGTAGTGCAACATATTTTTGTCTATGTTTTCCTTCACCTCTCTTTTTTTCCTGAGCCATCCCTGTTTTTCTTATTTCTCTTTTCAACTCATGGATTCCCCTCCTTCTATTCAGTATCTCTGTCCTTACTGTGCATTTTTTCACTTCTACATTCTTTAGTTTTTTCTCACCTGACCCTTGCATTCTCCTGCTTTTGTTTCTATCTCATACCCAATATGGTTGCTACTGTAGATGAACACTCTTTCCCACCTCAGTTCATTAATCCAGTGTTCAGTTTTATAGGATACTATCGGTTAATAAGCCACTTAGGTACTGTGTAGACATACAAGGAAGTCACAAACCCTGATTTACCACAAGCAGATAAATACATTTAGACAAAGTAAAAAAGGAAAGTTAGAAAATTCAAACGGGTAATGTTTTGATGCAACCACACCAAGTTAAGATTGTATTACATAAGGATCAATTTTAAATGCATTTATTTTGACATTGTAGCTTCTAAGAAGGGTGAAGCTCAGATAGAATCTTCAGGTGATGATAGATCTGACTCAAATGGTACATCTTCACATGATCCAGAGACTGAACAGCTTGTCACAGCACCACCTCTTGGTAAGTGTTAATGCAGTGTAGTAGTAGTAGTAATAATAATAATAGTAGTAGTAGTAGTAGTAGTAGTAGCAGTTGTATACAATTTCTTATGACGTACTACATAAAAAAAACACAAATTAAATCACTTTAGACTCTGGAGTAAAAAAAAAAGATAAATCTTATAATAATATACCGATCAACTGCGCATTTATGATTCTCAAAATTTTGGGGTGGGGAGAAATTTCAAATCCATTGTCTGTTTGCAATACAATATTCAGTGGTACAGGACGATTTATGGGTATGGCTGGGCTCCAAGGGAATTTGTTTTGTGGTTTCCTGGTATTAATGTTAGAAATCATATTTTTAAGTTGTGCCAAGAAAAATATGGGGAGCTGCAGCCTCCACTTCTATGCCACTATTATTTCATGGAACTGGATTACTGGACTATCCCAGATATTGCACACAAGCTGCACATACGTCTTAGAATAAAGTTACAAAAAGATTTGTTTGAATATTTTATAGTATTCTACCCTTGTAACTGTTTTTGATTTTCTGGTACTTATGCAGATCTTCCATTGCATGCTTATAAAGAGTTATGAGTTTTTTACAAGACACGGTTAAAAAATGAAGAAACTGGCATTCTGACCATTCAGAGTTAGACCATGTACTTAATTTTTAAAAAGTGCATTTTCATAAGGAGAAATTATTTTTTTAATAGACAGAATTTCAATAATTATACTTTTTGTGCATGTAGCCCTTATCACTAGTGATTTGGTTAAAGTTACTTGAGCTCCTAACCTCATGATGTCATAAACTGACAGAATTACATTGATGACCAAAGTTTCTCGACAGCTAGCTCTAGCTTCTTTATCAGATAATTATGGATTATTATTAGCATGTGTGGTCATTTGCGGATCGCTTAGACTTTAACAGAAATATAAATTTTTGGTGAATGAGAAGCGTACAGTGCTTCCAGTTTAACCCTTTACCTGTCAATGCCGAGAATTCTCGGCGAGCAAGGTACCCGCGCTAAAAATATTTAAAAATAACTAACAGCGGGTAGCGAAGTTAAAATATACGCAGGAAAACACGCGTCTTGAGCTGGTAAATGACGTAAGATTTTTTATAAATAGCTAGAGAGGACGTTGCTAAGGTCTAGGTTAAAAATACACTAGACCGTTGATTACAGAAAAACAAAATGGCCGAACGATTTACCGCGGAAGAATTGTTGAACATGTTGGACAGTTGCGATCGCTCCAGGAGCGATGAAAGTGATTTTGAGGATGACAGAATGTTCTCCTACCTTGGTACTTCCACAGGGGTAGTCGTGGCTCCTGTGGACTCTGAAGAAAGCACGAGCATGGTAGCTCTTGAAAATGAACACAGTACAGCAATGCTGGAAGATTCGTTGGACAGTCTCAGCGATGGGGTTTCTCAAAGTTGCATACCCAGTAAGTCAGCTCTGTTGCTACATACCTTTTGTTATTGTTTTTATGGCAAAAAGACAAGTTGGAAACTATTTGTTTAGCTACACAACATTATTTCCAAACCACTAGCTAAGTGGTTTGTGGTAATTCGAATTTTGAATAGTTTGTATTTAGCTGAGACATCAAATGATTGAAAATTTGTCATGAATATAGATGCTGGTAGTGGTGCTGAATCAGCTGATGAAAGTGAGCGATCCCCATTAGATAATCGACAGTCGATTCTGGAGTCAGGTGATCCAGACTCTGATTCTTCTGGTGGCTGTTTGACACAAGCCACAACTGCAAGATGTGGTCATAGAGGAAGATATAGAGGAGGAGGAAGGAAGAGAGGAAGTGAAAGTAGGTGTAGTAATCGTGGAGGGTAGTTTGAGCAAGTAATGTGGCTGTTTCCGGGTCAGGTTGTAGTTCTAGACCCAACAAGTACTCCTTTTATTGGCCCTTGTACTTATGCAGATTGTATTTTTTCTCATGGATGGAAGAAGCAAAACAATACAAATATTGTTTCCCCGTTTAGTGGTCCCACTTCTGGTCCTAGTAGTCAAGTAGCTGATGGTGCTAAAGCTAGTGATTAATTTTTTAAATTTATTTCTTCTGATGCAATTGCTTTGATTGTCATGGAAACCGATCGTTATGCTGCCCAGTGCAGAGCTCAGTGCACTTCTCCTACCTGGCATGATATTACTGAGAATGAGTTGAAAGCATTCATTGGCATGGTGATATGTATGGGAATTGTAAGATTACCTCAACTTGAGCTGTATTGGTCAAGTAAACATGACTTGATTAGGCAGAATATATCTGAAGTAATGACATTAGTTAAATTTCAACAAATACTTAGATTTTTTCATTTGAGTAATAGCAGCGAGCAAAATAGTGTTGGCCAACCAGGTTATGACCCTTTATTCAAAGTGCGTAAGCTTTTAGATATAGTGACATCTAATTTTGAGCAAGAATATAATTTAGGTGAATCTATTACTGTGGATGAGGCAATGATTCCATTCAATGGCACGCTGTCTTTCAAGCAGTATATGAAAGATAAGCCTGTCAAACATGGAATTAAGTTTTTTGTGTTAGCTGGAAAGTATGCATATATAAAGCAAATTCAGATATACACTGGAAAAAATTCTTGTCTTAGCCAAAATGAGCTAGGTTTATCATTATCTTATCATCTTAGCCTAAATGAGCTTGGTTTATCATTATCTTATCAATTGATTAGAAAATAGATTTCATAAATTGTACCTAGATAGTTATTATACTTCCCCTAATTTATTTGTCAAATTATATCAAAAGCATATATGCTTGTGGTACTGTCGGAACACACAGGAAGAATTATCCAGTGGAGCTAGCACTCAAGGGGTCTGAGGCTACTAAGCTGGATTAAGGTTTTTGCGATTACAGAGCATGTGGTCCACTGACATCCTTTGTGTGGAAGGACAAAAAAGTAATAAATATTTGTCCACAATTCATGTTGATACTAGTAGTCTATCAGTAAGCCGAACAGCTAGGGATGAAAGTAGGCTACTAGTCAATTGCCCACCATGTTTGCCTGGCTATCAGGAGTTTATGGGAGGTGTTGATTTGAGTGATCAACGAATGTCCTATTATTATGTAGGACGAAGGTCAGAAAAATGGTGGAAGAGAGTTATTTCCTATATTCTTGAAGCTTGTTGTCAGAACGCATATGTTTTGAATATATATAGTCAGGAAAATAAGAAAAGAAAGGACCCATCCTATTTAGAATTTAGATTAGAATTGGTGGAACAACTAATTGGTACTTTTTGTAGTAAGGCAAAGAGAGGTCGTCCACGCAGTGCATCTCATGTGGACATTAGATTTAGATGCATCAAAGCAGCACTTGCCCGTTGTAGCTGAGCATCACATAGAGTGTGTTGAGTTTAACAAAGTGCGTAAGTCAAGTGGTGCTACGTGGTCCACTGTTCGTCATGAGAGTCAGTTCCGCTGTTCAACTTGCAGTGTGTCCTTGTGCCTAAGCAAAAATAGAAATTGTTTTTTCAAATATCATATGGAACCAGTTTATTGGTTGTAACTGAAATGTGGTAATTTCTTTCAATTTTATTGTCAAAAATACTTTGTCACTTTTTTAGTTTTTGTTTGTCATGCTATCAATAGTGAGACTTAGGTTCACAATTATTTTCTAGATTGTTATCCTCGTCCTTTATTGTTGTTTATTCATGCTTTTGCAATCTTTCAAAATTTTTTTGGTCGTCAAAATAATAGTGATTACTTTTTTTCGTTTTCTTTGTCCTTCATCAATAGCTCTTATATTCATAATCAATTTTTTGCAACATAGTGATAATTTAAACAAGGCATTGGAATCACCTAACATCATTGCAGCAGAAGGCCAGAGGTTAGCTTGCATGACAATAGCTACACTTACCAAATGTAGGTCTGATGAAGTTTACGATTTGTTTTGGAAGAAAGTTGAGCATTCTTGCCAATCACTTGATATTGAGGAACCAACATTGCCAAGGAGAAGAAAGCTTCCTAAGAATATTGAAGAAGATTCTGAAGGTATTGTATTTCGAAATCCAAAAGATTATTATCTTAAAAGTTATTTTGAAGCTATTGATTACATAATTTCATCTATTCAGGAAAAATTTGATCAACCAGGCTATAGAATGCACACAATTATTGGGAGTCTAATCATTGCCATTGTTAAAGGTGAAAATGCAGAAGAATTTTTTGCTGCAGTTACAGAATTTTAAAGCAGTGATTTTGACATTTATCAATTACATCTTCACCTTCAAGTCTTGGCTTCTAGTTATCCTCATGAACAAAGAGAGGCTGTGACTATTAAAAATATGAGTTATTATCTTCAGAATTATGTCAACATGTGAAAAATCGCTTTTGTCACAAGCTGTGGTTTTGTTAAAGCTTCTTATTGTCATGCCTGCTCGGGTGTGCATTATCAATGCAGTAACTATTGCTAGAGTTTAGTCATCAAGGACTTCTTGCAGTTCTAAATAGTTATTTCCTGGCGCTGTTCTGTTCACAGGTATGCACCTAGAGAGAAGAACCTGAAAGAGTAAAATTATCAGCCACATAAGACTAAGGCGGCCCAATATTGTAATCTATTTGTCAACAATAGTTGTTTATAGATAGTAGCTAGGCTACAGGAGCGCGCCAAGTGTGATTCTTTCAACAGACAAAGTTTAAATTTCATTCAACCATAAATTCTCGGCTTTGTGGGCCTTCAAAGTGGCTAGAAATGAACATGAGGTGGCCTGTGACAGATATATATACAGTGAAGGTGTTGATGAGGTGGCCTGTGACAGATAAATATACAGTGAAGGTGTTGATTGATGTACGTGAAGCCTGCATGTGCAAGCACACGCACGCGCACACACAAACAGACATAGACAGTTAGAATGGAATAGAACTTAGGTAAGTTGTGATACAATGTTATGTGCACAGGAACAGGTCCTTCTGGCGCCTGACGAAGCTGAGGAAGGCGCCAGAAGGATTAGATGCATTAAGACTTACTAGGAGCTATATAGCAGCAGAACTTTGATCAAGAGATCTATACTCGGTGTTTAGTTTTGTCAGGACAGCTTCAAAATTTCGAGGTCTTGACTTAAAATGTTCCACCACTTTATGATAATGCTTTGTATCCTCCTCCACTTTGTTTTCCCACTTCCTGAGCAGAATTCTGGCTCGATCGTCATCAGACTGTCTGGTTGTATCTGTCACTTCATGATGAATTTTCTTGTTGATAATGCCTTCGTTTCTCATAAATAGAGCTATGTCTTCAAGATTGTTGCGAAAGGTTGACAGAATTTGGTCATGGCAACGACCAATAGTCGTAAGTTCTCTAGAGTCGCTCATGGCTTAAGCAGTTACCTACAGAATGTAAATATAACAAAAAGAGACAAGTTATATTACAATTGTTCCTATTTGCTATTAAATATTAATTACCACCAGCTAACATTGCAACAACATAAACCAAATTGGAAAAAAATGTGGTTACATTTATGAATATTCATGAATATAACAAAAAAAATTATATTTTTTATATTGTGCAAGTCCTCAACAATTGGCTCAATTTTGCCTTGAAAACACAACTTGTTAAAAAGACATAAAAAGTTATGGTGTAGACCAAATATATTACTAGATAGCCTTGCCCTTTTTGTATCGCTATTCGTAGGATGTTGGGCAAAGCTTGACTAAAAGCAGTCAGACTAAAATTATTGAGTAGGGCCATTAATTATTTGCGTGACATTGCATCCAATAAAACAAATTCGGCACAACTAACCAAGATTCCAGGATAATTTCCTGAAATTGTAAAGCTACATTTTTAACAGCATCACTGAAATTTCCATACACAGTTACCCTCTACCAATGTATTCCTATTTGAAATTTATTGTAGCAGCGAAGTTTTTTTTCTTACCGGAGTATTTGTAAAGCCTACAAGGTAGATAATAGAGTATTGCTGTTCTAATCCCAATAAGCTAAAAACCAAGCCCTACAGCCCAACCACAGGCAACTGCATTCAATTCTTAAAATGGTTTTTAAAGCTTGCCAATGTCACTCACACACTATAGCAGCAGCAAAGCTTCAACTTTTTCTGAGAGGTACTCCGAGTTGACTGAAACCTGCACACTTCCGCCGTATGTTGTTGGGCTTATCTAGAAATAATAACCTTGTTACAAGAGCAACTACATACTAGTTCCACAATTAGCCTGCCTATAAAGAGTTTGTTTATACCTTTACTTGTCCCCTCAGGACGAGCTGGGTCACCTTAGTCGGGTGTACTAATTCTTGCTCGCTAGATTTAATTATCCCACCGTCTCCTCTCCCGTCTCTGGCAGTAAGTTTGCGAGACTTCTTTTCTCCTACCAGGTGCCAGAGCACCAGTGGGTGTGTGCTGTGCTGACTCAGCAAACCGCCATCCCTCCAAATGACCTGCTTGTTGACTTTGAGCCTGAGCTGACAGCCCTCCCAGTATTTCAATCTGTCCCCATTTTGGAAGTACAATAATAGAGTGGCCAACACAAACCCAGCTGCTTTAATCAAGTAATGAAGATCTACCTTATAACCACAATTTTAAATGCTTATGTCACTGTTGTGTAAGAAAAAAAATATTATTGACTTTCTTTTAAAATTAGGATTAGCTATATGGAGTGAATTATTCTCAATTTCTCTTTATTATTCCTCTAACAGCTTATATTATTTTAGAATTATTCCACTATGCAATTTCATATATTATTTCAGAAAAAATACTGGCAGGGTCTACTGATATTCATTTTTTGTATAGTAAGGTATCAAGTATAATTATCTATAAGTGTTTGGTATGGGGGAAATTAAGTGGCATTATTGAGTAAGAGGTCTTTGCTTTGCTTCCTGTAAAGGTTGAACTAACATTGGTGGATCCATGACAATAGTGATGTTGTGTACTGCAGAATTGAGTAAAATGCACAAATTTACTATTTTCTATGTGAGGAATGTTAGCTTTCACTATAAAAAAGCTAACATTGAGTGATATAATAGCATATTTTGAACGATTTATTTTGTGGTCATTCTAATTTATGTTCATGTACCACTCTCATGGAGGTACAAGTTGGGTTAATATAAAATTGACTATTAATGCACACGACAAGCATAGCATTCAGTTGTATTGTTCTCTACAAAGCCATGGCTAGGTGCATGGTTTCATATAAGCAAGCGAAATCAAAATAGCAAATCAGTACTATTAAATCGTTACTTTGCAAAGATCTTGCTTGACTTGACCTAGTCAGAAGTAAGTTTAACTTTTATTAATGGAGATGATGACAAAATAGTTACATATACAATGTTCATATAGTTAATTACTGACATAGATAAAACTTGTGAGAAATATGTTAGAATATTTTCACAATAAAATTGAATAATTTAAATGAAGTGTTCTTGTCCCTTTGATCTAATAGAACTAAGGTGACATTTCTTCTTACAACATTATACTAGCTAAACTGGCAATGTAGCTATTAGCTATTCCTTCATGATATAGTGCATAGCCTATATAACATCATTCTATTAATAAAACATCAATATGTGTTTTGTCTTGCAATGTTATAAATGTATAGTTATTCTTAAAACTACATTAAAATAATAAAAAAAGTGTTGTATTTCAGTGTAATATGAAACGTCAGTTTCCAACCTCTTTATTGGCTAGGGTGTATCTGTGACAGTAAGAATGTTTTCACAGTTGGCAATGCATGAATGATTAAGAACTGAATTCATTATACTATAAGCAGCTTCATGAACCAAATGTGCCCATCACAATGGAATTCATTAGCCTACCAGTTGGTAATACAAATTTTATGCTTACTGTTAACATTAGCATATTTAATCACATTTGTTTTCGTAGTCTAAATAATCCATATGCAGCTAGCTAAATTTACAACCTTTTCTATATGTGCTTAGTGAGAGAGTTAGAATATCTATTAAACTATAAACTACTATTACTCAGAAACATGTACCAGTGTAACAGGTAGTAGCTAGAGAACTGTACAATCCAGGCTTGAGGCTTAGGCCTTCTGGTTATGAGGCCCTAGTCTCCTCATTGGCGGACCCTTTACTAGGTAAAGGGTCTGGTCCCTGAGACTATTAGGCCCCAGCTGGAATTTTCTGGTGCTAGCTAATTCTTTTCACACTTCCCACCGCCTCATCTCATCTACACTGAGACAGGTACAGTAATAATGCATTGGAAAATATAGACTTTAGTTCTCAGCTAAGCTGTGCCCGTTATGTAACGGTAGCTCGCGCAATACCTATTTTTTGTGTGTGCGTGTGTGTGAGTGTGAGCGTGTGCGTGTGCATGTGTGTGTGTGTATGTGTGTGTGTGTGTGTGTGTGCGTGGGTGGCCTTAAAACTCTGTGGGTGGCCTTAAAACTCTGTGGGTGGCCTTAAAACTAGTGGCAGATCCGCCCCCTTCTACGCGTCGTCTTTTTACTACGTTCAATTGACAGTTAAGTGTGGGTTGTGTGCTGCTACTTTGGTGAGGGAGACTATTCAGTATTGAGAGGCAATTCTGTCAAAAAGGTAAATAGTAAAAGCCTGTACGTTTTATTTACCTTTCAATCGTTTGTTTACTTATGTAGCTAGTAGGTAGCACCTTGCGAGACTCTGAGAGGGGGTGGAAGGGGGCGGGAGGGGGTTGGAATTGGTTGGGGCTCCAGTACATAAACTGACCTTAAATTGTGTTATGAGGTTTTCGTAAGTATATAGCATACAATGATTACAATATTCCAGTTTTCTTTCACCTGATTTAGCAATCATGTAGTCCATGCTGCCAGCATTACTAGCGGACACACAAAAGTTTTTCCAATTGAAACCCAGTAGCTATAGAGTATTATAAGTGGACCTTACAATCAGTTACTTATCTAATACCAATATTTTTGTGCAGTATGAACAGTACATTATACAGGGCGTGTCAGAGGTAGTAAGAAATGCCTTGCATATTTTAATATGCATGAATGCACAAAAGGTAATGAAGATCATAATTCGACTAACTAACCATGCTGCCCTATCACAAAATCACAAGCAACTCACTTAATTGACAATATCAATATGTTTTCAGCTATAACTATTTGCTGGTGAAATTAACATTTTTACAATTAAAGTTGCTAGCTTCAATGATGTTAATTTTTTTCAAGCTCAAAAATATGACTTTATTAAGCAATTGAGATCTTCTCAGTTAAACATAGCTTTTTCATTTTTTAATTCAAGTTAATAAGTCCACTCATTTCATGTACTTAGTCAAATAATGAGTATTAACTAATTGAATGTTTACTTATAAGGCTATAGACGATAGGTCCTTAAGAGTGACGGTAGTAATTAAGATTATTGTGAGCAGGTAAATTCACGGTCTATATTATTGTGTATGGGTTGCAGGCAACAATATTCCACTTATCTCATACAATTTTAACATAACATCAGCTAAATGCTATGTATCACATTGAACTTTCACTTAAAGTGTTGAATTCTATTATCACAGCTGTGTTTATTGCAATTGTATTGTCTGCAGGCCTACAATTATAAATTAGTTTTTGGAATAGAAACAGAAAATTTACGGATAGTAAATTCAGTTAGTCAAGCTTTATGTTTACTGGGTAACTGAGTTGTCTCTGTAGTAATTACAACTATACTGTGTTTAAACTTATCTTCAGAGAAAAACATGTCTTCTGACGAAGAAGAGAAGCGTAAGCCTGGTTATGAAGCATTGCAGAAAAAGCAACAGAAGGTTAAAATAACTATAAAGAACAACTTTGATGTTGTGACAAGGACTCTTCGGGATAAGAAAATGTTATCCAAGAAAGATTATGAAAATGTTAATGATCCATTGTCGTTTCTTCCAGAAAATACAAAAGTAGATATTGTGTTCAAGGCATTGGTTAGCAATATTGATCAAACAGATGAAAACATCCTGAAATTTATAGAGATTCTTGGCAAAAAAACGGAATCTAAAAAAACTGTTGACATATTGGAAAAAGCGTATGAGAAACAGGGAGGAGTAATTCCAACTAAAAGCAACCCAGCCCCAGCCACACAACCAACCTCTGGAGCTTCAGTGCAAGGTTATTATCCCACACATTCACAAAAGTAATATTTAGAATATGACTATTAATACTATTATTAGTTCTATGTGTGCAGCTTAATATTTAAAAAAATTTCAATGTAAAAATACGATTTTGTACAAGCAGCCTATGAATCTATATGAGCCACAAATTACACGGACATACCCATATAATTTATCTCACAGATGATATCTAGACATTGTCCCCTACTAGAAACTACTCGAACTGTACGTTTCCAAGGTTAACGCTCTACGCGTGTGCACTGACCCGTACTATTTCACTTAGCTACCGAGGTATTTCACTTAGTTTCCACTTAGTTACTGAGGTATTTCAATTAGTTACGCGCTATTTCACTTTTCCCGTGCGATTTCAATTGAACAGCGATTTTTCCCATTCATTTTTGAATGGGCAGCTTACGCGCCGTACTATTAGGAAAGAAACAAGTTAAGATAGTGCTTTGATGCAAATATTGAGCGAGCTAAGTGCACTTAATAGCATTTATTTTTTTGACTAGTTGGCATACTTGTTCAAGTCTATAGCAGCAAAGTGAATTGAAGTTAATGCACATTTGAACGACACAGTGAAGCCATGGACATTAGCCTTCTTGCACACTCCAAGTCAAAGTGTAGCTATTTTTCTTGTCACAGCAAGATGAATAGAAGTAATTCTGTTAATAGTGTGCTAATGATGCATTGCTTAGAGAACTTATAAGCTCAAACATTAATAGTCAAGCATTGACGGTACATAAACTAGAAAATATAAGGTAGAAAATGATATTATTCGTGCTTTTTTTCATGTGTTTAAGGGTGGCTGCACATAGCAATGTACACCACCCATTTATCCAGATATTATTATATTCCATACCAATATCCCACCATTTGATAATACGCGAGCAGGAACAATCGCGCAGTAGCAGCAAAAGTATACTTAGCGAAGTTGTGGTGTCTTTAGCTTCAGGTTTTCTCATAGCCGTTACAACAACACCTCATACAGTAATCCTCATCTGAGCTCACATGGCAAGATGCCCAAGTCTGCCTCTCCTCCTGTAGCCATTCTCCAGGCTCTGCGCATCTGAGCTCGAGCAGGTAGATCCAGCAAGTCAATTTCTGAGGAGCGAAGACTTCCCAAGCTGCACAGCTCTAATGCCTTCACTGCAGGCTATTTCCAAGAAACTGCCCTCTCTTCTGACTCTTTTGTATTGATGTTTGTTTACTCTTGATATAGGGTATAAATAAGATGGCTCTTTTTAGAACCAACACACAAACTGGAAAAAAGTGCTTGCGTACTAATAGCACGAGACACGGGGGTAGGATTTTTTAGTAAGAAATGCGAGTGGAATAGAAGTTACACATTTTGTGTCTTTTTTTCTTTTAATCTAATAATGAGAACAACAATTTTTTTAAACACAGGTAGACCTCCAAAAAAAGAAAAAGAAAAAAAAAGAACTGCTCCACAACTTGAATTTTCAATATCTTATAGAAAGAAAAATGCGGATAAATATTTAAGTAATGAAAAAGAACTCGTTTTAAAGTAGGGTATCAGCTCGGCTAGTAGTGCACCAAATTACTGAGCTCCAACTTTCCACACTGCTTAAAAAAAGTGCTACAAAGTTTTATAACTAGGCCTCGGTACATTCTCGAGATTCGCTCCAAGATTAGTGAACGGCGCCTGCATAGCAACCATCAACAAAAAATTGCATGGTGATGTGTGGCCACCCTTAAATTAATTTATTAATTGTACTCTAGTACATTTGTACATGAATTTATTAATTAATATTTGTACTCACCTGATAAGTCATCCTTCTCTCACTAATACAATTGTATAGAAACTTAAAGATAGTGAACTGTCAGACCAATATGATTAATTTATGTATATTTCTGTGATGATAAAGTGAGTCATAACTATAGCACTAGGATTAAAAAAAATGTTAAGAAAATTGAGATATTGATTTGCTCAAAAAGATAATTTTTCCAGTAGCTAGTTAATTCTCCAAAAAAAAAGTTTCTAAAGATGTTATTGGTGAACATTCTTAATATATCCCTAATTTATTTATATATCATGAGAACAATTTACTATTACTTATATCCAGGAAATGAAAGTCACTTAAGTTGTGATCTCGCCAAAATACATCACATGTATTCTGCTACTTGTGGGTGGTGACCATGAATTAACATTTTAACATTTCAACTGAATTTTGTTGTACTGTATTGTAGTTCCAATTTGGGGGGGGGGGGGGGGGGGGGGGAGAGGGAGGCACCAATTTATTATGGCTCCAATTTGGGGGGCACAGCATCTGAGTGTCCTTATTCTTTCCTCAGCCTATGCTTTTGTAGGTCAAAGAAATATACTCAGAAAGTAGTGCAATATGTATTGATATTTATAGCAGATATACTGAAAACGAAATATACTGTATGTTGTCTTGTTTTATCGGCTAAATCACTTTATAAATATGTGTCTGATATGACATGTCTCACTAGTTCAGTTTGCTCTTAATGTTTGCACTTCTGCGTATGGATTAATTGTTACAATCTGAAATAGTCTTGCAACAATAATTTTTACACAATGACATAATGTATTGTATTTAATACTTATTGTTTTAGCAATTGAAGAACCGAGAAGCATACCTGATTCTTCTCAGATTAATCCTCCACAGAATATACAACATTTAACATCTGAAGGTTTGAAATATTCATTTTACTAATAATTGTGACAGTCTATGGGAAAAGGGGGCACTTCACTCAAACAAAAAAAATAGAGTTTTTTATGCTAATAAAAAGCTAAAATTTATCTCAACTTAGTGCTAAAATACTGTAGGGTAAAACCTTCCCCGTGCAGAGAAACTGGCAGTTGAACTGGGCTGTATTCAGCAAAGCAATTAAACTAGATCGAGAAAACATAAATTGAATTTCCACTTCCGGTATAATTAATGTTTCCGTATACTTAACGGCGTACTCCGCATACGCAATTAAATCATACAGCCGCTTTTTAACGGCGACTAAGAAGTTTGCGTAGAGTTCTTTTTAGCTTTCAGAGCGTCTCACAGCCTGTCTTGTCGGAATCCTTGGCTACTCTACTCCATGTAGTGGTGAACTTTCAACCAGAGGTAAGCTGTATATTGCTTGCACTATTCTCAAAGCTATGCAGTTTTTTTAGCGGCTTGTTTGAAACTCCGCCCATTCCCCGTTTATTGTACTTCGAGAACGAGAGAGAATAAAAACTAGCTTGTCTTTTCCACGGCACGCTTGGGGTCTTTTAAGTTGTTTCGGCATTTGAAATTTGGCATAGACTTAGAGTAAGTGTCACTAAGACTAATTCTGCAAAAAACAAAAATAGGAGAAAGAAAGAATTTTTCCTATGACTTACTTTTGGAGCCTATATCTCAATTTCAATTTCTAAGTGAAGTGCCCCCTTTTCCCATAGACTGTCACAATTATTTAATGTTGTACTCTTCCCTTTTAAAGATATACCCATTTTTTCGAAGTTATTCTCTGTACAACAACTTTTTGTGAAACGTAGAGTAAGTCAAATTTAATGTATTTACACTTTGAGGAAAGAATTGTGTATTTTTTGGGAAAAGTCGTACCAAACTTGATCTAAACTGCAGCAAGTAAATGGCAGAGCTTAATGTTGTACTCATGGCTTAATAGGGATTAAATATCTGAGTACTTCAATTTTCAGCTTGATCCAGTTAAAATGGAATACCATGCATTCATTTAAGTCATAACTATGAAATAACTAGTGCTTACAATATTCGTTCATTGAGACTAAATGATCTTTTTATTTTATTTATTTCATTCTAAATTTAATATTTGTTTAGACTTAGCAAATGATTTGATGATTAAAGATGAATTTAAAGGTATGTAAACCTATATATATATATTTATTAACAGTGTGTGTTCTACTATGTGCTAAAGTACAGAATTTCTTGTATCATATAACTAACAGACTGGGTTTATTTTGGGTTAGTTGCAAATCTTATAAAGAGAGTCTGACTGTGAACTGTGAAAATTGAGATAAACTTTTCTTCTCTATTACGGCCATTCAGACATTAAAAAATGCAATTTGTAGTTGTAATACGTCTACTTCTGGAACAAAAATACAATTTAATCAGTTTGGCCCATAATCAATAATATTATAATAGATTATATTGTATGTGTACAATTAAAAACAAAACCTGAGTAAAACACTTTGCTCACTAAACCTGAGTTCACACAATGTTCATATTTATTTCAGAACTGACAGTTGAAGACTTGGGTAAGGTGTATGAAGAGCTCTATGAAGGCAGAGTGCAATGGAAGAACATAGGTCTCAAGCTGGGTATGAATATCACTATGCTAGACAGTATAGAAATGGACCGTCATTATAAAACAGAACCTTGTTGCCTAGACATGTTGAGGGAGTGGCTGACAAATGGAACAAACAGAAGCTGGAGTGCACTAGCTGATGCTATGGAAAGTCCAATAGTTCATTTTTCAAACATTGCAGCTGCATTACGAAAAAAGTATTGCAATTAACCATATAACATTTAAATTAGCATGCAAAATCTATTTTTTCCCATTTATATTCATTTCTATCTTTTATTGGCTAGTGTTTTCATTTCTAGTTTTATATACAGTAATCCAATGATAATACTATATATTTGATTTATATAAACTTAATATTTCTAAGTAAATGTTTGAAGTAATACAATTATTGTGATATGAGTATAGAATTTGAGGGAATGTGGAAAATGTTGTCTTAAGTTGGTAATGATTTCAATAAGATTGAATTGATCTGAACTTTTTCATTTACTAACTATTAATGGAACAAGTCAATCATAACAGGTTACGACAAGGAGTGACTTGATGAAACATCTCCAAGTGAAGAGGTTATTAGAAGGCAGGACAACTCACAAGGATTCTGGTACTATTGTAGTAGCTCAGGCTATATACAGCTAAAGATATGTTGAATTGTGTAGTGGTGGTTGTTGCAAAAGATCAACATCTTCTGTATAACTACAAGTTTATAATATGATGCTGCAATTAGGAACACAGGAAAAAATCTGGAATTTCCTGACTTCAGGAATTCTATAGGACAGTTGAGCGCATGGCCTTGTACTTCACATTTCCTGTACCAGGTCAGATGATTTCTGACAGCAGGTCACATATCCTGCATCAGTACAGGGGAACTTTCCTGCACTTTTTCTATAGTACCTTCTAGGTCCACCTGGAAGGTTCCTGGCCTGCACCAGTACAGATGAAATTTCCTGCACTTTTTCTACAGTACCTTCTAGGTCCACCTGGAAGGTCCCTGGCCTGCACCAGTACAGGTGAGCTTTCCTGCACTTTTTCTATAGTGCCTTCTAGGTCCACCTGGAAGGTTCCTGGCCTGCACCAGTACAGATGAAATTTCCTGCACTTTTTCTATAGTACCTTCTAGGTCCACCTGGAAGGTTCCTGGCCTGCACCAGTACAGGTGAAGTTTCCTGCACTTTTTCTATAGTACCTTCTAGGTCCACCTGGAAGGTTCCTGGCCTGCACCAGTACAGGTGAACGTTCCTGCACTTTTTCTAAGTACCTTCTAGGTCCACCTGGAAGGTTCCTGCCCTGCACCAGTACAGATGAACTATCCTGTACTTTTTCTATGGTACTGTCTAGTCAACCTGGAAGGTTCCTGACCAGCATAAAATGAATGTTGCTGAATACCTTTATAGGTTCAACTCAAAAATTTCTGCCTGCATTGGTAACATTTCTTAAACTTATACTTTAATTAGCTACTCAGATGCAGACTTCTATTCTACACTACAATTTCCACGTGAATGGTACAATAACCATTGACTAACCCCTATACTGTTCTCCTGGCCTGTAAAAAACTAACTTCATTTATGCAAGGTTTTGTAAGATGAGAATTGTATATAAACTCCAAAGTTCGGGTTAGTAGGGTTTGTAACAAAACTATTACTCCAGCTAAAAACCCTTTACCAAAATTCATTACCTTGCCTGTAACTTCAAATACCCTTTACCCATTTTTAATCTCTTTAGACTTGACTGCTATATACCCTTTACCCATACTCTATTAGGATTATGGCAACTAAAAAAAATACTTCTATGTTATAATTATCGCTTGAGTGAAAATATGCCCCTCCGCTAACACAAAATTTGGTGTTGTTGTGTGTTTATTATTGTTCATAAATTCCTCTATAGCAAGCATAAAGCTCCCACTTTAAGTAACAAATTTTTTAAAAAATCACGCGATTTTAATGGCACGTAATATACAAATTCCCAACTCAGTGTGATAATAACAAAAAAAAAAAAGACAACAAAGTAAACGATTCGTAAGATTGAGGCTGGGAGAACAATTATAGGACACACAATCATAAGATAGATTCCTTAGGGATACACAGTGGAACTGCCTTGTTGACAAGGTAGCTTACAAACCTTTCAAACCTGGCTGAAAACTCAATTGTTAAACACCTTGACAAATCTGTACCGTTCTGCAACCACATTGAAAAAGTCTGCACCATTTTGGCAACCACCATGACAAAGTCTGTAACTTTCTACCAAACCCACCTTGATAAGGCTGCAACTTTCTTGGTAACTAATTCAATGTCTGGAACCTTTACATTAACCCACATTGACAACCATGAATAACCACATTGAAAACTTCTTTTTAATTCATTTCGATATAAAATAAAAAAATTAATATCAATTTAACAATAAAAGGTAATGTTAAAATGAAATGAATTAAAACTTGAATTAAAATTTCAATTGTTTGTTTCCTTGAATGCTAACTTGGTCACTCCATCTACAATACACAAACAATGTCAATAACAAGTGATGGCAAAACAGTACTTTAAAAGAATAAAAAAATACAGTCCGTTCTCGCTCGTTCAAACCATCTAAAATTATTCATTTGAATTATAGAAAAGTTCAGATATGAAACACATAGAAGAATAAGTACAATAATATAAAAATAAATATAATTACTTTCACTCTGAATGTTGAGTAGTTCATATAAACGAGGATGCACCATAATACTTAGTTACACAAATCGTAACAAATTTCACCATTAAAATTTTAAATTATAAGTATTTATAAAAGCATAATGCATGGATCAACACCCAAAAAGATTAAAAAACTACACTTCAACTGTAATATAGCTACCAAAAAAAAAACAACATGACTGGAAAAAATAAAAATGTCAGCAGTAGGCATTCTGTGCCAGTGGCTGCATCAGCTAGTTCATGCTACCCTTTACCAAATCAATAAATGCTTTTAGACATTAGTAGCTAGGCTACAAGAGCATGCCAAGTGTATATCTTTTAACAGAAGATAATATAATTCTTTAACCATAAAATCTCGGCTTGGTGAGCCTTCAAGTGGTACAGAAATGAGTAGATTGACCTGCAACACAAACATATATATGGTGGAGGTGTAGGTGACAATTGGTGGAGGTGTAGGTGACAATTGGTGAATGTGGAGCCTGCTCGAGCAAGCAAGAGCCTGCTCGAGCCGGAACAGACAAAGACAAATTAGACTAGAAATTAAAAAGAATACTGATACATGGTGAAGTGCACAGTAACAGGTCCTTCTGGCGCCTGACGAAGCTGAGGAAGGCGCCAGAAGGAACCCAGGTTGAGGACCTGGGTACCTGTGACAGTGCTTACAAAACAGAAAAAACAGACACAGATACGGTTCATTGTTCCCTAGGTGGACGATCTCTAGGCGGACGATCCCTGAGTGAGTATCCATGTGTGGCCTCAAATGTCGGCGTCTTTGCTCGGACGAGTAGGTCTCCGGATGTGGGCGGACGTCTCCTTGATACTAAGGGTACAAACGGTAGTTCGTCGTCTCTCATGGCTTCATATAGTGCTCCATTGGTGATTGAAGGGTGTTGTCGAACTGAGAGCACAGTGGTCCCGGGGGGGAGGAGGGGCTGGCCAGTAGATGGTCTGAGTCTCTGTTCCCTATCCTCGAACTTTACTTCAGCTAAGACTTCCTTCAGCATCTTCATCGGGTAGTTTCTGTTCGAGAACCAAGCAAGTAGCTGGCTGATGGCCTGGGCATAGATCTCAGGGGAGGACGATCTTCTCAAAGTTCTGATCACCTCAGCCTTTACCACGCCTCTCATGTTATTCCGAGGGTGAGCCGAAGAGAAGTGCAGGTAAGTATGTGGGTCGATGGCTTTGGAGTAGGGTCTGATGTCTAGGACTCCCTCGCTGTGGTATCTCACTCCTTTGAAGACCGTGATGTCCAGGAAGTTGATCTTATGAGTTGAGTAGTCCATGGTGAACTCGATGGTGGACATTTGAGAGTTCATGTGTTGAAGTAGGAAGTTTAGTTCTTCTTGGGGGCCAGGGAACAGAGTAAAGATATCATCGATGTAGCGCAGCCACAGCAGAGGCGAAGTGCCTTGCCATCTGGCGAGTGCATCCGTTTCCAGTTTGCCCATAAACAGATTTGCCCAGGTTGGCGCTACAGGGGTTCCCATGGCGATGCCTTTGATTTGCTTGAAGGTCCTGCCAGCAAACTGGAAGGTATTGCCAGACAGAATGATCTTGAGCATCTCCTTCAACATGGTCTTCTTGGGGTAATCTTCCAATACTGGTGGATCCGTTGGAATGGCTTGTTGGAGGGCCATGGCGATTCCTGCTCCGTGGGGAATGGAGGGATAAAGTGCCTTCACGTCCAGGGTGGCCAGGATTAGTGACTTTCTGGCATCTGGAGGGACTTTCAGATGTTCTATGATTCTGATGACTTCGCCCGACGAGGTGACTAGAGACTGGACAGAGCCCAAGAACTCTTTCAGGAGGTTGTTACATAGCTGGGAGAGTTTCTGAGACGGTCCTGAGCAACAGGAGACAATCGGTCTCAGCTTGTGTGGAGTCTTGTGCACCTTCCTCAGCCAGTAGAGTCTCTGGGCGCGTACGTCTTTGAGGTCCGTGGTATATCTGTTCTTCTCAAAAACAGACAGAAGTCTCTTGTTCATATGGCAGTCTTTAATGAGGTCGTTAGCTTCTCTTGCCGTCTCCAGCGATGTGTCCGCATCTAGCTCTACGTAGGTGGTCTTGTCCTCTAGTTCTTTGAGGCCTTCCAGGAGATAGTTCTTGGTATCCTGGATGACAATGCATGTCCCTTTGTCCGCCGGCTTGATCGTGATGCTCCTGTCTTTCCTGAGTCCTGTCAGAGCCTTCTGGTGTTCTGTGGAGAGGTTCTGATAATATGTTCTTTGGCTTGCTGGGTCACCGATCTCTTGCAGTTCTTCTAGTCTGGTTCTGATCATGCTGAGACGTTCCTCTATGATGTTGGGAAGAGGCTGGTCGGACGGGTTGGCGATGAGCTTGTTGTAGTGTCTCTGGCACTGATCATGGTACTTCTCGTAGAACTCGAGCGGGTCAGGGACTTTTCTTGGGGTGGGAGCAAACTTCAGTCCTAAGGTGAGCACTTCTCTTTCCGCGATGGAGAGCGGCCTCGAGGACAGGTTGAGGATCGGGTCTTTGGATTCCGGTGTTGCAGATGGAGGTAGCTGGACGGCCAATTCCCAGTTAGTCAGGTATTCCGGGTTGTTGGGCGTGTCCGGATTGGGGTTGGTGTTGGTGTCTCTATAGGTGTTCTTTCTAGCCTGTTGAAGTCTCCTGTAGGCTTCCTGGAATCTCTCCTGTCTGGACGAACAGGGTAGTGAGGATAGTTGGGCAGGCGTTGCGGGTGTCTCAGAGGTGATGGAGTTGCTGAGCAACACTTGTGAGGCCTGCAATGTTCGAGGATCCGGTGATGGATTTGGCGGAGGGCGAGGAGCCGGTGGAGGAGGGCTCGGTGGTGGACTTGGTGGTGGACAAGGGGCCGGTGGTGAGGCAGGTCGAGGAGCTGGACAAGGTGGTGGACGAGGAGCAGTGTTTCTATTTGTGTCATCGGTCGTCGTAGGTCTTCTTCTGACGTCCTTGCAGGGCTTGGTGGTGTCCTTGTTGATGGCTGTTCGAGTAGTCCTGTGCCTGTTGTAGACGTCGAAGTCCGGAGCTCGGAGTCTAGGATTGGGTCTACCTGCCAGTTCATTGAGTTTCCTTTCTGTGTCCTGCTGCTTGTAGATCTTGTGTCTCTTAATATTCTTTTCAGTGGCTGATAGAAACCTTTCATGGGAGATGAGTTCTCCAGTGGTGCATCGGTGGGTTAGGCGGCCCATCTCCTGTTTGGCTTCCAGGGCATGTGTCTGGGAGAACTCCGCAACTATGGCTAGGTGGTCAGCCAGTTGCTCCGTCAGGCAGTCCGTGGCCTCCTTGAGTGTCTCCTTGAAGGTGTCTTTGATGTTGGAGAGGTTAGGTTTCAGGGTCATTAGTGGTTTTGTAACCTTGAGACCACGCGGGCTCCAGCCTTTGTCCAGGCAGGTGTAGAGGAGATGGCATTGGTACTTGGCAGAATAGTAGGCCAAGGATTCTTTCTTGTATACTTTTCGTGACTCCAAGAGTTGTTGGTCTTTCTCGGAGAGTGAGGGTCTAGTGGGTCTAGGTCTGTGATGGTTGGAGTTAGGTCTATTTCTTCTCCAGGGCGGCGGTCGGCCTCTGGTAGGTCTGTCTCTCTCACTGGGGGGACGGCGGCGATGTAGTGGCGTCTCGTTTCTCCCAGGCATCCTGAGCTGAAGATGTAGAGTAGGAATTTTAGAGGTAGATACACTGGCTTGGCTGCTGGCAACGAAAGCTTTTAGACATTAGTAGCTAGGCTACAAGAGCATGCCAAGTGTATATCTTTTAACAGAAGATAATATAATTCTTTAACCATAAAATCTCGGCTTGGTGAGCCTTCAAGTGGTACAGAAATGAGTAGATTGACCTGCAACACAAACATATATATGGTGGAGGTGTAGGTGACAATTGGTGGAGGTGTAGGTGACAACTTTTAGACATTAGTAGCTAGGCTACAAGAGCATGCCAAGTGTATATCTTTTAACAGAAGATAATATAATTCTTTAACCATAAAATCTCGGCTTGGTGAGCCTTCAAGTGGTACAGAAATGAGTAGATTGACCTGCAACACAAACATATATATGGTGGAGGTGTAGGTGACAATTGGTGGAGGTGTAGGTGACAATTGGTGAATGTGGAGCCTGCTCGAGCAAGCAAGAGCCTGCTCGAGCAGGCTCCACATTCACCAATTGTCACCTACACCTCCACCAATTGTCACCTACACCTCCACCATATATATGTTTGTGTTGCAGGTCAATCTACTCATTTCTGTACCACTTGAAGGCTCACCAAGCCGAGATTTTATGGTTAAAGAATTATATTATCTTCTGTTAAAAGATATACACTTGGCATGCTCTTGTAGCCTAGCTACTAATGTGGTCCTTCTGGCGCCTTCCTCAGCTTCGTCAGGCGCCAGAAGGACCTGTTACTGTGCACTTCACCATGTATCAGTATTCTTTTTAATTTCTAGTCTAATTTGTCTTTGTCTGTTCCGGCTCGAGCAGGCTCTTGCTTGCTCGAGCAGGCTCCACATTCACCAATTGTCACCTACACCTCCACCAATTGTCACCTACACCTCCACCATATATATGTTTGTGTTGCAGGTCAATCTACTCATTTCTGTACCACTTGAAGGCTCACCAAGCCGAGATTTTATGGTTAAAGAATTATATTATCTTCTGTTAAAAGATATACACTTGGCATGCTCTTGTAGCCTAGCTACTAATGTCTAAAAACATTGTCGCTTCAATTTTATGTCAATATGTATACCTTACCTTGTTTAGAATTTTCAGCAGAATAGAAAAATAAACCAATTAATTAAGGGATCCAGTTCAGTAAAGTATTCATACTATTGTATAACATTTTCAGGCCAAAAAATGGTATTTTTTATAATTCAAAAGCTAAAATTTGCAAGACCTATTATTTTTTTGTTTAGCTACAACATTTTCCCCAAACAAAAACGTAGTAGATGTAATAGTATAAAGATGGTACTGACTTGCTATATCAATGGCATTGGGACTAAACTAATTTGTTAAGGACACCTACAACCAATTTATGTTTTCTCAGTACATATTGAGGGAATCATAACTCACATTCATTTAATGAAACAATAATAGAATTATCATTTTATCAACACTCTGGGATTATTGTGAGCCACTGTAATAAAAAACAAAGTTTATAGCAGTTGAAAAGATTACCAGGAGTATGAGATAACAAGTAAATATTTACAAAAGACAGTGAGCTTATGTCACATGGTTATGAAATTCATTATTCTATCCCATGTGCTACTAATTTGCCACACAAATAATTAAATTCAATAAATGTTAAGTAATGTAATCACTTACCTAGTATAGTCAGTGTTCCAGACACAGCTGGTACACTGTAATATGTGCCAGTAGTAGCTCTTATACGAAGAATGACAGTGAGGCCAGTAACAAAACTAGCACTAGTAAAAGTAGTTCCAGTCACTGCAGTACCACCAGTATTGACATTCATAGTGTTTATATACACACGATATGTAGCTCCAGAGAAACCAGCTGGAGGAGTCCAGGTGGACCGTACTCTCCTATTACTAATCTGACTGAATACAATATTAGTAGGAGGACCTGGATCTAAGAGATAATAATGCACTGAATACAAGTCTGAGCTCATTTTTTTAGCAAGACTACTTCCTCTTTATTGTATATTGTCTACAAGTATTCTTACAATGCAAGTGCTTTTGAAAGTGTCTGTTTGAATTAAGTAGCATAAAGCACTTGGTTAAAATAACTTTTTTCTATTATGCAAGATTATCTAAGGTTTTCACAATAGAGCCCTTTGCAGATAAAGATTCACCTAATATGCATAATGCTTCTGATGCCATGTCTACAACAAAACTTGTTAAAGTAACTTTGTCAACCTGTAAGATACCTGAGGTCCGCGGCTGAATAAACATTTGAAGAGATTTCTCATACTAAGAGACCAGAGATTAGTGCTTTCTTAATTATCCAGTGCTTTCACAAGTAAGGGATAATTATTCGTGAATAATTGGATTCAAATGGTAACCATAGCGCTAGGACAACACAAACACCTGCTTCTGGGTCATCCTTCTTCTATTGAATTTATTATGACTTCCCTTTTTCTGTTTGGCATACAAGCCATTACCTGCTGCAAAGTTTAAATTTATCTGTGCATGTATACCATTCACACAATTCCAAGGGTCACCCAAGTCACTGAAGATCAGTGATATTTCATTGCATTAGCATAACATAACATGACTAAAATTTGATGCTATTGGCTTTATTGGGATAGTGTAAAGAAGAAACTAAAACATATATAACCGTTTGTGAAGTAAGTATTTTCTTCTTTCGAGAACTCAGTGGCAGATTCTGCTACAGTCAAAAAGCATTCCGGAAACGTCATAGAACTGGTTCTACTCACAGCAAATGGAAGTGTTTGAGACTGCCTAGCATGTGGAAAAGGCTGTATTCCGTGCAAAGTGTTCGCGACCTCCTACAAACGGGCTCGTGCCAACCTGAAAGGGGTAAGACCCACTAGTGAGTGTCAGAATGACAAAGTCCTAAGTATAAAAGCGTGTGATCAGCCTTGACTGTTTCTCACATCTTCCTAGACTGCTAGGTAAGAAGGGGGTCGTAAATCTCCACTATCACTGACAGTTCTACTTAGACCCTTTGTTTATACCGTCTTCCGTTCGAGACAGTCACGGACTCCTTATCCTGGTAGAGGCAGGAATAACAAAGTTATTAACAATAAAATATTGAAATACCAGAAATTAAAATGAAACGGTGATGCACAAGTAATATTTAAAAAGTTAGATATGTTAGAACAAAACAAGAAAAGGCAAAACTATGACATCGACGAATATCGACGATACACAATTGCTGCGCAGACGCATTAATACCTTTCGAAGGCCTTCATTGCATGAAGGTTTCTTCAACCTGAACAGGAAGCCAGCCTTCAAGAAGCCTAATTTAGCCCGAACTCACCCTCAATGGAACATGAAGATTGGACTGAAGATCCTATAAAGGTGTGACCATCCCAGAGATGACTAATCATAAACAGCTCACTTTTTAAGTTAGATATTTATTGCTTGCTGGATCCTCTACTGAGTTTGAAATCCTTTGTAAGAAGTAGTCAGCACTGGATACTAGGCAGCAAAGATTCTAGTGAAGGGAGAAATCTGATATCAACCTCATTTAGAACTTTAACAATTAGTTTGATGCTATGGTGGAGTGCAGAGGGAGTTTGCAAAAGTACTGCAGAGCTACCATCACCCTCAACATAACTTGTAAAGGATGTGTCTGGTATCTGACTATCAAATTTGCGTTTACCTATACTATGTGGATCAACAAGAAGAGGATACCATTATATTATATATGGTTTTCTCACTGCCATCTGCCCAATACAGGAAAACTAGAGGTAATTTGCACTGTGCCAATGATTTGATATAAGATAGTATCTACGGCAGCTTATTCTAACGTTATAAGCTTAGTATAAGCTAGATGATACTTGACTTTCCTATAAGCTAGCTTATTCTAATAGAATAAGCTGGAGAATAAGCTAGCTATTAGAATAAGCTAGTTTATAGGAAAGTAAAGTATCATCTAGCTTATACTAAGCTTATAACTTTAGAATAAGCTGCGGTAGATACTATCTTATGTCAAAGCATTGGCAAAGTGTTTTGTTATTTTGAATGAGTTGTTAGTGAACTGCTGCTATAATTCTTGCAGTGTTGGAGTTACCTAGACAAGGAAAGTAAGTGCCATGCTATTTACTCCGTGGTCACACGTAAACCTCAACTTCTGAGGCCTGCTTTTGAAACCATGTAGTTTTTTTAATCTTTGGGAACATTTTTTCTGCTTCTTCAGTAAATTAAACTTTTTTGGAGCTCATTTTATGTACTGTGTACATATCCCTTCCATTTATTGCATAATATGTAGTATCAATGGATTAGAGTTATTGGGCACAGTTGATGACATGTGGCAAATTGCAAAAAAACAAAAATAAGCGCAACAAGCCTAGTCAAATAGAATAGCTACATTTGTAGGTAGGGATCACATTGCACTGTAATGTGAACTGGAACTTAATCCCATGATCATGTGACATGATAAATGCATCTTAAATGAAAACACAAGTTTGTGTGGACGTACATATGTCATTTTGTACTTTGACCCTTGCATATTTGTGTTAGCTCAGCGGTCAACCCTGTCCAAAACCATTACAAGGGAAATGCATTTCAAAGTACACTGGTACACCTGAGGTTTGAGAAAATAGATTTTACAAGCAGTACACAATGTATGCTTAAGGACTCGCTGTAGCTTATAAGAAGTTTTCTCTTCCTCAGCTGATTTAGCGTAAATGTAACTATTGTAAAATGTAAATGAAATTAGTAAATATTTTTATTGTTTCACAATTTCTTTCTCAGCCTCTTTTACTCGTTAAATGTATTCTCTCTCTTTCACAGGCTTTTTTTTAAATACAGGATTAAAAATATTTAGTTGCCACCGGGAATCGAACCCAGGACCGCTTGCATAATGCACAAGAGCTCTGCCACTGAGCTACAACAATCAGCTGGCAAACAAACACTCTAATTCTGTATTTATACTGGTAAGGGGTACTGCTATGCTACAGTCTCATGCTCAACAGACCAACAAAAACTCTCTTTTTTCGAAGTATCTTATTATTCGTTGAATTTTTTTACTCCACTAATTTATCACTTCAAAATTTCTTTCTCATCCTTCTTTTACTGATTAGATGTATTCTCTCTAGCTAATGTGGTTTAGCTACTACATATCTTAGCACCTTTATTGAGCTCTTTTTCCATCCCAGTCTTTTTTATTTCTATTTTTTCCCTGCTGCTTGGAAAGCTCAATGTGCTTCCATTGTCTAGCATTCTCATCCTCTTTAGCTTATTAGTTATTTTTATTTAGCTGATCATTTTTGTTGTGTTCAACAAATACTCTATGCCAGCTTGCGCGTCATTAGTGCTAGCACAACACTAGTATATGTATGTATGTATGTATGTATGTATGTATGTATGTGTGTATGTATGTCTAATCGACAAATAATACTATAGCAATTCTAGATATATATTTAGGCAATTACTGTTGTTTTATTTTAGGTTTAACCGATTATCGCCGAATTACGCATTTCCGCGTCAAGCACGAAGGTGCTTCACAGCGCGGGTTACGCATTTTTGCGTAACCGCCATAGTCCCGCTTCAATTAGCTACCAGCAGCAATCGCAAGTGTTTCAAGAGCTCCCACAACGCCGTAGCGATTCTCCTGTGAGGTAAGTGTAAGGGAGGCAAGGTCTTAATGACCCTTACCATAGAATTTTTTTAATTATTTGTAGATTGAAATTGTAGCACTGTTTGTGTATAAAGAAAATCAAAGTTACAAAAAAAAATAAAATATGCATAGCTATAACTAATAGACAAAAATATTTATCAATATTAATATGATATAAAGTTGTCAATAAAATTTAAAGACTGCCAAGAAGTCTTCATAGAGGGCAGTGATGAAGAATTTGATGATCTCAAAGAAATAGAGATAGAATAAGGCAGAAGACTTCTCAGGTGTAGAGGTCTGTGGCCAAGAAGTCTTCATGGAGGGCAGCAATGAAGAATTTGATGACCTGGAAGAAATAAAGGTTGAAAAAGGCAAGCTATTTTAGCTTCGTTTGTTCATACACAGAGGGTTATATAGATTTTGAACAACACTAACCACAAAAAGGTCAAGTTATTATTGAATGAGGATACAGACTTTCTTCCTCCCAGTTCTCCCCTACTTGAAGGTGCCCATAAAATGGATTTCTTAGGAGAAAGCTTCTCAGGTATGAAGAGAAGGATGTGCAATCTATGTCAAGAACAGTAACAACAGACACATCATGGTACGGTACAGTGGTGATTTTGGGGTGTGGCTTTGTCACAATGGAGTTCAATAGGATTGCTTAATAGTATTGTCAGAAAAAAATCCTAGAATTGCAAACACAGTAGTCTATATAATTGCTTGTTATTTTATATATTATATTATCCTAGTATATGGCTCCCACAAAAAAAAAATAAACAGCCAAAATCAATAGTTGCTGAATTATTTCAAAGCAAGCGGCTAGTGAACATTTAAAACAACAATATATAGCTATGAAACATGAGGTCTTAGCTTAAACTTTTACAATACTGATGCTAACAATGGTATACTTACCTTCAAGCTTGTATTTTCCAATGAGTGCGCACTCCATACGCTTCAAACGCCTAGAAACTAAACAAAACTTAGCCCGCGGGTAGAGGAGGGCTTTAGCTTCAATCTGTTAATACAACGCCGTCGGTTACTTTGAAGCGTATTGCCTCTAGACAAAGAAAAAGCTCAGGCGTTTAAGCCTCGAGGTGACGGTCACGATTTCTTGTAAACAATTTCGGAGTACGCGCACGTAATCGCGAATTTAATTTTAGGCGTTAATCGGTTAATAATTATTGTGAATATTCCTTATTTTTATACTGGTGAAGTCACTGGAGTTGGTGTATCATCATTACTAATAGTGTATGTGTAAGTTGCAGGTAGATATCCTCTCACTAGCTTCCAATTTCACCACACTTATACAAGAGCAGTAAAGATTAATATTTGCCCAATCTTGTACCTACCTAGAAATGTGGGTATAGTCTTAGTCTGCGTACTGACTCCTGCAGTCTTGGTTGGGTGCTCAGCAGCATAGTTACCGAATTAGCTTCATAATACATTCTATTTTGCCAATAGCAATATTATGGTTGAACTATACAGAATTTTTTTACTGGTATCAAAAACAATGCATGAGTTTCATAAAAAACACTTACTTAGTGTAAATACTTGAAAGATTTTTACTATCTATTTCCTTTAAATAGTAAGCTGTTGATGAATTGGCTCTTTATTCACACAAATTTTATGCTTAGAATAAAATAGTGGATGCAGAATATGTGGCCTGGCTGGTTCATTAGCCTTGTGTTTTGAAGCCCACCACTTAGAGCTAGTATTATTTTATTCAAATCCTGTCCATAATTATTTTTAAGTTTAGACAGTGTGAAGTTTAGTTTCATTTCATAATTAATTAAATTGAGTGTTGACGTTATTATTCATAAATACCTGTAGTTATCATAATGATAAATATACATACAGGCAGTTTAAAAAACTAAGCCATTAATGTGGTGGTGCACAGTAAGTATCTAACATACCTTCTATTAGAAATAATTGTGAAGTCAGAGTTGGTGTATCAGCATTACTAACAGTGTATGTGTAAGTTCCAGGTAGATATCCAGTCACTAGTAGAGCAACTCTATACATGCGACTCACACATGGTCCAGTACTTACAACAGCCTGTCCTCCTCCATCATAAAATGAACCACCACCAGCTAGCATTGTATTTCTATCAACCATAACATTATTCCTTCTCCAAGTAACTGATGTAGCTTGACCTCCTGTAGTTATTCCTTCTATAATTAACTGTAGATTATCTCGATCAGCTAATTCTGGTGCTTCATCAGGATCTAGTTGTATAGGAGCATTAGTAATGGCACCTACAATCACCACACAAGTTTAAGTTTACAAGTAACAGAAAAGTTGCTGCAACAAAATTGTGCATATTATGTGTACTATTAGGTTTATTTAATATTCTAAACACCCAACATAAACCTTTACCCTACATTTAGACATTTTGCCAGGGTCCTCCTCAGGGGTCAATAAGGTTTAACCTTTATGGTGATTAATAAACAAAATGTAGACAGGTCCGTATTTTCAAAATTCATAACATGGAGGCTCTTGTGGGAAAAGTTGTCAGACAGTAATTTTTAGACCTATTTGACCTGCTCAATCCAAATATGCTGTCTGCCAAACTTGTAACTTATTAGTAAATATGATAATAAGATGTTTATAATGGAGCAGTTATATTTCTGCCATTTATAAATGCAATGATGTTTTGTGTGAAATGATGTATAGTAGAGTGAATCTGTTTTCATGTATTTGGCACCAAATGAAGCATGTGTTGTTAGGCTTTATTTGCTACTAATACTGCTGGATTCTTCAAGTCACAATGCCTCATGAAATAGTCAAAATGGGAAAAAAATGTGTATGTCATGTTTTCTTTTGTCTCACTTTTTTTGACAATGTTGAATTCAAACACACATTGTTTTTATTTCACATAAGTGGCCCCCAAAACAGGAATGATAAGTATAGTAAAAATAAATAAAACATGCTGACACTGTTTATTGTGTGCCATTGACATACACAGTGCTTACTGTGACAATGAAAGATAATTAGGACATACTTGACCTTGTTCATTCCACTACATGTGCAGTACAGTTAAATTTATGTTTTTTTACAGAGTAAAATTTTGTAGGTCTTGCTGTATCCTGCAATATATGGTATAGTTTCAGTTTCACTGCCAGCCAGTCTCCATGGAATGAAATAATAAACTTGCTTGAAAGGCATATGGTCAACATTATCACGAATAGGAATATACTGCCGCTTCTTGGCTGTACCAATAATTAGCCAAAGTTGTGTGCAAGTCATGACCAAATAGCATAGCAACTACACCAGCATTTCTGCACACATGCATTACTACTTCTTCTGAATAGTTTGCAACACAGTGGAGAACAATTGGTGTTATTTAAACCCCTCCAGCTACTAGTATGACTTTGGATTCGTGCTTGACATTGTCAAGAAAGAAAGTGAGCTACATCTTCTATGTTACAGAAATTGCAATGAAATTGTTAGTTAGATGGTAATGGCATGTCTACATGCTCAATTATCCTTCTAACGGCTCTATTGCCTTTAGAGTGCCTTGTTTTCTAGCTGTAGTTTTGATAGAAATTTCATAATACTATCAAACACAACATCAATTTAAGCATGCATTTAGTATAGCTTCAGCAAATGTGTTAGCAACATCAGCAAAGGCTTGTTGGCTTACCAATTCTAGGGGTGATAGAAGCAACTTCAAAGAGGGAGTGGAAGAATGTACCACATGCCATTTACACAAATTTACTCTCATGAAACCATTTACATGGAAAAATATATAGTTTGGCATGGACTGATCTAAATAGTTTATAATTAGATAAATGTTAAAGCTTAATTTAATTTAATTATTCCAAATAATTTCTGTTCTATTCCATGGATCCTAGCAGTGCATCTGTTCAATGTTGTCTGCTTTGTCTTTGTGAATATGCACCAACATGGAATGCTTAAAATTCATCAGGACCATCAATTCTTTCTTCTTAACCCAAGAAGCTGAAGACAATTGACTTGCCACAATGATAGCTGTAAATCCCAACTGTCATGCAGTGATGCAAATGTCATGGACTTGTTTTTAAACCTTATAGAAGAAGACAATAGTCTTTCTTACAAACTGATTTAACCACTCTTGGCCTTTATTATGTGAACATTTTAAACATTTTCTTTCTCTTTCTCAGTTGTTTATTTCCAATCTGTGAAAATGTACTTGTTTTTATGGAGGGGATCACTAACCTTATAGCAGAAGACAGTAGTCTTCTTTGCACACACTCATTTAACTGCTATTGGCCTGTTTAAAAAAAAACTGAGCATGAAGGCGATCTTCATCTTTATTGTCCACCTTTAGTCTACCTTTAGTAGATATCATGAACATGATTATCTTTTGTGCTGACACCATAAAGATGTTTTAGATGCCTCCAGCATTCAAATGAAAAGTATTGCCCTCACTCCATCATTTCATTTGTGTAACAATTTGGGACATTAATAAACTATTTTAAGGGACATAGTGCCTTGCAGAAAAAATATTTTCACATTTTTATTATCAAATAAAACCTCATAAAAAGCTTCAAATTGGTATTAGATACATGAGAATAGCTTCATTCTACAAAGAGCTAGACCTCACTGAATTTATCATAGACTTTAGAAAGCAACAAAAATAGACTGTTTTATTCACTCTTTGCTCAATTTTTATAGTTGTTTCACCTATATATACTTTATCACAGCTGCAGGGTATGCTATTCACAATGGATAACTCAGCTAGAGCTTATGGGTATATAATATTTGACTTTACTAAGATGTGATCTTTGAACCTAACTGTTTTAATTTAATATTCCTATGCATTCTATGAATACTCTTTAATCTTATGTATGAAATAATACAAACACCAAAGTAATGTTAGTTGGGTCAAAATTTCAATAATTGTGAATTATAAAAATCTTGGAGGCATTTGTAGGGAAAAGTTAAAAAACAATTTTTCTAGATCTATATAACCAGCTGATTCCAGTGCAGTCTGCCAAACTTGTAAATCATCAGTAATTACGATAACTAGGTGCTGAAAAGGATTTCAGGATGTCTATAAGAGAGTTGACATGCTGGTTATAGACATTGTTGAACATGCTTGGCAGTAATATTAAGGGTGGCCACACATAGCGCTGCGCACCGCCTGTAGATCCGGACATTAATTTATTTCCTGCCAATACCCCACCATTTGATAATATGTGAGCAGAAACAATCGCTCAGTTATAGCAAAAGTATACTTCACGAAGTTGTGGTTCTTAGCTTCAGGTTATCTAATAGCTGTTTACAGCAACACTCCATACAGTAGTCCTCATCTGAGCTCATGAGGCAGAGTATGCCAGACTGCCTCTCTTCCTGTAGTCATTCTCTGGGCTTTGTGCATACGAGGAGTGGATGGATGAGGAGCGAAGACTTCCCAAGCTGCACAGCTCTAAGACCTTCACCTCGGGCTATCTCTAAGAAACTGCACTCTCTTCTGACTCTCTTGTTATTGTTCCATTGGTGTTTGTTTACTCTTGACATAGGAGGGCTCTTTTTAGAACCGATACAAACCAACTGAAAACATTGCTCGAGTACTAGAGTACAAGAAATGGGGGGCAGGTTTATTTCATAAGAATTGCGAGTAGAATAAAAGTTCCAAATTTTGTATCAGTTTTTCTTGGAATCTAATAATGAGAAAGATATTTTTTTACACACGGGTAAACCTAAAAAAATGAAACTGCACCCCCAACTTAAATTTTTCAACATTTTTATAAAAAAAGAAAAAAATGTGAAATAATCGTAGAGTAATATTGAAATGAAAAAAAACTCATTGTCTTGCAGTAGAATATCGGCTCAGCTAGTTGTGCACCAAATGTGGAGCACCGCTCCAAAAATGTTTTATAACTGGACCCATTATTTCCTCCAGATTCGCTCTAAAATAAGTGAGCGGCACCTTTGGCAGGTAATTTGTCCTTGTGTTGTAGTGGAGAAGCCCCTATAAGTATACAATAGTAGTAATCGTGCACAGCAACCATCAACAAAAAAATTGCGTAGGCGGTGTGCGGCCACCCTTAAGATGGAAGAAATAAGACTTGTAGACAGACCATTATGTTCAAAGATAAAGGAAGCTCCACAAATACAGATGACACCAGATAACAATAATTTTATAGAGACATTATGTTTGGAACTTCCTGGATGCTCACGATTTATGTTGAGTGCAAGTCACCCTGCAGCAAGACATATTAAAGGGAGACTGCGGTGGTTTTAATTTTTTTGTTTTTCTTGTTGAAAGTATAGATTATAGTGTTCAAAAGTCACACAAAAATTTTAGATCTTTTCCTGTCATTAGTTTCTTCAATATGTGGACTTAAAAGTTTGCCCTATTTATTTGCTTCCTGCTTCTTGAAATCTTATTTCCTGAATTGGGTGTGGTTTGTGTGTTTTATGTTGAGACAGCTACTCTGGTCTGTAATAGTCTCACTATAGAAAATGTGGTGTGACAACTCACACCACATGCACTCACTCAAAGAAAGAGCTACAAATCTATTCACTCTATTTAAACTAATGAACTCACTAATTACCATGTAATGTGATCCATACAATTTCATTCATGCGTAGATCGTAGCCTTATCTGTTACCATATAACTTGTTTGCTTGATTTGATTTCTAATTCAGTCTGTCCTTATTACTCAAACTTATAGACTTACCTTCTGCAACTACTGTTCCATCTAGTTGTTAAGGGTCATGCTGTAACATATTAGCTAGATCCTGGGAGGTAATTCACCTGAGCCAGCCTAACAGCTTAAAACCCTGTAGACTGAGGACTTACTCTGGTGGCAGCGACCTAATAGAGCGGTGTCCCTTGTCACAAGTTGGTGTACTGAGCTTAAATACCTGAACCTATCCGCCGAGCCTCGATCACACCACAGAAACCATACAACTTCTCAGTAGTTCATGATCGATATGGCCAGCACTAGCACTAGTGAGTCTATGACAGTGGGGTGTGACTTCCGGTTCAAATCCTCAACTAACACTCCTAGTGATAATGAGGTCTCAGGACAATGAGAGACTTCTAACAACAAGCTGGAACAGAAACACGACCTTATAGCTAGCTTAGCATAGCCATTTCTTACAAACAAACTATTCCTGGGGGCAAGTATTAATGTGGACATTGTGAAATTATGTCCACTGCTTGTGTTTGGGACTGCATTTGCCGCAGGAAAATCCAATTAATAATCAACAGAATAGAAGCAAGTGATTCAGAGCCAACCTGTATTACTGTACATGAAGGTTTCCATATTGTTTGTCTAAGGGTATGGGTCCTAGCAATTTTTAAGCACAGGTTACAGTATGGTGCTGGTGAAGTGTCACTTACTCCATCTCATGAGAAAGTACATCATGACTAATGTTGTTATTGTTAAGAATAAACCCATAATTATAAGAGAGAGTTACTATAAAGTACACTACTCCCACACTTTATGAATTATAGCTATTGCATATTAAGCTATTCTACAGTAAACAGTGTATCATTCATGTGGTTTACTAATTTATGAGATGGGATAAGTGACACTTTACCTGCACCATGACATTTGTTGCCTATAATCGAAAAACTAACAAACAAACAAACTATTTCTAGGATCTGTATTCCTGTACAAACAGGATTAACCTTATTGAAGACACTAATGACAGGAAAATTTCATATTTTTGTGTGTGACATTTGGACATCATAATCAACACTTTCAACAAGAAAAACAAAAAAATTAAAACCACTGCAGTCTCCCTTTAAGCAATAAGCATGCTCACCACAGAGGATTAATTAACCTTATTGATCGTTGAGGAGGTAATAAAACTGAACATCTAATTAAATTATAAATTAAATATTTCTTTATTTGTAGTGTATAGCAAATGGTGTGAAAGAGTAAAATTAAATGAATGAAATTTATTCACCATTGAGCTGAAGCACTCCACTACTATAGTATGTCCAAGTTGAGTTGGCATGACCGCAAGCGTGGTAAACGAGGAATGTACTTGGTAAAAAAACCAGAAGCAATTTAGTCATGTGAATTAATTGCAATTGACACGTGATTAAATCAACGTTCACATGAAAAGGGGCGGCTACCTAGGTTCCCATTATTAATGCAATAACTTTTATTAGAGTTTAGTCAAGGCCATCTTGCAGTTCTAAATAGTTATTACTTGGCGCTGTTCTGTTCACAGGCACTCACCTAGAGAGAAGAACCCAAATGAATGAAATTATCATCCCCAGAAGGCTAAGGCGGCCCAACATTGTAAGCTTTTTGAGAGTATTGAAACATCCACATTGTCTACCTGTGAGAATTCTGCTGTAGTTGACACTGTTGTCCTTGCTTGAAATTTGAACTACTCTTTAAGCTTAAATTTTTATTGTCAATTATTTCATATTATTGTACAATTCAATGATCACAATAATATTACAATTATCACAACCATTAATATTTAAAGAAAAAATAGTATAGAAATAAGAATGAAGAAAGAAAGATTCTTTAGTAGCTAACCCAGAAGTGAAGGTGGAGTCACTTACAATCGCCACAATAAATCTAGGGGAAAAAAACATTAGTGGAAGGTAAGAAATCTGAATAAAAAAGACCTAACAATCACACTATTGGGATATGCTTGATTTGCAATAGCTTATTACTGACACTACATATATTACACTCTGCTAGCTAAATGTTGGCATTATTTCTATTTACAGCTCGGCATTAATTCTTAAACCGGTATAAAAAATAAATCTACATGCGTATTAGACTTACCTGTATCCTAGACACAACAACTAAAGATTCTTTGGCGCTCATAGCGTACATTAGTAATGGAATACAAGGCTAGAAAGTACTCACAGGAGAAGGGCCAAGTTTGTTGTTTACAAGCTCATTGAATACTTTACACGTGATCGATTGTACCGAACCGCGTGACAAAATTCGAGCGTGCATAGAGCGGGAAAGCTGTGGTTTTTTCTATTCCCATAGACTTTTGTATAGAGTTTTAGAATAGCACTTTTCCTCAGGTTTAGGAGTTTACTGAAGGATTATTTTTAATCGCTTCGGCACGAGCTTTCCAATGGTGCAAACCCCGGATGCGTAGCTACTTCTATTATAAAGTTATTCAAGTTTTTCTTGCGGCCAACTCAACTTGGACATTATAGTGTTGCATTGATAATCAGATTGGCTATTTGTAGAGTCAATACTATCCTCCCATTGGTAATCAGTATTGACGACTGATATACTTTAAGGTTATGCAACACATAACTGCTATGGTTTGAAAGCCAACCTAGAGTACCTTTTTTCTTATCCTTCCTACCCTATTCTTTTCCCCTCTTCTCTTTACACTCTCATACGTTCTACTCTTTTAACATTTATGTTTCTCTTTTCTTTTTCTTGCTTCACTCTAATTACATTGATACACCTGACAAATTATTATATTGCACATCATCCAAAAATACAATTATTTACTAAGTAATTAAATATATATTGGTGGAGTACACACACATAAAGTTGCTGATAATACTTAATACTAAATGGTCACTTCTAATATTGGATCAGATCGGGGCAACCCCATCCACTAGTTCTATAATTTAAGTGAACTCATGAATGCATTATATAATATTTTGTAGTACTTGATTATGTTATAGTACTTACATTGTCCTTGTACAGAAGTGATAACAGCTGTGATAACCAAAAGCCACTGGATCATTGTGAGTCTATACACAGCAACAATTACAATAAATTCATTGCGTACTGACTCAGCTGTGCCTCTAGCCCCATAGCAAAGGAGTTACAGTAAACAAGAATTTGCTAAAGGCAGCATTTTCTCATCACCTGTATTCTTTAGCTATTATATTCATTTATTGGTGAGTGAGCGAAGCAAGCAAGACACTTACAGGGGTAACACAATTGAAAATTGGGGATGTTTGTTTATTGGCGAGCGAGCGAAGCGAGCGAGACAGTATTAGGGGTGGATAATGCAAAATCGGGTATATGTTATATATATGTATGTATGTATGGATGGTACGTATGCTCTTTAAATGCGCGCGCTTCTAATTACGTAAGTTAGGTAAAGCGTTCACAGTTCCAGTATTTTTCAATTAACGAGCGCGGAGAATCATACTGCACTGCCTTACGCAACTTTGTTTCAACCAAAAAGTTTACAGCTACTCTCTTCTTGAAACAAATTGTGAAGTCTTTGTCAAGCTGCGCTTCTTTGCCACTGCTTTCGAAGTTTATTCAGGTAATTCTGTTAGTTTAGTCTGGGATCAGAGACTTTAGATTCTCTGATGCTAACTGAGAATGGAAAGGGTTACACTGTGCACTACAGTTAGATGTAATTTCTGTCCTATGTTTCTGTAAAAAGAGTCTGCTTGCTCGCCATGCATTTGTGCTGTTTCCTTATTTTTAGTAGTTTCAGTGTTAGAAAAGTCAAAATCATTCATATAAAAATAGTATAGTCTTTAGGCTCGCTCGCCATTTGTGCTCAAGCACACCACTAGTATATATGTGAGGATGTACGTATGTCATTTGTACTTTGACCTTTGCATATTTTTGTGTTAGTTCGGTGGTCGACCCCGTCCCAAACTTCACTAAACAGAATCCTCTGGTCTAGCGATCATTACCCGTATCACCCTAGAAATTGAATTGTTTATCGTTTTGAATTCTATTGCGGGTGCAGTTAAAACTACCGGAATTCCATTTCTATTCGAATTAGTAATGATAGTAAGTTAATACGCTATTATAGCTATAAGCCCTACGCAACAGTATTTACTTGAAAATTAGAGTAATCACTCTAACTATAGTGTAGTTTTAGGCTCGCTCACCATTTGTGCTCAAGCACATCACTAGATACATAGTATTCTTTAGTCCACCCAGGCTATGTTCGCTGTGTTGTTGATACTCGCAGTACATATAAATATATGTATATATTCGCTTGCTCACCAATCATAATATCATAATTTATAATTCTTAACAAAGCTAGACGAGAAGACATTGAGATTTGGCATAAAAAGAGCTGTAACTTTTAGTGAGTCCTCTCATTTGTTTAACTAATAACTCACTCATTATAATGGTGAGTTGAATGTTTATATTGAGAATTTAGTCAAACTATTCAACCGTTCAATTTGAAAATGAAACATTGTCAGGAATTCTCTTTACCATTTCCATTACTTTGAGTTTCAGTGACAATGTGTGTCCGAGAGTCCTCAGAGCCTCTGAGGACCCTCTGACACATTGTTTCGCTGCCACTTAACTGATTCACACCCTTCCATTTTACTCTTAACTCCCTTAATCTCCTAACCCCTCCCACTCTCCACCCACTTCTCTCCTCCCCCTTATTCTGAATTTAGAATTTCAAGCATCTTGTTGTTTATGCAATCACAATCATCAACACTCATTAATATTCTCATTAGCTGCACCTCAGAGAACAATCAACACTCATTAATATTCTCATTAGCTGCACCTCAGAGAACAATCAACACTCATTAACATTCTCTTTGAGCTGTGACTGAGAGAGATCACCCTTTGTTTTATTCCACCTCACTATATAAGTCTCTGTCTCAAAATTCATTTCATTTTCCACTAGAAGGCTTACCAAGCCGAGGTATTATGGAAATTAAACTTTAACATCTCTGAGAAGTGTCTGCATCTGGTTAGCTACCTTGTAGTTAGTCTCTAGCTGATAGCTATAAACGAAATCCAGTTAAAGTATACCCTGAGGGTGTGGGGAGCCCCAAGACTAACACTCAGAGGGCTATATTCAAGTTTACAAGCTAAGTTACCAACTAGAATAAACCACTCATTACACTCACCAGAGGTTATATAGTCTCTCACCTGGTCCCTCACTTAAATTTTAGTATCCAAAGTGGGTTATCAATATCAACTTTGTCATCGAGGTTCACGCCTATGACTAGAGCCAGGACGATTTACAAAAGGGATAGGCTAGATAAGGAAAACATTGATGAAGTTAACTTGAATGGGGAATAGCTGGGAACAATGCTACATTGGCAGTAGATGGAGTAGCTGCATTGATGCAAATGTTGGTGGAAGAAAGGTGTCAGCGTCAGAGAGAACAGAAAGATGAATGACGACTAAGGGAAATTGAGCAGAACAAAAGAAGTAGGAGTTGGAAATGCGAATTCGAGATGGGGGAAATGGTGAGAAGGGAAGAACACAATTGACAGTAAATGGAGGTCTTACAATTGCTAGTACAGGGAGCACAATTACTATTTAAAAGAAGACGGTGGGTTTTCAAGTTAATGTCCAATTTCAGGCATATGTGGGTTTGAGTGCTTTAGATGATGCAGGAAACTACAAAGTCAAGGAATCCATCTTGCAAAAGTATGACATAATGGAGGAGAGTTACAGACCAAGACTTCATATGATGAAAAAGAAACTAGTGAATTGTGTAGAGTTTGTGTCAAGATTGAATGACCTGCTTTGAAATAGTTACAATCTTGCAGTAAACCAGAAGAAATTAGGGGCAAGATAGTTCCCGAGCAATTTCTCCAGTCACAAATGGAAGATTTAAAAGTTTTATATGTACGAGAAAGACATGAACAAGTGAAGAAACTGGAGGGTTGGCAGATGACTTTCTTCAAGCAAGAAGAGAAATGATAGATATGAACAATGAAATCAAGACTCTTAGAAAAGTATCCTTTGACTTTGTCAGAGGTGTGGCATATCTGGTCATATGGTAAAGGATTTCCAAGTGCTAAAAGGGCAGAGAAAGAGAGAGTGAGCTGTTAGACCTAAGCATGAAGTAAAGAGCTTCAATTGTCACAGGAAACAGGAAGGCAAGTGAGAGACAGCAGAGAGAAAACTAGAGTAAGCTCAGAGTAGAAGGAGCGTGTGATGTGAGAGTGGATGAAATAGACAGTGAAGATGATGAATACATAATGTTTAATGGAAAAAATCTAGAAATAAAGGGAGCAAAAAGAGCTGAAAAGATAAGACAAGCACATCTGCAAAGGAATGTGACAGAAGCAGCAGAGGATGGAGGAAATACTTTAGTGGAGGAGCAGGACAATGAATGCATGGTCCAGCATCAGCTGAACATTTCACCTGAGGAATTGAAAACTAGGCAAGAACACTGGATGAATTCAGACCTTCAGTTGAATCTGATTGAGCAGGGAGCATGAGTTTCTCTTACAGGTATGGGTAACTATTTAAATCAATGGATTCCCCAGCAGTACAGGAAAATGAGTATTCAGCAAAGAGGATGTTGAGGTGTTTATCAAAGCAGTGCCAAGGAAAGGTGATGGAGCTAGATGCACTCTCAATAGCACACAAACACAACAGACTAGTCTGTTGCTGGAGAAGGAGGGAGGAATGTAGAACTAACATTACATACCATACATTATTACATTATGTTTCCTAAGACCACATACTGAACACTGGCATACTTATATTGGACATGCCTTATTACTTTGACAATATTATTACAAGTACTATTTCAATAGCACTTGTATAGCAATTGAAACAACACTCGGCTTTGCCTCGTACTATTTCAATCACGTTACTCATGCTATTAATCCCGAATAGCACGGTTACCCATGCCATTACTCATACAAATATATTTATATTTATGTATTTATATATAATATTTATAAATATTCATTTTGTTATTGGCAAGCCAGCGAAGCGAGAGAGACACTATACAGGTTTAACAAATTGAGAATCAGGGATATTTGTTGTTTACATGTTTGGATATATGTATGTCATTTTGTACTTCAACCCTCATATTTTAGTGTTTGCTAGGAGGTCGACCTCGTCTCATACTCCACTAAACAGAATATTTTGGTTTATTGATCTTTACCTATATCATCCAAAGAAATTAAATTGTTCACCGGTTTGAATTATTTTGTGGGTGTAGTTAAAACTTACTAACTTACCGGAGTATTTCTATTAAAATTAGTGGCAGTGGTAAGTTAATGCACTATTTGTCATAGTTATTTGCCCTAGCAACACACTGATGTTCTTACTTGAATATCCATTGTCCAAAAGTCTAACCACAAAGGTAAGTCTTGTGTTGGTAAGCCCAGTGAACAAGTGTGTGTGAAAATGTTGTGCATTACAGCTACTGCTTAGCTAAAGAATAGCACAAAGTAATGTTTATTAACTAACAAACTAGAGCACTGAAGTGCAAACCCTCAGCGCTAGTTAGCTAGTATGATAAAGAAAATAATAACAAAGGAAAAGTGTAGAAACAAAAAAAAGAAAGAGAAGTGGCATGAAGAGAGGCAGGAAAGAGAAAAAGACAATGAAGAAGGATAAAAGAAAGAGGAATGAATGAAAAAAGGTAGGAAGAAAAGAAAAACAGTACAGGAAAAAAATGAAAGAAAAAGGTAGGAAAGAAATAAAAACAGTAGGAAGAGGAAAATAAGGCAAGAAGACAAAAGGAAAAAAAAAAAAAACGGGATAGAAAAAAAAATGAAAAAAAAAAATTGTCTACCAGGGCTCAAACCAGAGACTTTTAGGTTAGCTATTCGCTCACTCAACAACTACGCAACGCAACACCTCACGCTGAATGCATGTAATTGTTAGCTATTTAAAAGTGATTTGCAACCTGCAAGCTGGCTCACGTGACAAGCACGTTTTTGAAGGGGCGGTTCCCATCAGTGTTGTGGTAATTGCAATTGGTAATTGTAATTAGCTGTAATCATTACACCATCTGCAGTAATTGTAATTGTAATTGTAATTGCATACCTGTAATTGGCAAGTAGTTGGGGTCAAAGACCACTTTGGTAAAGGGTCAGTTCTAAAGCACATGGCTGAATTAAAACAAAATTACAAACTTTGTGGGCCCTATTACATGACCACTTATCCTGAGGAGGCGATGTGATGTAATTGTATGTAATTGCTAACAGATTTGTTGTAATTAGTTCTTAAAGGTGTAATTGGTAATTGAAATTGTAATTGAGAAGCAAAAATTTAAAGTAATTGTAATTGTAATTGATTACTTTACTCCTGTAATTGCCACAACCCTGGTTCCCATTACCGTAACGTACGACTGAAATTCTACTCGCTTTTTCTTGAAAACTAAGTCAAAACGAACAATTCTGGCACATTAAAGGGACTTACTCTGTGAAGTGCTATAGTTTGATGTCGCTTTCAAAGCCTGGGTAGCGTACTCTTCGAGATCCCTTGTTGACTGAATGAATGAATGAATGAATGAATGAATGAATGAATGAATGAATGACGGGTTGACTACTATATACCCTCAGGCGCATGCGCACTGAGGGTTAATTAATGTATTAGCTGCCTTTACACAGCTTTATGGCTACTACATAGTAAGCATGTCCTAATATAGGGCTAGGTTCAAACCTGTTGGTAATTCCTTATAAATGTCTGTTTTTTGTTTTGTTTTTTTTGTCTTTGTTTTATTAAGCCAAACAGTTGCGGCAAGTGGTTATTATGGCACTGAAACTCCTTTACCATATATATGTAATTTAAAAAAAACTCGACCTTATTTATTTTTAGTAGCTGACTGGAGTGTTAGAGGTTAAAATTAATCACATAACAGTTCTTAGTTTCATGTAGCCTAACTAGGGAGACTCGCTATTTGTGCTCAATCACACCACTAGTTTATTTATATATACTATAGTTACTTATGCCATGATACAAGTGAATATCTCCCTAAAATAAGTGATACCATCCTCTAAAATTGCCTGTGGACAAGTCACAAAGGTGATTAAACGGCACAATAGAGTGACATGCAAAAATACTTTTGAAATTTATATAGTCTTTTGAATTTCTAAAGAAAATCTATTTCATTTATATTTGAACAAGCTGGCTTTGTGACTGAATCTGGTTACTCCGTCCCAATCTAAAGTCAAGTGAAACTGAGAATGATTTACCATATATTGTCTTGTCTTAGTGAACATCACTGACTATCATTGTTCTATCCTCTTTATGTTTGAAAGCAGCCACAAGGAAACAATTCTTGTAGTTGGTATTTTGGAGTGACCCTCGCTGCTTAACTGTTAATATTGGACACATTTTCCCTGTGAACTAACTCGATATCATCATTCTATCACTACTGATTATATTTGAAGCGGTGGATACATAAGGAAGTATGCTTCTTGTTATCAGTTTATTGGAGTGACCCATGCTGTAATAGCTGTTAAGGGTGCCTTTGGGTGCAAATCACTCGCAGAACAGGTGGTGCTAGGGTGTGTTAAATTTAGTTCTGCTTTAGCCTGAATTTCTGCAATCTAGCAGTTACTACTAGGAGAAAGCTTAATTAATGTTGGACATATTTTTAGCATGGACTCACTACTGGATATCATTGTTCCACTAGTGATGTGCTTCAGCACAAATGGTGACAGAGTCAAAGTTGGATTTTTTGCCATTATAAAATTTGTGTGAAAAAATATCCACATTTGTTTAGTTTGTCTTAATGTTCCATTATATAGAGAGAGAATAAAATGAAAAATGAGGGGGGAAAAAAGAAAAAAAGTAAGGAAAAAAAAAGTAAAGAAGAAAAAAAAAGAAAAAGAAAAAAAACATAATGCCTTTGCCACATTAAAAAGTGTGTGGACTAGTGGTCCTAAATAAACGGAACTCTTCCTGCTCTTACACCTGATATCCCTCATGTTTCCCATCTCATTTCTAAAAGTATGCAGTCGTTGAACATTAATTGTGACAGGCTCTGTAAAAACCAGGAATTTTGGCAAACGTGTCAAAGCTGTAAAAACAATAAAAAAATGCTGACTGTGGTCAAATTTGCTGAATTTTTGAATTTTTAACTTATTATTAAGTACAGTAATTGTTCTATCATTTTGCCAAATTTCAAAGCTTAAAAAGTTTGTATCACATCAAGCGTGCCATTGAAAGAAAAGTCTTTTTTTTTTAACATTTTATTTCTTTTCAGCGTATACGGAAATTAGCATACATCAAGCGTGGGATGTGTGGGAATCCCATGTGAACAATAGCGAAGTTTTCAGGGTTTTTAGGTTACATAAAAGGTTAGTTCCTACAAATAACAGAACCCTTGGTAAATTACTCATTATTGTTCAAGTGATTCTTACCGCACTTTAGAAAAGCCTTTTCTTCTCAGTAAGTGGCACACCAGAAACCCACTCCATTTTTACTCACATTTTGAATGTCCATAGTAAAAATCCTTTGTACACTATTTTATATGGTTCAAGTTGAGTAATTTTCAATAAGTAGCTATCAGGATTTTCAATTTTTTAAGCAAATTCCTGGATTTTGCAGAGCCTGTCACAATTTAGCTAAAAATATGAACTTACTCTCTTACATCAATTTTCCTGGGTAATGGTAGTTTCTGACTAAAATAATGACCAGTAGCTCCCGACAAAAAGCACTCAGCTACAAAACCGTGGCCAAGTTTTTGAAGTCAAATATGGTAAAGGGTTTCAATGCAATAATATCCACTTTTTGTGATTTAAGAAACAATCATTTCTAATGAATTATCACACAGTTTCAAGCTTAATACCCTAAAAAGTAAGACTTGCTTACTGTGTATAGCTATGATAAATAGCACATTTAAGTTACCATCATCACTAGTTCAAATGACCTCCAGTAAGCTTATTAGACATAGCTAAGTACTGCATTCCGCAACATTCAAATTATATCAGAAACAGCCTACTTCAAAGGGGTACATATTGGATGATATGGGTCAATATAGCTAACAAAGTGGGGTATGGGATGGGGTTGACCACCATACAGACACAAAAATGCAAGGGTCAAGGTACAAAAATGACATACATTCGTCCAAACATACATATAAACAACCAAATAAATATAACAATTTTCAATTGTATCACCCTTGATAGTGTCTCACTTGCTTTGCTCGCTCGCCAATCATCATTGCTTTATTTTTTTAACCAACAGAAACTTTGGAGTGACCTTTATATAATAACTGTTACTGATGGACATATTTTCCCCTCCAATAAAATCCTCTCATAATTTGGTCTATTACACAGTTCAAAATGGCAACTATGGTACAAAGTAGTTTAACCATGGCAACTCTTGTAATTATTGCTAGAGTAGATAGTAGTGATAATTACTCATATCCAGATGCTATATGTGACCTAACCATTTCAATCCATAGGCTTTTAAATACATTTTTTGGAAATAAATCAATCTTTTTCTGACATATGTACAGATGATGCGTTGTGCTCAGCTTTCTTGTGCGAGGTCACATAATGTAATCTGGTTCTTTCATTTCAACAATGTAATTACTACTTGACTAAAATAACTTGACTAAAAGAACTATTTCATGTGTTCTGCTACTATCTTATGGACAGTCCTTCTACCTAATCATTCCTCAACGACTTCAATAGGTAGAGTTTGATGCTTGCTTATGAATTGAGTGTATCAGTGAGTCAAGCAGCATATCCCTTAGTATTAATAGATTTATTATCATACCTAAAAATCAGAGGAATACCTACAGCTCTGTTTATATGTATATATATATAATATCCACACCAGTCTAGTGACAATCTGTCATGGAATGATTGTACTCATTCTGAAATATTTTAGACCAGACCCTTAAACATGTGTCACATGCTGCCTATATTCACAATGAATGGTCTATGAAAGTTGAGCTAATGACTGTTTAAGAGTTATCTACTTTAAAAGTTGTGGCTATGGCCGCTCTGTTTTAGGAACACAACTTTAGTTTCAGCGAGCTGTTACAGGGAGCCACTACATCTAGCTAGCTTTCCACCTCACCTTACCTCAGCCTCAGAGATATTGTAGCAGGGAAACGCAGGGCGGTCCCAGTTACAGCCTTCAATTTACGAGCGAGCGTCCGCAGCTAAATCCTTCTAGTTGATGGTTCGTAGCACTCGTGTTAGTAAGAGGTGCACAGGGGTGAACGACTTTTTTCCGCCCTAAAGGGGCGTCAACCTTTTCTAACTTAATAATTGTAATGACGGCTGTTATAGTTATAAACCAATATTGAGGTTTGTATGCGATTTATAAACTCCGAGACACAAGGGCGCAGCCCGAGTGGCCAGGATTTATAAATCGTAATACAAACCTAATGATTTTGGTTTATAACTATTTTATAGCCCAAACATAAACAACGAGCATAGTATAGCGTTAGCTATCTTAGTAATTGTATTAAAGTACCCAAACTCTTCATTATTCCATTTTGCTTTGATCTGCCTTCCATCATAATTATGGTTGCTAAGAACTTTATCAGACTTTTCCCCGCTAATACATTTTCTTACGAGCATACCAGACTGTATCCGATTTATAGTTCTTAAGCATTCCCGACATTCTGTGGTTATTGAACCTATGCACATAAAACCAAGGGCCAGGTTTTACAGCTAATGCAACTTTGTTTGTACAGTAAGTTTACAATGCATTAAAGACGATTTATTACATGCCAAATAATAACTGTACATGTATCTAATGATAATTCCATTTCTCTGTGAGGCATCTATCTCTGTCCATGTTAGGGTAAGATTAGTAGACATAATTTGATTGACTTAGGACTACCACTTGGAGGGGTGGTACTTAATTAAATTACTTTCTTCTGAAGTTCTGATAATTTCGCTTGATCCAGAGAAAGGTCCTCTGTTGACACTGTTGACTCCAGCTACAGTGAAGGTATAGTTAGTGAAGGGCTTGAGGCTAGTGATTAGATGAGTGGTAGCACTAGATGGAGTAGTGATTGTTAATTTTCTATTAGTTCCCACTCCATACTTTATAATGTAACCAGTGATGACTCCATTTCTCTCTGAAACATACACTAATGTTTTAGCAACTGACTTTTTAAAGTAGTCAAAAGTTATATTCAAGTAACCAAGAAACGAAAGTGATGCGCATGACATAAAACTTACATAAAATGATCGACGATGATGAATGAGTGAGCATGCGTACAAGAATGCTGTGAATGTATACAGTACCTAACACATCTATCTCTCTCCATGTGAGGGTAATGTTAGTTGACATTACTATAGTAGCAGTAGGTGCTTCAGGACTACCGCTTGGAGCTGGATAAATAGAAGACAAAAAATAGTAACAATGGGTGGTACTTAATTAAATTACTTTCTTCTGAAGTTCTGATAATTTCACTTGGTCCAGAGAAAGGTCCAATACCAACACTGTTGATTCCAGCCACATTGAAGGTGTGCTGAGTGAAGGGCTTGAGGCCAGTGATTAGATGAGTGGTAGCATTAGACTGTGTATTGATTGTCATGTCTCTAGTATTTCCCTCTCCATATTGAATCGTATAACTAGTGATGACTCCATTTCTGTCTAGGCACTCTATCTCTGTCCATGTGAGGGTAATGTTAGTAGACCTTATTGTAGTAGCAATAGCTACTCCAGGACTACCACTTGGAACTGTCAATATAAAAGTTATAATAAAATTATAATAAGTGAGATACTATTTGTGCCTACTAATTGAGTCAAGTCAAATTAATACATAAACGATGAGTGTTTGAAGTTAAGCTTGACAAGGTATGTGACCGTAAATATTGAATATTATATCATTTCACATCTGTAAATAACCAGGATTAACTGGGACTTCTGTGAGTATGTAATGTGGATATGATGCAAGGCTGTATTTATAAAAACATATCAGAGAGTGCAGTAGCCATCTATATTTAGGTTTGAACACACCTTTCCCGAATTTCTCAATATCATCAATTTCTTCTCCTCGAACTAGCCTAGTGGAAAACTGTAACTTTTTCTGGTGCTATTAATAGAATAAATCAGTAGCACTATTTCCAACGTAGGTCCACGACCCTTTTGTTTTCTTCCTTGCATGACTCTAACATACAGTTGTTTCACAAAGAAGCATCTTAACCTTCTAAGTTTTGACGCCATTGTGAGCTCCTGTGCAGCTAAACAAGTGTGACACCTTTTTTCCATTAATGCTGATATGTTCATCGGTAGTGTAGGGAGAAAAAACGAATAGTGTGAATTGCTACATCTTCTTTGCGGTGGCTGTTAAAGAAAACTTTAAATGCTTGGCATAGATCGTTTTAGTAGTTAACGTTTAGTAATGTGAATGTTGAAAAGTGGGCAGTTGGGACTAAGATGTTGTAGTAAAGTATATTGGAACTGGTATGACATACCAAGATGACTAGTCATGGAAAAGATTGTAAAAGAAAGTGGGGACTAGTTGTAGAAAAACTTTTCATAATGTTGAAGAACAAAACAAAATTTGATTTCTTTGCTCATGTATTTTAACTTATTTTTATTTATTTATTCAATAAATAAATACTAAGGATTAGGTGGTGATTGTTCCCAGGACAGAGGCACAGTTTCCTCGCTGCACAGCCACTGAGAGATGCTGGAAAGGATAGTCTCTAGCCCGTGGGTCTCCTGTCTGCACCGGTGTCCCACATCCTTCAGCAAGCCATAGACTTTGGACTCACATCACAGCACCATGGTCTCAATTATTTATTCATATTATCTTTCATAAAATTATTTATTTCATTTTATTCATTCTTTATTTCTTAATTTATATTTTAGCAAATAGCTAAATAAATTATACAAATAAACTAGTAGTTGTAGCTAATAATAATAGCTAATAATAATAATAATAAATATAAATTAATATTAAGTGTTTTGTATCGTCATGAACAATAACGGCTTTTACAACCGTAGCCCTTTAGCCAGAGTTTTCCTTTACCAAACGCAAACGAGCGTTCGGTAAAGGGTCTGGCCTGGCTAGCATTAAAGCTCAAGTTTAATCTTCTAGTCTGCAATAAATGTTAGTTCCTTACTCTGAGTGTCCATTCGACCTCTTCCACTTAGTTAGCACTGAAGTTCCCGATGTATAGGAAGCTCGATAAGGCGAAGCACAAGACTGGGCTATTGTTTGTGGAGTATTTCAGGATGCATTGCCAGAGTTTTTTTTTGGACCAAATATGCTCATCTTCTATGTTCTAACCATGCTGAATTGCTGTGTGAGCAGGGTGCAAACAGTTGCGTTTATTTGCAAACAGTGCTGCTATACAGCTGGAGAGTAACATTTCATAAACCAAAGGACTGGAAGGTAATTTTTAAGTGTTAATAGCCTAAATATAATCTCATGAGCTGTAGTAGTCTGGCATAGCCAGACCCACGTAGCGCGAGTGCCCCACCTCCTTTATATCCGAATTCCTACCACAAATTAGCCATGATTGCTAAACCTAGCTTTGGAAAGGGTGGCTGATATGCACAGGAATTTCTATTTGTGGTTGAGGAGGGCTATTCCTGGTAATTTGCTAACGGTAATTTACTGCCGTAATATATGTGCGGCAGAACAAATTTAGTATGGCCATGTCCCCAGACTCATTCCCAGCATAGCGGTTCGGTACAGGGTCTGGCTACGCCGGGCTACATGAGCTGGTGATGTATGTTTTGGATATGAGACATAGCCACACCCTAATTCAATAGTTGTGGTGTGCAATAATTAGATTCGCATTACTATGCCAAGAAAATAAGGCGACTTGTAGATAGTTCTCGTTCCCATAGAACACTACAAGAAAAGAACCTTTGCTCATAACATTCTCCCTTCCCGCCACCTCTTCCTTTCCTCCACCTTCCATTCCTGAAGTCAGAGTGTAGAAGTTTTATTAGTGTTTGAACTGTGGTCTGTAGGACTTCTGTCAATGGTGTAATGTCTGCTTGCGAGTATGTTCTACACTTGTCGCAACCTCTAGTTTTAATCAGCTCGTTTTTAAAGTACAAGAATGAAAAATGTTACTGAACGACATATCTGCTATGAAATATACTTGATATAATATCAATCATGATCAAATGTTATACTAAATCAAGTCTAAGTTGGCACAGTTTGTTAGTGTTTTTTTTTGTTTTTTTTTTGGTCGTTTTTTTTATCAGGTTTTAAGTTTTGGTTAAGAAGTTTTGGATGATCATTTGGATGAGTGAAAGAAAGCCACATTGTTATGGAGAAGTCTGTTCTGTATCTAAATCTACATGTGTGTATTTAGATGATCATTTATGCGAATGGCAACATTCTTATTGTCCCTGTGTTCCATCCAACACGTATTCTGAAGTTATGATACTCACTGGCCAGCCTCTCCTCAGTTCCCCTAGTGGTCATTCTCATGTGACTTGTGATTGGGCTGAAGCACTTTTGTTGGAATGTTGAGTTTCCCTGAAGGACTATTTCAGATGTCCATATTGAGTAGAAGAGGTTTATCCATGGTTAGGTACATTTTGCTGGCCTTTGATGTTGTTTTTGTTTGTTTGTTGTTGTTTGTTGTTTTGTTTGTTGAGTGGGGGGAAGGAGGGGGTTATTTATTTTTCTGTTTGTTGTTGGTTGTTTTTTGTTGTGGTTTTTGTTGTTTTTGTATTTCGGAGGAATAAAGTAAAGTACATTTGAGAAATATGGTATCCACAATATTGACTTAGACAAGATATGTAATTAACCCTCAGCATGCGTGTGCGAGAGGGATATTGTAGTCGTCCTGTCTGTCAATCTGTCTGTCTGTCATGTTCTGATTTTGTATTACTGACCAATTAAATGTTGTTTTGAGTTACTCGAACAACTATTTAGACCTTTTATTATGCTAGTTTAGTTAATTTCAGGCACTAGTTTTTGTTGGTGATTGCCCCTTTCGTCACAATGTAATCATGTGAGCTAATGATTCTTGCAGTATATGATAGTTTTGCTTCACGATATCAAGTTAGCATAACGTTTGAATTGAATGGGACTTTCCCCTAGATGTTTCCCTTGAGTACCTTAAGTGTTTCCTCATCACATGATGCATATTGAATATTCCAGCATGGCCGGGAATTGTCCAGAACTACATTCATGCACATTGAAGCGTTCCGTATGGAGCGTTCAAGGGAGAATATTGAAAGCTCGCATGATGCGAAAATAGTCAGTGGTCTAATGACAATAAATATATGTATGTATATGTAGGTTACATAATTGCGTGGATGTCGATACTGGATTTACACAACTGAGGGCCAGAGGCCCGAAGATAGTGTAAGTCACTTACTGACCGAACGCAGAGTGGTACAACACCATGGCTCTAGGCTATAGGAAAAGCATAAAACTAATTATGATTGGACAATTCACTTATTCACTTCGTAGCAGGTGAGTATGAAATATATAGCATTGTGAATTAAGCAATCTGATTGGACAGTTAGAATGTACCATTAATACAAATACATCCATACAGAGAGAGAGGGAGGTAAACTTGCTCTAGCTTCACACACACACACACCCCACCCCAGAAAAAATCTCTAGATATAACCCTGGTAAGTGTGCAAGCATCATACTTTTATTAAACTGACATTCTTAATAGAGAGCAGCTATATATAGTAACGTGTGTGGTACACCGAGATAGGCATTGGAGGAACAAGAAATGTTACTTGTTGGCATTAAGGGGTGGGGAGATGGTTATGTACCAGCAGTGATAATTACTAGTGATATTTACTATAGATTTAAACATTTCTTCGTAGAAAGTATAAATGTGGGGGGGAGGGGGGCTTGAATATTTTTTTACCCAAATCGATTGTTATTTATTTTTACTTGTGTTTAATATTAAGGAATGGTAAAAGGTCTTGATGCCTGTGAAGAAGCTTATTGTATTAATAATCAACAGTTGCAGTTTTTCCAGTCGACTTCTAGCAGAAGACAATTCTTGTTGAAGCAGATGTTGGTAAGTGGGTGAGACATTTAATGTATGTGTGTTAGTACTCTTATGTTTTCCCATGTACTGTGTGTGTGTGTGTGTGTGTGTGTGTGTGTGTTGTGTACAACAGAACTCTTGTAATTGGGACCAAGCAGGGTTCACTAGTGGGGGGAGGGGAGGAATAGTTTTTCCCAACTTTGTAGTGTGCTATTGAGGCTGAACCCCAATTTTATAGCAATTAATAATTTTTTTGCTACTGCCCAAGTGCCACCCCTCCCCCCTCTTCTTCCCATAATTGATCCCTGCGGCAACATCATATTAATCTTATTATAAAGTTGTGCCAGCTGTAGCCATTCTTTTGCTTGTACTGCAGATTGGAGGAGTGGAATTATCACCAAGATGGTTGGCTATGTGTGGGAGGGGTGTAATCATTGTTGTGTGGGTGTGGTCATTGACATGGTCAAATTATAGGTGTGGTCTGTGTGGGTGTACTACTGTGGTAGGTGCGGTCATGGGGGGGGAGGGGGAGTGTGGCAATGTTTTAGATTATTGCCTAGTAGAATTGTAGGTGTGGTCATTGCTAAGGTCATTAATGATTGTTGTCATGTGTGGGAGTATTGCCATGGTGGGCATGGTCATATGCAGGTGTTTTGCTATGGTGGGTGTAGCAATGTGTTGGAGTGTTGCCAAATGAAATTTTAGGTAGGCAAAGTCAACATTTTAAAGGCAGGGCTTCATACAGAGGGGGGTGGCCCTGGAATTCCTCCCCCCCCCAAGAAATCAGAATTTTTAATATAATTATAAATGGTAACTCAGAGCAAACTTCTTTTTTATTATTAAAAAATGTAAACCAAAGCACAATTCTTCTACTTTTTTGTTTGAAAATCTCTAGAACTTCATCCAAGTTTACAGCCGAAAGTTCAGGGCCTCAATGGCAATTCTTACAAGCTGACGAAGGTTTTAGTCAGTGATACTGCTGCGTATACGGGTCTCAATGAGCTTCATATGTAGCTGAAAGATCTTTCAACTGATGCTTCCAAGGAAGGACGAGGAGTGTGTTCAAAAGTTTAAATGTTTCTGAAAAAATCCCCGTATATCTCTGAATTTTAACAGTGGATAAAGCAGCTAATATTAGCATTACCTCCTCCCCCCCCCCAGAAAAAAATCCTGTATGGAGCCCTGAAAGGGGTTTGTCATTTTCAGGAAATTGATGAATATTTGGAGTAAATTTCTCCACTAAGATTACAACAACTTTGGAAGGGAGGAGGCAGGAGCCTAAACCCCTTACAATTGGCTAAAAATCCCTGTCTACTGTATTGTAGAACATGTTATCACTTGTGGTGGCTTTAAAATATTCCGTGAAGTGACTCACTTATGTAATTTTATTATTTTATTTTTGAAGTAGCTTCAGCTGGTAATTCCTCTGTGTAATTGAATAGTTATGATAGTCTTTGTAGCCACATGACTGGTCCACCCAATGATAGTGAGTGTTCATTACTCCTGCGAAACACTCTGAAGTCTAACCCTCCAAACCCCCTCCCCCTCTCCTACCAACACACACACACACAACACTACACACACACACACACACATGCACACGCATACACACACGCACATGCATACACACATCACATACACATGCATACACACACGCATGCACACATGCATATACACATATACACATACACACATGCAATACTCAAGTGGACACTACACAGACTCACACACATGCACACTTCTATGAGCTGCAGACTATAAAAGTTAATCAATTATGTCATTTGTACACTCATCTCATTCGTTTATTTTATTTTTATGTCACCCACGCCTAATTACTTGCTGAGTCATGCTCAATAAGGGGTCATGTGAGGGTCGTGTTGTTAGAGTTGATTTGAATGATAAATTGAATGAACTGTCTAATAAGTCCTCCTAACTAACCTCAGTCGTACCGCTTACTACTTGGCGCTCCATTATACGCCTACTTGGCAGCACCCTGAGAGGTGGTCCTCGTCCTACCACTTTGACTTTTATTTTCCCTCCAGTGATGTGTACTGCACCAACTCCTTCCTATTTATGTCCTAGTCTTATTGAAACTACTGTGGTGTGGGTGGGTGGGGTTCTTTGCCACTAGCTGTCCGCTGTCTAACTCCCTTTGCTGTGTGACGAGGGCTCTACTGTGCTTCTATTGGAGCTGCCCAACCCATGGCCCACATGTTCTCTACTACACATGCTCCCTACCCCATGTCATGTTAACCCTTTACCTTTGCTACTGCACTTCCAGTGCATTTTTGTTGCAGAGAAAAACCTCACCAATTTGAGTTTCTGATCCAGACTTCTTCACCCACTACCCATATTCAATGTTATTGGACATCTACAGCAGAACATTTCATTGTAGCTGCAGAATTTTTTTGTTGTTTTTGTTGTTGTCTACTTTAAACACTATAGTGAGGAGGTTTTTGTGGGTGGAGAAAGGGGGTTGGGGGGAATGTTATTTTTGGGGGGGGTGTGGACACCTCTGTTTGGGGGAGGAAGAACTCAGTTTAGTGTGAGGGTGGAGTCCTAGTGTCCCTTTCTCCTCAGTATCAAGTACTGCATTGTTGTACTCACTTCTTCAGGCTCTTTTTGTGTGTACAGTAAGTCTCTCTATTTCTGATGGCTCCTATTTGAGTGTGTATTTTCATAAAAATGATGATAAAATATTTTATTAACACATTCAATGGCTGTGTACTGCCACATAACAGCTGTTTTTACAATGGCTGTAAATAGCAGTGTTGTGTGTGTAGGTAGTAAATATCAGTTATATCTTTTTTCTTTTTTAGCAACTTGAAAATGGCTCTTTGGAATCGTCGGCTGCAGGAGCTAACAGTACCATTAGTTCTGTGGGATAGTGTCCTGTCAAGTTCATAGCTACTGTTATCAATACTGAATTGTTTCATTGTGTTCATTTTATGATATATATATATATGTTAATAAATTATTTGTTATTAAAATTTAAGACGTATATGCCATTTTACATGCGTTCCGCTAAAATAGGAATTTCTTCTGCCTCACATAAATAGGTGAATGATGAAAATAGCACTAAAATTATCTGACTTATACAGTCACAAGTACAGTATCATCTTGTCTGTTGAGATCTGATGGGATGCTGGTTCCATGGAACATAGGGCAAGTGCTGAGACATTTATTTGCCTAGTGAAGTACATGCTACAGTGAAAAGCTGGTCAGAGTGAAAACTCAAGTGCAGAAGTGGGTCATCAATAGTTGTTGAGAGACCCACCATCTTAATTCAACCAGTAAATCGTCATTAAACTGTCAGGTGCAGTTATAGTTATGCAGTGCAATGCAGTATCTTCTCCTAAATCTTGTGGCTGGTATGCAGCAGCAGTCTTGGAGTGGGCATGGGACAATTAACCAGACTTTGAATTTCATTTTTCTGTTATAAGTATAATAGCAACAAGTGTTACTAATAGCTATTGCTGTAAGATAAGAACTCCTTTAAAATAAATAGAACAGTCCTTAGTTATTTATTTCAGATGCACACATGCAGCTGCGCAAGTGCTTTACTCCAAGTATCCTAACCTACACAGATCAAACTGCTGACTACTCAAATGCCAGATAATCCAATAGTGTAGAAGCTGAATAGGATATACAACCCTATGTTAGGTACCCAGGAGATGATAGCATCAGTAGCTACTACTATAGGTAAGGTTTATGATACCCTACACAGAAATAGCACCTTGCATTAATATGGAATTGAGCATTATCATAATATTATATAAGCAAGCAGGAAAAAATCAAGTGCATGTTTAGCTTACATATATAGCACCACATGTAAAAGCAACACACCACACTTGCCACTAATAGCACCTGCTGCTATTATTTATGGTAATCCATATCAAGGCAAGTCCACCAGTTATTATCTGTAATAGATGTATAATTTCTCTATGCAGGTTACACAACTACAAATACAAGTAGCTATTATAGTGGCACAACCATCTTCCATGAATTTGTAAGATATAATTTTATTCACTTGATGTTGCCAATTTGTTAACTGGACTGTCTGCTACTAAAACTCAATCACTGAATCTTAGGTGTGATAGCTATACTAGCTAACTCTCTTGCACTAGCCCCGTTCTCCAAACATAAAGGAAAAAAGTATTACTATTATTTGTTGCCAGTGATTTTAATACATAACTTAGTAAATTTACAGTCTCTAATAATACATACCGGAATAAGTTCCGTTGTTAGTTTTACTTCCCTCGTAACTATAGCAACTTAAAAGCACCGCCCAGTCAGATTAGGTAAACACAGTGATCGTCATATGTGCTGATCCATTGCGCGCGCTCTTAGTGGACGAAGGAGAGAGAGTCTCTTGCGTCCTCCTCCTTCTTCGTCCTTCGGGCAAACCAGGTCAGACTGGTGGATGGGGCAAGAATAGGCGTTCTAAACTACGTGGCGTTAATGAGCAGGAGGCAATGGAATTAACTGCGAGTCATTAGAAAGCGGAGTAAAACTAATTGTGAGTGCCATCATTTACTTGGAGTTTTGTTCAGTATCTCATCGATTTTTGTTGGATATTCCAGAAATTTATGGTTGAATACTAGTGTAGCCTTTTCTGCTTGTCTCATGACTTTATAGCTAGTACCACCCAGTAAAAAAGCGGTTATTACCCTCCCCCCCTCACACACACTCTCTAGATGCTATTACATATACTATTTTAATGTGACTTTAGGACATAGAAGTAGGTGGTGACTCCTTTGAACACCCCTGGATATTTATCAGCAAGACTGAAATTCCTCGCAGCAAGTAAGTTGCTCTATGTGGAAGTGAGTACCGAAAACACATAAACATTATGCTATTTGATGGATGGTAACCAAAATTTTGTGACATGTGTGTTATTATTCTTTATAAAGGTGGTGCCTAATTAGGGAATGTGTGTGCACATACTCAAGCTAGCGATTTATTGGTATGCCCAATAAGTTAAGCCTCTATTTATGGAGGTGTGATGCCCCTTTGTTTCAATTTTGTTTGGAGATGACATTTTATGAGGAAGCCCTTACATATGTGATATATGTGATGCAAGAGTGACCTTCCAGTGTGTGTGTGATGGGGGAATGGAGACTAGTTGTATCTGTACGGTCTTGGGATATGCTGCTAGTCTCATTAAAAGTCCCCATTATTTGCCACTGTGGATACTGGTGAAGGACATGTTTAGGTATGCTGTATATTTGCATAGGGCATGATATGCATCATGGTTTCTTGTCACATGGTAATAAGCACATGTAACAGTTCAGGGATGTGATGGGTTTTTTTTTTTTTTTAACTGTAGCTAGTTTGTTGCACTTTCTAAGGCAGGGGGAGATAGTCCACTGTGGTTAATGCTTTTATCACTTCTATTCATCTGTAATGTCCACCAGTGTTAAGTTACTACTTTCCTGGATTAAATCTCTCAGTAGCATGAGCTAGTATGGTGATAGGTGAAATACTGTATTTTTTTTATCGGTATTATTCAGAGTTTTCATCAGAAGTGTTCTAAGATACTGTGCCATCTTGTTTTTAAGCAGAGTTTACATGGATATAATATTTTATCAACATAACCAGTGCACTTATTTATGATGTTAATAGTTTAGTTTTTTTGCCTCTTAACTCTCTCACCGGCAGATAAAATTTAGAGATTTCCAATTTTCTAGATTGTTTAAAAAATTTATATAGATGCAGGAGTTCGAAAAAGTACCTAGCAACCATATATAATGTGTGAGTACATGTATTGTTAAACATTTGTGGTCAAAAATGGTTGCCTAGGAACAAACAACAAAGTCGTTATGGTGACCATACCATTGCTGTATTAAACCAACATGACCTGTATGCATTCCAATGCCATATTAGCAATTGCGTTGCACATGATGAGATATTATTTTTACTATTATAATAGACATTCATGTCCGCCAGTTATGCTGTTGCCCAACGACACCTGGGGGGAGGGGAGTGTAACTGTATAAGTCCGATACTTTAATTGCTATAAATTCCTGTCCTTCTTCACTCTTACACTCCTCCCTCACCTTAATGATAATTGCCTCTTGTCTACCTTCCTGCTTCCAACATTTATTCAGTATTGTATATCATCTGAATATTCTGAGCTTATAGGAGAGAAGGCATCATCCTACATTGAAGGAACAGAAGAAGGTCCAAGTAAGTCAGAGCAAAGGCTGCTCACTCAGGTTATCACTCATTGATGAGAGTCAGTTTAAAAAACAACAAAATAAACACCAACAAAGGTTATTGTTATTGCCAAATTAGTGCTATATTCCCAGGAAAGCTATTAGGCTAAGTAAAAACTTATTGAAAAAAAAGAAGAAACTTTCTCACTTATTTTTTTTGTAATGAGTATGTGATGTAAATGGCAGATTGTTTTCCCCGGAGCAACTTCAGTTAGACTATAGCTGCTGGTATCTTTATTACCTACAGCACCCTAGTAGCTCTCAGCTTGTACATACTTTTCTCAACTAGCAGCAAAGTGACAGCTTTAGTGAGCAAGTTCTACTTACTAGCCTAAATAGTAGTATCTCCACGGTAGTTATATATCTCCTCTCCCCTTTCCCTCTCGCTTTTGCTGTAGGAAAGTCATCACAGACAGTCCACCACCTCAGTTGCAGAAAAATTCTTGCGATGTTTTGAACCAATGTCATTGCTACCTTAGTTATGTAATAGCTATTTTCTATTGCTTAAAATATATGTAATAGAAGAATACATTAGCCATGTTCTAGATGCCGTAGATTTGCAAACTCCTCTGCAATGTCCTGTGCCGGTGAATGGCTTGAACATTGTGCCCCTCCCCCTCATATACAAGAAGTCTATTCTTGGAGGTATATTGACCCATTTGTATCAGTTTTATTTGAGATAAAAACATTTTATAATGAAGGCTAGTGTATAAGTTATTTATGTGACTAATAATGACTTTCCAGTGGCTGCTGTTTGGGGTGGGGGGAATGTGTGTTTGTATAGCCTAGGGATAGGTTGTTGGTCTCATTAAATGCCACTATTGCCATTGTGAATACTGGTGAAGGACATGTTATTAGTTTAAGGTATACTTGCACAGGTCATGATATGCATCAGTTACATAGAGTGAAGTATGTGTAGGACGTGGACTCTTGTCACATGGTAATAAGCACATGTAGCAACAGTTTAGTTATGAGTACAGAACAGTAATTGCAGTTTGAGTTTCCAGCTAAGGCTTGGCATAGAGTTGGAGACTGTGGTTTATGCTTTTATCACTTCATTCATCAGCAATGTCCACCAGTGTTAAGTTACTAATTCCTCTCATAATTAAGTCTTCTTAGCCTCAATATGTATACTGAAGTACAACTCCCAGATTCTTCAACTCTGATGTTACTTATAGTAAGCTAGGTGCTGAAGAATAGCAGTTGTTGTTATTATTGTTGTTGATGTTGTCATTTATTATTATTATTAATGAGCAAATATGCTTGGAAGTACATGTCTTTTTTTACTTGGACCCTCACATTGTGTTCACTTGGTCGGTTCCTTCCCATACTCCACTAAATGGAAATCTTTTTATCAATCTTTACCTGATCATCTTAGGAAATTTAATGATTTACCCTTTTGAATTAGATTGTCTCTGACTGGTCTCACAGATCAGACCCTTTACCCAACCTCTATGCTGAGGTGATCTGAAACTTTCACTGTACTTATTTCGTTCCTTAAAAATGTTATTAAAATAGTGATAGTGCTTGTCTAATAGACTGGGTGTATGTAATAGACAATCTAACTTAGTTAATCCTTATTTTATTTGACTATCCTCTGCCTAGAAACAATTCTTACCTTAGCTTTCATTTCTTGCCTGATTAGAGGTATCATTATGTTTAAAGGGCCTGTGTATTGTTCTTTGACATCAACTTCTCCAGAGGAGCTTCAAGGACCATAGCCACTCCCACCACTAATTATTTAGCCGCATCCACCATATTGTATTAGCCTCACCCACCAGTGATTACCTTAGAGAACGCACAAATTTTTGACCCACAAATTTTAATCGATATGTCTGAACATCAATGAATCTTGATAGGGAGGCAGTATTGTGTTACATAAAATGCTAATGTATTGCTATTTTTTTGTTTTACAGTTACTGTATACAACCATTCAGCACCTTACCTTGGAAAGAGGTGCATTGTTCCTGATGCTACCACCACTTATTATTACCATTTATGATTAGTAATGAATTGCTGTTACCTTTGATTATGTCTTGATAAAAACTCAGTTGCACTGCAAAACTGTTCAGTCCTTGCTGTACTAACTATTTAGTAGCAAAGAATACCTCTTTACTAGCTACATAGTTACTTATCCTTATTTGAAGCCAGTTGCTTTCAATAAGAACTAGTGAAATTTTCCCGTATTCCCCTTGTGTATATGTGTATACATATATATTGTACAGTATGTAATAGTTGGTGGGAGAGTGAAGCGAACGAGACACTCTCAGGGCTAACACAATTGCAAATCGGGGATATTTGTTTATGTGTGGACGTACATATGTCATTTCTATGTTGACCCTTGTGTTTTTGTTTTTGCTTCGTGGTCTACTCCTTCCTATACCTCCACTAAACAGAACATTTTCGTTTAGCGATCCCATATCATTCAAGGAAATTAATTATTTACCTCTTCGTATTAGGTTGTTTCTGAATGCTATAAGATGCACCTTGGTCTTAAAAACGTACTGTTATACTCAAAACTGTGCAGTAATTCTTTAGAACTTCATTTTTAAAAGTCGCAAAATGTTATGGTGAATGGTTACTATGGTATTGAAACCCTTTACCAGATGTAATTTAGTAGCTGTGAGTACTTGTCAATAGCTACTGGTTACTCAGATAGTCAGAATGCGATATTAGAGACTACAGAAAATACCAGTACTCAGGAAATTGAGGTAAGAAAGTGGTTCTGTACTTGTTAGTTAAAGTATATAATGGTCACAACGGCTACGCTTAGCAATCAATATTATCTAAGCAAGATTAGAAATAGACTAATAGACTCTTTTGAAGTGTTTCGTTTGTGCACTGGCTTGCTCGCCCTTTCTGCTCAAGCACATCACCAGTTATATACCTATAATTGAGGTTTGTATTTATTGCAATTACTCCTGAAACATGAGAGTAAAGCTCAAGTGACGATGGGTTTGTTAATTGTAATACTAACTGATTAGCCTGTGGACATAGTAGTTACCATGACAAATTTTTGTTCTTTGTAGCCATTTTTTAAGATGGAAGTAATCCAAAAAATTCTGATGACACTAATGCAGTTACGTAAAACAGCAGTTTGATTTTCAATAGCTGCGCTTTAATTATCAAAGTGACGGAATGCAAATATCTCAGAAGAAATAAAAGAGAACACCATTCAATACTATATTAACTCAGAATTAGCTGGTGTTAGAAAGGACTGGACATTGCTAATTAGAAACCCCACCACTGTACTAGAGGTCAGAACAACAGCATCTTACAGTTTCAAGTATGCTATCGACTGACATAAATAAAATGGACTTCATTTTATTCAATTAGACTTGGTACACACACTATCATTTTTTTGGTCATTTTCCAATAAAAAATGTTTGCTATAGCAAACATTAAATTTTATTGGAAAATGACCAAAAAAATAATCATATGTGTACTGTATCAGATTTATAGTACTTGACAACAAATGTGGTTGCTCAGGCAACAGGTTATAAATGCATATACTTCTATATTGATAAGGTTTGTATGAACACATCAAATAGCAGAGTGTGGTACTCCTCAAAACAGCTACCACTAGCTGTCATATGTAAACATCATCACTTAATTTGACCAATAGTTTGAAGATGCTTTTCAGCCACCTTTACGAGCAAACTATACAATTCCCTCATACTGAACTAATGTGATACCTCTGTGCTTTATTGCAGCTTCAGCTATTTTCATTAAAGGGAGAAAGTGTTTTTTTTTGTTGTTTTTGTTTTTTGTTTTTTGTTTTTAATACCAATCCTTATTCTTAAGTAATTCAACCGAGGAAGTGGGTGTGGCTATTTAAATGAGTGCTGCAATACCTTTGACTAAGTTGCAATGTGCTTTATTTGTAGGTGTCTACCTGGTGTCCTCACTAGGCACTCAGGTGTGTCCACACCTTTCCATATAATGTGTCAAACTTGGAGCAGTTGGAGAAAGTAGCATTATAGTGGACCAGATCGCTCGAGACGACATTGGACAAATGTAAGGCCTTTATAAATGATGATTGTGATGAGGATTATAGTAGTGACGATGATGATGATTATGATTATGGTATTGATGATGATGATGAGAAAGATAATGGTGACGATGGTAGAGATGATGAGGATGGTGATAGCAGTGATGATGAGGGTAATGATGATGATTATGGTAGTAATAATGATGGTGATGATGATGATGAGGAAGATGATGGTGATGGTAGTGATGATGATGATGATGATGATAGTGTTGATGATAGTGTTGATGGTGGTATGATTATGGTAGTGATCAGGGATTCATACAGGGTTTTTCGTTAGGGGTGGGGGAAATTTTGTATAATCACAAAAATATTTTAGCCACATGAAAATGGTGACATCACGACTATGACACAGATTATTAGATGAATACTTAGACAAACTATTATGAATTGCTATTGAAGGACCAGAACTAGACAGTCATGATTTTGAAAAATTGTTTGCCCTTTTAAGAGAAACTAGCAGTAGAGTAATTAAGATATAGTTTTTCATATGTACTTATACTGATCATTATTATTTTTCATAAAAAAATTTCAGTCAAGTTAAAAAAAAAAATTAAGTGGGGGGGGGGGACTAAATTTAGGAGGGAAAACTGACCTTAGGGGAGGGGATCCCAGGGTTCCCATAGTTTGTATGAAACCTTGATGATGATGATTATTATGGTAGTGATAATGATGGTGACAATAGTGATTATGGTAGTGGTGATGTTGATAGTGATGATGGTAGTGATGATGATGATGATGATTGAGGAGGATGATGATGGTGATGATGATGATAATTATGATGATGGTAGTTATGATAATGATAGTACTGATAATGATGTTAGTGATTATGGTAGAGCCAATAATGGTAGTGATGGTGATGGTAAGTGACTATTATTAGAGGTGGAACGAATATCCAGTTATCGGGTTAGGTAATTGAGTGTTTTTTCTCATGACCCCCGACCCAGTAATATTTTAACATCTTCGTTGACTCTTGTATAGCTTTTCAGAGAAAGTATAGCTATAAAAACCACATTGAGCCAAAAGTGAAAGAGTTTGTAGGCTATCGGTAAGGTTAAGCAACTCTGTAATAGCTGGTTATGAAAGGGATAGTCTGGCCAGGATATCGAATGGTAGTTTTTTATATCCTTCGAGCTTTGATGATGATACTGATGATGATGAGGATCAGATTAGTTGGTGGATAAGTAATGATGATGGTAGTGTAGTATGATGATGACGTGATAATGAAATATGATGAAGTGATAGTGAAGATGGTTGTAGTGATGGCCATGTTGTACTAAAGTTTGTAGACTGTAATATTAGTATTTGGTGGATTTGTGGCTTTTTTCTATATTTAATAGTACATGCGCATTACTCTCTGTCTGTTATAAGTTGTGCTGAGTTAGCAGCTGGTATTCGAGCCTAATGTATTGGTGCACATTTAAGTTGTGCAATTAATCCCTTTATTTTTGTAGTAAAGTGTGATGACAACTGGAGCTGTTGTAGTATGTGCAACATTAGAGACTGATGAGGCAGTGCACAAGTGATCTCATCATTGAAATATATTGGAATTGAGAGTAGCAAGGTAAATAATCGAAATATGACATATAACTCCTACAGTCACTGTGTACCCACTCCTATAGTCTCCCTGTGCCCACTCCTATAGACTCCCTGTACCCACTCCTATAGACTCCCTGTACCCACTCCTATAGTCTCCCTGTACCCACTCCTATAGTCTCCCTGTACCCACTCCTATAGTCTCCCTGTACCCACTCCTATAGTCTCCCTGTACCCACTTCTATAGTCTCCCTGTACCAACTTCTATAGTCTACCTGTACCCACTCCTATAGTGCTCCCGTCCCACTCTCCTATCCTCCCTGCACCCACTCTATATACTTCCCCCTGCCTACCAACTCCTATGACTCCCGTCACCCCTCTATAGTCTACCCTGCACCCACCCTATAGTCCCGTACCCACTCCTATATTTAGACTCCCTGTACCCCACTCCTATAGTCTCCCTTACCCACTCCTATAGTCTCCCTGTACCCACTCTATAGACTATCCTAGTCTCCCTGTACCCACTCCTATAGTCTCCCTGTACCCACTCCTATAGACTCCCTGTACCCACTCCTATAGTCTCCCTGTACCCACTCCTATAGACTCCCTGTACCCACTCCTATAGACTCCCTGTACCCATTTCTGTAGTCTCCCTGTACCCATTCCTGTAGTCTCCCTGTACCCATTCCTGTAGTCTCCCTGTACCCACGTTCATATGGTAGAGGTTACTTAAAGAGATGTGTTCGTAAATTGTCACCTGTGGGGACCACACCCCACAACAGTATTATTAACTTATTGCCAGACATTTATTCTGTATGTATGTTTGTGTGTTAGTTTCAATAGTTGTAGTAGCAGCTGTATTTTATGTATCATTTTTATGTTGCCTAGGTTACTTGTTACAATTTGTGTGAATGTTTGTGCTCTCATTTGATTGGTTACTTTAATAATTCATTATCATCTCTGTGATTGGTCAGTTTTTCATTATATTCTGTTTTCTTGTGATCCCATTGGCAGTCTATAAAAGGGCTGACCAGGGACAGTCATGAGTTCTGATTCTTTGATTGAAACACTCTCACTCATTATCTTTATTTGGATATATCAAAATTAAGTTTAAACTTGAACTGATGAGGAAACTATTATAGCATTGTTGGGTGGACCTAGCCAAAGAAGCAGAGGGCCCGACATCACCTAATGATGGGTAAGGGATATTTAAGATGTGTTCACAAGTTAGGGTCACTTAAAGAGATGTGTTAGTGGCTACGTCACCACCTAAAGAGATGTTAGGTCACGTAAAAATAGGTAAGGGTCATTAAATGTGTTCATAGGTTAGGTCACCTAAAGATAGGTAAGGTGTGTTCACATGCTATGGGTCACTTAAAGAGATGTGTTCATTGGTAAGGATCTCTAAGTGTAGTAGCTATGTTTATTTATAAGGAAAACTGTTTAAGTCAGGTTGCTAAAAAAAGAACGGTTCACATCATATATGTAGGTAAAGATCACTAAGATATGGCACTTACTGGTGAGGAATACTAAGAGATGGTTTTTCTTAGAATAAGATTTGAGAGGTGCATTTATATGTATAAAGAGTCAATAATTGAGAAGTGCTTGATCACAGAGATGTATTTATCATTAAGGGGGCATGTTCATGAGTAGGAGAGGCATTTTGGGTACAGATTGACAGTGTTTCATATAGAGATAGGGCCATGAGATTCCTCCCCCAGCCACAGAGTTGATAGGTACAGGGTCATTGAGCTATACAAGGAGTTTGTTATAATGGTTACGTATATACATGAGATAGCGGCATTCTTATTGATGGTTCAAGTGAAACTCGATTAAAAAGATGTTTTTAATAATAGGTAAATTGAGTAGATATGTTTATAGGTAATGGTCACAATAAATATTGTTCATGGGTAAGGGTTGCTAAGAAAGTTGTGTGCATAGGTAAGAGAGAGGGTCAATAGTGGATTTGTTTATAGGTAAGGGTCACTGATAAAACATTATCAATAACAATTTCTTCAACAATAGCCATTGATATCTGTAAAATTCCTTTCTTTGAGTATTAAAACTACATTGACTGATATTATATGTATATATGATATAGGCACGTAGGACACGAGACAGGAGAGAGGGAAATACATTCATCTGTGCAAGATGAAGAGCATGTCAAAACAAGGTACAAGGTACTTGCTATTAAACTTGTTTATTTTGTGTGTGTGTGTGCTTTGTCAATGTAGCTACTGAGGTAGTTGCACTCTTGCTCGATATAATGCACCACAAATAATATTTTTGTTACAGAAATTTGAGAAGTGAAGGTGTACTGCCGAAGAAAGTGGACCGACGTCACACATACAATGATGTCGGATAAATACAAAATGTCCTTTGATCCCTTGGAATTCCATTGAAAGTGGACCTACCTAAAGAAGCAAAGAACTAATTTTCAAACTGAACAAATCTATTAATTTTTTGTGTGTAATTCACAAATTTTTGATAATTTATTTTTGTTACTACAATTATTATTACAGTATTGTAGCTAAATAATACCAGCGAAATATACAGTGGTATAACAAAGTAATAACCATGTAATACACAGTGTTATAGCAAAGTAAATGACCATGTAATACACAGTGGTATAACAAAGTAATACCAGCGAAATCAGCAGTGGTATAACAAAGTAATAACCATGTAATACACAGTGTTACAACAAAGTAATAACCATGTAATACACAGTGTTATAGCAAAGTAAATGACCATGTAATACACAGTGGTATAACAAAGTAATAACCATGTAATACACAGTGTTATAGCAAAATAATAACCATGTAATACACAGTGTTATAACAAAGTAATGACCATGTAATACACAGTGGTATAGCAAAGTAATAACCATGTAATACACAGTGGTATAGCAAAGTAATGACCATGTAATACACAGTGGTATAGCAAAGTAATGACCATGTAATACACAGTGGTATAGCAAAGTAATGACCATGTAATACACAGTGGTATAGCAAAGTAATAACCATGAAATACACAGTGGTATAACAAAGTAAAAACCATGTAATACACAGTGTTATAGCAAAGTAATAACCATGTAATACACAGTGTTATAGCAAAGTAAATGACCATGTAATACACAGTGGTATAACAAAGTAATAACCATGTAATACACAGTGTTATAGCAAAATAATAACCATGTAATACACAGTGTTATAACAAAGTAATGACCATGTAATACACAGTGGTATAGCAAAGTAATAACCATGTAATACACAGTGGTATAGCAAAGTAATGACCATGTAATACACAGTGGTATAGCAAAGTAATGACCATGTAATACACAGGGTATAGCAAAGTAATGACCATGTAATACACAGTGGTATAGCAAAGTAATGACCATGTAATACACAGTGGTATAGCAAAGTAATAACCATGTAATACACAGTGGTATAGCAAAGTAATAACCATGTAATACACAGTGTTATAACAAAGTAATAACCATGTAATACACGGTATAGCAAAGTAATAACCATGTTATACATAGTGTTATAGCAAAGTAATGACCATGTAATACACAGAGGTATAGCAAAGTAATAACCATGTAATACATAGTGTTATAGCAAAGTAATGACCATGTAATACACAGAGGTATAGCAAAGTAATAACCATGTAATACATAGTGTTATAGCAAAGTAATGACCATGTAATACACAGTGGTATAGCAAAGTAATAACCATGTAATACATAGTGTTATAGCAAAGTAATGACCATGTAATACACAGTGGTATAGCAAAGTAATAACCATGTAATACACAGTGGTATAGCAAAGTAATGACCATGTAATACACAGTGGTATAACCATGTAATACACAGTGGTATAGCAAAGTAATAACCATGTAATACACAGTGGTATAGGAAAGTAATAACCATGTAATACACAGTGGTATAGCAAAGTAATAACCATGTTATACACAGTAGTATAACAAAGTAATAACCATGTAATACACAGTGTTATAACAAAGTAATAACCATGTAATACACAGTGGTATAACAAAGTAATAACCATGTAATACACAGTGGTATAGCAAAGTAATAACCATGTAATACACAGTGGTATAGCAAAGTATTAACCATGTAGTACACAGTGGTATAGCAAAGTAATAACCATGTAATACACAGTGGTATAGCAAAGTAATGATCATGTAATACACAGTGGTATAGCAAAGTAATAACCATGTAATACACAGTGGTATAGCAAAGTAATACACAGTGGTGGTATAACAAAGTAATAACCATGTTATACACAGTGTTATAGCAAAGTAATAACCATGCAATACACAGTGGTATAACAAAGTAATAACCATGTAATACACAGTGTTATAGCAAAGTAAATGACCATGTAATACACAGTGGTATAACAAAGTAATAACCATGTAATACACAGTGTTATAGCAAAATAATAACCATGTAATACACAGTGTTATAACAAAGTAATGACCATGTAATACACAGTGGTATAGCAAAGTAATAACCATGTAATACACAGTGGTATAGCAAAGTAATGACCATGTAATACACAGTGGTATAGCAAAGTAATGACCATGTAATACACAGTGGTATAGCAAAGTAATGACCATGTAATACACAGTGGTATAGCAAAGTAATAACCATGAAATACACAGTGGTATATGTGGTGGAAGCAGCTGGGAGAGAACCAAGTAGGCTGCCACCAGAGTGTCAGAAAGCACTTACACAACCCTTTCACAGGCCCTTAGCTAGCCAGCTGCTGCTGTTTAAAGCAGAACAGAAGGTTCACAAGAGTTAAGTGTGGTAAAGCATGACACTGAGAAACACATGCTCAGACCAGCCATTATATATAAAACCAGTCTGGGCATGCTCAATGAAAGTCTGGTGACACAGGAAAGGAATGATGCAATGGGAAGTGGGAGATAAATGGAATAAATAATTAGCTAGTACAGAGAATAATAGAATAATAAGGCATGCTAATAATCTAATATTAATGTGATGTGTTTAGTGTTTCTAGTGGGAATGTTCAGGGGTGTGGTTTATAGGAATGTGGTAGGTATTCTACCACATCTCCCCCTCCTTCGAAAATTGAAGTGTGGGGTGAAGGAGATGGAGTGACGTCTACACTGAGGAAGGAGGAGTGGTTGCAGGGATGTGCTGCTGCTGCTGGTCTTCTTGGGAAGGCCAAGATTGTCTGGACAGGGCGTCTGCAACTGAATTTGCTGAACCTTTCACATAACATAACTCAAAGTTATAGTCTGCCAATTTCTGCTTCCATCTGCATAGACGTGCTGAAGGAGGCTGGCCATCAATAATGTCAGTCAGGGCACTGTGATCAGTGAATGCCTTGAAAAATCGTCCAGATAGGTAGAAATGGAAATGAGTGATTGTTGACAGGAGGGCAAGGGCTTCTAGGTCGATAACAGAATAATTCTTTTCCCTTGGGAGTAGTTGCCGGGAGTAAAACGCACATGGTATCCAAGTAGAGTCTCTATAAACACAGAGAGATCCACCAACTCCACTGTAGGAAGCATCTGTAAAAACACTCAAAGCATCGTTAGCATTAGGAATAATCAGGGAAGTATGGGATGATACAGAACTAATAATAGAATTAAAAGCTGTTATGAAGTCGTTATCATAGTGTAATTTGTCTGGGCTGTTCTTAGTCAGGTGAGAATTTAAGACAGTAGTGTATTGTGATAAGGCAGGAATAAAACGAGAATAGAAAGTGATGAGCCCAAGAAATGATTTGAGAGAAGATTTGGTGGAAGGGATAACATAGTTTGAGATGTGAGCGATTCTTGCATCTGGGATGGAGAGTTTGCCATAGCCAACATGGAAGCCAAGGAAGTCAAATGACCTGAAACACCAGCAGCATTTAGATTGCTTCACTGTGAGGCCTGCTCCAGCAAGCCTGGAAAGAACAGAAGTAATGTGGGAAAGATGATCTGTGAAGGAAGTAGAAAAGATGATTACATCATCAATATAAGGGAGTGAGAATGCTTCTAGGCCTCTCAAGACTGTCTGCATCAGCTGTTGGAAAGTGCTGGGAGCATTTGTTAGGCCAAAGGGCATAACTTTGTACTGAAATTTTCCCTGAAGACAGGTGAAAGCAGTCAATTCTTTAGAGTCAATAGCCATGGGCACCTGATGGAAACCCTTTAATAGGTCCATCTTAGAAAGGAAAGTTGCATTCCCTAGCTGGGCCAAGATGTCGTCTATGGATGGCATGGTGAAAGGGTCATGAATGGTAATACTGTTAAGTTTTCTGAAGTCGATCACAATTCTGATGCCACCATCTTTTTTCTTGACGGGCATAGGTGGACTTGATCACTTAGATGAAGAAGGTTCTATGATGCCGAGATATAGCAAATTCTCAATCTCTAGCCTAAAGGCTTCTTGGTATGCAAGAGGGATGGTGTAAGAGGGAGACCAAATGGGTGTTGTGGATGTAACAGAGATAGAGTGATTGACAAGTGACGTGATGCCTGGTGAGTCTGAGAAAACTGATGGAAATAAATCCAGGACACACTGTAGCTGCTGTTGCTGCTGAGGTGACAAGTCAACTGGTTGGGGTGCATTATTAGGGGGTTGAAATTCATCCTGTACATGTTCATCAGGCACAATGAGGCATCTGTGAACAGGCAAAACTTTCTTTAGCTGTGAAAGATGTACTACTTTGGGTTTAACTTTCTTGCCCTGGGGAACAATGGAACAGTTTACGGGGGGCAACAATTGGGAGATGGTGTAAGGACCGTCCCAGGATGCATCCAAACATTTGTTGATGCCTGGAGCTCTTTTATAGACAAGATCACCAATGTTAAAGTTAGCAGCAAGTGAGGATTCTTTGGACAGTCTGTGAGAAGGGAGTTTGGCCGAAAGAGACTTCTTTACAAAGTGTGTTTGGCATGAAAGCATGTTGTCAAGGTCATGGATGAATTGAGGGAGGTTAATGGAAGTAGATGAGGGAGAAGTCCAAAGTGATTTGAGTGTGGAAAGAATGAATGGTGAGGGTTTAAGGAAAAGAAGCTCATGGGGTGTAAAGCCATGGCGGGAGTGGGGAAGACTTCTGGCAAAGTAAAGAATGAGGTCAAGGACAATAGGCCAATCATGTTTTTGTGAGATGCATTTTGAAATCATAGCTTTTAGTGTGGAGTGGAATCTTTCAAGGCGTCCATTGGACTGTGGATGGTAAGGTGATGTACGAATGGACGAGATGTTGAAACGCTTTTTGAGGTGTGAAAGAGTGAGAGACATGAAATTGGAACCTTGATCTGTGAGAATGACAAGGGGTGGACCCAAAATAGAAATGATAGATAGAATGGCTTTTGAGGTGTCTTCAGAAGTGTATGATTTGAGGGGAATGGCGAATGGAAAACCCGAAGCAAGCTCAAGGCAAGTGAGTATGAATCTGTATTTGTGTTTAGAGGTGGGAAGAGGTCCAACTATATCTAGAGCAAGTTTCTCTCCCCTCTCTGAGATGATTTCTGGCTCCAACATGGGTACTTTTGGGGCACCAGATTTGTTAAAACGTGTGCACTTGTCACATGACTGAACATGTCTTCTAATGTCTGAAACAAGGTTTGGCCACGTGAAATGTTTATTGACCAGGGACCTGGTGGTGTTCAGACCACCATGCCCAAGGCCTTCATGTGCAGCAATGAGAACTTTATCCCTGAGTGGTTTGGGAACTACAAGGGCATGTGAAACAGAGTGTTGAGTGGAAGTGAGACACATGAGCAATTTGTCAACCACAAAGAAATGCTTGTCTCCATTCTTAGCATGCTCCCAAAGGGGGGCTAATGTTTCATCCTCATGTTGTAGTTGAACAAACTTGTCTCTGGTTATGCCATCAAAGTTAAGAGTAGGAATGGAAGTGGGGGTGAGTAAACTGCCATGATTGGTGGATGGATATGGTACAACTGCATCAGATGCTGATTGAGTGTCAGCAGAGTCACAGTCAACTGGCTCACTAATGTCATTTAATGACAGAGGAGTGGCACCTTCAGTAGTGTGCAATGTCTCAGCAACATGGGTTGCAATATCAGATTTTGCCTGCATGGCACGGGTAACCGTTAGGACAGGTGCGGGCTCGGATTTGATGTGATTGATGAGAGAAATGATGTTATCTTTGCCAAAGTCTATGCCTAGGAGAACAGTTCTAGGGGGTAGTCTGGAATCAACTGCAAGTTGGCAGATACCACTAAGAGTAGGGAGTACTACTGGAAGTTCAAAGACTGGGACTGATTTGGCAACTTGTGAAATGCCCGAAATAGATGCAAACTTAACAGGAGTGTAATCAATGTCAATAAAGTCGTCTGATATGAGTGAAATCTTGGCTCCGGAATCAATAATAATGGGTGCGTGTATGCCGTTAATAGTACCATCTGTGACTAAGTCTTCATCAAAACTGTTGATAGGGGTGGGCAAGGTATCACAAGAGGAAACAGTAGGTAAGGCTGCAGCAGATAGTGACTTGTTAAGTTCAACCTTCCTGACTTGTCTGGCATTGGTTCTGGGGACTGGAACGGGTCGATTTTGGGTGGGTGTGGTGGATGAAAATTGGGGTGGAGTTGCTGGGTGGGTGTGACAGAGTGGGAGTGGTAGTGCAGTTGTTGGCATAATGGCCAATACTATTACACTTAAAGCAAGTGACTGTGCTAAGGTCACGCCTAGGTAGAGAGTTGGGGCGAGACTGAGAGGTGTTATGGTGGGAGGTGTGAGAATGGGAAGAGTGTGAATGAAGGGTGGGAGTAAGAGTGACAGGTGAGGTGAGCAACGGTGGCTTGGAGTAAGGAGGTTGCCTGGAATTGAGATGTCTAGAGTCAGAATGTGGACTGTAGTCTTGAGGCTTGTTGTGATGGAACTTTGAAGGATATGACTTGCCATGAGAAAATGTAGACACGCACCAAGTGTTACAATCCTGCACGAAAGCTTGATTGGTTGCACAAGGTTTGCTAAGCAGGACGTCTCTGTGCTCTTGGGGTAAACCAGCCAAAATGCCAATGGTGGCAAAAACATTGGACATATCCTCTATGAGTTTATCTGAACAATTGACTAGAAATGGTAGGCTATCAAGAATAATTTGGAACTTGTAACGCCAGTTATTGTACCATTGGAGTATGGTTTTTTGACTGCCAGTTCTAAATTTGAGGGGAAATGAATTCAAACATTCTGAGACAGAATAACCTCCAATGTTAAGTAGCACTATCTTCATGTCGTCATATGAGGTGCAAACGGCTACGTTATTATAGTAGGCCTCCTTATAAAATCCAGATAAGGCTGAGGGCAAATAGGTAATCCACCTATGCTGTGGAATGGTTCTAGCACTCAATTCGAATTCGAACCGGTGGAGAAAAACAAAAATGTCTTCTCCCTCCGTCATCTTGCCAATGGCAGAAGAGAGGGATTCAGGTTTGTCAAGAAGTATTGGAGTTGGGGCTGCAGGTTGAGACTGCTTTGAAAGCAACTGGGCAAACATGAACATAGTGGGGTCAATGACTGAAGCTTTAGCCTTGTCAGAGATAGATTTAATTAAAAGGGTTGGGTCATCATCAGGTTTGTCACAGGATGTGGCTAAGGGTGAGGCATCTTTAGATTGAACAGAATCAAGGGGAACAGTGGTAGTGGTAGAAGAAAATGATTCATTGGAAGAGGAAAAGCCGGAAATGACTGAATGGGCAGATGATAATGAGGGGATTGAATCAAGGGAAGAGCAAGAGTTTTCAGAATGAGTGGGGGACTGAGCTGCCATTGCTAGAGCTTTGGCTCTTTGGCGCCTAGTTTATATAGTAGATAAATGATACACTGATAAACTAATAACACAATATTACAACGTCCGAGCACAATACAGAATGCAACAACAACAATGCACTAATAGAAACTAATAACTTGCACTCAAGAAGCAGAAGAGCTGAAGGCTGTAGATGCTGAGGAAGAAACTCAATGAAGTACCAGGTGAAGGCTGCTGGAGGTAGACTGGAAATTCCAGAGAAAACAAAGCACACAATATTGGCAAGGGTTCGTGTAAGTGACCACTTGATCGAGATTGGAACGGCAGAGAAGACTGCTGTAGAATAGGCAGGAACAGACTGCTGAACTGAAAAGAAATGAGTTGAGATGGAAACCCTCTACGTCTGGAGTCAGGGATTGTTCAGTTATGGAGCGTCGCAAATCTCAAAGGGCAGTAATCAAAGAAGTGAGCGTCGATGGTAGGCCGTCTCCAAGAATCCAACACTGAAGAAGAATGCTGGACCACCGCTGGCACCAGGTGTGGTGGAAGCAGCTGAGAGAGAACCAAGTAGGCTGCCACCAGAGTGTCAGAAAGCACTTACACAACCCTTTCACAGGCCCTTAGCTAGCCAGCTGCTGCTGTTTAAAGCAGAACAGAAGGTTCACATGAGTTAAGTGTGGTAAAGCATGACACTGAGAAACACATGCTCAGACCAGCCATTTGAAACCAGTCTGGGCATGCTCAATGAAAGTCTGGTGACACAGGAAAGGAATGATGCAATGGGAAGTGGGAGATAAATGGAATAAGTAATTAGCTAGTACAGAAAATAATAGAACAATAAGGCATGCTAATAATCTAATAATAATGTGATGTGTTTAGTGATTCTAGTGGGAGTGTTCAGGGGTGTGGTTTATAGGAATGTGGTAGGTATTCTACCACACACTGCCACTAATTTGATTTGAAAATGAACTCCAGTAATTTAAGACCAAGCTGCTTCCACAATAATTCACATTATGTGAAAAATAACCTAATTCAAAGCAGTAATCATTGAACAAGTCCAGTTGTGTGAAAGTTTTGTGAGTTACAGCTTCTACTTAGCTAAAAAATATCGAAGGTTTAAATAATAGTTACTATGGCATTTAAATTCCTTTACGGATTAAACGTAATTTAAAAACTCGACATTATTTTAATAACTTAGAGTGTTAGAAGTTAAAATCAATCATATAATAATAGTGTAGTTTTAGGCTCACTCATCATTTGTGCTCAAGCACATCACTAGTTACCTTTAGGACTGAATGATGCCTTCTAAGACTAGGTGAACAGGATCTAAGACATTAGCTACAGGAAAACTTAATGAATGTAGTCTTATTGTTACTTTTGTATATAAATACAGATTTAGTAAAGGCAAAATCAACTTTTATCAGATTTACTTTGTTTGAATTAACTTGTGCACAATAGCTCGCTTGTCATTTGTGTTGAAACACATCACTAGCTAGTTACACTACTACTGTTGGCTATTGCATCATGATTATAAATAGCTGATCTAATGATGCACAGCTAATATATAGCTACATCCGTTTGAATTTTCAGAGACACTTTGCATGTAATAATGTTGGAAACGCTTTAATTTGTAATAGATAAGGTTTGAACTGTTTGGTTATTTGATACTAATTTACAGGACTAGTCACTTCTCATATTGTAATAGATAAGGTTTAAACTGTCTGGTTATTAGATACTAATTTACAGGACTAGTCACTTCTCATATTGTAATAGATAAGGTTTAAACTGTCTGGTTATTAGATACTAATTTACAGGACTAGTCACTTCTCATATTGTAATAGATAAGGTTTGAACTGTTTGGTTATTTGATACTAATTCACAGGACTAGTCACTTCTCTTATTGTAGTTTATTATGTGTTGCTTTATATGGAATAGTTCATTTAATGCAATTATAATATTTACTGCATGACTCAACAATTGCAAGTTATACATACTAGTGGTGTGCTTGAGCACAAATGGCGAGCGAGCCTTAAACTACACTATTGTTAAATGATTGATTTTAACAAGTAACATTCAAGCTACTAGCTAAAATAAAGTCGAGTTTTTAAATTACGTATGCGGTAAAGCGGATTCAATGCCATGGTAACCGCTCCCTGCATTTGAATTGAAAAAGAAGCAACAAAATCAAGTCACGTTATTTAAAGTTTTCTTTGTGACATTCTTAATAGTAGTTGTAACGCACAATACTTTCACACAACTGAACATACCTACGCAAGACTTACCTTCGTGGTTCGTCTAGTGGACAATGAATTTACAAGTAAATGCTGTTGAGTAGGGCTTATAATTGTGACAAATAGCGACTAACTCGAATAGAAATGGAGTTCCCATAAGTTTTTGCATTTTAACTGCACCCGCAAAACAATTCAAAGCAGTAAACAATTCAATTTCTAAGGTGATACGGGTAATGGTCGCTAAACTGGAGGATTCTGTTTAGTGAAGTTTGGGACGGGGTCGAACGCCCATTTTGTATTGGTTACTGGGCATTTCCAATCCCGGTAAATTCTTTTATGAAGGGGTTCACTGAATGTCTTCATTGTACTTCAGATGTTCCCGAGTATGATTAATGAAATAACTTGAATGGACTAATGACATTTAAGTTACCAGCAACCATTCCAACCCTTTACATACATTGCACGTTATGAGGAAGTGTCTTCATTATTATAACCATCATCTTCTGGTACTTCTGTGTTGCAGTAGATTCCATGATGATATCAGTTATAATAACTACAGAATAAAGCAATTATACGATAAAAAGCAACTTAAATACAAACAATATTAATACATACATGAAATTTAGAGAATTTATTTTTTACCAATTAAACAGTTATTGTGACAACATGGGAATTTGAACTTTCAAACAATTCAATTGTCTTCCTATATATCTTCTTACAGCCACAATTGTTAACCCTAAGCATGTAGCATGAGAGGGTTATTGTAATCACTTTGTAAATCAGTCATGCAGTCTGGCACACACAGGACTGAACCCTTAGCACTATTACACACTAGAAAGTTATTATTACTAAATATTTTATCAGACCTAATGAATGATTTACCACACAAAAGCTTATGATCACTGCCAAGAAAAAATCATTTTCTGGAATGTTATGTTGAAAAAGAAATTCTGGCACATTGCATAGTTGTATTTCTCTTCCAATGTTCTGAAAAGCCTCCATTTTTTTAACTAGTTGTTAAGTGATAAGCCAACCTACTGACAAACCAAACACACACACTTTGGAGAGGTAATGTTGTGTTTTCATTATTTTGTATGTAATTTTGAACCTAATTGCATAATAAGAAATTCAGAGATCACATTTTTAGTTTTGTCTGTTAATATTAAATGGCAGATATCCTCCTTGAACAAATCATAACATAAAAGATGAAGTACATAATAATCATTAATTAGTTTTAGCATTTTAAATTTTCGAGTTGTTTCCAATATGTAAACAGTCAACATTTTCTGTTTTCAAATGTTTATTTACAGATGTATTGGCACCAATTATAATGACATCATCAGTGACTGCTACATCAGTTACTCTGTCCTTCTCTCAACCTACCAATAGTTTATCAGTAGATATGTACACAGTTACATTGACTGGTACTACTTGTAATGGAGTCCCTATGAGATCAGGAATTACTATGACAAACTCAGTAACTATTGGTAATCTGGAGGCTGGTATTCAATACTCTGTAGCTGCTGTTGGTAGAAATAATTTGGCAGAATTAGAAGGCACTGGAAGTGCAGCTCTAACTACAAGTGAGGCAGGTAATAATATTCAGAGTAATTGTTCACTTAACAAACAAGTCGTTTACAAAATTGATCCAATAATAATTAATTATGTCATATGATATAATTATCACATTGATACAGCTCCTAGTGGAAGTCCTGGTGCACCAACATCTAGCGCTACTACATCAACTAGTATCACCATCACATGGACTGAGATAGCATGTCTAGGCAGGAATGGAGTGATCACTGGATATACTATTAGATATGGACCTGTTAACACTTCACCTACAACAATAGATCATACATCTTCTGATAGAAGTAGAGTAATATCTGGTCTGACACCCTTTACCAACTACAGTGTCTCAGTGAGAGGAGTGAATATTGCAGGAGGTGGAGGCTATTCTAGAGAGGCTGTCATAAGGACGGAAGAAGCTGGTGAGTGTATTAAGTTCATTGAATGTAATTAAATCTAAGACAAGATTATTACCCAAAACATTTTTCTTAGCTTCTTGGAGTAAATGGCAATATATAGATAGTGACGGGTTAGGTACAGGATTGATTTCTTATAACTAATTAGATTACAATTATCACGTTCTGACCCTTCATAAAAATTAGATTGAAACTTTCTCACCTAAAAGGGTCTGGAAAAAAAGCAAAGGAAAATAATGTGAAAAAATCTTAGTTGTCGCTGGGGATTTGAACCCTGGGCCACTGGCTTCAGCCACCAGTGCTCTAACCACTGAGCTACGACAACCCTCGACTTCCAAGACTCTCACATCTTTCCTTTGCTTTTTTCCAGACCCCTTTAGGTGAGAAAGTGTCAATCTATCTAATTAGATAATAATCCAGTTTTCTTATAACTTACTGTCAATTGTTTTAGCACCTACTGCTGTCAGACATTTATCAGGAGAAGCACTGTTTTTTAGTATTATACTGACCTGGAGTGAACCAGTCCCTCTCAATGGCATTCTCAACACATACACTATCAGATACTCAGTGAATGGCAGCAGTGAGATAACTAACACAACAAGGGACACCACTTTCTCTATTACAGATCTGAACCCAAACACTGTAGTGTCTAATATCAGAGTCATAGCTGCTACAGGAGCAGGAGATGGTCCTCCTCAGATGCTATCTAACATTATTACTCTAGACAAACCATGTGAGTGTTATGTAATTAATTCTACACTTACACATAAGATAACTCTGCTGATTTTGTTACTATTATTAGTGGTGTGCTTGAGCACAAATGGCCAGCAAGCCTAATACTACACCATTGTTAAACGTTTGGTTTTAACTTTTAACATTCAAGCTACTAAAAATGTCCCGAGTTGTTAAATTACGTATTATACGGTAAAGGCATTCAATGCCATAGTAACCACTCCCCGCAACTGTTTGAATTGAAACAAAAAACAAGTCACGTTCTTTAAACTTTTTCTTTGGGATATTCTTAGTAATTGTTGTGACGCACAATACTTTCACATAACTGAACATACTTACGCAAGACTTACCTTCGTGGTAAGTCTAGTAGACAATGAATACAGTGCAGTGCAGTAAATATGGATACAAGTCAACAAAAATACAGTTGTTAGTAAAAAATATATAATTTAAACAGTTTTAACCGATAATTATAATAAATAAAGGCGTAATTCAAGCATCACTGGGGGGGGGGGGGGCAGTAGGAGGGGGGGGTGGCAGTTACTCTAGCCCCTGACCTATAAACGTGTCAAAATGCTCTGAGCATGAATAGCAAGCAAGTCAGTTTTTGATACTCCGGACTGATTTCCACCCTAGGTTAATTAAACTATGGAATACGGTAGACTTCTCTCTTGTTATGCTTAGCTAAGCCTTGTTCTTTTGCAGTTGTTATTGTTGTTATTGTTGTTATTATTGTTATTATTGTTATTATTGTTATTGTGTTATTATTGTTATTGTTGTTATTGTTGTTACTGTTGTTATTGTTGTTATTGTTGTTATTGTTGTTATTGTTGTTATTATTGTTATTGTTGTTATTATTGTTATTGTTGTTATTATTGTTATTTGCACAATTACTTTCTTACTTCATTTTTCCAGTGTAAAAGTAGTTCTTGTAATAATGTAAGGATACAATGATTTAGTTTTTCTTACCTTTAATGAAAGACAAGGATGCATTCATTACATCAAAGTGAGACTTACTGCTTGGAAAAAAACTTAAATACATTTGAACTGCGTGTGGTGAGGTTACAGAAAACACCCTCTCCCATGTTACCACAAAATGGATCATGTTCCATTTGTACTTACACTGTATAGATAAATAGAATGAATAATATATAATATATTATATATAAATATACTCATTCATTAAAATACAATACCCATAAAAGTATTATTTCTGTCATTAATGTCAATGGCTGTATATATTTCATCATAGCAAATTAGAAAATATTAACTGTCTATTAACTGTCCTAATCATTTTCCTTTTTGGAATGTGTCTTCAATAGCAAGCACTTAGTACAACTTTTAAAATAAAGTTACTGCTGCATTATAAGGCAAAAATTTAGTTTGTGTGGGGGTGACAGAAAAGAAGAAAGGTTCTACTCATGATACTAAAAATTGCATTGTGTGTAATCCGTGCATTGTATGTATTATGTGTAATATACAATGTTGTATATTACGCTATAACATATACTCAATTTTATTAATTAAGGAGTCTATCACATCAATGTTTATATTTTTTAGTTGCACTGAAGCAGAAAAGGCTCAGTAATAATAGCAGTAGTGACATTCATCTTTTGTTATCTGTAGCTCCAGTAGAGAATGTTGTAATTGAAGTCTTAACAGACATTACCGTGAGAGTTTCCTGGGACAGAGTAGGAGACATCACTGATTATGTAGTCTACTACAGACAGACTAACAATATACAGAGACCAGACCAGGAAATGAGCAAAATGGTGTCATCATCTGAGAAGTCTGTCATTATTGATGGTTTGGTCAGTGGAGCAACATATGTATTCCAAGTGGTGGCTAGAGTTACTGTAGGAGACAGGTCAGTGTCTGGCAAAAGAATTGAATCAAGTCTGCCCATAATAACTGCCTCACTGATGACTCCTACTCAAATTCATGGAGTGTGTAAGTTAAAATATTATGTCACCATTTAAATGATTGCAGAATACATATATATTTGTACCATGGTACGTTCAAACTGTCCAATCAGATTGCACAATTCGAGGTGAATACATTTCCGACACACCTCCTGGACGGTGAATAAGTGAACCATCCATCAACAATAGTTTTTGTGTGTTTCCTATAGCCAACAGCCATAGTACAAATCAGTTGCACCACTCCAACACTATCTTCGGGCCTTTGGTCCTTGATTGTGTAAACACCATACCAACCTCCACTTTGTGGTATATATATACTAGAAAATGCTCGTGTAGCATTGGTTGGGCGAGCGAGCGAAGTTCTGGAATGCGCGCGCGAGCTGAGTTAACAATAACAGAATTACCTGAATAAACTTAGAAAGCAGTGGCAAAGAAGCGCAGTTTGACAAAGACTTCACAATTGTTTCAAGAAGAGAGTAGCTATAAACGTTTTGGTTGAAACAGAGTTGCGTAAGGCAGTGCAGCAGGATTCTCCGCGCTCGTTAATTGAAAAATATGGAACTGTGAACGCTTTACCTAACTTACGTAATTAGAAGCTCGCGCGAAAACAGAGGTATGCGCGCGCGTTTAAACGACGACGTACGACACGTTTAAAGGACGACGTATTCAGGATTTCCATAGACTACATCTTAGAGTTGCTCGCTCGCTTCGCTCGCTCACCAATAATATATATATAACTTACACCACAAAGTGGAGGTTGGTATGGTATTACATAATCAAGGGCCCACCAATAGTGGTTCTACAACCCAAAATCACTGTCTTAAAATAAATAATTTTTTTTAATAAAAACAAATATAAAAAATAACATTAAACAAATTTAGGATTTCTCGAAAAAAGATTGGGGATCAAGAAAGGCAAAGTCAAACTAAAGCCCTCCCATGTGTTGGACAACTTCCAGAACTTTTAAAGTTGACAAATGGCAAAGCAGTAATTATAGAATCACCTTTCTTAATTTAGGCAAGTTCATCTTTTGATTTAATACTTTGGCTTTAAAGGGCAACACTGAACTAATTTTTTAACATTCATGATATAATAATATATATACTTATGTTTCATCCACCTTACCTTCAGTTGGTGTACTGTCAGATTCTGGTGAATGTACCATTTGAGTTCTATTACAACAATTGAGCTACTGGGTGTAACTTAGCCTTACACTACTAGCAGGGCCATGCATGCACCAATATTTAAACAAAAGGAGGGTGTATCTATTAATTTACTACACTTTACCGGATCTCAACGCTGTTGTCAAATGGAACGGTCGAAATCAGGCGGTCGATAAATAGCTAATATCGATCATTATGGAAGATATCGGTAAATTCCACCAGCCTGGTCCTTAGCCTGGTCTTTAGCCAGGTTTTTAGCCTGGTCCTTAGCCTGGTCCTTAGCCTGGTCCTAAGCCTGGTCCTTAGCCTGGTCCTTACTAAGCATTATTTTGGGGAAATGAATGTAGTTCAGAGAAATTTCCAGCATTTTAATTTGCAAAGTGGCCATTTTTGCACTACTAAGGGTCTGCCGATTTAATTATTGCCACATATACTACTTGAAAGTGTTTGAAGAAAATGAAGCTATGATTGCAACATAAGGTAGACATTTGTATGTTCTAATGATGGTGGATTCTGTTGTTGTTGTTGTTGTTTTTATTTTTTTATTGATGTCATTGAACTGTTTGCTTTATATGTAGTAGCTTTATTAGCTATACAATAAACATTTGGTTCATTTGATCACAAACTTCTATATTGTCTTTTCTATTAATCAAGTGCATTAATTTAAAGAATGAATGGGTATGGTTAAATAATTGTTTTAGATTTTTTTATACTATTCTTTAGTAAAAAAAATGCACACACTCATTCACAGGATGTGCCAGCACAAGACTTATTATATTGGACAATGGATTTTCAAGTAGGAACAATTTCATTAGACGCCCATAGCTATGACAAACACGGTCACTTTACCACTGCCCACTAATGAATGCTATGACAAACTACAGGTCACTTTACCACTGTCCACTAATGAATGCTATGACAAACTACAGGTCACTTTACCACTGCCCACTAATGAATGCTATGACAAACTACAGGTCACTTTACCACTGCCCACTAATGAATGCTATGACAAACTACAGGTCACTTTACCACTGCCCACTAATGAATGCTATGACAAACTACACAGACACTTTACCACTGCCCACTAATGAATGCTATGACAAACTACACAGTCACTTTACCACTGCCCACTAATGAATGCTATGACAAACTACAGGTCACTTTACCACCGTCTACTAATGGATGCTATGACAAACTACAGGTCACTTTACCACTGTCCACTAATGAATGCTATGACAAACTACAGGTCTATTTACCACTGTCCACTAATGAATCCTATGACAAACTACAGGTCACTTTACCACTGCCCACTAATGAATGCTATGACAAACTACAGGTCACTTTACCACTGCCCACTAATGAATGCTATGACAAACTACAGGTCACTTTACCACTGCCCACTAATGAATGCTATGACAAACTACAGGACACTTTACCACTGCCCACTAATGAATGCTATGACAAACTACAGGTCACTTTACCACTGCCCACTAATGAATGCTATGACAAACTACAGGTCACTTTACCACTGCCCACTAATGAAGACAAACTACAGGTCACTTTACCACTGCCCACTAATGAATGCTATGACAAACTACACAGTCACTTTACCACTGCCCACTAATGAATGCTATGACAAACTACAGGTCACTTTACCACTGCCCACTAATAAATGCTATGACAAACTACAGTCACTTTACCACTGCCCACTAATGAATGCTATGACAAACTACAGGTCACTTTACCACTGCCCACTAATGAATGCAATGACAAACTACAGGTCACTTTACCACTGTCCACTAATGAATGCTATGACAAACTACAGGTCACTTTACCACTGCCCACTAATGAATGCTATGACAAACTACAGGTCACTTTACCACTGCCCACTAATGAATGCTATGACAAACTACACAGTCACTTTACCACTGCCCACTAATGAATGCTATGGCAAACTACAGGTCACTTTACCACTGTCCACTAATGAATGCTATGACAAACTACAGGTCACTTTACCACTGCCCACTAATGAATGCTATGACAAACTACAGGTCACTTTACCACTGCCCACTAATGAATGCCATGACAAACTACAGGTCACTTTACCACTGCCCATGAATGCTATGACAGGCTACAGGTCACTTTACCACTACCCACTAATGAATGCTATGACAAACTACAGGTCACTTTACCACTGCCCACTAATGAATGCCATGACAAACTACAGGTCACTTTACCACTGCCCACTAATGAATGCTGCTATGACAAGCTACAGGTCACTTTACCACTACCCACTAATGAATGCTATGACAAACTAAAGGTCACTTTACCACTGCCCACTAATGAATGCTAT
>WLWD01000224.1_pt1 | contig 232196 bp, 98 predicted proteins | sample 6712731 | NCBI WGS metagenome assembly WLWD01 (sample SAMN12718690, study PRJNA576275) | sponge metagenome | isolation source: marine sponge | host: Mycale hentscheli | place: New Zealand: South Island, Marlborough, Capsize Point | collected 2014-11-01
CATGAACGCAGACATGATACTGCAAAAGCAATCTCAGTCCAGAATTTGATAGAACAAGTTGTTAAAATGCCCTGAAGATATAGCAATACCTTCCTAACAGTCAGTTTAACTGCAATTTTGCCACCGAAAACCTCGAACCAAAGTTGTAGCTCAGTACAAAAGTCGGCTGCTTGTTAAAATGATGATTAAAAAAATGACAGTATAGTCAAGATCATTTTGATACGCTTATTGTGTAGCTATATTCCGATATTTGTATGGATATGCTGTGATGTTTAAAGATATTTCACTCTTTTTGTGCTTGGATGACAAGCATCATCTGAAATTGGGGAGCCTGGTGTGCCTGTAGCAGATGTGGAAAGAGGACGTCAAGTGTTTGTATCACTAATTCAAACTCAAATATTCCAAGTTTGTGATCATGATTTCATTTGATTCAGTGTCATACAAACTGTGTCATTAATTGTTGACATTCTTACTCCTATATATGGTTCCTGGTATGATGGGCACAAGTTATTGCCAGCCTAAAGGATGCAATGTTTGAGCCATCCAGTGCACCGAGGCATGCCACTGATAAATTAAATGGTATTCTAAGACTAGACTAACAAACAAGTTTGTCCTGTTTCTATACACTGATGGTGGTCCTGACCACATGTCCACATTTGTTTCAACACAGTTGGCTCTAATTGCATTATTCCTCAATCTTAATTTGGATATCTCTGTGCAGCTAGGACTGCTCCTCACCACTCATGGAGAAATCCTGTTGAACGCATGATGTCACTCTTGAACCTTGGCTTTCAGAGTATAGGCTTGATGCGGAGTTCAAGGACGGAAAAAGCTGAAGCAGCTTTTAAGAATTGTGACAATGTTGCACAACTTCAAAAGGCAGGTGAATTACTAAAGGAAGATGTAGCTAAATCTCGGAATCTACTATTACTCTCCTCCTTGATGTCATCTGCCCCATTGAACTGAAAGATAAGAAGTTTGAAATTTATAAAAACAGTTCAAGCTCAGATATTCATGAATTTGGGAAGTTCTTCAATTGATAGAGCCAGTTCTGACAAGAAGAGACACTAATAAGAAGCATGTGTCTGACAAAGGATTGAAAGACTTTTTTTATTATTGCTGCGTAACTCGTCATTATTTTTCTCTATCCAAAAGTGTAGTGAAAAGGGATGTATATGCAAGCCTGTAAGTATGCCTGAATGTGAGTTTGGAGAAAATCAAGCACCTACCAGATCCTATGCTTGGAGAGAAAGATCACTATTTACCTTTTCGTGGTGCCTTCAAGAAGAAAATCACTGAAAGAGATCGACCCTCACTTGCTCATAAAATACTGACAAGAAGCCAAAACCCTTACCATTCCCAGCACGTGTACAACACGTCAACAATATCGGAGTCATGTTGCAAAGTGAAGAATGCAACCCTTTGGAGGCTCTTGTACTCTAAGCGTAAACTGTATATCCAAGATAAAACTGAAATTCAGTATATTCTTGATGGCTTGGCTTACACATGTGGCTCAGCCCTACAAAATCTTCACCTTCCTGAGAAGTTCTCATGTGTGTATAAGAAGATAAGGTGCTCAGATCCAATTTAGAAATTATATTACTCTGTTACGAGCCAATTTGCACTTACTGTGCTGCTTATGATGATTGTGAATAAGACAGCAATGAATGTTACCCTTTGTGTTCTTCATATTCCAGTTCCAAAAAAAAATTGCAAGTGAAAATGTTAACTGAACTTTTTTCAATTGTATTGTGAGCTAGGTGCTTTTCTAGTTTTGTATAAACTTCCTACCTATTACTTGCTATGCAATTCAAATTTTTCCAATGCCACTTGCCTATAATATAATAAATAATGAATAATAAATGGCAATGACACTCTTTCCATTGCCAACTAGAATGCTCCAGGAATTTGCCACAGTATAGCCTAATAAATGAATTGTACAAGGTTGTAGATAGATCACTGTGACCAATTACACCATTATTACAATTTCCACTGCTGTGTTATTTCAAAATAGTACACATTTTGGTGTGAATAATTACTCGACTAATAATAGCAATATAGTTGTCTATGTTACCATCAATTAATTTTATAAAACAATGCAAAAATATACTATGTACAAGATTGTATTCTAATTGAAATTTTCTTAAAAATAAATCAATATGCTCTCTGTGCTTATACTAAAGTTAAGGTACTTGAGTTATTGTAGCCAAGGTCTATCACTATGTTCTTGTGCTGTTACTTTAAAGTGGAGAGAGTCATTGACAAGGTAGCAAGTATTGGCAGCTGCATTGTAGGACAACTTTGAATGAGGAACAAACTTTGAATAACCCCAACCACCACCTCCAATTCTTGCTTGTTTATTATCAATAAACACTAAATTTAATCTTTCATGTCCTGCATCTTGTAACTGGTTTATTAGTTCTAATGTGACAGTCCCTTTGAAGGGCCACTTGAGCTTCTCCTTGTATGGAACATCTAACAAATACGCAGACACTGACACATGACCATCACCATATCCATTGCAGCGCACTTTAATATTCATCTTGTATCCATTAGGAACTGTGAAGAAAGGTTCTGATTTAAATTCTACATTATTTTCCTTCTTCTCTGCAAAATTACAAACATTGACAAAAATTGTTTTTTTGCCTTTTAGTTCCTCTAGGCCAATACTCAGTTCATTTATTTTTTCAAGTGAAAAATGAAGATGTACTCTGTCGTCTTCCTCGTGATCCTTCATATCTTTCCTCTTCATCTTAGCTGTACATCCTATGTTGCTGTACTTGCATGACACTATAGTATACTCGCACTCACTGGCTACATGATCCTGGACTCTTCCCCTCTCTATAGTAAGTGTACAGTCTTTGTTGAGACAAGGAATGGGCTTCTTGGAACACTTCTGGTCATGTTCTGTAGTGGTGCTTACATAAGTGCCTTCTACTCCACAATATCCACACTTGTAAGATCTGTTGGGACATTTGGACTGTAAATGGTCTTCTAAGTCCTTCCTCATTATACTAAAAGATAATTCATTACGTTGACACTTGTTGGGGCAACATATTAACGTATATCTGCAAGTATTCTTGACATGGTCCTCTAGAGTAGCTACAGTTCCTGTCCATTGACAGATGTGCTTCCTACACCTTACACGCAAAGCTTTAATCTCCCTCGAACCTGGAACATGCAAGCAAGTAACAATCTTAATTACTCAGACTTAAAAGAGAAATTTCTAGCTTACTTCTAACATCCTCAAAGTATTTTGGGTCCTTCCTTTTACACATGGGACAAGGCTTGCTGCCATTTTTCTCAATGCACTCCTTACAGAATAACTTGCCACATCCTCCAGAGGCTCCATGCTGCATAGGCTGGCCTTTAGCTACTTCTAGACATATGGAACACTTCAATATGTCCTCAGGCTCATCGATAAACTTGTAATCAAACTTGCTAATAGCCATCACAACTACCCTATTTACTTAGTGACCTTTAACCCTAGACAGGATGCAATTGGTGGTGGCCCCAAGAGAATTAACTTATTCATATCATGCACACATTTTAAATTAACATACAAACACACATACATTACATATTGTCATTTTGCTGGCAATATTACCACATAATGAATTTATCTTTCACGCAAACATGAGTCACTATATGTATACAGTTTTTTTTTCACTTTGTTCAGTCTCAGCAATTTCTTGAACATAAAGCTGTGTAAACTCCACCTTCACGATCAAGTTGTCAATGGGCATTTTGAGGTTACTGATACAAGTAGCTAGTCTCCGAGTTGGTGATTGTACAAGCCCAGCCTTAGCTGCAGAATTGGTGAGGTTAGCTCACTGAGTACTCAAGTGACAGCATACCGTGTGAGTGGTGTCCCCTTCACAACTGTGACATTGGTCTACAGTATTGTGGGTATTTTCTCCATTGAGACTCACACATACATATCATCGTAAAATGTGTGTGTGTGTGTTGGCTCTACCCCCTCTTGATAAATATCTACACATAGTAGTGGGGCGGGTAACATCTACTTTAGACAGTAAATCTACTAAGCTGCTGCTTGTATGGTGCATAGACCAGATACAAATAGCAGTTCTCACTTCCCTTGGCACTTGCAACCAAAGAGAAGTTCAATGTTCATGCACCAAAAGACTAAGTAAATATGAAGTAGAGCAGTTCAGATTTTGTGGTAGGAACATGGAATGTGAGGACCTTGGTGAAGGATTCTGGTGTGTGTGTGTGTGTGCATGTGTGTGTGCTTGCGTGCATGTGTGTGTGTGTGTGTAGAAAGGGTCCAGTCAGCAATATGTGTGAGGTTGTGGATAGGAAGTTAGACTTGATAGTAAAGGAGTTGCAGCAGAAAAGAGTGTCTGTAGATCAAATGAAAGACAGCCAGTTAGAGGATTGTTGTGGCCAGATTAAAAGTAATTAGCAAAGAGAGAGAGAAGAATTGGTGGCTCTAGATAGATTTCGAGTGTGTACGTGATAATGGTGTGTCCACAGCAAAGGGTCCTCCAAGTGTAAGGAAAAGTGTAACTGTGACTTACAGGATGTGATGGATAAATTCACTAAGGGTGATGGGTTGCTGTTTCTAGGCAACTTTGTTTGTGTTTTGAAGTGTTGGGGATGAGGAATAGCGAGGGGTGACAGGAAGGCATGGCATAGAGAGAGAAATGTGGCTGGGGAACAGTTCCTGCAGTTTTGTGTCTGTCCTTGAATCGTCTCTAATAGGATTACCAGTCAGACAACTGTCCAGAGTAGATAGGAAAAGGTGGAGTTCTTGCTTTCACACCTCGTCTGATGGATGTAGCAGGATCTGCAGTCCGTCCAGCACAATAGTAGGAGAGTATAAATAGTCTGTAGACAGTATGTTATCCGGCTCAAAGAACCAATGTATAAAATGATAATAACCCAACGTGTTCAGGCCAATAAGCGACCAAATATAGTATAAGAAAAATGACAAACAAAAGTAGTAATAGTAGTAGTAGTAGTATAAGTATAAAAATAAGATAGGATCCACTCCACTCTTTTATAGGCAGAGCACAGCAGGACCCCTATAAGACAGAAGTAAGCAATGAAACAAAGAGCAGGCTATAGGGATGGAGACTAATAGTGTTGAGTTGTAGCTAAGCATATCCTTTGCCGCACAGAACAGGATATCAGATACCCCCTCTGGCAATGGCTGCAAAGTGGTGAGTCACCAAAATACTGAGCATGTGCAGCTGTAACTGAACTAAACATTCAAAATCTTCAAGATAGTGTTCAGTCAGTCAACAAATCCTAACTTACATGAGATATTGAAAGACATAATTCAAAAATTCTAATTTTAACTTAAAAGAGTAGTAATTTGACACCTAATATATATTACATAATTATACGCATCAATTTCACTTTCCTCACAGATTTCCAAAGGACCCCATAAAATAATACATACCAATCCTAACTAAAGGAATAATTCTCCTGTTTCAGTCAAGTGGGGATTGAGAGAAGCCTATAAAAATAGATTTCCTTCTTTAACTGAAAAAAACCATTTGTGCATTTCACTATATTTTGCCTATAAAATATCTATTACGCAATTTAAAACACACCAGTCTTACCGACTAGCTACCCTGATAGCTAGCCAGGTGTAGCAAGTTTCAGAGAATTTATTTCAGTAGAATAAAACCATAATAGTGGAGCCTTCTAGTGGTTACTGAACTGAATGAGGGTGACTGAACAAGGAACTTTGTATAAACAGATGATACAGAACATGAGATCATTGTGTGGTGGGGCACAGCCCCTGGGAATGTTAGTTGGTGTTGGACAATTTCTGTGACATGTGAGTTGTACTTGGGAGGTGTGAAGGTGTAGTCATAATTGAATTAGCGGCAGTCATTCTGGAGGGGCCACTAATTAAATTATGACTACACCTTCACACCTCCCAAGTACAACTCACATGTCACAGAAATTGTTCAACACCAACTAACATTCCCAGGGGCTGTGCCCCACCTCACAATGATCTCATGTTCTGTATCATCTGTTTATACAAAGTTCCTTGTTCAGTCACCCTCATTCAGTTCAGTAACCACTAGAAGGCTCCACAAGCCGAAATATTATGGTTTTATTCTACTGAAATAAATTCTCTGAAACTTGCTACACCTGGCTAGCTATCAGGGTAGCTAGTTCTATTAAATAGTCTAGCTGCCTGTAATATCGCCGTTTTTTATTTTCGCTATAATAATTGTATTGGGCGCGCAAATAAAAAAATTCGCGGGTATCGCCGATTATATTGACCAAAGTTTCTTGTAAGACATATTTTTGTAAAGGAATGTATATCTGGATGGCACCCCTTCTAATATTGCTGTACATACCTTCAACAAACACTGTGCTAAATTTCATGCTATGGTCCACTCTGTCACAATATTGCATCAAAAGTTCAATTTCCCACTTGTGCACCGATACTAGCAGAGTCACCAGGAAATAGCACTTCACATAGAGATCATCAGTGCTAAGAATTACTCCCACAAGAGGTGTTCCTGAGCAGAAATATTTGAAGAACTGCATTCCAAGGTGCCACATATGGGCCCAATATTTTTTTCCAAAACCACCTTTGCTTCACCGAGTAGGTGGGGTTGGACAAACACACATGGCTTATTGGAACCAATGTGGACTATTGTGCCTGAGGCTTCCAAGATCTGCTATGAACTAGCATCTGGAAGGTCGCAGAACAATGACAGCAAATATACCAAACATGACATTCCACCTGCTTTACCTTAGCACCTTATCTCCTAGTAACACCATGTAGTGAATTTCAATGATGGACTGCACTTAGCTGATTCATGTTCACTTTGTTTCCATTTACATTTACATTGACACATTCCAGCACAGTCATTTCACTCAGACATATAACCAGCAAGTTATTTTGATCCAGTCAGTCAGTATTATTTTCCTTATACTAAATATACAATTCTTGAAAAAGATTTCATAGTGGACCTTATCCACAACTACACTGTATTATGGCTTATTGTGTTAAGTACAAAACTGAAGGATTATGACAAAAGTGTGAGTTAAATTTATTCAATTCTTTGTGAAAAGGGCCTTCGTTTGATAAAAACGCAAACACATTTGATCAGGAACACTTTGACAAGTAAAAAAACTTGCCTTACAGGTTCCATAATTAGAATATAGAGGTCACCAAAGGTCAAACCAGAGACACCTCAATATCCAAAATTGTTTGTATACAATTTTGCATACAAAAATGTTCATGCTTTGGTCACTACATTCATACTGTATACTCAGACTGCCCCAGTTATCACTGACCACTGCACTTAATTAGACTTCAACAATATATAGAGATGAGAAACTACTAAATAAGCTTTTACTGAAAAGAGTGTTATTAACTGCTTATAGTAAGCTCTCTCTTCCCTACATATAAGGATAAAATTATCAAATAGATGAAACTAAACAAAAATTAGGATCCGGAATACATAGAATTTGAAGTGAATAAATAACCACCCACTTAAATATATATATCAAAAAAGATCCTATGTGTGTGCATGTGTGTGTGTCTGTGTGTATGATAGCAAAACCATTGGTTTGACGAAAATCACTAATTATCGCATTGATCCCAAGGATGAAGCCCAAGGGAGAGGGTTAGGGTTTCATTAGGCAAGTCAACTTTCTCCCTCCTCTCCCAAAATTTTAGATATATATATAATATATGTAGACATGTCTATAAGTCCATCCCAAATTGTTTTTTTTTGTTTTTTTGAGAGTGATATAATATTATAATGATGATACATTTTTTTATTACGGTGATTACAATTTTTCACTTATGTGTGGTATTTCTAAATAATACAACACTTTTCGTATTGAAAAATTACTTGACTCTAGCATTTATACATAGCTGTCTACATAATCATCAAAAAAATAACTTTATAATAATTAATGACACAAAATATATTGGGTACGATATTGTCTTTCAATTGACATTTCATAAAAAAATGTTTAATTAAATACAAAATGCTAAACCACTTTTAAGTTATCGTAGCCAAGGTCTGTCATTATGTTCTTGCACAGTCACTTTAAAGTGGAGAGTGTCATCGACAAGGTAACAAGTATTGGCAGCTGCATTGTAGGACAACTTTGAATGAGGAATAAAAGTTGGTAAGCCCCAAGCACTACCTCCGATTCTTGCATATTCATTATCAATAAACACTATATTTACTCCTTTATGTCCTGCATCTTGTAACTGGTTTAGTAGATCTAATGTGACAGTCCCTTTGAAGGGCCACTTCAGCTGCTCCTTATATGGAACATCTAACAATTGCGCAAACACTGACACATGAGTTCCTGCACCATCACCATTTCCATTGCAGCACACCATAATAGTCATCTTATATCCATTAGGAACTGTGAAGAAAGGTTCTGGTTTAAATCTTACATTCTTTTCCTTCTTCTCACCAAAACTACAAACATTGACAAAAATTGCTTTTTTGCCTTTTAGTTCCTCTAGGTCAATACTCAGTTCATTAATTTTTTCGAGTGAAAGATGGAGATGTACTTTGTCGTCCTCGTGATTCTTCATATCTTTCCTCTTCATCTTTTCTGTACATCCTATGTTGCTGTACTTGCATGACACTATAGTATACTCACACTCACTGGCTACATGATCCTGGACTCTTCCCCTCTCCATAGTAAGTGTACAGTCTTTGTTGAGACAAGGAATGGGCTTCTTCGAACACTTCTGGTCATGTTCTGTAGTGGTGCTTACATAAGTGCCTTCTACTCCACAATATCCACACTTGTGAGATCTGTTGGGACATTTGGACTTTAAATGGTCTTCTAAGTCCTTCCTCATTATACTAACAGATACTTCATTATATGTACACTTGTTGGGGCAACATATTAAGGTATATCTGCAAGTATTCTTGACATGGTACTCTAGAGTAGCTATGGTTCCTGTCCATTGACAGACATGCTTGTCACACCTTACACGCAAAGCTTTGATCTCCCTCAAACCTGGAACATGCAAGCAAGTAACAATCTTAATTATTCCAACTTTAGAGAACTTTCTAGCTTACTTCTCACGTCTTCAAAGTATTCTGGGTGTTTTCCTTTACACATGGGACAAGGCTTGCTGCCATTCTTCTTAATGTACTTCTTACAGAATAATTTGCCACATCCAGAGGCCCCGTGCTGCATAGGCTGGCCTTAAGCTACTTCTAGACATATGGAACATTTCAATATGTCCTCAGGCTCATCAATAAACTTGTAATTAAACTTGCTATTAGCCATCACAACTACCTTACTTATTTTGTGACCTTTAACCCAAGGCAAGATGTCATTGGCTGGTGGACCCAGGAGGATACATACTAGGTGTAGGTTATAGAACCCACACTAGTATCCTCCTAGGGCCAGTAGCCAATGACATCCTGTTTTGGGTTAAGATGCTAATGTCGTTTAGATTTTCATCGCTACTTTTTTAGTAACTTCTTTGGTAATTAATATTTATTAGCTTAGTCATACTAAATTAGCAAAAACGGACATTTGTTTATATCACAACTGATGAGAACTGATGAAGGCTCACGAGCCGAAACGCTTTGTGATTTTGGTTCTAATTTAATGGTACGAGCTAAGCTAATAAGTGTTGATTATCTAAATATTAGGTGCTTTTGAAATGTTATTAATATTATTCATTTTGATACCGTGGTGCCGCTGGCCGAGTGCTGGGAACAGGGCACTTTCCTTCACACTCGTAGTTTTTTTATCCCGTACTCTGGGAGGAAATCTCGCACTGACTTACTTTGACAAGCACCCATGAGTAATGCTTACCAGGTACTTTGATGATGATTGTGAATTTTTATAGCTACAGAGTGTGAACGATTTTGTTAGATTAACATCTGTTATGGAGTCAAGCATTCAGTATATGCAGTTATAAATGCTTTGTAACCTGCTAAAAGATAAAATCAATTTAAAACACATAAGCTAAATTGAGAGCACTATAATAACTAGTGATATGCTTAAGCTCAAATGGCAAGCGATCCTGTGCGCACGAAACACTTCAAAAGAATATATCTGTCCATTTGTAAAAGTGTAAGTACATCTGCTGTGACCATACTTTATCTAACAAATACTGAACTACTTTCTTACCTCAATTTCCCCGAGTACTGGTATTATCTGTAATCTCTAATATCGCATTCTGACTGTCTTAGTTACCAGTAGCTTTTGACAACAAGCACTCATAGCTGCCTATGAACGACAAAGAAATTGCATCTGGTAAAGGGTCTCAATACCATAGTAACCATTTGCCATAACATTTTGCAACTTGAAAAAAAAACAAGAAGTTCTAAAGAATTACTGCACAGTGTTATAGTAAGTTTTTCAGACTGAAGTGTGTCTTGTGGCAATTTGAAATAACCTAATATGAAGGGGTAAACAATTAAAGTTACTTGAATGATACGGGCACTAATCGAAAGATTCTGTTTAGTGGAGTATAAGGGGTAGACCACGAAGCAAACACAAAAACGTGAGGGTCAAAGTACAAGATGACATACGTATGTCCACACATATATAAACAAACAAGTATTCCAGATTTTCAATTGTGTTACTCCTGATAGTGTTTCGCTTGCTCACCCATAATACCATGGTAGAGTCATTTCAATACAAAAAAATATGTGTTGTTTTTTTTTAATTACCACAACAGTGAAAAACTAAATAATGTCTGATTGGTAACAGTGATTTGCCGGCATTCTCACCACATTTGATCTGCTAGGTAATAGAGCATTGAAATTATTCTGGGCAGTGCTATTTAGCAATGAAAAGAAGAGTATGAATAATGACAAAAAAAAACAACAACAAGCAAGTAGGATGAATCCTTTGACGAAAATATAATATCAATGTACTAGCAAGTACCCCGCCACATGTGGTGCTTGATGTATTGCAAATAAGTACAGTAGCACAAGCTATTTATTTCCACTTGGTTAAAATTACATCAGTTTCCCTCTCCTGCTCTCCTTTTTCCTGAACTATCTTAGCTTTTCTATCTCCCTACTTTCCTTCCTTCAGCTCTTTCTTTTTGAGTCATCATGGAGTCCCTTCTTTTTTTTTGTCTATATCTCCTGCTTCTAAGTCTCTTCGTCCTTCTATCATGACTATGGACTTAAACTTTGCGAAACATTTGCCTTCTCTGTCATATTTTGCCTTCCTTTTTGAAACTTGCACCACCTACTCGCTGATTCCACCAACTTTTTTTAGTTGCAATTAATAGCCTTCTACTAAACGTGACGACACCTTGCCCATTCAAGTAACGATGATACTTTACCAAACTGCTTAAGCTCATGAATTATTCATGAATACACACACTGTCGTCAGTCACCATCATTGTCATCGTTACTGACACACAAGCATATTATTAGGAATATAATAGCAGCACGGAAAACTGTGGTATTCGGGATTAATACCATGAGTGGAGTGAGAAAATTTTCATAAGGCGAAGCCGAGTGAAATTTCTCACCACACGAGTACTATTTATCCGATTACCACAGTTTTCCATGCTATTATATGTTAAAACTATAGCCAAAGATAACAGTTCATTTCTGCAGCTAAGGAAACCGTAGTCTTGTTTTATGTTTTCATCAAAGATATTTTCATCCCGGTTCTGCTATTATTAATAGTTTTCTTACCGTTGCTAAATAGCGTTTCCCTGGAATTTCGCCACGACATTGCCTAGAGGGTAAAAGTGCGGCAAGGTCGCGAAGAGATCGTCATGACCAATCAGATCATTATTTTAGTTCCCACTGCTGTGGTATTTCAAAATAATACCACACTTCTTTTGTATTGAAAAATGACTCAGCTATTGTATTATATAGATAATTTCTTAACTGCAGAGATAAATTATCTCTTGCTATAGTATTAACATAAGGAAAACTGAGTAATTTGGATTAATGGCACTCGTGAGGTGAGACATTTTACTTGCCTTTGCCTTATGGAATTTTTTTTCAAGCCACTCATGCTATTAATCTCAATGCCACAGTTTTCTGTGCTATTATATCTCCTAATCAGGATGATAATAATAATTATAATAACAATAATAATAATAATAATAAACAAAAAGAACATAGTGCACTAATATTGAACTGTTGTTACGTCGTGATAATGTAATGTAAAATCAATTTGAATACATTGATGCACTATGTTATAAGTGAACATAATAATCTTATTTTTATTTTTTATTTTTTTTGCACTCTGTTTTTTGTTTATGAGTCTGCGTTCAGAGTATATATCTGCACCCCTCTCTCATTCATTTACTGAGCATGCTCACTAACTGCTTTTCTTATGGAATTTCTAGTTTGTACCATAATTTATAAATACATGAGTAGTCATATTAACTAATTCCTCGACTCTATTATGTAGGCGTGTCTGTAAGTTTACAGTATGTGTGAAAGTTTGCAAAACTTGACTTAAAGCTTTACCTGTGATAATTGACACATTGATTTTTTCCAAAATATTTTCTGTTTTACTTTATGATGTCATTTACCACGTCCGAAGTGGCCATATTTGTTTTGACTAATTCTTGTATATCTTTATAGTGACAGGCTTGTGAGCTTGTTTCATATTTACGATTGTGGGTCAGTGATGATGACGACAACGAATGACGGAATGTGTATTTATGAATAATTCGTGAGCTGAGTTGGTAAAGCATCATCATTCCTGAATGAGGGGTGGGAGGGGAAACGTCAAGCTCTTTCTTTTGCTTTCATTTGGAATTTCAACCAGTGACTTGCAAGTTTGCAGTCACCCACCAGAATACAACCGAACCAATGTTCCCATAGAGCCTTACAAAGCTATTATAATCTTCTTTCTTTTCTTTTTTTCTTGCCCAGTCTATCCCCCGCCGTATATAAAAACTGAACACTGGGTTTCTGTATTCATGAATAATTCATTTGCTGAACTGAGTTGGGAAAGAGTGTTCACCTACAGTAGCTAACCATAATCTACCACAAGTCATGGGTAGAAGAAATGCAGAGAAGCAGGAGAACACAAGGATGGAAAGAAAAAATAATAGAAAAAGGCTGACCAAGGTGATTAATTCAATGAAGAAGTGAAACCAAGATATCTTGTGCTGTAATGTTTCTTATTTCCTAAACTTACTATGTACATCAAGTGCCACAGTGTGGCAGGGTAAAGCGTCGTCACATTCGGTAGAAGGCGATAGGAATCAATGTCAATTAAAAGGAGAGGGATACTGAGAAGCAAGATAGATAGACAAAGGAGAAGGGGATATATGAGTTGAAGGGAGGAAAGAAAAACTGAGATGGCTCAGGAAGAAAGAGAGTGTACAAAGAGGAAGAATCAAAACAACTACAACCAACAACAACAACAATGGGAGATTTTCAGCTTAATTGTTTTTGTCCACTTGCCTTGAAAAGAGAGTCAGTGAATGTCTGAGTTTCTACACAGTAATTCAGTATTACTAAAAAGAGAGCTAAAACACTTGTAGGAATAGTTACTCTCACAGACACATCAATTTTCTGTAGCAGACTGTTGTCATGGAGGTGTGATATTTATATTGTTTATCTGTGTGTTTCTTTTACAAACACATTTTGATTTTGTTGTTTACTGGACAGAGTGAGTGCCATCCAGCGTTGCCGCAGCAACAAGTCAGGGAATATTGTAAGAGCAAGGGTATCTACTTCCAGGCCTACTCATCTCTAGGGTGTGGTCAGGTGAGTGTACAAGGAAGGTGTGGTCTTACTAGCAGCGCCCTTATCTCCCTTTCACATTGGGTGGTTGGAGATTTAAATGTGTCTACATTTTCAATTAATAATAATAGTAATAATAATAATAATAATAATAATAATAATAGTTAAGTAGCAAGTACCCCGCCACACAGTGACGCTAGACGTACTGCTTATAATGCAGTAACGTAAGCTATTTTTATTCATTTGTTATCAATCTCTACCATTGGTTAAGACCACATCAGCTTCTCTTTCCTGCTCTCTTTTTTCCCTTAACTATCTCAGCTTTTCTTAACCCCCACCTTCCCCCTAATGCTGTTGTATCAGAGCAAACTGGAGTCAAGCCTAAAAAGCCTTTTTTTAGGAGAATAAAAAAGAATCCACACATGCGTTTAAGGGGCATACGTACTGTAGGTAAGGTAGTTGTCGGAAGCCCTGACTCAACTTTTTCATGGACTAGCCAGCCGCTCCCGACGACGCTGCCACCAGAATCCACAGAGTTCAAGTAGAGTTTTAAATCTATCTTGATATTTAGTGAACTGATGAGATGTATGCGTGACCGGCTATTTGAGTCCTTTGTCACTCATGCGCACATATGAAGTGAAAGACGATCCACTGGAAGTCCGGGGCACAAACTAACACGCGAAATTACACACACTCAACTATGCACACGCTGCTCATAAGATATACACACACAATGACATTGTTCTCCTTGATCTTCTCTTTCTCTTTATTCTTCTCTCTTCTTCTTCTCTCGTTACACTCTTGCCCACATCACCCCCTCCAAGCCATGACCAGGGTACATGGCTGACAAACCCAGATTGGCCACATCTGATTCGTCTCGGTCCCAACACTGGCGACTAAGATTGTCTGCGTTTCCATGGCAGGCTCCAGGTCGATGCACAATCTCCACCTCCCGATCTTGCAGGGCCAGTGCAAATCGCAGGAGGCGTCTGTTCAGGTTGCTACTACTTCTGAGTGCCATACACGCCTTATGGTTGGTTACCACTCTCAGGGGGAGGCCATACACATGATACTCGAAATGGTTAATCGAAGCCACAATTGTTAGGGACTCCAACTCCGTAACACTGTAGTTTCTTTCAGCCGGCTTCAGCTGTCGGCTGAAGAAAGTGACGGGCTTCTCACCGTCACTTCTGTTCACATTGAGACCGCCACCAATGCTGTCCCCTGAGGCATCAGTATATAACACGAATTCGTCCTCAGGACCTGGGATGGTTAGAACAACATGATTGCACAATGACAATTTCAACTCACGGAAAGCTGCTGTCATCCCCTCCGTCCAGGGAGAGCATGCTCGAGAGTCTGGCATATCCATCAATGAACTGTCTATAATAAGACATGCTTCCCAGGAAAGAACGTAGTTGCTTGCTCATTCTGGGAAGCTCGAACTCCGCCATAGCCCTGATTCTCACCTCGGGCACTGCCAAAACACCTCCTCCCACTCTATGTCCCAAATACTCCCAAGTTCTTCCACCCAAACACACACTTCTTGGCCTTCAACGTAAACTCAGCATCACCCAAACACCTAACAACATTATCCTAATCCACCAAATGGTCCTCCCAACACGAGCTATAGACTACCACATCATCTATATAATTTTTACACATTTCCCTAACCGGGGTCAGCACCTCTTCAAAAGCCGCCTGAAATGTGGTGGGTGCAATTTTAAGACCGAAAGGCATCCGGTTGTACCTGTACTTGCCTAATGGGCAGACGAAAGTAGTTAACTCGCTACTGCTCTCTGACATTTCGATCTGGTGAAAACCAGACGTGAGGTCCACAGTTGAGAGGCAAAGACTCGGACCCACCTTCTTTAATATCTCAGTCAGGGATGAAAGCCAAAATCGTCTGAGGGGTGTGCTGGCGTTCAACTCTCTATAATCTACGCATAGGCGGATACTACCATCCTTCTTCCTCACCGGAACAGGGGGACTTGCCCACTCAGCCCTAGACTCTACTATAACTCCATTATCTAACAACTTGTCTAACTCAGCTCTCGCTGCATCCCTTATGCCTCCAGGTATCTGTCTTGGAGGTAAGTTTACAACACTAGCACCATCATCCAACACGATCTCACACACACCAGTCTTACACAACCCAGGTTTAACACTGAAATACATATCTAATTCAGGCAACACAGTTTTCAACCTGGTTTCATTATAACCAGGGCATCTGTCCTTGCTGAGGACAGCTTTGTTTGCAAACAAGTCATCACCAAAACCCTGTTCCTCTGCCACTAGGGTAACAGCATTTACAGACAACACACGATCCTGGTACACCTTCAGGTTGTTAATATGTGCTAACTTAACAAGATGACCATCACCCTTGGAGACCCTGTAAGTCACTCGGGACACCTTGTCAACTACTGTATAAAAGCTGCCTGCAAGGCAGCGTGAATTCCTGGGATCCTCATTAGGACCTGAGATCCCACCTCCAAACATCTGTCATTTTTACCCTTATTGAATCTCACAACATGTTTGTCAACACACTTGGCTTCTTCTGCCACTGCCACGTCGTGAATGAGAGAAAGTTTGTCATTCAACGACAAGAGCCACTCTTCTACATCTATACCATCAAACTTTCTATTTACCCACCCCTCATACAACAACACATCAAGGGGTCCAACCACGTCTCTGCCAAAGACAAGCTGATGAGGAGAAAAACCTGTCACTCGATTCGGAACCTGCCTCATGGCAAAGAGGGCTAGGGGCAAGAAATCTGCACAATCCACACCACCGTCCACAGCTTTAGCTAACATGGGCTTGAGTGAGCCGTGAAAACGTTTAACTACCCCGTTTGACTGGGGCCTGTAGGGGGAAGTCGCCACACTATCTATCCCCAAGGTATCACACAATCCTCGCATCAATTTGCTGAGGAAGACACTACCTCTATCGGACAGCACCTTGAGGGAATACATGTGCGTGCAATGATGTCTAGGAAACACTGAGCTGCTTCCTTGGCTGAAGCCGTCCTCATAGGTTGCGCTTCTGGCCACCTGCTGGCAAGGCAAATGTATGTGAATAAGTACTTGACTCTTTGCCTGCCTTTGGGCAAAGGACCCACCAAGTCCACTGTGACAGTCTCAAAGGGCACAGTGACTATACCCCTCTCGACCATCTTGGCTTTCTTGTTGCCAGCACTATTGAACCTAAGACACATGTCACATGACTTGACAAAGGAAGTGATGTTAGCGTGGAGACCTGGCCATGTAAACCTTTTACCAAGCAATCTCCGCATACCTCTGACACCTACGTGTGTTGACTTGTCATGCGCCAACGACATTACATGACACCTCCTACTAACCGGCAAGACAATCCTATCGACCACACTATTGTCACTATCAACGATTGAATGAATGAGGACACCATTTCTCCAACTATACCCATTTATCTTCCTGTCTGCCAAGTCCCTGCAAGTCTTCAAGGACTCGTCATGTAACGTCTCTTTCTTCAGCACGTCTCTTCCTGCCTCTTCCTTCAAGACCGGAACATCAAGACTACCACAGACGTCCGAAGCAACATTATCAAGATCATCACACTCATGCACACTTTGCATATCTACTATCACGCCCTCAGAATTACTAGCATCAACAGACACAATTGAACTAGACACGTCCCTATCTACGACAGACACTACAACAGGACTAGAACTAGACACGTCCCTATCTACAGACACGTCATTACTTACAGAAACATCGTTACCGTCAGAAACAACATTACCAACAGAACCATCGACACAAACAAAACCATCAGCACCAACAAAACCATCAACATCCTGTCTGTCGGGAGACACATCCCTAAGCCCAGATACATAAGCAGATCTTTCCATAGACCCTACATCATCACAAGTGACATTAATAAGAGACAACCTCTCAAACTCATTCCTAAAAGAACTGGGATTAGCCTCACAAACATCTATTCTCTCAGACACAATCTTAGCCTCTTTGGCTTTCTTGCTGGCAGACCTGGTGACAACATTCACCTTGACCTCTTCCGGGATGCTTTCAGGACTCAGTGGGATATCTAGGGCCCCAACAGAGCCTTCAGCAGAGCCGGCATCCACTGATGTCGATGTCTGAACTTTACGGGTATCACGTAATTGCCCTGCGCCAGAGTCTAATGAGACAGACTCTGAAGCAGAGTCCAGAAGGAGTTTGGCTGCCATGGAATCATCCATGGACACCGAGTACAAAACTCTCCCACACAAAGTATCCTCACGGGCAACAGCCACCACAGATTGAAACAGTTTACCCTGGAATTGGAAATCTACCACTGCTGTATGGAGCCACTCAGACACTCCTTTCCAGCCTCTAACTTGCACTTTCTCATCTCTCAGCTGATGCTCGTACACCAAGCATCCTGGCACTATGGTAATTTCAGCACCTGTGTCTGGCACTATCTGACACTTGGTACCATTCACAAACCCTTGAACATACGAAGAACGTTCTCTGACCGCCACCCAATTAGCATTATATGTTCTCCCACTCTTCTTCAAATTCAACTTCTTCCCTGATTCACTCTTGCTCTCGCTACTGTCAACAGATTCACACTTCCATTTGTTTGGGCAGTCAGGCGATTTATGTCCTGGCTCCCTACATGTATAGCACACAACAATCTGAAACTTGCTACTACTACCAACACTCGACTTACACTCAAAGGCACGATGACCCATTTTATGGCACTTAAAACACTCGATGCCACTGGAGTAACCTCCCCTGCCCTGACTTCTCCCGGCATTCGACCTGTCTGAGTTGGATGTCTGGAGGGTGAGCGCAAGCTTGTTCAGGTCCTAGAAACTATTGACCTCCTTTCTATTCATCACCCCTCTCTGGTGCAATGGTCTAGATGTGCGAAACACTGCGCAGGCAATGAACAGCAGCACGTCCTCTTTGCTGTCAGTGACCATGCTGATCGAGTCAGTCAGGCCCTTCAGGTACACAAACGTTTCCAAGGAAGACATTGAGCGCATAGCACTTTGAAAGTCTGAAATTAGCTTTATTCCTAAGCTGGTTCTACTAGAGCCCAAAGCATCTACAAGCGTTTCTTTCAACTCAGCATATGTACACGAATCTCGGTCTATGGAAGCAACAGTAGCTGAAGCCAATTTAGACTGTAGCTTCTGGTACAGAATAGATTTGTAACGGGCCGGTGGTACACCTATATCACGCAAGTCAGCTTCCAGCTTGCGAATGTACTTAGCAATATCTGCTCCGTCCTTGTGAGGGGGCAGATTGTTAACTTGCCTATTCTTTTCGGCACTCGCATGACCACCCGCTGATGCACCAGTAAGAACGGCCATGTTCTTCATCATCTTTGTAAACTGGGTCATGAGCGTATTAAAACCCTGGGGCCCAAATTCACCGCTAATCCCACTACCACGGGGTAAATCCTCACTATGATCCAACCCATCTAACTCATGGGCAATCTCCTCTTCATTCAACAAGCCTAAAACGGTTTCCTCCGATCTACCTAAAGCACTACTACTAAAACTACTCGAATATACTCTACTACCTGGAGCTAACAGACTCTCAGGACTAACAGCACTACTACGCAAATGAGTACCAGCTCTACCCTGACTATACTCACTACCAGAATCACTGACTGAATCACCACCGATGGCTGAATTAGAATTCTTTCCACTCTTGACTCTCTTACACAACCGCGACGGCTGTTCTCTCTGGCTCATCCGGGGCAAATCCAGACGTCAGAGAATCCTGCAGACCACAACAACACGAGCACAAAAACAAAAACCGGGCACAAACAATTACAACTAATCAACAAGTGAACAGGTGACAATTACAAAAAATGACACCTAACCAAAAAGTTACACCAGGTCCGAAGACAAACACTACGTGCACTGAGCACTAAATAGAAACAAAGAACAGTTTGTAGCCTTGTAAGTATGCAAACGACATGAACGAAATCGGAACTGAGGGTTAAATCAGTAGACGACTGTAGACACGAAGCCGATAAAGGGACCAATCAATGACGCGAACAGGCGAAGTAGGAAAGGTCTTAATCCAGTCCAGGCACCACCACTGCTGCCAGTAGTAGGTAAGGTAGTTATCAGAAGCCCTGACTCAACGTATTCATGGGACTAGCCAGCCGCTCCTGACGACACTGCCACCAGAATCTACAGAGTTCAAGTAGAGTTTTAAATCTATTTTGATATTTAGTGTACTGATGAGACGCATGCGTGACCGGCTATTTGAGTCCTTTGTCACTCATGCGCACATATGAAGTGAAAGACGATTCACCGGAAGTCTGGAGCACAAACGAACACACGAAATTACGCACACTCTACTATGAACATGCTGCTCTAAGATATACACACACAATAACACAATGACATTGTTCTCCTTGATCTTCTCTTTCTCTTTATTCTTCTCTCTTCTTCTTCTCTCGTTTCTCTTGTGGCCACACCCACACATACCATCCATACACATATATAACATATACCCAATTTTGCATTATCCACCCCTAATAGTATCTCACTCATTTCACTTGCTGGATGATAAAAGCAACATGATTCTCAACAACAGCCGGCATCTATAGAAGAAAAAAAAAGAGATTGAAAACAGCCAAAATTCCTACACAGGAAATGTCTGTTCTCAGGTAGGGCTTGGTATAGAAATCAAACTGCACTTTGGATAACTGAATTTTGAACTATGTCCACATAAAAAATGACTGTATCATGTGTTTGTAGCTACTGTCGCAGCCTAAGGTGGTGGGTGTGGCAGTCAGGCACAATAAGACTCCGGCACAGATTCTTCTCAAATGGGCAGTTCAGCAGCACATTGGTAAGTCAGCTACCAGGCGGGACTAGGGATAAGTAAATATATACTATAGTATGTCCACGTTGAGTTGGCGCGACCACAAATGTGGCAAAAGAAGAATACACTTGGCGATACTGGAAACGAATTAAGGTCACATGACAGTAGTAGCTCAAATGCGCGAAAACGTCGACACCCACAGTAAAAATGGGGCGGGTCTAAGGTGTGCATTGTTACCATAAATTTACTTGTTCAAATGAAAAAGAAGCTATGGAAGTTTCTACTGCGGCTGTATTCAATAATATATATGCTCGGTTATAACTAATCACCTGCAGTTTATCGTTTATCCGAGCTTCTAGTTGTGCGCTAAAACTGGCTGAAGGTTACGGAGGGCGATCCGGAGCTACTAATGTAGTACTAATCTTAAAGGAAAAGAAGTACAGGACCGCGGCTGAAAGCCTCCTCAAGTAAGTCTGATTGTTGTGTGCTTTAGCGTGTATTTAAACTCTATTCTTACTTTCTTGGTGTGACGAACTTCTGAAGTACTCAACAGTAATGTGAAGAGTCCAGTACATCACTTACACCTTTAGCTATGGCCACACACATCCCAGTACTACTTTGTCCTTCATACTGAATCATTCATATCATTTTATTCTATATTTTCTATCTACTTGTTAAATTTAAACTTTTTTTTTAGTATACAAAAAATTGACATAATTAATATAATTTTGTAATGACATGTACAATATATATTATGATTTTATGATGATTGTGGTAGATACAAGAAGCAGTTGAATTTGGAGTGTGGTCAATAGCATCCCCATAACCATAGAGAACTGTACCTATATAGATTTGAGGTGTAATGGACAGCTAAAGCATACATAGTAGCATATAGAGTCCATGATGAATTTTATCTTGGTCAGCAAAACAGTAAATTGGCTGAGTTCTAAATAAATAGGCCCTATTTAAACTGGTAAGAAAATCTGAGTGGACAAAAAACCCGTGTTACAAACGCACCTCACATTGTAGCTTGCTCTTGTTAAGTAGCCTTGAATAGCAACAAAGTCCTGAGCCTAAAAATGAACCAGAATGTCAAGCAGAAGGGTAGAAATGAAGTCACCATATTGTCTCTGAGGTACTGCGCACGTGGTTGGCCCAGTTTGAGCGCGTGACTAAATCCCGCCGCGTGTAGCGCGGGAAACGTGTGGTTTTATTTATTCCCATAGACTTTTCTATTGAGTGTTGGAACTGCACTTTCCCCGCTGGCTCTGAAGTTTTTATAAGTAATTTTCTGGACCGCTTCGGCACGAGTTTTCGAATGGTATTAACCCCAGAAGCGTAGCTACTTCCATTCAAAAGTTATTAATGGTTTTACCGCGCCAACTCAACTTGGACATACCATACTACTGTATGTATGAATGTAAGTGCTGAATTGCTCCTACAATGTTAGGGTAAATTCCACTTCACTTTAGTTAACGGTTGATTATTGGGCGGGTGAAGCGAGTCCTTCACTAAAGAATTTTGGTATATATTGTTCAGGCCATACCTGAACAGAAAACGTGAACAAAGCTTGAATTGCTATTTGCATGTTTGACTGTCTACATTCGTAATTACTGAATCTTGTGTTCATCCTTATTCACGTATTATATCTCATTCACCCTAAAGTCTCCATTCTTTGGTTGCACTTTGTTTCATTTCATGCCTTGTCTCATGGGGCCCCTGTTATGCTCTGCACATAAAAGGGTGGAGTAAAGCATCCTCTCATATTTTACTACGACTACTACTCTTACTTATGTTATGTTACTACTACTACAACTACTACCACTACTACTACTACTACTACTACTACTTTTGTTTGTCAGTTTTTTAATACAATATTTTATTGCTTAGTATCCTGAACACGTTGGGTAATTAGTGTAGGATTGTTCTGCTGTGGGTTCAGCAGGGTACTGTGGGCAGTTGAGTCACTATTCTCCTGTCTCCCTGCGACACAGTGGACATTTCTACCGAGCAAGCTACATCATTAACATTGGTCCCTTTGAGCCGGATTTAGTTCTGTCTATGAACTATTTCTACTCTCCTACTCATCAACGTACTCTATTTACAGTGACTACTGTCTATTAGCCATTGTACATATTGTTGTATTACTGTTTCACTCGTGCTCTGTCTTACCAGCATGGACCACAAGAAGATAATGGCATCAGCAAAGGGAAAGGTCACTCGGGTTATCACTCAACTGGAAAACAGGACCTGAGATGCTTCAGGCCTTAGGCAGACTTCTGACCAGGCCGATCAAAGCTGAAGACACTGATGACCTAGCCTATTAGGACATCACAGAACCTTCAGAGGAAATTGACATTACTCAGTCTGTTACTCAATCTGAATTTCTATTTGTACTGGACACCACCAGGGATCATGTGCAACACTTGAAATCTGTCATGTGATGGCCTTCAAAGCAGCCTTGTTATATCACCAACCCAGAGACTAGGTATCTCAGTAAGTGTACACAAAAATGGCCTTTAGCTACTTCTAGACATATGGAACACTTCAATATGTTCTCAGGCTCATCGATAAACTTGTATTCAAACTTGCTATTAGCCATCACAACTACCTTGCTTATTTTGTGACCTTTAACCCAAGACAGGATGTCATTGGCTGGTGGCACCAGAGGAGGATCAGAACCCACACTAGTATCCTCCTGGGGCCACCAGCCAATGACATCCTGTCTTGGGTTAAAGGTCACTAAGTAAATAAGGTAGTTGTGATGGCTAATAGCAAGTTTGATTACAAGTTTATCGATGAGCCTGAGGACATATTGAAGTGTTCCATATGTCTAGAAGTAGCTAAAGGCCAGCCTATGCAGCACGGAGCCTCTGGATGTGGCAAATTATTCTGTAAGAAGTGCATTAAGAAGAATGGCAGTAAGTAGAGAAAAACACCAAAAATACGTTGAAGATGCTAGAAGTAAGCTAGAAGTTCTCTAAAGTTGGAGTAATTAAGATTGTTATGTACATGTTTTAGGTTTGAGGGAGATCAAAGCTTTGCGTGTAAGGTGTGACAAGCATGTCTGTCAATGAATGGGAGCCATAGCTACCTTAGAAGACCATGTCAAGAATACTTGCAGATATACCTTAGTATGGTGCCCCAACAAGTGTCAACGTAATGAAGTATCTGTTAGTATAATGAGGAAAGACTTAGAAGACCATTTAAAGTCCGAATGTCCCAACAGATCTCACAAGTGTGGATATTGTGGAGTAGAAGGCACTTATGTAAGCACCACTACAGAACATGACCAGAAGTGTTCGAAGAAGCCCATTCCTTGTCTCAACAAAGACTGTACACTTACTATGGAGAGGGGAAGAGTCCAGGATCATGTAGCCAGTGAGTGTGAGTATACTATAGTGTCATGCAAGTACAGCAACATAGGATGTACAGAAAAGATGAAGAGGAAAGATATGAAGAATCACGAGGACGACAAAGTACATCTCCATCTTTCACTCGAAAAAATTAATGAACTGAGTATTGACCTAGAGGAACTAAAAGGCAAAAAAGCAATTTTTGTCAATGTTTGTAGTTTTGGTGAGAAGAAGGAAAAGAATGTAAGATTTAAACCAGAACCTTTCTTCACAGTTCCTAATGGATATAAGATGACTATTATGGTGTGCTGCAATGGAAATGGTGATGGTGCAGGAACTCATGTGTCAGTGTTTGCGCAATTGTTAGATGTTCCATATAAGGAGCAGCTGAAGTGGCCCTTCAAAGGGACTGTCACATTAGAGCTACTAAACCAGTTACAAGATGCAGGACATAAAGGAGTAAATATAGTGTTTATTGATAATGAATATGCAAGAATCGGAGGTAGTGCTTGGGGTTTACCAACTTTTATTCCTCATTCAAAGTTGTCCTACAATGCAGCTGCCAATACTTGTTACCTTGTCGATGACACTCTCCACTTTAAAGTGACTATGCAAGAACATAATGACAGACCTTGGCTACGATAACTTAAAAGTGGTTTAGCATTTTGTATTAAATTAAACATTTTTTATGAAATGTCAATTGAAAGACAATATCGTACCCAATATATTTTGTGTCATTAATTATTATAAAGTTATTTTTTTGATGATTATGTAGACAGCAATGTATAAATGCTAGAGTCAAGTAATTTTTCAATACGAAAAGTGTTGTATTATTTAGAAATACCACACATAAGTGAAAAATTGTAATCACCGTAATAAAAAAATGTATCATCATTATAATATTATATCACTCTCAAAAAAACAAAAAAAAACAATTTGGGATGGACTTATAGACATGTCTACATATATTATATATATATCTAAAATTTTGGGAGAGGAAGGCGAATGTTGACTTGCCTAATAAAACCCTAACCCTCTCCCTTGGGCTTCATCCTTGGGATCAATGCGATAATTAATGATTTTCGTCAAACCAATGGTTTGCTATCATACACACAGACACACACATGCACACACATAGGATCTTTTTTGATATATATATTTAAGTGGGTGGTTATTTATTCACTTCAAATTCTATGTATTCCGGATCCTAATTTTTGTTTAGTTTCATCTATTTGATAATTTTATCCTTATATGTAGGGAAGAGAGAGCTTACTATAAGCAGTTAATAACACTCTTTTCAGTAAAAGCTTATTTAGTAGTTTCTCATCTCTATAATATTGTTGAAGTCTAATTAAGTGCAGTGGTCAGTGATAACTGGGGCAGTCTGAGTATACAGTATGAATGTAGTGACCAAAGCATGAACATTTTTGTATGCATAATTGTATACAAACAATTTTGGATATTGAGGTGTCTCTGGTTTGACCTTTGGTGACCTCTATATTCTAATTATGGAACCTGTAAGGCAAGTTTTCTTACTTGTCAAAGTGTTCCTTATCAAATGTTTGTGTTTTTATCAAACGAAGGCCCTTTTCACAAAGAATTGAATAAATATAACTCACACTTTTGTCATAATCCTTCAGTTTTGTACTTAACACAATAAGCCATAATACAGTGTAGTTGTGGATAAGGTCCACTATGAAATCTTTTTCAAGAATTGTATATTTATTATAAGGAAAATAATACTGACTGACTAGATCAAAATAACTTGCTGGTTATATGTCTGAGTGAAATGACTGCGCTGGAATGTGTCAATGGAATGTAAATGAAAACAAAGTAAACATGAATCAGCTAAGTGCAGTCCATCATTTAAATTCACTACATAGTGTTACTAGGAGATAAGGTGCTAATGTAAAGCAGGTGGAATGTCATGTTTGGTATATTTGCTGTCATTGTTCTGCGACCTTCCAGATGCTAGTTCATAGCAGATCTTGGAAGCCTCAGGCACAATAGTCCACATTGGTTCCAATAAGCCATGTGTGTTTGTCCAACCCCACCTACTCGGTGAAGCAAAGGTGGTTTTGGAAAAAAATATTGGGCCCATATGTGGCACCTTGGAATGCAGTTCTTCAAATATTTCTGCTCAGGAACACCTCTTGTGGGAGTAATTCTTATCTCTATGTGAAGTGCTATTTCCTGGTGACTCTGCTAGTATCGATGCACAAGTGGGAAATTGTACTTTTGATGCAATATTGTGACAGAGTGGACCATAGCATGAAATTTAGCACAGTGTTTGTTGAAGGTATGTACAGCAATATTAGAAGGGGTGCCATCCAGATATACATTCCTATACAAAAATATTTCTTACAAGAAACTTTGGTCAATATAATCGGCGATACCCGCGAAATTTTTTGTTTGCGCGCCCAATACAATAATTATAGCGAAAATTAAAAACGGCGATATTACAGGCAGCTAGACTATTTAATAGAACTAGCTACCCTGATAGCTAGCCAGGTGTAGCAAGTTTCAGAGAATTTATTTCAGTAGAATATATAAAACCATAATATTTCGGCTTGTGGAGCCTTCTAGTGGTTACTGAACTGAATGAGGCTGACTGAACAAGGAACTTTGTATAAACAGATGATACAGAACATGAGATCATTGTGTGGTGGGGCACAGCCCCTGGGAATGTTCGTTGGTGTTGGACAATTTCTGTGACATGTGAGTTGTACTTGGGAGGTGTGAAGGTGTAGTCATAATTTAATTAGTGGCAGGCGAGACTGAACAAAGTGAAAGAAAACTGTATACATATAGTGACTCATGCTTGTGTGAAAGATAAGTTCCTTATGTGGTAATATTGAGAAGTTACCAGCAAAATGACAATATGTTATTTATGTGTGTTTGTATGTTAATTTAAAATGTGTTCATAATATGAATAAGTTAATTCTCTTGGGGCCACCACCAATTGCATCCTGTCTAGGGTTAAAGGTCACTAAGTAAATAGGGTAGTTGTGATGGCTATTAGCAAGTTTGATTACAAGTTTATCGATGAACCTCAGGACATATTGAAGTGTTCAATATGTCTAGAAGTGGCTAAAGGCCAGCCTATGCAGCATGGAGCCTCTGGAGGATGTGGCAAGTTATTCTGTAAGGAGTGCATTGAGAAAAATGGCAGCAAGCCTTGTCCCATGTGTGGAAGGAAGGACCCAAAATACTTTGAGGATGTTAGAAGTAAGCTAGAAATTTCTCTTTTAAGTCTGAGTAATTAGGATTGTTACTTGCTTGCATTCCAGGTTCGAGCGAGATCAAAGCTTTGCGTGTAAGGTGTAGGAAGCACATCTGTCAATGGACAGGAACTGTAGCTACTCTAGAGGACCATGTCAAGAATACTTGCAGATATACCTTAATATGTTGCCCCAACAAGTGTCAACGTAATGAAGTATCTGTTAGTATATTGAGGAAGGACTTAGAAGACCATTTAAAGTCCAAATGTCCCAACAGATCTTACAAGTGTGGATATTGTGGAGTAGAAGGCACTTATGTAAGCACTACTACAGAACATGACCAGAAGTGTTCGAAGAAGCCCATTCCTTGTCTCAACAAAGACTGTACACTTACTATGGAGAGGGGAAGAGTCCAGGATCATGTAGCCAGTGAGTGCGAGTATACTATAGTGTCATGCAAGTACAGCAACATAGGATGTACAGAGAAGATGAAGAGGAAAGATATGAAAGATCATGAGGAGGACGACAAAGTACATCTCCATCTTTCACTCAAAAAAATAGATGAACTGAGTATTGGCCTAGAGGAACTAAAAGGCAAAAAAACAATTTTTGTCAATGTTCATAATTTTGCAGAGAAGAAGGAAAAGAATGTAGAATTTACATCAGAACCTTTCTTCACAGTTCCTAATGGATACAAGATGAATATTAAAGTGCGCTGCAATGAATATGATGATGGTGCAGGAACTCATGTGTCAGTGTTTGCGTATTTGTTAGATGTTCCATATAAGGAGAAGCTCAAGTGGCCCTTCAAAGGGACTGTCACATTAGAACTACTAAACCAGTTACAAGATGCAGGACATGAAAGATTAAATTTAGTGTTTATTGATAATAAACATGCAAGAATTGGAGGTGGTGGTTGGGGTTATTCAAAGTTTGTTCCTCATTCAAAGTTGTCCTACAGTGCAGCTGCCAATACTTGCTACCTTGTCAATGACTCTCTCCACTTTAAAGTAACAGTACAAGAACATAATGATAGACCTTGGCTACAAGTATAAGCACAAAGAGCATATTGATTTATTTTTAAGAAAATGTCAATTAGAATACAATCTTGTACATAGTATATTTTTGCATCGTTTTATAGAATTATTTTGATGGTAACATAGACAACTATATGGCTATTATTAGTCGAGTAATTATTCACACCAAAATGTGTACTATTCTGAAATAACACCGCAGTGGAAATTGTAATAATGGTGTAATTGGTCACAGTGATCTATCTACAACCTTGTACAATTCATTCATTAGGCTATACTGTGGCAAATTCCTGGAGTATTCTAGTTGGCAATGGAAAGAGTGTCATTGACATTTATTATTCATTATACATTAGGCAAGTGGCATTGGAAAAATTTGAATTGCATAGCAAGTAATAGGTAGGAAGTTTATACAAAACTAGAAAAGCACCTAGCTCACAATACAATTGAAAAAAGTTCAGTTAAGATTTTCACTTTCATTTTTTTTTTGGAACTGGAATATGAAGAACACAAAGGGTAACATTCATTGCTGTCTTATTCACAATCATCATCAGCAGCACAGTAAGTGCAAATTGGCTCGTAACAGAGTAATATAATTTCTAAATTGGATCTGAGCACCTTATCTTCTTATACACACATGAGAACTTCTCAGGAAGGTGAAGATTTTGTAGGGCTGAGCCACATGTGTAAGCCAAGTCATCAAGAACATACTGAATTTCAGTTTTATCTTGGATATACAGTTTACGCTTAGAGTACAAGAGCCTCCAAAGGTTGCATTCTTCACTTTGCAACATGACTCCAATATTGTTGACGTGTTGTACACGTGCTGGGAATGGTAGTGGTTTTGCATTCTTGTCAGTATTTTATAAGCAAGTGAGGGTCGATCTCTTTCAATGGTTTTCTTCTTGAAGGCATCACAAAAAGGTAGACAGTGATCTTTCTCTCCAAGCATATAGGATCTGGTAGGTGCTTGATTTTCTCCAAGCTCACATTTAGGCATACCTACAGGCTTGCATATCCTACATCCCTCTTCACCACACTTATTGATAGAGAAAAATAATGACGAGTTAAGCAGCAATAATCAAAAAAGTCTTTCAATCCTTTGTCAGACACATGCCTCTTATTAGTGTCTCTTCTTGTCAGAACTGGCTCTATCAATTGAAGAACTTCCCAAATTCATGAATATCTGAGCTTGAACTGCTTTTATAAATTTCAAACTTCTTATCTTTCAGTTCAATGGGGCAGATGACATTAAGGAGGAGTGTAATAGTAGATTCCGAGATTTAGCTACATCTTCCTTTAGTAATTCACCTGCCTTATGAAGTTGTGCAACATTGTTATAATTCTTGAAAGCTGCTTCAGCTTTTTCCGTCCTTGAACTCCGCATCAAGCCTATACTCTGAAAGCCAAGGTTCAAGAGTGACATCATGCGTTCAACAGGATTTCTCCATGAGTGGTGAGGAGCAGTCCTAGCTGCACAGAGATATCCAAATTAAGATTGAGGAATAATGCAATTAGAGCCAACTGTGTTGAAACAAATGTGGACATGTGGTCAGGACCACCATCAGTGTATAGAAACAGGACAAACTTGTTTGTTAGTCTAGTCTTAGAATACCATTTAATTTATCAGTGGCATGCCTCGGTGCACTGGATGGCTCAAACATTGCATCCTTTAGGCTGGCAATAACTTGTGCCCATCATACCAGGAACCATAAATAGGAGTAAGAATGTCAACAATTAATGACACAGTTTGTATGACACTGAATCAAATGAAATCATGATCACAAACTTGGAATGTTTGAGTTTGAATTAGTGATACAAACATTTGACGTCCTCTTTCCACATCTGCTACAGGCACACCAGGCTCCACAATTTCAGATGATGCTTGTCATCCATGCACAAAAAGAGTGAAATATCTTTAAACATCACAGCATATCCATACAAATATCGGAATATAGCTACACAATAAGCGTATCAAAAAGATCTTGACTATATTGTCATTTTTTTAATCATCATTTTAACAAGCAGCCGACTTTTGTACTGAGCTACAACTTTGGTTCGAGGGTTTCGGTGGCAAAATTGCAGTTGAACTGACTGTTAGGAAGGTATTGCTATATCTTCAGGGCATTTTAACAACTTGTTCTATCAAATTCTGGACTGAGATTGCTTTTGCAGTACCATGTCTGCGTTCATGGACAGCAGTGCATTCATTTAGGTAAGCCTGACAGTGGGTCCAAAATGTTTGGTATTTATCGCTTCCAGTTCATGTGCCGAAAATCAAGCAGGATTTATTCTGTAAGGAGTGCATTGAAAAAAAAAAGGCAGCAAGCCTTGTCCCATGTGTAGAGGAAAAGACCCAAAATACTTTGAAGACGTAAAAAGTAAGATAGAAGTTCTCTAAAGTTGGAGTAATTAAGATTGTTATGTATGTGTTCCAGTTTCGAGGGAGATCAAAGCTTTGCGTGTAAGGTGTGACAAGCATGTCTGTCAATGGACAGGAACCATAGCTACTCTAGAAGACCATGTCAAGAATGCTTGCAGATATATCTTAATATGTTGCCCCAACAAGTGTCAATGTAATGAAGTATCTGTTAGTATAATGAGGAATATGTAAGCATCACTACAGAACATGGCCAGAAGTGTTCCAAGAAGCCCATTCCTTGTCTCAACAAAGACTGTACACTTACTATAGAGACGGGAAGATTCCAGAATCATGTAGCCAGTGAGTGTAAGTATACTATAGTGTCATGCAAGTACAGCAACATAGGATGTACAGAGAAGATGAAGAGGAAAGATATGAAGGATCCAAGGAAGACGACAAAGTACATCTCCATCTTTCACTCGCAAAAAATGAACTGAATATTGGTCTTAAGGAACTAGAAGGCAAAAAAAACAATTTTTGTCAAGGTTTTTTTAATTTTGCTGAGAAGGAAAAGAATTAAAAATTTAAATCAGAACCGGATACAAGATGACTATTAACGTATACTGCAATACTTTGAAGTACTTTGTGTAGGTGTTTCTCTTCTTCCTTCAAGTTTTCACTCGTATTAGTTATCCTCCTAGCTCTCTGATACAAGCATCTCACTACTCCTCTCTTTACATGATTAGGATGATGAGACCTAAAGTGAAGGTATCTATCTGTGTGTGTAGGTTTTCTGTACACAGTGGATGTAAGCATACCATCTCTCTTTAATAAGCAATCCAAAAAAGGTAGCTTAATATCTTCATCTGATTCCATGGTGAATTTTATAGAAGGTCTTACAGAGTTTAAGTGTTTCAACAAATGTTTTTCACTTCCTTTCTTAACTATGCAAAAAGTGTCATCTATATCTCTTCCATAATACAGGTTTAACTGGAGCTTAGTTTAAAGCTTCTTCCTCCAAGAATTTCATGTACAAGTTAGCCACAACTGCAGAAACAGGGGAACCCATGGCTGCTCAATCTACTTGTTCATAACAGTTCCTGTTCAATTGTTTTGTGATTATTTTAATAGTTGATGCCTTAACAAATTGTTTTGGTGGGTTTCATGAGTACAAGATTAGCTACTGGATGATACAATACCTTTTCAACTAGCTAGTGAATATCCCCAGAATCTCTCCAATATATTCTTGTCAAAATGACACGCTCTCTTGGCTTTGCCATAATGGATAATGTAATAATTATTCAAGGCAGAAAAAGTAAAACCTAATGAACAGCTGCAGTGAGAGACGCTCTCTGAGCATTAGAGCGTGAGTAATTATTAATAAACTTGCAAGTTCCCACTCTGGTGCTCGATGTACTAACTTCTGCATGTAGTGGCATCCATTGTTATTATTTTCTACTGCTTTACATTAGTGTACTTTTTTTATTGACCCATGTATTCACACATACAAACTTGACCGTCGTTGTTTTCATTCCCGATGATGCAGTACTAACCTGGCCTAGCCTTATTCATGAATACACACATACACCACTATCATTACTGACAATACTGTTTCAATCCAGCTCAGCTAATTGATTATTCATGAATACACTCCATCATCGTTACTGATACACAACCATATTATATAGATAGAGCCTATCTAGCTGCTGAAAATATGTTTTGTGTGGTGAGTGATCCAGGTACTGTATGTAGCTAGTTGTCTGATTTTCATCTCTGCCGTCGAGATTAGAACACACCATTTGTTTGTAATCTTCTTTTTCAAGTGGGACTCAGGACACGAGCCATAATATAGTGAGTGTCCAGGCCTTTACTAAGACACTTATGACCAGGCCTATACTAAGATACTTGACCAGGCCTATACTAAGATACTTATGATCAGGCTCCTTGTCTCAACAAAGACTACACTTACTATGAGAGGGGAAGAGTCCAGGATCATGTAGCCAGTGAGTGTGAGTATACTATAGTGTCATGCAAGTACAGCAACATAGGATGTACAGAGAAGATGAAGAGGAAAGATATGAAGGATCACGAGGAGGACGACAAAGTACATCTCCATCTTTCAATCGAAAAAATACATGAACTGAGTATTGGCCTAGAGAAACTAAAAGGCAAAAAAACAATATTTGTCAATCTTCATAATTTTGCCGAGAAGAAGAAAAAGAAGGTACTTTGTACATCAGAATCTTTCTTCACAGTTCCTAGTAGATACAAGATGAATATTGTAGTGTTCTGCAATGGAGGTGGTAATGGTGTAGGAACTTATATGTTAGTGGGTACGCAATTGTTTGATGTTCCATATAAGAAACAACTTACAAAGTGGCCCTTCAAAGGGACTGTCACTGTTGAACTACTAAACCAGTTACAAGATGCGGGATATGAAAGAGTAAATATAGTATTTACTGATAATAAAAGTGCAGAAAAATTGGAGGTTGTGGTTGGGGTAGTCCATTCTTTATTCCTCATTCAAAGTTGCCCTACAATGCAGCTGCCAATACTTGTTACCTTGTCAATGACTCTCTCCACTTTAAAGTTACTGTGGAAGAAAATAACTGCAGACCTTTGCTACAATAACTTTTCACATTATGTACTTACAGAAGAAGCTAAGGGAGCAATTTATTATAATTTTTAACAAACTGTCCAATTGGGGTCAGCTTTATATAGCTACAATGTGTATTTGTTGTATTATTTCTAAACATGTTTGTAGGTAATTTGTTTTCGTAATCAGGAATTTATGTTAGTTATCTTTTTGCCAATGACTGGTGCATACTTGTGTCATATACTATTTTTTTTTGTGAAGAAATGTGGTGAGCACATGCAGCCTTCTATTCAATATTTGTGGTAGAAGTATTTTTTATTGTTGGTGATATTATTTTTAGCAATGACAAAAGGTTATTTATACATTTGTTTCAGATGCTCTGTTTTGTAAACACCTTTTAGAGTTGAGAAATATGGTTAATTATTTTTCTCATAATTATGAATTTAGTTATAAGGAACTCAGAGTAGGTATTTAATACTGTGTTGCTATTATTGTGGAATTCTAGTTTTTGTTCATGAGTGATTATTAAGATTGGGTTTCAAGGATAGCTACATCTGACATTATATTCTACATCTGACATTATATTCTACATCTGACATTATATTCTACATCTGACATTATATTCTACATCTGACATTATATTCTACATCTGACATTATATTCTACATCTGACATTATATTCTACATCTGACATTATATTTTACATCTGACATTATATTCTACATCTGACATTATATTCTACATCTGACATTATATTCTACATCTGACATTATATTCTACATCTGACATTATATTCTACATCTGACATTATATTCTACATCTGACATTATATTCTACATCTGACATTATATTCTACATCTGACATTATATTCTACATCTGACATTATATTCTACATCTGACATTATATTCTACATCTGACATTATATTCTACATCTGACATTATATTCATACATCTACATCTGACATTATATTCTACATCTGACATTATATTCTACATCTGACATTATATTCTACATCTGACATTATATTCTACATCTGACATTATATTCTACATCTGACATTATATTCTACATCTGACATTATATTCTACATCTGACATTATATTCTACATCTGACATTATATTCTACATCTGACATTATATTCTACATCTGACATTATATTCTACATCTGACATTATATTGTCAGCTTATGGAGGTACTTAACTGGAAACTGATTATCGAAAGCTTTACTAATGTACACTTTGGAGAATAAGTTCATGCATTTTTATGGATTGATTTGCAGCCTTTGACAGTCTCTTCCGCTTCTAAATATCCGGTCTCTAAGAGTACTGTGCAGTCTTTTTGTTTGATAGTACTCTTCAATTATAAGGGGTAGTGCACAAATAAGACTTGAAGGTAATATTTTTTATATTTTTGTTCTTATGTCAGCCCCCGACAGGAATATTTAAATAATGCAATAATGTCACAATTGACTTGTTCAGTTTTCTGGCATTGCTATGCTATTATTATATTATAAACTGATATTCCAGGGTAAAAGCTTTGCTTATGATAAAATAATTGTTCTAACACAACTTCAACTAATTACTGTACAGTAACTGATGTATTTTGATTCACACTTAATTCAGGCAATGAATAATTATTTATTAATTAAGCTGTCCAGCTTACCTGATATTTCCATTTCTGTTAAGATATTCTTTTAACAAGTGTTCCAACTCAATATAGACACTTCAGTACTTCATTCACCAAAGAAATCACAAAATGCTTGTGCAAAACTGCATCATCATTAAGTCTGGCATTTAGTATGTAATTGTTGTACAAAAGACACTTATAATTTCCTGCTGGCAATTTCAGAGACCCCAAAATTACATAAATTTCTATCAAAATATTGTACTTTTGAACTGGGATGTGCTCAAATGAACCCTTTCCACCTAGAATTCTTGTCCAAAGTAATTAGGACAAGATTGTTACAACATTTGCACTGTGTCATAACCAATAAATGTATGGCTCAGATTTGTGTGGTAGGAATCATCAGAGGGTTAAACGTTGGTAGGTGTGACCGCTCAAAATTGATAATGCTCACCAAAACCACCTAGCTATGTAGAGTATGTTGCAACTCAAAATCAGAAGTAGCAAAGACATGTTTGATAGTCTGAAGTAAGTTTGAATTCTAAAGATCTTTCACAATAATGCAAGGAACAACATAGCTAACTTATCCTGCTCCTGTGTATGTGGGTAATTTGAAAGAAATGCAATATCATAAGTGGTAGTTCATGTATAGAGACATCATGGCAATCTCAATCAAACTTTTAGAAACTTGGTACTTGGCCAAAGTGTTAAATTTATTGACCTAGGGTGTGATGATATTTTTCTGAGATATGTAGTTCACTACAGGTACATTGAACATTGTATTTACAATATAATTTTTTTATTTAAAAAAATTAATCGACATAGCATAATTTAAAGTCTACATTAATACATGCGGTGACATGATTTCACCTTCTCGCATTGATTGTCCTTCTATCTAAACTTTTTCATGGGTGAGAATGTAGTATATAGTACATATTTTAAAGAAAACTAACTTGACAATAATTCGTGCAACGTTCAAATTTCAAGAGCCTCCTTTAATTATAGTTCTAAACATACTCTATTGGGGCCAAGCTTTTTCTCTTCATGTGTTGTTTTGATTAATTCAGCTTTTCTTGACAATTCTGTCCTTTTCTTACAATTTTCTACAGTCACAGTCATAGCTACTCTTTAACACTATTAATAACACCTTCCATAGTGCACACACATATACATAGACCCATTCGTATACATACATATACTGACTACGTAAATGCTGACTGCAGCTATAGACATGTCTTTTGTGCTAGATTTGAAATTGTAAAGACTCTGAGTTGAGAGACTTCGCCATTACCAATGAATAATATCCAAAATCCAAATTAACTGATTTTGGCTTTTGTAAGTGCTAGTGAAAGTGTTAGCTAAAAGAACACAACAACAACAACAACAACAATAACTATGCACCCACTATGCACATGAGCTAGATATGTGTTTGTCCATATTAGTCACACATTTATTTTTTATTCTTTAGGTATTATTCCTAAAACTTCAAGTAGGGAAAGAATTCAAGAGAATTGCAGCATATTTGAGTTTGAACTCACAAGAGAAGACTTTCATGATCTTGAGTCTATTGTTCCATCTGATCACCACTACTGCTGGAACCCAACAGATATATGCTGATAATGTTGTGTACGTATATTTATTATAAAAATTTTACTATTGTTTAATTTATTATTATTATTATTATTATTATTATAACTGATCAAAGGGTGTAGCTACTGTGGGAGTGAGAAATACAAACATGAAACTCAGATGTTGAAGGAACTTCATTTTTGAAGGAAATTAGATGAGCTAGCTATTGATGGGAAATTGCTTCTGCAAACACTAGAGATTATCTGTGAATCCTCCAGTGAAATTAGATAAAATAATTATTATGATTTACAAGAAATTTATGATGAATGCAAGTAAGGAACATGATACACCATTATCAGTCATACTTAGGAATATTGTAATTACTTCATTTATTGTGATTGGAGTTTGAACTCGCGACTTCATGAACTTTGTTCAATGAGGTAATTTGCTATGAAAGCCTCTATCAAATATTACATTGTAATACAGACATTTTGACCAAGTCTATTGTAAATAACTAGATATGCAAAGTTGAGCTCAGATTTGGCTTGGGTAGTCAAAATTCTCCCTTACAAGGCAATCTTAAGAGTGGATTTAACCACTTCCATAGTGCATGCAATATGATCGTAGTATCCCATCACTTGAGAAGGTTGACACTGACACTCTTTTGCCTTCTGTTCTGAGAAGAAGCCATAAGAGCAGACACGAGCACTCCAAGATTGTTAGTAGCAATAGTTCTGGATAATATTTAGCAACTTTGTTATTCAGTCCGCATAACAGCGACAAACATTGTTGTTGGGAAAAGCATTGTTGGTGACATAAAGCTCCGTAGGAATTGCATTGCGCGGAAACCAAGTAGCGCGGTGAATGTACTCCGTTATATTTTGGGTAGCGTGATTAGTTGATCGCGTCGTAGCTGAGAGAGATTTTGTGGTATATCAAGAGACTTGTTTAATTCCTTTGCATCCTGTATTACATCTCATGTTGTGGTTGTATCTAATTCTTGATTTTTATAAGATTTGTGTGCATGCTGATTTGTGTTATCTTGTCCAATCTATTGTCAATTACTTTACTATGAATCCCAGTAGTTATAAGATACTACTGATCTAAGCTTTATGCTCTGTAAATGTAAGTCCTATATCACTATGACACAGTTAGTGCAATTATAATTTAAACTAAATAATTATGAGAAATCTTATAGTATGTATTATTCATTTATTCTAATTGGATTTGTAGCTCATTTAGTAACCATTTAGCTATAGATAGTATTTTTTTCAATTGCTAGACTATAGCTAAATAGTAGCCACAACTATAAGTTACTTTGTGGGATGAAGGCACATTGTAAGTTAAAGAAAACTTCAATTGTCTTGTGAATTTATCATACCCTATTAAAAAAAATTTTTTTATTATAAGGTGTGATAAATAATTATCCAATATTGTAGAAGCTCATTGCTATGCAATATATTGCTGCTATTGGTTTACAGCATGACACATAGCTAGCATGAAATAGAAGTTATTGAACGTTTCGACTTGAGTGTCTTCTTCAGGCATACAAAACAAATGAGAAATGACTTGCAGATGTACAGTATATAACTGGTAACTGGTACATATTCATTAACCCTTTCCATGCCGACTTTCTTCAGCACTTCGGGCGTTTTTTGGAATTCGAATTTTGATTTTTGAATTTTTACTGAAAAGCAACCGCAAAATTCCACAAACAGCCAGGCATATAAGGTAGAGCTATAGCCTTGTAACAAGCAAAATAAGCTTCAAAAAGCCTGAAAATTAACTGGAACCAGTCCATCTTACAGTAACAGGAAGTACAATGCCTACTTACATTAAAAAAAATGACGGCATAATCTAAAATAGTTTTTTTTTTAATTCGGAGAACGCCGACCTGTTCTCGCCTGCATATATGCAGTTATGGTGTTGAAAGGGTTAAGTATTGGTTGTCATACCAATATACTTGTAGCTATCAGAGTCTAGAAGCTGTCAGAATCTGTAGATTGTTCAGTATGAGTACAATGCAAAATGCCAAGCACTGCAGAAGTACCTGTCCACTTTATTGACTTTCAGAAGGAAATTTAGCAGCTGCACATGCAGCGAATACCCAACCATCCACTAATGTTGAAGCGATCCTTAGTAGTTAGTATAATTAGGCACTGGAATGTTAGTTATGTGGCAATGTCAAATAATCAATCAATCAATCAAAAAAATGTAAGCAAAAACTAACAGTTGCTGTGTACAATGAACAGTAGTGAAGTAAATTTAAAAAACAAACTATTAAGATTCTAATGTCATAGATTTTCATCGCTACTTTTAGTAACTTCTTTGGTAATTAATATTTGTTAGCATAGTCATACATAATTAGCAAAAACGGACATTTGTATTTACATCACAACTGACTTTTCTTCACACTCGTAGTTTTTTTATCCCGTACTCTGGGAGGGAATCTCGCACTGACTTACTTTGACAAGCACCCATGAGTAATACTTACCAGGTACTTTGATGATGATTGTGAATTTTTACAGCTACAGAGTGTGAACGATTTTGTTAGATTAACATCTGTTATGGAGTCAAGCATTCAGTATATGCAGTTATAAATGCTTTGTAACCTGCTAAAAGATAAAATCAATTTAAAACACACGAGCCAAATTGAGAGCACTATAATAACTAGTGATATGCTTAAGCTCAAATGGCGAGCGATCCTGTGCACACGAAACACTTCAAAAGAATATATCTGTCCATTTGTAAAGTGTAAGTACATCTGCTGTGACCATACTTTAATTAACAAATACTGAACTACTTTATTACCTCAATTTCCCGAATACTGGTATTATCTGTAATCTCTAATATCGCATTCTGACTGTCTTAGTTACCAGTAGCTTTTGACAACAAGCACTCATAGCTGCCTATGAACGACAAAGAAATTGCATCTGGTAAAGGGTCTCAATACAATAGTAACCATTCGCCATAACATTAATTTTTTGCAACTTGAAAAAACAAGAAGTTCTAAAGAATTACTGCACAGTGTTATAGTAAGTTTTTCAGACTGAAGTGTGTCTTGTGGCAATTTGAAATAACCTAATATGAAGGGGTAAACAATTAAATTTACCTGAATGATATGGGATCACTAAACCGAAAGATTCTGTTTAGTGGAGTATAAGGAGTAGACCACGAAGCAAACACAAAAACGTGAGGGTCAAAGGGTGTTGTTTTTTTAATTACCACAACAGTGAAAAACTAAATAATGTCTGATTGATCACAGTGATTTGCCGGCATTCTCACCACACTTGATCTGCTAGGTAATAGAGCATTGAAATTATTCTGGGCAGTGCTATTTAGCAATGAAAATAAAAGTATGAATAATGACAACAAAACAAACAAGCAAGTAGGATGAATCCTTTGACGAAAATATAATATCAATGTACTAGCAAGTATCCCACCACATGTGGCGCTTGATGTATTGCAAATAAGTACAGTAGCACAAGCTATTTATTGCCACTTAGTTAAAATTACATCAGTTTCCCTTTCCTGCTCTCCTTTTTCCTGAACTATCTTAGCTTTTCTTATATCCCTCCTTTCCTTCCTTCAGCTCTTTCTTTTTGAGTCATGGAGTCCCTTCTTTTTTTTGTGTGTCTATATCTCCTGCTTCTAAGTCTCTTTGTCCTTCTATCATGACTATGGACTTAACTTTGCGAAACATTTGCCTTCTCTGTCATATTTTGCCTTCCTTTTTGAAACCTGCACCACCTATCCTCGCTTATTCCACCATCTTTATTAGTCGTAATTAATAGCCTTCCACTAAACGTGACGACACCTTGCCCACTCAATTAATGATGATACTTTAACAAACTGCTTAAGCTCATGAATTATTCATGAATACACACACTGTCGTCAGTCACCATCATTGTCATCGTTACTGACACACAAGCATATTATTAGGAAATATAATAGCACGGAAAACTGTGGTATTCGGGATTAATACTATGAGTGGAGTGAGAAAATTTTCATAAGGCGAAGCCGAGGAAATTTCTCACCACACGAGTGCTATTTATCCAATTACCACAGTTTTCTGTGCTATCATATGTTAAAATTATAACCAAAGATAACAGTTCATTTCTGCAGCTAAGGAAACCGTAGTCTTGTTTTATATTTTCATCAAAGATATTTTCATCCCGGTTCTGCTATTACTAATACTTTTCTTACAGTTGCTAAATAGCATTTCCCTGGAATTTTGCCACGACATTGCCTAGTGGGTAAAAGTGCGGCAAGGTCGTCGTGACCAATCAGATCATTATTTTGGTTTCCACTGCTGTGGTATTTCAAAATAATGCCACACTTTTTTGTATTGAAAAATGACTTGGCTATGGTATTATATAGATAATTTCTTAACTGCAGAGATAAATTATCTCTAGCTATAGTATTAAAATGTGGAAAACTGAGTAATTCAGAGGAGAAGGAGAAGGAGGAGAAGGAGGAGAAGATTAATAGCACTCGTGAGGTGAGAAATTTTACTTGGCTTTTCCTTATGGAATTTTTTTCAAGCCACTCGTGCTATTAATCTCAATGCCACAGTTTTCTGTGCTATTATATCTCCTAATCAGGATGATAATAATAATTATATAATCGTAATAACGTAATGTAAAATCAATTTGAATACATTGATGCACTATGTTATAAGTGAACATACTAACCTTATTTTTATTTTTTATTTTTTTTGCACTCTGTTTTTTTGTTTATGAGTTTGCGCTCAGGGTATATATCTGCACCCCTCTCTCATTCATTTACTGAGCATGCTCAGAGTATACATCTGCACCCCTCTCTCATTCATTTACTGAGCATGCTCACTAATTGCTTTTCTTATTGAATTTCTAGTTTGTACCACAATTTATAAATACATGAGTAGTTATATTATTAGCTAATTCCTCGACTCTGTTATGTAGGCATGTCTGTAAGTTTACAGTATGTGTGAAATTTTGCAAAACTTGACTTAAAGCTTTACCTGTGATAATTGACACATTGATTTTTTACAAAATATTTTCTGTTTTACTTTATGATAGTCATTTACCACGTCTGAAGTGGCCATATTTGTTTTGACTAATTCTTGTATATCTTTATAGTGACAGGCTTGTGAGCTGGTTTCATATTTACGATTGTGGGTCAGTGATGATGACGACAACGAATGACGGAATGTGTATTTATGAATAATTCGTGAGCTGAGTTGGTAAATCATCATCTTTCCCGAATGAGGGTGGGAGGGGAAACATCAAGCTCTTTCTTTTGCTTTCATTTGGAATTTCAACCGGTGACTTGCAAGTTTGCAGTCACCCACCAGAATACAACCAAACCAAAGTTCCCATAGAGCCTTACAAAGCTATTATAATCTTCTTTCTTTTCTTTTTTTCTTGCCCAGTATCCCCCGCCCTATATAAAAACTGAACACTAGGTTTCTGTATTCATGAATAATTCATTTGCTGAACTGAGTTGGGAAAGAGTGTTCACCTATAGTAGCTAACCATAATCTACCACAAGTCATGGGTAGAAGAAATGCAGAGAAGCAGGAGAACACAAGGATGGAAAAAAAAAATAGAAAAAGGCTGACCAAGGTGATTAATTCATTGAAGAAGTGAAACCAAGATATCTTGTGCTGTAATGTTTCTTATTTCCTAAACTTACTATGTACATCAAGTGCCACAGTGTGGCAGGGTAAAGCGTCGTCACATTCGGTAGAAGGCGATAGGAATCAATGTCAATTAAAAGGAGAGGGATACTGAGAAGCAAGATAGATAGACAAAGGAGAAGGGGATATATGAGTTGAAGGGAGGAAAGAAAAACTGAGATGGTTCAAGAAGAAAGAGAGTAGGAGAGGGAAACCAATGGATAACATTCCTAGTTTGAAAAGGTAGTACATCAAGCGCCATGGTGTGGAGGGGTACTTGCTAGTCAATTAGCTATATGTTTAAACACACATACATGTAAAAGGAATGTGCATGTAGTACAAATATGAAGTATTTGCATGCATATTTAAATTGCCCACTCTTGTTTCAGAATTGTAGCATTGACTACAATCAGGAAAGTATCGTCATTGCAGTAACCTGCCTGGTTATAAGGCATAATTAGTGAACGATACAAATACAAAGAGGAAGAATTAAAACAACAACCAACAACAACAACAATGGGAGATTTTCAGCTTAATTATTTTTGTCCACTTGCCTTGAAAAGAGTGTCAGTGAATCTCTGAGTTTCTACACAGTAAATTCAGTATTCCTAAAAAGAGGGCTACAACACTTGTAGGAATAGTTACTCTCACAGACATATCAATTTTCTGTAGCAGACTGTTGTCATGGAGGTGTGATATTTATATTATTTGTCTGTGTGTTTCTTTTACAGACACATTTTGATTTTGTTGTTTACTGGACAGAGTGAGTGCCATCCAGTGTTGCCGCAGCAACAAGTCAGGGAATATTGTAAGAGCAAGGGTATCTACTTCCAGGCCTACTCATCTCTAGGGTGTGGTCAGGTGAGAGTACAAGGAAGGTGTGGTCTTACTAGCAGCGCCCTTATCTCCCTTTCACATTGGGTGGTTGGAGATTTAAATGTGTCTACATTTTCAATTAATAATAATAGTAATAATAATAATAATAATAATAATAATAATAATAATAATTAAGTAGCAAGTACCCTGCCACACAGTGACGCTAGACGTACTGCTTATAATGCAGTAACGTAAGTTATTTTTATTCATTTGTTATCATTCTCTACCATTGGTTAAGACCACATCAGCTTCTCTTTACTGCTCTCTTTTTTCCCCTTAACTATCTCAGCTTTTCTTATCCCCCACCTTTCCCCTAATACTGTTGTTGTATCAGAGAAAATTTGAGTCAAGCCTAAAAAACCTTTTTAAGAACCCACGCATGTGTTTAAGGGGTATACATACTGTAGGTAAGGTAGTTGTCGGAAGCCCTGACTCAACTTATTCATGGACTAGCCAGTCGCTCCCGACGACACTGCCACCAGAATCCACAGAGTTCAAGTAGAGTTTTAAATCTATCTTGATATTTAGTAAACTGATGAGATGCATTTGTCACTCATGCGCACATATGAAGTGAAAGACGATCCACTGGAAATCCGGGGCACAAACTAACACACGAAATTACACACACTCAACTATGCACACACTGCTCATAAGATATACACACACAATGACACAATGACAATGTTCTCCTTGATCTTCTCTTTCTCTTTATTCTTCTCTCTTCTTCTTCTCTCGTTTCACTCTTGCCCACATCACCCCCTCCAAGCCATGACCAGGGTACGTGGCTGACAAACCCAGGGTGGCCACATCTGATTTGTCTCGGTCCCAACACTGGCGACTAAGACTGTCTGCGTTTCCATGGCAGGCTCCAGGTCGATGCACAATCTCCACCTCCCGATCTTGCAGGGCCAGAGCAAATCGCAGGAGGCGTCTGTTCAGGTTGCTACTACTTCTGAGTGCCATACACGCCTTATGGTCGGTTACCACTCTCAGGGGGAGGCCATACACATGATACTCGAAATGGTTGATCGAAGCCACAATTGTTAGGGACTCCAACTCCGTAACACTGTAGTTTCTTTCAGCCGGCTTCAGCTGTCGGCTGAAGAAAGTGACGGGCTTTTCACCGTCACTTCTGTTCACATGGAGACAGCCACCAATGCTGTCCCCTGAGGCGTCAGTATATAACACGAATTCGTCCTCAGGACCTGGGATGGTTAGAACAACATGATTGCACAATGACAATTTCAACTCACGGAAAGCTGCTGTCATCCCCTCCGTCCAGACTACCCTCTGAGGAGCCTTGAGAGCCACAGCCGGGGAGAGCATGCTCAAGAGTCTGGTATGTCCATCAATGAACTGTCTATAATAAGACATGCAGACCAGGAAAGAACGTAGTTGCTTCTTCATTCTGGTACACCGCTACATCATCTATATAATTTTTACACACCTCCCTAACTGGGGTCAACACCTCTTCAACAGCCGCCTGAAATGTGGTGGGTGCAATTTTAAGACCGAAAGGCATCTGGTTGTACCTGTACTTGCCTAACGGGCAGACGAAAGTAGTTGACTCGCTACTGCTCTCTGACATTTCAATCTGGTGAAAACCAGACGTGAAGTCCAGAGTTGAGAGACAAAGACTCGGACCTACCTTCTCTAAAATCTCAGTCAGGGATGGGAGCCAAAAACGTCTGAGGGGTGTGCGGGTGTTCAACTCTCTATAATCTACACATAGGCGGATACTACTCCTTCTTCCTCACCGGAACAAGGAGACTTGACCACTCAGCCCTAGACTCTACTATAACACCATTATCTAACAACTTGTCTAACTCAGCTCTCACTGCATCCCTTATGCCTCCAGGTATCTGTCTTGGAGGTAAGTTTACAACACTAGCACCATCATCCAACACGATCTCACACACACCAGTCTTACACAAACCAGGTTTAATACTGAAATACATATCTAATTCAGACAACACAGTTTTCAACTTGGTTTCATTATAACCAGGGCATCTGTCCTTGCTGAGGACAGCTTTATTTGATAACAAGTCATCACAAATACCCGGTTCCTCTGCCACTAGGGTGACAACATTTACAGACAACACATGATCCTGGTACACCTTCAGGTTGTTAATATGTGCTAACTTAACAGGATGACCGTCACCCTTGGAGACCCTGTAAGTCACTCAGGACACCTTGTCAACTACCGTATAAGGGCCCAGCATGAATTCCTGGGATTCTCATTAGAACCTGACACCCCACCTCCAAACATTTGTCACTTTTACCCTTATTGAAGCTCACAACACGTTTGTCAACACACTTGGCTTCTTCTGCCACTGCCACGTCGTGAATGAGAGAAAGTTTGTCATTCAACGACAAGAGCCACTCTTCTACATCCAAACCGTCAAACTTTCTATTTACCCACCTCTCATACAACACATCAAGGGGTCCAACCACGTCTCTGCCAAAGACTAGCTGATGAGGAGAAAAACCTGTCGCTCGATTTGGAACCCGCCTCATGGCAAAGAGGGCTAGGGGCAAGAAATCTGCCCAATCCACACCACCGTCCACAGCTTTAGCCAACATGGGCTTGAGTGAGCCGTGAAAACGTTCAACTACCCCGTTTGACTGGGGCCTGTAGGGGGAAGTCGCCACACTATCTATCCCCAAAGTATCACACAATCCTCGCATCAATTTGCTGAGGAAGACACTACCTCTATCGGACAGCACCTTGAGGGGAATACCTGTGCATGCAATGATGTCTGGGAAACACTGAGCTGCTTCCTTGGCTGAAGCTGTCCTCCTGCTGGCAAGGCAAATGTATGTGAATAAGTACTTGACTCTTTGCCTGCCTTTGGGCAAAGGACCCACCAAGTCCACTGCGACAGTCTCAAAGGGCACAGTGACTATACCCCTCTCGACCATCTTGGCTTTCTTGTTGCCAGCACTATTGAACCTAAGACACATGTCACATGACTTGACAAAGGAAGTGATGTCAGCGTGGAGACCTGGCCATGTAAACCTTTTACCAAGCAATCTCCGTATACCTCTGACACCTACATGTGTTGACTTGTCATGCGCCAACGACATTACATGACACCTCCTGCTAACCGGCAAGATAATCCTATCGACCACACTATTGTCAATATCAACGATCGAATGAATGAGGACACCATCCCTCCAACTATACCCATTTATCTTCCTGTCTGCCAAGTCCCTGCAAGTCTTCAAGGACTCGTCATCTAGCGTCTCTTTCTTCAGCACGTCTCTTCCTGCCTCTTCCTTCAAGACCGGAACATCAAGACTACCACAGATGTCCGAAGCAACATTATCAAGATCATCACACTCACGCACACTTTGCAAATCCGCTATCACACCCTTAGAATTACTAGCGTCAACAGACACGATTGAACTAGACACGTCCCTATCTATGACAGACTCTACAACAGGACTAGAACTAGACATGTCCCTATCTACAGATACGTCATTACTTACAGAAACATCGTTACCATCAGAAACAACAATTACCAACAGAACCATCGACACAAACAAAACCATCAGCACATACAAAATCATCAACACCCTGACTGTCGGAAGACACATTCATAAGCCCAGATACATAAGCAGATCTTTCCACAGACCCAACATCATCACTAGTGACATTAATAAGAGAAAACCTCTCAAACTCATCCCTAAAAAAAGTGGGATTAGCCTCACAAACATCTATACTCTCAGGCGCAATCTTAGCCTCTTTGGCTTTCTTACTGGCAGACCTGGTGACAACATTCACCTTAACCTTTTCTAGGATGCTTACAACTCAGTGGGGTTTCTAGGGCCCGAACAGAGCCTTCAGCAGAGCCGGCATCCACTGATATGGATGTCTGGACATTATGGGTATCACGTAATTGCCCTGCCCCAAAGTCTAATGAGACAGACTCTGAAGCAGCGTCCAGAAGGAGTTTGGCTGCCATGGAATCATCCATGGACACCGAGTACAAAACTCTCCCACACAAAGTATCCTCACGGGCAACAGCCACCACAGATTGAAACAGTTTACCCTGGAATTGGAAATCTACCATTGATGTATGGAGCCACTCAGACACTCCTTTCCAGCCTCTAACTTGCACTTTCTCATCTCTCAGCTGATGCTCGTACACCAAGCATCCTGGCTATGGTAATTTCAGCACCTGTGTCTGGCACTATCTGACACTTGGTACCATTCACAAACCCTTGAACATACGAAGAACGTTTTCTGATCGCCACCCAATTAGCATTATATGTTCTCCCACTCTTCTTCAAATTCAACTTCTTCCCTGATTCACTCTTGCTCTCGCTACTGTCAACTGATTCACACTTCCATTTGTTTGGGCAGTCAGGTGATTTATGTCCTGGCTCCCTACATGTATAGCACACTACATTCTGAAACTTGCTACTACTACCAACACTCGACTTACACTCAAAGGCACGATGACCCATTTTATGGCACTTAAAACACTCGATGCCACTGGAGTAACCTCCCCTGCCCTGACTTCTCCCGGCTTTCGACCTGTCTGAGTTGGATGTCTGGAGGGTGAGCGCAAGCTTGTTCAGGTCCTTGAAACTATTGACCTCCTTTCTATTCATCACCCCTCTCTGGTGCAATGGTCTAGATGTGCGAAACACTGCGCAGGCAATGAACAGCAGCACGTCCTCTTTGCTGTCAGTGACCATGCTGATCGAGTCAGTCAGAACCTTCAGGTACACAAACGTTTCCAAGGAAGACATTGAGCGCATAGCACTTTGAAAGTCTGAAATTAGCTTTATTCCTATGCTGGTTCTACTAGAGCCCAAAGCATCTACAAGCGTTTCTTTCAACTCAGCATACGTACACGAATCTCGGTCTATGGAAGCAACAGTAGCTGAAGCCGATTTAGACTGTAGCTTCTGGTACAGAATAGATTTGTAACGGGCAGGTGGTACACCTATATCACGCAAGTCAGCTTCCAGCTTGCGAATGTACTTAGCAATATCTGCTCCGTCCTTGTGAGGGGGTAGATTGTTAACTTGCCTATTCTCTTCGGCACTCGCATGACCACCGGCTGATGCACCAGTAAGAACGGCCATGTTCTTTGTAAACTGGGTCATGAGCGTATTAAAACCCTGGGGCCCAAATTCAACGCTAACCCCACTACCACGGGGTAAATCCTCACTATGATCCAACCCATCTAACTCATGGGCAATCTCCTCTTCATTCAACATGCCCTAAACGGTTTCCTCCGATCTACCTAAAGCACTACTACTAAAACTACTCGAATATACTCTACTACCGGGAGCTAACAGACTCTCAGGACTAACAGCACTACTACGCAAATGAGTACCAGCTCTACCCTGACTATACTCACTACCAGAATCACTGACTGAATCACCACCGATGGCTGAATTAGAATTCTTTCCACTCTTGACTCTCTTACATGCTCGCGACGGCTGCTCTCTCTGGCTCATCCGGGGCAAATCCAGATGTCAGAGAATCCTGCAGACAACAACAACACGAGCACAAAAACAAAAACTGGGCACAAACAATTACAACTAATCAACAAGTGAACAGGTGACAATTACAAAAAATGACACCTAACCAAAATGTTACACCAGGTCCGAAGACAAGCACCACGTGCACTGAGCACTAAATAGAAACAAGGAACAGTTTGTAGCCTTGTAAGTATGCAAACGACATGAACGAAATCGGAACTGAGGGTTAAATCAGTAGACGACTATAGACACGAAGCCGATAAAGGGGCCAATCAATGACGCGAACAGGCGAAGTAGAATCCAGTCCAGGTACCACCACTGCTGCCAGTTGTAGGTAAGGTATATGTCGGAAGCCCTGACTCAACTTATTCATGGACTAGCCAGCCGCTCCCGACAACGCTGCCACCAGAATCCACAGAGTTCAAGTAGAGTTTTAAATCTATCTTGATATTAGTGAACTGATGAGACACATGCGTGACCGGCTATTTGAGTCCTTTGTCACTCATGCGCACATATGAAGTGAAAGACGATCCACCGGAAGTCCGGGGCACAAACTAACACACACGAAATTACACACACTCAACTATGCACACGCTGCTCATAAGATAGACACACACAATGACACAATGACATTGTTCTCCTTGATCTTCTCTTTCTCTTTATTCTTCTCTCTTCTTCTTCTCTCGTTTCTCTCTTGTGGCCACACCCACACATACCATCCATACACATATATAACATATACCCAATTTTGCATTATCCACCCCTAATAGTATCTCACTCATTTCACTTGCTGGATGATAAAAGCAACATGATTCTCAACAACAGCCAGCATCTATAGAAGGAAAAAAAAAGAGATTGAAAACAGCCAAAATTCCTACACAGGAAAAGTCTGTTCTCAGGTAGGGCTTGGTATAGAAATCAAACTGCACTTCGGATAACTGAATTTTGAACTATGTTCACATAAAAAATGACTCATATGTCTGAACTTTTCGATATCTAATAATTGTGATGTTTTCCCTTTACTTATTAATGTGCTTATGATGAAGTGTCTGTATCATGTATTTGTAGCTACTGTCGCAGCCTAAGGTGGTGGGTGTGGCCGTCAGGCACAATAAGACTCCGGCACAGATTCTTCTCAAATGGGCAGTTCAGCAGCACATTGGTAAGTCAGCTACCAGGCGGGACTAGGGATAAGTAAATATATACTATAGTATGTCCACGTTGAGTTGGCGCGACCACAAATGTGGCAAAAGAAGAATACACTTGGCGATACCGGAAACGAATTAAGGTCACATGACAGTAGTAGCTCAAATGCGCGAAAACATCGACGCCCACAGTAAAAATGGAGCGGGTCTAAGGTGTGCATTGTTACCATAAATTTACTTGTTGAAATGAAAAAGAAGCTATGGAAGTTTCTACTGCGGCTGTATTCAATATATACTCGGTTATAACTAATCACCCGCAGTTTATCGTTTATCCGAGCTTCTAGTTGTGCGCTAAAACTGGCTGAAGGTTGCGGAGGGCGATCCGGAGCTACTAATGTAGTACTAATCTTAAAGGAAAAGAAGTACAGGACCGCGGCTGAAAGCCTCCTCAAGTAAGTCTGATTGTTGTGTGCTTAAGTGTGTATTTAAACTCTATTCTTACTTTCTTGGTGTGACGAACTTCTGAAGTACTCAACAGTAATGTGAAGAGTCCAGTACATCACTTACACCTTTAGCTATGGCCACACACATCCCAGTACTACTTTGTCCTTCATACTGAATCATTCATATCATTTTATTCTATATTTTCTATCTACTTGTTAAATTTCAACTTTTTTTTAAGTATACAAAAAATTGACATAATTAATATAATTTTATAATGACATATACAATATATATTATATGATTTTATGATGATTGTGGTAGATACAAGAAGCAGTTGAATTTGGAGGGTGGTCAATAGCATCCCCATAACCATAGAGAAGTGTACCTATATAGATGTGAGGAGTAATGGACAGCTAAAGCATAAATAGTAGCATATAGAGTCCATGATGAATTTTATCTTGGTCAGCAAAACAGTAAATTGGCTGAGTTCTAAATAAATAGGCCCTATTTAAACTGGTAAGAAAATCTGAGTGGACAAAAAACCCGTGTTACAAACGCACCTCACATTGTAGCTTGCTCTTGTTAAGTAGCCTTGAATAGCAACAAAGTCCTGAGCCTAAAAATGAACCAGAATGTCAAGCAGAAGGGTAGAAATGAAGTCACCATATTGTCTCTGAGGTACTGCGCACGTGGTTGGCCCAGTTTGAGCGCGTGACTAAATCCCGCCGCGTGTAGCGCGGGAAACGTGTGGTTTTATTTATTCCCATAGACTTTTCTATTGAGTTTTGGAACTGCACTTCTCCCGCTGGCTCTGAAATTTTAAAAAGTAATTTTCTGGACCGCTTCGGCACTAGTTTTCGAATGGTACTAACCCCGGAAGCGTAGCTACTTCCATTCAAAAGTTATTAACGATTTTACCGTGCCAACTCAACTTGGACATACTATACTACTGTATGTATGAATGAAAGTGCTGAATTGCTCCTACAATGTTAGGGTAAATTCCACTTCACTTTAGTTAACGGTTGATTAATGGGTGAAGCAAGTCCTTCACTAAATTATTTTGGTATAATATTGTTCAGGCCATACCTGAACAGAAAACGTGAACAAAGCTGCTATTTGCATGTTTGTCTCTCTACATTCGTAATTACTGAATCTTGTGTTCACCCTTATTCACGTATTATATCTCATTCACCCTAAAGTCTCCATCCTTTGGTTGCACTTAGGTTTCATTTCATGCCTTGTCTCATGGGGCCCCTGTTATGCTCTGCACATAAAAGGGTGGAGTAAAGCATCCTCTCATATTTTACTACGACTACTACTCTTACTTATGTTACTACTACTACTACTACCACTACTACTACTACTACTACTACTACTACTACTACTTTTGTTTGTCAGTTTTTAAATACCGTATTTCTGTTTAATTTCGTTCAATTAAATTTCATTTTTTAATATTTCATTACATTTTAATTTCGGAAATAAAGATTTATACGAAATTTTTTTTTCCACGAAATTTGTTTTACACTAAAATTTCTGATCTAACCATGCGTGCATGCATGAAATGGCTGAGTTGGAAAGAGACTGCTGTATTCGAGGATACCATATCTATGAAAGTGTGTGGCATGCTGCTGTAGGAGAAAGCCTTTCCTGTGTGAGGGAGCCAACAAATGAACACGATTTATACGCTGTAGCCGTGATGAAATCTGGACAAGTCCTTGGTCGCCTGCCTATAAAGGTAAACAGAGTGTGCTCCATCTTTCTGCGAAGAGGAGGCAGTATAAGCTGCATAGTTCTTGGGGGGAGGCGCTATTCAGCAGACCTACCTCAGGGAGGACTGGAAATCCCATGTCGCTTGCTGTTTGAAGGAGAAGTAAAGGAGATTGAAAAAATAGCCAAACATTTCAAAGTTAAATGTACTGATATTGATATTAAAACATGATGTGTTGTTGTGTCAGGTATGTAATGAATACAATCATAATTATATCAAATGTGTTGAGTCAGGTGTGCATTAAATAGATTGTGTGTTCTTTTAATCTTCAGCTTCATAATCAAATTCTGATTCAGAGTCAATATCAGCCTCATAGAGAGCAGCAATAGCCTCTAGCTCATCTTCATCTTCATTTACGTCACCTTCTGAGCCTTCAAGGTTGCCATCCAGAGCTGCCGAAATTCCAGCCTTTATAAAACCATTCACTATGATCTGTGGGTTATCTGCCATGTACTCTGCCCATTCAACAAGCCACTTGGCACCTTGCTCCTTCACAGCTTTCATACTTAAATCTATGGGTTCCAATTCCAATATCTTTTCCATCCAACTGTTTCATAATTTCTTCAGTGTACCAGTTTTCAAATTGCCTTCTTAGGAAGTCCTTAGCAGGTTTATTGACTGAAACGTCTAAGGGTTGTAATCTGTCAGTTGTATTTGGTGGAAGCAAACAAACATGGATATCATTATCTTCAAGGAGGACATTAACAGCTGAAGTAATCTGTCCTTTAAAATTATCCATAATAACTAAAGAAGGCTTTTCTTCCCCGAGCAACTCTCGTTGACGCTTCACATATGGAATGATAACTTCTTTAATATAGTCAAGCATAGTATTTTCAGTTGACCAATGATTTGGGGAGTGTGTAATATGCCAATCTGGTGGAAATTTGTAGTGAGGATGACATCTATTAGTCGTCCCTTTATAAACTACTTGCATAGGTAAAAAGTCACCAGTGAGGGAGCCACAAAAAAGAGCAGTGATCAACCGCTTGTCACTAACACCCGTGAATTCCACACGCTTAGAACCCTCCCTATCCATAGTATGTGCAGAAACTAGTACCAGCTTTACACCTGTTTGGTCCCAATTTAAAATTAACTCTGGGGGGATTTCCTCCATCTCCACTGTGGTAACAATGCTTTCTAGAAAATCTTTCTTTACTTGGGCAAAATCTGTGCTACTAAGCTTACTTTTAGCAGTGGTGGCTTTCCGCTTAACAAATTTCATGCGGCGAAGTAAAGAAAAGGCCCAAGCACGGTTAAGTTCAATATGCCCACCAAATTCTACAAGCTTTGAACGATCTTGTGTAAGAATGATAGCTCGAGCAGCAGCAACAACAACCCGTGCAGTTACCACACCTCCTCCCTCCCTGACCTTTTTCAAGTACTTCTGCACCATTGTATCTAGGGATTCTCCCAGTAGAAGAGGCCTACCACGTTTTTTAACTGGGAGAGATGTAATAGCTTTCCCCCTGTTCTCCTTTATGCTTTCAAGGTAAGATCTTTTAATGGAGTGGACAGTAGTTATGCTCACATTCCATTTCATTTTGTCTGAAAATACTCTGGCTGCAGCTGAAACACCATGTTGTTGAGCATACTTTCCTATGTCTGCACGAATCTTTGGGCTGTACCTAAAATACAAGAAATGGATACTTATAGAACATTTACAGATGAATGGGAATGGATACTTGGTAGTCAAACCACCCTTAGACTGACCTTTTATATGGACCTCGCTTCTTTGTTTCTGGTACCATTACCTTAAGCACCTCACTGTTGGCAAGTGCAATAGCTCTAGATGGAACACTTGCTGATAGATCTCCATTTGTTTCAGGAAGACCCTCCCTGCGCGCGAAGTACCGGTGTAGAGACATGTCTTCCTTCTTGAGAGAAAAATGCTCTACTAGAGCACGTGGCATGCAATTTTTCGTTCCTTAATTATTCATATATCCAAATATTCATAAGAAAATATTTCATAACGTAAATTTTCCGTATAATTTAATTTCGTATACTATGCACATTTCGAAATTATATCAGCATCGAAATCAAAGTGATATACGGTACAATATTTTATTGCTTAGTATCCTGAACACGTTGGGTAATTAGTGTAGGATTGTTCTGCTGTGGGTTCAGCAGGGTACTGTGGGCAGTTGAGTCACTATTCTGTTGTCTCCCTGCGACACAGTGGACATTTCTACCGAGCAAGCTACATCATTAACATTGGTCCCTTTGAGCCGGATTCAGTTCTGTCTATGAACTATTTCTACTCTCCTAACAAAGTGAAGCAAACATCCGAGGTGTACACATTCAGAATATTACTAATGATTATTTTTGGTTCTTGGGAGAAAATGGTGCATTTTAATTTTTATTGTTTTTCAACTATCATATGCAACACACTATATTAGCCTACAAGTACCTGCTTTAAAACAGTGTTACATTCAGAAAGCCATTAAAAGGCAAATAGCTCATCAACGTACTCTATTTACAGTGACTACCTATTAGCCATTGTACATATTGTTGTATTACTGTTTCACTCGTGCTTTGTCTTACCAGCATGGACCACAAGAAGATAATGGCATCAGCAAAGGGAAAGGTCACTCGGGTTGTCACTCAACTGGAAAACAGGACCTGAGATGCTTCAGGCCTTAGGCAGACTTCTGACCAGGCCGATCAAAGCTGAAGACACTTATGACCTGGCCTATTAGGACATCCCAGAACTTTCAGAGGAAATTGACATTACTCAGTCTGTTACTCAATCTGAGTTTCTATTTGTACTGGACACCTCCAGGGATCATGTGCAACACTTGAAATCTGTCATGTGATGGCCTTCAAGGCAGCCTTGTAATATCACCAACCCAGAGACTAGCTATCTCAGTAAGTGTGCACAAAAATGGCCTTTAGCTACTACTAGACATGACATATGGAACACTTCAATATGTTCTCAGGCTCATCAATAAACTTGTAAACAAACTTGTTAATAGCCATCACAACTACCTTATTTACTTAGTGACCTTTAATAGTTTGATTTTTTTAATTTACTTCACTACTGTTCATTGTACACAGCAACAGTTAGTTTTTGCTTACTTTTTGTTGATTGATTGATTAATTATTAGACATTGCCACATAGCTAGCATTCCAGTGCCTAATTATACTAACTACTAAGGATCACTTCAACATTAGTGGATGGTTGGGTATTCGCTGCATGTGCAGCTGCTAAATTTCCTTCTGAAAGTCAATAAAGTGGACAGGTACTTCTGCAGTGCTTGTCATTTTGCATTGTGCTCTATACTGAACAATCTACAGCTTCTGACAGATTCTAGACTCTGATAGCTACAAGTATATTGGTATGATAACCAATACTTAACCCTTTCAATGCCATAACTGCATATATGCAAGCGAGAACAGGTCGGCGTTCTCCGAATTTAAAAAAAATCTATTATAGATTAAGCCATCCTTTCTTTTTATTATGTAAAGTAGGCATTGTACTTCCTTTTACGATGGACTGTTTCCAGTTAATTTTCAGTTTTTTTTAAGCTTATTTTGCTTGTTACAAGGCTATAGCTCTACTTTATATGCCTGGCTGTTTGTGTGTGGAATTTTGCGGTTGCTTTTCGGTAAAAATTCAAAAATCAAAGTCTAATTCAAAAAAACGCCCGAAATGCTGAAGAAAGTCGGCATGGAAAGGGTTAATGAATATGTAGCCACATATGAACACAGAGTTGAATTAAAATGCGTCATTCTTCCTTTACTAGGAAGGGAGAATGAGTAAATCCTAAACAAATGTTAACCATTTTGACTGGGCCAAGTAAGGTTTTCCAATTTCTAAAGTGCGTACCAGAAATCAGATCATATTAACAACCATCTAATGAAGGAAGCCAGTGAGTTAATGGAAGATGTACTAGTGAGAGTGTCAGCTTGCTCTGAGATAGGAACCGGCAGATGTTTCTACAGCATGTCATAACTTCACAAAGAGCCTTGAGTCACTCTCACTACACAAGAATGTCACAGCTAATCATTTGAAGTCGATCGTAGTTCCTAGGATGGAAACAAGTGAGGGGCAGGAATGGAAGCAATCCTAGTGATGCAGAAAGGAATGGAGAAGAATGGAGAAATGGAGGAGAACCAATCGTGTGGTATTCCATACCTTTACGTGGCAATGAAGGACCATAATATAGCACAGCACTGGAGAGCCTACATATGTAGCCGATTATGAGTGCAGGATGTGATGCACTAAGTAACAAAAATAAAAGAAGTGAAGAGTGAATCAATGACTAATTTTAATCAACAGCACAGCTTCTTTCATACATCAGCACTTCATTTATTGCTTCATTCTTTACTTCTTGTAATATATGGCTTAGTGCATTGCATCCTGCACTCATTACCAGTTACCAGTTATATATTGTACATCTGCAAGTCATTCCTCATTTGTTTTGTATGCCTGAAGACACTCAAGTCGAAATGTTCAATAACTTCTATTTAATGCTAGCTATATGTGTCATGCTATAAACCAATAGCAGCAATATATTGCATAGCAATGAGCTTCTACAATATTGGATAATCATTTATCACACGTTATAATAAAAAAAAATTTTAATATAGAGTATGATAAATTTACAAGACAATCAAAGTTTTCTTTAACTTACAATGTGCCTTCCCTTCATCCCATAAAGTAACTTATAGTTGTGGCTACTATTTAGCTATAGTCTAGCAATTGAAAAATATACTATCTATAGCTAAATGGTTACTAAATGAGCTACAAATCCAATTAGAATAAATGAATAATACATACTATAAGATTTCTCATAATTATTTAGTTTAAATTATAATTGCACTAACTGTGTCATAGTGATATAGGACTTACATTTACAGAGCATAAAGCTTAGATCAGTAGTATCTTATAACCACTGGATTCGATAGTAAAGTAATTGACAATAGATTGGACAAGATAACACAAATCAGCATGCACACAAATTTTATAAAAATCAAGAATTAGATACAACCACAACATGAGATGTAATACAGGATGCAAAGGAATTAAACAAGTCTCTTGATATACCACAAGATCTCTCTCAGCTACTACGCGATCAACTAATTACACTACCCAAAATATAACGGAGTACATTCATCGTGCTACTTGGTTTCCGCGCAAGGCAATTCCTACGGAGCTTATGTCACCAACAATGCTTTTCCCAACAACAATGTTTGTCGCTGTTATGCGGACTGAATAACAAAGTTGCTAAATATCTTCCAGAACTATAGCTACTAACAATCTTGGACTACTCGTGTCTGCTCTTATGGCTTCTTCTCAGTCATTTTGTGGACTAAGTTTTGGGGACAGAAGGCAAACGAGCGTCAGTGTGCATGTACTATGGAAGTGGTTAAATCCACTCTTAAGATTGCCTTGTAAAGAAGAATTTGGACTACCAAAGCCAAATCTGAGCTCAACTTGGCATATCTAGTTATTTACAATAGACTTGGTCAAAAAAAATGTTTTAACCATTTTTCATAAATATAAGGTTTGAAAATCATTGACTATCGAGATAAGTTTGATAGTAATATTTGATAGAGGCTTTCATAGCAAATTACCTCATTGAACAAAGTTGCGAGTTCAAACTCCAATCACAATAAAAGAAGTAATTACAATATTCCTAAGTATGACTGATAATGGTGTATCATATTCCTTACTTGCATTCATCATAAATTCTTGTAAATCATAATAATTATTTTATCTAATTTCACTGGATGATTCACAGATAATCTCTAGTGTTTGCAGAAGCAATTTCCCATCAATTAGCTAGCTCATCTAATTTTCTTCAAAAAAAAGTTCCTTCAACATCTGAGTTTCATGTTTGTATTTCTCACTCCCACAGTAGCTACACCCTTTGATAATATAAAAATTATAGTAAGTTATAATAATAATAATAATAATAATAATAATAATAATAATAATAATAAAATTAAACAATAGTAAAATCTTTATAATAAATATACCTACATAACATTATCAGCATATATCTGTTGGGTTCCAGCAGTAGTGGTGATCAGATGGAACAATAGATTCAAGATCATGAAAGTCTTCTCTTGTGAGTTCAAACTCAAATATGCTGCAATTCTCTTGAATTCTTTCCCTACTTGAAGTTTTAGGAATAATACCTAGAGAACAATAAATAAATTTGTGACTAACTTGGACAAACACATAGCTAGCTCATGTGTGATGTTCGGGACTAGAAGAATCTCCGAACAGGGAAAAGGACTTGAACAATCTTATTCATAAACTCGTTCATACCTGTTCACACTTATTCATCAAATTACTCTAACTACCTTACCTGTTTATTTTATGTATAATGATATTCATGCTCTTCCCTAAAACCACTCTAACTTGTACCATGTCATGCTCATATAATGTGTTGTAAAATGTCTTGTTGAATTGGTTCATTGTAAGTCAAACTTGGTGATAGAGCAGACCGCGCTACCTGCGAGTGGCTTGTTGTTGAGTTGAGATCTACCACGCCGGCAAAGTATCCAGTTGCTCACCTCACACTAGCCGCGGGGCGTTAACTTGCTTAGCTAAGGGCAGCTTATAGTGAACCCTGGTCCTTCGTAATTTCCGGGACTACGACTAGAGGAAGTTACGCGCCTCCTGTTCATGGTCCATCGAGCCGGATACTTCTGCGCAGGAAGACGACTCCGACATCGCTCTCTTCTGTGGCTCCGAAGACGACTCTGCAGCAGCTCCAAAGACTGCGCATCCACTGCAGCTCCGACGACCTCGACGTCATCTGCAACATCTGTGGCTCATATCGGCTGGGCACGGTTGCGATTCTTTCCAAGTTTGAGGCAAAATTTTAAGATTTCACAATCAATAGATTTCACCATTGCCTCAGCTTGGGGGAATTCAAAACTTAGCATTGCTTGATTGAGTCTTTCTCTGTCAACTCAGTACACTTCAGAGTTCTTTTCACAGTAGTCCAGACTGTGAAATACTCATCTCATATATTCGACTTCCAACAACTGGAAGAAGACCCTACTCCAAATACAAGTTCTTCTCAAGACTCTACACAAAATGGACGAAATTGCTGGCATCAATGAAATTACCAAGCTGGAAGTAGTCAAAGCCAAACGGTCATGCAGACGTGGGCGCATCACCCGATTGAAGACCAAGCTAGATAAATTTCTCTCCCAACCACTCAGTTCCCTAAATTCCAAGGAACTTAAAGATTGTAAGGAAGATCTCTCTCGGGAAATCAAGATACATGTGGCATTGCAGAACCGTTATGAAATACTACTCCAAGACAAGGTACTCACTGAGACCGAGATTGAAGAAGAGGAAAATGCTGCTGAGGACACAAAGGATTTCCACAGAGTTCTTATGCGTCAAGCCGAAGCATTACGAACCAAGTTCACCCACTACTCCGAAGTTCTCTTGATTCAGACGGAGTATGACAGCTTTCTAGAGCTCAGCAATCCTGACTTGCCCGAGTTCGAAAAGGACGTCTCTAGGATCCAGAAGAAACTCAGCACCTTCCTACCGCAGACATCACCTCTAGCTGATGACACGGAACTGGCTCCACTTCGAGAAGCATGCAAGTTGAAACTGAATGAGAGCTACAGAACACTGACTCACTCTCGAGAAAGAAGAGCAGAAGCAAGGAAGAAGAAATCTCCTGAAGCAGACAAATCAGAAGGAGAAAGAACAATCTTCCAGGAACGGACAAGACTGGATCTGGAAATGCCCACCTTCTCCGGCAAGCCACTTGAATGGAGACCCTTCTTCAAGCTGTTCTCCTCAACACTTGAGACTCGAGGCATGCGTCTCAGTGACCAAGAAAGAATCTGCCTACTGTTGAAAGCCATGAAGGATGAGAACGCTCGACAAGTGGTCCTTCTACACTCGCAAGGAGATGATGGCTACACCAAGGCAATTGAGGCTCTGGTGAATAATTTCGGAAGTCCCTCGATAATATTTCCTCATCACGTTCGACGTATAACTGCTCGTGAATCCATTGACTTCAGCAAAGACGGCTTCACTAAACTGCGACAACGCTTCATTCTACCCTATCAAGCTATGAAGGAGATGAAGGTAGCCACTCTTTCTCAGTACCTCACTGCTTTGGCATATGAAGACTTCACTCCTAGGATGAAGGAAGAGTGGACTAAACATATAGCTGACAAATCCGAGTTACCGACACTAGAGGATCTCTTCGCCTACACGGAACCCCTCGAATACAAGATGGCCAATATCCACATAGCCTCATCCTCCACAACCGAGAAATCGTTTGCTCCTCGCAAACCTGCAACCAATTGGTCAACATCATCTAAGCCCAATCGTTCATCCTGTGCTCTCTGCCATGAGCATCATGGTCTTCATCGTTGTCCTGTATTCCTGGGCTACGACATTCCCAAGCAGATCAAGTACATGAAGGAAAAGAAAGGCTGCACAAATTGCCTGAGTCTCTCTCACTCCTGTTCCAGCTGCCCCTCTTCATACACATGTAAAAGATGCAGTCAGAAACACAACACTATGCTGCACAAGGAAGATACTGGTACTTCAACATCAATACCGACAGTCCCTGGATCATCTATGCTGTCTGTGGTAGATTCTACTGCTCCGTCCATCCCATCTCCAGAAGCACCACCAGTGATAGCTTTCATCCACACTGCTCTCGTCAAGGCCAAGAATGGGAATCGAGAATGCCATGCTCGGATTGCTCTGGATACTGGATCATCCTCCTCATTAATAACTGAAGCGCTCGCTTCGCAACTCAAGCTGAAGCGTTATCCACAACGACTCAGTCTCACAGGAGCCTACGGTGGTGGTCTCAGCAAGCATTACGTCAAGCTCGACTTTCAGTCTCTCCATGATGAGTCTCAGCAAGTGACGATCAAGCTCTCAGTGGTTTCCAGATTGCCAAATGCATATCCTCCCAATCGCAAAGACGAGATAGCAGCTGTTCCTCATCTCAAGGATCTGACCTTAGCTGACCCCGCCTTTGGAGGACCCCTGGACGCTCTCATAGGAAGTCTGGATTATGGCAAATGCATCCTAGGATCGTTAACGTATCACGTCGCCTCAGACATTGCTGTTCAGCCTACTCTCTTCGGATGGACAGTGACGGGTCCAATGGACTACGAACCACCCTCCTCCTCGGTGTTGAAGATACAGACTGCTGAGGACAATCTACAACAAGACCTCCAACTCCTCTGGGCTCTAGACAAGACTCCGGAGACACCGACCTTCAATGCTGTGGATGAGGCAGCAGTGTACCACTTTTCTGAAACTCACTCCATTGAAGAAGACGGAAGGTACAAGGTCCGCCTGTCTCGCATCACCAATCCACCTGAACTAGGACAATCTCGACACCTCGCCCTCAAACGCCTGCAGCAGAATGAGAAATCTTTAGCCAAGAAGGGAAAACTCAACGAGTTCAATTCAGCTCTGCAAGAATACCTACAGTTGGGTCATGCTGAGGAAGTCACTGCATCCGAGCTCCCACTCACTCACTATTACCTTCCTGTGCATGGAGTTTTTAAGAACTCCTCCACAACCACCAAAGTTCGTCCAGTGTTTGACGCATCTGCCAAGTCCAGTACCGGCGTTTCATTGAACGATCTTCTCCACACTGGTCCAAATCTCTACCCGTTGCTTTCCGACATTCTACTTCGTTTCCGACTGCACCAAATTGGATACTCCGCCGACATCTCAAAGATGTTTCGTGAAGTTTTGCTTCATGAGGATGAGAGAGATCTTCATCGATTTCTTCTTCGAACATCTGAAGGTGCCATCATGGATTGTCGTATGAAGCGTTTGACGTTTGGGGTACGTCCTTCTCCATTTCTAGCCACCCAAGTAATCAGACATCTTGCTCGACAATATCAAGACACTCATCCAAAAGCCAGTCGTGCAGTACTTCGAGACTTCTATGTCGATGACTATGTCTCAGGAGCAGACACTGTCGAGGAAGCCAAGGAAATCAGAAGTCAACTCTGTGATCTACTCAAGCTTGCAGGCATGAACCTGAGAAAATGGAGAACCAGTGATGAAGTCTTTCGCAAATCTATCCCTGCTGAGCTCGTGGAGATGGAGGATCTGGCTCTAACTCTCTCCAACCGATCATTGAAAACCCTGGGTATTCATTGGAACATCATCAAAGATGAACTCCATGTTTCCACTCCTGAAGTAGATCCAAACTCTTCTCCAACCAAACGCATTGTGGCATCCATCTCCGCTAAAGTGTTTGATACACTGGGACTCTTCTCACCATCAACCATCACAGCCAAGATTCTTCTCCAGAAGTTATGGAAGAGACAAGTCAGCTGGGATCAGCCCATCCCAGAAGAACTACAACATTCTTGGAAAACCTGGCTTGCTGATCTACCTCTTATCACCTCTCGACCGATCTCACGAAGATATTCACTCAACCCTAGTCCAGTACTCTTTCGTTCGCTGCATGGATTCTCGGACGCATCTGATCTCGCTTATGGTGCTGTTGTGTACTTGCGACAAGTTCATGAAGACACATCTATCTCCGTTTCTCTGGTGATGTCCAAAGCAAGAGTCTCTCCTCTCAAGCCATTGACCACTCCTAGAGCCGAGCTAGTGGCAGCCTATCTCTTGGCCAAACTTCTCAGCTACATCTCCAACCTTCTCAATATTTCAGATCTCTTCGCCTGGACAGACTCATCTATTGTTCTGTGCTGGCTGAGGAAACTACCTTCCACACTCAACACGTTTGTGGCTCATCGTGTGTCAGCCATTCAGGATCTAATACCGATATCAAAATGGCATCATGTCTCAACCTCTCATAATCCTGCCGACTTGCTCAGTCGCGGTCTACCTGCTGTTAAACTCCTGACCACCGATCTGTGGTGGGAAGGACCTCCGTGGTTAAAGTTATCTCCGGAAGAATGGCCACAACTCCAGTTTGTGATTCCACGCAGCATCCCAGAAACGAAATCAGTTGTTCTTCTCAGTTCACCTCCTCAAGAACGCTTCCAACTATGGAAGAAATACTCTTCATTTCATCACTTAGTCCGTGTTGTTGCTTGGATTCGAAGATTCTACTCCAATCTCAAACTTCCCTCTCACTCTCGGAAAAAATCAGCCATTCTCTCCACTCAGGAAACTTTGGCAGCCAAGAACCGATTACTACTCCTAGCACAAACCCAAAGCTTTGGAGATTTGGTGTCCAACTATCGACAAGGACGATGTCCTCCTAAACTTCACTTTCTCTCTCGATATGCTCTCTCCATTGATCCGGATGGAATTCTCAAAGCTAGTGGTAGAGTTCGTGACCCTCAAGATCTCAAGCTCGCCAGACAGCGCATTCCACTCTCTCTCAACTCTGACATAACCTCTCTGATGATTCGAACTCTTCACCTCACTTATCAGCATGCCGGAGTGTCCACATTAATGTCTATCATCGGAGAAACATATCACATCCCTGGACTCAGGAACGAGCTGAAGAAGATCAGTCGACAATGCGCCATATGCCAGAGAGCTTATGCACGTCCTACCCATCAGCAAATGGGGCTCTTGCCCTCTTCCAGGACCACTCCATCGCACCCTTTTGAACATACAGGCATGGACTTCGCGGGACCCTTCCTAGTACGCCAGGGACACACTCGTCGACCAGTCCTGCTCAAAACATATGCCTGCCTCTTTGTTTGCTTTTCAACGAGAGCGATTCATATTGAGCTCTGCGCCGACCTCACTACCGAGGAGTTTCTAGCTGCATTCAAGAGGTTCTGTGCTCGTCGAGGAACCCCCACACACTTGTACTCAGACAACGGGTCAAACTTTCTGGGTGCTCGGAATGAGTTACAAGATATACAACGGCTACACTCTATGGCCAAGGAACCATTCACTCAACTCTGCTCTGAGACTTCCATCTCATGGCACTTCATTCCACCCAGGACTCCCCACTTTGGAGGTCTCTGGGAATCCGGAGTGAAATCCATGAAGTTGCTTCTCCGCAAAGTCATCTCACCTCATTCTCTTCGCTTCCACGAGTTGAGTACTATCCTTACAGAAGTCGAAGCAGTCCTGAATTCTCGACCCCTGAAGTCGATGACTTCGACAGATCCAAACGACATCGTTTTAACCCCAGGACACTTCCTGATAGGTCGACCGCTCAAATCTCCACCAACAGCACAAGCCAGTCAAGCAAACATTAGCTCACTGAGGAGATGGAAGCTAATCCAGAGATTGCAGCAGGACTTATGGCAATTATGGCAAGCTACACATATCCAATCACTGGAATCCCGGAACAAGTGGAACACGATCGAACCAGACTTCAATGTTGGAGACTTAGCCTATCTGAAGGACGAGACTTTAGGCTATCGGGATTGGCCCATCGCCAGAGTGACGTCAGTTTACCCAGGAGATGATGGCCACGTCCGGGCTGTAGATGTCCAGTGCAAGGGAAAAGTCTATCGCCGACCTACACATAAGCTAATTCGTCTCTACATAGATGATCAGCCTTCTGCCCCCCCGCCCCAGGATGTTCGGGACTAGAAGAATCTCCGAACAGGGAAAAGGACCTGAACAATCTTATTCATAAATACGTTCATACCTGTTCACACTTATTCATCAAATTACTCTATCTACCTTACCTGTTTATTTTATGTATAATGATATTCATGCTCTTCCCTAAAACCACTCTAACTTGTACCATGTCATGCTCATATAATGTGTTGTAAAATGTCTTGTTGAATTGGTTCATTGTAAGTCAAACTTGGTGATAGAGCAGACCGCGTTACCTGCGAGTGGCTTGTTGTTGAGTTGAGATCTACCACGCCGGCAAAGTATCCGGTTGCTCACCTCACACTAGCCGCGGGGCGTTAACTTGCTTAGCTAAGGGCAGCTTATAGTGAACCCTGGTCCTTCGTAATTTCCGGGACTACGACTAGAGGAAGTTACGCGCCTCCTGTTCATGTACAGTGCAGTTGTTGTTGTTGTTTTCTTTTAGCTAACACTTTAACTAGCACTTACAAAAGCCAAAATCAGTTAATTTGGATTTTGGATATTATTCATTGGTAATGGCGAAGTCTCTCAACTCAGAGTCTTTACAATTTCAGATCTAGCACAAAAGACATGTCTATAGCTGCAGTCAGCATTTACCATACCACGTAGTTAGTATATGTACGTATATGAATGGGTCTATGTATATGTGTGTGCACTATGGAAGGTGGTATTAATAGTGTTAAAGAGTAGCTATGACTGTGACTGTAGAAAATTGTAAGAAAAGGACAGAATTGTCAAGAAAAGCTGAATTAATCAAAACAACACATAAAGAGAAAAAAGCTTGGCCCATAATTTCAGAAAGCCACCTTAAATATCAATAGAGTATGTTTAGAACTATAATTAAAGGAGGCTCTTGAAATTTGAATGTGTCACACGAATTATTGTCAAGTTAGTTTTCTTTAAAGTATGTACTACTACATTCTCACCCATGAAAAAGTTTAGATAGAAGGACAATCAATGCGAGAAGGTGAAATCATGTCACAGCATGCATTAATGTAGACTTTAAATTATGCTATGTCGATTAATTTTTTTAATAAAAAAATTATATTGTAAATACAATGTTCAATGTACCTGTAGTGAACTACATATCTCAGAAAAATATCATGCACACCCTAGGTCAATAAATTTAACACTTTGGCCAAGTATCAAGTTTCTAAATGTTTGATTGAGATTGCCATGATGTCTCTACACTTGAACTACCAGTACCACTTATGATATTGCATTTTTTTTCAAATTACCCACATACACTGGAGCAGGATAAGTTAGCTATGTTGTTCCTTACATTATTGTGAAAGATCTTTAGAATTAAAACTTACTTCAGACTATCAAACATGTCTTTGCTACTTCTGATTTTGAGTTGCAACATACTCTACATAGCTAAGTGGTTTTGGTGAGCATTATCAATTTTGAGCGGTCACATTTACCAACGTTTAACCCTCTGATGATGATTCCTACCACACAAATTTGAGCCATACATTTATTGGTTATGACACAGTGCAAATGTTGTAACAATCTTGTCCTAATTACTTTGGACAAGAATTCTAGGTGGAAAGGGTCCATTTGAGCACATCCCAGTTCAAAAGTACAATATTTTGATAGGAATTTATGTAATTTTGGGGTCTCTGAAATTGCCAGCAGGAAATTATAAGTGTCTTCTGTACAACAATTACATTACTAAATGCCAGACTTAATGATGATGCAGTTTTGCACAAGCATTTCGCGATTTCTTTGGTGAATGAAGTACTGAAGTGTCTATATTGAGTTGGAACACTCGTTAAAAGAATATCTTAACAGAAATGGAAATATCAGGTAAGCTGGACAGCTTAATTAATAAATAATTATTCATTACCTGAATTAAGTGCGAATCAAAATACATCAGTTACTGTACAGTAATTAGTTGAAGTTGTGTTAGAACAATTATTTTATCATAAGCAAAGCTTTTACCCTGGAATATCAGTTTGTAATGTAAAAATAGCATATACCAGAAAACTGAACAATACAATTGTGACATTATTGCATTATTTAAGTATTCCTGTGGAGGGGCTGACATAAGAACAAGAATCTAATTATTACCTTCAAGTCTTACTTGTGCACTACCCCTTATAATTACAGAGTACTATCAAACAAAAAGACTGCACAGTACTCTTAGAGACCGGATATTTAGAAGGGGAAGAGACTGTCAAAGGCTGCAAATCAATCCATAAAAATGCATGAACTTATTCTCCAAAGTGTACCTTAGTAAAGCTTTCGATAATCGGTTTCCAGTTAAGTACCTCCATAGTGTGCAATATAATGTCAGATGTAGAATATAATGTCAGATTAGCTATCCTTGAAAGCCAATCTTAATAATCACTCATGAACAAAAACTAGAATTCCACAATAATAGCAACACAGCATTAAATACATACTCTGAGTTCCTTATAACTAAATTCATAATTATGAGAAAATAATTAACCATATTTCTCAACTCTAAAAAGTGTTTACAAAACAGAGCATCTGAAACAAATGAATAACCTTTTGTCATTGCTAAAAATAATATCACCAACAATAAAAAATACTTCTACCACAAACATTGAATAGAAGGCTGCATGTGCTCACCACATTTCTTCACAAAAAAATTTGTGTCTATGACACAAGTATGCACCAGTCATTGGCAAAAAGATAACTAACATAAATTCCTGATAACGAAAACAAATTACCAACAAACATGTTTAGAAATAATACAACAAATACACATTGTAGCTATATAAAGCTGCCCCCAATTGGACAGTTTGTTAAAAAATATTATAATAAATTGCTCCCTTAGCTTCTTCTGTAAGTACATAATGTGAAAAGTTATTGTAGCCAAGGTCTGCAGTTATTTTCTTCCACAGTAACTTTAAAGTGGAGAGAGTCATTACATGGGTCAATTAAAAAAGCACACTAATGCTAAGCAGTAGAAAATACATGCAGAAGTTAGTACATCGAGCGCCAGAGTGGGAACTTGCAGTTTATTAATGATTACTCGTGCTCTAATGCTCAGAGAGCGTCTCTCACTGCAGATGTTCATTAGGTTTTACTTTCTCTGCCTTGAATAATTAATACATTATCCATTATGGCAAAGCCAAGAGAGCGTATCATTTTGACAAAAATACATGTATATCGGAGAGATTCTGGGGATATTCACTAGCTAGTTGAAAAGGTATTGTATCATCCAGTAGCTAATCTTGTACTCATGAAACCCCCCAAAACAATTTGTTAAGGCATCCACTATTAAAATAATCACAAAACAATCTAACGGAAACTGTTATGGACAAGTAGACGGAGCAGCCATGGGTTCTCCTGTTTCTGCAGTTGTGGCCAATTTGTACATGAAATTCTTGGAGGAAGAAACTTTAAACTCAGCTCCAGTTAAATCTGTATTATGGAAGAGATATGTAGATGAAACCTTGTGCATAGTTAAGAAAGGAAGTGAAAAACATTTGAACCACTTAAACTCTGTCAGACCTTCTATAAAATTCACCATGGAATCAGATAAAGATATTAAGCTACCTTTTTGGATTGCATATTAAAGAGAGAGAGTGACAGTATGCTTACATCCACTGTGTACAGAAAACCTACACACACAGATAGATACCTTCACTTTAGGTCTCATCATCCTAATCATGTAAAGAGAGAAATAGTGAGATGCTTGTATCAGAGAGCTAGGAGGGTATCTAATATGAGTGAAAACTTGAAGGAAGAAGAGAAACACCTACACAAAGTACTTCAAAGTATTGTAGTATACGGTAATAGTCATCTTGTATCCGATTCTAATTTAAATTTTACATTCTTTTCCTTCTCAGCAAAATTACAAACATTGACAAAAATTGTTTTTTTGCCTTTTAGTTCCTCAAGGCCAATATTCGGTTCATTTATTTTTTCGAGTGAAAGATGGAGATGTACTTTGTCGTCCTCCTCGTGATCCTTCATATCTTTCCTCTTCATCTCCTCTGTACATCCTATGTTGCTGTACTTGCATGACACTATAGTATACTCATACTCACTGGCTACATGATCTTGGACTCTTTCCCTCTCTATAGTAAGTGTACAGTCTTTGTTGAGACAAGGAATGGGCTTCTTGGAACACTTCTGGCCATGTTCTGTAGTGATGCTTACATATTCCTCACTATACTAACAGATACTTCATTATGTTGACACTTGTTGGGGCAACATATTAAGGTATATCTGCAAGTATTCTTGACATGGTCCTCTAGAGTAGCTATGGTTCCTGTCCATTGACAGACATGCTTGTCACACCATACACGCAAAGCTTTGATCTCCCTCGAAATAATCTTAATTGCTACAACTTCAGATAACTTCTAGCTTACTTCTTACGTCTCCAAAGTATTTGGGTCTTTTCCTCTGCACATGGGACAAGGCGTGCTGCCATTTATTTTCAATGCACTCCTTACAGAATAAATCCTGCTTGATCTTCGGCACATGAACTGGAAGCGATAAATATCAAACATTTTGGACTCACTGTCAGGCTTACCTAAATGAATGCACTGCTGTCCATGAACGCAAACATGGTACTGCAAAAGCTATCTCAGTTCAGAATTTGATAGAACAAGTTGCTAATAATGCCCTGAAGATACAGCAATACCTTCTAACAGTCGTTTTGCCACCGAAACCCTCGAACCATGTGGCACAAGTTTTATTGGTGAATTACTAAAGGAAGATGTAGCTAAATCTCAGAAACTACTATTACTCTCCTCCTTAATGTCATCTGCCCCATTGAACTGAAAGATAAGAAGTTTGAAGTTAATAAAAGCAGTTCAAGCTCAGATATTCATGAATTTTGGGAAGTTCTTCAATTGGTAGAGCCAGTTCTGACAAGAAGAGACACTAATAAGAAGCATGTGTCTGACAAAGAAGGATTGAAAGACTTTTTGATTATTGCTGCGTAACTCGTCATTATTTTTCTCTATCAATAAGTGTGGTGAAGAGGGATGTAGGATATGCAAGCCTGTAGGTATGCCTAAATGTGAGTTTGGAGAAAATCAAGCACCTACCAGATCCTATATGCTTGGAGAGAAAGATCACTGTTTACCTTTTTGTGATGCCTTCAAGAAGAAAACCACTGAAAGAGATCGACCCTCACTTGCTTATAAAATACTGACAAGAAGGCAAAACCACTACCATTCCCAGCACGTGTACAACACGTCAACAATATTGGAGTCATGTTGCAAAGTGAAGAATGCAACCTTTGGAGGCTCTTGTACTCTAAGCGTAAACTGTCTCTTCAAGATAAAACTGAAATTCAGTATATACTTGATGACTTGGCTTACACATGTGACTCAGCCCTACAAAATCCTAATCTTCCTGAGAAGTTCTCATGTGTGTATAAGAACATAGGTGCTCAGATCCAATTGAGAAATAATATTACTCTGCTGGTTATGAGTCAATTTGCACTTACTGTGCTGCTGATGATGATATGGAATATGACAGCAACAAATGTTACCCTTTGTGTTCTTCATATACCAGAACCAAAAAAAATTGCCTAAGTGAAAATATTAACAGAACTTTTTTTCAATTGTATTGTGAGCTAGGTGCTATTCTAGTTTTGTTATGTAAACTTCCTACCTATTACTTACTATATGCAATTCAATTTTTCCAATGCCACTTTCCTAATAATGAATAATGAATAATAAATAATGTCAATGACACTCTTCCATTGCCAACCAGAATTCTCCAGGAATTTTGCCAAAGTATTGCCTAATGAATGATTTGCACATGGTTGTAGATAGCCCACTGTGACCAATTACATCATTATTACACTTTTCCACAGCTGTGTTATTTCTAAATAGTACACGTTTTGATTTGAAAAATTACTCGACTATCAATAACATTATATAGTTGTCTATATACCATCAAAATAATTCTATAAAACGATGCAAAAATACACTATGAACAAGATTGTATTCTAATTGACATTTTCTTTAAAATATTAAAAAAAAAGTAATATGCTCTCTGTACTTATACTAATGTTACGGTACTTGAGTTATTGTAGCCAAGGTCTGTCATTATGTTCTTGTACTGTTACTTTAAAGTGGAGAGTGTCATTGACAAGGTAACAAGTATTGGCAGCTGCATTGTAGGACAACTTTGAATGAGGAATAAACTTTGATTTACCCCAACCATAGCCAATTCTTCCATGTTTATCCTCATTAAACAGTATATTTACTCTTTCACGTCCTGCATCTTGTAACTGGTTTACTAGCTCAAAAGTGACAGTCCCTTTGAAGGGCCACTTGAGTTGCTCCTTATATGGAACATCTAAAAATTGCGCAAACACTGACACATGAGTTCCTGCACCATCACCATCTCCATTGCAGCACACTTCAATAGTCATCTTGTATCCATTAGGAACTGTGAAGAAAGGTTCTGATTTAAATTCTACATTCTTTTCCTTCTTCTCACCAAAATTACAAACATTGACAAAAATTTTTTTTTTGCCTTTTAGTTCCTTGAGGCCAATACTCAGTTCATTTATTTTTTCGAGTGAAAGATGGAGATGTACTTTGTCGTCCTCCTCATCTTTCCTCTTCATCTTCTCTGTACATCCTATGTTACTGTACTTGCATGACACTATAGTATACTCACACTCACTGGCTACATGATCCTGGACTCTTCCCCTCTCTATAGTAAGTGTACAGTCTTTGTTGAGAGAAGGAATTAGCTTTGGTAAACACTAAAGACTGAATTCAGTTGTGATGTTCACATTAAGTGTCTTTTACTCCACAAAATCTACACTTTCAAGACCTGTTGGAGCATTTCTTACTCAGTCTTCCAAGTTTCTCTTATTCATACTTACATTGACACTTGTTAGGGCAACATACTGAGGTATGTATATTGGTAAGTATTGTTGACATGGCCCTATAGAGTATAGGTACAGTTCCATTTATTGAGATATTGTCAAATCATACAACATGCAGAGCTAATTTCCCTCAAGCCTAAATCATTCTTTTAACAGTATGCTTTAATTACATTTGTATAGACCAGGTTTTTGCCTCTATGCATGGGACAAGCCAAGGTTCTCTTCCATTTCTGTCAGTTCCTAATTTATTACATACAGATGCTCCATGCTATATAGCCCAACCTTACTTCTCGCATCTCCAAAGTATTTTGGTTCTTTGTCTCTACATAGAGGACAAAAGTCTTTGCCATTCTTGATAGTGTACTCTTTACTGAATAACTTGCCACATACAGGGAATAAATTAAGTCAGAAAAAACACACAATTTGGGCAGTTACATGGTGACAGACGTAGTTTTCAAATTATATTGGTCTCTAAATTGTAGTGCAGAATGAATTAATAGTACTAAGTGTGATATGTCTTACAAGTATTCATTGATGTAGAATGCATAAACTGTGATTTCGGGCACAAAAAATAAAAATGATTTCAAAGTTGTGCGACAGACGTAATTACAGAGTTGTTCAAAAAACAAACTCACTGAAAAATATTTGAAAAAAAAAATTAACTATAAACTTGAAGCTTCTAATGATGCATAATTTAGGTAGTTGTTTTGATATTCAATTCTCACCACCCTGGTTTCATTTCTCATGGAATGGCCCGTTTGTAAAATTTAATTGGCAAGCGAGTGTAGTAAAACAAGACATATTCAGGGATGTTCAAAATTGAGCCAATGAATAGTCCCATTAAGACAAGACAGAATGTCCTAACAAATTGGGCAATTAGATATAGTGGACAAGACGGTATTGCAGAGACAGACATCTATTTTGTTTTGAAAAGCCGATTCTACGTATAGGTATGTATTACATAGTGTTCATAAACTATTTTGCGGATGTCGTGTGTAAGAATTAGCTGATCAAATAATCGTTCAAAAGTTACGTCAATTTATCACATGATCTGTTAAACCAGTTAGTGGACAATGGAAATTGTGGAAATATATCCAAGACTGCTTCTGCTTCTCACATATACAAGAGTTGATAGACAATGCCACCAAAGAGATGCATGCTGACTTCAGCTTCAACTCCAGTCGTACAAACTGGGACAATTGTTAGGACTTTATTCGCTAGCCTTAGTAAATGAAAAACTAACCCCACCTACTGTTCTACAAAACAGAAGTGAATTTAGTGTGCTGGCCTAAACAACACTAGTCATGACTTAGTTTTGCAAATGAAATAATGAATGACTAAGTGCATAAAATTAAAGTGAAAAATACTCATCTGTTCTGTGAAGTTGTGGGTGGACCCACTTGGTGATGAACCAGTACAGTTTATTCTTCATAAAATTGTCCTATATGGCTGTTAAAACAGAGACAATTTCAGCCAAGAATGGTTGAATGGTTCCTGAACCATTAAGGAAGATATGCCACGCAGATACAGAGCAATTATGTATGGCAGAACTATCTTGTGCAGCACTTCACATAGAGATCATCAGTGCTAAGAATTACTCCCACAAGAGGTGTTCCTGAGCAGAAATATTTGAAGAGCTGCATTCCAAGGTGCCACATATGGGCTCAATATTTTTTTCCAAAACCACCTTTGCTTCACCGAGTAGGTGGGGTTGGACAAACACACATGGCTTATTGGAACCAATGTGGACTATTGTGCCTGAGGCTTCCAAGATCTGCTATGAACTAGCATCTGGAAGGTCGCAGAAAAATGACAGCAAATATACCAAACATGACATTCCACCTGCTTTACCTTAGCACCTTATCTCCTAGTAACACTATGTGGTGAATTTCAATGATGGACTGCACTTAGCTGATTCATGTTCACTTTGTTTCCATTTACATTTCCATTGACACATTCCAACACAGTCATTTCACTCAGACATATAACCAGCAAGTTACTTTCATCCAGTCAGTCAGTATTATTTTCCTTATACTAAGTATACAATTCTTGAAAAAGATTTCATAGTGGACCTTATCCACAACTACACTGTATTATGGCTTATTGTGTTAAGTACAAAACTGATCACGACTAGGGAAAAGATTATGACAAAAGTGTGAGTTAAACTTATTTAATTCTTTGTGAAAAGAACCTTTGTTTGATCTAAACACAAACATTTGATCAGGAACACTTTGACAAGTAAGAAAACTTGCTTTACAGGTTCCATAATTAGAATCTAGAGGTCGCCAAAGGTCAAATCAGAGACACCTCAATATCTGAAATTGTTTGTATACAATTATGCATACAAAAATTTTCATGCTTTGGTCACTACATTCATACTGTATACTCAGACTGCCCCAGTTATCACTGACCACTGCACTTAATTAGACTTCAACAATATATAGAGATGAGAAACTATTAAATAAGCTTTTACTGAAAAGAGTGTTACTATAACTGCTTATAGTAAGCTCTCTCTTCGCTACATATAAGGATAAAATTATCGAATAGATGAAACTGGTAGCAAAACCATTGGTTTGACAAAAATCACTAATTATCGCATTGATCCCAAGGATGAAGCCCGAGGGAGAGGGTTAGGGATTCATTAGGCAAGTCAACTTTCTCCCTCCTCTCCCAAAATTTTAGATATAATATTTACATATATATATATGTAGACATGTCTATAAGTCCATCCCAAATTGTTGTTTTTTTTGTTTGTTTTTTTGAGAATGATATATTATAACGATGATACATTTTTTTATTACGGTGATTACAATTTTTCACTTATGTGTGGTATTTCTAAATAATACAACATTTTTCGTATTGAAAAATTACTTGACTCTAGCATTTATACACAGCTGTCTACATAATCATCAATAAAATAACTTTATAAAAAATAATGACACAAAGTATATTGGGTACGATACTGTCTTTCAATTGACATTTCATAAAATAAAAAAAAGTTTTAATTAAAATACAAAATGCTAAACCACTTTTAAGTTATCGTAGCCAAGGTCTGTCATTATGTTCTTGCACAGTCACTTTAAAGTGGAGAGTGTCATTGACAAGGTAACAAGTATTGGCAGCTGCATTGTAGGACAACTTTGAATGACGAATAAACATTGGTTTACCCCAAGCACTACCTCCGATTCTTGCATGTTTATCATCACTAAACAGTATATTTCCTCTTTCATGTCCTGCATCTTGTAACTGGTTTAGTAGCTCTAATGTGACAGTCCCTTTGAAAGGCCACTTGAGCTGCTCCTTATATGGAACATCTAAAAACTGCGCAAACACTGACACATGAGTTCCTGCACCATCACCATCTCCATTGCAGTACACTTCAATAGTCATCTTGTATCCATTAGGAACTGTGAAGAAAGGTTCTGATGCAAATTCTACAATCTTTTCCTTCTTCTCTGCAAAATTACAAACATTGACAAAAATAGTCTTTTTGCCCTTTAGTTCCTCTAGGCCAATACTCAGTTCATTTATTTTTTCGAGTGAAAGATGGAGATGTACTTTGTCGTCCTCCTCGTGATCCTTCATATCTTTCCTCTTCATCTTCTCTGTACATCCTATGTTGCTGTACTTGCATGACACTATAGTATACTCGCACTCACTGGCTACATGATCCTGGACTCTTCCCCTCTCCATAGTAAGTGTACAGTCTTTGTTGAGACAAGGAATTGGCTTCTTGGAACACTTCTGGTCATGTTCTGTAGTGATGCTTACATAAGTGCCTTCTACTCCACAATATCTACACTTGTGAGATCTGTTGGGACATTCGGACTTCAAATGGTCTTCTAAGTCCTTCCTCATTATACTAACAGATACTTCATTATATGTACACTTGTTGGGGCAACATATTAAGGTATATCTGCAAGTATTCTTGACATGGTACTCTAGAGTAGCTATGGTTCCTATCCATTGACAGACATGCTTGTCACACCTTACACGCAAAGCTTTGATCTCCCTCAAACCTAAAACATGTACATATTAATCTTAATTACTCCAACTTTAGAGAACTTTCTAGCTTACTTCTAACATCCTCAAAGTATTTTGGGTGTTTTCTTCTACACATGGGACAAGGCTTGCTGCCATTCTTCTTAATGCACTTCTTACAGAATAACTTGCCACATCCTCCAGAGGTTCCATGCTGCATAGGCTGGCCTTTAGCTACTTCTAGACATATGGAACACTTCAATGTGTCCTCAGGCTCATCAATAAACTTGTAATCAAACTTGTTAATAGCCATCACAACTACCTTATTTACTTTGTGACCTTTAACCCAAGACAGGATGTCATTGGCTGGTGGCCCCAGAAGAATGCTAGTGTGAGTTCTACAACCTACACCTAGTATGTATACTTCTGGGGCCACCAGCCAATGACATCCTGTCTTGGGTTAACGGTCACAAAATAAGCAAGGTAGTTGTGATGGCTAATAGCAAGTTTGATTACAAGTTTATTGATGAGCCAGAGGACATGTTGAAGCATTCCATGTGTCTAGAAGTAGCTAAAGGCCATGTGCACACTTACTGAGATAGATAGTCTCTGGGTTGATGATATAACAAGGCTGCCTTGAAGGCAATCACATGACAGATTTCAAGTGTTGCATGATCCCTGGTGGTGTCCAGTACAAATAGAAACCCAGATTGAGTAACAGACTGAGTAATGTCAATTTCATCTGAAGGTTCTGGGATGTCCTAATAGGCCAGGTCATAAGTGTCTTCAGCTTTGATCGGCCTGGTCAGAAGTATGCCTAAGACCTGAAGCATCTCAGGTCCTGTTTTCCAGTTGAGTGATAACCCGAGTGATCTTTCCCTTTGCTGATGCCGCCATTATCTTCTTGTGGTCCATGCTGGTAAGACAGAGCACGAGTGAAACAGTAATACAACAATATGTACAATGGCTAAGTAGACAGTAGTCACAGTAAATAGAGTACGTTGATGAGTAGGAGAGTAGAAATAGTTCATAGACAGAACTGAATCCGGCTCAAAGGGACCAATGTTAATGATGTAGCTTGTTCGGTAGAAATGTCCACTGTGTCGCAGGGAGACAGGAGAATAGTGACTCAACTGCCCACAGTTACCCTGCTGAACCCACAGCAGAATAATCCCACATTAATTACCCAACGTGTTCAGGATACTAAGCAATAAAATATTGTATTTAAAAACTGACAAACAAAAGTAGTAGTAGTAGTAGTAGTAGTAGTGGTAGTAACATAAGTAAGAGTAGTAGTCGTAGTAAAATATGAGAGGATGCTTCACTCCACCCTTTTATGTGCAGAGCATAACAGAGGACCCATGAGACAAGGCATGAAATGAAACAAAGTGCAACCAAAGGATGGAGACTTTAGGGTGAATGAGATATAATACGTGAATAAGGGTGAACACAAGATTCAGTAATTACGAATGTAGACAGTCAAACATACAAATAGCAATTCAAACCTTGTTCATGTTTTCTGTTCAGGTATGGCCTGAACAATATATACCAAAATTCTTTAGTGAAAGACTCGCTTCACTCGCCCAATAATCAACCGTTAACTAAAGTGAAGTGGAATTTACCCTAACATTGTAGGAGCAATTCAGCACTTTCATTCATACATACAGTAGTACAGTATGTCCAAGATGAGTTGGCGCGGTAAAAAATGTTAATTGGCGAGCGAGCGAAGCGAGCGAGCAACTTTAAGATGTAGTCTATGGAAATCCTGAATACGTCGTCCGTCGTCGTTTAAACGCGCACGCATTCCAGAAGGAGTACCATTCTTTACCCTTTACCAATTGTTACTTTATCATGAGGAGTACCATTCTTTACCCTTTACCAATCATCATTTCCCCCTTTACATGTCATTACATATTCTACTACTAATAATGAGATGTGAATTCAGATTTGGCAACCTGCAGGAAGAAAACCAATGCAAATTCAAATCAAACTACCCCAATGCAATTGAAAGTGTCAACATTTCCCCAGAACCTCGCTCGCCCAACCAATGCTACACGAGCATTTTCTAGTAACTTTTGAATGGAAGTATCTACGCTTCCGGGGTTAGTACCATTCGAAAGCTCATGCCGAAGTGGTCCAGAATATTCCCTTTAAAAACTTCAGAGCCAGCGGGGAAAGTGCAGTTCCAAAACTCAATAGAAAAGTCTATGGGAATAAATAAAACCACATGTTTCACGCGCTACACGCAGCGGGATTTAGTCACGCGCTCAAACTGGGCCAACCACGTGCGCAGTACCTCAGAGACAATACGGTGACTTCATTTCTACCCTTCTGCTTGACATCAATGGTTCATTTTTAGGCTCAGGACTTTGTTGCTATTCAAGGCTACTTAACAAGAGCAAGCTACACTGTGAGGTGCATTTGAAACGGGTTTTTTGTCCAATCAGATTTTCTTACCAGTTTAAATAGGGCCTATTTATTTAGAACTCAGCCAATTTACTGTTTTGCTGACCAAGATAAAATTCATCATGGACTCTATATGCTACTATTTATGCTTTAGCTGTCCATTACTCCTCACATCTATATAGGTACAGTTCTCTATAGTTATGGGGATTCAAGAGTCGGTCAAACTAGCTTACAGGCAGGTCAACAGCTTTTTTATTTACGCTCATCTGACATTCGTGGAAGTCATCGTCACAGTTGATTCAGCTTGTGGAGAGTCATTATGAGAGCAGTAAGAGGTGCTAAGTTGGTATCAGATGTCGTGGATAAGTTTTGCATTGCAAAGATTCGATCTTTGTTGACTTCAGAGGGCCAACAACACCTTGATAGTTGGCGGATTAATACCAAGAAAGACCTACGGTCTGCTCTCCATTCCTGGGAAACTACACGTGGCTACATTGTTAGAGAGGAACGGTCATTGTGGAACCCACAATTTGGTCAGCACAGAAGACTGGTTTGCTACAAGTGCCAGAAACCTAGCCACAGAGCAACTGATTGCCGCTCAACTCAGTCCAGTTCTTCTGACTTGCACAAATCTGATGGATTTGTCCTACATGCTATACATGTGGTGTTGAGCCCAGACTGTCCGTCAAAAACTTCCAATGGCTCTAAGAGAGTGGAGGTGAAGAAGGAGCCTGAGAATGCTGACAAGTTGAAAAAGAAGTCTTTCAAACAAGCTGAGGTCAGCGTGCTCTACAACTGACCTACTAACACAATTCAAGCTTCACTATATGGCCAACCACTATCCCTCCTGTTAGATACTGGAGCTCAACTGTCGGTTGTCCCAAAGAAATTAGTGCCTCCAGCAGCAAGGACAGGCAAGAAAGTATGCCTGAAGGGCTATAAGGGCAGGGTAGATGAGGCCGAGTTGGCTAGTATTTCATTGTGTGTTGGGAAACGTGTTTGGAAGGGTGAGGCAGCTTTAGTGAATGGGTCTTATTTAGATGGGAAAGGTATTTTAGCAGTAGATATTACTGATTGTGAGGCATGGGAAATCATGTCTGAATTTAGGGAGAGTACTTTACAAGTGAATGTGGTGGAAACTAGGCATCAAGCGAGGGAGAGAGAGAGTGTGGAACAGAGCAATGAAGTGTGTATGGAAGAAGAGAATGCTGGTAGTAATACTTTGGATTTATTTGAGGGTGATATGGATGAGGTGGTTTCAGCAAGTGAGGCAGATGAGTTGCGCTTAGCAGATGAGAAGGTCTTGGAAGATGTAGCGGGAGAAATGATAAGGCTTCGGAAGTGCAGATGCTCTAGATTATGCTTGCGTTTTGAAAGGGAGTGATCATGAGAAATTTGTGGAAGAGGTTAAGAATGACTCAAGTCTTACACCCTTAAAGGACTTAGCAGACAGGTATGCTAGAGGGTATTACTGGGATGATGGTGTACTCATGCAGAGACATAGTGACGTGGCTTTTGGTGTGATTGAAAATATTATTGTACCTAAATCTAGACGCAGTGATCTTATTCACTTAGCCCATGATAAAACTGGCCATTTAGGATATAAAAAGGTGATTAGAATTATAAAACAAAACTTTGTTTGGCCTCTAATGAACCGGGACACACAGACTAACGGAGTGCTAGAAAGACTCCATGCCACCCTCGAAGCTATATTAGGGAAGGCGAGAGCACTAGGTTTGGATTGGGTCGGACAAATCCCATTTGTTTTATTTGCTCTTAGACAAGCCCCAAACAGAACCACTGGGTTCAGTCCATGAGTGAAATACCGGGGGAAACATCTGTTACTAAGATGAAAATAGAGGTTGAAGATGGAACCAAGGTTATCTCTCAAAGACCTTATAGAGTGCCAAAATAGGCTCAAAGATGGTGTGAAGAGAGAAATTGACCTTCTTCTTGAGTCAAATATAATTGAGCCATCTGAGAGTGCTTGGGCCTCTCCTTGTGTGCCTATAGTTAAGTCTGATGGGAAAGTGCGTCTATGCGTAGATTACCGAAGGCTAAATGCTAGAACACCCCAAGTACAGCAATACATTCCTTCTTTAGATGATGTCTTGGAGGCAGGTGGTGCTAAGGTATTGTCAAAGCTTGACCTATCGAAGGGGTTTTACCAGGTCCAGATGGAAGACGTTTCAAAAGATCTGACTACCTTTGTGTCCCCTTGGGGGAAGTTTAGATTTAAGCATATGCCCTTTGGCTTGCGCAATGCACAAGCCACTTTCCAGAACTTGATGGAAAAGTGCTTGAGAATTGCAGAGAGTTGGTAGGATAGCTGTACACAGAGCACAGGCTATAGCTGAATTTCGTCAACCTACTACTAAACGAGACTTGAGAGCATTCCTTGGTAGTGTGGGATATTACCGGAGGTTTATTCCTAAGTTTACGGATTACTCTGCTCTACTTACACCTGCTACTTTGGCTAAGGCACTGGGGAATGTGAGGTGGAGTCAAGAGATGCTGGGGGCTTTCCATCACTTGCGTAAGTCTCTTTGTAATTATTGTGTTTTAACTGTGCCATGTTTATCAGATGTGTTTCAGTTGCATACTGATGCCTCAGGCATTGGCATTGGTTCGGTCCTTAATGTTGTCAGGGATGGAGCACAATATTCCGTTGCCTTCTACAGTCGCCAACTAAAGGGTGCCAAGCATCGCTATTCCGCCATAGAGTTAGAAGCACTAGCTGTGGTGGAATCCATTAAACATTTTGCTCACTTTCTGTTTGGAGCGTCGTTTACTGTACTTACTGATCACCGGCTAACTTCACTACTAACATCAAATAGAAGATTACAAGGAATGGCCCTTAAAATAATGCAATATGATGTGTGTATTCAATACAGAGAAGGTTCCAGGAATGAAAATGCAGATGGCCTCAGTCGGCAGTCTTGGGAGTCTCTTGAGAGTGAAGAAATGGAGCATCCCGTGATGGAAGATGACGAAATAGATGAAGCTGACACAGAAGAAGATTCTGTAGTTGACCCTGATGATGCTGAGATTGCAGCTTTCCTTCCAGGCACTGGTCTTCACGAGGGGGGGTGTGGGGCCACCCACAGAACTGTTGCAGAGATACCAGGGGGAGGAGCTGGATGCACGTGACTGTGCAATGTAATTATGGTCAGCTGCTACATCATCAGCTACCACACTGGTTTCACAGTTTGGAACTAAATATTCAGAACTAACTTTAGACACATGTGGTATCACTTTGAGCATGCGCACACACCTCTTTCTTTTAATATTTCACTATGTGGGTGGATGGCTATAAAATCATCATAGTCACTCTACCCAATTTCAGTTGGTCTCTGTCTTTCTTTTTATCGGCACCATACCTTATTAGCTAATATCTAATAAACTTTCATTATAACTTCCTTGAATACTTTCGAGGCTAGTTGGGAAGTGATAGGATAGCTTTAGGTTGCTGATAGGAGAGCGCCAGACTACCCATAGATCAATTCTGGTGGCAGTGTACACGGCTGGAACTTGGGATTTACACAGAGTCCCCAGCTGCATAGTAGTCTTGCAAGGACTCGGTTCAATACCCCCCACAATAATAATAATAATAATAATAACAATAATAAATTAAACAATAATACAATATTTATAACAAATATACCTACATAACATTATCAGCATATATCTGTTGGGTTCCAGCAGTAGTGGTGATCAGATGGAACAATAGACTCAAGATCATGAAAGTCTTCTCTTGTGAGTTTAAACTCAAATATGCTGCAATTCTCTTGAATTCTTTCCCTACTTGAAGTTTTAGGAATAATACCTAAAGAATAAAAAATAAATTTGTGACTAATTTGAACAAACACATAGCTAGCTCATGTGTACAGTGGGTGCACCGTTGTTGTTGTTGTTGTTGTTGTTGTTGTTGTTGTTTTCTTTTAGCTAACACTTTTACTAGCACTTACAAAACCCAAAATCAGTTAATTAGGATTTTGGATATTATTCATTGGTAATGGCGAAGTCTCTCAACTCAGAGTCTTTACAATTTCAGATCTAGCACAAAAGACATGTCTATAGCTGCAGTCAGCATTTACAATACCATGTAGTTAGTATATGTACGTATATGAATGGGTCTATGTATATGTGTGTGCACTATGGAAGGTGGTATTAATAGTGTTAAAGAGTAGCTATGACTGTGACTGTAGAAAATTGTAAGAAAAGGACAGAATTGTCAAGAAAAGCTGAATTAATGAAAACAACACATGAAGAGAAAAAGCTTGGCCCATCATTACAGAAAGCCACCTTAAATACTTAATGATGATGCAGTTTTGCACAAGCATTTTGCGATTTCTTTGGTGAATGAAGTACTGAAGTGTCTATATTGAGTTGGAACACTTGTTAAAAGAATATCTTAACAGAAATGGAAATATCAGGTAAGCTGGACAGCTTAATTAATAAATAATTATTCATTGCCTGAATTAAGTGTGAATCAAAATACATCAGTTACTGTCCAGTAATTAGTTCAAATTGTGTTAGAACAATTATTTTATCATAAGCAAAGCTTTTACCCTGGAATATCAGTTTATAATGTAAAAATAGCATATGCCAGAAAACTGAACAAGTCAATTGTGACATTATTGCATTATTTAAATATTCCTGTGGGGGGCTTACATAAGAACAAGAATTTAAATATTACCTTCAAGTCGTATTTGTGCACTACCCCTTACAATTGAAGAGTACTATCAAACAGAAAGACTGTACAGTACTCTTAGAAACTGGATATTTAGAAGGGAAAGAGACTGTCAAAGGCTGCAAATCAATCCATAAAAATGCATGAACTTATTCTCCAAAGTGTACATTAGTAAAGCTTTTGATAATCAGTTTCCAGTTAAGTACCTCCATAAGCTAACAATATAATGTCAGATGTAGAATATAATGTCAGATGTAGCTGTCCTTGAAAGCCAATCTTAATAGTCACTCATGAACTAAAACTAGAATTCCACAATAATAGCAACACAGTATTAAATACCTACTCTGAGTTCCTTATAACTAAATTCATAATTATGAGAAAATAATTAACCATATTTCTCAACTCTAAAAAGTGTTTACAAAACAGAGCATCTGAAACAAATGTATAAATAACCTTTTGTCATTGCTAAAAATAATATCACCAACAGTAAAAAAATACTTCTACCACAAACATTGAATAGAAGGCTGCATGTGCTCACCACATTTCTTCACAAAAAAAATTAGTATCTATGACACAAGTATGCACCAGTCATTGGCAAAAAGATAACTAACATAAATTCCTGATAACAAAAACAAATTACCAACAAACATGTTTAGAAATAATACAACAAATGCACATTGTAGCTATATAAAGCTGCCCCCAATTGGACAGTTTGTTAAAAATTATAATAAATTGCTCCCTTTGCATCTTCTGTAAGTACATAATGTGAAAAGTTATTGTAGCCAAGATCTGCAGTTATTTTTTTCCACAGTAACTTTAAAGTGGAGAGAGTCATTGACAAGGTAACAAGTATTGGCAGCTGCATTGTAGTGCAACTATGAATGAGGAATAAAGAATGGACTACCCTAACCACAACCTCCAATTTTTTTATTAGTAAATACTATATTTACTCTTTCATGTCCCGCATCTTGTAACTGGTTTAGTAGTTCAACAGTGACAGTCCCTTTGAAGGTCACTTTGTGAGTTGTTTCTTATATGGAACATCAAGCAATTGCGTACCCACTAACATATAAGTTCCTACACCATCACCACCTCCATTGCAGAACACTACAATATTCATCTTGTATCCACTAGGAACTGTGAAGAAAGATTCTGATGTAAAAAGTACCTTCTTTTTCTTCTTCTCAGAAAAATTATGAAGATTGACAAATATTGTTTTTTTGCCTTTTAGTTACTCTAGGCCAATACTCAGTTCATGTATTTTTTCGAGTGAAAGATGGAGATATACTTTGTTGTCCTCCTCGTGATCCTTCATATCTTTCCTCTTCATCTTCTCTGTACATCCTATGTTGCTGTACTTGCATGACACTATAGTATACACACACTCACTGGCTACATGATCCTGGACTCTTCCCCTCTCTATAGTAAGTGTAGTCTTTGTTGAGACAAGGAGCCTGGTCATAAGTATCTTAGTATAGAGAGGCCTGGTCATAAGTATCTTAGTATAGGCCTGGTCAAGTATCTAAGTATAGGCCTGGTCACAAGTGTCTTTAGTAAAAACCTGGACACTCACTATATTATGGCTCGTGTCCTGAGTCCCACTTGAAAAAGAAGATCACAAACAAATGGTGTGTTTTAATCTCGACGGCTGAGATGAAAATCAGACAACTAGCTACATACAGTACTTGAATCACTCACCACACAAAACATATTTTCAGCAGCTAGATAGGCTCTATCTATATAATATGCTTGTGTATCAGTAACGATGACGGAGTGTATTCATGAATAATCAATTAGCTGAGCTGGATTGAAACAGTATTGTCAGTAATGACAGTGGTGTATGTGTGTATTCATGAATAAGGCTAGGCCACAGATATTCATGAATTTTGGGAAGTTCTTCAATTGATAGAGCCAGTTCTGACAAGAAAAGACCCTAATAAAAAGCATTTGTCTGACAAAGGATTGAAAGACTTTTTTGATTATTGCTGCTTAACTCGTCATTATTTTTCTCTATCAAAAAGTGTGGTGAAGAGGGATGTGCAAGCCTGTACATATGCCTAAATGTGAGTTTGGAGAAAATCAAGCACCTACCAGATCCTATGCTTGGAGAGAAAGATCACTATTTACCTTTTTGTGATGCCTTCAAGAAGAAAACCACTGAAAGAGATCAACCCTCACTTGCTACTAGAAGCCAAAACCACTACCATTCCCAGCACGTGTACAACACGTCCACAATATTGGAGTCATGTTGCAAAGTGAAGAATTCAACCTTTGGAGACTCTTGTACTCAAAGCGTAAACTGTCTCTTCAAGACAAAACTGAAATTCAGTATATACTTGATGACTTGGCTTACACATGTGGCTCAGCCCTACAAAATCTTCACCTTCCTGAGAAGTTCTCATGTGTGTATAAGAACATAGGTGCTAAAATCCAATTGAGAAATTATATTACTCTGCTGGTTATGAGTCAATTTGCACTTACTGTGCTGCTGATGATGATATGGAAAATGACAGCCACGAATTTTACCCTTTGTGTTCTTCATATTCCAGATCCAAAAAAAAATTGCCAAGTGAAAATATTAACAGAACATTTTTCAATTGTATTGTGAGCTAGGTGTTATTCTAGTTTTGTTATGTAAACTTCCTACCTATTACTTACTATATGCAATTCAATTTTTCCAATGCCACTTTCCTAATAATGAATAATGAATAATAAATAATGTCAATGACACTCTTCCATTGCCAACCAGAATTCTCCAGGAATTTTGCCAAAGTATTGCCTAATGAATGATTTGCACATGGTTGTAGATAGCCCACTGTGACCAATTACATCATTATTACACTTTTCCACAGCTGTGTTATTTCTAAATAGTACACGTTTTGATTTGAAAAATTACTCGACTATCAATAACATTATATAGTTGTCTATATACCATCAAAATAATTCTATAAAACGATGCAAAAATACACTATGAACAAGATTGTATTCTAATTGACATTTTCTTTAAAATATTAAAAAAAAAGTAATATGCTCTCTGTACTTATACTAATGTTACGGTACTTGAGTTATTGTAGCCAAGGTCTGTCATTATGTTCTTGTACAGTTAATTTAAAGTGGAGAGTGTCATTGACAAGGTAGCAAGTATTGGCAGCTGCATTGTAGGACAACTTTGAATGAGGAATAAACTTTGATTTACCCCAACCATAGCCAATTCTTCCATGTTTATCCTCAATAAACAGTATAATTACTCTTTCATGTCCAGCAACTTGTAACTGATTTAGTAGCTCAAAAGTGACAGTCCCTTTGAAGGGCCACTTGAGTTGCTCCTTATATGGAACATCTAAAAATTGCGCAAACACTGACACATGAGTTCCTGCACCATCACCATCTCCATTGCAGTACACTATAATAGTCATCTTGTATCCATTAGGAACTGTGAAGAAAGGTTCTGATTTAAATTCTACATTCTTTTCCTTCTTCTCTGCAAAATTACAAACATTGACAAAAATTGTTTTTTTGCCTTTTAGTTCCTCTAGGCCAGTACTCAGTTCATGTATTTTTTCGATTGAAAGATGGAGATGTACTTTGTCGTCCTCCTCGTGATCCTTCATATCTTTCCTCTTCATCTTCTCTGCACACCCTATGTTGCTGTACTTGCATGACACTATAGTATACTCGCACTCACTGGCTACATGATCCTGGACTCTTCCCCTCTCTAGAGTAAGTGTACAGTCTTTGTTGAGACAAGGAATGGGCTTCTTGGAACACTTCTGGTCATGTTCTGTAGTGATGTTTACATAAGTGCCTTCTATACTCCACAATATCCACACTTGTGAGATCTGTTGGGGCATTCGAACTTTAAATGGTCTTCTAAGTCTTTCCTCATTATACTAACAGATACTTCATTACGTTGACACTTGTTGGGGCACCATATTAAGGTATATCTGCAAGTATTCTTGACATGGTTTTCTAAGGTAGCTACAGTTCCTGTCCATTGACAGATGTGCTTCCTACACCTTACACGCAAAGTTTTGATCTCCTTCAAACCTGGAACATGCAAGCAAGTAACAATCTTAATTACTCAGACTTCAAAGAGAAATTTCTAGCTTACTTCTAACATCCTCAAAGTATTTTGGGTGTCTTCTTCTACACATGGGACAAGGCTTGCTGCCATTTTTCTCAATGCACTCCTTACAGAATAACTTGCCACATCCTCCAGAGGCTCCATGCTGCATAGGCTGGCCTTTAGCTACTTCTAGACATATGGAACACTTCAATATGTCCTCAGGCTCATCAATGAAATCATAATTAAACTTGCTACAGGCCATCTTCAAGCAAAATTAATTTGTTTTTCGGTTGACAGTGAGGTTCACCTTATTATAACTATAATCATATATCTTTACATCATTCACGAGGTATACTGATCTCCAGCCAACCCCGCCCCCAAAACCTGTCCAAGTAAAGCTGAGAGGAGGTTCTTCAATAGGAATTGGACGAATTGCTCAAATGTGATGAATTGTACCCATAAATTAGGGGCAACTAGCTACCTACAAACTATGAAATATTATGCCCACAATAATGTATTGTGCACTACCAAATGTTTTAAAATAGTAGCATACAATAATTATCCACTCTTTTATTTTCTTGTTTAAAGTTTGCCATCATTCTACATCACTGCAACAACAGTGGTGGCGTGTGTATTTACGAAACATGGGTCAAAAAAGTAAGTGAGACTAAAGCAAGTAGTAGAGGATAATTACAATGGATGAGCCACTGTGTGGTGGGGTACTTGCTAGTTGTTTACAATGTGGTATTTTTTAGCTAAGTTTTAAGGTTGGAGGTCACTTGGAGGTCTGAGATAATATTGTAATAGCTAGGTAATGTTTAGCAGTGGTCACTGGACAAAAGCAGGTCACAAAACTAATAAATAATAGTGCTGTTTATTTTGTACAAGTTCAATGGCAATACATGGAATAACTTCCATATATGGTATAGTTTCTATTTTAAGAGCCTGACTGTTGGAGATTAAAAGCCAAAAGACTGGATCCCTAAATCAGCTGCACAAGTTTTGACATGTGAGTAACAACCAATTGGAGATGGGGCAGATGACACACTTTACCAACCCAATTCAGCTTTATTCATGATTACACACACCATTGTCGTTCTCGTACCCACAAGTGTTATATCTACCCACAGCTAAGGAGTTATTCATGAATACACATACTAGTCACCATTACATATGACGCTCTACCAACCTGATACTAGTGACACTTTAGCAACACGGCTCAGTTAATGAATTATTCATGAATCCACACAGTCGTTATCTTGTTGTTACTGACGGACAAGCGTATTATCATAGAGATGAGATATTTTTTATAGTAATACTTTAGCAAAAGAGAATACATTTCCACTTCAACATGCAAGGAGAATACACTTCACTGTGCTGCTGAGTAGACTTCAACAATAGAGATGATAAAGTATAAAATTATTGTGAATAAGGGGCACAAAGAAAGTAGGTATTGAGAATGTACGAATTGTTCAAACAAAACATTCAGCTCATTTATACAATGAAACTGCGAAGACTGACATATACACAGACTTACAATTTCAACTGTCTATGCCATAAACAATTCAAATTTGCTGGTGATATGATTTGGTGGAAATAAAAAAAAGGGTATATTATGTTCCCACCATACTCATCCTAAGTTCAATTTTGTAATACACCAAAATAACTGTACCTCTGTAGACTGCATACTCAGCTATTCAATTATTACCCAATTACCACACACTAATATAAACTAAGATAAATATATATTAGAATTCTGAATTGACTGCAAAATAATAGCCACTAATAAATAAATACACAACATATTTTATGCCACGATATCAAGAAGGAAATAATTCACCACATTTTTCAACACTATTAAAAAGAAAAAGAACGATAGCATAAGTATGGGTAGTCATTTGAAAAAGACATTTACTAACCAAATCAAAATTCCTGCATTTGACGTAAGTTCAGCTGCCTTCCAAAAGTGCACAGCTGAGCTAAAAGTATTGAAAATACCAATACTGCTCCAAAACTCTCATGCAGTGTAAAACATATCCATGCAAGATTGGTATTAGGTTTTATTTTCACTCACCTCTGACTCATGAAAATAAATTAGCCGTGCTCATGAAGTATTTCACCATACCACACTTAGACTGATGTAATGAGTACTATATACATTATTATATTACATGTATATATATAGTACTTATTACAGGAGTCATAGTGATATGGCGAAATATTTCATGAGCAGGCTAATTTATTTGCAAAAGCCAAGGTCAAGTGAAAGTAAAGCCTGACAGTGAAATATCTAGCTATATCACTCTACCAAGTGTAATAAATGGTTTATTCCATGCTAGATATCTTCACAGAAGCAGTTTGTTGGTAACTCTTGGTGTAAGGGCTCCCCACACCCCCAGCCAGTATTTTAGCAGCTGCTCTAACCTAGCAGGTAGGCTCCACTAGAGAAAGGTAGCTGTAAAACCCCAGAAAACAGGTAAGCCAGGCCAGTTGCTATAACTACTAGGGTAATGAGCTTGTTCAATACAGCCATGAGATAATATTATGTGATAACTTGAGTAATCTCACAGTCACCTTGAAGATATCTAGCATGGAATAAATAAATTTATTTATCATTACTCAGGCATTCCCAAAGAGATTGTATTTTAGTGCTTTCTCATTAATTAATGGTAAACAAACATAACAAGATTATAAACACTAGCTATAGTTGCTTGTTAAAATGTTGATATATAATGCTATGCTTTTATACTATTAGTCTGCAAATACACATGTTAAGTGTTCTGTGTCTATGTATTTGATGAGTAGGCTACTTGAGGCCAAGAAAACTAAATACATTAATTATCATCATTCATCATCTATGAACTGTGTATGCAAGAGTGGTTCCTGTTCACGCCTGAAATATGAGAAAGTTAGTGAGCAACTAGCAGGGAAAAAACTGTTCAAAGGACTTTTAAGCTCATGATGAATAATCAGAAAGAGATTGACAGGCAGGATCGTTTGCCAGCCCATATTGAATCGCCTGGAACCAATAAAAATAACCTTTTCAATGACTTAATCACCCTCTTTGATAAAAAAAAAAAAGTTCATTTGGCATGATGAAGGCAGAACGCTTGGTAAAAATGGCATTTCTTCTTTGTGTGATACCTTATGGTACATAGACGGACATAATCAACCTTGGAGGTACGTTCTGGATCCATACCTGCTCCATTTAAAAGCTTTGATGGATACAATGTTCCTGAACAAAGCAAACACATGAAGTACAAAGCAGCCAATCTATGTTATACTGTTTTATAGAAGTATGTTTCTAAGACCTTATTCTCCTCAGTAGCTGGATCATGCTCTCAAAGTGGACTGAATTATAATCGGCTAAATATGGTGGCTCTCCAGTGCTATGCTATATTATGGTTCAAGAAATGAATTTGTGGTAGCTAGCTAGTGCAGCGCTGGAGATATAGCAATACCTTCCAAACAGTCAGTTCAACTGCAATTTTGCCACCGAAACCCTCGAACCAAAGTTGTAGCTCAGTACAAAAGTCGACTGCTTGTTAAAATGATGATTCAAAAATGACAGTTTAGTCAAGATCATGCTGATACACATTATTGTGCAGCTATTCCGATATTTGCATGGATATGTTGTAATGTTTAAAGAAATTTCACTCTTTTTGTGCATGGATGACATGCATCATCTGAAACTGGGGGGCCTGGTGTGCCTGTAGCAGCTGTGGAAAGAGGACGTCAAGTGTTTGTATCATCACTAACTCAAACTCAAACATTCAAAGATTGTCATCATGATTTTATTTGATTCAGTGTCATACCAACTGCGTTATAAATTGTTGACTTCCTACTCCTATTGATGGTTCCTGGTATGATGGGCACAAGTTATTGCCAGCCTAAAGGATGCAATGTTTGAGCCATCTAGTGCACTGAGGCATGCCACTGATCAATTAAATGGTATTCTCAAGACTACACTAACAAACAAGTCTGTCCTGTTTCTATACACTGATGGTGGTCCTGACCACAGGACCACATTTGTTTCAACACAGTTGTCTTAATTGCATTATTCCTCAATCTTAATTTGGATATCTCTGTGCAGCAAGGACCACTCCTCACCACTAATGGAGAAATCCTGTTGAACGCATGATGTCACTCTTGAACCTTGGCTTTCAGAGTATAGGCTTGATGCGAAGTTTAATGATGAAAAAAGCTAAAGGAGCTTTTAAGAATTGTAACAATGTTGCACAACTTCGAAAGGCAGGTGAATTACTAAAGAAGATGTAGCTAAAGCTCGGAATCTACTATTACTCTACTCCTTGATGTCATCTGTCCCCTTGAACTGAAAGATAAGAAGTTTGAAGTTTATAAAAGCAGTTCAAGCTCAGATATTCATGAATTCTGAAAAGTTCTTCAATTGGTAGAGCCAGTTCTGACAAGAAGAGACTCTAATAAGAAGCATGTGTCTGACAAAGAAGGATTGAAATACTTTTTTATCATTGCTGCATTAACTCGTCATTATTTTTTCTCGGTGGTGAAGAGGGATGTAGGATATGCAAGCCTGTACGTATGCCTAAATGTGAGTTTGAAGAAAATCAAGCACCTACCAGATCCTATGCTTGGAGAGAAAGATCACTATTTACCTTTTTGTGATGCCTTCAAGAAGAAAAACCACTGAAAGAGATCAACCCTTACTCGCTTGTAAAATACTGACAAGAAGCCAAAACCCTTACCAATCCAGCATGTGTACAACACGTCAACAATATTGGAGTCATGTTGCAAAGTGAAGAATGCAACCTTTGGAGGCTCTTGTACTCTAAGAGTAAACTGTATATCCAAGATAAAACTGAAATTCAGTATGTTCTTGATGACTTGGCTTACATATGTGGCTCAGCCCTACAAAATCTTCACCTTCCTGAGAAGTTCTCATGTGTGTATAAGAAGATAAGGTGCTCAGATCCAATTTAGAAATTATATTACTCTGTTACGAGCCAATTTGCACTTACTGTGCTGCTATGATGATATTGATTAAGACAGCAATGAATGTTACCCTTTGCGCTCTTCATATTCCAGTTCCAAAAAAAAATGCAAGTGAAAATCTTAACAGAACGTTTTTCAATTGTATTGTGAACTAGGTGCTTTTCTAGTTTTGTTATGTAAACTTCCTATCTATTACTTGCTATGCAATTCAATTTTTTCCAATGCCACTTCCCTATATAATGAATAATGAATAATGAATAATAAATAATGTCAATGACACTCTTTCCATTGCCAACTAGAATTGTCCAGGAATTATGCCACAGTATAGCCTAACGAATGAATTGTACACGGTTGCAGATAGATCACTGTGACCAACTATACATCATTATTACAATTTCCACTGCAATGTTATTTCAAAATAGTACACATTTTGGTTTTAATAATTACTCGACTAATAATAGCATTATAGTTGCCTTATTACTATCAAAATAATTCTATAAAACGATGCAAAAATACACTAGGAACAAGATTGTATTCTAATTGACATTTTCTAATTAAAAAAATTGTTTTTTAATCAATATGCTCTCTGTGTTTATACTAAAGTTAAGGTACTTGAGTTATTGTAGCCAAGGTCTATCATTATGTTCTTGTACAGTTACTTTAAAGTGGAGAGAGTCATTGACAAGGTAGCAAGTATTGGCAGCTGCATTGTAGGACAACTTTGAATGAGGAACAAACTTTGGATAACCCCAACGAGCACCTCCAATTCTTGCATATTCATTATCAATAAACACTTTATTTCCTCTTTCATGTCCTGCATCTTGTAACTGGTTTAGTAGCTCAAATGTGACAGTCCCTTTGAAGGGCCACTTGAGCAGCTCCCTATATGGAACATCTAACAATTGCGCAAACACTGATACATGACTTCCTGCTCCACGACCATTTCCATTGCAGTACACTACAATATTCATCTTGTATCCATTAGGAACTGTGAAGAAAGGGTCTGATTTAAATTCTACATTCTTTTCACTCTTATCACCAAAATTATGAACATTGACAAAAATAGTTTTTGTGCCTTTTAGCTCCTCTAGGCCAATACTCAGTTCATGTATTTTTTCAATTGAAAGATGGAGATGTACGTTGTCGTCCTCCTCGTGATCCTTCATATCCTTCCTCTTTATCTTCTCTATACATCCTATGTTGCTGTACTTGCATGACACTTTAGTATACTCACACTCACTGGCTACATGATCCTGGACTCTTCCCCTCTCTATAGTAAGTGTACAGTCTATGTTGAGACAAGGAATTGGCTTCTTCGAACACTTCTGGTCATGTTCTGTAGTGATGCTTACATAAGTGCCTTCTACTCCACAATATCCACACTTGTGAGATCTGTTGGGACATTCTGACTTTAAATGGTCTGCTAAGTCTTTCCTCATTATACTAACAGATACTTCATTATGTTGACACTTGTTGGGGCAACATATTAAGGTATAGCTGCAAGTATTCTTGACATGGTCTGCTAAGGTATCTACGGTTCCTGTCCATTGACAGACATGATTGTCACACCTTACACGCAAAGCTTCGATCTCCCTCAAACCTAAAACATGCACATAACAATCTTAATTATTCAGACTTCAAAGAGAAATTTCTAGCTTACTTCTAACATCCTCAAAGTATTTTGGGTCCTTTCTTCTACACATGGGACAAGGCTTGCTGCCATTTTTCTCAATGCACTCCTTACAGAATATCTTGCCACATCCTCCAGCGGTTCCATGCTGTATAGGCTGGCCTTTAACTACTTCTAGACATATGGAACACTTCAATATGTCCTGAGGTTCATCGATAAACTTGTAATCAAACTTGCTAATAGCCATCACAACTACCCTATTTACTTAGTGACCTTTAACCCAAGACAGGATGCAATTGGTGGTGGCCCCAAGAGAATTAACTTATTCATATCATGCACACATTTTAAATTAACATACAAACACACATACATTACATATTGTCATTTTGCTGGCAATATTACCACATAAGGAATTTATCTTTTGCGCAAACATGAGTCACTATATGTATACAGTTTTTTTTCACTTTGTTCAGTCTCAGCAATTTCTTGAACATAAAGCTGTGTAAAGTCCACATTAACGATCAAGTTGTCAATGGGCATTTTGATGTTACTGATACATGTAGCTAGTCTCCGAGTTGGTGATTGTACAAGCCCAGCCTTATGCAGAATTGGTGAGGTTAGCTCACTGAGTACTCAAGTGACAGCATACCGTGTGAGTGGTGTCCCTTTCACAACTGTGACATTGGTCTACAGTGTTATAGGTATTTTATCCATTGAGACTCACACATACATATCATAGTAAAATGTGTGTGTGTGTTGGCTCTACCCCCTCTTGATAGATATCTACACATAGTAGTGGGGCGGGTAACATCTACTTTAGACAGTAAATCCACTAAGCTGATGCTTGTATGGTGCATAGACCAGATACAAATAGCAGTTCTCACTTCCCTTGGCACTTGCAACCAAAGAGAAGTTCAATCTTCATGCACAAGAGACTAAGAAATATGAAGTAGAGCAGTTCAGATTTAGTGGTAGGAACATGGAATGTGAGGACCTTGGTGAAGGATTCTGGTGTGTGCGTGTGTGTGTGCATGAGTGTGTGCTTGCGTGCATGCGTGCGTGCGTGCATGTGTGCATGCATGTGTGTGTGTGTGTGTGTGTGTGTAGAAAGGGTCCAGTCAGCAATATGTGTGAAATTGTGGATAGGAAGTTAGACTTGATAGTAAAGGAGTTGCAGCAGTAAAGAGTGTCTGTAGATCGAATGAAAGACAGCCAGTTAGAGGATTGTTGTGGCCAGATTAAAAGTAATTAGCAAAGAGAGAGAGAAGAATTGGTGGCTCCAGATAGATTTCGAGTGTGTACGTGACAATGGTGTGTCCACAGCAAAGGCTCCTCCAAGTGTAAGGAAAAGTGTAACTGTGACTTACAGGATGTGACGGATAAATTCACTAAGGGTGATGTGTTGCTGTTTCTAGGTGACTTTGTTGGTGTTTTGAAGTGTTGGGGATGAGGAATAGCGAGGGGTGACAGGAAGGCATGGCATAGAGAGAGAAATGTGGCTGGGGAACAGTTCCTGCAGTTTTGTGTCTGTCCTTGAATCGTCTCTAATAGAATTACCAGTCAGACAACTTTCCAGAGTAGATAGGAAAAGGTGGAGTTCTTGCTTTCACACCTTGTCTGATGGATGTAGCAGGATCTGCAGTCCGTCCAGCAGAATAGTAGGAGATTATAAATAGTCTGTAGACAATATCCGGCTCAAAGAACCAATGTATAAATGATAATAACCCAACGTGTTCAGGCCAATAAGCGACCAAATATAGTATAAGAAAAATGACAAACAAAAGTAGTAATAGTAGTAGTAGTAGTATAAGTATAAAAATAAGATAGGATCCACTCTACTCTTTTATAGGCAGAGCACAGCAGGACCCCTATAAGACAGAAGTAAGCAATGAAACAAAGAGCAGGCTATAGGGATGGAGACTAATAGTGTTGAGTTGTAGCTAAGCATATCCTTTGCCGCACAGAACAGGATATCAGATACCCCCTCTGGCAATGGCTGCAAAGTGGTGAGTCACCAAAATACTGAGCATGTGCAGCTGTAACTGAACTAAACATTCAAATTCTTCAAGATAGTGTTCAATTAGTCAACAAATCCTAACTTACATGAGATATTAAAAGACATAATTCAAAAATTCAAATTTTAACTTAAAAGAGTAGTAATTTTACACCTAATATATATTACATAATTATACACATCAATTTCACTTTCCTCAGATTTCCAAAGGACCCCATGAAAATAATACATACCAATCCTAACTAAAGGAATAATTCTCCTGTTTCAGTCAAGTGGGGATTGAGAGAAGCCTATAAAAATAGATTTCCTTCTTAACTGAAAAAAAACCACTTGATGCATTTCACTACATTTTGCCTATAAAATATCTATTACGCAATTTAAAACACACCAGTCTTACTGTTACAAGCTGAGTTACCAACCTTAGTACAAACTACTACAGTGAAGGTATCTAACATAGAATAAACCACTTATTACACACTTGCATGTGATATACCAGCCAAGATATATAACTCCAGGCTTTATTTTTACTCCAGCTAGCGCCATCATACGTAGGCCTTGATAAGTTATTCTTCTTTATGTGTACCTGTTATTCTGTTATAAAATATTTATTTATTATTTCTTTTAGACTGACCTATAATTATTTTAAAACCTCTTATTTTTTTTTAAAACACAAAATCTAGCTATAGGTAAGTAGAGCTCTTGAAATTGACATTAGCTCATAATACTTTAAAAATACTTGCACAGTCAAACAATATACGTAATTCTAAAATTTGTCAAAATTGACAGCTAGATACTCTTCAGGTATGATTCTTGTTGAGAAGAATAGTGTGAAAAGACAAGAGTACGCTATATATATTGGCAACTCTAATTTTTTCCATCTTCCTGCTTCACTGATGTATGTGTGTGATGTATGTACACATAGAGTGATATTACATGTTGTTGCCCATATGATAAGAGTAATGAAATTACTAATTCAGTAAACAAATGGAACGTGTAAAACAGACAGCATGTACCATATCAGTAGTACATACTAGTGGTGTACTTGAGCACAAATGGTGAGCGAGCCTAAAACTACACTGTTGTTATAATATTGATTTTAACTTCTAACACTCAAGCAACTAAAAAAAAGTCGAGTTTTTAAATTATGCATATACGGAAAAAGGATTCAATGCCATAGTAACCACTCCACGCAACTGTTTGAATTGAGGGGGGGGGGGGAAAAAGAAACAAAAAACAAGTCAAGTTATTTAAATGTTTCTTTGTGATATTCATTAGCTAAGTAGTAGTTGTAATACACAATACTTTCACATTCAACTGAACATACCTACTAAAGGCCACAATCTGCTCTCTTTAAGGTCTCAAAAATTTGTTTCCACCTTCAGACATTTCTGCATGTAATTGAAGTAAAGGCCACTTGGACAGTTTGAGACTAAATCTCATTCCAGACCATACAACCAAACTTTTTGGCTGCATATTCCCAGATTCAATCTATTAATACAAACTTGCCTGGGGTCATGCAAATACAGCTCAAATTCTTAAATTTTCCACTTATATCAATTATAGTTTTGTCCTCTTTATGATTTTCAACTCTGCCATCAAACATTGGCTTGCATGTGGCTCTGAGATTCTTCACCGATTCCCTGTTCACTGATTGCTTTGCTGCATATTTATTATCCTTATATAGTAACTTTGTTTTTTCATGCCCTGTATCTAGAAACTGGTTTAGTAGTTCAACTGTGACTGTTCCTCTGAAAGGCCACTTGAGTTGCTCCTTATATGGAACATCTAACAATCTCACAAACACCGGACACATGAATTCCTGCTCCATCACAATTTCCATTGTAGTACACTACAAGAGTCGTTTTGTCTCCATTAGGAACTGTGAAAAAAGGGTCTGATTAAAACATTGCATCCCCTTTTTTCTTTTCAGCACATTTAGGAACTTTGATGAAAACTTTGTTTATACCTTTTAATTCCTTGAGGCCAATATTCAGTTGTTTCATGTTGATTGAAAGATGGAGATGTACTTTGTCGTCCTCTTCATGATCCTTCATATCTTTCCTCTTCATCTTCTCTGTACATCCTGTTGCTGTACTTGTGCATGACACTATAGTATACTGACACTCACTGGCTACATGATTCTGGACTCTTCCCCTCGTGTACAGTCTTTGTTGAGACAAGGAATTGGCTTCTTGGAACACTTCTGGCCCTGTTCTGTAGTGATGCTTACATATTCCTCATTATACTAACAGATACTTCATAACATTGACACTTGTTGGGGCAACATATTAAGGTATATCTGCAAGTATTCTTGACATGGTCCTCTAGAGTAGCTATGGTTCCTGTCCATTGACAGACATGCCTGTCACACCTTACACGCCAAGCTTTGATCTCCCTCGAACCTGAAACATGTACATAACAAACTTAATTACTCCAGCTTTAAGGAACTTCTAGCTTACTTTTTACGTCTTCAAAGTATTTTGGGTCTTTTCCTCTACACATGGGACAAGGCTTGCTGCCATTTTTTTTCAATGCACTCCTTACAGAATAAATCCTGCTTGATCTTCGGCACATGAACTGGAAGCGATAAATACCAAACATTTTGGACCCACTGTCAGGCTTACCTAAATGAATGCACTGCTGTCCATGAACGCAGACATGGTACTGCAAAAGCAATCTCAGTCCAGAATTTGATAGAACAAGTTGTTAAAATGCCCTGAAGATATAGCAATACCTTCCTAACAGTCAGTTCAACTGCAATTTTGCCACCGAAACCCTCGAACCAAAGTTGTAGCTCAGTACAAAAGTCGGCTGCTTGTTAAAATGATGATTAAAAAAATGACAGTATAGTCAAGATCATTTTGATACGCTTATTGTGCAGCTATATTTTGATATTTGTATGGATATGCTGTGATGTTTAAAGATATTTCACTCTTTTTGTGCATGGATGACAAGCATCTTCTGAAATTGTGGAGCCTGGTGTGCCTGTAGCAGATGTGGAAAGAGGACGTCAAGTGTTTGTATCACTAATTCAAACTCAAACATTCCAAGTTTGTGATCATGATTTCATTTGATTCAGTGTCATACAAACTGTGTCATTAATTGTTGACATTCTTACTCCTATTTATGGTTCCTGGTATGATGGGCACAAGTTATTGCCAGCCTAAAGGATGCAATGTTTGAGCCATCCAGTGCACCGAGGCATGCCACTGATAAATTAAATGGTATTCTAAGACTAGACTAACAAACAAGTTTGTCCTGTTTCTATACACTGATGGTGGTCCTGACCACATGTCCACATTTGTTTCAACACAGTGGGCTCTAATTGCATTATTCCTCAATCTTAATTTGGATATCTCTGTGCAGCTAGGACTGCTCCTCACCACTCATGGAGAAATCTTGTTGAACGCATGATGTCACTCTTGAACCTTGGCTTTCAGAGTATAGGCTTGATGCGGAGTTCAAGGACGGAAAAAGCTGAAGCAGCTTTCAAGAATTATAACAATGTTGCACAACTTCAAAAGGCAGGTGAATTACTAAAGGAAGATGTAGCTAAATCTCGGAATCTACTATTACTCTCCTCCTTGATGTCATCTGCCCCATTGAACTGAAAGATAAGAAGTTTGAAATTTATAGAAGCAGTTCAAGCTCAGATATTCATGAATTTGGGAAGTTCTTCAATTGATAGAGCCAGTTCTGACAAGAAGAGACACTAATAAGAAGCATGTGTCTGACAAAGGATTGAAAGACTTTTTTGATTATTGCTGCGTAACTCGTCATTATTTTTCTCTATCAAAAAGTGTAGTGAAGAGGGATGTATATGCAAGCCTGTACGTATGCCTGAATGTGAGTTTGGAGAAAACCAAGCACCTACCAGATCCTATGCTTGGAGAGAAAGATCACTATTTACCTTTTCGTGGTGCCTTCAAGAAGAAAATCACTGAAAGAGATCGACCCTCACTTGCTCATAAAATACTGACAAGAAGCCAAAACCCTTACCATTCCCAGCACGTGTACAACACGTCAACAATATCGGAGTCATGTTGCAAAGTGAAGAATGCAACCGAACAGACAGGCATAAGTCTTGATAAGAACTGGCTTCCGTGTGTGCCCTTGTCGTACATAGAAGAGTCCGGCAAAGTCAATCCCTGTTCTATCAAAGAACGGAGCTGGTGTCGTCCTTGCTTCTGGAAGAAGACCCATCTGTTGGTTTAGCGGCTTGGCATATGCACGCTGACAAGTGGCACATTGGCGACTGACTCTTTTCAAGAAGTTGCGCAGTCCTGGAATATAGTATGCATTTCCTATAATGGAAAGTAGCGCTGAAATGCCAGCATGTGAATATGTCTTGTGTAGAGTTGTCACAAAAAGCCGAGTTATGGTTGATTGTAAGGAGAGTGGAATAAGTGATCTTGGTTGTCTTGGAGACTGGATATCTCGAACTCGTCCACTGACAAGTAGAAGCTTGTTCGTGTCCATGGAGATATTGAGACGTGCCAGTGCATGTCCTTTTGGCAGATTCTTTCCTCGATGAAGTGCTTCAAAGACATCATCATAGCTTTGTCTCTGGGAAACTCGGAGTAAATGTAGTTTAGCAGCTGCTATCTCTTCGGATGTGAGAACTTGATTTTTGATGTGATCCATCTTGTTGGGCAATTTGGAATTGTGAAAGAAACGTCGAATCCATGCAACAATGCGATTCAGGTGATCGAAGGAAGAGTAGAGTCCCCATATCTCATTCACCACCGAGTTAGATGTGCTGATAGTTGCTATAGTGACCTTGACTTCAGGAATAGACCTTGGTATCGCAGCTTGTGGCACTGGCCAATGTGTTGGTGATTGCAACAGCCACTTTGGTCCTTGCCACCAGAGTGAAGTCTTGATGAGTTGATTGGCATCCATTCCACGACTTAGTAAGTCTGCTGGATTGTCCCGTGAGGGTACATGTCTCCAACTCTGTGTCGAAACCATGTCTTGGATTGCTGCTACTCGATGCGCCACAAAAGTTTTTAGGGTGGATGGCAACTTGTTCAGCCAGCACAAAACAATTGCTGAATCTGTCCATGCGAAAATCTGTTTTGCTTCAATCTTGAAAAGTTGTGACACATGAAGTAGGAGTTTTGCTAGAAGGTATGCTGCTACAAGCTCAGCTCTGGGAATGGTGATTGTTTTCAATGGTGATACTCTTGTTTTAGCCATTACCAGTGACACTGATACTGTCATGTCTTCATGTACACTGCGAAGATAAACTGATGCACCATAAGCAACAGAAGAAGCGTCAGCAAACCCATGTAGAGATTGAAAGACAACTGGGCTGTCATTAATGGTTTGTCTTCGTGGGATAGGATGCTTGGTTATTGATGGTAAACTATTTATCCAGGTGTTCCACTTCTGTTGTACTTCATTAGGAACTTCATCATCCCACTTGAGTGGAAGTTTCCACAGAGATTGTAGAAGTACTTTTGATGGAATGATGGCTGGGGCAAATAGACCGAGTATATCGTATACTTTGGAAGAGATGGAGGCAATGATTCGCTTGGTGAGAATATGTTCCTGGTCTTCTTGCTTGCTTGGAGGAATGGCTATGTGAAGATTGTCCTTAGTGACATCCCAGTGCATGCCCAATGCTTTTGGAGCTGTGTGTGGTACTGGTAATGTCAAATCTTCAGATTCAATTAGATTCTCTGGTATGGTTTTCCGGAATTCCTCAGAACTTGTCCTCCACTTTCTCAATGTCATTCCTGCTTTCTGTAATAGTTCACATATTTGCTTTCGTAGAGTTTCGGCTTCTTCTACTGTGCTTGAGCCTGATAAGAGATCATCAACATAAAAAATTTTTAGGATAGCCTGGCTTGCTTCGGGATGAGTTGATGAGTGTGCTTCCGCAAGATGTTGTATCACTTTTGTGGCCAAAAACGGAGACGACTTGACTCCAAAAGTTAATCTTTTCATCCGATGGTCTTTGATGATTCCATTCTGGTCACGCAGCAAAAATCGATGAAGATCTTGATCATTCTTGTGAAGTAAGACTTCTCTAAACATTTTTGAAATGTCTGCACTAAATCCAATACGATGCAATCGAAACTGCATTAGCACATCTGAGAGCAGTGGATACATATTTGGACCAGACATGAGGATATCATTGAGTGACACTCCTGTCGAACTTTTAGCAGATGCGTCGAATACAGCTCGCACCTTAGTTGTTGTTGAAGCTTCTTTAAACACGCCATGGGTAGGCAAGTAATAGACGTTAGGGGCTTTCTTTGACAGGTCATGCTCTGCTATCGGTTCGGCATGGTCTAACTCAACATATTCTTGTAAGACTTTGTTGAAGGCATCGAGCTTCCCTTTTCTTTCAAGTGATTTTTCATTTTGTTGGAAACGTCGAAGAGCGATGTGTCTTGATTCACCAATGGCAGAAGCATTTGGTATTTTTGGCAATTGAACAATGTACCGACCCTCTGGGCTAACTTGATGCGTATCATTGAAATGAAATATAGCTGCTTCATCATTATCTGATAGCTTTGGTGATTCAGGTGTCTTGTCTAACTCCCAAATTCGTTCGAGTGCTTGATGCAGAGGATCTTCTTTAACTTGAATTTTGAGTATGGGTGTGGGAGGTTGATAATCTAATGGACCAGTGACTGTCCAACCAAAGATGGTTGAAGAAACGGCAATATCTTGTGCTAGATGATATTTGAAGGATCCGAGTATGCATCGGCAACAGTCTAGACTGCCAATTAGCACATCAAGAGGGCCTCCAAAGTCAGGATCAGCTAATGTTAGATCCTTAATATACTGTTCATTCAGAATGTCTTCTTGTCTTTTCGGAGGGTGTGCTGCTGGTAGCTTTGGTACGACAGAGAGCCGCAATGTTAATGTTTGATTGACATCAGAGCTGGACTGAAGTGTTGCCTGTACGTAGTGTCTGCTTGTTCCTCCACCATATGCTCCCTCAATTATTGAGCGTTGTGGGTAGCGTTTCAATTTCAGGTGGGAGGTCAATCCTTCAGTAATAAGTGAGGAAGCAGCACCGGTGTCAAGTGCAGCTCGAGCTGGTCGATGTCTGGAACCATTCACTGCTTTCACAACAGCAGTATTAAGGAAAGCGATCGTCGGAGGAGCTACTGAGGTTGCAACCTTTTCCGTCGCATCCACAACACTAACAGATGTTCCCAGTAGATTAATTGTTTTTGTTGTCTCAGATTCTGTGTTGGCATTAGCGTCTCTATGAAGCAAGGAATGATGTCTTCCATGGCAGTGACGACAGCTGAAGGTAGACGTACATTGACGGTGAGTATGAGAATGATGTAGGCAATTTGTGCAACGACGATTGTCCTTAACATACTTCTGTCTATGTGGGACGTCATATGAAAGGAAGACTGAGCACTTGGCAAGAGAATGTTGCTGGTCATTGCAGAGTAGGCATTTGGAAGGAGTAGTTTTACTAAAAGTTGTAGTAGCTTTGGATGATGGATTCATCTTCTTTCCTGATGTGGTTGAAGTTTTCTGTGACAGGTGAGTGGTAGGTGTTGTTTCAACTTTAGCCATGTTGTACTCAAGTGGCTCGAAAAATTCGAACATTTGCTCCAGAGTCGGGAGATCTTTAATACTGGCAGTGTGCTTTGTCCATTCATCCTTGAGGCGTGTATCGAAATCTTCAAATGCGAGTGCTGCGAGAAACTGCGATAAGGTGGCTGCTTTCATGGTTTTCATGGCTTCATAGTTCAGAAGAAACCGTTGACGCATTCTCCTCAAGCTTTCTCTGTCGTATGTGTATTTTTCTCTTGCTATGAGACTTCGAATATGATGAGGATATATAATCTTTGGGCTTCCATAATTGTTTACTAGGGCCTTGATAGCATTATCATAGCCATCTTCTCCTTGCGAATGGACAAGAACGATGTCTTTGGCTTCGTCAGACTTCATCGCTTTGATGAGCAGACATCTCTTCTCTTTATCATTGAGATGTTTTCCTCTTGTATTTATTGTAGATGAGAACAGATCATAGAAAGCACGCCAATCTATCGGTCTCCCAGAAAAGGATGGCAATTCAATATCGAATTTCGTGTGTTCCCGTACTGGCACAGTAACGGGAATTGGAGTTGTTGAGGACTCCCCATCAACTTTCTTCTTTTCATTTGCTTGTGCTTTGCTGAGAACCTTGATGTATTTTGTGATGTCATTTTTGAAGTGTTGTCGGAGAGGTGAGATTTGGTCATCATCTTTGTATTCTAGTGTATCATGTTGGAAAGTGGAAACACGTGTTGACAGCTTAGCATAGGCTTCTTCAAATGCCTTTGTTGTGATATCTGTGATGTTTGATAGAAGTTCAAATTCAGCTTCGATTGTGAGGGCTTCCTGATAATGTTGATGTTGCTCAATGAACTCTTGCATTTGCTGTTGAAGATGGCGATGCTGATCTTTTACCTCTTCACCCTGACATGCTTCATCATACAACTCTTCTTCTGTGGCCTCTTTTAGCTCAAGTAGAGACTCAAATCGATTTTGAAGAGCAATGTGTAGATCACACTCTCTTTGAAGATCTTGCTTGAGATTGTAGAGTTCTTTCTGTTTGACATCTCGAAGAGGGTAAGTTTGAATCACTTCTAGCCTGGTCTTGATCTTGGTGATTCTGCCTCGCCTGAAGGATCTCTTTCCTTTTGCAGAGTCGAGGCTGTTAATTCCTTTAACGAGTTGGAGATCGTCCATCGCAGAAATAGTTCCCACTGAGTTCGACTGACTCTTTTCTACTGGTTTAGACAAAGACTAATCTTTGTAAGGTGAAATCTGTCTTAGCCAGAGAATTGAATCTAACGTTGAACTCAGCGACGAATCGTAGACTAGGAGTAAGTAGTTCGTAGATTCCGCAAGGAGAAATCTTCTCAGCTGTTTCCGGTTCGGCCTTCTTGATGAAATTGAAGATCCGGCTCGAAGGACCAATGTTCGCAATGGCGAAACTTATGAGAGCTGGAATACACGAAGGACCAGAAGATTCAAGATGCGCGCAGGAGGTAGTGGTCAAATATACTTTAATGAATCTCGACTTTACATTGAAATACATTACACTTATAAGGAATGAGCTTGAGCAAAGTACCAGTGGTTTTAATGTTACAGGAAATGGGTAAGGAATGGTCATAGGGAAACGATAATGATAAATGGATGATAATAATAAATTCTTCTCTTTGGTCTTCTCCTGTTCAGGATGAACGAGGCGTGACCATAGGTGTGGTCAGAGGTGTGGTCCTGAACAATGTCAATGACACTCTTTCCATTACCAACTAGAATACTCCAGGAATTTGCCACAGTATAGCCTAATGAATGAATTGTACAAGGTTGTAGATAGATCACTGTGACCAATTACACCATTATTACAATTTCCACTGCTGTGTTATTTCAAAATAGTACACATTTTGGTGTGAATAATTACTCTACCAATAATAGCATTATAGTTGTCTACGTTACCATCAAAATAATTCTATAAAACGATGCAAAAATATACTATGTACAAGATTGTATTCTAATTGACATTTTCTTAAAAATAAATCAATATGCTCTCTGTGCTTATACTTGTAGCCAAGGTCTATCATTATGTTCTTGTACTGTTACTTTAAAGTGGAGAGAGTCATTGACAAGGTAGCAAGTATTGGCAGCTGCACTGTAGGACAACTTTGAATGAGGAACAAACTTTGAATAACCCCAACCACCACCTCCAATTCTTGCATGTTTATTATCAATAAACACTAAATTTAATCTTTCATGTCCTGCATCTTGTAACTGGTTTAGTAGTTCTAATGTGACAGTCCCTTTGAAGGGCCACTTGAGCTTCTCCTTATATGGAACATCTAACAAATACGCAAACACTGACACATGAGTTCCTGCACCATCATCATATCCATTGCAGCGCACTTTAATATTCATCTTGTATCCATTAGGAACTGTGAAGAAAGGTTCTGATTTAAATTCTACATTCTTTTCCTTCTTCTCTGCAAAATTATAAACATTGACAAAAATTGTTTTTTTGCCTTTTAGTTCCTCTAGGCCAATACTCAGTTCATCTATTTTTTTGAGTGAAAGATGGAGATGTACTTTGTCGTCCTCGTGATCTTTCATATCTTTCCTCTTCATCTTCTCTGTACATCCTATGTTGCTGTACTTGCATGACACTATAGTATACTCGCACTCACTGGCTACATGATCCTGGACTCTTCCCCTCTCTATAGTAAGTGTACAGTCTTTGTTGAGACAAGGAATGGGCTTCTTCGAACACTTCTGGTCATGTTCTGTAGTGGTGCTTACATAAGTGCCTTCTACTCCACAATATCCACACTTGTAAGATCTGTTGGGACATTTGGACTTTAAATGGTCTTCTAAGTCCTTCCTCAATATACTAACAGATACTTCATTACGTTGACACTTGTTGGGGCAACATATTAAGGTATATCTGCAAGTATTCTTGACATGGTCCTCTAGAGTAGCTACAGTTCCTGTCCATTGACAGATGTGCTTCCTACACCTTACACGCAAAGCTTTGATCTCGCTCGAACCTGGAATGCAAGCAAGTAACAATCTTAATTACTCCGACTTAAAAGAGAAATTTCTAGCTTACTTCTAACATCCTCAAAGTATTTTGGGTCCTTCCTTCCACACATGGGACAAGGCTTGCTGCCATTTTTCTCAATGCACTCCTTACAGAATAACTTGCCACATCCTCCAGAGGCTCCATGCTGCATAGGCTGGCCTTTAGCTACTTCTAGACATATTGAACACTTCAATATGTCCTGAGGTTCATCGATAAACTTGTAATCAAACTTGCTAATAGCCATCACAACTACCCTATTTACTTAGTGACCTTTAACCCTAGACAGGATGCAATTGGTGGTGGCCCCAAGAGAATTAACTTATTCATATCATGCACACATTTTAAATTAACATACAAACACACATACATTACATATTGTCATTTTGCTGGTAACTTCTCAATATTACCACATAAGGAATTTTATCTTTCACGCAAGCATGAGTCACTATATGTATACAGTTTTCTTTCACTGTGTTCAGTCTCGCCTGCCACTAATTAAATTATGACTACACCTTCACACCTCCCAAGTACAACTCACGTGTCACAGAAATTGTCCAACACCAACTAACATTCCCAGGGGATGTGCCCCACCACACAATGATCTCATGTTCTGTATCATCTGTATATACAAAGTTCCTTGTTCAGTCAGCCTCATTCAGTTCAGTAACCACTAGAAGGCTCCACAAGCCGAAATATTATGGTTTTATTCTACTGAAATAAATTCTCTGAAACTTGCTACACCTGGCTAGCTATCAGGGTAGCTAGTTCTATTAAATAGTCTAGCTGCCTGTAACATCGCCGTTTTTTATTTTCGCTAAAATAATTGTATTATGCGCGCAAACAAAAAAATTCGCGGGTATCGCCGATTATATTGACCAAAGTTTCTTGTAAGACATATTTTTGTAAAGGAATGTATATCTGGATGGCACCCCTTCTAATATTGCTGTACATACCTTCAACAAACACTGTGCTAAATTTCATGCTATGGTTCACTCTGTCACAATATTGCATCAAAAGTACAATTTCCCACTTGTGCACCGATACCAGCAGAGTCACCAGGAAATAGCACTTCACATAGAGATCATCAGTGCTAAGAATTACTCCCACAAGAGGTGTTCCTGAGCAGAAATATTTGAAGAACTGCATTCCAAGGTGCCACATATGGGCCCAATATTTTTTTTCAAAACCACCTTTGCTTCACCGAGTAGGTGGGGTTGGACAAACACACATGGCTTATTGGAACCAATGTGGACTATTGTGCCTGAGGCTTCCAAAATCTGCTATGAACTAGCATCTGGAAGGTCGCAGAAAAATGACAGCAAATATACCAAACATGACATTCCACCTGCTTTACCTTAGCACCTTATCTCCTAGTAACACTATGTAGTGAATTTCAATGATGGACTACACTTAGCTGATTCATGTTCACTTTGTTTCCATTTACATTTCCATTGACACATTCCAACACAGTCATTTCACTCAGATATGTAACCAGCAAGTTACTTTGATCCAGTCAGTCAGTATTATTTTCCTTATACTAATATACAATTCTTGAAAAAGATTTCATAGTGGACCTTATCCACAACTGCACTGTATTATGGCTTATTGTGTTAAGTACAAAACTGATCATGACTAGGGAAAGGATTATGACAAAAGTGTATCTCACAGTCACCTTGAAGATATCTAGCATGGAATAAATAAATTTATTTATCATTACTCAGGCATTCCCAAAGAGATTGTATTTTAGTGCTTTCTCATAAACTAATGGTAAACAATAATACTTAAAACATAACAAGATTATAAACACTAGCTATAATTGCTAGTTAAAATGTTGATATATAATGCTATGCTTTTATATCATTAGTCTGCAGATACACATGTTAAGTGTTCTGTGTCTATGTATTTGATGAGTAGGCTACTTGAGGCCAAGAAAACTAAATACATTAATTCTCATCATTCATCATCTATGAACTGTGTATGCACGCAGTATGGTTCCTGTTCACGCCTGAAATGTGAGAAAGTTGGTGAGCAACTAGCAGGAAAAAAAACTGTTCAAAGCACTTTTAAGCTCATGATGAATAATCGGAAAGAGATTGACAGGCAGGATCGTTTGCCAGCCCATATTGAATCCCCTGGAACCAATAAGGATAACCTTTTCAATGACTTAATCACCCTCTTTGATAAAAGAAAAAAAAGGTTCATTTGGCATGATGGAGGTAGAACGCTTGGTAAAAATGGCATTTCTTCTTTGTGTGATACCTTATGGTACATAGACGGACATCATCAACCTTAGAGGTACGTTCTGGATCCATACCTGCTCCATTTAATAGCTTTAATGGATACAATGTTCCTGAACGAAGCAAATACAGGAAGTACAAAGCAGCCAACTGTTTTATAGAAGTATGTTTCTAAGACTTTATTCTCCTCAGTAGCTGGATCATGCTCTCAAAGTGGACTGAATTATAATCAACTACATATGGTGGCTCTCCAGTGCTGTGCTATATTACTGTTCAAGAAATGAATTTTTGATAGCTAGCTAGTGCAGCGCTGAAGATATAGCAATACCTTCCAAACAGTCAGTTCAACTGCAATTTTGCCACCGAAACCCTCGAACCAAAGTTGTAGCTCAGTACAAAAATAGGCTGCTTGTTTAAATGATGATTAAAAAATGACAGTTTAGTCAAGATCATTTTGATACGCTTATTGTGCAGCTATATTCCAATATTTGCATGGATATGTTGTAATGTTTATAGATATTTCACTCTTTATGTGCATGAATGACAACCCTTATCTGAAATTGTGGAGCCTGGTGTGCCTGTAGCAGCTGTGGAAAGAGGACGTCAAGTGTTTGTATCACTAATTCAAACTCAAACATTCCAAGTTTGTGATCATGATTTCATTTGATTCAGTGTCATACCAACTGTGTTATTAATTGTTGACATTCCTACTGCTATTGATGGTTCCTGGTAGATGGACACAATTTATTGCCAGCCTAAAGGATGCAATGTTTGAGCCATCCAGTGAACTGAGGCATGCCACTGATCAATTAAATGGTATTCTCAACACTACACTAACAAACAAGTCTGTCCTGTTTCTATACACTGATGGTGGTCCTGACCACAGGACCACATTTGTTTCAACACAGTTGGCTCTAATTGCATTATTCCTCAATCTTAATTTGGATATCTCTGTGCAGCTAGGACTGCTCCTCACCACTCATGGAGAAATCCTGTTGAACGCATGTTGTCACTCTTGAACCTTGGCTTTCAGAGAATAAATAGGCTTGATGCAGAGTTCAATGATGGAAAAAGCTAAAGGAGCTTTTAAGAATTGTAACAATGTTGCACAACTTCGAAAGGCAGGTGAATTACTAAAGGAAGAAGTAGCTAAATCTCGGAAACTACTATTACTCTCCTCCTTGATGTCACCTGTCCCCTTGAACTGAAAGATAAGAAGTTTGAAGTTTATAAAAGCAGTTCAAGCTCAGATATTCATGAATTTTGGGAAGTTCTTCAATTGATAGAGCCAGCTCTGACAAGATAAGACACTAATAAAGAGCATGTGTCCGACAAAAAAGGACTGAAAGACTTTTTTATCATTGCTACGTTAACTCATCATTATTTTTTCTCTATCAAAAAGTGTGGTGAAGAGGGATGTAGGATATGCAAGCCTGTATATATGCCTAAATGTGAACTTGGAGAAAATCAAGCACCTACCAGATCCTAATCTTGGAGAGAAAGATCACTATTTACCTTTCTGTGATGCCTTCAAGAAGAAAACCACTACCATATACAACACATATACTTGATGACTTGGCTTACACATGTGGCTCAGCCTTACAAAATCGTAACCTTCCTGAGAAGTTCTCATGTGTGTATAAGAACATAGGTGCTCAGATCCGATTGAGAAAAAATAATACTCTGCTGGTTATGAGTCAATTTGCACTTACTGTGCTGATAATATGGAATATGACAGCAACAAATTTTACCGTTTGTGTTCTTCATATTCCAGATCCAAAAAAAAAATTTGCAAGTGAAAATATTAACAGAACTTTTTCAATTATATTGTGAGCTAGGTGCTATTCTAGTTTTGTTATGTAAACTTCCTACCTAATACTACATGCAAATCAATTTTTTCCAATGCCACTTTCCTAATAATGAATAATGAATAATGAATAATGTCAATGACACTCTTTCCATTGCCAACTAGAATTGTCCACGAATTTTGCCACAGTATAGCCTAATGTACGAATTGCACACGGTTGCAGATAGATCACTGTGACCAATTACATCAATTTTACAATTTTCCACTGCTGTGTTATTTCAAAATAGTACACATTTTGGTTTGAAAAATTACTCAACTAACAATAGCATTATAGTTGTCTATATTACCATCAAAAATAATTCTATAAAACGATCCAAAAATGCACTAGGTATAAGATTGCATTCTAATTGTCATGTTTTTGTTTAAAATGTTAAAAATCAATATGTTCTCTGTGCTTATACTAAAGTTAAGGTACTTGAGTTATTGTAGCCAAGGTCTATCATTATGTTCTTGTACAGTTACTTTAAAGTGGAGAGTGTCATTGACAAGGTAGCAAGTATTGGCAGCTGCATTGTAGGACAACTCTGAATGAGGAATAAACTTTGATATACCCCAACCAGCACCATAGATTCTTGCATTTTTATTATCAATAAACACTATATTTCCTGTTTCATGTCCTGCATCTTGTAACTGGTTTAATAGTTCATAAGTGACAGTCCCTTTGAAGGGCCACTTGAGCTGCTTCTTATAGGGAACATCTAACAATTGCACAAATACTGACACATGATTTCCTGCTCCATCATCATTTCCATTGCAGTACACCATAATAGTCATCTTGTATCTATTAGGAACTGTGAAGAAAGGTTCTGATTTAAATTCTACATTCTTTTCCTTCTTCTCACCAAAATTACAAACATTGACAAAAATTGTTTTTTTGCCTTTTAGTTCCTTTAGGCCAATACTCAGTTCATTTATTTTTTCAAGTGAAAAATGAAGATGTACTCTGTCGTCTTCCTCGTGATCCTTCATATCTTTCATCTTCATCTTCTCTGTACATCCTATGTTGCTGTACTTGCATGACACTATAGTATACTCGCACTCACTGGCTACATGATCCTGGACTCTTCCCCTCTCTATAGTAAGTGTACAGTCTTTGTTGAGACAAGGAATGGGCTTCTTCGAACACTTCTGGTCATGTTCTGTAGTGATGCTTACATAAGTGCCTTCTACTCCACAATATCCACACTTGTAAGATCTGTTGGGGCATTCGGACTTTAAATGGTCTTCTAAGTCTTTCCTCATTATACTAACAGATACTTCATTACGTTGACACTTGTTGGGGCACCATATTAAGGAATATCTGCAAGTATTCTTGACATGGTCTTCTAAGGTAGCTACGGTTCCCATCCATTGACAGGCATGCTTGCCACACCTTACACGCAAAGCTTTGATCTCGCTCAAACCTGGAACATGCAAGCAAGTAACAATCTTAATTACTCAGACTTCAAAGAGAAATTTCTAGCTTACTTTTAACATCCTCAAAGTATTTTGGGTCCTTCCTTCTACACATGGGACAAGGCTTGCTGCCATTTTTCTCAATGCACTCCTTACAGAATAACTTGCCACATCCTCCAGAGGCTTCATGCTGCATAGGCTGGCCTTTAACTACTTCTAGACATATAGAACACTTCAATATGTCCTGAGGTTCATCGATAAACTTGTAATCAAACTTGCTAATAGCCATCACAACTACCCTATTTACTTAGTGACCTTTAACCCTAGACAGGATGCAATTGGTGGTGGCCCCAAGAGAATTAACTTATTCATATCATGCACACATTTTAAATTAACATACAAACACACATACATTACATATTGTCATTTTGCTGGCAATATTACAACATAATGAATTCATCTTTTACGCAAGCATGAGTCACTGTATACAGTTTTCTTTCACTTTGTTCAGTCTCAGCAATTTCTTGAACATAAAGCTGTGTAAACTCCACCTTCACGATCAAGTTGTCAATGGGCATTTTGAGATTACTGATACATGTAGCTAGTCTCCGAGTTGGTGATTGTACAAGCCCAGCCTTAGCTGCAGAATTGGTGAGGTTAGCTCACTGAGTACTCAAGTGACAGCATACCGTGTGAGTGGTGTCCCTTTCACAACTGTGACATTGGTCTACAGTATTGTGGGTATTTCTCCATTGAGACTCACACATACATATCATAGTAAAATGTGTGTGTGTGTGTGTTGGCTCTACCCCCTCTTGGTACCCGGGTAACATCTACTTTAGACAGTAAATCTACTGAGCTGATGCTTGTATGGTGCATAGACCAGATACAAATAGCAGTTCTCATTTCCCTTGGCACTTGCAACCAAAGAGAAGTTCAATCTTCATGCACCAAGAGACTAAGTAAATATGAAGTAGAGCAGTTCAGATTGTGTGGTAGGAACATGGAATGTGAGGACCTTGGTGAAGGATTCCGGTGTGTGTGTGTGTGTGTGCGTGCGCATATGTGTGTGCTTGCGTGCATGTGTGCGTGCATGTGTGTGTGTGTGTAGAAAGGGTCCAGTCAGCAATATGTGTGAGATTGTGGATAGGAAGTTAGACTTGATAGTAAAAAAGTTGCAGCAGTAAAGAGTGTCTGTAGATCGAATGAAAGACAGCCAGTTAGAGGATTGTTGTGGCCAGATTAAAAGTAATTAGCAAAGAGAGAGAGAAGAATTGGTGGCTCTAGATAGACTTCGAGTGTGTACGTGATAATGGTGTGTCCACAGCAAAGGGTCCTCCAAGTGTAAGGAAAGTGTAACTGTGACTTACAGGATGTGATGGATAAATTCACTAAGGGTGATGGGTTGCTGTTTCTAGGCGACTTTGTTGGTGTTTTGAAGTGTTGGGGATGAGGAATAGCGAGGGGTGACAGGAAGGCATGGCATAGAGAGAGAAATGTGGCTGGGGAACAGTTCCTGCAGTTTTGTGTCTGTCCTTGAATCGTCTCTAATAGGATTACCAGTCAGACAACTTTCTAGAGTAGATAGGAAAAGGTGGAGTTCTTGCTTTCACACCTTGTCTGATGGATGTAGCAGGATCTGCAGTCCGTCCAGCACAATAGTAGGAGAGTATAAATAGTCTGTAGACAGTATGTTATCCGGCTCAAAGAACCAATGTATAAAATGATAATAACCCAACGTGTTCAGGCCAATAAGCGACCAAATATAGTATAAGAAAAATGACAAACAAAAGTAGTAATAGTAGTAGTAGTAGTATAAGTATAAAAATAAGATTGGATACTCCACTCTCCTCTTTTATAGGCAGAGCACAGCAGGACCCCTATAAGACAGAAGTAAGTAATGAAACAAAGAGCAGGCTATAGAGATGGAGACTAATAGTGTTGAGTTGTAGCTAAGCATATCCTTTACCGCACAGAACAGGATATCAGATACCCCCTCTGGCAATGGCTGCAAAGTGGTGAGTCACCAAAATACTGAGCATGTGCAGCTGTAACTGAACTAAACATTCAAAATCTTCAAGGTAGTGTTCAGTCAGTCAACAAATCCTAACTTACATGAGATATTGAAAGACATAATTCAAAAATTCTAATTTTAACTTAAGAGTAGTAATTTGACACCTAATATATATTACATAATTATACGCATCAATTTCACTTTCCTCACAGATTTCCAAAGGACCCCATGAAAATAATACATACCAATCCTAACTAAAGGAATAATTCTCCTGTTTCAGTCAAGTGGGGATTGAGAGAAGCCTATAAAAATAGATTTCCTTCTTTAACTGAAAAAAACCATTTGTGCATTTCACTATATTTTGCCTATAAAATATCTATTACGTAATTTAAAACACACCAGTCTTACCGACTAGCTACCCTGATAGCTAGCCAGGTGTAGCAAGTTTCAGAGAATTTATTTCAGTAAAATAAAACCATAACATTTCGGCTTGTGGAGCCTTCTAGTGGTTACTGAACTGAATGAGGGTGACTGAACCAGGAACTTTGTATAAACAGATGATACAGAACATGAGATCATTGTGTGGTGGGGGGCACAGCCCCTGGGAATGTTAGTTGGTGTTGGACAATTTCTGTGACATGTGAGTTGTACTTGGGAGGTGTGAAGGTGTGGTCATAATTTAATTAGTGGCCGGCCACTAATTAAATTATGACTACACCTTCACACCTCCCAAGTACAACTCACATGTACAGAAATATTTGAAGAACTGCATTCCAAGGTGCCACATATGGGCACAATATTTTTTCCAAAACCACCTTTGCTTCACCGAGTAGGTGGAGTTGGACAAATACACATGGCTTATTGGAACCAATGTGGACTATTGTGCCTGAGGCTTCCAAGATCTGCTATGAACTAGCATCTGGAAGGTCGCAGAAAAATGACAGCAAATATACCAAACATGACATTCCACCTGCTTTACCTTAGCACCTAATCTCCTAGTGACACTATGTAGTGAATTTCAATGATGGACTGCACTTAGCTGATTCATGTTCACTTTGTTTCCATTTACATTTCTATTGACACATTCCAGCACAGTCATTTCTCTCAGACATATAACCAGCAAGTTATTTTGATCCAGTCAGTCAGTATTATTTTCCTTATACTAAATATACAATTCTTGAAAAAGATTTCATAGTGGACCTTATCCACAACTACACTGTATTATGGCTTATTGTGTTAAGTACAAAACTGATCATGACTAGGGAAAGGATTATGACAAAAGTGTGAGTTAAATTTATTCAATTTTTTTGTGAAAATGGCCTTTGATGGACAAAAACACAAACATTTGATCAGGAACACTTTGACAAGTAAGAAATCTTGCCTTACAGGTTCCATAATTAGAATCTAGAGGTCGCCAAAGGTCAAATCAGAGACACCTCAATATCTGAAATTGTTTGTATACAATTATTCATACAAAAATATTCATGCTTTGGTCACTACGTTCATACTGTATACTCAGACTGCCCCACTTATCACTGACCACTGCACTTAATTAGACTTCAACAATATATAGAGATGAGAAACTATTAAATAAGCTTTTGCTGAAAAGAGTGTTATTAACTGCTTATAGTAAGCTCTCTCTTCCCTACATATAAGGATAAAATTATCGAAAAGATGAAACTAAACAAAAATTAGGATCCGGAATACATAGAATTTGAAGTGAATAAATAACCACCCACTTAAATATATATCACAAAAGATCCTATGTGTGTGTATGTGTGTGTCTGTGTGTATGATAGCAAAACTAATTGGTTTGACGAAAATCACTAATTATCGCATTGATTCCAAGGATGAAGCCCGAGGGAGAGGGTTAGGGTTTCATTAGGCAAGTCAAGTTTCTCCCTCCTCTCCCAAAATTTTAGATATATATATATATATATATGTAGACATGTCTATAAGTCCATTGTGGTGTATTGCAGAAGAGGTAGAAGAAACAACCAAGTCAGAGGCTGCCACCAGATATGCTGTCATGTAGCTACCCAAGTTTGTTAAAGCTTTCAATCCCCCAAGTAAAAGGGTTTCAAACCTTTAATGTTGAGAACCAGAATAAAGAGTAGCAAGACAACAGCTGACTAACTCTAACAGCACAGGCTCCTTTTTATAGTTGCCTGTGTTCCTGAGGATGACATGGTAAAAATAATAAATGAATTAGCTATTGTGTGGGAAAATAGATTAATGTGTGTGTGAAGGATTAATTAATGTTAAGTATTTAAGTGTTCTGTTCTTTCAGCACTTATCCTTTGCTGCAGCGGTCCTTGTGGTGCTGCAGCATCTTGATTTGTGGGGTGTTACACCGCATCCATCCCAAATTGTTGTTTTTTGTCTTTTTTTGAGAGTGCTGTATTATAACGATGATACATTTTTTTATTACGGTGATTACAATTTTTCACTTATGTGTGGTATTTCTAAATAATACAACACTTTTCGTATTGAAAAATTACTTGACTCTAGCATTTATACATAGCTGTCTACATGATCATCAATAAATTAACTTGATAAAAATTAATGACACATAAAATATATTGGGCACGATACTGTCTTTCAATTGACATTTCATGAAAATTAAAAAAATTTTAATTAAATACAAAATGTTAAACCACTTTTAAGTTATCGTACCAAGGTCTGTCACTATGTTCTTGCACAGTCACTTTAAAGTGGAGAGTGTCATTGACAAGGTAACAAGTATTGGGAGCTGCATTGTAGGGCAACTTTGAATGAGGAATAAACATCAGTTTACCCCAAGCACCACCTCCGATTCTTGCATGTTTATCATCACTAAACAGTATATTTCATCTTTCATGTCTTGTAACTGGTTTAGTAGTTCATAAGTGACAGTCCCTTTGAAGGGCCACTTGAGCTGCTCCTTATATGGAACATCTAACAATTGCGCAAACACTGACACATGAGTTCCTGCACCATCACTATCTCCATTGCAGCACACTTCAATAGTCATCTTGTATCCATTAGGAACTGTGAAGAAAGGTTCTGATTCAAATTCTACATTCTTTTCCTTCTTCTCACCAAAATTACAAACATTGACAAAAAAAATTGTTTTTGGCCTTTTAGTTCCTCTAGGCCAATACTCAGTTCATTAATTTTTTCGAGTGAAAGATGGAGATGTACTTTGTCGTCCTCCTCGTGATCCTTCATATCTTTCCTCTTCATCTTCTCTGTACATCCTATGTTGCTGTACTTGCATGACACTATAGTATACTTGCACTCACTGGCTACATGATCCTGGACTCTTCCCCTCTTCTCAAAGTATTTTGGGTCCTTCCTTCTACACATGGGACAAGGCTTGCTGCCATTTTTCTCAATGCACTCCTTACAGAATAACTTGCCACATCCTCCTGAGGCTCCATGCTGCATAGGCTGGCCTTTAGCTACTTCTAGACATATGGAACACTTCAATATGTCCTCAGGTTCATCAATGAAATCATAATTAAACTTGCTACAGGCCATCTTCATGCAAAATTAATTTTTTTTTCGGTTGACAGTGAGGTTCACCTTATTATAACTATAATCATACATCTTTACATCATTCACAAGGGATACCGATCTCCAGCCAACCCCGCCCCCAAAACCTGTCCAAGTAAAGCTGAGGGGATGTTCTTCAATAGGAATTGGACTAATTGCTCTGTGATGAATTGTACCCATAAATTAGGGGCAATTAGCTACCTACAAATTATGAAATATTATGCCCACAATAATGTATTGTGCACTACCAAATGTTTTAAAATAGTAGCATACAAAAATTATCCACTCTTTTATTTTCTTGTTTAAAGTTTGCCATCATTCTACATCACTGCAACAGCAGTGGTGGTGTGTATATTTATGAAACATGGGTCAAAAAAAGTAAGTGAGACAAAAGCAAGTAGTAGAGGATGATTACAATGGATGAGCCACTGTGTGGTGGGGTACTTGCTAGTTGTTTACAATGTGGTATTGTTTAGCTAAGTTTTAAGGTGGTTGGAGGTCACTTGGAAGTCTGAGATAATATTGTAATAGCTAGGTAATGTTTAGTAGTGGTCACTAGGTAAACAGGGTTATTTGTAATATAGCTGGCAAGTATGTTTACAATTAAGTCATGAAATTAATAATTCAGTAAAACTTTTCGAGCATTGGACAAAAGCAGGTCACAAAACTAATAAATAATGATGCTGTTAATTTTTGTATAAGTTCAATGGCAACACATGGAATAACTTCCATATATGGTATAATTTCTATTTTATGAGCCTGACTGTTGGAGATTAAAAGCCAAAAGACTGGATCCCTCAGCTGCAGACTCAGCTATTCAATTATTACCCAATTACTACACACTAATATAAACTAGGATTCTCAATTGACTGCAAAATAATAGACACAACATATTTTATGCCACAATATCAAGGAGGGAAGAATTCACCACATTTTTCAACACTATTAAAAAGAACAATAGCATAAATACGGGTAGTCGTTTTAAAAAGACATTTACTAACCAAATCAAAATTCCTGCATTTGACGTAAGTTCAGCTGCTTTCCAAAAGTGCCTAGATATCTTCACAGAAGCAGTTTGTTGGTAACTCTAGGTGTAAGGGCTCCCCACACCCTAGGGTAATGAGCTTGCTCAATACAGCCTTGAGATAATATTATGTGATAACTTGAGTAATCTCACAGTCACCTTGAAGATATTTAGCATGGAATAAATAAATTTATTTATCATTACTCAGGCATTCCCAAAGAGATTGTATTTTAGTGCTTTCTCATAAGCTAATGGTAAACAATAATACTTAAAACATAACAAGATTATAAACACTAGCTATAATTGCTAGTTAAAATGTTGATATATAATGCTATGCTTTTATATCATTAGTCTGCAGATACACATGTTAAGTGTTCTGTGTCTATGTATTTGATGAGTAGGCTACTTGAGGCCAAGAAAACTAAATACATTAATTCTCATCATTCATCATCTATGAACTGTGTATGCAAGCAGTATGGTTCCTGTTCACGCCTGAAATGTGAGAAAGTTGGTGAGCAACTAGCAGGAAAAAAAACTGTTCAAAGCACTTTTAAGCTCATGATGAATAATCGGAAAGAGATTGACAGGCAGGATCGTTTGCCAGCCCATATTGAATCCCCTGGAACCAATAAGGATAACCTTTTCAATGACTTAATCACCCTCTTTGATAAATCAAAAAAAAAGGTTCATTTGGCATGATGGAGGCAGAACGCTTGGTAAAAATGGCATTTATTCTTTGTGTGATACCTTATGGTACATAGACGGACATCATCAACCTTAGAGGTACGTTCTGGATCCATACCTGCTCCATTTAATAGCTTTGATGGATACAATGTTCCTGAACGAAGCAAATACAGGAAGTACAAAGCAGCCAACTGTTTTATAGAAGTATGTTTCTAAGACTTTATTCTCCTCAGTAGCTGGATCATGCTCTCAAAGTGGACTGAATTATAATCGGCTACATATGGTGGCTCTCCAGTGCTGTGCTATATTACGGTTCAAGAAATGAATTTGTGATAGCTAGCTAGTGCAGAGCTGAAGATATAGCAATACCTTCCAAACAGTCAGTTCAACTGCAATTTTGCCACCGAAACCCTCGAACCAAAGTTGTAGCTCAGTACAAAAGTCGGCTGCTTGTTTAAATGATGATTAAAAAATGACAGTTTAGTCAAGATCATTTTGATATGCTTATTGTGCAGCTATATTCCGATATTTGCATGGATATGTTGTAATGTTTATAGATATTTCACTCTGTATGTGCATGGATGACAACCCTCATCTGAAATTGTGGAGCCTGGTGTGCCTGTAGCAGCTGTGAAAAGAGGACGTCAAGTGTTTGTATCACTAATTCAAACTCAAACATTCCAAGTTTGTGATCATGATTTCATTTGATTCAGTGTCATACAAACTGTGTTATTATTTGTTGACATTCCTACTGCTATTGATGGTTCCTGGTAGATGGACACAATTTATTGCCAGCCTAAAGGATGCAATGTTTGAGCCATCCAGTGCACTGAGGCATGCCACTGATAAATTAAATGGTATTCTCAACACTACACTAACAAACAAGTCTGTCCTGTTTCTATACACTGATGGTGGTCCTGACCACAGGACCACATTTGTTTCAACACAGTTGGCTCTAATTGCATTATTCCTCAATCTTAATTTGGATATCTCTGTGCAGCTAGGACTGCTCCTCACCACTCATGGAGAAATCCTGTTGAACGCATGATGTCACTCTTGAACCTTGGCTTTCAGAGCATAGGCTTGATGCGGAGTTCAAGGACGGAAAAAGCTGAAGCAGCTTTTAAGAATTATAACAATGTTGCACAACTTCGTAAGGCAGGTGAATTACTAAAGGAAGATGTAGCTAAATCTCAGAAACTACTATTACCTTCCCCCTTGATGTCATCTGCCCCATTGAACTGAAAGATAAGAAGTTTGAAGTTTATAAAAGCAGTTCAAGCTCAGATATTCATGAATTTTGGGAAGTTCTTTAATTGATAGAGCCAATTCTGACAAGAAGAGACACTAATAAGAAGCATGTGTCTCACAAAGAAGGATTGAAAAACTTTTTTAATTATTGCTGCGCAACTCGTCATTATTTTTTCTCTATCAAAGTGTGTGAAGAGGGATGTAGGATATGCAAGCCTGTACGTATGCCTAAATGTAAATTTGGAGAAAATCAAGCACCTACCAGATCCTATGCTTGGAGAGAAAGATCACTATTTACCTTTGTGTGGTGCCTTCAAGAAGAAAATCACTGGAAAAAGATCGACCCTCACTTGCTTATAAAATACTGACAAGAAGCCAAAACCACTATCATTCCACCATGTGTACAACACATCAACAATATTGGAGTCATGTTGCAAAGTGAAGAATGCAACCTTTAGAGGCTCTTGTACTCTTAAGCGTAAACTGTATATCCAAGATAAAACTGAAATTCAGTATATTCTTGTTGACTTGGCTTACACATGTGGCTCAGCCCTACAAAATCTTCACCTTCCTGAGAAGTTCTCATGTGTGTATAAGAACATAAGTGCTCAGATCCAATTGAAAATTATATTACTCTGCTGGTTATGAGCCAATTTGCACTTACTGTGCTGCCGATGATGATATTAAATATAATGATATAATGACAGCAATGAATGTTACCCTTTGTGTTCTTCACATTCCAGTTCCAAAAAAAATTGCAAGTGAAACTCTTAACAGAACTTTTTTCAATTGTATTGTGAACTAGTTGCTATTCTAGTTTTGTTATGTAAATTTTCTACCTGATACTTACTATATGCAAATCAATTTTTTCCAAAGCCACTGTCAATGACACTCTTTCCGTTACCAACTAGAATTCTCCAGGAATTTTGCCACAGTATTGCCTAATGAATGAATTATACGAGGTTGTAGATAGATCACTTTGACCAATTACATCAATATTACAATTTTCCACTGCTGTGTTATTTCAAAATAGTACATATTTTGGTGTGAAAAATTACTCGACTAATAATAGCATTATAGTTGTCTACGTTACCATCAAAATAATTCTATAAAATGATGCAAAAATATACTATGTACAAGATTGTATTTAATTAACATTTTCTTTAAAAAAATTGTTTTGTAATCAATATGCTCTCTGTGCTTATGCTAAAGTTAAGGTACTTGAGTTATTGTAGCCAAGGTCTATCATTATGTTCTTGTACAGTTACTTTAAAGTGGAGAGAGTCATTGACCAGGTAGCAAGTATTGGCAGCTGCATTGTAGGACAACTTTGAATGAGGAACAAACTTTGGTACACCCCAACCAGCACCTCCAATTCTTGCACTTTTATTATCAATATACACTAAATTTCCTCTTTCATGTCCTGCATCTTGTAACTGGTTTAGTAGTTCATAAGTGACAGTCCCTTTGAAGGGCCACTTGAGCTGCTTCTTATATGGAACATCTAAAAATTGCACAAACACTGACACATGAGTTCCTGCACCATCACCATCTCCATTGCAGCACACTTCAATAGTCATCTTGTATCTATTAGGAACTGTGAAGAAAGGTTCTGATTTAAATTCTACATTCTTTTCCTTCTTCTCACCAAAATTACAAACATTGACAAAAATTGTTTTTTTGCCTTTTAGTTCCTCTAGGCCAATACTCAGTTCATGTATTTTTTTGAGTGAAAGATGGAGATGTACTTTGTCGTCCTCCTCGTGATCCTTCATATCTTTCCTCTTCATCTTCTCTGTACATCCTATGTTGCTGTATTTGCATGACACTATACTATACTCACACTCACTGGCTACATGATCCTGGACTCTTCCCCTCTCCATAGTAAGTGTACAGTCTTTGTTGAGACAAGGAATTGGCTTCTTGGAACACTTCTGATCATGTTCTGTAGTGATGCTTACATAAGTGCCTTCTACTCCACAATATCCACACTTGTGAGATCTGTTGGGGCATTCGGACTTTAAATGGTCTTCTAAGTCTTTCCTCATTGTACTGACAGATACTTCATTATATGTACACTTGTTGGGGCAACATATTAAGGTATATCTGCAAGTATTCTTGACATGGTCCTCTAGAGTAGCTATGGTTCCTGTCCATTGACAGACATGCTTGTCACACCTTACACGCAAAGCTTTGATCTCCCTCGAACCTGGAACATGTACATAACAATCTTAATTACTCCAACTTTTGAGAACATCTAGCTTACTTCTTACGTCTTCAAAGTATTTTGGGTCTTTTTCTCTACACATGGGACCAGGCTTGCTGCCATTTTTTTCAATGCACTCCTTACAAAATATCTTGCCACATCCAGTAGAGGCTCCGTGCTGCATAGGCTGGCCTTTAGCTACTTCTAGACATATGGAACATTTCAATATGTCCTCAGGCTCATCAATTAACTTGTAATCAAACTTGCTATTAGCCATCACAACTACCTTACTTATTTTGTGACCTTTAACCCAAGACAATATGTCATTGGCTGGTGGCCCCAAGAGGATACAAACTGGGTGTAGGTTATAGAACCCACACTAGTATCCTCCTAGGGCTACCAGCCAATGACATCCTGTATTAGGTTAAAGGTGACTAAGTAAATAAGGTAGTTGTGATGGCTATTAACAAGTTTGTTTACAAGTTTATTGATGAGCCTGAGGACATATTGAAGTGTTCCATATGTCTAGAAGTAGCTAAAGGCCATTTTTGTGCACACTTACTGAGATAGCTAGTCTCTGGGTTGGTGATATAACAAGGCTGCCTTGAAGGCCATCACATGACAGATTTCAAGTGTTGCACATGATCCCTGGTGGTGTCCCGTACAAATAGAAACTCAGATTGAGTAACAGACTGAGTAATGTCAATTTCCTCTGAAGGTTCTGGGATGCCCTAATAGGCCAGGTCATAAGTGTCTTCAGCTTTGATCGGCCTGGTCAGAAGTCTGCCTAAGGCCTGAAGCATCTCAGGTCCTGTTTTCCAGTTGAGTGATAAACCGAGTGACCTTTCCCTTTGCTGATGCCATTATCTTCTTGTGGTCCATGCTGGTAAGACAGAGCACGAGTGAAACAGTAATGCAACAATATGTACAATGGCTAATAGAAAGTAGTCACTGTAAATAGAGTACGTTGATGAGGAGAGTAGAAATAGTTCATAGACAGAACTGAATCCGGCTCAAAGGGACCAATGTTAATGATGTAGCTTGATCGGTAGAAATGTCTACTGTGTCGCAGGGAGACAGGAGAATAGTGACTCAACTGCCCACAGTACCCTGCTGAACCCACAGCAGAACAATCCCACACTAATTACCCAACGTGTTCAGGATACTAAGCAATAAAATATTGTATTAAAAAACTGACAAACAAAAGTAGTAGTAGTAGTAGTAGTAGTAGTAGTAGTAGTAGTAGTAGTAGTAACATAACATAAGTAAGAGTAGTAGTCGTAGTAAAATATGAGAGGATGCTTTACTCCACCCTTTTATGTGCAGAGCATAACAGGGGCCCCATGAGACAAGGCATGAAATGAAACAAAGTGCAACCAAAGAATGGAGACTTTAGGGTGTGTGAGACCGGGATGTGAAGATAGAGAGAGAGTGAAGGAGGAAGACAGGAAAGAGAAGAGAGATAAAGATACAAACCAAGTGAAGAAGGAAGATCAGAAGGAGAAGAGCAAAGTGAAGATAAAGAGACAGAATAATTAATAGGTGTATGCATGGTCATTTAGAACAGTGTTTTGTTTGTAAGCAGTAGTCGGACTTCATTGTATGAGTGTATGTAGTTATGTTGAGTTTTATCCCGGACTTCCGGTGAACATAAATCATTTCGTGTGTGCGGCCGACAACTTATAAAGCAAGGTTGCACATGCGCCAGTCAGTTCTCGTATCGTATAATAAAATCCTTGGTAGCTTAGAGAGTAAGACCCTAAGTGCGTCGGGGTACTACGCAGCAAAGGCCTAGACACCTTTGTACTGCGTGGTTTCGGGAATTCTGGTGGCGGCGACTTTAGAAGGCCAACCCCGATCGGTCCATAAGAAGACAGAAGCCGGGAGCGACCTTCCATCCAGCATAATACCCCCACAACTGGCGGCAGCGGTGTTCCTTCCATTGGGCCTTAAAATCCAAGCGAGGAGGAAAAATCGTAGACGTCCCGGGTCATTGGATGCACATACCAGGAGTTGTTCATTGGTGTATAGTCTCAGCGGGAGTGTCTATCGTTTCAACAGGGCCTTAAAATCCTGCGTGGAGCTACTGACTCATCTCTACGTTTGAGACCATCCCCTGTGTGGAGCTACGAACAGTTTGAGTGGTTGAGATATCTTATTTGTGTGTCATTTCATTGTGATTTCTTTATTTCACACGTGGACATTCACCTTTTCGTTTTGTGACCTTTAATTTCTCTGCGAATTCCTTGCGTTTTCCGTGTTGTGTAATTTTTCCGTTTTACGTCTGTGTCGTTTAATTTTTGTTGTGTAATTTTTCCGTTTTACGTCTGTGTCGTTTAATTTTTGTTGTGTAATTTTTCCGTTTTACGACCGTGTCATTTAATCTTTGTATTTTTCCTTTGCTTTCTTACAGGAGGTTAACGGCGGATCCTTGGACTTGGATAGCCCTTGCCTGCATGTCGGAGCAGTTCAGGAGGGAGCACCGGAGACGTGAGTGTAGAGGCAATTCCAAGTACGGAGCCTATTCGGAAAGGGTGTTGGATTCAGGATTTCAGTCGAGGAAAGGTGAGGAGAAAGGTTCTGTTGAGAGGGAAGCGAGAGTTGAAGAGTCAATGTCTAGTGAGAGAGACGAGCTAGTGCTAGAGAGCATGGAGGGTGCTGAGTTACATTCAGATACCACTGTTAGGGAGTCAGACAAAATCCCATTAGACTCTGTCGAGAGAATGACAAGAGAGGGAAGTGTCAGTGTGGTTAGGTCTAAGGGCAGGAGGACCGAGAATGCTGCTACTCCAAGCGGGTGTGTCAGTGGAACTAGCCATAGCAGAGGGGTTAGTAGACGTCCCGGTGCCACTAGGTCAAGACATGGGACGGAAAGAGGGGGATCTACAGAGCCAGTTGAGAGCGAGTTGGAGGATGATCCTTCGAGTGAGTATGAGGATGACAGTAATTATGGGGACATGAGTCATGAGAGGAGAGTTGAGAAGTTGCTAGAGGCATTAGCGGGTACGGCAGTTGAGAGTAGAAAGCAAAAGTTCAGTGAGTATATGAACAGGGAGGTTCAACAAATTGTGTCATACCGTGATAATGATGAAATCCATAGTTACATTCTTGGTTTGGAGGCAGACCTAATTGACATCAAAGTGCCAAGAGAGAGGTGGAAGAGAATTTTATTGAGAAAGCTGACACCGAAAGCACGCAAAGCCATTAGAGGGTATGTGAGTGAGGCTACTTGCACATATGCAGAGTTAACAAAGGCTCTTGTGAAAAAGCTAGGCTTACATAAGACAGCCGTAACTGACAAATTGGTCGGATTGTCTGATAGAGAGGTGAGAGGTATGGATGCAGTGAGACTCTACCAACATTTGCGTGACCACATGGACAGACTATTACTGTCTCTTGATTCCCCTGATGACCTGCCATTAGCTATAGTGACAGGTGTATTCAGAACAGCATTAACTACCAGTGAGAAGTGCATGCTTGATTCCAGGCGAATTGATTCTTATGAAGACTTAAACGATGTTGCTGAATTGATTAAAGCTGGTAGTCAGTCCAAACATGTAAGTGAGAGGGACAAACGCAGAAATGATGGTTGGGGAAGTCGTTTTAATCCAGAACCCTTTAGGTGCTATAAATGCCAAGGGGTAGGTCACCGGGCTAGCGAGTGCAGACGTGGTGACAATAACTACAGTGTCATAAGTTATGTGTGTAACCAGCAGGGCCACAGGGCGCCCGAGTGTCCCAGTAGAGCGGACAAGGTAGTCAGGAAAGATAGTGGGAGGGTCGATGAGAAATCTAGTTCGACCAAGAAGCACCAGGCAAAGTCTCAAGCACTGGCGTCTGTGGGGAATACCCTCATAGAAGTCAAGGGGAAGTGCAATGGACACTGGTGCATGTTCTTGCCAGACTCTGGAGCTGTTCTCTCCATGGTCTCCAGTAACCTGGTGAATGATGATGATTACTTAGGCACTCATGAGAGTTTGGTCATGGCGAATGGCCAAGTTATTAGGCGGCCACTTGCCAAGGTCGCATTTGAGTTGAGAGGGAGAACCTTTCAACAAGTGGTGGCTGTGAGCCAACAGGGGGAAAGGGAGAGTTTTGTATTCCTGAGTGCGCCCCCAAAGTGTGAGACTGATGCTATAAAAGCACTAGAAGAACTTTGTGACAGAGAGGTTCTTCGTCAGTCTGCGTCAACAGGTGAGGAGGCGGATGTTTCTCCTCCGCCTCCTGCACCAGTCTCCGCTGTCCTGACGAGGTCTGTCACTAAAAAGGCAGTGACTCAGAAGGCAGTAAAAGACAAAGTTGATGAGGATGTGGTTCCCCCAACTCCTCTTGAACCGGGGACGGTCACTAAACGGGCCGATTCCGCTGGGGAGGGAGGTGTTCGGGGAGGAGCCGAAGAGAAGGATATTGAGTTAGAGGAGTCAGATAAGAATGATGGGCTGGGAGGTAGTGATGAGGTCAGAGAGTTGGAATGCTTCGGTAGCCCAGAAATGGTTGAGGTGAATGAGGTGGATAATCTTCGGGAGGATGTGAAACTGGATGAGTCTCTGAAACATTGCAGGGACTTAGCGGACAGACAAGCGAATGGTTTTAAATGGGTTGATAACATGCTCTTTCAAGAATGTTTGAATGCTGAAGGAGATGTGTTGCTTCGTCTGGTGTTGCCTGTGTCAAGGCGAGATTAGATCTTGAGATTAGCACATGACAAAAATGGTCATGTGGGTGTTAAAGCTATGAGGCGGTTGGTCAACAGGAAGTTTACGTGGCCTGGCATGAGTGTTGACATCGTAAAATATGCTAGGGAGTGCCCAGAGTGCTTGAAACACAACAGAGCTGGAAACAAACCAGCTAAGATGGTAGAACGACCGGTGGTTTCGATGCCGTTCGAATCAGTGGCATTCGATTTGGTTGGACCGTTACCTAAGGCGAGAGGAGGAGTGAAACATATCCTTACGTATATTTGCATGGCATCCAGGTGGCCAGAGGCAGTGCCTTTACGTTCTATCACAGCTGAGGCAGTTGCCACGGCGATGACCCAGATCATGTTTAGGACTGGGATCCCTCAGAAGATCTTGACTGATAGAGGGACGGTCTTCGTAGGCAAGTTGGCTGGGAGACTGTGTGAGATCCTTGGAGTGGACAAGATCCATTCCTCACCCTATAGACCACAGACCAATGGCGTATTGGAGCGCCTGCATGGAACACTCAAGCCCATGCTCAGCAAGGCAGTTGAGCAGGGGATTGATTGGGCTGACTTTTTGCCTATGGCAATGTTCGTTATACGACAAGTCCCCAATAGGTCTACTGGCTATTCCCCCCATGAGTTGGTTTTTGGGAGGAACATGTTAGGGCCTCTTGACCTAGTGTATGCGGGATGGGTGGATGAAGTATTTAAGGAGATGGATGTGTGTGAGTGGGTGATGTGTCTACAGGACAAGTTGAGCTTGTTACATGACATGGCGAATTCTAACGAGTTGGCAGCGATAGAGTCGCGAGCTCAGGTGTATAATAAAAATAAATCAGACAGATGTTTGGAGGTGGGAGATCTGGTGATGTTAAAGGTGCCAGGTTTGCATGTGGCACTGACTGCAGCCTGGGAGGGACCTTACGAGGTCAGTGAGAGAATATCTCGTGTCACCTACAAGATAAAAAAGAAAGATGGAGAGCATGAGAGAGTGGCACACATTAATAATCTCAAAGTGTTCAGACAGGGAGAGAGTAGAAACCATATGGCAGGGATCAGCGTGATTGCGGAAGAAGGAGTTGAGATGGAAGAGTGGATTGACCGAAAGTTATTGGGAGATGATCAGTGCGAGGACTATAATGAGAGTGAGATTGGGAAGTTGCTGGAAAGTAAAAAGGAGTGCTTTAGTGAGTCAGCAGGACTGTGCAAGGTGGGAGAATGTAAAATAGTGCTAAGTGAGGGCCATAGTGTCGTAAACATACCACCAAGAACATTCACATCCACATCAGGGCTAGTGTTGAGGCTGAAATTAATAAGTTATTAGCAGCTGGGATTATTGTTCCCAGTGACGAAGAGTGGAGTAGTCCTATTGTCCCAATTAGGAAGAAGGATGGTTCGATCCGGTTGTGCGTAGACTACAGAGAATTAAATGAGAGAACGCCCCTCAGGAGATTCTGGCTACCTTCCCTGAGGGAAATCCTGGACCAGGTTGGTCCATGTGCTGTACTATCAAAGTTGGATTTGACAGCAGGATTTCACCAAGTGAGAATGGATGAAGAGAGCAGCAAGTTTACCACTTTTAGCTGCCCTCTAGGGAAATTTAGATTTGTGCGTATGCCCTTCGGCCTGAAGAACGCTCCGGCTATCTTCCAAGCCATAGTGGAGCAAGTACTCAAGCCTGTGAAGGGCTGTAGTCGTAACTATATCGACGATGTAATAGTGTTCAGCGATTCGTGGAAGGAGCATTTGAGGGATGTGAGCAGAGTATTGGATGTATTAAAGGATGCAGGTTTGAGGGTGAAAGCGAGGAAGTGTGAGTTTGGTCGGAAGTACATGAGTTATTTAGGTCATCAGGTGGGGAGTGGCAAGTTAGGTATTCCAGAGGCAAGGGTGAGTGCAATGAGGGCGTATGAGAGGCCGAACACCAAGAGGCAGATGAGAGCCTTCCTGGGCTCAATCGGTTACTATAGGGAATTCATCCCGGGATTCGCCAAGCACTCATGTCTCCTGACGCCCGCCACTGCGCTGACAGCTCCGCGGAGGGTTGTCTGGTCTGAGGAAATGCTGGAGGCCTTCGGTAAGTTAAAGCAATCATTGTGTTCCTCAACCGTTTTGACTGTGCCCACGCAGGATGATGTGTTCAGACTATATACAGATGCTTCGGGAGGGGGCATAGGAGGATGCCTTCACGTAACAAGGGAGGATAAAGAGTTGCCAGTGGCCTTCTACAGCAGGCAGCTCAGGGGAGCAGAGGTCAGGTACTCCGTCACTGAGCTGGAGTCCCTGGCAATTGTGGAGTCTATTCGCCACTTCGAGTACTACCTTTGTGGCGCTAAGTTTGTTGTCATCACTGACCACAGGGCATGTGTAGCCCTTACAAGCAGCAGCCACCTCAACAAGAGATTGATGAGGATGGCCTTGAGGGTGCAAGACCACGATGTGACGATCGTCTATCGACCAGGACGACTAAACGGAAATGCTGATGGACTCAGCAGGCAGAACTTTGACGAGGGAGAGGAAGAGCTAGGGGATGTCCCAACAACGACACATCCCGTTGGTGTTTCTCAGCTTGGCTTGTCTAGCCAAGGCTTAGCGGGGGGGTCTGTGAGACCGGGATGTGAAGATAGAGAGAGAGTGAAGGAGGAAGACAGGAAAGAAAAGAGAGATAAAGATACAAACCAAGTGAAGAAGGAAGATCAGAAGGAGAAGAGCAAAGTGAAGATAAAGAGACAGAATAATTAATAGGTGTATGCATGGTCATTTAGAACAGTGTTTTGTTTGTAAGCAGTAGTCGGACTTCATTGTATGAGTGTATGTAGTTATGTTGAGTTTTATCCCGGACTTCCGGTGAACATAAATCATTTCGTGTGTGCGGCCGACAACTTATAAAGCAAGGTTGCACATGCGCCAGTCAGTTCTCGTATCGTATAATAAAATCCTTGGTAGCTTAGAGAGTAAGACCCTAAGTGCGTCGGGGTACTACGCAGCAAAGGCCTAGACACCTTTGTACTGCGTGGTTTCGGGAATTCTGGTGGCGGCGACTTTAGAAGGCCAACCCCGATCGGTCCATAAGAAGACAGAAGCCGGGAGCGACCTTCCATCCAGCATAATACCCCCACAGGGTGAATGAGATATAATACGTGAATAAGGGTGAACACAAGATTCAGTAATTACGAATGTAGACAGTCAAACATGCAAATAGCAATTCAAGCTTTGTTCACGTTTTCTGTTCAGGTATGGCCTGAACAATATATACCAAAATTCTTTAGTGAAGGACTCGCTTCACTCGCCCAATAATCAACCGTTAACTAAAGTGAAGTGGAATTTACCCTAACATTGTAGGAGCAATTCAGTACTTTCATTCATACATACAGTAGTATAGTATGTCCAAGTTGAGTTGGCGCAATAAAACTGTTAATAACTTTTGAATGGAAGTAGCTACGCTTCCGGGGTTAGTACCATTCGAAAACTCGTGCCGAAGCAGTCCAGAAAATTACTTTTAAAAACTTCAGAGCCAGCGGGGAAAGTGCAGTTCCAAAACTCAATAGAAAAGTCTATGGGAATAAATAAAACCACACGTTTCCCGCGCTACACGCGGCGGGATTTAGTCACGCGCTCAAACCGGGCCAACCACGTGCGCAGTACCTCAGAGACAATTGTAAGCAAAAGCAGTCGTAGTTTGGTGACTTCGTTTCCAGTTTAAATAGGGCCTATTTATTTAGAACTCAGCCAATTTACTGTTTGCTGACCAAGATAATAAGATATACAATTCATCATAGACTCTATATGCCACTATCTATGCTTTAGCTGTCCATTACTCCTCATATCTATATAGGTACAGTTCTCTATGGTTATAGGGATGCTATTGACCACCCTCCAAATTCAACTGCTGCTTGTATCTACCACAATTTCGACATGTCATCATAAAATCATATAATATATGTTGTATATGTCATTATAAAATTATATTAATTATGTCAATTTTTGTATACTTAAAAAAAAGTGGAAATTTTACAAGTAAATAGAAAATATAGTAAAATCATGAATAAAATGATATGAATGATTCAGTATGAAGGACAAAGTAATACTGGAATGTGTGTGGCCATAGCTAAAGGTGTAAGTGATGTACTGGACTCTTCACATTACTGTTGAGTACTTCAGAAGTTCGTCACACCAAGAAAGTAAGAATAGAGTTGAAATACATGCAGCACACAACAATCACACTTACTTGAGGAGGCTTTCAGCCGCGGTCCTGTGCTTCTTTTCCTCTAAAATTTGTACTACATTAGTAGCTCTGGATCGCCCTCCGCAACCTTCAGCCAGTTTTAGCGCACAACTAGAAGCTCGTATAAACGATAAACTGCGGGTGATTAGTTATAACCGAGCATATATTGAATACAGCCACAGTAGAAACTGCCATAGCTTCTTTTTCATTTCAACAAGTAAACTTATAGTAATAATGCGCACCTTAGACCCGCCCCATTTTTACTGTGGGCGTCGACGTTTTCGCGCGTTTGAGCTACTACTGTCATGTGACCTTAATTCGTTTCCGGTTTCGCCAAGTGCATTCTTCTTTTGCCACATTTGTGGTCGCGCCAACTCAACGTGGACATACTATAGTATATATTTACTTATCCCTAGTGCCGCAAGTGAGCTGACTTACCAATGTGCTGCTGAACTGCCCATTTGAGAAGAATCTGTGCCGGAGTCTTATTGTGCCTGACTGCCACACCCACCACCTTAGGCTGCGACAGTAGCTACAAACACATGATACAGACACTTCCTCATAAGCACTTCAATGAGTAAAGGAAAAAAATCACAACTATTAGATATTGAAATTTTCAGACATATGAGTCATTTTTTATGTGAACATAGTTCAAAATTCAGTTATCCAAAGTGCAGTTTGATTTCTATACCAAGCCCTACCTGAGAACAGACTTTTCCTGTGTAGGAATTTTGGCTGTTTTCAATCTCTTTGTTTTTTCTTCTATAGATGCTGGCTGTTGTTGAGAATCATGTTGCTTTTATCATCCAGCAAGTGAAATGAGTGAGATACTATTAGGGGTGGATAATGCAAAATTGGGTATATGTTATATATGTGTATGGATGATGCGTGTGGGTGTGGCCACAAGAGAGAAACGAGAGAAGAAGAAGAGAGAAGAATAAAGAGAAAGAGAAGATCAAGGAGAACAATGTCATTGTGTCATTGTGTGTGTATATCTTAGAGCAGCATGTGCATAGTAGAGTGTGCATAATTTCGTGTGTTAGTTAGTGCTCCAGACTTCCGGTGAATCGTCTTTTACTTCATATGTGCGCATGGGTGACAAAGGACTCAAATAGCCGGTCACGCATGCGTCTCATCAGTTCACTAAATATCAAGATAGATTTAAAACTCTACTTGAACTCTGTGGATTCTGGTGGCAGTGTCGTCAGGAGTGGCTGGCTAGTCCCATGAATAAGTTGAGTCAGGGTTTCCGACAACTACCTTACCTACAACTGGCAGCAGTGGTGGTGTCTTGACTGGATTAAGACCTATCCTACTTCGCCTGTTCGCGTCATTGATTGGTCCCTTTATCGGCTTCGTGTCTACAGTCGTCTACTGATTTAACCCTCAGTTCCGATTTCGTTCATGTCGTTTGCATACTTACAAGGCTACAAACTGTTCTTTGTTTCTATTTAGTGCTCAATGCACGTAGTGTTTGTCTTCGAACCTGGTGTAACTTTTTGGTTAGGTGTCATTTTTGTAATTGTCACCTGTTCACTTTTTGATTAGTTGTAATTGTGTGTGCCCGGTTTTTGTTTTTGTGCTCGTGTTGTCGTTGTCTGCAGGATTCTCTGACGTCTGGATTTGCCCTGGATGAGCCAGAGAGAGCAGCCATCACGAGCGTGTAAGAGAGTCAAGAGTGGAAAGAATTCTAATTTAGCCATCGGTGGTGATTCAGTCAGTGATTCTGGTAGTGAGTATAGTCAGGGTAGAGCTGGTACTCATTTGCGTAGTAGTGCTGTTAGTCCTGAGAGTCTGTTAGCTCCAGGTAGTAGTGTAGATTCGAGTAGTTTTAGTAGTAGTACTTTAGGTAGATCGGAAGAAACCGTTTTAGGCATGTTGAATGAAGAGGAGATTGCTCATGAGTTAGATGGGTTGGATCATAGTGAGGATTTACCCCGTGGTAGTGGGGTTAGCGGTGAATTTGGCCCCCAGGGTTTTAATACGCTCATGACCCAGTTTACAAAAGATGATGGAGAACATGGCCGTTCTTACTGGTGCATCAGCGGGTGGTCATGCGAGTGCCGAAAAGAATAGGCAAGTTAACAATCTACCCCCTCACAAGGACGGAGCAGATATTGCTAAGTACATTCGCAAGCTGGAACCTGACTTGCGTGATATAGGTGTACCACCGGCCCGTTACAAATCTATTCTGTACCAGAAGCTACAGTCTAAATCGGCTTCAGCTACTGTTGCTTCCATAGACCGAGATTCGTGTACGTATGCTGAGTTGAAAGAAACGCATGTAGATGCTTTGGGCTCTAGTAGAACCAGCTTAGGAATAAAGCTAATTTCAGACTTTCAAAGTGCTATGCGCTCAATATCTTCCTTGGAAACGTTTGTGTACCTGAAGGGCCTGACTGACTCGATCAGCATGGTCACTGACAGTAAAGAGGACGTGCTGCTGTTCATTGCCTGCGCAGTGTTTCGCACATCTAGACCATTGCACCAGAGAGGGGTGATGAATAGAAAGGAGGTCAATAGTTTCAAGGACCTGAACAAGCTTGCGCTCACCCTCCAGACATCCAACTCAGACAGGTCGAATGCTGGGAGAAGTCAGGGCAAGGGTGGTTACTCCAGTGGAATCGAGTGTTTTAAGTGCCATAAAATGGGTCATCGTGCCTTTGAGTGTAAGTCGAGTGTTGGTAGTAGTAGCAAGTTTCAGAATGTAGTGTGCTATACATGTAGGGAGCCAGGACATAAACTGCCTGACTGCCCAAACAAATGGAAGTGTGAATCTGTTGACAGTAGCGAGAGCAAGAGTGAATCAGGGAAGAAGTTGAATTTGAAGAAGAGTGGGAGAACATATAATGCTAATTGGGTGGCGGTCAGAGAACGTTCTTCGTATGTTCAAGGGTTTGTGAATGGTACCAAGTGTCAAATAGTACCAGACACAGGTGCTGAAATTACCATAGTGCCAGGATGCTTGGTGTACGAGCATTAGCTGAGAGATGAGAAAGTGCAAGTTAAAGGCTGGAAAGGCGTGTCTGAGTGGCTCCATACAGCAGTGGTAGATTTCCAATTCCAGGGTAAACTGTTTCAATCTGTGGTGGCTGTTGCCCGTGAGGATACTTTGTGTGGGAGAGTTTTGTACTCGGTGTCCATGGATGATTCCATGGCAGCCAAACTCCTTCTGGACGCTGCTTCAGAGTCTGTCTCATTAGACTCTGGCGCAGGGCAATTACGTGGTACCCGTAATGTCGAGACATCCACATCAGTGGATGCCGGCTCTGCAGAAGGCTCTGTTGGGGCCATAGATATCCCACTGAGTCCTGAAAGCATCCCGGAAGAGGTCAAGGTGAATGTTGTCACCAGGTCTGCCAGCAAGAAAGCCAAAGAGGCTAAGATTGCGTCTGAGAGAATAGATGTTTGTGAGGCTAATCCCAGTTCTTTTAGGAATGAGTTTGAGAGGTTGTCTCTTATTAATGTCACTTGTGATGATGTTGGGTCTGTGGAAAGATCTGCTTATGTATCTGGGCTTAGGGATGTGTCTCCCGACAGACAGGATGTTGATGGTTTTGTTGGTGCTGGTGGTTTTGTTTGTGTCGATGGTTCTGTTGGTAATGTTGTTTCTGACGGTAACGATGTTTCTGTAAGAAATGACGTGTCTGTAGATAGGGACGTGTCTAGTTCTAGTCCTGTTGTAGAGTCTGTCGTAGATAGGGACGTGTCTAGTTCAATCGTGTCTGTTGATGCTAGTAATTCTGAGGGCGTGATAGTAGATTTGCAAAGTGTGCATGAGTGTGATGATCTTGATAATGTTGCTTCGGACGTCTGTGGTAGTCTTGATGTTCCGGTCTTGAAGGAAGAGGCAGGAAGAGACGTGCTGAAGAAAGAGACGTTAGATGACGAGTCCTTGAAGACTTGCTGGGACTTGGCAGACAGTAAGATAAATGGGTATAGTTGGAGGGATGGTGTCCTCATTCATTCAATCGTTGATATTGACAATAGTGTGGTCGATAGGATTGTCTTGCCGGTTAGTAGGAGGTGTCATGTAATGTCGTTGGCGCATGACAAGTCAACACATGTAGGTGTCAGAGGTATACGGAGATTGCTTGGTAAAAGGTTTACATGGCCAGGTCTCCACGCTGACATCACTTCCTTTGTCAAGTCGTATGACATGTGTCTTAGGTTCAATAGTGCTGGCAACAAGAAAGCCAAGATGGTCAAGAGGGGTATAGTCACTGTTCCCTTTGAGACTGTCGCAGTGGACTTGGTGGGTCATTTGCCCAAAGGCAGGCAAGGCGTCAAGTACTTATTCACATACATTTGCCTTGCCAGCAGGTGGCCAGAAGCGCAACCTATGAGGACAGCTTCAGCCAAGGAAGCAGCTCAGTGTTTCCTAGACATCTTTGCACGCACAGGTATTCCCCTCAAGGTGCTGTCCGATAGAGGTAGTGTCTTCCTCAGCAAATTGATGCGAGGATTGTATGATACTTTGGGGATAGATAGTGTGGCGACTTCCCTCTACAGGCCCCAGTCAAACGGGGTAGTTGAACGTTTTCACGGCTCACTCAAGCCCATGTTGGCTAAAGCTGTGGACGATGGTGTGGATTGGGCAGATTTCTTGCCCCAGCCCTCTTTGCCATGAGGCAGGTTCCAAATCGAGCGACAGGTTTTTCTCCTCATCAGCTTATCTTTCACAGAGACGTGGTTGGACCCCTTGATGTGTTGTACGAGGGGTGGGTAAATAGAAAGTTTGATGGTATGGATGTAGAAGAGTGGCTCTTGTCGTTGAATGACAAACTTTCTCTCATTCACGACGTGGCAGTAGCAGAAGAAGCCAAGTGTGTTGACAAACATGTGAGCTTCAATGAGGGTAAAAATGACAGATGTTTGGAGGTGGGATCTCAGGTCCTAATAAGGATCCCAGGAATTCACGCTGCCTTGCAGGCAGCCCTTATACGGTAGTTGACAAGGTGTCCCGAGTGACTTACAGGGTCTCCAAGGGTGATGGTCATCCTGTTAAGTTAGCACATATTAACAACCTGAAGGTGTACCAGGATCGTGTGTTGTCTGTAAATGCTGTTACCCTAATAGCAGAGGAACAGGGTATTGGTGATGACTTGTTTGCAAACAAAGCTGTCCTCAGCAAGGACAGATGCCCTGGTTATAATGAAACCAAGTTGAAAACTGTGTTGTCTGAATTAGATATGTATTTCAGTGTTAAACCTGGGTTGTGTAAGACTGGTGTGTGTGAGATCGTGTTGGATGATGGTGCTAGTGTTGTAAACTTACCTCCAAGACAGATACCTGGAGGCATAAGGGATGCAGCGAGAGCTGAGTTAGACAAGTTGTTAGATAATGGAGTTATAGTAGAGTCTAGGGCTGAGTGGGAAAGTCCCCTTGTTCCGGTGTGGAAGAAGGATGGTAGTATCCGCCTATGCGTAGATTATAGAGAGTTGAACGCCAGCACACCCCTCAGACGATTTTGGCTTCCATCCCTGACTGAGATTTTAAAGAAGGTGGGTCCGAGTCTTTGTCTCTCAACTGTGGACCTCACGTCTGGTTTTCACCAGATCGAAATGTCGGAGAGCAGTAGTGAGTTAACTATTTTCGTCTGCCCGTTAGGCAAGTACAGGTACAACCGGATGCCTTTCGGTCTCAAAATTGCACCCACCACATTTCAGGCGGCTGTTGAAGAGGTGCTGACCCCGGTTAGGGAGGTGTGTAAACTGTATATAGATGATGTGATAGTGTATAGCTCGTGTTGGGAGGACCATTTGGTGGATTTGGGTAATGTTGTTAGGTGTTTGGGTGATGCTGGGTTTACGTTGAAGGCCAAGAAGTGTGTGTTTGGGCGGAAGAACTTGGAGTATTTGGGACATAGAGTGGGAGGAGGTGTTTTGGCTGTGCCCAAGGTGAGAATCAGGGCTATGGCGGAGTTCGAGCTTCCCAGAATGAAAAAGAAACTACGTTCTTTCCTGGGCAGCATGTCTTATTATAGACAGTTCATTGATGGATATGCCAGACTCTCGAGCATGCTCTCCTCGGCTGTGGCTCTCAAGGCTCCTCAGAGGGTAGTCTGGACGGAGGGGATGACAGCAGCTTTCCGTGAGTTGAAATTGTCATTGTGCAATCATGTTGTTCTAACTATCCCAGGTCCTGAGGACGAATTCGTGTTATATACTGACGCCTCAGGGGACAGCATTGGTGGCTGTCTCCATGTGAACAGAAGTGACGGTGAGAAGCCCGTCACTTTCTTCAGCCGACAACTGAAACCGGCTGAAAGAAACTACAGTGTTACGGAGTTGCAATTGTGGCTTCGATCAACCATTTCGAGTATCATGTGTATGGCCGCCCCCTGAGAATAGTAACCGACCATAAGGCGTGTATGGCGCTCAAAAGTAGTAGCAACCTGAACAGATGCCTCCTGCGATTTGCACTGGCCCTGCAAGATTGGAAGGTGGAGATTGTGCATCAACCTGGAGCCTGCCATGGAAACGCAGACAGTCTTAGTCGCCAGTGTTGGGACCGAGACGAATCAGATGTGGCCACCCTGGGTTTGTCAGCCACGCCCCCTGGTCATGGCTTGGAGGGGGTGATGTGGGTGTGGCCACAAGAGAGAAACGAGAGAAGAAGAAGAGAGAAGAATAAAGAGAAAGAGAAGATCAAAGAAAACAATGTCATCGCGTCATTGTGTGTGTATATCTTATGAGCAGCGTGTGCATAGTTGAGTGTGTGTAATTTTGTGTGTTAGTTTGTGCCCCGGACTTCCAGTGGATCGTTTTTCACTTCATATGTGCGCATGAGTGACAAAGGAAGGACTCAAATAGCCGGCCACGCATGCATCTCATCAGTTCACTAAATATCAAGATAGATTTAAAACTCTACTTGAACTCTGTGGATTCTGGTGGCAGCGTCGTCGGGAGCGACTGGCTAGCCCATGAATAAAAGTTGAGTCAGGGCTTCCGACAACTACCTTACCTACAGTACGTATGCCCCTTAAACGCATGTGTGGGGTTTTTTTTATTCTCCTAAAAAATGGTTTTTTAGGCTTGACTCCAATTTTCTCTGATACAACAGCATTAGGGGAAAGGTGGGGATAAGAAAAGCTGAGATAGTTAAGGGAAAAAAGAGAGCAGGAAAGAGAAGCTGATGTGGTCTTAACCAATGGTAGAGAATGATAACAAATGAATAACAATAACTTGCATTACTGCATTATAAGCAGTACGTCTAGCATCACTGTGTGGCGGGGTACTTGCTACTTAATTATTATTAATATTATTATTATTATTATTATTATTATTATTATTATTATTATTATTATTATTACTATTATTATTAATTGAAAATGTAGACACATTTAAATCTCCAAGGGAGATAAGGGCGCTGCTAGTAAGACCACACCCTCCTTGTACACTCACCTGACCACACCCTAGAGATGAGTAGGCCTGGAAGTAGATACCCTTGCTCTTACAATATTCCCTGACTTGTTGCTGCGGCAACGCTGGATGGCACTCACTCTGTCTAGTAAACAACAAAATCAAAATGTGTTTGTAAAAGAAACACACAGATAAACAATATAAATATCACACCTCCATGACAACAGTCTGCTACAGAAAATTGACGTGTCTGTGAGAGTAACTATTCCTACAAGTGTTGGTTGTTGTTGTTTTGATTCTTCCTCATTGTATTTGTATCGTTCACTAATTATGCCTTATAACCAGGCAGGTTTACTGCACTGACGATCCTTTTCTGATTGTAGTCAATGCTACAATTCTGAAACAAGAGTGGGCAATTTAAATATGCATGCAAATACTTCATATTTGTACTACATGCACATTCCTTTTATATGTATGTGTGTTACTATAAACATATAGCTAATTGACTAGCAAGTACCCCTCCACACCATGGCGCTTGATGTACTACCTTTTCAAACTAGGAATGCAGTACTATTTTATCCATTGGTTTCCCTCTCCTACTCTCTTTCTTCCTGAGCCATCTCAGTTTTTCTTTCCTCCCTTCAACTCACATATCCCCTTCTCCTTTGTATCTCTCTTGCTTCTCAGTATCTCTCTCCTTTTAATTGACATTGATTCCTATCGCCTTCTACCAAATGTGACGAAGCTTTACCCTGCCACACTGTGGCACTTGATGTACATAGTAAGTTTAGGAAATAAGAAACATTACAGCACAAGATATCTTGGTTTCACTTCTTCAATGAATTAATCACCTTGGTCAGCCTTTTTCTATTTTTTTTTTCTCCATCCTTGCGTTCTCCTGCTTCTCTGCCTTTCTTCTACCCATGACTTGTGGTAGATTATGGTTAGCTACTATAGGTGAACAAGTTCAGCAAATGAATTATTCATGAATACAGAGACCCATGGTGCTTGATGTACTTGATGTGTTCAGTTTTTATATAGGGCGGGGGGGGGGGATAAAGTGGGCAAGAAAAAAAGAAAAGAAAGAAGATTATAATAGCTTTGTAAGGCTCTATGGGAACTTTGGTTTGGTTGTATTCTGGTGGGTGACTGCAAACTTGCAAGACACTGGTTGAAATTCCAAATGAAAGCAAAAGAAAGAGCTTGATGTTTCCCCTCCTACCCACCCCCCCCATTCAGGAATGATGATGCTTTACCAACTCAGCTCACGAATTATTCATAAATACACATTCCGTCATTCGTTGTCGTCATCATCACTGACCCACAATCGTAAATATGAAACAAGCTCACAAGCCTGTCACTATAAAGATATACAAGAATTAGTCAAAACAAATATGGCCACTTCGGACGTGGTAAATGACTATCATAAAGTAAAACAGAAAATATTTTGGAAAAAATCAACGTGTCAATTATCACAGGTAAAGCTTTAAGTCAAGGTTTGCAAACTTTCACACATACTGTAAACTTACAGACATGCCTACATAATAGAGTCGAGGAATTAGCTAATATGACTACTCATGTATTTATAAATTATGGTACAAACTAGAAATTCCATAAGAAAAGCAATTAGTGAGCATGCTCAGTCAATAAATGAGAGAGGGGTGCAGATATATACTCTGAGCGCAGACTCATAAACAAAAAAAAACAGAGTGCAAAAAAAATAAAAAATAAAAATAAGGTTATGTTCACTTATAACATAGTGCATCAATGTATTCAAATTGATTTTACATTACATTATCACGACGTAACAACAGTTCAATATTAGTACACTATGTTCTTTTTGTTTATTATTATTATTATTATGATTATAATTATTATCATCCTGATTGATACATTAGCACAGGAAACTGTGGCATTGAGATTAATAGCACAAGTGGCTTGAATAAAATTCCATAAGGCAAAGGCAAGTAAAATTTCTCACCTCACAAGTGCTATTAATCTGAATTACTCAGTTTTCCACATGTAAATACTATAGCTAGAGATAATTTATCTCTGATAGCGTTTCCCTGGAATTTCACTGCGACATTGCCTAGCGGGTAAAAGTGCGGCAAGGTTGCGAAGAGATCGTTGTGCCCAATCAGATCATTATTTCAGTTTCCACTGTTGTGGTATTTCAAAATAATATCACACTTTTTTTGTATTGGAAAATGACTCAGCTATGGTATTATATAGATAATTTCTTAACTGCTTAGCAACGGTAAGAAAAATATGAATAATAGCAGAACCGGGATGAAAAATTTCTTTGACGGAAATAATAATACAAGATTATGGTTTTCTTAGCTGTAGAAATGAACTGTTATTTTTGGCTATAGTTTTAACATATGATAGCACAGAATCGGATAAATAGCACTCGTTTGGTGAGAAATTTCACTCGGCTTTGCCTTATGAAAATTTTCTTACTCCACTCATGGTATTAATCCCGAATACCAGTTTTCCATGCTATTATATTTCACTTGTGTGTCAGTAACGATGACAATGATGGTGACCGACGACAGTGTGTGTATTCATGAATAATTCATTGGCTTAAGCAGTTTGGTAAAGTATCACCATTAATTGAATGGGCAAGGTGTCGTCACGTTTAGTAGAAGGCTATTAATTGCAACTAAAAAAGTTGGTGAAATCAGCGAGGAAAGGTGGTGCAAGTTTCAAAAAGGAAGGCAAAATATGACAGAGAAGGCAAATGTTTCGCAAAGTTTAAGTCCATAGTCATGATAGAAGGACGAAGAGACTTAGAAGCAGGAGATATAGACAAAAAAAAAGAAGGGACTCCATGACTCAAAAAGAAAGAGCTGAAGGAAGGAAAGTAGGGAGATAGAAAAGCTAAGATAGTTCAGGAAAAAGGAGAGCAGGAGAGGGAAACTGATGTAATTTTAACCAAGTGGAAATAAATAGCTTGTGCTACTGTACTTATTTGCAATACATCAAGCACCACATGTGGCGGGGTATTTGCTAGTACATTGATATTATATTTTCGTCAAAGAATTCATACTACTTGCTTGTTTGTTTTGTTTGTCATTAATCATACTTTTATTTTCATTGCTAAATAGCACTGCCCAGAATAATTTCATGTTCTATTACCTAGCAGATCAAGTGTGGTGAGAATGCCGGCAAATCACTGTGACCAATCAGACATTATTTAGTTTTTCACTGTTGTGGTAATTAAAAAAACAACACACATTTTTTTGTATTGAATGACTCTACCATGGTATTATGGGTGAGCAAGCGAGACACTATCAGGGGTAACACAATTGAAAATCTGGGATACTTGTTTGTTTATATATGTGTGGACATACGTATGTCATCTTGTACTTTGACCCTCACGTTTTTGTGTTTGCTTCGTGGTCTACCCCTTATACTCCACTAAACAGAATCTTTCGGTTTAGTGATCCCATATCATTCAAGTAAATTTAATTGTTTACCCCTTCATATTAGGTTATTTCAAATTGCCACAAGACACACTTCAGTCTTAAAAACTTACTATAACACTGTGCAGTAATTCTTTAGAACTTCTTGTTTTTTCAAGTTGCAAAAATTTAATGTTATGGCGAATGGTTACTATGGTATTGAGACCCTTTACCAGATGCAATTTCTTTGTCGTTCATAGGCAGCTATGAGTGCTTGTTGTCAAAAGCTACTGGTAACTAAGACAGTCAGAATGCGATATTAGAGATTACAGATAATACCAGTACTCGGGAAATTGAGGTAAGAAAGTAGTTCAGTATTTGTTAGATAAAGTATGGTCACAGCAGATGTACTTACACTTTTACAAATGGATAGATATATTCTTTTGAAGTGTTTCGTGCGCACAGGATCGCTCGCCATTTGAGCTTAAGCATATCACTAGTTATTATAGTGCTCTCAATTTAGCTCGTGTGTTTTAAATTGATTTTATCTGTTAGCAGGTTACAAAGCATTTATAACTGCATATACTGAATGCTTGACTCCACAACAGATGTTAATTAACAAAATCGTTCACACTCTGTAGCTGTAAAAATTCATAATCATCATCAAAGTACCTGGTAAGCATTACTCATGGGTGCTTGTCAAAGTAAGTCAGTGCGAGATTCCCTCCCAGAGTACGGGATAAAAAAACTACGAGTGTGAAGGAAAGTGCCCAGTTCCTAGCACTTGGCCAGCTGCACCACGCTATCAAAATGAATAATATCAATAACATTTCAAAAGCATCTTAATATCTTTGATAATCAATACTTATTAGCTTAGCTCGTACCATTAAATTAGAAACAAAATTGCAAGACGTTTCGGCTCGTGAGCCTTTATCAGTTCTCATCAGTTGTGATGTAAATACAAATGTCCGTTTTTGCTAATTTAGTATGACTATGCTAACAAATATTAATTACCAAAGAAGTTACTAAAAGTAGTGATTAAAATCTATGACATTAGAATCTTAATAGTTTGATTTTTTTTATTTACTTCACTACTGTTCATTATACACAGCAACTGTTAGTTTTTGCTTACTTTTTGTTGATTGGTTGATTGATTATTTGACATTGCCACATAACTAACATTCCAGTGCCTAATTATACTAACTACTAAGGATCACTTCAACATTAGTGAATGGTTGGGTATTAGCTGCATGTGCAGCAGCTAAATTTTCTTCTGAAAATCAATAAAGTGGACAGGTACTTCTGCAGTGCCTGGCATTTTGCATTGTACTCTATACTGAACAATCTACAGATTCTGACAGCTTCTAGACTCTGATAGCTACAAGTATATTGGTATGACAACCAATACTTAACCCTTTCAACACCATAACTGCATATATGCAGGTGAGAACAGGTCGGCGTTCTCCGAATTTAAAAAAATATATATTTTAGATTAAGCCGTCATTTTATTTTTATTATGTAAGTAGGCATTGTACTTCCTTTTACTGTAAGATGGACTGGTTCCAGTTAATTTTCAGGCTTTTTTAAGCTTATTTCGCTTGTTACAAGGCTATAGCTCTACTTTATAGGCCTGGCTGTTTGTGGAATTTTGCGGTTGCTTTTCAGTAAAAATTCAAAAATCAAAATTCGAATTCCAAAAAACGCCCGAAGTGCTGAAGAAAGTCGGCATGGAAAGGGTTAATGAATATGTACCAGTTACCAGTTATATACTGTACATCTGCAAGTCATTCCTCATTTGTTTTGTATGCCTGAAGAAGACACTCAAGTCGAAACGTTCAATAACTTCTATTTAATGCTAGCTATATGTGTCATGCTATAAACCAATAGCAGCAATATATTGCATAGCAATGAGTTTCTACAATATTGGATAATCATTTATCACACGTTATAATAAAAAAAAACTTTAATATAGAGTATGATAAATTTACAAGACAATCAAAGTTTTCTTTAACTTACAATGTGCCTTCATCCCATAAAGTAACTTATAGTTGTGGCTACTATTTAGCTATAGTCTAGCAATTGACAAATATACTATCTATTAGCTAAATGGTTACTAAATGAGCTACACATCCAATTAGAATAAAATAATGAATAATACATACTATAAGATTTCTCATAATTATTTAGTTTAAATTATAATTGCACTAACTGTGTCATAGTGATATAGGACTTACATTTAGAGAGCATAAAGCTTAGATCAGTAGTATCTTATAACCACTGGATTCGATAGTAAAGTAATTGACAATAGATTGGACAAGATAACACAAATCAGCATGCACACAAATCTTATAAAAATCAAGAATTAGATACAACCACAACATGAGATGTAATACAGGATGCAAAGGAATTAAACAAGTCTCTTGATATACCACAAGATCTCTCTCAGCTACTACGCGATCAACTAATTACACTACCCAAAATATAACGGAGTACATTCATCGTGCTACTTGGTTTCCGCGCAAGGCAATTCCTACGGAGCTTATGTCACCAACAATGCTTTTCCCAACAACAATGTTTGTCGCTGTTATGCGGACTGAATAACAAAGTTGCTAAATATCTTCCAGAACTATAGCTATTAACAATCTTGGACTACTCGTGTCTGCTCTTATGGCTTCTTCTCAGTCATTTTGTGGACTAAGTTTTGGGGACAGAAGGCAAACGAGCGTCAGTGTGCATGTACTATGGAAGTGGTTAAATCCACTCTTAAGATTGCCTTGTAAGGAAGAATTTGGACTACCAAAACCAAATCTGAGCTCAACTTTGCATATCTAGTTATTTACAATAGACTTGGTCAAAAAAAAATGTTTTAACCATTTTTCATAAATATAAGGTTTGAAAATCATTGACTATCGAGATAAGTTTGATAGTAATATTTGATAGAGGCTTTCATAGCAAATTACCTCATTGAACAAAGTTGCGAGTTCAAACTCCAATCACAATAAAAGAAGTAATTACAATATTCCTAAGTATGACTGATAATGGTGTATCATGTTCCTTACTTGCATTCATCATAAATTCTTGTAAATCATAATAATTATTTTATCTAATTTCACTGGATGATTCACAGATAATCTCTAGTGTTTGCAGAAGCAATTTCCCATCAATTAGCTAGCTCATCTAATTTCCTTCAAAAAAAAGTTCCTTCAACATCTGAGTTTCATGTTTGTATTTCTCACTCCCACAGTAGCTACACCCTTTGATAATATAAAAATTATAGTAAGTTATAATAATAATAATAATAATAATAATAATAATAATAATAATAATAAATTAAACAATAGTAAAATCTTTATAATAAATATACCTACATAACATTATCAGCATATATCTGTTGGGTTCCAGCAGTAGTGGTGATCAGATGGAACAATAGATTCAAGATCATGAAAGTCTTCTCTTGTGAGTTCAAACTCAAATATGCTGCAATTCTCTTGAATTATTTCCCTACTTGAAGTTTTAGGAATAATACCTAGAGAACAATAAATAAATTTGTGACTAACTTGGACAAACACATAGCTAGCTCATGTGTACAGTGCAGTTGTTGTTGTTGTTTTCTTTTAGCTAACACTTTCACTAGCACTTACAAAACCCAAAATCAGTTAATTTGGATTTTGGATATTATTCATTGGTAATGGCGAAGTCTCTCAACTCAGAGTCTTTACAATTTCAGATCTAGCACAAAAAACATGTCTATAGCTGCAGTCAGCATTTACCATACCACGTAGTTAGTATATGTACGTATATGAATGGGTCTATGTATATGTGTGTGCATTATGGAAGGTGGTATTAATAGTGTTAAAGAGTAGCTATGACTGTGACTGTAGAAAATTGTAAGAAAAGGACAGAATTGTCAAGAAAAGCTGAATTAATCAAAACAACACATAAAGAGAAAAAAGCTTGGCCCATAATTTCAGAAAGCCACCTTAAATATCAATAGAGTATGTTTAGAACTATAATTAAAGGAGGCTCTTGAAATTTGAATGTGTCACACGAATTATTGTCAAGTTAGTTTTCTTTAAAATATGTACTACTACATTCTCACCCATGAAAAAGTTTAGATAGGACAATCAATGCGAGAAGGTGAAATCATGTCACAGCATGCATTAATGTAGACTTTAAATTATGCTATGTCGATTAATTTTTTTAATAAAAAAATTATATTGTAAATACAATGTTCAATGTACCTGTAGTGAACTACATATCTCGGAAAAATATCATGCACACCCTAGGTCAATAAATTTAACACTTTGGCCAAGTATCAAGTTTCTAAAAGTTTGATTGAGATTGCCATGATGTCTCTACACTTGAACTACCAGTACCACTTATGATATTGCATTTCTTTCAAATTACCCACATACACTGGAGCAGGATAAGTTAGCTATGTTGTTCCTTACATTATTGTGAAAGATCTTTAGAATTAAAACTTACTTCAGACTATCAAACATGTCTTTGCTACTTCTGATTTTGAGTTGCAACATACTCTACATAGCTAAGTGGTTTTGGTGAGCATAATCAATTTTGAGCGGTCACACCTACCAACGTTTAACCCTCTGATGATGATTCCTACCACACAAATTTGAGCCATACATTTATTGGTTATGACACAGTGCAAATGTTGTAACAATCTTGTCCTAATTACTTTGGACAAGAATTCTAGGTGGAAAGGATTCATTTGAGCACATCCCAGTTCAAAAGTACAATATTTTGATAGGAATTCATGTAATTTTGGGGTCTCTGAAAGTGCCAGCAGGAAATTATAAGTGTCTTTTGTACAACAATTACATTACTAAATGCCAGACTTAATGATGATGCAGTTTTGCACAAGCATTTCGCAATTTCTTTGGTGAATGAAGTACTGAAGTGTCTATATTGAGTTGGAACACTTGTTAAAAGAATATCTTAACAGAAATGGAAATATTAGGTAAGCTGGACAGCTTAATTAATAAATAATTATTCATTACCTGAATTAAGTGCGAATCAAAATACATCAGTTACTGTACAGTAATTAGTTCAAGTTGTGTTAGAACAATTATTTTATCATAAGCAAAGCTTTTACCCTGGAATATCAGTTTGTAATGTAAAAATAGCATATACTGAACAATACAATTGTGACATTATTGCATTATTTAAGTATTCCTGTGGACGGGCTGACATAAGAACAAGAATCTAATTATTACCTTCAAGTCTTATTTTTGCCCTACCCCTTATAATTACAGAGTACTATCAAACAAAAAGACTGCACAGTACTCTTAGAGACCGGATATTTAGAAGGGGAAGAGACTGTCAAAGGCTGCAAATCAATCCATAAAAATGCATGAACTTATTCTCCAAAGTGTACCTTAGTAAAGCTTTCGATAATCGGTTTCCAGTTAAGTACCTCCATAGGCTGCAATATAATGTCAGATGTAGAATATAATGTCAGATGAGCTATCCTTGAAAGCCAATCTTAATAATCACTCATGAACAAAAACTAGAATTCCACAATAATAGCAACACAGTATTAAATACCTACTCTGAGTTCCCTATAACTAAATTCTTAATTATGAGAAAATAATTAACCATATTTCTCAACTCTAAAAAAGTGTTTACAAAACAGAGCATCTGAAACAAATGTATAAATAACCTTTTGTCATTGCTAAAAATAATATCACCAACAGCAAAAAAATACTTCTACCACAAACATTGAATAGAAGGCTGCATGTGCTCACCACATTTCTTCACAAAAAAAAAAGTATCTACGACACAAGTATGCACTAGTCATTGACAAAAAGATAACTAACATAAATTCCTGATAACGAAAACAAATTACCAACAAACATGTTTAGAAAAAAATACAACAAATAAACATTGTAGCTATATAAAGCTGCCCCCAATTGGACAGTTTGTTAAAAATTATAATAAATTGCTCCCTTTGTTTCTTCTGTAAGTACATAATGTGAAAAGTTATTGTAGCCAAGGTCTGCAGTTATTTTCTTCCACAGTAACTTTAAAGTGGAGAGAGTCATTGATAAGGTAACAAGTATTGGCAGCTGCATTATAGGGCAACTTTGAATGAGGAATAAAGAATAGACTATCCCAACCACAACCTCCAATTTTTTGCACTTTTATATTTACTCTTTCATGTCCCGCATCTTGTAACTGGTTTAGTAGTTCAACAGTGACAGTCCCTTTGAAGGGCCACTTTGTGAGTTGTTTCTTATATGGAACATCAAACAATTGCGTACCCACTAACATATAAGTTACTACACCATCACCACCTCCATTGCAGAACACTACAATATTCATCTTGTATCAACTAGGAACTGTGAAGAAAGATTCTGATGTAAAAAGTACCTCCTTTTCTTCTTCTCAGCAAAATTATGAAGATTGAATAATATTGTTTTTTTGCCTTTTAGTTCCTCTGTGGCGGTCCTCCGCAGAATCCGCAGTTCCTGGGATGGCCACGCACTTAGTAACAGCTCAGTCGCTGCCACCAGAATGTTAATCTAGACGTTCTCGCCGCAGCTAGCGCCTAGCCGACTTGTCGGTACTTCAACTTATTGATGTAATTGAACACTGAACTGAACAAGACATGACAAACACTTATACAGAAGAGGGTCAACTCCTCCCACAACGACTATGTATGACGTACAAACAACTCGTGACCATATGCATAAACACTCAGAGTTCATCAACACTAATTAACGAAATAAATGACTAAGTCCACAAACAACTTCAAATGACATGCGCACACATACAAGTTCTTTCATACACACAACAGATTGAATATACAAACACAAGCACACACGGCATCAGTATACAGTCTCTCTTCATCTCTCTATCTTATCTCATGTGGGCTTGTCCTGCAGGCCCACATCCTCTAGGCCAATACTCAGTTCGTTTATTTTTTCGATTGAAAGATGGAGAAGTACTTTGTCGTCCTCCTCGTGATCCTTCATATCCTTCCTCTTCATCTTCTCTGTATATCCTACGTTGATGTACTTGCATGACACTATAGTATACTCGCACTCACTGGCTACATGATCCTGGACTCTTCCCCTCTCTATAGTAAGTGTAGTCTTTGTTGAGACAAGGAATGGGCTTCTTGGAACACTTCTGGTCATGTTCTGTAGTGATGCTTACATAAGTGCCTTCTACTCCACAATATCCACACTTGTGAGATCTGTTGGGGCATTCGGACTATGGTCTTCTAAGTCTTTCCTCATTATACTAACAGATACTTCATTACGTTGGCACTTGTTGGGGCACCATATTAAGGTATATCTGCAAGTATTCTTGACGTTTTTTTTTTTGAAAGATGGGGATGTACTTTGTCGTCCTTCTCGTGATCCTTTATGTCTTTCCTCTTCATCTTCTCTGTACATCCTCTGTTGCTGTACTCGCATGACACTATAGTATATACTCACACTCACTGGCTACATGATCCTGGACTCTTTCCCTCTCTATAGTAAGTGTACAGTCTTTGTTGAGACAAGGAGCCTGGTCATAAGTACCTTAGTATAGGCCTGGTCAAGTATCTTAGTATAGGCCTGGTCATAAGTGTCTTTAGTAAAGGCCTGGACACTCACTATATTATGGCTCGTGTCCTGAGTCCCGCTTGAAAAAGATAACAAACAAATGGTGCGTTTTAATCTCGACAGCTGAGATGAAAGTCAGACAACTAGCTACATACAGTACCTGGATCACTCACCACACAAAACATATTTTCAGCAGCTAGATAGGCTCTATCTATATAATATGCTTGTGTATCAGTAACGATGATGGAGTGTATTCATGAATAATCAATTAGCTGAGCTGGATTGAAAAAGTATTGTCAGTAATGATAGTGGTGTATGTGTGTATTCATGAATAAGGCTAGGCCAGGTTAGTACAGCATCATCGGGAATGACAACAACGACGGTCAAGTTTGTATGTGTGAATACATGGGTCAATAAAAAAAGCACACTAATGTTAAGGGTGGCCGCACATAGCAACGCGCACCGCCTGTAGATCCGGACATTAATTTATTCCCCGCCAATACCCCACCATTTGATAATACGCGAGCAGAAACTATCGCGCAGTAGTAGCAGAAGTATACTTTGCGAAGTTGTAGTGTTTTAGTTTAGCTTCTTGTTGTCCCATATCTGTTTACAGCCACTCTCCATACGTCATCGGAGCTCACGCAGCAAGGTGCACCAGGCTGCCTCTCCTCCTGTAGCCGTTCTCTGGACTCTGCGCACCTGAACTCAACGGATGGATATTATACCAGGCTCGATTTCTGCGGAGCGAAGACTTCCCAAGCTGCCGTAGATCTATACCTTCACCTACGGCTATCTCCAATAAACTGCTCTCTCTTCTGACTCTATTGTTATTGTTGTATTGATGTTTGTTTACTCTTGATATAGGCGGGCTCTTTTTAGAACCAGCACAAACTAATTTGAAAAAAAAAATTGCTCGCGTACTCGTAGTACGAGATATGGGGGTGGGACTATTTCTTAAGAATTGCGAGTGGAATAGAAGTATCCAATTTTGAATCAGTTTTTCTTGGAATCAAATAATGAGAACGACTATATTTTTTGCACACTTGTAGAACACAAAAAAAAGAAGGGCACCACAATTTGAATTTTTCAAAATCTTATATAAGGAAAAAAATGTAAATAAATCATTAAGTAATATTGAAATGGAAAAAAACTCGTTGTCTTGCCCTAGAGTATCGTCTTGGCTAGCGGCGTACAAAATTCTGGAGCTCCAACTTGCCGTACCGCTCCAAAAAGTTGTTTCAAAGTTTTACATCGGGGCCATAATATTTCCTTAAGATTCACTCCAAAGTCGGTGTGCAGTATCTTCGGCAGGTACTTTATCCTTCTAGTATAATAGAGTGCCCTGCAAATAAAGAAAGTAGCAGAATCGTGCTTAGCAACAAACCGGGTAAAAATTGCGTGGGCGGTGTGCGGCCACCCTTAAGCAGTAGAAAATAATAACAATGGATGCCACTACATGCAAAAGTTAGTACATCGAGCGCCAGAGTGGGAACTTGCAGTTTATTAAAAATAACTCATGCTCTAATGCTCAAAGAGCGTCTCTCACTGCAGATGTTCATTAGGTTATACTTTCTCTGCCTTGAATAATTAATACATTATCCATTATGGCAAAGCCAAGAGAGCGTGTCATTTTGACAAGAATATATTGGAGAGATTCTGGGGATATTCACTAGCTAGTTGAAAAGGTATTGTATCATCCAGTAGCTAATCTTGTACTCATGAAACCCACCAAAACAATTTGTTAAGGCATCAACTATTAAAATAATCACAAAACAATTGAACAGGAACTGTTATGAACAAGTAGATCGAGCAGCCATGGGCTCCCCTGTTTCTGCAGTTGTGGCCAACTTGTACATGAAATTCTTGGAGGAAGAAGCTTTAAACTCAGCTCCAGTTAAACCTGTATTATGGAAGAGATATGTAGATGACACTTTTTGCATAGTTAAGAAAGGAAGTGAAAAACATTTGTTGAAACACTTAAACTCTGTAAGACCTTCTATAAAATTCACCATGGAATCAGATGAAGATATTAAGCTACCTTTTTTGGATTGCTTATTAAAGAGAGATGGTATGCTTACATCCACTGTGTACAGAAAACCTACACACACAGATAGATACCTTCACTTTATGTCTCATCATCCTAATCATGTAAAGAGAGGAGTAGTGAGATGCTTGTATCAGAGAGCTAGGAGGATAACTAATACGAGTGAAAACTTGAAGGAAGAAGAGAAACACCTACACAAAGTACTTCAAAGTAATGCAGTATACGTTAATAGTCATCTTGTATCCAGTTCTGATTTAAATTTTAAATCCTTTTCCTTCTTCTCAGCAAAATTAAAAAAACCTTGACAAAAATTGTTTTTTTTGCCTTCTAGTTCCTTAAGACCAATATTCAGTTCATTTATTGCGAGTGAAAAATGGAGATGTACTTTGTCGTCTTCCTTGGATCCTTCATATCTTTCCTCTTCATCTTCTCTGTACATCCTATGTTGCTGTACTTGCATGACACTATAGTATACTTACACTCACTGGCTACATGATTCTGGACTCTTCCCCTCTCTATAGTAAGTGTACAGTCTTTGTTGAGACAAGGAATTGGCTTCTTGGAACACTTCTGGCCATGTTCTGTAGTGATGCTCACATATTCCTCATTATACTAACAGATACTTCATTATATGTACACTTGTTGGGGCAACATATTAAGGTATATCTGCAAGTATTCTTGACATGGTACTCTAGAGTAGCTATGGTTCCAGTCCATCGACAGACATGCTTGTCACACCTTACACGCAAAGCTTTGATCTCCCTCAAACCTAAAACATGCACATAACAATCTTAATTACTCCAACTTTATAGAACTTCTATCTTACTTTTTACGTCTTCAAAGTATTTTGGGTCTTTTCCTCTCCACATGGGACAAGGCTTGCTGCCTTTTTTTTCAATGCACTCCTTACAGAATAAATCATGCTTGATCTTCGGCACATGAACTAGAAGCGATAAATACCAAACATTTTGGACCCACTGTCAGGCTTACCTAAATGAATGCACTGCTGTCCATGAACGCAGACATGATACTGCAAAAGCAATCTCAGTCCAGAATTTGATAGAACAAGTTGTTAAAATGCCCTGAAGATATAGCAATACCTTCCTAACAGTCAGTTTAACTGCAATTTTGCCACCGAAAACCTCGAACCAAAGTTGTAGCTCAGTACAAAAGTCGGCTGCTTGTTAAAATGATGATTAAAAAAATGACAGTATAGTCAAGATCATTTTGATACGCTTATTGTGTAGCTATATTCCGATATTTGTATGGATATGCTGTGATGTTTAAAGATATTTCACTCTTTTTGTGCTTGGATGACAAGCATCATCTGAAATTGGGGAGCCTGGTGTGCCTGTAGCAGATGTGGAAAGAGGACGTCAAGTGTTTGTATCACTAATTCAAACTCAAATATTCCAAGTTTGTGATCATGATTTCATTTGATTCAGTGTCATACAAACTGTGTCATTAATTGTTGACATTCTTACTCCTATATATGGTTCCTGGTATGATGGGCACAAGTTATTGCCAGCCTAAAGGATGCAATGTTTGAGCCATCCAGTGCACCGAGGCATGCCACTGATCAATTAAATGGTATTCTAAGACTAGACTAACAAACAAGATTGTCCTGTTTCTATACACTGATGGTGGTCCTGACCACATGTCCACATTTGTTTCAACACAGTGGGCTCTAATTGCATTATTCCTCAATCTTAATTTGGATATCTCTGTGCAGCTAGGACTGCTCCTCACCACTCATGGAGAAATCCTGTTGAACGCATGATGTCACTCTTGAACCTTGGCTTTCAGAGCATAGGCTTGATGCGGAGTTCAAGGACGGAAAAAGCTGAAGCAGCTTTCAAGAATTATAACAATGTTGCACAACTTCAAAAGGCAGGTGAATTACTAAAGGAAGATGTAGCTAAATCTCGGAATCTACTATTACTCTCCTCCTTGATGTCATCTGCCCCATTGAACTGAAAGATAAGAAGTTTGAAATTTATAAAAGCAGTTCAAGCTCAGATATTCATGAATTTGGGAAGTTCTTCAATTGATAGAGCCAGTTCTGACAAGAAGAGACACTAATAAGAAGCATGTGTCTGACAAAGGATTGAAAGACTTTTTTGATTATTGCTGCGTAACTCGTCATTATTTTTCTCTATCAAAAAGTGTAGTGAAGAGGGATGTATATGCAAGCCTGTACGTATGCCTGAATGTGAGTTTGGAGAAAATCAAGCACCAACCAGATCCTATGCTTGGAGAGAAAGATCACTATTTACCTTTTCGTGGTGCCTTCAAGAAGAAAATCACTGAAAGAGATCGACCCTCACTTGCTCATAAAATACTGACAAGAAGCCAAAACCCTTACCATTCCCAGCACGTGTACAACACGTCAACGATATCGGAGTCATGTTGCAAAGTGAAGAATGCAACCTTTGGAGGCTCTTGTACTCTAAGCGTAAACTGTATATCCAAGATAAAACTGAAATTCAGTATATTCTTGATGGCTTGGCTTACACATGTGGCTCAGCCCTACAAAATCTTCACCTTCCTGAGAAGTTCTCATGTGTGTATAAGAAGATAAGGTGCTCAGATCCAATTTAGAAATTAGATTACTCTGTTACGAGCCAATTTGCACTTACTGTGCTGCTTATGATGATTGTGAATAAGACAGCAATGAATGTTACCCTTTGTGTTCTTCATATTCCAGTTCCAAAAAAAAATTGCAAGTGAAAATCTTAACTGAACTTTTTTCAATTGTATTGTGAGCTAGGTGCTTTTCTAGTTTTGTATAAACTTCCTACCTATTACTTGCTATGCAATTCAAATTTTTCCAATGCCACTTGCCTATAATATAATGAATAATGAATAATAAATGGCAATGACACTCTTTCCATTGCCAACTAGAATGCTCCAGGAATTTGCCACAGTATAGCCTAATGAATGAATTGTACAAGATTGTAGATAGATCACTGTGACCAATTACACCATTATTACAATTTCCACTGCTGTGTTATTTCAAAATAGTACACCATTTGGTGTGAATAATTACTCGACTAATAATAGCATTATAGTTGTCTATGTTACCATCAAAATAATTCTATAAAACAATGCAAAAATATACTATGTACAAGATTGTATTCTAATTGACATTTTCTTAAAAATAAATCAATATGCTCTCTGTGCTTATACTAAAGTTAAGGTACTTGAGTTATTGTAGCCAAGGTCTATCACTATGTTCTTGTGCTGTTACTTTAAAGTGGAGAGAGTCATTGACAAGGTAGCAAGTATTGGCAGCTGCATTGTAGGACAACTTTGAATGAGGAACAAACTTTGAATAACCCCAACCACCACCTCCAATTCTTGCTTGTTTATTATCAATAAACACTAAATTTAATCTTTCATGTCCTGCATCTTGTAACTGGTTTAGTAGTTCTAATGTGACAGTCCCTTTGAAGGGCCACTTGAGCTTCTCCTTATATGGAACATCTAACAAATACGCAGACACTGACACATGACCATCACCATATCCATTGCAGCGCACTTTAATATTCATCTTGTATTTATTAGGAACTGTGAAGAAAGGTTCTGATTTAAATTCTACATTATTTTCCTTCTTCTCTGCAAAATTACAAACATTGACAAAAATTGTTTTTTTGCCTTTTAGTTCCTCTAGGCCAATACTCAGTTCATTTATTTTTTGGAGTGAAAGATGGAGATGTACTTTGTCGTCCTCCTCGTGATCCTTCATATCTTTCCTCTTCATCTTCTCTGTACATCCTATGTTGCTGTACTTGCATGACACTATAGTATACTCGCACTCACTGGCTACATGATCCTGGACTCTTCCCCTCTCTATAGTAAGTGTACAGTCTTTGTTGAGACAAGGAATGGGCTTCTTCGAACACTTCTGGTCATGTTCTGTAGTGGTGCTTACATAAGTGCCTTCTACTCCACAATATCCACACTTGTGAGATCTGTTGGGACATTTGGACTTTAAATGGTCTTCTAAGTCTTTCCTCATTATACTAAAAGATACTTCATTACGTTGACACTTGTTGGGGCAACATATTAACGTATATCTGCAAGTATTCTTGACATGGTCCTCTAGAGTAGCTACAGTTCCTGTCCATTGACAGATGTGCTTCCTACACCTTACACGCAAAGCTTTAATCTCCCTCGAACCTGGAACATGCAAGCAAGTAACAATCTTAATTACTCAGACTTAAAAGAGAAATTTCTAGCTTACTTCTTACATCCTCAAAGTATTTTGGGTCCTTCCTTTTACACATGGGACAAGGCTTGCTGCCATTTTTCTCAATGCACTCCTTACAGAATAACTTGCCACATCCTCCAGAGGCTCCATGCTGCATAGGCTGGCCTTTAGCTACTTCTAGACATATGGAACACTTCAATATGTCCTCAGGCTCATCGATAAACTTGTAATCAAACTTGCTAATAGCCATCACCACTACCCTATTTACTTAGTGACCTTTAACCCTAGACAGGATGCAATTGGTGGTGGCCCCAAGAGAATTAACTTATTCATATCATGCACACATTTTAAATTAACATACAAACACACATACATTACATATTGTCATTTTGCTGGTAACTTCTCAATACTACCACATAAGGAATTAATCTTTTACGCAAACATGAGTCACTATATGTATACAGTTTTTTTTTTCACTTTGTTCAGTCTCAGCAATTTCTTGAACATAAAGCTGTGTAAACTCCACCTTCACGATCAAGTTGTCAATGGGCATTTTGAGGTTACTGATACATGTAGCTAGTCTCCGAGTTGGTGATTGTACAAGCCCAGCCTTAGCTGCAGAATTGGTGAGGTTAGCTCACTGAGTACTCAAGTGACAGCATACCGTGTGAGTGGTGTCCCTTTCACAACTGTGACATTGGTCTACAGTATTGTGGGTATTTTCTCCATTGAGACTCACACATACATATCATCGTAAAATGTGTGTGTGTGTGTGTTGGCTCTACCCCCTCTTGATAAATATCTACACATAGTAGTGGGGCGGGTAACATCTACTTTAGACAGTAAATCTACTAAGCTGATGCTTGTATGGTGCATAGACCAGATACAAATAGCAGTTCTCACTTCCCTTGGCACTTGCAACCAAAGAGAAGTTCAATCTTCATGCACCAAAAGACTAAGTAAATATGAAGTAGAGCAGTTCAGATTTTGTAATAGGAACATGGAATGTGAGGACCTTGGTGAAGGATTCTGGTGTGTGTGTGTGTGCGCATGTGTGTGTGCGCATGTGTGTGTGCTTGCGTGCATGTGTGTGTGTGTGTGTAGAAAGGGTCCAGTCAGCAATATGTGTGAGGTTGTGGATAGGAAGTTAGACTTGATAGTAAAGGAGTTGCAGCAGAAAAGAGTGTCTGTAGATCAAATGAAAGACAGCCAGTTAGAGGATTGTTGTGGCCAGATTAAAAGTAATTAGCAAAGAGAGAGAGAAGAATTGGTGGCTCCAGATAGATTTCGAGTGTGTACGTGATAATGGTGTGTCCACAGCAAAGGGTCCTCCAAGTGTAAGGAAAAGTGTAACTGTGACTTACAGGATGTGATGGATAAATTCACTAAGGGTGATGGGTTGCTGTTTCTAGGCGACTTTGTTGGTGTTTTGAAGTGTTGGGGATGAGGAATAGCTAGGGGTGACAGGAAGGCATGGCATAGAGAGAGAAATGTGGCTGGGGAACAGTTCCTGCAGTTTTGTGTCTGTCCTTGAATCGTCTCTAATAGGATTACCAGTCAGACAACTGTCCAGAGTAGATAGGAAAAGGTGGAGTTCTTGCTTTCACACCTCGTCTGATAAATGTAGCAGGATCTGCAGTCCGTCCAGCACAATAGTAGGAGAGTATAAATAGTCTGTAGACAGTATGTTATCCGACTCAAAGAACCAATGTATAAAATGATAATAACCCAACGTGTTCAGGCCAATAAGCGACCAAATATAGTATAAGAAAAATGACAAACAAAAGTAGTAATAGTAGTAGTAGTAGTATAAGTATAAAAATAAGATAGGATCCACTCCACTCTTTTATAGGCAGAGCACAGCAGGACCCCTATAAGACAGAAGTAAGCAATGAAACAAAGAGCAGGCTATAGGGATGGAGACTAATAGTGTTGAGTTGTAGCTAAGCATATCCTTTGCCGCACAGAACAGGATATCAGATACCCCCTCTGGCAATGGCTGCAAAGTGGTGAGTCACCAAAATACTGAGCATGTGCAGCTGTAACTGAACTAAACATTCAAAATCTTCAAGATAGTGTTCAGTCAGTCAACAAATCCTAACTTACATGAGATATTGAAAGACATAATTCAAAAATTCTAATTTTAACTTAAAAGAGTAGTAATTTGACACCTAATATATATTACATAATTATACGCATCAATTTCACTTTCCTCACAGATTTCCAAAGGACCCCATGAAAATAATACATACCAATCCTAACTAAAGGAATAATTCTCCTGTTTCAGTCAAGTGGGGATTGAGAGAAGCCTATAAAAATAGATTTCCTTCTTTAACTGAAAAAAACCATTTGTGCATTTCACTATATTTTGCCTATAAAATATCTATTACGCAATTTAAAACACACCAGTCTTACCGACTAGCTATCCTGATAGCTAGCCAGGTGTAGCAAGTTTCAGAGAATTTATTTCAGTAGAATAAAACCATAATAGTGGAGCATTCTAGTGGTTACTGAACTGAATGAGGGTGACTGAACAAGGAACTTTGTGTAAACAGATGATACAGAACATGAGATCATTGTGTGGTGGGGCACAGCCCCTGGGAATGTTAGTTGGTGTTGGACAATTTCTGTGACATGTGAGTTGTACTTGGGAGGTGTGAAGGTGTAGTCATAATTTAATCAGTGGCAGGCGGGCCACTAATTAAATCATGACTACACCTTCACACCTCCCAAGTACAGCTCACATGTCACAGAAATTGTCCAGCACCACCAACTAACATTCCCAGGGGCTGTGCCTCACCACACAATGATCTCATGTTCTGTATCATCTGTTTATACAAAGTTCCTTGTTCAGTCACCCTCATTCAGTTCAGTAACCACTAGAAGGCTCCATTATTATGGTTTTATTCTACTGAAATAAATTCTCTGAAACTTGCTACACCTGGCTAGCTATCAGGGTAGCTAGTTCTAGTAAATAGTCTAGCTGCCTGTAATATTGCCGTTTTTTATTTTCGCTATAGTAATTGTATTGGGCGCGCAAATAAAAAAATGTGCGGGTATCGCCGATTATATTGACCAAAGTTTCTTGTAAGACATATTTTTGTAAAGAAATGTATATCTGGATGGCACCCCTTCTATTATTGCTGTACATACCTTCAACAAACACTGTGCTAAGTTTCATGCTTTGGTCCACTCTGTCACAATATTGCATCAAAAGTACAATTTCCCACTGGACTATATCTTGTGCACCGATACTAGCAGAGTCACCAGGAAACAGCACTTCACATAGAGATCATCAGTGCTAAGAATTACTCCCACAAGAGGTGTTCTTGAGCAGAAATATTTGAAGAACTGCATTCCAAGGTGCCACATATGGGCCCAATATTTTTTTCCAAAACCACCTTTGCTTCACCGAGTAGGTGGGGTTGGACAAACACACATGGCTTATTGGAACCAATGTGGACTATTGTGCCTGAGGCTTCCAAAATCTGCTATGAACTAGCATCTGGAAGGTCGCAGAAAAATGACAGCAAATATACCAAACATGACATTCCACCTGCTTTACCTTAGCACCTTATCTCCTAGTAACACTATGTAGTGAATTTCAATGATGGACTGCACTTAGCTGATTCATGTTCACTTTGTTTCCATTTACATTTCCATTGACACATTCCAACACAGTCATTTCACTCAGATATATAACCGGCAAGTTACTTTGATCCAGTCAGTAAGTATTATTTTCCTTATACTAATATACAATTCTTGAAAAAGATTTCATAGTGGACCTTATACACAACTGCACTGTATTATGGCTTATTGTGTTAAGTACAAAACTGATCATGACTAGGGAAAGGATTATGACAAAAGTGTATCTCACAGTCACCTTGAAGATATCTAGCATGGAATAAATAAATTTATTTATCATTACTCAGGCATTCCCAAAGAGATTGTATTTTAGTGCTTTCTCATAAACTAATGGTAAACAATAATACTTAAAACATAACAAGATTATAAACACTAGCTATAATTGCTAGTTAAAATGTTGATATATAATGCTATGCTTTTATATCATTAGTCCGCAGATACACATGTTAAGTGTTCTGTGTCTATGTATTTGATGAGTAGGCTACATGAGGCCAAGAAAACTAAATACATTAATTCTCATCATTCATCATCTATGAACTGTGAATACAAGCAGTATGGTTCCTGTTCACGCCTGAAATGTGAGAAAGTTGGTGAGCAACTAGCAGGAAAAAAAACTGTTCAAAGCACTTTTAAGCTCATGATGAATAATCGGAAAGAGATTGACGGGCAGGATCGTTTGCCAGCCCATATTGAATCCCCTGGAACCAATAAGGATAACCTTTTCAATGACTTAATCACCCTCTTTGATGAAAAAAATAGGTTCATTTGGCATGATGGAGGCAGAACGCTTGGTAAAAATGGCATTTATTCTTTGTGTGATACCTTATGGTACATAGACGGACATCATCAACCTTAGAGGTACGTTCTGGATCCATACCTGCTCCATTTAATAGCTTTGATGGATACAATGTTCCTGAACGAAGCAAATACAGGAAGTACAAAGCAGCCAACTGTTTTATAGAAGTATGTTTCTAAGACTTTATTCTCCTCAGTAGCTGGATCATGCTCTCAAAGTGGACTGAATTATAATCAACTACATATGGTGGCTCTCCAGTGCTGTGCTATATTACTGTTCAAGAAATGAATTTTTGATAGCTAGCTAGTGCAGCGCTGAAGATATAGCAATACCTTCCAAACAGTCAGTTCAACTGCAATTTTGCCACCGAAACCCTCGAACCAAAGTTGTAGCTCAGTACAAAAATCGGCTGCTTGTTTAAATGATGATTAAAAAATGACAGTTTAGTCAAGATCATTTTGATACGCTTATTGTGCAGCTATATTCCAATATTTGCATGGATATGTTGTAATGTTTATAGATATTTCACTCTTTATGTGCATGAATGACAACCCTTATCTGAAATTGTGGAGCCTGGTGTGCCTGTAGCAGCTGTGGAAAGAGGACGTCAAGTGTTTGTATCACTAATTCAAACTCAAACATTCCAAGTTTGTGATCATGATTTCATTTGATTCAGTGTCATACCAACTGTGTTATTAATTGTTGACATTCCTACTGCTATTGATGGTTCCTGGTAGATGGACACAATTTATTGCCAGCCTAAAGGATGCAATGTTTGAGCCATCCAGTGAACTGAGGCATGCCACTGATCAATTAAATGGTATTCTCAACACTACACTAACAAACAAGTCTGTCCTGTTTCTATACACTGATGGTGGTCCTGACCACAGGACCACATTTGTTTCAACACAGTTGGCTCTAATTGCATTATTCCTCAATCTTAATTTGGATATCTCTGTGCAGCTAGGACTGCTCCTCACCACTCATGGAGAAATCCTGTTGAACGCATGGTGTCACTCTTGAACCTTGGCTTTCAGAGCATAGGCTTGATGCGGAGTTCAAGGACGGAAAAAGCTGAAGCAGCTTTTAAGAATTATAACAATGTTGCACAACTTCGTAAGGCAGGTGAATTACTAAAGGAAGATGTAGCTAAATCTCAGAAACTACTATTACTCTCCCCCTTGATGTCATCTGCCCCATTGAACTGAAAGATAAGAAGTTTGAAGTTTATAAAAGCAGTTCAAGCTCAGATATTCATGAATTTTGGGAAGTTCTTTAATTGATAGAGCCAATTCTGACAAGAAGAGACACTAATAAGAAGCATGTGTCTCACAAAGAAGGATTGAAAGACTTTTTTGATTATTGCTGCGCAACTCGTCATTATTTTTTCTCTATCAAAGTGTGTGAAGAGGGATGTAGGATATGCAAGCCTGTACGTATGCCTAAATGTAAATTTGGAGAAAATCAAGCACCTACCAGATCCTATGCTTGGAGAGAAATATCACTATTTACCTTTGTGTGGTGCCTTCAAGAAGAAAATCACTGGAAAAAGATCGACCCTCACTTGCTTATAAAATACTGACAAGAAGCCAAAACCACTACCATTCCACCATGTGTACAACACATCAACAATATTGGAGTCATGTTGCAAAGTGAAGAATGCAACCTTTAGAGGCTCTTGTACTCTTAAGCGTAAACTGTATATCCAAGATAAAACTGAAATTCAGTATATACTTGATGACTTGGCTTACACATGTGGCTCAGCCCTACAAAATCTTCACCTTCCTGAGAAGTTCTCATGTGTGTATAAGAACATAAGGTGCTCAGATCCAATTGAAAATTATATTACTCTGCTGGTTATGAGCCAATTTGCACTTACTGTGCTGCCGATGATGATATTGAATATAATGATATAATGACAGCAATGAATGTCACCCTTTGTGTTCTTCACATTCCAGTTCCAAAAAAAAATTGCAAGTGAAACTCTTAACAGAACTTTTTTCAATTGTATTGTGAACCAGTTGCTATTCTAGTTTTGTTATGTAAATTTTCTACCTGATACTTACTATATGCAAATCAATTTTTTCCAAAGCCACTGTCAATGACACTCTTTCCGTTACCAACTAGAATTCTCCAGGAATTTTGCCACAGTATTGCCTAATGAATGAATTATACGAGGTTGTAGATAGATCACTTTGACCAATTACATCAATATTACAATTTTCCACTGCTGTGTTATTTCAAAATAGTACATATTTTGGTGTGAAAAATTACTCGACTAATAATAGCATTATAGTTGTCTACGTTACCATCAAAATAATTCTATAAAATGATGCAAAAATATACTATGTACAAGATTGTATTTAATTAACATTTTCTTTAATAAAAATTGTTTTGTAATCAATATGCTTTCTGTGCTTATGCTAAAGTTAAGGTACTTGAGTTATTGTAGCCAAGGTCTATCATTATGTTCTTGTACAGTTACTTTAAAGTGGAGAGAGTCATTGACCAGGTAGCAAGTATTGGCAGCTGCATTGTAGGACAACTTTGAATGAGGAACAAACTTTGGTACACCCCAACCAGCACCTCCAATTCTTGCACTTTTATTATCAATATACACTAAATTTCCTCTTTCATGTCCTGCATCTTGTAACTGGTTTAGTAGTTCATAAGTGACAGTCCCTTTGAAGGGCCACTTGAGCTGCTTCTTATATGGAACAACTAAAAATTGCACAAACACTGACACATGAGTTCCTGCACCATCACCATCTCCATTGCAGCACACTTCAATAGTCATCTTGTATCTATTAGGAACTGTGAAGAAAGGTTCTGATTTAAATTCTACATTCTTTTCCTTCTTCTCACCAAAATTACAAACATTGACAAAAATAGTTTTTTTGCCTTTTAGTTCCTCTAGGCCAATACTCAGTTCATGTATTTTTTTGAGTGAAAGATGGAGATGTACTTTGTCGTCCTCCTCGTGATCCTTCATATCTTTCCTCTTCATCTTCTCTGTACATCCTATGTTGCTGTATTTGCATGACACTATACTATACTCACACTCACTGGCTACATGATCCTGGACTCTTCCCCTCTCCATAGTAAGTGTACAGTCTTTGTTGAGACAAGGAATTGGCTTCTTGGAACACTTCTGATCATGTTCTGTAGTGATGCTTACATAAGTGCCTTCTACTCCACAATATCCACACTTGTGAGATCTGTTGGGGCATTCGGACTTTAAATGGTCTTCTAAGTCTTTCCTCATTATACTGACAGATACTTCATTATATGTACACTTGTTGGGGCAACATATTAAGGTATATCTGCAAGTATTCTTGACATGGTCCTCTAGAGTAGCTATGGTTCCTGTCCATTGACAGACATGCTTGTCACACCTTACACGCAAAGCTTTGATCTCCCTCGAACCTGGAACATGTACATAACAATCTTAATTACTCCAACTTTTGAGAACATCTATAGCTTACTTCTTACGTCTTCAAAGTATTTTGGGTCTTTTTCTCTACACATGGGACAAGGCTTGCTGCCATTTTTTTCAATGCACTCCTTACAAAATATCTTGCCACATCCAGTAGAGGCTCCGTGCTGCATAGGCTGGCCTTTAGCTACTTCTAGACATATGGAACATTTCAATATGTCCTCAGGCTCATCAATTAACTTGTAATCAAACTTGCTATTAGCCATCACAACTACCTTACTTATTTTGTGACCTTTAACCCAAGACAATATGTCATTGGCTGGTGGCACCAAGAGGATACAAACTAGGTGTAGGTTATAGAACCCACACTAGTATCCTCCTAGGGCTACCAGCCAATGACATCCTGTATTAGGTTAAAGGTGACTAAGTAAATAAGGTAGTTGTGATGGCTATTAACAAGTTTGTTTACAAGTTTATTGATGAGCCTGAGGACATATTGAAGTGTTCCATATGTCTAGAAGTAGCTAAAGGCCATTTTTGTGCACACTTACTGAGATAGCTAGTCTCTGGGTTGGTGATATAACAAGGCTGCCTTGAAGGCCATCACATGACAGATTTCAAGTGTTGCACATGATCCCTGGTGGTGTCCCGTACAAATAGAAACTCAGATTGAGTAACAGACTGAGTAATGTCAATTTCCTCTGAAGGTTCTGGGATGCCCTAATAGGCCAGGTCATAAGTGTCTTCAGCTTTGATCGGCCTGGTCAGAAGTCTGCCTAAGGCCTGAAGCATCTCAGGTCCTGTTTTCCAGTTGAGTGATAAACCGAGTGACCTTTCCCTTTGCTGATGCCATTATCTTCTTGTGGTCCATGCTGGTAAGACAGAGCACGAGTGAAACAGTAATGCAACTATATGTACAATGGCTAATAGAAAGTAGTCACTGTAAATAGAGTACGTTGATGAAGAGAGTAGAAATAGTTCATAGACAGAACTGAATCCGGCTCAAAGGGACCAATGTTAATGATGTAGCTTGTCGATCGGTAGAAATGTCCACTGTGTCGCAGGGAGACAGGAGAATAGTGACTCAACTGCCCACAGTACCCTGCTGAACCCACAGCAGAACAATCCCACACTAATTACCCAACGTGTTCAGGATAACTAATTACCCAACGTGTTCAGGATACTAAGCAATAAAATATTGTATTAAAAAACTGACAAACAAAAGTAGTAGTAGTAGTAGTAGTAGTAGTAGTAGTAGTAGTAGTAGTAGTAGTAGTAGTAGTAGTAGTAGTAACATAACATAAGTAAGAGTAGTAGTCGTAGTAAAATATGAGAGGATGCTTTACTCCACCCTTTTATGTGCAGAGCATAACAGGGGCCCCATGAGACAAGGCATGAAATGAAACAAAGTGCAACCAAAGAATGGAGACTTTAGGGTGAATGAGATATAATACGTGAATAAGGGTGAACACAAGATTCAGTAATTACGAATGTAGACAGTCAAACATGCAAATAGCAATTCAAGCTTTGTTCACGTTTTCTGTTCAGGTATGGCCTGAACAATATATACCAAAATTCTTTAGTGAAGGACTCGCTTCACTCGCCCAATAATCAACCGTTAACTAAAGTGAAGTGGAATTTACCCTAACATTGTAGGAGCAATTCAGCACTTTCATTCATACATACAGTAGTATAGTATGTCCAAGTTGAGTTGGCGCAATAAAACTGTTAATAACTTTTGAATGGAAGTAGCTACGCTTCCGGGGTTAGTACCATTCGAAAACTCGTGCCGAAGCGGTCCAGAAAATTACTTTTAAAAACTTCAGAGCCAGCGGGGAAAGTGCAGTTCCAAAACTCAATAGAAAAGTCTATGGGAATAAATAAAACCACACGTTTCCCGCGCTACACGCGGCGGGATTTAGTCACGCGCTCAAACCGGGCCAACCACGTGCGCAGTACCTCAGAGACAATTGTAAGCAAAAGCAGTCGTAGTTTGGTGACTTCGTTTCTACCCTTCTGCTTGACATTCTGGTTCATTTTTAGGCTCAGGACTTTGTTGCTATTCAAGGCTACTTAACAAGAGCAAGCTACAGTGTGAGGTACGTTTGTAACACGGGTTTTTTGTCCACTCAGATTTTATTACCATTTTAAATAGGGCCTATTTATTTAGAACTCAGCCAATTTACTGTTTGCTGACCAAGATAATAAGATATACAATTCATCATAGACTCTATATGCCACAATTTATGCTTTAGCTGTCCATTACTCCTCATATCTATATAGGTACAGTTCTCTATGGTTATAGGGATGCTATTGACCACCCTCCAAATTCAACTGCTGCTTGTATCTACCACAATTTCGACATGTCATCATAAAATCATATGTATATGTCATTATAAAATTATATTAATTATGTCAATTTTTGTATACTTAAAAAAAAGTGGAAATTTTACAAGTAAATAGAAAATATAGTAAAATCATGAATAAAATGATATGAATGATTCAGTATGAAGGACAAAGTAATACTGGAATGTGTGTGGCCATAGCTAAAGGTGTAAGTGATGTACTGGACTCTTCACATTACTGTTGAGTACTTCAGAAGTTCGTCACACCAAGAAAGTAAGAATAGAGTTTAAATACATGCAGCACACAACAATCACACTTACTTGAGGAGGCTTTCAGCCGTGGTCCTGTGCTTCTTTTCCTCTAAAATTTGTACTACAATAGTAGCTACGGATCGCCCTCCGCAACCTTCAGCCAGTTTTAGCGCACAATTAGAAGCTCGTATAAACGATAAACTGCGGGTGATTAGTTATAACCGAGCATATATTGAATACAGCCACGGTAGAAACTGCCATAGCTTCTTTTTCATTTCAACAAGTAAACTTATAGTAATAATGCGCACCTTAGACCCGCCCCGTTTTTACTGTGGGCGTCGGCGTTTTCACGCGTTTGAGCTACTACTGTCATGTGACCTTAATTCGTTTCCGGTTTCGCCAAGTGCATTCTTCTTTTGCCACATTTGTGGTCGCGCCAACTCAACGTGGACATACTTATATTTACTTATCCCTAGTGCCGCCTGTGAGCTGACTTACCAATGTGCTGCTGAACTGCCCATTTGAGAAGCATCTGTGCCGGAGTCTTATTGTGCCTGACTGCCACACCCACCACCTTAGGCTGCGACAGTAGCTACAAACACATGATACAGACACTTCCTCATAAGCACTTCAATGAGTAAAGGAAAAAAATCACAACTATTAGATATTGAAATTTTCAGACATATGAGTCATTTTTTATGTGAACATAGTTCAAAATTCAGTTATCCAAAGTGCAGTTTGATTTCTATACCAAGCCCTACCTGAGAACAGACTTTTCCTGTGTAGGAATTTTGGCTGTTTTCAATCTCTTTGTTTTTTCTTCTATAGATGCTGGCTGTTGTTGAGAATCATGTTGCTTTTATCATCCAGCAAGTGAAATGAGTGAGATACTATTAGGGGTGGATAATGCAAAATTGGGTATATGTTATATATGTGTATGGATGATGCGTGTGGGTGTGGCCACAAGAGAGAAACGAGAGAAGAAGAAGAGAGAAGAATAAAGAGAAAGAGAAGATCAAGGAGAACAATGTCATTGTGTCATTGTGTGTGTATATCTTAGAGCAGCGTGTGCATAGTAGAGTGTGCATAATTTCGTGTGTTAGTTTGTGCTCCAGACTTCCGGTGAATCGTCTTTCACTTCATATGTGTGCATGAGTGACAAAGGACTCAAATAGCCGGTCACGCATGCGTCTCATCAGTACACTAAATATCAAGATAGATTTAAAACTCTACTTGAACTCTGTGGATTCTGGTGGCAGTGTCGTCAGGAGTGGCTGGCTAGTCCCATGAATAAGTTGAGTCAGGGCTTCCGACAACTACCTTACCTACAACTGGCAGCATTGGTGGTGCCTGGACTGGATTAAGACCTTTCCTACTTCGCCTGTTCGCGTCATTGATTGGTCCCTTTATCGGCTTCGTGTCTACAGTCGTCTACTGATTTAACCCTCAGTTCCGATTTCGTTCATGTCGTTTGCATACTTACAAGGCTACAAACTTTTCTTTGTTTCTATTTAGTGCTCAGTGCACGTAGTGTTTGTCTTCGGACCTGGTGTAACTTTTAAGTTAGGTGTCATTTTTGTAATTGTCACCTGTTCACTTGTTGATTAGTTGTAATTGTGTGTGCCCGGTTTTTGTTTTTGTGCTCGTGTTGTTGTTGTCTGCAGGATTCTCTGACGTCTGGATTTGCCCCGGATGAGCCAGAGAGAGCAGCCGTCACGTAAGAGAGTCAAGAGTGGAAAGAATTCTAATTTAGCCATCGGTGGTGATTCAGTCAGTGATTCTGGTAGTGAGTATAGTCAGGGTAGAGCTGGTACTTATTTGCGTAGTAGTGCTGTTAGTCCTGAGAGTCTGTTAGCTCCAGGTAGTAGTGTAGATTCGAGTAGTTTTAGTAGTAGTGCTTTAGGTAGATCGGAGGAAACCGTTTTAGGCATGTTGAATGAAGAGGAGATTGCCCATGAGTTAGATGGGTTGGATCATAGTGAGGATTTACCCTGTGGTAGTGGGGTTAGCGGTGAATTTGGGCCCCAGGGTTTTAATACGCTCATGACCCAGTTTACAAAAGATGATGGAGAACATGGCCGTTCTTACTGGTGCATCAGCGGGTGGTCATGCGAGTGCCGAAAAGAATAGGCAAGTTAACAATCTACCCCCTCACAAGGACGGAGCAGATATTGCTAAGTACATTCGCAAGCTGGAACCTGACTTGCGTGATATAGGTGTACCACCGGCCCGTTACAAATCTATTCTGTACCAGAAGCTACAGTCTAAATCGGCTTCAGCTACTGTTGCTTCCATAGACCGAGATTCGTGTACGTATGCTGAGTTGAAAGAAACGCTTGTAGATGCTTTGGGCTCTAGTAGAACCAGCTTAGGAATAAAGCTAATTTCAGACTTTCAAAGTGCTATGCGCTCAATGTCTTCCTTGGAAACGTTTGTGTACCTGAAGGGCCTGACTGACTCGATCAGCATGGTCACTGACAGCAAAGAGGACGTGCTGCTGTTCATTGCCTGCGCAGTGTTTCGCACATCTAGACCATTGCACCAGAGAGGGGTGATGAATAGAAAGGAGGTCAATAGTTTCAAGGACCTGAACAAGCTTACGCTCACCCTCCAGACATCCAACTCAGACAGGTCGAATGCAGGGAGAAGTCAGGGCAAGGGTGGTTACTCCAGTGGAATCGAGTGTTTTAAGTGCCATAAAATGGGTCATCGTGCCTTTGAGTGTAAGTCGAGTGTTGGTAGTAGTAGCAAGTTTCAGAATGTTGTGTGCTATACATGTAGGGAGCCAGGACATAAATCGCCTGTCTGCCCAAACAAATGGAAGTGTGAATCTGTTGACAGTAGCGAGAGCAAGAGTGAATCAGGGAAGAAGTTGAATTTGAAGAAGAGTGGGAGAACATATAATGCTAATTTGGTGGCGGTCAGAGAACGTTCTTCGTATGTTCAAGGGTTTGTGAATGGTACCAAGTGTCAAATAGTACCAGACACAGGTGCTGAAATTACCATAGTGCCAGGATGCTTGGTGTACGAGCATCAGCTGAGAGATGAGAAAGTGCAAGTTAAAGGCTGGAAAGGCGTGTCTGAGTGGCTCCATACAGCAGTGGTAGATTTCCAATTCCAGCCTGGCATTTTGCATTGTACGCTATACTGAACAATCTACAGATTCTGACAGCTTCTAGACTCTGATAGCTACAAGTATATTGGTATGACAACCAATACTTAACCCTTTCAACACCATAACTGCATATATATATATGCAGGCGAGAACAGGTCGGCGTTCTCCGAATTTAAAAAAAAATCTATTTTAGATTAAGCCGTCATTTTATTTTTATTATGTAAGTAGGCATTGTACTTCCTTTTACTGTAAGATGGACTGGTTCCAGTTAATTTTCAGGCTTTTTTAAGCTTATTTCGCTTGTTACAAGGCTATAGCTCTACTTTATAGGCCTGGCTGTTTGTGGAATTTTGCGGTTGCTTTTCAGTAAAAATTCAAAAATCAAAATTCGAATTCCAAAAAACGCCCGAAGTGCTGAAGAAAGTCGGCATGGAAAGGGTTAATGAATATGTACCAGTTACCAGTTATATACTGTACATCTGCAAGTCATTCCTCATTTGTTTTGTATGCCTGAAGAAGACACTCAAGTCGAAACGTTCAATAACTTCTATTTAATGCTAGCTATATGTGTCATGCTATAAACCAATAGCAGCAACATATTGCATAGCAATGAGTTTCTACAATATTGGATAATCATTTATCACACGTTATAATAAAAAAAAATTTTAATATAGAGTATGATAAATTTACAAGACAATCAAAGTTTTCTTTAACTTACAATGTGCCTTCATCCCATAAAGTAACTTATAGTTGTGGCTACTATTTAGCTATAGTCTAGCAATTGACAAATATACTATCTATAGCTAAATGGTTACTAAATGAGCTACAAATCCAATTAGAATAAATGAATAATACATACTATAAGATTTCTCATAATTATTTAGTTTAAATTATAATTGCACTAACTGTGTCATAGTGATATAGGACTTACATTTACAGAGCATAAAGCTTAGATCAGTAGTATCTTATAACCACTGGATTCGATAGTAAAGTAATTGACAATAGATTGGACAAGATAACACAAATCAGCATGCACACAAATCTTATAAAAATCAAGAATTAGATACAACCACAACATGAGATGTAATACAGGATGCAAAGGAATTAAACAAGTCTCTTGATATACCACAAGATCTCTCTCAGCTACTACGCGATCAACTAATTACACTACCCAAAATATAACGGAGTACATTCATCGTGCTACTTGGTTTCCGCGCAAGGCAATTCCTACGGAGCTTATGTCACCAACAATGCTTTTCCCAACAACAATGTTTGTCGCTGTTATGCGGACTGAATAACAAAGTTGCTAAATATCTTCCAGAACTATAGCTACTAACAATCTTGGACTACTCGTGTCTGCTCTTATGGCTTCTTCTCAGTCATTTTGTGGACTAAGTTTTGGGGACAGAAGGCAAACGAGCGTCAGTGTGCATGTACTATGGAAGTGGTTAAATCCACTCTTAAGATTGCCTTGTAAGGAAGAATTTGGACTACCAAAGCCAAATCTGAGCTCAACTTTGCATATCTAGTTATTTACAATAGACTTGGTCAAAACAAATGTTTTAACCATTTTTCATAAATATAAAGTTTGAAAATCATTGACTATCGAGATAAGTTTGATAGTGATATTTGATAGAGGCTTTTATAGCAAATTACCTCATTGAACAAAGTTCAGAGTTCAAACTCCAATCACAATAAATGAAGTAATTACAATATTCCTAAGTATGACTGATAATGGTGTATCATGTTCCTTACTTGCATTCATCATGAATTCTTTTATACCATGGTTGCTGCGGTAACACCCATGGATTAAAAGTGATATTTTCCCGGTGATTTTTCCTGGGGCTATGATATTTTCCCAGTGCGGTGTCAAGCGAATTCTTCCGTGTTTCCGGCCCAAAATTAAAATTCAATTAAAATTCAATTGAAGCACGCCAGAAAGTTTACTTTAGCAAGTTTACTTTAGCAAGTTTACTTTAGCATTGTAGCTGCCAGCTGTTATCTCCAGATCTAACTCTACCTGGGCTGCTCAGCAGTAAGCAGTAAAGCAGCTAGCTGTGGTAAATTCCTGTGGTATGAGAGCAGCAGGAGAGTTATATGTGGTAGGGCTGGTCCCATATAGGTGGATATGAGAGAGTAGTAGTAGCAGTAACTATGGTATAAAACAGTTGTGCCATGGCAACATCTGGGTTATGGAATATCACCGCCCTTATCCCTCGGGCTAGGACGGTTATATTCCATAACCCCTCATTGGCCATGGCATAACTATTACGTAAATCATAATAATTATTTTATCTAATTTCACTGGATGATTCACAGATAATCTCTAGTGTTTGCAGAAGCAATTTCCCATCAATTAGCTAGCTCATCTAATTTCCTTCAAAAAAAAGTTCCTTCAACATCTGAGTTTCATGTTTGTATTTCTCACTCCCACAGTAGCTACACCCTTTGATAATATAAAAATTATAGTAAGTTATAATAATAATAATAATAATAATAATAATAATAATAATAATAATAATAATAATAATAAATTAAACAATAGTAAAATCTTTATAATAAATATACCTACATAACATTATCAGCATATATCTGTTGGGTTCCAGCAGTAGTGGTAATCAGATGGAACAATAGATTCAAGATCATGAAAGTCGTCTCTTGTGAGTTCAAACTCAAATATGCTGCAATTCTCTTGAATTCTTTCCCTACTTGAAGTTTTAGGAATAATACCTAGAGAACAATAAATAAATTTGTGACTAATTTGGACAAACACATAGCTAGCTCATGTGTACAGTGCAGTTGTTGTTGTTGTTTTCTTTTAGCTAACACTTTCACTAGCACTTACAAAAGCCAAAATCAGTTAATTTGGATTTTGGATATTATTCATTGGTAATGGCGAAGTCTCTCAACTCAGAGTCTTTACAATTTCAGATCTAGCACAAAAAACATGTCTATAGCTGCAGTCAGCATTTACCATACCACTTAGTTAGTATATGTACGTATATGAATGGGTCTATGTATATGTGTGTGCACTATGGAAGGTGGTATTAATAGTGTTAAAGAGTAGCTATGACTGTGACTGTAGAAAATTGTAAGAAAAGGACAGAATTGTCAAGAAAAGCTGAATTAATCAAAACAACACATGAAGAGAAAAAGCTTGGCCCATAATTTCAGAAAGCCACCTTAAATATCAATAGAGTATGTTTAGAACTATAATTAAAGGAGGCTCTTGAAATTTGAATGTGTCGCACGAATTATTGTCAAGTTAGTTTTCTTTAAAATATGTACTACTACATTCTCACCCATGAAAAAGTTTAGATAGAAGGACAATCAATGCGAGAAGGTGAAATCATGTCACAGCATGCATTAATGTAGACTTTAAATTATGCTATGTCGATTAATTTTTTTAATAAAAAAATTATATTGTAAATACAATGTTCAATGTACTTGTAGTGAACTACATATCTCAGAAAAATATCATGCACACCCTACGTCAATAAATTTAACACTTTGGCCAAGTATCAAGTTTCTAAAAGTTTGATTGAGATTGCCATGATGTCTCTACACTTGAACTACCAGTACCACTTATGATATTGCATTTCTTTCAAATTACCCACATACACTGGAGCAGGATAAGTTAGCTATGTTGTTCCTTACATTATTGTGAAAGATCTTTAGAATTAAAACTTACTTCAGACTATCAAACATGTCTTTGCTACTTCTGATTTTGAGTTGCAACATACTCTACATAGCTAAGTGGTTTTGGTGAGCATTATCAATTTTGAGCGGTCACACCTACCAACGTTTAACCCTCTGATGATGATTCCTACCACACAAATTTGAGCCATACATTTATTGGTTATGACACAGTGCAAATGTTGTAACAATCTTGTCCTAATTACTTTGGACAAGAATTCTAGGTGGAAAGTGTTCATTTGAGCACATTCCAGTTCAAAAGTACAATAATTTGATAGAAATTTATGTAATTTTGGGGTCTCTGAAATTGCCAGCAGGAAATTATAAGTGTCTTTTGTACAACAATTACATTACTAAATGCCAGACTTAATGATGATGCAGTTTTGCACAAGCATTTGGCGATTTCTTTGGTGAATGAAGTACTGAAGTGTCTATATTGAGTTGGAACACTTGTTAAAAGAATATCTTAACAGAAATGGAAATATCAGGTAAGCTGGACAGTTTAATTAATAAATAATTATTCATTGCCTGAATTAAGTGCGAATCAAAATACATCAGTTACTGTACAGTAATTAGTTCAAGTTGTGTTAGAACAATTATTTTATCATAAGCAAAGCTTTTACCCTGGAATATCAGTTTATAATGTAACAATAGCATATGCCAGAAAACTGAACAAGTCAATTGTGACATTATTGCATTATTTAAATATTCCTGTGGGGGGCTTACATAAGAACAAGAATTTAAATATTACCTTCAAGTCTTATTTGTGCACTACCCCTTACAATTGAAGAGTACTATCAAACAAAAAGACTGCACAGTACTCTTAGAGACCGGATATTTAGAAGGAGAAGAGACTGTCAAAGGCTGCAAATCAATCCATAAAAATGCATGAACTTATTCTTCAAAGTGTACATTAGTAAAGCTTTCGATAATCAGTTTCCAGTTAAGTACCTCCATAAGCTGACAATATAATGTCAGATGTAGAATATAATGTCAGATGTAGCTATCCTTGAAAGCCAATCTTAATAATCACTCATGAACAAAAACTAGAATTTCATAATAATAGCAACACAGTATTAAATACATACTCTGAGTTCCTTATAACTAAATTCATAATTATGAGAAAATAATTAACCATATTTCTCAACTTCAAAAAGTGTTTACAAAACAGAGCATCTGAAACAAATAGATAAATAACCTTTTGTCATTGCTAAAAATAATAACACCAACAGTAAAAAATACTTCTACCACAAACATTGAATAGAAGGCTGCATGTGCTCACCTCATTTCTTCACAAAAAAAATAGTAGCTATGACACAGTATGCACCAGTCATTGACAAAAAGATAACTAACATAAATTCCTGATAACGAAAACAAATTACCAACAAACATGTTTAGAAATAATACAACAAATACACATTGTAGCTATATAAAGCTGCCCCCAATTGGACAGTTTGTTAAAAAATATTATAATAAATTTCTCCCTTAGCTTCTTCTGTAAGTACATAATGTGAAAAGTTATTGTAGCCAAGGTCTGCAGTTATTTTCTTCCACAGTAACTTTAAAGTGGAGAGAGTCATTACATGGGTCAATAAAAAAAGCACACTAATGCTAAGCAGTAGAAAATACATGCAGAAGTTAGTACATCGAGCGCCAGAGTGGGAACTTGCAGTTTATTAATAATTACTCGTGCTCTAATGCTCAGAGAGCGTCTCTCACTGCAGATGTTCATTAGGTTTTACTTTCTCTGCCTTGAATAATTAATACATTATCCATTATGGCAAAGCTAAGAGAGCGTGTCATTTTGACAAGAATATATTGGAGAGATTCTGGGGATATTCACTAGCTAGTTGAAAAGGTATTGTATCATCCAGTAGCTAATCTTGTACTCATGAAACCCACCAAAACAATTTGTTAAGGCATCCACTATTAAAATAATCACAAAACAATCAAACGGGAACTGTTATGGACAAGTAGACGGAGCAGCCATGGGTTCTCCTGTTTCTGCAGTTGTGGCCAGTTGTGGCCAATTTGTACATGAAATTCTTGGAGGAAGAAACTTTAAACTCAGCTCCAGTTAAACCTGTATTATGGAAGAGATATGTAGATGAAACCTTGTGCATAGTTAAGAAAGGAAGTGATAAACATTTGAACCACTTAAACTCTGTAAGACCTTCTATAAAATTCACCATGGAATCAGATGAAGATATTAAGCTACCTTTTTTGGATTGCATATTAAAGAGAGTGACAATATGCTTACATCCACTGTGTACAGAAAACCTACACATGCAGATAGATACCTTCACTTTAGGTCTCATCATCCTAATCATGTAAAGAGAGAAATAGTGAGATGCTTGTATCAGAGAGCTAGGAGGGTAACTAATATGAGTGAAAACTTGAAGGAAGAAGAGAAACACCTACACAAAGTACTTCAAAGTATTGCAGTATACGGTAATAGTCATCTTGTATCCGATTCTAATTTAAATTTTACATTCTTTTCCTTCTCATCAAAATTACAAACATTGACAAAAATTGTTTTTTTGCCTTTTAGTTCCTCTAGGCCAATACTCAGTTCATTTATTTTTTGAGTGAAAGATGGAGATGTACTTTGTCGTCCTCCTCGTGATCCTTCATATCTTTCCTCTTCATCTCCTCTGTACATCCTATGTTGCTGTACTTGCATGACACTATAGTATACTCACACTCACTGGCTACATGATCCTGGACTCTTCCCCTCTCTATAGTAAGTGTACAGTCTTTGTTGAGACAAGGAATGGGCTTCTTGGAACACTTCTGGCCATGTTCTGTAGTGATGCTTACATATTCCTCACTATACTAACAGATACTTCATAACATTGACACTTGTTGGGGTAACATATTAAGGTATATCTGCAAGTATTCTTGACATAGTCCTCTAGAGTAGCTATGGTTCCTGTCCATTGACAGACATGCTTGTCACACCATACACGCAAAGCTTTGATCTCTCTCGAAACAATCTTAATTACTACAACTTCAGATAACTTCTAGCTTACTTCTTACGTCTCCAAAGTATTTGGGTCTTTTCCTCTGCACATGGGACAAGGCGTGCAGCCATTTATTTTCAATGCACTCCTTACAGAATAAATCCTGCTTGATCTTCGGCACATGAACTGGAAGCGATAAATATCAAACATTTTGGACTCACTGTCAGGCTTACCTAAATGAATGCACTGCTGTCCATGAACGCAAACATGGTACTGCAAAAGCTATCTCAGTTCAGAATTTGATAGAACAAGTTGCTAATAATGCCTTGAAGATACAGCAATACCTTCTAACAGTCGGTTCAACTGCAATTTTGCCACCGAAACCCTCGAACCATGTGGCACAAGTTTTATTGGTGAATTACTAAAGGAAGATGTAGCTAAATCTCAGAAACTACTATTACTCTCCTCCTTAATGTCATCTGCCCCATTGAACTGGAAGATAAGAAGTTTGAAGTTAATAAAAGCAGTTCAAGCTCAGATATTCATAAATTTTGGGAAGTTCTTCAATTGATAGAGCCAGTTCTGACAAGAAGAGACACTAATAAGAAGCATGTGTCTGACAAAGAAGGATTGAAAGACTTTTTTATTATTGCTGCGTAACTAGTCATTATTTTTCTCTATCAAAAAGTGTGGTGAAGAGGGATGTAGTATATGCAAGCCTGTACGTATGCCTAAATGTGAGTTTGGAGAAAATCAAGCACCTACCAGATCCTATGATTGGAGAGAAAGATCACTATTTACCTTTTTGTGATGCCTTCAAGAAGAAAACCACTGAAAGAGATCGACCCTCACTTGCTTATAAACTACTGACAAGATTTCTCATAATTTACTTACTATATGCAATTCAATTTTTCCAATGCCACTTTCCTAATAATGAATAATGAATAATAAATAATGTCAATGACACTCTTCCATTGCCAACAAGAATTTTCCTGGAATTTCGCCAAAGTATTGCCTAATGAATGATTTGCACATGGTTGTAGATAGCCCACTGTGACCAATTACATCATTATCACAATTTTCCACAGCTGTTTTATTTCTAAATAGTACACATTTTGATTTGAAAAATTACTCGACTATCAATAACATTATAATTATAGTTGTCTATATATCATCAAAATAATTCTATAAAACGATGCAAAAATACACTATGAACAAGATTGTATTCTAATTGACATTTTCTTTAAAATATTTAAAAAAAATAATATGCTCTCTGTACTTATACTAATGTTACGGTACTTGAGTTATTGTAGCCAAGGTCTATCATTATGTTCTTGTACAGTTACTTTAAAGTGGAGAGTGTCATTGACAAGGTAGCAAGTATTGGCAGCTGCATTGTAGGACAACTTTGAATGAGGAATAAACTTTGATTTACCCCAACCATAGCCAATTCTTCCATGTTTATCCTCATTAATCAGTATATTTACTCTTTCACGTCCTGCATCTTGTAACTGGTTTATTAGCTCAAAAGTGACAGTCCCTTTGAAGGGCCACTTGAGTTGCTCCTTATATGGAACATCTAAAAATTGCGCAAACACTGACACATGAGTTCCTGCACCATCACCATCTCCATTGCAGTACACTATAATAGTCATCCTGTATCCATTAGGAACTGTGAAGAAAGGTTCTGATTTAAATTTTACATTCTTTTCCTTCTTCTCAGCAAAATTGCAAACATTGACAAAAATAGTTTTTTTGCCTTTTAGTTCCTCTAGGCCAATACTCAGTTCATTTATTTTTTCGATTGAAAGATGGAGATGTACTTTGTCGTCCTCCTCGTGATCTATCATATCTTTCCTCTTCATCTTCTCTGTACATCCTATGTTGCTGTACTTGCATGACACTATAGTATACTCGCACTCACTGGCTACATGATCGTGGACTCTTCCCCTCTCTATAGTAAGTGTACAGTCTTTGTTGAGACAAGGAATGGGCTTCTTGGAACACTTCTGGTCATGTTCTGTAGTGAAGCTTACATAAGTGCCTTCTACTCCACAATATCCACACTCGTGAGATCTGTTGGGACATTTGAACTTTAAATGGTCTTCTAAGTCTTTCCTCATTATACTAACAGATACTTCATTATATGTACACTTGTTGGGGCACCATATTAAGGTATATCTGCAAGTATTCTTGACATGGTCCTCTAGAGTAGCTACAGTTCCTGTCCATTGACAGATGTGCTTCCCACACCTTACACACAAAGCTTTGATCTCCTTCAAACCTGGAACATGCAAGCAAGTAACAATCTTAATTACTCAGACTTCAAAGAGAAATTTCTAGCTTACTTCTAACATCCTCAAAGTATTTTGGGTTCTTCCTTCTACACATGGGACAAGGCTTGCTGCCATTTTTCTCAATGCACTCCTTACAGAATAACTTGCCACATCCTCCAGAGGCTCCATGCTGCATAGGCTGGCATTTAGCTACTTCTAGACATATGGAACACTTCAAAATGTCCTCAGGCTCATCAATCAAATCATAATTAAACTTGCTACAGGCCATCTTCAAGCAAAATTAATTTGTTTTTCGGTTGACAGTGAGGGTCACCTTATTATAACTATAATCATATATCTTTACATCATTCACGAGGTATACTGATCTCCAGCCAACCCTGCCCCCAAAACCTGTCCAAGTAAAGCTGAGAGGAGGTTCTTCAATAGGAATTGGACTAATTGCTCTGTGATGAATTGTACCCATAAATTAGGGGCAACTAGCTACCTACAAACTATGAAATATTATGCTCACAATAATGTATTCTGCACTACCAAATGTTTTAAAATAGTAGCATACAAAAATTATCCACTCTTTTATTTTCTTGTTTAAAGTTTGCCATCATTCTACATCACTGCAACAACAGTGGTGATGTGTATATTTATGAAACATGGGTTAAAAATAGTGAGACAAAAGCAAGTAGTAGAGGATGATTACAATGGATGAGCCACTGTGTGGTGGGGTACTTGCTAGTTGTTTACAATGTGGTATTGTTTAGCTAAGTTTTAAGGTGGTTGAAGGTCACTTGGAGGTCTGAGATAATATTGTAATAGCTAAGTAATGTTTAGCAGTGGTCACTGGACAAAAGCAGGTCACAAAACTAATAAATAATGGTGCTGTTTATTTTGTATAAGTTCAATGGCAATACATGGAATAACTTCCATATATGGTATAGTTTCTATTTTATGAGCCTGACTGTTGGAGATTAAAAGCCAAAAGACTGGATCCCTAAATCAGCTGCACAATTTTTGACATGTGAGTAATTATCAATAAAACAATAATAATGGATGGGGCAGATGACACACTTTACCAACTCAATTCAGCTTTATTCATGAATACACACACCATTGTTATTGTTGTATAAACACGAATTTTACCTAAATGCAGCTAATGAATTATTCATGAATGCACATTACGTACGACGCTTTAGCAACCCGTAACTGGTGACACTTTAGTAACACGGCTCAGTTAATGAATTGTCATCGTCTTGTAGTTACTGACAGACAGGCGTATTATCATATAGATGAGATCTTTCTTATAGTACTGCTTTTGCATAAGAGAATACATTTCCACTTCAATATGCAACGAGAATACACTTCATTGTGCTACTGAGTATACTTCAACAACAGAGATGAGAAACTACAAAATTATTGTGAATAAGGGGCACAGAGAAAGTAGGTATTGAGAATGTACAAATTGTTCAAACAAAACATTCAGCTCATTTATACAATAAAATGCGAAGACTGACATATACACAGACTTACAATTTCAACTGTCTACGCCATAAACAATTCAAATTTGCTGGTGATATGATTTGGTGAAAATAAAAAAAAGAGTATATTATGCTCCCACCACTCATCCTAAGTTCATTTTGTAATACACCAAAATAACTGTACCTCTGTAGACTGCATACTCAGCTATTCAATTATTACCCCATTACCACACACTAATATAAACTAAGATTCTGAATTGACTGTAAAATAATAGCTACTAATAAATAAATACACAACATATTTTATGCCACGATATCAAGAAGGAAAGAATTCACCACATTTTTCAACACTATTAAAAAGAACAATAGCATAAGTACGGGTAGTCGTTTGAAAAAGACATTTACTACCCAAATCAAAATTCCTGCATTTGACGTAAGTTCAGCTGTTTTCCAAAAGTGCACAGCTGAGCTAAAGGTATTGAAAATACAAATACTCTGCTCCAAAACTCTGATGCAGTGTAAAACGTATCCATGCAAGATTGGTATTAGGTTTTATTTTCACTAGCCTCTGACTCGTGAAAATAAATTAACCCTGCTCATGAAATATTTCGCCATACCACACTTTGACTTATGTAAAGAGTAGTATATACATTACATGTATATATAGTACTTATTACATGAGTCATAGTGTGATATGGCGAAATATTTCATGAGCAGGATAATTTATTATCAAAAGCCGAGGTGAGTGAAAATAAAGCCTGACAGTGAAATATCTAGCCATATCACTCTGCCAAGTGTAATAAGTGGTTTATTCCATGCTAGATATCTTCACAGAAGCTGTTTGTTGGTAACTCTTGGTGTAAGGGCTCCCCACACCCCCAGCCAGTATTTTAGCAGCTGCTCTAACCTGGTTGGGTTGGTTCCACTAGAGAAAGGTAGCTGTAAAACCCCAGAAAACAGGTAAGCCAGGCTGGTTGCTATAACTACTAGGGTAATGAGCTTGCTCAATACAGTCATGAGATAACATTATGTGATAACTTGAGTTATCTCGCAGTCACCTTGAAGATATCTAGCATGGAATAAATAAATTTATTTATCATTACTCTGGCATTCCCAAAGAGATTGTATTTTAATGCTTTCTCATAAATTAATGGTAAACAATAATACTTAAAACATAACAAGATTATAAACACTAGCTATAATTGCTAGTTAAAATGTTGATATATAATGCTATGCTTTTATACTATTAGTCTGCAGATACACATGTTAAGTGTTCTGTGTCTGTGTATTTGATGAGTAGCCTACTTGAGGCCAAGAAAACTAAATACATTAATTCTCATCATTCATCATCTATGAACTGTGTATGCAAGCAGTATGGTTCTTGTTCACGACTGAAATGAGAGAAAGTTGGTGAGCAACTAGCAGGAAAAAAACTGTTCAAAGAACTTTTAAGCTCATGATGAATAATCAGAGAGAGATAGACAGGCAGGATCGTTTGCCAGCCCATATTGAATCCCCTGGAACCAATAAGGATAACCTTTTCAATGGCTTGATCACCCTCTTTGATAAAAAAAAAGGTTCATTTGGCATAATGGAGGCAGAACGCTTGGTAAAAATGGCATTTCTTCTTTGTGTGATACCTTAAGGTACATAGACGGACATCATCAACCTTGGAGGTACGTTCTGGATCCATACCTGTTCCATTTAATGGCTTTGATGGATACAATGTTCCTGAACGAAGCAAACACAGGAAGTACAAAGCAGCCAATCTATGTTATACTATTTTATAGAAGTATGTTTCTAAGACCTTATTCTCCTCAGTAGCTGGATCATGCTCTCAAAGTGGACTGAATTAAAAGAGAGTATTTCTAAGTTTGTATCCTTAATTGACGAGTATGTTTGTACTTAAAGAGACCATGCATAGCTTCTAATAGTCGGCATTCTTCTACAGAAGAAGCTTCATTTTCTGATTATGGAAGTATTGGTGTTCTACCACCACATTAACTGTGTGTCCTCACTTAAAGAGTTGAATTATGTGATACAGAAGAAGCTGTAGTGCTATGAAAGAGTTGATGTTGATAAATATAGTTCACGTGATCACCAAAAAAGTATGAATATATTCAAGGTATTCATAAAGGTTTGACTGCTCTTACTATCATGTATACATATACGTTTGGGATCAAATCTTGGGAATTTTTGTGGAGAATTCCACATGGAGTTACCGTTGAAGCTGCAATGAGTGAAAACATTAAAATTATGGATCAAATCAAGAGTATTTTGCTTACACATCATTCACGAGCTATCAAAAAAAGCGACTTATGGATCAATACGGGTGTTTAACGAATGGTGGTGTGAAGTCTCATATTCAGCGTCAAATGTATCATAAATTGACTGGTATGTGGTTGCATAGCTAATTTACCCAATGCTTGTATGATACATCATGCCTTTGTTTAGTATCTACGACAATAGTGCTGTATTAAGAGTTAGTGTATGTGTGCTTACATGTTATCATATGTATATAGTGTATTGCATATAAAAATAGGAAGTATATTTGAGTGTATTTATGGCAAATGTCCGGAAGTATATTGTTTTCCATATTTAATAATAATAATTATCATTATAGGACATATAGTGCTAGTAGCACTAGAGATGAGGCTGAAGTTGATGCACATGTGCATGAAGCCATGCGAATGGAAGATCCTGATATCCTGCTAGATCTTCGGCACACGAACTGGAAGTGATAAATACCAAACATTTTGGACCCACTGTCAGGCTTACCTAAATGAATGCACTGCTGTCCGTGAACGCAAATGGGCCATGAGTGCACTGAGGCATGCCACTGATAAATTAAATGGTATTCTCAACACTACACTAACAAACAAGTCTGTCCTGTTTCTATACACTGATGGTGGTCCTGACCACAGGACCACATTTGTTTCAACACAGTTGGCTCTAATTGCATTATTCCTCAATCTTAATTAGATATCTCTGTGCAGCTAGGACCACTCCTCACCACTAATGGAGAAATCCTGTTGAACGCATGATGTCACTCTTGAACCTTGGCTTTCAGAGTATAGGCTTGATGCGAAGTTTAGTGATGAAAAAAGCTAAAGGAGCTTTTAAGAATTGTAACAATGTTGCACAACTTCGAAAGGCAGGTGAATTACTAAAGGAAGATGTAGCTAAAGCTCGGAATCTACTATTACTCAACTCCTTGATGTCATCTGTCCCCTTGAACTGAAAGATAAGAAGTTTGAAGTTTATAAAAGAAGTTCAAGCTCAGATATTCATGAATTCTGAAAAGTTCTTCAATTGGTAGAGCCAGTTCTGACAAGAAGAGACTCTAATAAGAAGCATGTGTCTGACAAAGAAGGATTGAAATACTTTTTTATCATTGCTGCATTAACTCGTCATTATTTTTCTCTATCAAAAAGTGTAGTGAAGAGGGATGTATATGCAAGCCTGTACGTATGCCTGAATGTGAGTTTGGAGAAAATCAAGCACCTACCAGATCCTATGCTTGGAGAGAAAGATCACTATTTACCTTTTCGTGGTGCCTTCAAGAAGAAAATCACTGAAAGAGATCGACCCTCACTTGCTCATAAAATACTGACAAGAAGCCAAAACCCTTACCATTCCCAGCACGTGTACAACACGTCAACAATATCGGAGTCATGTTGCAAAGTGAAGAATGCAACCTTTGGAGGCTCTTGTACTCTAAGCGTAAACTGTATATCCAAGATAAAACTGAAATTCAGTATGTTCTTGATGACTTGGCTTACACATGTGGCTCAGCCCTACAAAATCTTCACCTTCCTGAGAAGTTCTCATGTGTGTATAAGAAGATAAGGTGCTCAGATCCAATTTAGAAATTAGATTACTCTGTTACGAGCCAATTTGCACTTACTGTGCTGCTTATGATGATTGTGAATAAGACAGCAATGAATGTTACCCTTTGTGTTCTTCATATTCCAGTTCCAAAAAAAAATTGCAAGTGAAAATCTTAACTGAACTTTTTTCAATTGTATTGTGAGCTAGGTGCTTTTCTAGTTTTGTATAAACTTCCTACCTATTAACTTGCTATGCAATTCAAATTTTTCCAATGCCACTTGCCTAATGAATAATGAATAATAAATGTCAATGACACTCTTTCCATTGCCAACTAGAATACTCCAGGAATTTGCCACAGTATAGCCTAATGAATGAATTGTACAAGGTTGTAGATAGATCACTGTGACCAATTACACCATTATTACAATGTCCACTGCTGTGTTATTTCAAAATAGTACACATTTTGGTGTGAATAATTACTCTACCAATAATAGCATTATAGTTGTCTATGTTACCATCAAAATAATTCTATAAAACGATGCAAAAATATACTATGTACAAGATTGTATTCTAATTGACATTTTCTTAAAAATAAATCAATATGCTCTCTGTGCTTATACTTGTAGCCAAGGCCTATCATTATGTTCTTGTACTGTTACTTTAAAGTGGAGAGAGTCATTGACAAGGTAGCAAGTATTGGCAGCTGCACTGTAGGACAACTTTGAATGAGGAACAAACTTTGAATAACCCCAACCACCACCTCCAATTCTTGCATGTTTATTATCAATAAACACTAAATTTAATCTTTCATGTCCTGCATCTTGTAACTGGTTTAGTAGTTCTAATGTGACAGTCCCTTTGAAGGGCCACTTGAGCTTCTCCTTATATGGAACATCTAACAAATACGCAAACACTGACACATGAGTTCCTGCACCATCATCATATTCATTGCAGCGCACTTTAATATTCATCTTGTATCCATTAGGAACTGTGAAGAAAGGTTCTGATTTAAATTCTACATTCTTTTCCTTCTTCTCTGCAAAATTAGAAACATTGACAAAAATTGTTTTTTTGCCTTTTAGTTCCTCTAGGCCAATACTCAGTTCATCTATTTTTTTGAGTGAGAGATGGAGATGTACTTTGTCGTCCTCCTCGTGATCTTTCATATCTTTCCTCTTCATCTTCTCTGTACATCCTATGTTGCTGTACTTGCATGACACTATAGTATACTCGCACTCACTGGCTACATGATCCTGGACTCTTCCCCTCTCTATAGTAAGTGTACAGTCTTTGTTGAGACAAGGAATGGGCTTCTTGGAACACTTCTGGTCATGTTCTGTAGTGGTGCTTACATAAGTGCCTTCTACTCCACAATATCCACACTTGTAAGATCTGTTGGGACATTTGGACTTTAAATGGTCTTCTAAGTCCTTCCTCAATATACTAACAGATACTTCATTACGTTGACACTTGTTGGGGCAACATATTAAGGTATATCTGCAAGTATTCTTGACATGGTCCTCTAGAGTAGCTACAGTTCCTGTCCATTGACAGATGTGCTTCCTACACCTTACACGCAAAGCTTTGATCTCGCTCGAACCTGGAATGCAAGCAAGTAACAATCTTAATTACTCAGACTTAAAAGAGAAATTTCTAGCTTACTTCTAACATCCTCAAAGTATTTTGGGTCCTTCCTTCTACACATGGGACAAGGCTTGCTGCCATTTTTCTCAATGCACTCCTTACAGAATAACTTGCCACATCCTCCAGAGGCTCCATGCTGCATAGGCTGGCCTTTATCTACTTCTAGACATATTGAACACTTCAATATGTCCTGAGGTTCATCGATAAACTTGTAATCAAACTTGCTAATAGCCATCACAACTACCCTATTTACTTAGTGGCCTTTAATCCTAGACAGGATGCAATTGGTGGTGGCCCCAAGAGAATTAACTTATTCATATCATGCACACATTTTAAATTAACATACAAACACACATACATTACATATTGTCATTTTGCTGGTAACTTCTCAATATTACCACATAAGGAATTTATCTTTCACGCAAGCATGAGTCACTATAGTTTTCTTTCACTTTGTTCAGTCTCGCCTGCCACTAATTAAATTATGACTACACCTTCACACCTCCCAAGTACAACTCACGTGTCACAGAAATTGTCCAAGGATGTGCTCCACCACACAATGATCTCATGTTCTGTATCATCTGTTTATACAAAGTTCCTTGTTCAGTCAGCCTCATTCAGTTCAGTAACCACTAGAAGGCTCCACAAGCCGAAATATTATGGTTTTATTCTACTGAAATAAATTCTCTGAAACTTGCAACACCTGGCTAGCTATCAGGGTAGCTAGTTCTATTAAATAGTCTAGCAGCCTGTAACATCGCCGTTTTTTATTTTCGCTATAATAATTGTATTGGGCGCGCAAACAAAAAAATTCGCGGGTATCGCCGATTATATTGACCAAAGTTTCTTGTAAGACATATTTTTGTAAAGGAATGTATATCTGGATGGCACCCCTTCTAATATTGCTGTACATACCTTCAACAAACACTGTGCTAAATTTCATGCTATGGTCCACTCTGTCACAATATTGCATCAAAAGTTCAATTTCCCACTTGTGCACCGATACTAGCAGAGTCACCAGGAAATAGCACTTCACATAGAGATCATCAGTGCTAAGAATTACTCCCACAAGAGGTGTTCCTGAGCAGAAATATTTGAAGAACTGCATTCCAAGGTGCCACATATGGGCCCAATATTTTTTTCCAAAACCACCTTTGCTTCACCGAGTAGGTGGGGTTGGACAAACACACATGGCTAATTGGAACCAATGTGGACTATTGTGCCTGAGGCTTCCAAGATCTGCTATGAACTAGCATCTGGAAGGTCGCAGATAAATGACAGCAAATATACCAAACATGACATTCCACCTGCTTTACCTTAGCACCTTATCTCCTAGTAACACTATGTAGTGAATTTCAATGATGGACTGCACTTAGCTGATTCATGTTCACTTTGTTTCCATTTACATTTCCATTGACACATTCCAACACAGTCATTTCACTCAGATATATAACCAGCAAGTTACTTTGATCCAGTCAGTCAGTATTATTTTCCTTATACTAATATACAATTCTTGAAAAAGATTTCATAGTGGACCTTATCCACAACTGCACTGTATTATGGCTTATTGTGTTAAGTACAAAACTGATCATGACTAGGGAAAGGATTATGACAAAAGTGTATCTCAAAGTCACCTTGAAGATATCTAGCATGGAATAAATAAATAAATTTATCATTACTCAGGCATTCCCAAAGAGATTGTATTTTAGTGCTTTCTCATAAACTAATGGTAAACAATAATACTTAAAACATAACAAGATTATAAACACTAGCTATAATTGCAAGTTAAAATGTTGATATATAATGCTATGCTTTTATATCATTAGTCTGCAGATACACATGTTAAGTGTTCTGTGTCTATATATTTGATGAGTAGGCTACTTGAGGCCAAGAAAACTAAATACATTAATTCTCATCATTCATCATCTATGAACTGTGAATACAAGCAGTATGGTTCCTGTTCACGCCTGAAATGTGAGAAAGTTGGTGAGCAACTAGCAGGAAAAAAAACTGTTCAAAGCACTTTTAAGCTCATGATGAATAATCGGAAAGAGATTGACAGGCAGGATCGTTTGCCAGCCCATATTGAATCCGCTGGAACCAATAAGGATAACCTTATCAATGACTTAATCACCCTCTTTGATAAAAAAAATAGGTTCATTTGGCATGATGGAGGCAGAACGCTTGGTAAAAATGGCATTTATTCTTTGTGTGATACCTTATGGTACATAGACGGACATCATCAACCTTAGAGGTACGTTCTGGATCCATACCTGCTCCATTTAATAGCTTTGATGGATACAATGTTCCTGAACGAAGCAAATACAGGAAGTACAAAGCAGCCAACTGTTTTATAGAAGTATGTTTCTAAGACTTTATTCTCCTCAGTAGCTGGATCATGCTCTCAAAGTGGACTGAATTATAATCAACTACATATGGTGGCTCTCCAGTGCTGTGCTATATTACTGTTCAAGAAATGAATTTTTGATAGCTAGCTAGTGCAGCGCTGAAGATATAGCAATACCTTCCAAACAGTCAGTTCAACTGCAATTTTGCCACCGAAAACCTCGAACCAAAGTTGTAGCTCAGTACAAAAATCGGCTGCTTGTTTAAATGATGATTAAAAAATGACAGTTTAGTCAATATCATTTTGATACGCTTATTGTGCAGCTATATTCCGATATTTGCATGGATACGTTGTAATGTTTATAGATATTTCACTCTTTATGTGCATGGATGACAACCCTTATCTGAAACTGTGGAGCCTGGTGTGCCTGTAGCAGCTGTGGAAAGAGGACGTCAAGTGTTTGTATCACTAATTCAAACTCAAACATTCCAAGTTTGTGATCATGATTTCATTTGATTCAGTGTCATACCAACTGTGTTATAAATTGTTGACATTCCTACTGCTATTGATGGTTCCTGGTAGATGGACACAATTTATTGCCAGCCTAAAGGATGCAATGTTTGAGCCATCCAGTGAACTGAGGCATGCCACTGATCAATTAAATGGTATTCTCAACACTACACTAACAAACAAGTCTGTCCTGTTTCTATACACTGATGGTGGTCCTGACCACAGGACCACATTTGTTTCAACACAGTTGGCTCTAATTGCATTATTCCTCAATCTTAATTTGGATATCTCTGTGCAGCTAGGACTGCTCCTCACCACTCATGGAGAAATCCTGTTGAACGCATGATGTCACTCTTGAACCTTGGCTTTCAGAGCATAGGCTTGATGCGGAGTTCAAGGACGGAAAAAGCTGAAGCAGCTTTTAAGAATTATAACAATGTTGCACAACTTCGTAAGGCAGGTGAATTACTAAAGGAAGATGTAGCTAAATCTCAGAAACTACTATTACTCTCCCCCTTGATGTCATCTGCCCCATTGAACTGAAAGATAAGAAGTTTGAAGTTTATAAAAGCAGTTCAAGCTCAGATATTCATGAATTTTGGGAAGTTCTTTAATTGATAGAGCCAATTCTGACAAGAAGAGACACTAATAAGAAGCATGTGTCTCACAAAAAAGGATTGAAAGACTTTTTTGATTATTGCTGCGCAACTCGTCATTATTTTTTCTCTATCAAAGTGTGTGAAGAGGGATGTAGGATATGCAAGCCTGTACGTATGCCTAAATGTAAATTTGGAGAAAATCAAGCACCTACCAGATCCTATGCTTGGAGAGAAATATCACTATTTACCTTTGTGTGGTGCCTTCAAGAAGAAAATCACTGGAAAAAGATCGACCCTCACTTGCTTATAAAATACTGACAAGAAGCCAAAACCACTACCATTCCACCATGTGTACAACACATCAACAATATTGGAGTCATGTTGCAAAGTGAACAATGCAACCTTTAGAGGCTCTTGTACTCTTAAGCGTAAACTGTATATCCAAGATAAAACTGAAATTCAGTATATAGACTTGATGACTTGGCTTACACATGTGGCTCAGCCCTACAAAATCTTCACCTTCCTGAGAAGTTCTCATGTGTGTATAAGAACATAAGGTGCTCAGATCCAATTGAAAATTATATTACTCTGCTGGTTATGAGCCAATTTGCACTTACTGTGCTGCCGATGATGATATTGAATATAATGATATAATGACAGCAATGAATGTTACCCTTTGTGTTCTTCACATTCCAGTTCCAAAAAAAAATTGCAAGTGAAACTCTTAACAGAACTTTTTTCAATTGTATTGTGAACCAGTTGCTATTCTAGTTTTGTTATGTAAATTTTCTACCTGATACTTACTATATGCAAATCAATTTTTTCCAAAGCCACTGTCAATGACACTCTTTCCGTTACCAACTAGAATTCTCCAGGAATTTTGCCACAGTATTGCCTAATGAATGAATTATACGAGGTTGTAGATAGATCACTTTGACCAATTACATCAATATTACAATTTTCCACTGCTGTGTTATTTCAAAATAGTACATATTTTGGTGTGAAAAATTACTCGACTAATAATAGCATTATAGTTGTCTACGTTACCATCAAAATAATTCTATAAAATGATGCAAAAATATACTATGTACAAGATTGTATTTAATTAACATTTTCTTTAATAAAAATTGTTTTGTAATCAATATGCTTTCTGTGCTTATGCTAAAGTTAAGGTACTTGAGTTATTGTAGCCAAGGTCTATCATTATGTTCTTGTACAGTTACTTTAAAGTGGAGAGAGTCATTGACCAGGTAGCAAGTATTGGCAGCTGCATTGTAGGACAACTTTGAATGAGGAACAAACTTTGGTACACCCCAACCAGCACCTCCAATTCTTGCACTTTTATTATCAATATACACTAAATTTCCTCTTTCATGTCCTGCATCTTGTAACTGGTTTAGTAGTTCATAAGTGACAGTCCCTTTGAAGGGCCACTTGAGCTGCTTCTTATATGGAACAACTAAAAATTGCACAAACACTGACACATGAGTTCCTGCACCATCACCATCTCCATTGCAGCACACTTCAATAGTCATCTTGTATCTATTAGGAACTGTGAAGAAAGGTTCTGATTTAAATTCTACATTCTTTTCCTTCTTCTCACCAAAATTACAAACATTGACAAAAATTGTTTTTTTGCCTTTTAGTTCCTCTAGGCCAATACTCAGTTCATGTATTTTTTTGAGTGAAAGATGGAGATGTACTTTGTCGTCCTCCTCGTGATCCTTCATATCTTTCCTCTTCATCTTCTCTGTACATCCTATGTTGCTGTATTTGCATGACACTATACTATACTCACACTCACTGGCTACATGATACTGGACTCTTCCCCTCTCCATAGTAAGTGTACAGTCTTTGTTGAGACAAGGAATTGGCTTCTTGGAACACTTCTGATCATGTTCTGTAGTGATGCTTACATAAGTGCCTTCTACTCCACAATATCCACACTTGTGAGATCTGTTGGGGCATTCGGACTTTAAATGGTCTTCTAAGTCTTTCCTCATTATACTGACAGATACTTCATTATATGTACACTTGTTGGGGCAACATATTAAGGTATATCTGCAAGTATTCTGGACATGGTCCTCTAGAGTAGCTATGGTTCCTGTCCATTGACAGACATGCTTGTCACACCTTACACGCAAAGCTTTGATCTCCCTCGAACCTGGAACATGTACATAACAATCTTAGTTACTCCAACTTTTGAGAACATCTAGCTTACTTCTTACGTCTTCAAAGTATTTTGGGTCTTTTTCTCTACACATGGGACAAGGCTTGCTGCCATTTTTTTCAATGCACTCCTTACAAAATATCTTGCCACATCCAGTAGAGGCTCCGTGCTGCATAGGCTGGCCTTTAGCTACTTCTAGACATATGGAACATTTCAATATGTCCTCAGGCTCATCAATTAACTTGTAATCAAACTTGCTATTAGCCATCACAACTACCTTACTTATTTTGTGACCTTTAACCCAAGACAATATGTCATTGGCTGGTGGCACCAAGAGGATACAAACTAGGTGTAGGTTATAGAACCCACACTAGTATCCTCCTAGGGCTACCAGCCAATGACATCCTGTATTAGGTTAAAGGTGACTAAGTAAATAAGGTAGTTGTGATGGCTATTAACAAGTTTGTTTACAAGTTTATTGATGAGCCTGAGGACATATTGAAGTGTTCCATATGTCTAGAAGTAGCTAAAGGCCATTTTTGTGCACACTTACTGAGATAGCTAGTCTCTGGGTTGGTGATATAACAAGGCTGCCTTGAAGGCCATCACATGACAGATTTCAAGTGTTGCACATGATCCCTGGTGGTGTCCCGTACAAATAGAAACTCAGATTGAGTAACAGACTGAGTAATGTCAATTTCCTCTGAAGGTTCTGGGATGCCCTAATAGGCCAGGTCATAAGTGTCTTCAGCTTTGATCGGCCTGGTCAGAAGTCTGCCTAAGGCCTGAAGCATCTCAGGTCCTGTTTTCCAGTTGAGTGATAAACCGAGTGACCTTTCCCTTTGCTGATGCCATTATCTTCTTGTGGTCCATGCTGGTAAGACAGAGCACGAGTGAAACAGTAATGCAACAATATGTACAATGGCTAATAGAAAGTAGTCACTGTAAATAGAGTACGTTGATGAGGAGAGTAGAAATAGTTCATAGACAGAACTGAATCCGGCTCAAAGGGACCAATGTTAATGATGTAGCTTGATCGGTAGAAATGTCTACTGTGTCGCAGGGAGACAGGAGAATAGTGACTCAACTGCCCACAGTACCCTGCTGAACCCACAGCAGAACAATCCCACACTAATTACCCAACGTGTTCAGGATACTAAGCAATAAAATATTGTATTAAAAAACTGACAAACAAAAGTAGTAGTAGTAGTAGTAGTAGTAGTAGTAGTAGTAGTAGTAGTAGTAGTAGTAGTAACATAACATAAGTAAGAGTAGTAGTCGTAGTAAAATATGAGAGGATGCTTTACTCCACCCTTTTATGTGCAGAGCATAACAGGGGCCCCATGAGACAAGGCATGAAATGAAACAAAGTGCAACCAAAGAATGGAGACTTTAGGGTGAATGAGATATAATACGTGAATAAGGGTGAACACAAGATTCAGTAATTACGAATGTAGACAGTCAAACATGCAAATAGCAATTCAAGCTTTGTTCACGTTTTCTGTTCAGGTATGGCCTGAACAATATATACCAAAATTCTTTAGTGAAGGACTCGCTTCACTCGCCCAATAATCAACCGTTAACTAAAGTGAAGTGGAATTTACCCTAACATTGTAGGAGCAATTCAGCACTTTCATTCATACATACAGTAGTATAGTATGTCCAAGTTGAGTTGGCGCAATAAAACTGTTAATAACTTTTGAATGGAAGTAGCTACGCTTCCGGGGTTAGTACCATTCGAAAACTCGTGCCGAAGCGGTCCAGAAAATTACTTTTAAAAACTTCAGAGCCAGCGGGGAAAGTGCAGTTCCAAAACTCAATAGAAAAGTCTATGGGAATAAATAAAACCACACGTTTCCCGCGCTACACGCGGCGGGATTTAGTCACGCGCTCAAACCGGGCCAACCACGTGCGCAGTACCTCAGAGACAATTGTAAGCAAAAGCAGTCGTAGTTTGGTGACTTCGTTTCTACCCTTCTGCTTGACATTCTGGTTCATTTTTAGGCTCAGGACTTTGTTGCTATTCAAGGCTACTTAACAAGAGCAAGCTACAGTGTGAGGTACGTTTGTAACACGGGTTTTTTGTCCACTCAGATTTTATTACCATTTTAAATAGGGCCTATTTATTTAGAACTCAGCCAATTTACTGTTTGCTGACCAAGATAATAAGATATACAATTCATCATAGACTCTATATGCCACTATCTATGCTTTAGCTGTCCATTACTCCTCATATCTATATAGGTACAGTTCTCTATGGTTATAGGGATGCTATTGACCACCCTCCAAATTCAACTGCTGCTTGTATCTACCACAATTTCGACATGTCATCATAAAATCATATAATATATGTTGTATATGTCATTATAAAATTATATTAATTATGTCAATTTTTGTATACTTAAAAAAAAGTGGAAATTTTACAAGTAAATAGAAAATATAGTAAAATCATGAATAAAATGATATGAATGATTCAGTATGAAGGACAAAGTAATACTGGAATGTGTGTGGCCATAGCTAAAGGTGTAAGTGATGTACTGGACTCTTCACATTACTGTTGAGTACTTCAGAAGTTCGTCACACCAAGAAAGTAAGAATAGAGTTGAAATACATGCAGCACACAACAATCACACTTACTTGAGGAGGCTTTCAGCCGCGGTCCTGTGCTTCTTTTCCTCTAAAATTTGTACTACATTAGTAGCTCCAGATCGCCCTCCGCAACCTTCAGCCAGTTTTAGCGCACAACTAGAAGCTCGGATAAACGATAAACTGCGGGTGATTAGTTATAACCGAGCATATATTGAATACAGCCACGGTAGAAACTGCCATAGCTTCTTTTTCATTTCAACAAGTAAACTTATAGTAATAATGCGCACCTTAGACCCGCCCCGTTTTTACTGTGGGCGTCGACGTTTTCGCGCGTTTGAGCTACTACTGTCATGTGACCTTAATTCGTTTCCGGTTTCGCCAAGTGCATTCTTCTTTTGCCACATTTGTGGTCGCGCCAACTCAACGTGGACATACTATAGTATATATTTACTTATCCCTAGTGCCGCCTGTGAGCTGACTTACCAATGTGCTGCTGAACTGCCCATTTGAGAAGAATCTGTGCCGGAGTCTTATTGTGCCTGACTGCCACACCCACCACCTTAGGCTGCGACAGTAGCTACAAACACATGATACAGACACTTCCTCATAAGCACTTCAATGAGTAAAGGAAAAAAATCACAACTATTAGATATTGAAATTTTCAGACATATGAGTCATTTTTTATGTGAACATAGTTCAAAATTCAGTTATCCAAAGTGCAGTTTGATTTCTATACCAAGCCCTACCTGAGAACAGACTTTTCATGTGTAGGAATTTTGGCTGTTTTCAATCTCTTTGTTTTTTCTTCTATAGATGCTGGCTGTTGTTGAGAATCATGTTGCTTTAATCATCCAGCAAGTAAAATGAGTGAGATACTATTAGGGGTGGATAATGCAAAATTGGGTATATGTTATATATGTGTATGGATGATGCGTGTGGGTGTGGCCACAAGAGAGAAACGAGAGAAGAAGAAGAGAGAAGAATAAAGAGAAAGAGAAGATCAAGGAGAACAATGTCATTGTGTCATTGTGTGTGTATATCTTAGAGCAGCGTGTGCATAGTAGAGTGTGCATAATTTCGTGTGTTAGTTTGTGCTCCAGACTTCCGGTGAATCGTCTTTCACTTCATATGTGCGCATGAGTGACAAAGGACTCAAATAGCCGGTCACGCGTGCGTCTCATCAGTACACTAAATATCAAGATAGATTTAAAACTCTACTTGAACTCTGTGGATTCTGGTGGCAGTGTCGTCAGGAGTGGCTGGCTAGTCCCATGAATAAGTTGAGTCAGGGCTTCCGACAACTACCTTACCTACAACTGGCAGCATTGGTGGTGCCTGGACTGGATTAAGACCTTTCCTACTTCGCCTGTTCGCGTCATTGATTGGTCCCTTTATCGGCTTCGTGTCTACAGTCGTCTACTGATTTAACCCTCAGTTCCGATTTCGTTCATGTCGTTTGCATACTTACAAGGCTACAAACTGTTCTTTGTTTCTATTTAGTGCTCAGTGCACGTAATGTTTGTCTTCGGACCTGGTGTAACTTTTTGGTTAGGTGTCATTTTTGTAATTGTCACCTGTTCACTTGTTGATTAGTTGTAATTGTGTGTGCCCAGTTTTTGTTTTTGTGCTCGTGTTGTTGTTGTCTGCAGGATTCTCTGACGTCTGGATTTGCCCCGGATGAGCCAGAGAGAGCAGCCGTCACGAGCGTGTAAGAGAGTCAAGAGTGGAAAGAATTCTAATTTAGCCATCGGTGGTGATTCAGTCAGTGATTCTGGTAGTGAGTATAGTCAGGGTAGAGCTGGTACTTATTTGCGTAGTAGTGCTGTTAGTCCTGAGAGTCTGTTAGCTCCAGGTAGTAGTGTAGATTCGAGTAGTTTTAGTAGTAGTGCTTTAGGTAGATCGGAGGAAACCGTTTTAGGCATGTTGAATGAAGAGGAGATTGCCCATGAGTTAGATGGGTTGGATCATAGTGAGGATTTACCCTGTGGTAGTGGGGTTAGCGGTGAATTTGGGCCCCAGGGTTTTAATACGCTCATGACCCAGTTTACAAAAGATGATGGAGAACATGGCCGTTCTTACTGGTGCATCAGCGGGTGGTCATGCGAGTGCCGAAAAGAATAGGCAAGTTAACAATCTACCCCCTCACAAGGACGGAGCAGATATTGCTAAGTACATTCGCAAGCTGGAACCTGACTTGCGTGATATAGGTGTACCACCGGCCCGTTACAAATCTATTCTGTACCAGAAGCTACAGTCTAAATCGGCTTCAGCTACTGTTGCTTCCATAGACCGAGATTCGTGTACGTATGCTGAGTTGAAAGAAACGCTTGTAGATGCTTTGGGCTCTAGTAGAACCAGCTTAGGAATAAAGCTAATTTCAGACTTTCAAAGTGCTATGCGCTCAATGTCTTCCTTGGAAACGTTTGTGTACCTGAAGGGCCTGACTGACTCGATCAGCATGGTCACTGACAGCAAAGAGGACGTGCTGCTGTTCATTGCCTGCGCAGTGTTTCGCACATCTAGACCATTGCACCAGAGAGGGGTGATGAATAGAAAGGAGGTCAATAGTTTCAAGGACCTGAACAAGCTTACGCTCACCCTCCAGACATCCAACTCAGACAGGTCGAATGCAGGGAGAAGTCAGGGCAAGGGTGGTTACTCCAGTGGAATCGAGTGTTTTAAGTGCCATAAAATGGGTCATCGTGCCTTTGAGTGTAAGTCGAGTGTTGGTAGTAGTAGCAAGTTTCAGAATGTAGTGTGCTATACATGTAGGGAGCCAGGACATAAACTGCCTGACTGCCCAAACAAACGGAAGTGTGAATCTGTTGACAGTAGCGAGAGCAAGAGTGAATCAGGGAAGAAGTTGAATTTGAAGAAGAGTGGGAGAACATATAATGCTAATTGGGTGGCGGTCAGAGAACGTTCTTCGTATGTTCAAGGGTTTGTGAATGGTACCAAGTGTCAAATAGTACCAGACACAGGTGCTGAAATTACCATAGTGCCAGGATGCTTGGTGTACGAACAACAGCTGAGAGATGAGAAAGTGCAAGTTAAAGGCTGGAAAGGCGTGTCTGAGTGGCTCCATACAGCAGTGGTAGATTTCCAAATTCCAGCCTGGCATTTTGCATTGTACTCTATACTGAACAATCTACAGATTCTGACAGCTTCTAGACTCTGATAGCTACAAGTATATTGGTATGACAACCAATACTTAACCCTTTCAACGCCATAACTGCATATATATATATGCAGGCGAGAACAGGTCGGCGTTCTCCGAATTTAAAAAAAAATATATTTTAGATTAAGCCGTCATTTTATTTTTATTATGTAAGTAGGCATTGTACTTCCTTTTACTGTAAGATGGACTGGTTCCAGTTAATTTACAGGCTTTTTGAAGCTTATTTCGCTTGTTACAAGGCTATAGCTCTACTTTATAGGCCTGGCTGTTTGTGGAATTTTGCGGTTGCTTTTCAGTAAAAATTCAAAAATCAAAATTCGAATTCCAAAATACGCCCGAAGTGCTGAAGAAAGTCGGCATGGAAAGGGTTAATGAATATGTACCAGTTACCAGTTATATACTGTACATCTGCAAGTCATTCCTCATTTGTTTTGTATGCCTGAAGAAGACACTCAAGTCGAAACGTTCAATAACTTCTATTTAATGCTAGCTATATGTGTCATGCTATAAACCAATAGCAGCAACATATTGCATAGCAATGAGTTTCTACAATATTGGATAATCATTTATCACACGTTATAATAAAAAAAAATTTTTAATATAGAGTATGATAAATTTACAAGACAATCAAAGTTTTCTTTAACTTACAATGTGCCTTCATCCCATAAAGTAACTTATAGTTGTGGCTACTATTTAGCTATAGTCTAGCAATTGACAAATACACTATCTATAGCTAAATGGTTACTAAATGAGCTACAAATCCAATTAGAATAAATGAATAATACATACTATAAGATTTCTCATAATTATTTAGTTTAAATTATAATTGCACTAACTGTGTCATAGTGATATAGGACTTACATTTACAGAGCATAAAGCTTAGATCAGTAGTATCTTATAACCACTGGATTCGATAGTAAAGTAATTGACAATAGATTGGACAAGATAACTCAAATCAGCATGCACACAAATCTTATAAAATTCAAGAATTAGATACAACCACAACATGAGATGTAATACAGGATGCAAAGGAATTAAACAAGTCTCTTGATATACCACAAGATCTCTCTCAGCTACTACGCGATCAACTAATTACACTACCCAAAATATAACGGAGTACATTCATCGTGCTACTTGGTTTCCGTGCAAGGCAATTCCTACGGAGCTTATGTCACCAACAATGCTTTTCCCAACAACAATGTTTGTCGCTGTTATGCGGACTGAATAACAAAGTTGCTAAATATCTTCCAGAACTATAGCTACTAACAATCTTGGACTACTCGTGTCTGCTCTTATGGCTTCTTCTCAGTCATTTTGTGGACTAAGTTTTGGGGACAGAAGGCAAACGAGCGTCAGTGTGCATGTACTATGGAAGTGGTTAAATCCACTCTTAAGATTGCCTTGTAAGGAAGAATTTGGACTACCAAAGCCAAATCTGAGCTCAACTTTGCATATCTAGTTATTTACAATAGACTTGGTCAAAAAAAATGTTTTAACCATTTTTCATAAATATAAGGTTTGAAAATCATTGACTATCGAGATAAGTTTGATAGTGATATTTGATAGAGGCTTTCATAGCAAATTACCTCATTGAACAAAGTTCATGAAGTTGCGAGTTCAAACTCCAATCACAATAAATGAAGTAATTACAATATTCCTAAGTATGACTGATAATGGTGTATCATGTTCCTTACTTGTATTCATCATAAATTCTTGTAAATCATAATAATAATTTTATCTAATTTCACTGGATGATTCACAGATAATCTCTAGTGTTTGCAGAAGCAATTTCCCATCAATTAGCTAGCTCATCTAATTTCCTTCAAAAAAAAGTTCCTTCAACATCTGAGTTTCATGTTTGTATTTCTCACTCCCACAGTAGCTACACCCTTTGATCAGTTATAATAATAATAATAATAATAATAATAATAATAATAATAATAATAATAATAATAATAATAATAATAATATTAATAAATTATACAATTGTAAAATCTTTATAATAAATATACCTACATAACATTATCAGCATATATCTGTTGGGTTCCAGCAGTAGTGGTGATCAGATGGAACAATAGACTCAAGATCATGAAAGTCTTCTCTTGTGAGTTCAAACTCAAATATGCTGCCATTCTCTTGAATTCTTTCCCTACTTGAAGTTTTAGGAATAATACCTAAAGAACAATAAATAAATTTGTGACTAATTTGGACAAACACATAGCTAGCTCATGTGTACAGTGCAGTTGTTGTTGTTTTCTTTTAGAACACTTTCACTAGCACTTACAAAAGCCAAAATCAGTTAATTTGGATTTTGGATATTATTCATTGGTAATGGCGAAGTCTCTCAACTCAGAGTCTTTACAATTTCAGATCTAGCACAAAAGACATGTCTATAGCTGCAGTCAGCATTTACCATACCACGTAGTTAGTATATGTACGTATATGAATGGGTCTATGTATATGTGTGTGCACTATGGAAGGTGTTATTAATAGTGTTAAAGAGTAGCTATGACTGTGACTGTAGAAAGTTGTAAAAAAAGGACAGAATTGTCAAGAAAAGCTGAATTAATCAAAACAACACATGAAGAGAAAAAACTTGGCCCATCATTTCAGAAAGCCACCTTAAATATCAATAGAGTATGTTTAGAACTTTAATTAAAGGAGGCTCTTGAAATTTGAACTGGTCGCACAAATTATTGTCAAGTTAGTTTTCTTTAAAATATGTACTACTACATTCTCACTCATGAAAAAGTTTAGATAGAAGGACAATCAATGCGAGAAGGTGAAATCATGTCACAACATGTATTAATGTAGACTTTAAATTATGCTATGTCGATTTTTTTTTTTAAATAAAAAATTATATTGTAAATACAATGTTCAATGTACCTGTAGTGAACTGCATGTATCTCAAAAAAATATCGTGCACACCCTAGGTCGATAAATTTAACACTTTGGCCAAGTATCAAGTTTCTAAAAGTTTGATTGAGATTGCCATGATGTCTCTACACGTGAACTACCAGTACCACTTATGATATTGCATTTCTTTCAAATTACCCACATACACTGGAGCAGGATAAGTTAGCTATGTTGTTCCTTACATTATTGTGAAAGATCTTTAGAATTAAAACATGTCTTTGCTACTTCTAATTTTGAGTTGCAACATACTCTACATAGCTAGGTGGTTTTGGTGAGCATTATCAATTTTGAGCGGTCACACCTATCAAGGTTAACCCTCTGATGATTCCTACCACACAAATCTGAGCCATACATTTATTTGACAGTACAAATGTTGTAACAATCTTGTCCTAACTCTTTATATTTACTTTGGACAAGAATTCTAGGTGGAAAGTGTTCATTTGAGCACATCCCAGTTCAAAAGTACAATATTATTTTGATAGAAATATATGTGATTTTGGGGTCTCTGAAATTGCCAGCAGAAAATTATAAGTGTCTTTTGTACAACAATTACATTACTAAATGCTAGACTTAATGATGATGCAGTTTTGCACAAGCATTTTGCGATTTCTTTGGTGAATGAAGTACTGAAGTGTCTATATTGAGTTGGAACACTTGTTAAAAGAATATCTTAACAGAAATGGAAATATCAGGTAAGCTGGACAGCTTAATTAATAAATAATTATTCATTGCCTGAATTAAGTGTGAATCAAAATACATCAGTTACTGTACAGTAATTAGTTCAAATTGTGTTAGAACAATTATTTTATCATAAGCAAAGCTTTTACCCTGGAATATCAGTTTATAATGTAAAAATAGCATATGCCAGAAAACTGAACAAGTCAATTGTGAAATTATTGCATTATTTAAATATTCCTGTGGGGGGCTTACATAAGAACAAGAATTTAAATATTACCTTCAAGTCGTATTTGTGCACTACCCCTTACAATTGAAGAGTACTATCAAACAAAAAGACTGCACAGTACTCTTAGAAACCGGATATTTAGAAGGGAAAGAGACTGTCAAAGGCTGCAAATCAATCCATAAAAATGCATGAACTTATTCTCCAAAGTGTACATTAGTAAAGCTTTTGATAATCAGTTTCCAGTTAAGTACCTCCATAAGCTGACAATATAATGTCAGATGTAGAATATAATGTCAGATGTAGCTGTCCTTGAAAGCCAATCTTAATAGTCGCTCATGAACTAAAACTAGAATTCCACAATAATAGCAACACAGTATTAAATACCTACTCTGAGTTCCTTATAACTAAATTCATAATTATGAGAAAAATAATTAACCATATTTCTCAACTCTAAAAAGTTTTTACAAAACAGAGCATCTGAAACAAATGAATAACCTTTTGTCATTGCTAAAAATAATATCACCAACAATAAAAAATACTTCTACCACAAACATTGAATAGAAGGCTGCATGTGCTCACCACATTTCTTCACAAAAAAAATTAGTATCTATGACACAAGTATGCACCAGTCATTGGCAAAAAGATAACCAACATTAATTCCTGATTACGAAAACAAATTACCAACAAACATGTTTAGAAATAATACAACAAATACACCTTGTAGCTATATAAAGCTGCCCCCAATTGGACAGTTTGTTAAATATATTATAATAAATTGCTCCCTTAGCTTCTTCTGTAAGTACATAATGTGAAAAGTTATTGTAGCCAAGGTCTGCAGTTATTTTCTTCCACAGTAACTTTAAAGTGGAGAGAGTCATTACATGGGTCAATAAAAAAAGCACACTAATGCTAAGCAGTAGAAAATACATGCAGAAGTAAGTACATCGAGCGCCAGAGTGGGAACTTGCAGTTTATTAATAATTACTCGTGCTCTAATGCTCAGAGAGCGTCTCTCACTGCAGATGTTCATTAGGTTTTACTTTCTCTGCCTTGAATAATTAATACATTATCCATTATGGCAAAGCTAAGAGAGCGTGTCATTTTGACAAGAATATATTGGAGAGATTCTGGGGATATTCACTAGCTAGTTGAAAAGGTATTGTATCATCCTGTAGCTAATCTTGTACTCACGAAACCCACCAAAACAATTTGTTAAGGTATCCACTATTAAAATAATCACAAAACAATCTAACGGGAACTGTTATAGACAAGTAGACGGAGCAGCCATGGGTTCTCCTGTTTCTGCAGTTGTGGCCAATTTGTACATGAAATTCTTGGAGGAAGAAACTTTAAACTCAGCTCCAGTTAAACCTGTATTATGGAAGAGATATGTAGATAAAACCTTGTGCATAGTTAAGAAAGGAAGTGAAAAACATTTGAACCACTTAAACTCTGTAAGACCTTCTATAAAATTCACCATGGAATCAGATGAAGATATTAAGCTACATTTTTTGGATTGCATATTAAAGAGAGAGAGTGACAGTATGCTTACATCCACTGTGTACAGGAAACCTACACACACAGACAGATACCTTCACTTTAGGTCTCATCATCCTAATCATGTAAAGAGAGAAATAGTGAGATGCTTGTATCAGAGAGCTAGGAGGGTAACTAATATGAGTGAAAACTTGAAGGAAGAAGAGAAACACCTACACAAAGTACTTCAAAGTATTGCAGTATACGGTAATAGTCATCTTGTATCCGATTCTAATTTAAATTTTACATTCTTTTCCTTCTCAGCAAAATTACAAACATTGACAAAAATTGTTTTTTTGCCTTTTAGTTCCTCAAGGCCAATACTCAGTTCATTTATTTTTTGAGTGAAAGATGGAGATGTACTTTGTCGTCCTCCTCGTGATCCTTCATATCTTTCCTCTTCATCTCCTCAGTACATCCTATGTTGCTGTACTTGCATGACACTATAGTATACTCACACTCACTGGCTACATGATCCTGGACTCTTCCCCTCTCTATAGTAAGTGTACAGTCTTTGTTGAGACAAGGAATGGGCTTCTTGGAACACTTCTGGCCATGTTCTGTAGTGATGCTTACATATTCCTCACTATACTAACAGATACTTCATTATGTTGACACTTGTTGGGGTAACATATTAAGGTATATCTGCAAGTATTCTTGACATGGTCCTCTAGAGTAGCTATGGTTCCTGTCCATTGACAGACATGCTTGTCACACCATACACGCAAAGCTTTGATCTCCCTCGAAACAATCTTAATTACTACAACTTCAGATAACTTCTAGCTTACTTCTTACGTCTCCAAAGTATTTGGGTCTTTTCCTCTGCACATGGGACAAGGCGTGCTGCCATTTATTTTCAATGCACTCCTTACAGAATAAATCCTGCTTGATCTTCGGCACATGAACTGGAAGCGATAAATATCAAACATTTTGGACTCACTGTCAGGCTTACCTAAATGAATGCACTGCTGTCCATGAACGCAAACATGGTACTGCAAAAGCTATCTCAGTTCAGAATTTGACAGAACAAGTTGCTAATAATGCCTTGAAGATACAGCAATACCTTCTAACAGTCGGTTCAACTGCAATTTTGCCACCGAAACCCTCGAACCATGTGGCACAAGTTTTATTGGTGAATTACTAAAGGAAGATGTAGCTAAATCTCAGAAACTACTATTACTCTCCTCCTTAATGTCATCTGCCCCATTGAACTGAAAGATAAGAAGTTTGAAGTTAATAAAAGCAGTTCAAGCTCAGATATTCATGAATTTTGGGAAGTTCTTCAATTGATAGAGCCAGTTCTGACAAGAAGAGACACTAATAAGAAGCATGTGTCTGACAAAGAAGGATTGAAAGACTTTTTTATTATTGCTGCGTAACGCGTCATTATTTTTCTCTATCAAAAAGTGTGGTGAAGAGGGATGTAGAATATGCAAGCCTGTACGTATGCCTAAATGTGAGTTTGGAGAAAATCAAGCACCTACCAGATCCTATGCTTGGAGAGAAAGATCACTATTTACCTTTTTGTGATGCCTGAAAGAGATCGACCCTCACTTGCTTATAAAATACTGACAAGAAGCCAAAACCACTACCATTCCCAGCACGTGTACAACACGTCAACAATATTGGAGTCATGTTGCAAAGTGAAGAATGCAACCTTTGGAGGCTCTTGTACTCTAAGCGTAAACTGTCTCTTCAAGATAAAACTGAAATTCAGTATATACTTGATGACTTGGCTTACAAATGTGGCTCAGCCCTACAAAATCCTAATCTTCCTGAGAAGTTCTCATGTGTGTATAAGAACATAAGGTGCTCAGATCCAATTGAGAAATAATATTACTCTGCTGGTTATGAGTCAATTTGCACTTACTGTGCTGCTGATGATGATATGGAATATGACAGCAACAAATGTTACCCTTTGTGTTCTTCATATACCAGACCCAAAAAAAATTGCCTAAGAGAAAATATTAACAGAACTTTTTTTCAATTGAATTGTGAGCTAGGTGTTATTCTAGTTTTGTTATGTAAACTTCCTACCTATTACTTACTATATGCAATTCAATTTTTCCAATGCCACTTTCCTAATAATGAATAATGAATAATAAATAATGTCAATGACACTCTTCCATTGCCAACCAGAATTCTCCAGGAATTTTGCCAAAGTATTGCCTAATGAATGATTTGCACATGGTTGTAGATAGCCCACTGTGACCATTACATCATTATCACAATTTTTTACAGCTGTGTTATTTCTAAATAGTACACATTTTGATTTGAAAATTACTCGACTATCAATAACATTATATAGTTGTCTATATACCATCAAAATAATTCTATAAAACGATGCAAAAATACACTATGAACAAGATTGTATTCTAATTGACATTTTCTTTAAAATATTTAAAAAAAGTAATATGCTCTCTGTACTTATACTAATGTTACGGTACTTGAGTTATTGTAGCCAAGGTCTATCATTATGTTCTTGTACAGTTACTTTAAAGTGGAGAGTGTCATTGACAAGGTAGCATATTGGCAGCTGCATTGTAGGACAACTTTGAATGAGGAATAAAATTTGATTTACCCCAACCATAGCCAATTCTTCCATGTTTATCCTCATTAAACAGTATATTTACTCTTTCACGTCCTGCATCTTGTAACTGGTTTAGTAGCTCAAAAGTGACAGTCCCTTTGAAGGGCCACTTGAGTTGCTCCTTATATGAAACATCTAAAAATTGCGCAAACACTGACACATGAGTTCCTGCACCATCACCATCTCCATTGCAGTACACTATAATAGTCATCTTGTATCCATTAGGAACTGTGAAGAAAGGTTCTGATTTAAATTTTACTTTCTTTTCCTTCTTCTCAGCAAAATTGCAAACATTGACAAAAATTGTTTTTTGGCCTTTTAGTTCCTCTAGGCCAATACTCAGTTCATTTATTTTTTCGATTGAAAGATGGAGATGTACTTTGTCGTCCTCCTCGTGATCCTTCATATCTTTCCTCTTCATCTTCTCTGTACATCCTATGTTGCTGTACTTGCATGACACTATAGTATACTCACACTCACTGGCTACATGATCCTGGACTCTTCCCCTCTCTATAGTAAGTGTACAGTCTTTGTTGAGACAAGGAATGGGCTTCTTGGAACACTTCTGGTCATGTTCTGTAGTGATGCTTACATAAGTGCCTTCTACTACACAATATCCACACTTGTGAGATCTGTTGGGGCATTCGGACTTTAAATGGTCTTCTAAGTCTTTCCTCATTATACTAACAGATACTTCATTATATGTACACTTGTTGGGGCACCATATTAAGGTATATCTGCAAGTATTCTTGACATGGTCCTCTAGAGTAGCTACAGTTCCTGTCCATTGACAGATGTGCTTCCCACACCTCACACGCAAAGCTTTGATCTCCTTCAAACCTGGAACATGCAAGCAAGTAACAATCTTAATTACTCAGACTTCAAAGAGAAATTTCTAGCTTACTTCTAACATCCTCAAAGTATGTTGGGTCCTTCCTTCTACACATGGGACAAGGCTTGCTGCCATTTTTCTCAATGCACTCCTTACAGAATAACTTGCCACATCCTCCAGAGGCTCCATGCTGCATAGGCTGGCATTTAGCTACTTCTAGACATTATGGAACACTTCAAAATGTCCTCAGGCTCATCAATCAAATCATAATTAAACTTGCTACAGGCCATCTTCAAGCAAAATTAATTTGTTTTTCGGTTGACAGTGAGGGTCACCTTATTATAACTATAATCATATATCTTTACATCATTCACGAGGTATACTGATCTCCAGCCAACCCCGCCCCCTAAACCTGTCCAAGTAAAGCTGAGAGGAGGTTCTTCAATAGGAATTGGACTAATTGCTCTGTGATGAATTGTACCCATAAATTAGGGGCAACTAGCTACCTACAAACTATGAAATATTATGCCTGTGGGACACCGCCCACTGAATGAACTGACAATTTGTTATTGGTTCACTTGACACTCTAACTTGTTTCAGAACATTCCATTTATTGAGCGTGTTCTAGAACATTCCATATTCACACACATGTGTTCATTGAGCGTGTGCAGTGTAGCACACTTTATTTATGTTTCACCCGTGGGTGGACTGGCTATATATTGCACGGCTTGGTCCACTCCTTCTTTAGTCAGTCTCACCATATGTTCACCTGCATCATTGTGTAACTAACATATTGCATCTATAACTTCCTGGACGTCCCTGGGTAGTTAGGAGGAGCTATTAGTTAAGTGATCAAGAGGCAGGAGATTGGTTATAGACTGGCTCTGGTGGCAGGCTACCACGCTTAAAGTAAAGTCAGCTTGAAACCCCCACAACTGGCGGCAGCGGTGGTTGCTCTTACAGAAAGCAAGAAAAGGACTGTGCCATCGGAAAAATAGATTACGGGACTGTCAAGACGTGTGGACGAAATAGAATTTTTGTGTTTGGTATTTGTATCATTCCTGTGTAATCACTTTAGCACTTGTATTATTATTTTTTCTCTTTCTTGTACAGGCATTTGGTATCTTTGGGTCTGCATTGCTGAACCTGGTGCCGTATGTCTTACTCCACAGTGCAGTCGTCAAAGAAATCAAAGCGGAAACACCACGCATCAGAATCTACACCCTCAGCAAGTCAACCAGGCCGGTATACCTTACGTTCGGGAGATTCCGCAAACCTTGGTAACACTGACTCCAGAGCGAAGACTACAGGTTCTACGGAGATGTCTGATGAGGAAACAATTTCGTCTCCGCCTTCACCTGCAGGTACAGGGGCAGGTTCATCCACACCAACACTCGTGAGGGAAGCTACAGCTGAACCTTCTTTAGCACATGTGATGGACATGATGGCAGCATTGTTGAAGGACTCCCAGATCAAGGAAGCAAAACGCGAGCAGGAATTGAAGAAAGAATGGGAAAGAGCTGAAAAACTGAGGTATGATGAAATGGAAGAAGCTAGGAAGAGACGGGTACTGGATGACGAGAGAAGGAAAGCCAAGGAACTGGAATGCTGGGCGGAGAAGATTGTGGAAAAGATCCCTCCTATATCTGATCGGGATGATGTAGAACTCTACTTGCAAGGATTGGAGAATGAATTGAGGCAGGCCGCACTTCCTTCCTGCAAGTGGAAAAGTGTTCTGACATCAAGACTGACACCATCGTTGAAGGAGTTAGTTGCAGATCTCCAAGCTGACCCAAGTGCAGATTTTGCTGATATTGTCTCGAGGCTTCTCGACTGTGTTGGACAGACGTCAACACAAGCTGGACAAGCATACCATGACCTGAAGGCAAAGGATCTCAAATCCAAGTCAGTTGCCCAATCATTACAGCAAATCCAGAGGCTGCTTCATAGAACTACCAAAGATGCCAAGAATAAGGATGAAGCTTTGTCCAGATTGACGATTGCTAAGGTGAGATCACTTCTCCCACCGAAAGGCAGGCAGTATTTGGATAGTCAGAAAGTCACCGATATTCCTCACTTGCGTGCTGTACTCCAATCATGGGAATCAACTGAAGGAATTTTATTTGGAGATGATGTTACCACCATACAATCAAAATGGCCACAGAGAACACCTACTGGGTGGCAGTGCTACAGATGTGGACAAATGGGACACAAAGCAGCAGAGTGCCACGCTGTAGTCCCCTACGCCTACAATGCACAGCAGCAGCAGCAGGTCCACCCTCCATCAGACAGGACTTCCTTCCACAGTTCTATGAGTGGTCAGATGGGTTCTAGAAGCTTCGATTGGCAGAGCAGCAAAGGGAAGAAGGATTCGGATGACAATGCAAAGAAACCCTATAAACAGGCCGAAATCAGAATTGTGGACAGAGAGTCAGCCAACATAGTGCAAGCGACCTTATATGACGGATGTCTACCTCTGCTGCTGGACACAGGAGCCCAGATCTCAGTGATTCCTGAGGAGATGGTACCTCCAGCAGCCAAGACAGGCCAAAAGGTGCAGTTGATGAAGGGTTATAATGGACGGGTGGATGAGGCAGAAATGGCTAGGGTATCAATGTGTATAGGTAGTAGGAAGTGGACTGGGGATGTGGCATTAGTTAGTGGACGTGACCTAGATGGCAAAGGGATTTTGGCTATAAATTTGAGGGACCAGGACTCGTGGAACATTGTAAACGAGTTTAGAGGAAAGGTTCAGGGTGTGAATGTAGTTGAGACAAGGAGTGGTAAGAAAGAGAGAGAGCAAGTAGAGTTGGAAGATAGCAAGTGTGTGATAGAGGAGAATGCGGGTAGCACTAGCATTGTGATGGATGAAGAAGTTGAGAATGTGGAATGTACTGATGAAGACGATGAGGAGGTTTTAGAAATCAGTGATAGTGACATAGTTAAAGTTGCTGCAGAAGGTGGAGTGGGTGAAGTGGATGTTGCGTTGGATATTCCAATAGTGAATGAGGGGAATGATAGGGATCTCTTTGTAAAGGAAGTTAAGGATGATCAGAGTCTCAAGGCACTACGAGAATTAGCTAACAATAAAGAGAGAGGCTATTATTGGGACAATGAGTTATTGATGCAGAGGATTTCAGACCATGCTTACGGAATCATAGAGACCATAGTTGTTCCCAAATCTAGACGACTAAAGGTAATGAGTCTGGCGCATGACAGATCCGGGCATTTGGGCCATAAGAAAGTGGGTATCATTGTTAAAAGAAATTTTGTATGGCCATTAATGAACACAGACATAAGGAAGTATTGCGAGTCATGCCAAGTGTGTCAAAGAGTGAACAAACGTGGTCAGGCAAAGGTTGGGATGGTGGAGAGACCTATTGTCACACAGCCGTTTGAACAAATTGCCTTAGATTTGGTTGGGCCACTACCAAAAGGAAAGGGTGGGGCTAGATTTGTACTAACAGCGGCATGCATGGCAACTAGATGGCCAGATGCCATAGCCCTGAAGTCCATAACGGCAAAGTCAATGGCTGAAGCAACCATAGAAATTTTTAGTCGCATGGGCCTCCCACATCAAATCTTGACGGACAGAGGAACACAATTTACAAGTGCATTAGCCAAACAGATGTCCTCTTTACTTGGGATTGAAAAGCTGCTTACTACTGCCTATCACCCACAGAGCAATGGAGTACTTGAGAGATTGCATTCTACCTTGGAGGCAATGCTTGGTAAAGCTCATGCCTTGGGTCTTGACTGGGTACGACAGCTCCCATTTGTGCTGTTTGCATTACGCCAGGCCCCCAATCGAACAACAGGATTCAGCCCCTTTGAGTTGGTTTACGGACACAATGTGAGAACACCTCTGGATGTAGTATATGAGGGATGGAGAGGGAAAGCAGGAGACGGATTGGCAGTAGGAGACTGGGTTGAGGAATTGTGTGGTCGCTTGGAGGCAATGAGGGATGTGGCAACAAGGAATGGTTTACATGAAAGTAGCAAAAGGAAGGAATATTATGATCGTGGAAAGAGTGAGCGTAGTTTGATTGAAGGAGAAAAGGTTTTGTGTAGGATTCCTGGGATGGTGGCTAAATTGGAAGATTCATGGGAAGGGCCTTATGTTGTCGAAAAGAAATTGAATGCCGTAAATTATTTAATCAGAGAGGTAGACGGTAAGAAGAAAGGGAAAGTTGTACATGTGAATATGGTGAAGGAGTTTAAAGAAAGGGAATTGGATGTGTGCTCCCTAACAGTGATTGCTGAGGACCATGGTTTAGAGGAAGGGTCTGTTCATCTAAAGGAAGAGGAATGTGAATGTTTTGATGAGAGTGAATTGTTGCAGGTATTGAGCGAGTATAGTGAAGTCATGAATGATAGTCCAGGAGAAACATCAGTAACTAAGATGGCAATTGAACTTGAGCAGGGAACTAGTGTCATATCTCAGCGTCCGTATCGGGTGCCTGACCGTCTTAAGGAGGGTATGAAAGCCGAATTAGATATACTGCTGCATTCTGGCATCATTGAGCCTTCTGAGAGTGTGTGGGCGTCGCCCTTAGTCCCAGTAGTCAAACCAGATGGGAAAATTCGCTTGTGTGTGGACTACAGGAGGCTAAATGCTACCACTCCACAGCTACAACAATATATTCCTACTCTGGATGATGTGTTGGAAAAAGCAGGGAATGCAACAGTTTTGTCCAAGCTGGACTTGGCCAAAGGCTACTACCAGGTGCAGATGGATGATAACTCTAGAGACCTGACGACCTTTATTTCTCCATGGGGGAAGTTTCGATTTAATTGAATGCCTTTTGGTTTGCGAAATGCCCCTGCCACCTTTCAGGCATTGATGGAGTTGGTCTTGAAGGACTGCAGCAGCTTTGCGTCAGTTTACATAGATGATGTACTCGTGTATTCCAAGGATTGGGCAGAGCATCTGCAGCACTTACGGCTAGTATTGGAAGCTCTGCAGAAATCTGGCCTAACGGCAAAACCTAGTAAGTGCCAGTGGGGTCGTCGCCACTTGGATTATTTAGGACATCGTGTGGGTGGAGGAAAGGTTGCAGTTCCTGAACATAGGGTCCATGCCATGGCAGAATTTAGACAGCCTACAACTAAGAAGGATCTTCGTGCCTTTTTGGGAAGCATAGGCTATTACAGGAAGTTTATTCCACGATTTTCTGACCACTCTGCACTGTTGACTCCAGCTACATCAGGCACGGCACCGGGTAAGGTAGTGTGGAGCCAGGAGATGTTGGATGCCTTTCAGAGTTTGCGTAAGTCGTTATGTAATCATTGTGTTCTCACTGTGCCTTCTGTTTCCGATACATTCCAGTTACACACAGATGCTTCTGGAGTAGGTGTTGGAGCTGTTCTCAATGTCATCAGAGAGGATGTTGAACATCCAGTGGCTTTCTTCAGCCGTCAGCTCCGTGGACCAGAAAGAAGATACTCAGCAACGGAAATTGAGGCCCTGGCAGTGGTAGCATCCATTGAACATTTCTCCCATTTTTTATATGGTGCTTCGTTTACTGTATTGACTGACCACCGACCATTGACGTCATTGCTTACCTCTAAGACCTTGAATAGGAGACTGCGAGGGATGGTATTGAAAATTATGCAATATAATGTTTCTAGCTATTTTCTACAGGCAAGGAACCAAGAATAAAAATGCAGATGGCCTCAGTCGACAGAGTTGGCCTGAGAGCGAGGAGTTAGAGAACATGGAGAATGGACAAGATGCTGGGGTTATTTCTGGAATTCCAGCTTCCCTACCGGTCGCTAATCTGAGCAAGGGGGGATGTGGGACACTGCCCACTGAATGAACTGACAATTTGTTATTGGTTCACTTGACACTCTAACTTGTTTCAGAACATTCCATTTATTGAGCGTGTTCTAGAACATTCCATATTCACACACATGTGTTCATTGAGCGTGTGCAGTGTAGCACACTTTATTTATGTTTCACCCGTGGGTGGACTGGCTATATATTGCACGGCTTGGTCCACTCCTTCTTTAGTCAGTCTCACCATATGTTCACCTGCATCATTGTGTAACTAACATATTGCATCTATAACTTCCTGGACGTCCCTGGGTAGTTAGGAGGAGCTATTAGTTAAGTGATCAAGAGGCAGGAGATTGGTTATAGACTGGCTCTGGTGGCAGGCTACCACGCTTAAAGTAAAGTCAGCTTGAAACCCCCACAATGCCCACAATAATGTATTGTGCACTACCAAATGTTTTAAAATAGTAGCATACAATAATTATCCACTCTTTTATTTTCTTCTTTAAAGTTTGCCATCATTCTACATCACTGCAACAACAGTGGTGGCGTGTGTATTTACGAAACATGGGTAAAAAAAAGTAAGTGAGACTAAAGCAAGTAGTAGAGGATGATTACAATGGATGAGCCACTGTGTGGTGGGGTACTTGCTAGTTGTTTACAATGTGGTATTGTTTAGCTAAGTTTTAAGGTGGTTGGAGGTCACTTGGAAGTCTGAGATAATATTGGAATAGCTAGGTAATGTTTAGCAGTGGTCACTGGACAAAAGCAGGTCACAAAACTAATAAATAATGGTGCTGTTTATTTTGTATAAGTTCAATGGCAATACATGGAATAACTTCCATATATGGTATAGTTTCTATTTTATGAGCCTGACTGTTGGAGATTAAAAGCCAAAAGACTGGATCCCTAAATCAGCTGCACAATGTTTGACATGTGAGTAATAATCAATAAAACAATAATAATGGATGGGGCAGATGACACACTTTACCAACTCAATTCAGCTTTATTCATGAATACACACACCATTGTCATTGTTGTATAAACACGAATTTTACCTAAATGCAGCTAATGAATTATTCATGAATGCACATTACGTACGACGCTTTAGCAACCCGTAACTGGTGACACTTTAGTAACACGGCTCAGTTAATGAATTGTCATCATCTTGTAGTTACTGACAGACAGGCGTATTATCATATAGATGAGATCTTTCTTATAATACTGCTTTTGCATAAGAGAATACATTTCCACTTCAATATGCAACGAGAATACACTTCATTGTGCTACTGAGTATACTTCAACAACAGAGATGAGAAACTACAAAATTATTGTGAATAAGGGGCACAGAGAAAGTAGGTATTGAGAATGTACAAATTGTTCAAACAAAACATTCAGCTCATTTATACAATAAAATGCGAAGACTGACATATACACAGACTTACAATTTCAACTGTCTATGCCATAAACAATTCAAATTTGCTGGTGATATGATTTGGTGAAAATAAAAAAAAGAGTATATTATGCTACCACCATACTCATCCTAAGTTCATTTTGTAATACACAAAAATAACTGTACCTCTGTAGACTGCATACTCAGCTATTCAATTATTACCCCATTACCACACACTAATATAAACTAAGATTCTGAATGGACTGTAAAATAATAGCTACTAATAAATAAATACACAACATATTTTATGCCACCATATCAAGAAGGAAAGAATTCACCACATTTTTCAACACTATTAAAAAAAACTATAGCATAGTCGTTTGAAAAAGACATTTACTACCCAAATCAAAATTCCTGCATTTGACGTAAGTTCAGCTGTTTTCCAAAAGTGCACAGCTGAGCTAAAGGTATTGAAAATACCAATACTCTGCTCCAAAATTCTGATGCAGTGTAAAACGTATCCATGCAAGATTGGTATTAGGTTTTATTTTCACTAGCCTCTGACTCGTGAAAATAAATTAGCCCTGCTCATGAAATATTTCACCATACCACACTTTGACTCATGTAATGAGCACTATATACATTATTTTATTACATGTATATATATAGTACTTATTACAGGAGTCATAGTGTGATATGGTGAAATATTTCATGAGCAGGATAATTTATTTTCAAAAGCCGAGGTGAGTGAAAAAAAAGCCTGACAGTGAAATATCTAGCCATATCACTCTGCCAAGTGTAATAAGTGGTTTATTCCATGCTAGATATCTTCACAGAAGCTGTTTGTTGGTAACTCTTGGTGTAAGGGCTCCCCACACCCCCAGCCAGTATTTTAGCAGCTGCTCTAACCTGGTTGGGTTGGTTCCACTAGAGAAAGGTAGCTGTAAAACCCCAGAAAACAGGTAAGCCAGGCTGGTTGCTATAACTACTAGGGTAATGAGCTTGCTCAATACAGTCATGAGATAACATTATGTGATAACTTGAGTTATCTCCCAGTCACCTTGAAGATATCTAGCATGGAATAAATAAATTTATTTATTTATCATTACTCTGGCATTCCCAAAGAGATTGTATTTTAATGCTTTCTCATAAATTAATGGTAAACAATAATACTTAAAACATAACAAGATTATAAACACTAGCTATAATTGCTAGTTAAAATGTTGATATATAATGCTATGCTTTTATACTATTAGTCTGCAGATACACATGTTAAGTGTTCTGTGTCTGTGTATTTGATGAGTAGCCTACTTGAGGCCAAGAAAACTAAATACATTAATTCTCATCATTCATCATCTATGAACTCTGTATGCAAGCAGTATGGTTCTTGTTCACGACTGAAATGAGAGAAAGTTGGTGAGCAACTAGCAGGAAAAAAAACTGTTCAAAGAACTTTTAAGCTCATGATGAATAATCAGAGAGAGATAGACAGGCAGGATCGTTTGCCAGCCCATATTGAATCCCCTGGAACCAATAAGGATAACCTTTTCAATGACTTGATCACACTCTTTGATAAAAAAAAAAGGTTCATTTGGCATAATGGAGGCAGAACGCTTGGTAAAAATGGCATTTCTTCTTTGTGTGATACCTTAAGGTACATAGACGGACATCATCAACCTTGGAGGTACGTTCTGGATCCATACCTGTTCCATTTAATGGCTTTGATGGATACAATGTTCCTGAACGAAGCAAACACAGGAAGTACAAAGCAGCCAATCTATGTTATACTATTTTATAGAAGTATGTTTCTAAGACCTTATTCTCCTCAGTAGCTGGATCATGCTCTCAAAGTGGACTGAATTGAAAGAGAGTAATTCTAAGCTTGTATCCTTAATTGACGAGTATGTTTGTACTTAAAGAGACCATGCATAGCTTCTAATAGTCAGCATTCTTCTACAGAAGAAGCTTCATTTTCTGATTATGGAAGTATTGGTGTTCTACCAACACATTAACTGTGTGTCCTCACTTAAAGAGTTGAATTGTGTGATACAGAAGAAGCTGTAGTGCTATGAAAGAGTTGATGTTGATAAATATAGTTCACGTGATCACTAAAAAAGTATGAATATATTCAAGGTATTCATAAAGGTTTGACTGCTCTTACTATCATGTATACATATACGTTTGGGATCAAATCTTGGGAATTTTTGTGGAGAATTCCACATGGAGCTACCGTTGAAGCTGCAATGAGTGAAAACATTAAAATTATGGATCAAATCAAGAGTATTTTGCTTACACATCATTCACGAGCTATCAAAAAAAAGCGACTTATGGATCAATACGGGTGTTTAACGAATGGTGGTGTGAAGTCTCATATTCAGCGTCAAATGTATCATAAATTGACTGGTATGTGGTTGCATAGCTAATTTACCCAATGCTTGTATGATACATCATGCCATTGTATAGTATCTACGACAATAGTGCTGCATAGCTTCTAATAGTCAGCATTCTTCTACAGAAGAAGCTTCATTTTCTGATTATGGAAGTATTGGTGTTCTACCAACACATTAACTGTGTGTCCTCACTTAAAGAGTTGAATTGTGTGATACAGAAGAAGCTGTAGTGCTATGAAAGAGTTGATGTTGATAAATATAGTTCACGTGATCACTAAAAAAGTATGAATATATTCAAGGTATTCATAAAGGTTTGACTGCTCTTACTATCATGTATACATATACGTTTGGGATCAAATCTTGGGAATTTTTGTGGAGAATTCCACATGGAGCTACCGTTGAAGCTGCAATGAGTGAAAACATTAAAATTATGGATCAAATCAAGAGTATTTTGCTTACACATCATTCACGAGCTATCAAAAAAAAGCGACTTATGGATCAATACGGGTGTTTAACGAATGGTGGTGTGAAGTCTCATATTCAGCGTCAAATGTATCATAAATTGACTGGTATGTGGTTGCATAGCTAATTTACCCAATGCTTGTATGATACATCATGCCATTGTATAGTATCTACGACAATAGTGCTGTATTAAGAGTTAGTGTATGTGTGCTTACATGTTATCATATGTATATAGTGTATTGCATATAAAAATAGGAAGTATATTTGAGTGTATTTATGGCAAATGTCCGGAAGTATATTGTTTTCCATATTTAATAATAATAATTATCATTATAGGACATATAGTGCTAGTAGCACTAGAGATGAGGCTGAAGTTGATGCACATGTGCATGAAGCCATGCGAATGGAAGATCCTGATATCCTGCTAGATCTTCGGCACACGAACTGGAAGTGATAAATACCAAACATTTTGGACCCACTGTCAGGCTTACCTAAATGAATGCACTGCTGTCCGTGAACGCAAATGGGCCATGAGTGCACTGAGGCATGCCACTGATAAATTAAATGGTATTCTCAACACTACACTAACAAACAAGTCTGTCCTGTTTCTATACACTGATGGTGGTCCTGACCACAGGACCACATTTGTTTCAACACAGTTGGCTCTAATTGCATTATTCCTCAATCTTAATTAGATATCTCTGTGCAGCTAGGACCACTCCTCACCACTAATGGAGAAATCCTGTTGAACGCATGATGTCACTCTTGAACCTTGGCTTTCAGAGTATAGGCTTGATGCGAAGTTTAGTGATGAAAAAAGCTAAAGGAGCTTTTAAGAATTGTAACAATGTTGCACAACTTCGAAAGGCAGGTGAATTACTAAAGGAAGATGTAGCTAAAGCTCGGAATCTACTATTACTCAACTCCTTGATGTCATCTGTCCCCTTGAACTGAAAGATAAGAAGTTTGAAGTTTATAAAAGAAGTTCAAGCTCAGATATTCATGAATTCTGAAAAGTTCTTCAATTGGTAGAGCCAGTTCTGACAAGAAGAGACTCTAATAAGAAGCATGTGTCTGACAAAGAAGGATTGAAATACTTTTTTATCATTGCTGCATTAACTCGTCATTATTTTTCTCTATCAAAAAGTGTAGTGAAGAGGGATGTATATGCAAGCCTGTACGTATGCCTGAATGTGAGTTTGGAGAAAATCAAGCACCTACCAGATCCTATGCTTGGAGAGAAAGATCACTATTTACCTTTTCGTGGTGCCTTCAAGAAGAAAATCACTGAAAGAGATCGACCCTCACTTGCTCATAAAATACTGACAAGAAGCCAAAACCCTTACCATTCCCAGCACGTGTACAACACGTCAACAATATCGGAGTCATGTTGCAAAGTGAAGAATGCAACCTTTGGAGGCTCTTGTATACTCTAAGCGTAAACTGTATATCCAAGATAAAACTGAAATTCAGTATGTTCTTGATGACTTGGCTTACACATGTGGCTCAGCCCTACAAAATCTTCACCTTCCTGAGAAGTTCTCATGTGTGTATAAGAAGATAAGGTGCTCAGATCCAATTTAGAAATTAGATTACTCTGTTACGAGCCAATTTGCACTTATGTGCTGCTTATGATGATTGTGAATAAGACAGCAATGAATGTTACCCTTTGTGTTCTTCATATTCCAGTTCCAAAAAAAAATTGCAAGTGAAAATCTTAACTGAACTTTTTTCAATTGTATTGTGAGCTAGGTGCTTTTCTAGTTTTGTATAAACTTCCTACCTATTAACTTGCTATGCAATTCAAATTTTTCCAATGCCACTTGCCTAATGATTAATGAATAATAAATGTCAATGACACTCTTTCCATTGCCAACTAGAATACTCCAGGAATTTGCCACAGTAAAGCCTAATGAATGAATTGTACAAGGTTGTAGATAGATCACTGTGACCAATTACACCATTATTACAATTTCCACTGCTGTGTTATTTCAAAATAGTACACATTTTGGTGTGAATAATTACTCTACCAATAATAGCATTATAGTTGTCTATGTTACCATCAAATAATTCTATAAAACGATGCAAAAATATACTATGTACAAGATTGTATTCTAATTGACATTTTCTTAAAAATAAATCAATATGCTCTCTGTGCTTATACTTGTAGCCAAGGTCTATCATTATGTTCTTGTACTGTTACTTTAAAGTGGAGAGAGTCATTGACAAGGTAGCAAGTATTGGCAGCTGCACTGTAGGACAACTTTGAATGAGGAACAAACTTTGAATAACCCCAACCACCACCTCCAATTCTTGCATGTTTATTATCAATAAACACTAAATTTAATCTTTCATGTCCTGCATCTTGTAACTGGTTTAGTAGTTCTAATGTGACAGTCCCTTTGAAGGGCCACTTGAGCTTCTCCTTATATGGAACATCTAACAAATACGCAAACACTGACACATGAGTTCCTGCACCATCATCATATCCAATGCAGCGCACTTTAATATTCATCTTGTATCCATTAGGAACTGTGAAGAAAGGTTCTGATGTAAATTCTACATTCTTTTCCTTCTTCTCTGCAAAATTATAAACATTGACAAAAATTGTTTTTTTACCTTTTAGTTCCTCTAGGCCAATACTCAATTCATCTATTTTTTTGAGTGAAAGATGGAGATGTACTTTGTCGTCCTCCTCGTGATCTTTCATATCTTTCCTCTTCATCTTCTCTGTACATCCTATGTTGCTGTACTTGCATGACACTATAGTATACTCGCACTCACTGGCTACATGATCCTGGACTCTTCCCCTCTCTATAGTAAGTGTACAGTCTTTGTTGAGACAAGGAATGGGCTTCTTGGAACACTTCTGGTCATGTTCTGTAGTGGTGCTTACATAAGTGCCTTCTACTCCACAATATCCACACTTGTAAGATCTGTTGGGACATTTGGACTTTAAATGGTCTTCTAAGTCCTTCCTCAATATACTAACAGATACTTCATTACGTTGACACTTGTTGGGGCAACATATTAAGGTATATCTGCAAGTATTCTTGACATGGTCCTCTAGAGTAGCTACAGTTCCTGTCCATTGACAGATGTGCTTCCTACACCTTACGCGCAAAGCTTTGATCTCGCTCGAACCTGGAATGCAAGCAAGTAACAATCTTAATTACTCAGACTTAAAAGAGAAATTTCTAGCTTACTTCTAACATCCTCAAAGTATTTTGGGTCCTTCCTTCCACACATGGGACAAGGCTTGCTGCCATTTTTCTCAATGCACTCCTTACAGAATAACTTGCCACATCCTCCAGAGGCTCCATGCTGCATAGGCTGGCCTTTAGCTACTTCTAGACATATTGAACACTTCAATATGTCCTGAGGTTCATCGATAAACTTGTAATCAAACTTGCTAATAGCCATCACAACTACCCTATTTACTTAGTGACGTTTAACCCTAGACAGGATGCAATTGGTGGTGGCCCCAAGAGAATTAACTTATTCATATCATGCAAACATTTTAAATTAACATACAAACACACATACATTACATATTGTCATTTTGCTGGTAACTTCTCAATATTACCACATAAGGAATTTATCTTTCACGCAAGCATGAGTCACTATATGTATACCGTTTTCTTTCACTTTGTTCAGTCTCGCCTGCCACTAATTAAATTATGACTACACCTTCACACCTCACAAGTACAACTCACGTGTCACAGAAATTGTCAAACACCAACTAACATTCCCAGGGGATGTGCCCCACCACACAATGATCTCATGTTCTGTATCATCTGTTTATACAAAGTTCCTTGTTCAGTCAGCCTCATTCAGTTCAGTAACCACTAGAAGGCTCCACAAGCCGAAATATTATGGTTTAATTCTACTGAAATAAATTCTTTGAAACTTGCTACACCTGGCTAGCTATCAGGGTAGCTAGTTCTATTAAATACTCTAGCAGCCTGTAACATCGCCGTTTTTTATTTTCGCTATAATAATTGTATTGGGCGCGCAAACAAAAAAATTCGCGGGTATCGCCGATTATATTGACCAAAGTTTCTTGTAAGACATATTTTTGTAAAGGAATGTATATCTGGATGGCACCCCTTCTAATATTGCTGTACATACCTTCAACAAACACTGTGCTAAATTTCATGCTATGGTTCACTCTGTCACAATATTGCATCAAAAGTACAATTTCCCACTTGTGCACCGATGCCAGCAGAGTCACCAGGAAATAGCACTTCACATAGAGATCATCAGTGCTAAGAATTACTCCCACAAGAGGTGTTCCTGAGCAGAAATATTTGAAGAACTGCATTCCAAGGTGCCACATATGGGCCCAATATTTTTTTCCAAAACCACCTTTGCTTCACCGAGTAGGTGGGGTTGGACAAACACACATGGCTTATTGGAACCAATGTGGACTATTGTGCCTGAGGCTTCCAAAATCTGCTATGAACTAGCATCTGGAAGGTCGCAGAAAAATGACAGCAAATATACCAAACATGACATTTCACCTGCTTTACCTTAGCACCTTATCTCCTAGTAACACTATGTAGTGAATTTCAATGATGGACTACACTTAGCTGATTCATGTTCACTTTGTTTCCATTTACATTTCCATTGACACATTCCAACACAGTCATTTCACTCAGATATATAACCAGAAAGTTACTTTGATCCAGTCAGTCAGTATTATTTTCCTTATACTAATATACAATTCTTGAAAAAGATTTCATAGTGGACCTTATCCACAACTGCACTGTATTATGGCTTATTGTGTTAAGTACAAAACTGATCATGACTAGGGAAAGGATTATGACAAAAGTGTATCTCACAGTCACCTTGAAGATATCTAGCATGGAATAAATAAATTTATTTATCATTACTCAGGCATTCCCAAAGAGATTGTATTTTAGTGCTTTCTCATAAACTAATGGTAAACAATAATACTTAAAACATAACAAGATTATAAACACTAGCTATAATTGCTAGTTAAAATGTTGATATATAATGCTATGCTTTTATATCATTAGTCTGCAGATACACATGTTAAGTGTTCTGTGTCTATGTATTTGATGAGTAGGCTACTTGAGGCCAAGAAAACTAAATACATTAATTCTCATCATTCATCATCTATGAACTGTGTATGCAAGCAGTATGGTTCCTGTTCACGCCTGAAATGTGAGAAAGTTGGTGAGCAACTAGCAGGAAAAAAAACTGTTCAAAGCACTTTTAAGCTCATGATGAATAATCGGAAAGAGATTGACAGGCAGGATCGTTTGCCAGCCCATATTGAATCCCCTGGAACCAATAAGGATAACCTTTTCAATGACTTAATCACCCTCTTTGATAAAAGAAAAAAAAGGTTCATTTGGCATGATGGAGGCAGAACGCTTGGTAAAAATGGCATTTCTTCTTTGTGTGATACCTTATGGTACATAGACGGACATCATCAACCTTAGAGGTACGTTCTGGATCCATACCTGCTCCATTTAATAGCTTTAATGGATACAATGTTCCTGAACGAAGCAAATACAGGAAGTACAAAGCAGCCAACTGTTTTATAGAAGTATGTTTCTAAGACTTTATTCTCCTCAGTAGCTGGATCATGCTCTCAAAGTGGACTGAATTATAATCAACTACATATGGTGGCTCTCCAGTGCTGTGCTATATTACTGTTCAAGAAATGAATTTTTGATAGCTAGCTAGTGCAGCGCTGAAGATATAGCAATACCTTCCAAACAGTCAGTTCAACTGCAATTTTGCCACCGAAACCCTCGAACCAAAGTTGTAGCTCAGTACAAAAATAGGCTGCTTGTTTAAATGATGATTTAAAAATGACAGTTTAGTCAAGATCATTTTGATACGCTTATTGTGCAGCTATATTCCGATATTTGCATGGATATGTTGTAATGTTTATAGATATTTCACTCTTTATGTGCATGGATGACAACCCTTATCTGAAATTGTGGAGCCTGGTGTGCCTGTAGCAGCTGTGGAAAGAGGACGTCAAGTGTTTGTATCACTAATTCAAACTCAAACATTCCAAGTTTGTGATCATGATTTCATTTGATTCAGTGTCATACCAACTGTGTTATTAATTGTTGACATTCCTACTCCTATTGATGGTTCCTGGTAGATGGACACAATTTATTGCCAGCCTAAAGGATGCAATGTTTGAGCCATCCAGTGAACTGAGGCATGCCACTGATAAATTAAATGGTATTCTCAACACTACACTAACAAACAAGTCTGTCCTGTTTCTATACACTGATGGTGGTCCTGACCACAGGACCACATTTGTTTCAACACAGTTGGCTCTAATTGCATTATTCCTCAATCTTAATTTGGATATCTCTGTGCAGCTAGGACTGCTCCTCACCACTCATGGAGAAATCCTGTTGAACGCATGTTGTCACTCTTGAACCTTGGCTTTCAGAGAATAAATAGGCTTGATGCAGAGTTCAATGATGGAAAAAGCTAAAGGAGCTTTTAAGAATTGTAACAATGTTGCACAACTTCGAAAGGCAGGTGAATTACTAAAGGAAGATGTAGCTAAATCTCGGAAACTACTATTACTCTCCTCCTTGATGTCACCTGTCCCCTTGAACTGAAAGATAAGAAGTTTGAAGTTTATAAAAGCAGTTCAAGCTCAGATATTCATGAATTTTGGGAAGTTCTTCAATTGATAGAGCCAGCTCTGACAAGATAAGACACTAATAAAGAGCATGTGTCCGACAAAAAAGGACTGAAAGACTTTTTTATCATTGCTACGTTAACTCATCATTATTTTTTCTCTATCAAAAAGTGTGGTGAAGAGGGATGTAGGATATGCAAGCCTGTATATATGCCTAAATGTGAACTTGGAGAAAATCAAGCACCTACCAGATCCTAATCTTGGAGAGAAAGATCACTATTTACCTTTCTGTGATGCCTTCAAGAAGAAAACCACTACCATATACAACACATATACTTGATGACTTGGCTTACACATGTGGCTCAGCCTTACAAAATCGTAACCTTCCTGAGAAGTTCTCATGTGTGTATAAGAACATAGGTGCTCAGATCCGATTGAGAAAAAATAATACTCTGCTGGTTATGAGTCAATTTGCACTTACTGTGCTGATAATATGGAATATGACAGCAACAAATTTTACCGTTTGTGTTCTTCATATTCCAGATCCAAAAAAAAAATTTGCAAGTGAAAATATTAACAGAACTTTTTCAATTATATTGTGAGCTAGGTGCTATTCTAGTTTTGTTATGTAAACTTCCTACCTAATACTACATGCAAATCAATTTTTTCCAATGCCACTTTCCTAATAATGAATAATGAATAATGAATAATGTCAATGACACTCTTTCCATTGCCAACTAGAATTGTCCACGAATTTTGCCACAGTATAGCCTAATGTACGAATTGCACACGGTTGCAGATAGATCACTGTGACCAATTACATCAATTTTACAATTTTCCACTGCTGTGTTATTTCAAAATAGTACACATTTTGGTTTGAAAAATTACTCAACTAACAATAGCATTATAGTTGTCTATATTACCATCAAAAATAATTCTATAAAACGATCCAAAAATGCACTAGGTATAAGATTGCATTCTAATTGTCATGTTTTTGTTTAAAATGTTAAAAATCAATATGTTCTCTGTGCTTATACTAAAGTTAAGGTACTTGAGTTATTGTAGCCAAGGTCTATCATTATGTTCTTGTACAGTTACTTTAAAGTGGAGAGTGTCATTGACAAGGTAGCAAGTATTGGCAGCTGCATTGTAGGACAACTCTGAATGAGGAATAAACTTTGATATACCCCAACCAGCACCATAGATTCTTGCATTTTTATTATCAATAAACACTATATTTCCTGTTTCATGTCCTGCATCTTGTAACTGGTTTAATAGTTCATAAGTGACAGTCCCTTTGAAGGGCCACTTGAGCTGCTTCTTATAGGGAACATCTAACAATTGCACAAATACTGACACATGATTTCCTGCTCCATCACCATTTCCATTGCAGTACACCATAATAGTCATCTTGTATCTATTAGGAACTGTGAAGAAAGGTTCTGATTTAAATTCTACATTCTTTTCCTTCTTCTCACCAAAATTACAAACATTGACAAAAAATTTTTTTTTGCCTTTTAGTTCCTTGAGGCCAATACTCAGTTCATTTATTTTTTCAAGTGAAAAATGAAGATGTACTCTGTCGTCTTCCTCGTGATCCTTCATATCTTTCATCTCCATCTTCTCTGTACATCCTATGTTGCTGTACTTGCATGACACTATAGTATACTCGCACTCACTGGCTACATGATCCTGGACTCTTCCCCTCTCTATAGTAAGTGTACAGTCTTTGTTGAGACAAGGAATGGGCTTCTTCGAACACTTCTGGTCATGTTCTGTAGTGATGCTTACATAAGTGCCTTCTACTCCACAATATCCACACTTGTAAGATCTGTTGGGGCATTCGGACTTTAAATGGTCTTCTAAGTCTTTCCTCATTATACTAACAGATACTTCATTACGTTGACACTTGTTGGGGCACCATATTAAGGAATATCTGCAAGTATTCTTGACATGGTCTTCTAAGGTAGCTACGGTTCCCATCCATTGACAGGCATGCTTGCCACACCTTACACGCAAAGCTTTGATCTCGCTCAAACCTGGAACATGCAAGCAAGTAACAATCTTAATTACTCAGACTTCAAAGAGAAATTTCTAGCTTACTTTTAACATCCTCAAAGTATTTTGGGTCCTTCCTTCTACACATGGGACAAGGCTTGCTGCCATTTTTCTCAATGCACTCCTTACAGAATAACTTGCCACATCCTCCAGAGGCTTCATGCTGCATAGGCTGGCCTTTAACTACTTCTAGACATATAGAACACTTCAATATGTCCTGAGGTTCATCGATAAACTTGTAATCAAACTTGCTAATAGCCATCACAACTACCCTATTTACTTAGTGACCTTTAACCCTAGACAGGATGCAATTGGTGGTGGCCCCAAGAGAATTAACTTATTCATATCATGCACACATTTTAAATTAACATACAAACACACATACATTACATATTGTCATTTTGCTGGCAATATTACAACATAATGAATTTATCTTTTACGCAAGCATGAGTCACTGTATACAGTTTTCTTTCACTTTGTTCAGTCTCAGCAATTTCTTGAACATAAAGCTGTGTAAACTCCACCTTCACGATCAAGTTGTCAATGGGCATTTTGAGATTACTGATACATGTAGCTAGTCTCCGAGTTGGTGATTGTACAAGCCCAGCCTTAGCTGCAGAATTGGTGAGGTTAGCTCACTGAGTACTCAAGTGATAGCATACCGTGTGAGTGGTGTCCCTTTCACAACTGTGACATTGGTCTACAGTATTGTGGGTATTTCTCCATTGAGACTCACACATACATATCATAGTAAAATGTGTGTGTGTGTGTGTTGGCTCTTGGTACCCGGGTAACATCTACTTTAGACAGTAAATCTACTGAGCTGATGTTTGTATGGTGCATAGACCAGATACAAATAGCAGTTCTCATTTCCCTTGGCACTTGCAACCAAAGAGAAGTTCAATCTTCATGCACCAAGAGACTAAGTAAATATGAAGTAGAGCAGTTCAGATTGTGTGGTAGGAACATGGAATGTGAGGACCTTGGTGAAGGATTCCGGTGTGTGTGTGTGTGTGTGTGTGCGCATATGTGTGTGCTTGCGTGCATGTGTGCGTGCATGTGTGTGTGTGTGTAGAAAGGGTCCAGTCAGCAATATGTGTGAGATTGTGGATAGGAAGTTAGACTTGATAGTAAAAAAGTTGCAGCAGTAAAGAGTGTCTGTAGATCGAATGAAAGACAGCCAGTTAGAGGATTGTTGTGGCCAGATTAAAAGTAATTAGCAAAGAGAGAGAGAAGAATTGGTGGCTCTAGATAGACTTCGAGTGTGTACGTGATAATGGTGTGTCCACAGCAAAGGGTCCTCCAAGTGTAAGGAAAGTGTAACTGTGACTTACAGGATGTGATGGATAAATTCACTAAGGGTGATGGGTTGCTGTTTCTAGGCGACTTTGTTGGTGTTTTGAAGTGTTGGGGATGAGGAATAGCGAGGGGTGACAGGAAGGCATGGCATAGAGAGAGAAATGTGGCTGGGGAACAGTTCCTGCAGTTTTGTGTCTGTCCTTGAATCGTCTCTAATAGGATTACCAGTCAGACAACTTTCTAGAGTAGATAGGAAAAGGTGGAGTTCTTGCTTTCACACCTTGTCTGATGGATGTAGCAGGATCTGCAGTCCGTCCAGCACAATAGTAGGAGAGTATAAATAGTCTGTAGACAGTATGTTATCCGGCTCAAAGAACCAATGTATAAAATGATAATAACCCAACGTGTTCAGGCCAATAAGCGACCAAATATAGTATAAGAAAAATGACAAACAAAAGTAGTAATAGTAGTAGTAGTAGTATAAGTATAAAAATAAGATTGGATACTCCACTCTCCTCTTTTATAGGCAGAGCACAGCAGGACCCCTATAAGACAGAAGTAAGTAATGAAACAAAGAGCAGGCTATAGAGATGGAGACTAATAGTGTTGAGTTGTAGCTAAGCATATCCTTTACCGCACAGAACAGGATATCAGATACCCCCTCTGGCAATGGCTGCAAAGTGGTGAGTCACCAAAATACTGAGCATGTGCAGCTGTAACTGAACTAAACATTCAAAATCTTCAAGGTAGTGTTCAGTCAGTCAACAAATCCTAACTTACATGAGATATTGAAAGACATAATTCAAAAATTCTAATTTTAACTTAAGAGTAGTAATTTGACACCTAATATATATTACATAATTATACGCATCAATTTCACTTTCCTCACAGATTTCCAAAGGACCCCATGAAAATAATACATACCAATCCTAACTAAAGGAATAATTCTCCTGTTTCAGTCAAGTGGGGATTGAGAGAAGCCTATAAAAATAGATTTCCTTCTTTAACTGAAAAAAACCATTTGTGCATTTCACTATATTTTGCCTATAAAATATCTATTACGTAATTTAAAACACACCAGTCTTACCGACTAGCTACCCTGATAGCTAGCCAGGTGTAGCAAGTTTCAGAGAATTTATTTCAGTAAAATAAAACCATAACATTTCGGCTTGTGGAGCCTTCTAGTGGTTACTGAACTGAATGAGGGTGACTGAACCAGGAACTTTGTATAAACAGATGATACAGAACATAAGATCATTGTGTGGTGGGGGGCACAGCCCCTGGGAATGTTAGTTGGTGTTGGACAATTTCTGTGACATGTGAGTTGTACTTGGGAGATGTGAAGGTGTGGTCATAATTTAATTAGTGGCCGGCCACTAATTAAATTATGACTACACCTTCACACCTCCCAAGTACAACTCACATGTACAGAAATATTTGAAGAACTGCATTCCAAGGTGCCACATATGGGCCCAATATTTTTTCCAAAACCACCTTTGCTTCACCGAGTAGGTGGAGTTGGACAAATACACATGGCTTATTGGAACCAATGTGGACTATTGTGCCTGAGGCTTCCAAGATCTGCTATGAACTAGCATCTGGAAGGTCGCAGAAAAATGACAGCAAATATACCAAACATGACATTCCACCTGCTTTACCTTAGCACCTAATCTCCTAGTGACACTATGTAGTGAATTTCAATGATGGACTGCACTTAGCTGATTCATGTTCACTTTGTTTCCATTTACATTTCTATTGACACATTCCAGCACAGTCATTTCTCTCAGACATATAACCAGCAAGTTATTTTGATCCAGTCAGTCAGTATTATTTTCCTTATACTAAATATACAATTCTTGAAAAAGATTTCATAGTGGACCTTATCCACAACTACACTGTATTATGGCTTATTGTGTTAAGTACAAAACTGATCATGACTAGGGAAAGGATTATGACAAAAGTGTGAGTTAAATTTATTCAATTTTTTTGTGAAAATGGCCTTTGATGGACAAAAACACAAACATTTGATCAGGAACACTTTGACAAGTAAGAAATCTTGCCTTACAGGTTCCATAATTAGAATCTAGAGGTCGCCAAAGGTCAAATCAGAGACACCTCAATATCTGAAATTGTTTGTATACAATTATTCATACAAAAATATTCATGCTTTGGTCACTACGTTCATACTGTATACTCAGACTGCCCCACTTATCACTGACCACTGCACTTAATTAGACTTCAACAATATATAGAGATGAGAAACTATTAAATAAGCTTTTGCTGAAAAGAGTGTTATTAACTGCTTATAGTAAGCTCTCTCTTCCCTACATATAAGGATAAAATTATCGAAAAGATGAAACTAAACAAAAATTAGGATCCGGAATACATAGAATTTGAAGTGAATAAATAACCACCCACTTAAATATATATCACAAAAGATCCTATGTGTGTGTATGTGTGTGTCTGTGTGTATGATAGCAAAACTAATTGGTTTGACGAAAATCACTAATTATCGCATTGATTCCAAGGATGAAGCCCGAGGGAGAGGGTTAGGGTTTCATTAGGCAAGTCAAGTTTCTCCCTCCTCTCCCAAAATTTTAGATATATATATATATATATATGTAGACATGTCTATAAGTCCATTGTGGTGTATTGCAGAAGAGGTAGAAGAAACAACCAAGTCAGAGGCTGCCACCAGATATGCTGTCATGTAGCTACCCAAGTTTGTTAAAGCTTTCAATCCCCCAAGTAAAAGGGTTTCAAACCTTTAATGTTGAGAACCAGAATAAAGAGTAGCAAGACAACAGCTGACTAACTCTAACAGCACAGGCTCCTTTTTATAGTTGCCTGTGTTCCTGAGGATGACATGGTAAAAATAATAAATGAATTAGCTATTGTGTGGGAAAATAGATTAATGTGTGTGTGAAGGATTAATTAATGTTAAGTATTTAAGTGTTCTGTTCTTTCAGCACTTATCCTTTGCTGCAGCGGTCCTTGTGGTGCTGCAGCATCTTGATTTGTGGGGTGTTACACCGCATCCATCCCAAATTGTTGTTTTTTGTCTTTTTTTGAGAGTGCTGTATTATAACGATGATACATTTTTTTATTACGGTGATTACAATTTTTCACTTATGTGTGGTATTTCTAAATAATACAACACTTTTCGTATTGAAAAATTACTTGACTCTAGCATTTATACATAGCTGTCTACATGATCATCAATAAATTAACTTGATAAAAATTAATGACACATAAAATATATTGGGCACGATACTGTCTTTCAATTGACATTTCATGAAAATTAAAAAAATTTTAATTAAATACAAAATGTTAAACCACTTTTAAGTTATCGTACCAAGGTCTGTCACTATGTTCTTGCACAGTCACTTTAAAGTGGAGAGTGTCATTGACAAGGTAACAAGTATTGGGAGCTGCATTGTAGGGCAACTTTGAATGAGGAATAAACATCAGTTTACCCCAAGCACCACCTCCGATTCTTGCATGTTTATCATCACTAAACAGTATATTTCATCTTTCATGTCTTGTAACTGGTTTAGTAGTTCATAAGTGACAGTCCCTTTGAAGGGCCACTTGAGCTGCTCCTTATATGGAACATCTAACAATTGCGCAAACACTGACACATGAGTTCCTGCACCATCACTATCTCCATTGCAGCACACTTCAATAGTCATCTTGTATCCATTAGGAACTGTGAAGAAAGGTTCTGATTCAAATTCTACATTCTTTTCCTTCTTCTCACCAAAATTACAAACATTGACAAAAAAAATTGTTTTTGGCCTTTTAGTTCCTCTAGGCCAATACTCAGTTCATTAATTTTTTCGAGTGAAAGATGGAGATGTACTTTGTCGTCCTCCTCGTGATCCTTCATATCTTTCCTCTTCATCTTCTCTGTACATCCTATGTTGCTGTACTTGCATGACACTATAGTATACTTGCACTCACTGGCTACATGATCCTGGACTCTTCCCCTCTTCTCAAAGTATTTTGGGTCCTTCCTTCTACACATGGGACAAGGCTTGCTGCCATTTTTCTCAATGCACTCCTTACAGAATAACTTGCCACATCCTCCTGAGGCTCCATGCTGCATAGGCTGGCCTTTAGCTACTTCTAGACATATGGAACACTTCAATATGTCCTCAGGTTCATCAATGAAATCATAATTAAACTTGCTACAGGCCATCTTCATGCAAAATTAATTTTTTTTTCGGTTGACAGTGAGGTTCACCTTATTATAACTATAATCATACATCTTTACATCATTCACAAGGGATACCGATCTCCAGCCAACCCCGCCCCCAAAACCTGTCCAAGTAAAGCTGAGGGGATGTTCTTCAATAGGAATTGGACTAATTGCTCTGTGATGAATTGTACCCATAAATTAGGGGCAATTAGCTACCTACAAATTATGAAATATTATGCCCACAATAATGTATTGTGCACTACCAAATGTTTTAAAATAGTAGCATACAAAAATTATCCACTCTTTTATTTTCTTGTTTAAAGTTTGCCATCATTCTACATCACTGCAACAGCAGTGGTGGTGTGTATATTTATGAAACATGGGTCAAAAAAAGTAAGTGAGACAAAAGCAAGTAGTAGAGGATGATTACAATGGATGAGCCACTGTGTGGTGGGGTACTTGCTAGTTGTTTACAATGTGGTATTGTTTAGCTAAGTTTTAAGGTGGTTGGAGGTCACTTGGAAGTCTGAGATAATATTGTAATAGCTAGGTAATGTTTAGTAGTGGTCACTAGGTAAACAGGGTTATTTGTAATATAGCTGGCAAGTATGTTTACAATTAAGTCATGAAATTAATAATTCAGTAAAACTTTTCGAGCATTGGACAAAAGCAGGTCACAAAACTAATAAATAATGATGCTGTTAATTTTTGTATAAGTTCAATGGCAACACATGGAATAACTTCCATATATGGTATAATTTCTATTTTATGAGCCTGACTGTTGGAGATTAAAAGCCAAAAGACTGGATCCCTCAGCTGCAGACTCAGCTATTCAATTATTACCCAATTACTACACACTAATATAAACTAGGATTCTCAATTGACTGCAAAATAATAGACACAACATATTTTATGCCACAATATCAAGGAGGGAAGAATTCACCACATTTTTCAACACTATTAAAAAGAACAATAGCATAAATACGGGTAGTCGTTTTAAAAAGACATTTACTAACCAAATCAAAATTCCTGCATTTGACGTAAGTTCAGCTGCTTTCCAAAAGTGCCTAGATATCTTCACAGAAGCAGTTTGTTGGTAACTCTAGGTGTAAGGGCTCCCCACACCCTAGGGTAATGAGCTTGCTCAATACAGCCTTGAGATAATATTATGTGATAACTTGAGTAATCTCACAGTCACCTTGAAGATATTTAGCATGGAATAAATAAATTTATTTATCATTACTCAGGCATTCCCAAAGAGATTGTATTTTAGTGCTTTCTCATAAGCTAATGGTAAACAATAATACTTAAAACATAACAAGATTATAAACACTAGCTATAATTGCTAGTTAAAATGTTGATATATAATGCTATGCTTTTATATCATTAGTCTGCAGATACACATGTTAAGTGTTCTGTGTCTATGTATTTGATGAGTAGGCTACTTGAGGCCAAGAAAACTAAATACATTAATTCTCATCATTCATCATCTATGAACTGTGTATGCAAGCAGTATGGTTCCTGTTCACGCCTGAAATGTGAGAAAGTTGGTGAGCAACTAGCAGGAAAAAAAACTGTTCAAAGCACTTTTAAGCTCATGATGAATAATCGGAAAGAGATTGACAGGCAGGATCGTTTGCCAGCCCATATTGAATCCCCTGGAACCAATAAGGATAACCTTTTCAATGACTTAATCACCCTCTTTGATAAATCAAAAAAAAAGGTTCATTTGGCATGATGGAGGCAGAACGCTTGGTAAAAATGGCATTTATTCTTTGTGTGATACCTTATGGTACATAGACGGACATCATCAACCTTAGAGGTACGTTCTGGATCCATACCTGCTCCATTTAATAGCTTTGATGGATACAATGTTCCTGAACGAAGCAAATACAGGAAGTACAAAGCAGCCAACTGTTTTATAGAAGTATGTTTCTAAGACTTTATTCTCCTCAGTAGCTGGATCATGCTCTCAAAGTGGACTGAATTATAATCGGCTACATATGGTGGCTCTCCAGTGCTGTGCTATATTACGGTTCAAGAAATGAATTTGTGATAGCTAGCTAGTGCAGAGCTGAAGATATAGCAATACCTTCCAAACAGTCAGTTCAACTGCAATTTTGCCACCGAAACCCTCGAACCAAAGTTGTAGCTCAGTACAAAAGTCGGCTGCTTGTTTAAATGATGATTAAAAATGACAGTTTAGTCAAGATCATTTTGATATGCTTATTGTGCAGCTATATTCCGATATTTGCATGGATATGTTGTAATGTTTATAGATACTTCACTCTGTATGTGCATAAATGACAACCCTCATCTGAAATTGTGGAGCCTGGTGTGCCTGTAGCAGCTGTGAAAAGAGGACGTCAAGTGTTTGTATCACTAATTCAAACTCAAACATTCCAAGTTTGTGATCATGATTTCATTTGATTCAGTGTCATACAAACTGTGTTATTATTTGTTGACATTCCTACTGCTATTGATGGTTCCTAGTAGATGGACACAATTTATTACCAGCCTAAAGGATGCAATGTTTGAGCCATCCAGTGCACTGAGGCATGCCACTGATAAATTAAATGGTATTCTCAACACTACACTAACAAACAAGTCTGTCCTGTTTCTATACACTGATGGTGGTCCTGACCACAGGACCACATTTGTTTCAACACAGTTGGCTCTAATTGCATTATTCCTCAATCTTAATTTGGATATCTCTGTGCAGCTAGGACTGCTCCTCACCACTCATGGAGAAATCCTGTTGAACGCATGATGTCACTCTTGAACCTTGGCTTTCAGAGCATAGGCTTGATGCGGAGTTCAAGGACGGAAAAAGCTGAAGCAGCTTTTAAGAATTATAACAATGTTGCACAACTTCGTAAGGCAGGTGAATTACTAAAGGAAGATGTAGCTAAATCTCAGAAACTACTATTACCTTCCCCCTTGATGTCATCTGCCCCATTGAACTGAAAGATAAGAAGTTTGAAGTTTATAAAAGCAGTTCAAGCTCAGATATTCATGAATTTTGGGAAGTTCTTTAATTGATAGAGCCAATTCTGACAAGAAGAGACACTAATAAGAAGCATGTGTCTCACAAAGAAGGATTGAAAAACTTTTTTAATTATTGCTGCGCAACTCGTCATTATTTTTTCTCTATCAAAGTGTGTGAAGAGGGATGTAGGATATGCAAGCCTGTACGTATGCCTAAATGTAAATTTGGAGAAAATCAAG